>Ga0134094_1000032_pt1 | contig 210673 bp, 183 predicted proteins | sample 5_1taG_FD_94458 | JGI IMG/M metagenome (GOLD analysis project Ga0134094, IMG submission 94458) | Switchgrass degrading microbial communities from high solid loading bioreactors in New Hampshire, USA - 5_19_20_110_A1 metaG | ecosystem: Engineered > Bioreactor > Semi-continuous > Anaerobic >... | reverse complement strand
TTTCAATGACCGAGTGGTTCGCCGCTCGAAACTCTCTCGCTTCAGCTTTGGGCGCCTCGCCCTCTTCTTCCGCTTTTTCCTTCCCGCTCCCTCGCGGCGACTTGCATAGTATACCACAACTCTACCCAGTTGTCAACACCGTTTTTCAAATTTGTCAGGTTTGCCTCATCGAAGTTTGGCATAAACCGTCGGCTTTTTGCGCATATTGTCATTTTGAAACGCTTTGCGTTGAAAAAACTTGAAATAAGCTCAAAAGTTTTCCATCAAAAGCGCTTATCCACACGACTTTGTGAGTTGTGGCATACGCAGTTTCGCGCAGCCCGGTTTTATTTTACCGTACTGCCCCGATTTTAGGCACCCAACGGGTGCGGGTGCCAAACCGGTTACGCGCTTGCGGCTTCGTGTATGTATTATATTCAGGAAAGCCGTTTTTGTCAACACCTATTCGGTGTGTAATTTTTAGCACACAAATAACAAGAGTGTTATTTTTCCGAAATATCTATCATTTATTATATTATTTATTAACCGGCTACACGAGCGCCCGCTCCGCTTGTGTCAGCACTCGACTTTCGTTAGTGTTATTGACAGTATGTAAAAAATATGTAAATTCGCATAAAATCCCTTGATTTTATTGAATTCTGGTACTATAATTATTAGCGTGAATTAGCACTCGGGGTCTTTGAGTGCTAAACCCAATGACAACAGCTGAAATCAGGAGGACACATATGAATATTAAGCCCTTAGCGGATCGCGTAGTCGTTAAGATGGTGGAACCTGAAGAGACCACGAAGAGTGGTATTATCTTGGCTGGCAGCGCCAAGGAAAAGCCTCAGATTGCCGAAGTCGTCGCAGTCGGCCCCGGCGGGATGGTTGACGGCAAGGAAGTCGTTATGACCGTCAAGGTCGGCGACCGCGTCATCATCAGCAAATACGCCGGCACCGAAATCAAGATCGACGACGATCAATATACCATCGTGAGACAGGGCGACATTCTCGCCATTGTCGAATAATTTATTTTAGTCATCTCGGAGGAATTGTAGCCATGGCAAAGAAGATCACATACGGCATTGATGCAAGAAACGCCCTGCTTGCCGGAATTGACAAGCTTGCCGATACGGTAAAAATCACGCTTGGCCCGAAAGGGCGCAACGTCGTTCTCGATAAGAAGTACGGCACGCCGATGATCGTCAACGACGGCGTGACGATTGCAAAGGAAATCGAGCTCGACGACCCCATCGAAAACATGGGCGCTCAGCTCATTAAGGAAGTTGCCACTAAGACCAACGACGTAGCGGGCGACGGTACTACCACCGCTACCGTTCTCGCTCAGAAGCTCATCCGTGAGGGTATGAAGAACGTTACGGCCGGCGCTAACCCGATGGTCCTTCGCAGGGGTATAGCCAAGGCCGTCAACAAGGCGGTTGAAGAACTTGCCGCTATCTCGCAGAAGGTCAACGGTTCCGAGGACATCAAGCGCGTCGGCACCATTTCCGCCGGCGATGAGGTTATCGGCACGCTCATCGCAGACGCGATGGAGAAGGTTTCGCACGACGGCGTCATTACCGTCGAGGAGTCCAAGTCCGCCGAGACCTACTGCGAAGTTGTCGAAGGCATGCAGTTTGACCGCGGCTACATCTCGCCGTACATGATTACCGACAGCGAGAAGATGGAAGCCGTTATCGACGACCCGGTAATACTCATCACCGACAAGAAGATCTCGAGTGTACAGGACCTGCTTCCCATCCTTGAACAGGTTGTCCAGGCCGGCAAGAAGCTGCTTATAATCGCCGAGGATGTCGAAGGCGAGGCTCTCACCACGCTCATCCTTAACAAGCTCAAAGGCACGTTTATCTCGGTCGCTGTCAAGGCGCCCGGCTTCGGCGATCGCCGCAAGGAGATGCTCCGCGACATCGCCATCCTCACCGGCGGCGAGGTCATCTCCGACGAGCTCGGCCTCGACCTTAAAGAAACAAGGCTTGACCAGCTCGGCCGTGCCCGCCAGGTCAAGGTTAACAAGGAAAACACCATCATCGTCGGCGGCCAGGGCGATCCCGACCAGATCAAGGCCCGCATCGCTCAGATTAAGTCCCAGATCGAAATCACCACGTCCGATTTCGACCGCGAGAAGCTGCAGGAGCGCCTTGCCAAGCTGTCCGGCGGCGTAGCGGTTATCAAGGTCGGCGCCGCTACCGAAACCGAAATGAAGGAGAAGAAGCTCCGCATTGAGGACGCGCTCAATGCTACCAAGGCGGCTGTCGAGGAAGGCATCGTTGCCGGCGGCGGCGTTGCTTACCTCAACATCATCCCGAGCGTAAGGAAACTGCTTGACACCGTCGAGGGCGACGAGAAGACCGGCGTGCAGATCGTCCTCAAGGCGCTTGAGGAGCCGGTACGCCAGATCGCCGAGAACGCCGGATTCGACGGCTCGGTCGTCGTCGATAAGATCCTGAGCTCCGGCAAACTTGGCTACGGCTTCGACGCCGCTAAGGAAGTCTATACCGACATGATAAGCGCCGGTATCGTTGACCCGACCAAGGTCACCCGTTCCGCTCTGCAGAATGCGGCTTCCATCGCGTCCACCGTGCTGACCACCGAGGCACTCGTATCCGAAATCAAGGAAGAAACGCCTCCCGCGGCAAATCCCAACGCCAACGCGATGTATTAATAGCCAATAAATAAAACCGCCCGTATCCGGAGCAATTACGCCGGATGCGGGCTTGTTTTATTGACAAAATCCCCAAAGACGGATATAATACCGACAAATAGGGCTATATTCTATAAACTTCGCCCGTTTTATAATTTGGTGTTATGGCAAACCAAACCGGCGGAATATTAATATTAAACAAAAGCGCGGGGATGACCTCGCACGACGCGGTAAACTATGTCCGCCGCCTGTATGGGACAAAGCAGGTCGGGCATACGGGGACGCTTGACCCGATGGCGACCGGCGTGCTCGTCATGCTCGTGGGCAAAGCGACCAAATGCGCCGAGTTTTTTTCCGGCGAAGGCGGGATAATCACCTCGGACAAGTCATACACAGCTATCCTGAAGCTTGGCATCGAAACGGATACCGGGGATATTACGGGAAACGTGGTGGCAAAGTCGAGCGACTTGCCCGGCGAAGAGCAAGTCCTTGAGGCTATAAAGCGCTTTGAAGGCGAGATAATGCAGGTGCCGCCGATGTACAGCGCACTAAAACGCGGCGGCGTCAAGCTTGCCGACCTGGCGCGCCGGGGCATAACGGTGGAACGCGAGCCGCGCCCGGTAAAAATATATAGCATCTCGGCAAAGCGGCTTGCCGACGACGAATACGAGCTTAACGTAGCGTGCTCGAAAGGCACATACATCAGGGTGCTTTGCGAAGACATTGGGAAAACGCTCGGATGCTACGGCACGATGGCGATGCTCGTGCGCACCTCGGCACATGGGTTTACGATAGATCAGGCCGTAACCCTCGGGCAGCTTGAGGAGATGTCCCAAAGCGAAAGGGAGGGGCGCGTTTTACCGCTGACCAAAGTATTCGAAAGCCTTCCGAAGCTTGTGCTTCCCCCGTTTTTCGCGAGGCTCGCGCGCTCGGGCTGCGAGATTTATTTGCGCAAGATTGGGGCGGAATATCTCTCCGAGGGCGACTACGCCACGCTCTGGGAAGGCGGCGAGATGTTCGCGATTGGCAAAGTGGGAAGATATAGTAAAGGGCTTGCGGTAAAGCCGCTAAAGCAGCTATAATAAAAATGCGCCGGAAGCTTTGCTTCTCCGGCGCATTTTGCTATGTTGCTATGCGCTAAGCTATATCGTCCATAGGGAGGTTTGCGCTTAGGTTTACCGCAGCCTCGGACAAAATCGACTTTATGTCGGCTTCGCTTTCAACGTCGGCAAAGTGGCGCAGCTTTTCGACGTCGGCAGGGCTTGCTGCGACAGCCAGCGCTTTCGCAGCCATGCGGCGTATCCTTGCGTCTTGATTAGTCATAAACCTGCAGAGTTCCGCAACGGCGTCGGGGCTCTTAATGCTGCCGATCGCTTCAAAGACCGCTTCGACAACTTCTTCTTCCAGATCGGACGAAAGATACTTGAGCAATTTCTTAAGGTTCTTTTTCTTGCCCAGCTTTCGAATCTTTTCGATTTCGTTGCCCATCACCGTCACCCTTTCATAAATTGATTGGCAATGTGCGGAATCCTACATCTTATATTATAGCATTGTGTTATTAAAAATGCAATAACAAACGAAAAATATCCCAGATACGGTATTATAAGGTGGAAGGCGCGATTTATTTCAACTTAAACCGTTAAAAGGGCGTTTTTCCCGAATTTTAATTTCTTGTTGCGAATTCTGGCTGGACATGATATAATAAGCTAAAATATTTTACCGGAGTGTTTTCATTGAGTAAGCTAAAAAAAGCGGCTCTCGCTGCGGCGGCAGCCGCGATGATTTTCAGTTTCTATGCGGACAGCGCATCGGGTAGCGTTGCATCCGTCGACACCAGCTCCGACCCGCTGGTCACGCTGAGCTACGTTAACGAGGTGCTAAAACCGCAGCTCACAAATGAAATTTTAACGAAGGTAAACGAGCTGCTAAAAGCCGGCGCGCCGGCATCCCAGCCGCTCGGCCAATTCGAGGTCGTATATCTCACATCGGGGCAAACCCTCCTCGCGGCGGAGCCTATTGAGCTTGTGCTCCGTTCCGGTGAAGGCAAAGCTGTCGTTCATTTAAAAGAAAATATATCAAACGGTGTCGGCCTTTCGGACTTAACCGCGGGCGCTGAAATCACAAACGGCTTAAGTGTCCCGCGCAACCACTATATTATCGTCCCACGCGCGGACGGCAGGGGCGTACTTATCACTTCCAAGGACGCATATCTGCTAGTCAGGGGTGAATATGAAATTGTCGAAAGCCAGTCGTAGCGTCGCGGACAAGCATAAAGAAAAAAACCGCGAGCCGCGCTCGAAATTTTGGATGCGCCTGCTCGCTTTGATTCTTGTTATTCTTCTTCTCAGCGGCTCGCTGTTTTACGTGCTTGAGTTTTTGTTTTTAAACATATATGCCCAAGAGTATGACCCGTCCCTGATGATACGCGTCGGGCTTATGTACGGCAATAATGTGACCGTAGGCTTTGAAACGAAAACCAAGTATGGGTTCGCTTTGGGCTATGTCGACTCCCAAAACAGGTTTACGGCTCTCACACAGGTCACCGATACCGTGCTATCGGTGACCTGCGATTCTAATTTGAACAACAGCAACCGCACGTTCACAAAGACAAACTCGCAAAGCCCCTCTGTCGGCGGCTATCACATCGAAGTTTCCGGGCAAAACCTATACCAGTATTACGACGCAATCGCTTCGATGTTTAGCGCAGCAGGGCTGCTCCCCTTCCCCGCTTATATAAACGGCGAGTTCCGCATTCGCGCAGGAAGCTTCGGCTCCGCAGAAGCGGCGGCTTTCGCGCTTGAGTCACTGACCGAAAATATAATTTATACGGTGGCAAACCTCGGCTGCAGCCTCTCGGTCGCTTCGCCTTCGGCAACTGCGGTGTCGGCGGTTAACCCGTATACAAACGCCATAGTTTTCGAGCTTGACAGCGCTGACCGCAGCGTGGGGCTTGGCATGGAGCCGCTGCAGCTGCCGGGCGGCGAGCCGGCATACCTCGTCACACCTGCGGGGAACCAGTATGAGGGCGTGTTTGAGTTCAAGCGCAACTATTCTTCTTACACCGACGGCGTGGCGCTTACAAACATCGTCACTCTTGAGCAGTATACGGTAGGCGTTCTGCCTTATGAGATAGGGGCGAATTGGCCGATCGAGGCGCAAAAAGCGTTTGCAATCGCGGTGCGCTCCTATGTGCTCTCGCATTTGGGCAAACACGGCAAAAGTTACGGCGTAGACGTTTGTAACTCAGCCGACTGCCAAGTATATAAAGGTATAGGCGGAGCAAACGACAACGTCAAAGCTGCGGTCGCCGCCACGGCTGGGCAAGTGCTTGTCTACGGCGGCAAAATCGTAAGCGCGTTTTACTCGTCTTCCACCGGCGGCACGACGGTCAGCGCAGCTGACGCATGGGGCAGCAATCCCGCCGATTACCCTTATCTTGCGGCAAAACCCACCCCGTGGGAGCATTACGCCGAGCATAATTACGGCGAGTGGACGGTTGAAGTTTCACCCGTCGAGCTATATAATACCCTCGTCTCAAAAGGGTACACGCTGCTGCGCGGCCCGATCGCAAGCATTAAAATCAACTCTCTCGGGCAAAACTCTACATACATTACCTCGATAACATTTACCGACATATACGGCACGCCCGTCACCATAACTAAATCGGACACAATCCGTTCGGTGCTAGGTGCATATGTACGCAGCGCGAACTTCCAGGTCGCGCTTGCTGGGCAGACCGTCGCTTTGACCGATTACTATTATGTAGACGCGGTCCATGTCTTCGGCATGCAGGGCAAATCAGCGCAGGCGCTCGCCGCCTCGCCCGAGCTTTACGGCTCGCAGCCCTCGGCAATCAAAACTTCGGCATTTGTGCTGCCGTCGGATGAGGAAGTCATAGGCGCGTATTCAGCCTCGGACAACTTGCTTGAGATTATCACCTCGTCCGGCATCGCCTCGGCGAACGCGGGCGAAAAAATTAGTGTTATTACGTCAAACGGGCTTGGCACGCTCGACACCGAAGACGGCACCGTTACTGTCCAGACTTCGGAAGGGCGGCGCAAGTTCATCCTGCCCGACGAGACAGAGATAAGGGGAGGCTCGCCAAGCAGCCCGGGCAACACCGTCCCGCTCGGCCCGCTTCCCAAGCTCTCCACTTTGCAAATTGCCACGTCGACCAGGTACGTTCCTGCCGTCGGCTCGCCCGGTAACTTCGTCTTTATTGGCCGCGGTTACGGCCACGGCGTAGGCATGAGCCAGTGGGGCATGTATGACCTCGCCAAGCTCGGATACGGGTACCTTGATATTCTCGAAGCGTATTACACCGGCGCGTCGGTCGCCGACTATAGGATTTACAGGACCTATTCAGGCTAAATCTTTGCAGCTGCCGGGAGGACGGCAATATGAAAACCCTTTATATCATCGACGATAAAGAATACCTTGAGCCTTGCGGCAACGACACCGTGCAAAGGTACGACACTATGAAATTCACAGTCGCGCTGCAGGGCTTGCTGAACCGAGAAGAGCCGAAGCTTTTTATCCTTTGGCAGGACGCCGACACGTTTTGGCTCGACTATTTATCCAGCCCCGGCAAGCTGCTTTACGGCTACGAGCATATAAAAATAAGAAGCTTCGACGAACTTTTGAGGGTATTCTCAGATGAAATCCGCAGCCGGGGCCTGGTCGCGTGGGATTATAATGTGCCCGCAACCGCAAACGTCGCGACGACTATCTGCGGCGCAGACGGACTTTTGCCGGTGCGCGGCGACGGCTCGCCGGGCAGCGTGATGTGTAAAGTCATAGAAGCCACCGGCGCGGAGGTAAAGCTTGATTTGCGCGGGATGTTTACCGGTGCTGGCATTATCCCCGGCACCCGCAGGCCATCGTCCGGCTCGGCGAAATGCGACGCTTACCTTTGGGCGCTCGAGAAATACCTGTATAAAACCGACCCGACGCTGCTATTTTACACGCTTGACGGTATAAGCTGGGCGGACGACCGGCCATACTACCCCGACCTCGGCAATGCGTTTGTGTACAACCACGATTACGCGATTGCGCGCCGGGCGTTCGTGTTCGACGTCTCGTCATATGACGACGAGCTTCCCTGCGACGACCCGAGCCAGCCGCTCGGCACCGATTACGCGACGATGAAAGAGATACTGATCCGCCAATACGAGCGCTCCGGCGGGCAAAAGATGATTACCGTCTGCGGTTTTAACCCGTGGCAGCGAAAGTATACCGATTACGGCGGGCGCGGAAAGCACGGCGGCGTCGAGGCTGAGTGGCGGTTTACCGAGGTCATATCGGCATATAACTGCGTAAAAGACGCGGACGCATACTGTTACTGCGGGCTTGCCAACGCTTCGCTCTGCCGGCACTACAAGCTAAAAGAGAGGTATAAAAATAGAAATCCGCAGCCTACCGCCGAATACGACCAGAACAAAACTTATATACTCTTTTATGTAGGCGACTACGACGCCTCGGCGTGGACTTATAGGTTTGTGCCTCAATGGTACCGTGATAAAAACCTCGGCAAAAACCCGCTTATGTGGTGTTTTAACCCCAACCTTTCTGACCGCATACCGCATGTGTTCGATTTTATATACGAAAACTATACCCAAAACGACTACTTCCAAGCCGGCGACTCGGGCGCGGGGTACAACAACCCAAGGCTTCTATACCCGCCGCGGATACATTCCGATTTGCCTTCTGGCGCCGAAGCATATGTCGAGCACAACAAACGCTATTTCGACAAGTTCGATATGCATATCATAGGCTTTGTTATAAACGGGGTGCACCCGATCGACGAAGCCCAAATGGCTGACATCGCGAGGTTTGCCGACGTGGGCGTGGGCCACAACAGCTATGGGCGGCCGACCGAGATAGTAAACGGCACGGTTTTCATGCCGCATACCGCCGACATTTGCTCTCCAGGCACTAAAGTGGAGGACGCCGTCAAGTCCGCGCTTCTCCATATCGACCGCTGCGACAAGGGGAAGAAATTTCACATCTTCCGCACAATACTCACCTCTCCCACAATGCACGACGAGATTTACGCCGGCTTGCGCCAAGCTAGGCCGGATGCAAATTTCGAGCTTGTCGACCCGTATACGTTCTTTAAATATGCAAAACTTGCGGTCAGCCGCAGGCTGACATACTAAATGCGATTGAGCGCCCTATGCCGCAGCTCTGCGGCGGGGGCATGACCACTTTTTATGCTTTCGTGCGGCGCCGTGTGCGCCGCAAAGTTAATTCCATATGCGGAGGATTTTACGGTGTATAAGATAATTGAAAAGCGTGCGCTGAATCGCGACACCATATTCATCCGCGCGCATGCGCCGTATGTGGCGGCCAAAGCGCTGCCCGGGCAGTTTATAATTCTTCGCCCGACGGAAGACAGCGAGCGCATCCCGCTGACCATTGCCGGATACGACCGCAAAGCCGGAACGATAGACCTTATATTCCAAACCGTTGGAGCTACCACAATGAAGCTTGGCGCGCTCGGCGAGGGCGACTACATAAAGGACCTCGTCGGCCCGCTTGGCAAGCCCACCGAGCTTGACGGCTACAAATCCGCCGCTGTGGTGGGCGGCGGCCTCGGCTGCGCCATCGCATACCCGCAGGCAAAATACCTCTCGGAGCACGGGTGCCGTGTCGATATAATTGCGGGGTTTAGGAATAAAGACCTCATTATACTCGAAGAAGAGATGCGCGCCTGCGCCGACCGGCTCGTGCTGCTCACCGACGACGGCTCAAACGGCAACAAAGGGCTTGTCACCGACGGGCTGCGCGCGCTGATAGAGGACGGTGCGAAATACGACGTCGTCATCGCAATCGGCCCGCCGATAATGATGAAATTCGTATGCCTTCTCACAAAGGAGTATGGCATTAAGACTATAGTTAGCCTTAACCCGATAATGATAGACGGTACAGGGATGTGCGGCGGCTGCCGCGTCACCGTTGGCGGCGAGATGAAGTTTGCCTGCGTTGACGGGCCGGATTTCGACGGTCACCTCGTCGATTTCGACGAGCTTATTCGCCGCAACGCGATGTACCGCGAAAAAGAAATCCACGACTGCAATCTGCTAAAGGGGATAGCATCCGATGGCTGATATGAGACGTACCAAAACGCCCGCCGCCGAACAGGCGCCGGACGTCCGCATAAAAAACTGGGATGAAGTCGCCTTCACTTACACCGAAGACGAGGCGGTGGCGGAGGCGAACCGTTGCCTTAACTGCAAAAACCGCCCCTGCGTTTCAGGTTGCCCAGTCGCGGTGCGAATTCCCGAGTTCATCGCGGCAATTGCTGCACGCGATTTTGAAGGGGCGTATAAAATAATCCGGGGGACCAACGCGCTGCCAGCAGTCTGCGGAAGGGTGTGCCCGCAGGAGACGCAATGCGAGGGCAAATGCGTGCGCAGCAGAAACGGTGAGCCTGTCGCTATCGGTAGGCTCGAGCGCTTTGCCGCGGATTGGGCTGCCGCGCATGGGATTGACGACACCGGAGAAAAGGCAAAGCCAAAAGGCAAGCGCGTCGCTGTTGTCGGCTCCGGCCCCGCGGGGCTTATCTGCGCCGCCGAGCTTGCAAAGCGCGGATATGAAGTGACGGTTTTCGAGGCTTTGCACGTGCCGGGCGGCGTTTTAATGTACGGCATTCCGGAGTTCAGGCTGCCGAAGGCTATCGTCCGGCGCGAGATTGATAACCTAAAAAAGCTGGGCGTAATAATCGAGACCAACGTGGTCGTTGGGCGCTCGATTACTGTCGACGAGCTTTTCGAGCAAGGCTACAGTGCCGTGTTTATCGGCTCGGGCGCCGGGCTTCCCTCTTTCCTCCGCATCCCGGGCGAAAACAGCTGCGGCGTATACTCGGCGAACGAGTACCTCACACGCTGCAACCTCATGGAGGCATACCGCGAGGACAGCGCCACGCCTATCCGCCGCTCAAAGCGCGTCGCCGTGGTAGGCGGCGGCAACGTCGCTATGGACGCCGCTCGCAGCGCAAAGCGGCTTGGCGCCGAGGAAGTGCGCGTCATCTATCGCCGCTCGGAGGCAGAGCTGCCCGCGCGCGCCGAGGAAGTCCACCATGCGCGCGAAGAAGGCATAATTTTCAATATGCTGACCAACCCTGTGCGCATCAACGCCGACGAGAAAGGCAATGTCAAATCTATCACATGCGTCCGCATGGAGCTTGGCGAGCCCGACGAGTCCGGGCGCCGCTCTCCCGTCCCCGTCGAAGGCTCGGAATTTGACATTGAGGTAGATACCGTCATAATCGCGATCGGCACGACGCCCAACCCGCTTATCCGCATGACAACGCCGGGGCTTGAGACCGACCGGCGCGGCTGCATTATAACCAAAGAAGACGGCGTGACTACCACCCGCCCGTTTGTCTACGCTGGCGGCGACGCCGTGACCGGCGCCGCGACCGTTATTTTAGCTATGGGCGCGGGGCGCGACGCAGCGGCAGCAATCGACCGCGCGCTCTCGGGCGAGTGAACCCCCCCGGCGCTTACATAGGAAGTTTAACGGGAGTAAACTTATGCCAAGAGCTTTTCCGGCGGTAACCGTGACCCGCAAAGCCGAAAAATCTTTGCGCGCCGGGCATCCGTGGGTATACGACACAGAAGCGGACGTACCGGATGACGTGCCAAACGGCTCCGTCTGCGACGTTTACAGCGAAAAAGGTAGCTGGCTCGGCGCTGGGCTGCTCAGCCGGCACAGCAAAATCCGGCTGCGCATTATTTCGCGCAACGCCAACGACCGGTTCGACGACGCCTTTTGGGCGCGCCGCGTGAAATACGCTGTCGACTACAGGCTGAATGTTATGCCGCGCGACCTTGAGTGCTGCCGGCTGATTTTCGGCGAGTCGGACGGGCTGCCCGGGCTTGTGGTAGACAGGTTCGGCATGGTATTGGTGGTGCAGTCACTTTCGTACGGCATCGAGCAGCGCAAAGACGTGATTTTGTCTGCCCTGCTCTCCTATCTCGGCGAGCTTGGCATTAATATCCGTGGCGTTTACGAGCGCTCCGACTCGCCGCTGCGCGAGCATGAGGGGCTGCCCGAGTATAAAGGCTGGTACGAGCGGGATTTCTGCCCGCGAGGCGACGAAACGGTCGTAACCATCACTGAAAATGGCGTAAAATACTCCGTCGACGTCGAAAACGGGCAAAAGACCGGGTTTTTCCTTGACCAAAAGTACAACCGGCGCAGGGTCGCACAGCTTGCTGCGGGCAAGCGCGTGCTCGACTGCTTCACGCATACCGGCTCGTTCGCTTTGAACGCCGCGCTCGGTGGCGCCGAGCATGTGCTGGCTGTCGACGTATCCGAAACCGCAATCGAGCTTGCAAAGCACAACGCGAGGCTCAACGGGCTTGAGCAAAAAATAGAGTTTTTATGCGCCGACGTGTTCGACCTGCTCCCGCAGCTTTGCGAGGAACGCGCGCGGTATGATTTCGTAATACTCGACCCGCCGGCTTTTACGAAGTCGCGGCGTACGGTAAAAGGCGCCGAACGCGGCTATAAGGAAATCAACTTCCGGGCGATGAAGCTCTTGCCGCGTGGCGGTTGGCTCGCGAGCTGCTCCTGCTCGCACTTTATGGAGCGGCACGCATTCGAGTCGCTGATGCACGAGGCGGCGCTCGACGCCGACGTGCAGGTAAAACTTGTCGAGTCACGCGGGCAGGCGCCCGACCACCCTGTCCTGCTCAGCGCGCCTGAAACCGATTATCTGAAATTTTACCTATGTCAAATAATATAAAGCGCTCACCTGCAAAGATGCAGATGAGCGCTTTTTGTTTAATATTAACACACCGTCAAATTTTTATCTAAAGTTTTCTAACATTTGCGGCGTCATATCCCATAAGCAAGAACTTTAGGCATTTTCGGGTGCTCCTACTTTGGGTAAAACCGCGACAACATGTTTTATGGCTACACCTTTCGACGAAAAAAGCGATTCATATTCGGTTATAATATTGTCTGCCGCATACTCGCTACTGTGAAGGTCGCGCGTCAGCATGCGCAGCTCAAACCCGCAGGCAGCAAACTCCTCAAGCGCGAAGTCAAATAAAATATCATTGTCGGTTTTAAACCTTATCTCCCCGCCGGGCACAAGCACGCGCTTATACTTCTCAAGGTATTCGCGATAAGTGAGCCTGCGCTTGTAGTGTCGCTTTTTCGGCCACGGATCGGGGAAATTGAGATAAATACGCGAAACCTCGTTTTCACCTATAAGCTCAAGCAAATTTGATGCGTCGCCCATTATAAATTTTAAATTTGGCAAGCCCGCGGCTTTCGCTTTCTCAACGGCGAGCACGAGCACGTCGGGCACCCTCTCCATCGCGAGAAACTGCGTCTCGGGCTCGCGGCGGGCAGCTTCAATTATAAACGCGCCTTTGCCGCAGCCTATTTCGAGCACATACGGCCGCCGCTCCAGCTCTGAGGAGCGGCTTACAAGATACTCCGAGCACGCGGCAAGCCGCTCCGCGCAGTGCTTCTTTTTTCGAACTCTCATATTGAATTTCCTCAAGTGTTTTGTTATAATGAATTTGCAGTGTATTATATCACAGCATGACTCCTTTTTCAAGCGGCGGCGTCACGCGGGCCAAATCAGCGTGTTCCGCTGTTTTTTTAAACTTTAATTACCATAATCGGAGGCCACACTGCGATGCAGCAAATGTCGAAAAGCGAATTCCTTGCGGCACTCGCCGACGCGCTGTATTCATATAGCGACCTGTCCGACGAGGTTATAGAGCGCCAAATAAGGCAGTTTGAACGCTATTTCTCGCGTATGTCGGAAGAGGAAGCCAAAGCCGCCATTGCCGATTTCGACAACGTGGATGCTATTGCCGCAAATATTTACGCACTAATTAAGGATAGGGAGCGTAGAGGTGCCGGGCTCCGGGAGCAGCATGCGCAGCGAGTCCGCGATTATGACCATACCGCGCCCCATTATACCGTTGTCGACAGCAGCGCCGAACCGGTAGCGACTGCCGTGTACGACAAAGTCTCGCAAAAGCACGAGCGGGACATCGAGCCTTCCGACGTAGATGCCGGCGCCACAATAAAGATAGACCGGGTTGACAATGTGCGCCCAATTGAAGAAATCGACGGCAACTCGGCTGGACGAGCTGTTGACCAAACCGATGGTTTGGAGCCGGAAGGTAGCCTCGGCGATATTGAGAGCTATGAAGATACCCACCTTGATTTTTCGTCGCTTGACGAGGTGCCAACCCAAACATCGCCGATGTTCTGGGTGCTGTTTGCGCTCACCTTCCCGATTTGGGGCTCTATCGCGCTCTCGGTGCTGTCGCTTTTCCTTTTGTGCTTTGGGGCGCTCGCGGTTTTGATTGTCGCGCTCGTCGCCTTAATGATATCGGTAGCGGCTGCGGGCACCGGGCTTTCGCTTTTTGGGATTATATACGGGATAACGCAGACATTCACCGTTTTGCCGGCGGGGCTGTTCGAGATTGGGCTGGGCGTGACAATCGGCGGCGCGGCAATGTTCGTGGGCATCTCCGTTTACAATATAGCAATTCGCTTTTTGCCATTTGTCATGAGGAAGCTGTTTGAGTTTTTGAAATTCGTGCTGCGGTCCTCTGTTCGCCTGTTTTTAAAAATTAAAAGGGAGTGTGCGGTACAGTGAGGCCGACATCGATTATTTTCCTCTGCCTTTCGGTAATACTTATCGTAGGCGGCATCGTGACTTGCTACATCGCAACCGGCATGGCAGCGGAGGAAGGCATCGAGCTTTTTGAAGAGGCGGGCGGCGAGAGGGATTACGAGCAAATCCCGCTCGACGAAATATCGCTGAACAAAATATCGCTTGTTTTAAAAAATGCCGATGTCAACATATACGGCGGAGCCGAAGAGTCCTTTATCGAGCTTCTAAATTACGGCGGCTCGTACAGTTACGGCGTCTCGAGCGGGATATTAACGCTTGACGAGTCGACCGGCTTTTTAAAGCTGCTCGATTTTGGCGAGACTAAACTCAAGTTCGGCGGGCTTAGGCAATACCTATTCCGGAAAAATTCCGAGGTTGGGAAAAAGGTCGTAAACTTATATTTTACAAACGATTATCAGCTTAAACAGCTTGAGGTAAAGCTCGGCAGCGGCGACATAACCGTGAGGGACCTAAGAGTCCGGGCGGATTTGTCTTTCAAGCTCGAACACGGCAACCTGTTGCTTGAGCACAACAGAAACAACTCCGCAGTCTCTGTCGAGCTTGGGAACGGCAATGCTGTCATACGCGATACGACCTTAGTAAACCTTGAAGGCAACATAAAGCGCGGCGATTTGAGCTACTATGCCCAGAATTACTCATTCCAAACCTATGAGCTGTCAGCCGGCGGAGGCGGCGAAGTCTTCGTTCAAGGAGTAAGCAAGGGCGACACTTACACCGCTTCCACCCCAATGGCTTCAATTAAGATAAACGTGACTACTAAAGACGGTAACATTTATATCGGCAAAATTGACCCGAACGCGCCAAAAAAATGAGCCCGAAGAAACCACGGCAAATCCCGCCGTGCCAGCCGAAAGTTAAATAAAATCGCTTTCGGCAAAATTTTCCACATTTTATAATGCATATCAAACTAAATTAACGCTAATACTAACCAAGCAATGAACGAAAATTGAACAGGAGATTTTCGAAATGCTTGATAGAATAGCGTTAATTCTTGCAATTATCGGCGGGATAAACTGGGGCAGTATCGGTTTGTTCCAGTTCGACATAGTTGCTTGGATCTGTGGTGGACAATCTGCTCTAGTTAGCCGTATAATCTACACACTTGTCGGTCTTGCTGCTCTTTGGTGCATTTCTCTCCTCTTCCGTAGCGAAACCAACGTGGCTGACGAAACCGACAGATAACGCAAAACCGGAAGTTGTATCCCAAACTCTATCCTTCTTCTCAATGCCCGGACGGCATTTGCCTTACGGGCCAGTTTATTTGTTAGGAAAACAAAAAGGCAAGGCGCAAAAGCCTTGCCTTTTTTTTTTCTTATTATTGCGCCGCTTTACGGCCTAAGCTCAGTGCGGTTTTCAGCTTTGCTAGTATCCCGAAAAATGCGCCGGCGAACTGCTCTTTTAGCTTAATGTGATATGGCTTATAAACTCGCGGGCATACTGCCGATACGCTCTGCGCTATGAAACTGTCGAGCGTTTCAATCGTGCCAATAAAAAGAGGGCGCAGCTCGACCATCTCAAGAAAGTCGCTCGGCCGCACGAGCGAGGGGTCGCGGGAAATCCTCAAAGCGTCGCCCCTGACCAGCGTGTCGGCAACGAACTCGGAGCAGAAGTAATGCCGATCCCGCCTTATCGGGAAGCCGAAATAATTGGCAAACAGCCCTATGAAATTGTACTTATACTTGCTAGCATGCCGCTCAAGCTCAAATACCCTTGTGCAAATAGCGTCGTATGAATACTCGGTCACTTTTAGCTCGAACAGCGCGCATGGCGAACGCCTGAACCTTGCGTACACGCCCGACGTAGTCTCCTCGCGCTTAAAGCAGCCGATAAACGGGAAATAAGCATACAGCCTCCCGAAACTGTATAGCCGTGTTAAGGCAAAATCAAGACCAAGCGAGGCGTGAGTATAAGGCTTTCCGGTCACTGCAGCGATTATCCGCGACATTATGGTGTCCGTTCGCGTCAGAAGTATGTATACACTCTTAGTCTTTTCGCCGGTCCGCATATAAGATTATATATACCCTAGCTCTTTCATGTCAGCTTCAAAAAAGTCGAAATAATGCAGGCCGTTGTCGGTTTTATACCTGCCGACCGAATCGGTGCGCATCTCGATTTTAGCGGCGGGAATCCCTATAAATTTCGAAAGCCGCTCAAGCTGCCTATCCTGGTCGAACACCATATCCTCAAAACGGAAGGAAATCGATTTATTAGGCATCGGAATCGAGCGCACGATCTCACGCTGATAAAACCAGCTGATGGCGCGCTTTAAGCGGGTTATATCTTCGTCCGATTTGCAAAGCGAAAGGTACCGCTCTGGGAGCGAATACTTTACCCCAAAATCGGAGAGGTCGTCGGTCAAATGCGATCTTAATATGCAGTCGCGCGGGTCGCGGACCCAAAAGATATACGCCGAGTCGGGGAACATCTTGACAATCCATGGGTAAACCAGCGTGGTTTCGGGGATTTTCCATCCCTTCAGCTCGCTTTTTGAGCTTAAAACAGTGTGCAGATACTCCTCAATCAACGTCTTAAACTCCGGCGTTGGGTCGGATGCTATCACGCGCGAAAAATCCCACCGGAGCTCGCCGATATATTCGACATATTGCGCGAAAACCCGGCATGCATCGTACATTTTCTGAGGCGGCAAAAGGTCGCCCGAGACGTTGAGCGGCTCCCCCATATAAACGCCGCTCGCCGACAGGGTATGCGAGATTGCACGCGTGCCCGAATGTCCGCGCCCGATCACTGTGATAAGCATGGCGGTAACCTGCGGAGTTTTGTCCGCGCTCCTTTGATGATTTTTCTACAAAATCTTTGCAATAGTCTAGCACACCGAAAATAAAAAGTCAACACTCGGCTTGTTGTTTGAATTGTATATATTATGCCTATAAAATTGTTCATTGCGTAAAAAATCTTTATAAACCACTGGTATTTTTGCAAATATTATATTATAATTATCATGAATGTCTAATATTAAGAAGTAATGGAGGACATTAAGATGCCGATTACACAATTAAGGGTGCTTTACTTTTCCAATAAAGGCAAAATGATTGCGTTGGCTGACGCCCTTGCGAAAAAATTAAACGTAAAGGCCGACGTAATACCGCCTGCACATCCGTGCGAATTGGAGCGCGTGGTCTTCATCCTCGCGTCAATCGGCAAAAAAACTCCGGATACGCTCCGCAGGTTCTGCATGACGCTCAACAGGGACCGCACGGACTATGTGGCATTCCTTTTTGACGGCGACCGCGCAAACGCGACCGATATTATAAACGCCGCCGCCGAAACCGGCGCAAAGGTTTGCGAAGAAAAGCTGTTCGTAAACCTCGGTTTCTCGCCATCCTTCCTTAAGATTCTGCCGGACGATATTAAAAACCAAACTTTCGAGTGGGCAGACCGCATACTCGCTACAATCCAATAGGCTACATAAGCTGTTGTCCGCGAAAGCGGACTATATAATTTTTTATCATAGCGAGGAACAAAATGAACCTGTCGCAAAAATTTGATATTATACGCAGCGTGTCAAATTCCAGCTACTGGTCAAAACGCATTTTTAGCGAGCTGTGCTGCCTCGCTGAGGTTTCAAAAATCCATGGCGGGGAGTTTGACTCGCACATCGAAGCGGCTGCCGACGAGCTTGTCGCGGCTATCCGCGAGAACCAAACCATACCCGCGCCCATCGCTCAAAAAGTCGAGGCGGATCTTTCCGGCTTTAGCCCCGCGGTAAAAGCGTACACCGTATACTGCGTGTCGCATGCCCATATCGACATGAACTGGATGTGGGGCTACCACGAAACAGCCTCGGTGACCGTCGATACCTTCCGCACGATACTCACGCTAATGGAAGAGTATCCCGAGTTCACATTCGCGCAGTCGCAAGCGTCGGTATACCGCATTATAGAAAAGCACGCGCCCGAGATGCTCGAGGAAATAAGGCGCCGGGTACATGAGGGCCGTTGGGAAGTTTCGGCTTCGACATGGGTTGAAACCGACAAGAACATGCCGAACGGCGAGTCGCTGTCCCGCCATATCCTCTACACCAAGCGGTATTTAGGCAAACTTCTCGACATCTCGCCGGACAGCATAAAGATTGACTTTGAGCCCGACACGTTCGGCCACAACGCCAATGTGCCGGAAATCCTCCAAAACGGCGGCGTCGATTACTATTACCATTGCCGCGCGCATGACGAGTATTTCCTTTACAACTGGGAGTCGCCGTCCGGCAAGCGCGTGCTCGTCTTCCGCGACCCGAGATGGTACAACGGTACAATCGAGTACGACACATTTGTCGCCGACCCGCTGTTCTGCCACCAGCATGGCGTAAACGTCAACCTCTTCGTATATGGCGTTGGCGACCACGGCGGCGGCCCCACGCGCCGCGATATTGAGCGCATAATCGACATGTCGGGCTGGCCGCTTTACCCGACGATTAAGTTCGGCACATATGGGCAGTACTTCGCGGAGCTTGAAAAATTCCGCGACAAGCTGCCGACCGTAAAGCACGAGCTCAACTTCGTGTTCACGGGCTGCTACACCTCGCAGTCGCGCATTAAGATGGCAAACCGCATTTCGGAAGACAGGCTCTACGATTCCGAGGCGCTTTCGACCTGCGCTTACCTTTACGCCGGCGCAAAGCCGAAAGCCGAGCTTTTCGCCTCGGCATGGGAGAACACGCTGTTTAACCATTTCCACGACATTCTCCCCGGCTCGGGCGTAATCGAAACGCGCGAGTTCGCGCTTGGCCGCTTCCAGGAAGCTATGGCGACGATAAACACCTGCGCAAACATCGCGATGCGCGATCTCGCGCAGGCAATCGACACCTCGAGTATAAATTTTGACGACAACAAGCTCACGAATTCAGAGGGCGCGGGCGTCGGCTACAACGTCGACCACAGCAGCGGCTACTATTTCCCGCAGACCGAACGCGGGCGCGGTAAGGTGCGAGTTTTGCACCTGTTCAACACTACGATGTACGACCGCAGCGAGCCAGTCGAGGTCACGGTTTGGGATTACCCCGGCGATTTTGGACGCATCTATATCACCGACGCGAGCGGCAAAGAGGTGCCGTTCCAGATAACCGCGAGCGGCCACCACTATTGGGGCCATAACTTCACAAAGCTGCTCATCATGGCCGAGGTGCCGGCGTTCGGTTACAACACCTATATCATCCGCGAGCGCGAAAATATGCCCATAGCGGGCTTTGGTATACCGCGCGACCCGCGCAGCGACAACTTCATCGGCGACGGCGACCTCGTGCTCGAAAACGAGCATGTCCGCGCGGTATTCAGCGCGACCGAGGTTGCGCTCAAATCGCTCGTCGACAAGACTACCGGCGAGGAGCTCGTTGACCCCGCAAAGCCCGCATGCGTTTTCAGGCGCATCGACGAGAACCCGCGCTTCGGCATGACCTCATGGCGCGTCGGCCCGTACATGAATGTGATCCCGCTCAACCTCGCTAAGGACGTGCGCGTGACAGACTACGCTCACGGCACGCTGAAGAAGTGGGTTTCCTACCAGATCAAGTTCGATTCGTCGGCGCTCGATGTTACAATAACGCTGCCTGAAAACTCAAGGACGCTCGAGTTTGACGTGCGCGTCGACTGGCATGAGATCGGGCGCCCCGAGACCGGCATACCGCAGCTTAACTTCTATTTCCCGGTCAAATACGCGGCTGAGAAGTACCGCTACGATATACCTTTCGGAATGGTTAGCCGCCCCGCGCTGCCGCACGACGTGCCCGCAAACAGCTTTATGCAGATTTACAGGAACAATAGCCCTGTAGTATCTATCGTCACCGACAGCAAATACGGTTTCCGCGGCAACGATAACGCGGGCGCCGTGACACTGATACGCAGTTCGTACGACCCAGACCCGTATCCCGAGCTTGGCAGGCACCACTTTAAGCTGGGCGTCATCGTCTCCCCCGCCGACGAAGCGAAAAAGCACGCACACATCTTCTGCCACCCGATCGCGTACGCCTCGAATACCAAACATAGCGGCACGCTGCCGCTTTCCGGCAGGGCGTTTACGCTAACCGGAAACGTCATGGTCTCAACCGTCAAGGCTGCCGAAGAAGGCGGGCTTATCCTCCGCGTCTCGGATTGGCACGGCGAAAAGCAGCTTGTATCCGTTAAGTTTGAAAAGACGCCGGTCTCAGCCGAGCTTGTCGACATCACCGAACGCCACAAGGTCGCCGATGCTAGAGTCTGGGGAGATACCGTCAGCTTTGAGGTAGCACCGTATTCCATGGCGACACTGCGAGTAAAATTCTAAGCCGGCAACTTAGCCTGCCGCGAAATCTTGCGGCCGGGCTTTCCGGGCGCGGTGATTTGTAAGGCTTGTTGCTTTGCATTTACCGCGCCCGCAAAATTTACAGTTTGCAGGTTCTAATATGGGAAAAGATAATAAAGATTTTCATGGCAACGGCTTTTTCGAGTGGCAATTTTCGCCGCCGACTGACGAAAAGCTGAAAGAATCGGAACAGCTTTACCGATACGACGAGGAAAGGTACTGGGGTGATTTCTCCCGCGAGCCGTTCGACCTTGACACATATAAATTCCCTGCGTGGGCGATAGGCGGGTTTGAGAAGTACCACCGCCCAGTCCTCGCGCCCACGCCCGGCAGCTGGGATTGCGGCAGGTTCGGCGGCGGGGTGCACAACGGCTCGGTTATAAAAAAGGACGGCAAAATCTACTATTTGTACCGCGGCGAGTTTCCCGCGCCCGATCAGTACAAGGCCCCGGGCATCGACTACATGTGCGACATCGGAATAGCCGTATCGGACGACGGCATTAACTTCCGCAAGCTAACCGAGTACAGCCCCCTTTTCCGTAAAGGAGAGGACGAGCGGTTTTCGTTTGAGGACGTCTGCGTCGTTTCGTTCCGCGGCAAATACTATATGTACCTCAACCGCTGGAACTGGAAGCGGCACGACGACCCATCGGAGTCGGGGATTTGCATGGCTGTATCCGACGACCTGCTCCATTGGGAGATGCTTGGGCTTGTCTTCCCCAACGCAAAAAGGATACACCGCAACCCATGCGTCGTGCAGGACCCCGACAACGAGGCGGTAATGATAAACGGCAAGTTTGTAATGTATATAAACGACGGGCTTATGGGCATCTCCGACGACCTCATCCACTGGGAGTCGGTCGAGCTTGATTACCGCTGGCCAGGCGGCGAAGGCTGCTTTGCGCTGACAAATTATAACCCGAAGCATACCGACGACATAATACTTTTCACCGGCGGCCACCATACCGGACACTTCTACGCAATCGGCGAGGTGCTCTTCAACAAGCGAGACCCCAGCAAGCCCATCACATGGCTGCCGCGCCCGGTGCTAACCGCCGACGAGCGGATTCCTTGGGAAAACGGGCTTTCCGCCGAACCGCCGCATAAGCCTGTATCCTGCTTCCGCGACACGATATTCTTCACCGGAATGACGCTCTTTAACGGCGAGTGGTACCTCTATTACGGCGGGAGCGAGTTTTACACCTGCCTTGCGCGCTCGAAAGACGTCAAGCCCGCGCCGCCGGGCGGTATCGAGCCAATTGTAAAGCCGATTAACGAATAAACGCAAAAATGCCGCCCCCACATGGGAGAGCGGCATTTATTTTTATCAGCCGAGCAGAATCAAATCCGAAAGCTGCATTATGCCCTTGTTTTTGACCCAAAGCTTATAGTATTTATACGGTGTTGGGTTTTTGATTTCAAACCCGAAAAGCGTAAAGTCTACAGGCTTGAGCAGGCTTTCGCCGTTATCCTTGCTGTCAATCTCCACCCACTCTTCGCTCTCGGAGTTGCGGCCGTATAGCACCCACCTGTCGGGGTTGCGGTCGGGGTACGAACTGGTATCGTTTGCGGTGCGGAATACATAAGCTTTAGCTTCAAACGGCTCCGCAAGCTCGAAGATAACCGTATTCTCGCTGCCACGGTTTACCTCGTAACAATACTTAGTGAAAGGCTCGCCGTCGAACAGGTTCTCCGGCCCTTCGTTGCCAAAGCCTTCGGCGCCCGCTTCGAGCAGCTTAATTTTACCATTGTAGGGCTTAAGCTCATTCATCAGCGACTTTGTCTTGTCATTGCCATATATGTCGCCGATTTGCCAGCCGCCCCAGCCGCCCCAGCCTCCGTAACTGCGGGTGTTCAAAAACTCGCCTTCCAAATACTTGCCGGAGTGAAGGTAATCATGCAGCCAGTCGATGCGGTTCTTTACCCATTCGGCAAAATACTCGTAATGCTGCTTGTAGTTTTTAAGCCTCGTGATAAACTCGGTCTCGCGGTTCTGACGCGTGCCGAAAATCGGCCACTTTATAAAGTTGCGGCAGTATGCGTTATAGCCTCGCTGCCCCTCCGCGAGTATGCGCTCCGGGAGCTTTGAGATGACTTTATCGTACATCTCGTCCCAGCGCTGCACGACAAGCTCGCGGAACCAGCGTTGTTTCGATGCTTCGACATACCACGGGTTGCCAAGCCCGTTGCGGCTGTCGATGCCGGCGTAAATGTCTGTGTAAAACTCGCAGCCCTCGTTTGCGTTGCCAAACGACAAGTCAAAGTCCCACATCGGGCCGAGGATTAGCTTTCCGCCTTTGTCTTTATGGAGGTAGTAGCTGTCCCAGCCGAGGTCGAGGTTCTTTGTAATCTCCTCGACGAGGTAGGTGTCAACGTAGGAGTTGATGTCGATATATTTTTCAATCTCCGCGCGGTCGCCCGTCTGCACGGCGTCCCAGCACTTTCTCATGTAGTCTTTTATAAACTCAAACTGCTTTTGCGCGATTTCAGGGTTGTCTGAAAGGTCGTTGCGCACCTGGTACTGCCTTGAGCCGACACGGAATATCCAGTCGCCCTGCGCATACGACGAAAGCTCGACAAGGAAGCCGGTATCAGCTTGCGTCATGTCTTTTGAAACATCAACGCGCGCCTTTGACACGCGTATCTCCTCGGCAAGCAGGTACACGCCGCGGTACTCTCCGTTGAGGTATACGTCAACCGAAGTGGATGCGGGCGCAAAGTCTATGCGGTCAAACTCCCTTGCCAACTCGAACGCAAAATGGTTGCGGAGCAGCGACTGGTCGCAATGGTTTGCGAGCAGCACCCAAATCCGGTCGCTGGCGTCTCCAATCCCGAAGGGGTTTTGCTTATTTGCAAACTTAATCTTATACGACTTTTTGGGATAACCCCAAGTGTTGTTGCCTCTGCCTCGTATCTCAGCCTCCCAATATACGGCAGGCGAGCCCTCTTTGAACATCGCAATCTCGGCTTTAATATACTCGGTCTTGCTTTTTACGTCCTTGCCCGTTTCGGTGTTGATGAGAACAACCGGAAGCTCAAGGATGTCGTAATCGAATATAGCCGTTATGACCTTGCTTTCATCCGCCGTGTCGCCTGAACGGGTAGGCTCGGTCAAGCCGTCGCTCCACTTGACAAATTTATAGCCGAGATTCGGTTCTGCGACAACTTTCGACGTAGCTTTTCCGCCCGATATTTCCTGAGTTGCCTCACCCTTAATTTTCCCCGCCGCTGTCGAGTTGACGGCGTAAACTATGTAGACCCCGCCGTCAGGGATTTTCACATTTTCAGGCTCTTCGGACAAGTATTGCGTTACCTGTGGCTCCTCGGTCTCCGAAGGCGCGGTTGTATCAGTAGTATCGGGGCTGCCTGCGGGTTCGCCAGCGCATGAGAATAAAAACAGGGTTATGCAAAATATTAATGCGAAGATATTAAGCTTATTTTTCATTTTCCACCGGAATAAAATTTTCAAATATAAATGTATCGAAATATTTCTTACATCTGTCAAGTTCTTCTTGGGAGCGCACAGTCCACGCCACGGTCACCGCGCCAAACGCGCGGCACAGGCGAACCGAAAGCTTGCTCCCACCTGTTTTTTCGTACGCGATGAAATCGGGGCGGGTCCTAAAGTTTGTTAGCAGATTCCTCAATATGAAGTTGCGCACCCTATGCTCTTTGCCTGTAAAGCGTGCCGAAAGCTGGCCACGCACGTCATTTGGCATCAGCTTCTTCCAGCGTATGAGCGCCACCGGATGAAACGACTCGAGACAATAGTCGCCTTTATAGCTGCGCAGCACTTCCGCCGCCGCTTCGCACACTTTCGATGAGGCGTCGTCCATTTTCAGCTCCACGACAAGAGGGACGCGCCCACCCGCGATTTCAAGCGCTTCGGCAAGCGTCGGCACGCCGACTTCTTTCAGCTCTGCCGCCGTCATCTCCTCAACCCTTTTGTCTATGCCGAAAACGCGCTTTAGGCTTGAGTCATGCGAGATTACCGCCACGCCGTCGGCCGATACCCTGACGTCAAGCTCGAAACCGTATCCGGCTTCCACAGCAGCGCGGAACGCCTCCGCGGTATTTTCCTTTATCTCGCTGGAGTGAAGCCCCCTGTGCGCTATATAAAGGCCTTTATATTTCGCCGCATTCCGTTTTGACGCCGGCGAAATGCGGGGCATAATCGCGTATATGTACGCGAGTATTAGCGCGAGCAGGATTATAACTATACCGATTATAATCTGCATACTCAATCATTCCCCACGTCATAATTTTCAAGCAGCGACGCAGGCTTTGCGGGCTTTGTGTCGCCATGCTTTACAAAGGAGAACACTAAAAATGCCAGCGCTGAGAATACGAATGAGTACGGGAACAGCACCCTGTAGTCGTCAAACAGGTCGATAAACCAGCCCGAGAGTATCGGCGTTAATATCTGCGCCGACATCGAGAAGGTGTAATAGATGCCTGTGAACTTGCCGATGTCGCCTTCCCTTCCCATCTGTACGACCATCGGGTATGAGTTGACGTTTATCGACGCCCAGCCAAACCCGACGGTTACAAACAACACGTACACTATTGGGCTATACGTTTTTATAAATACCATTGAACCGAAAGAGGCAGCCATCAGCGCGATTCCGGCAAGTATGACTTTTTTCCTGCCGAACGCCGTAGAAAGGTAACCTATCGGCACGTATGCAACCACAGCCGCAGCCATGGCGACGATAAGCCCGGGCGCAAAGCTGCCGCCCTTGAGGCCCCACACTTTTTCGGCATACACCGAGTATACCGAGGTAACGGCGTTGTATGCGGTAAACCACAAAAAAACCGATACGAGCAGCAGCCAGAGGCTCCGCTTCACCTCGCTCGGCAGTTTGCCGGCTGAGCCTTCGGCATCGCCGCTGTCGGTGCCCGGGACGTCGTCAAGCCGGACGCCTTCTTCCTTGAGCTTGACTTTTATTTTACGCTCATTTATTGTAGCTGTCAATACTATAACGGATACTGCCATAAATCCGGCCACGCAGGCAAATATTGGAATATAGCTGCCGCCTTCCTTTACCAAGAGCGAAATAAAGACGAGCGAGTAAACGCCGCCTATCGTGCCCATGAGGTTTATTACGGCGTTGGCTTTCGAGCGCAGCGCGGGAGGCGTGAGGTCGGGCATCAGCGCCACCGCCGGCGACCTGTATGTCCCCATAGACAAAAGCGCAATCCCGAGAGCGGCGATAAACACGATAAAGCTGCCCATATCCGCCGCGACCGACATCGTCATCATCGCAGAAATCGCGCCCGCAGTGCCGAACAAAATAAACGGCATGCGCTTCCCAAGCGGTGTATCGCACCGGTCAGACAGCGCCCCGAAGAGCGGCAAAAGGATAAGCGCTAGCACGTTGTCCATTGCCATTATGACTCCCCTGAGTGTCGAACCGAGGCCGAAGACATTCGTGAGGATTTTCGGGACAATGCTGTCGTAAAGCTGCCAAAAGGCGCTGATAGACATAAATGCAAAGCCGATTAGTATGGTTCTCCGATAGTTCAGCTTCATATGTCGTCCCTCAATACTACATTATATTGCAACAAAAAAAGCGCCGTTTAGACGGCGCTCTTTTTTGACATAACCCGGAATATATGACAGCCCGTACGCCCGCGACCGTCCTTATCTCACGAACATAGCGGGGCAATTAATGTTTTTTCAGCACTGCGTAGCACTCGCTGCAATATACCGGCCTGTCATTCGAAGGCTGGAAAGGAACTCTTGCTTCCCCGCCGCAACGTGCGCAAGTCGTATAGAACATCTCGCGCTGGGGCTTACCCGCATTCTTTCTTGCGTCTCTGCACTTTTTGCAGCGCTGCGGCTCGTTCTGGAAGCCTTTTTCGGCATAGAACTGCTGCTCGCCGGCGGTGAAAACGAATTCCTGACCGCACTCCTTGCAGGTTAGGACTTTGTCCTGGTAGATCTTTTCCTCGTACATGCTTTTTACCTCGCTTATTGGTTATTTGCCCCAAGACGGACTGAAACCGCCACCTTTGATTGGTCAACGCTCTACATTAAGCTACTTGGGCATATATAAAAATTAATGATCGATACGGGAAAGACTTAAAGAAGCGGACTGCTATATGCGCTGTTTGAGCTTCCTTTTGATGCGACAGATTGCGTTGTCGACGGATTTCACGTCGCGACCTAACGCGGCAGCGATTTCACGGTACGACTTGTCGAGGATAAAAAGCTTGAAAACTGACTTTTCGTAGTCGGTCAGGCTTTCGTCGATCAGCTTAATAAGTCGCTCGTAGTTTTCTCTGTCGATTAAATGCTGTTCGGGGCTACTTGCAGCGAGGTCGGTTTCCGATTCCGATGTTTCGGTCTCGGCGCGTCCGCGACAATTGCGAACTATGCTCAAAAGCCGGTTTCGGATGCAGATTTTGGCGAAAAGGCCAAAGGTGACTTCTCGCTGGTCTACGTTATACGCCTTTACTGCACCATACAGCGCAATAATTGCTTCCTGCCTTAAATCTTCGGCATCGATGTTGTACTGACGGGCTTCGCCGGCGAAATACTCTACCATCGAGGTTATAAGAGGCGAGTACATTTCGACCAGCTCGCTGAACGCAGCGTTACTCCCGGATTTTGCACGCATTATAATGCTTGTTTCATCCACTTTTCCGCTCCCCAGTACAGTTATATATTATAACCGCAGTTTCAAAAATTGTCAAGGGTTTTTTAACAAAATTTTTATTGTTTTGTGATAATTGTTGTATATTTAAAATATCCCTGGCTCGCGACATTTACAAGCCATTGTTCATCATAACAAATAAAAAATTGCGCAGCATTTAGCTGCAGCAGAAAAGCAAAATTTTATTCAATTAAGTAGTTAATATCGCCAGATAAAATGGCGTAAATGCCGCGGAATACGACCTCGGGCTTATCCATAAAATTATATTTCATGCGTTCGGCAAGCACTTTATCGTCGACGACAAGCCGGACGTTGAGCATCTCCTTACGCGCCTCTATCACTACGCAGCGGACTTCATACCCGCCTTCTTCGAGCGGCGTTATCTCGCATTTGACTTCCGAGCCGCGCTTTTTGAATGATAAAAGGCGCATTGCGCTTTTAAGGCTCTTCTCTTTCAGCATTGTAAGCAGGCGGGAATCGAGGGTGTCCGCCACTTCAATGCCCTGCTCGGTGATCTGGTAAAGCGTTTTGCCATTGGCTGTGAACTCTTCTATATTGCCTGTTTCAAGCAGCTCCGCGAAACACTCCGAAAAATCGAACGGGCTGACTATGCCGTCTTGCACTACGATATCGTTTATGTTTACATAATCAAGCGGATAATGTATGTTCCTCAGCAAATAAAGTATAAAAATTTTAATATCGTTTTTATCTTTTAAGGGGGCTTGCATCGGCATTATCCCTTCGCTTAAATACATATTTGCCTCAAATTAATACGGTAATAAAATAGTAATATATGTTTGTTAAAAATCTATTACCCGTATTTTGCCTTTAAAAAATGCCCATATAACACCGGGAATGGGCAAAGCATTTATATGCTTGCCCATTCCCATTCTTTTATTTTGCTTTGTTTAGCTTAACCTACTCGGTTACACACCTTTGTCTAGCTCATCCATAGCCTGGGTTTCGAGAGGCTCGGTCTCCTCATACTTCTCGTAATTCTTCAGCTTCGCTTTCTCGAAGTTGAGGCAACCGTAGAACGCTTCTTTGACGCCGGACAGGTCATCGCCGACCATGTAGGCATCCTGATATGTGAATATCGGAACTACAGGCGCAAGCTCGAGCAGCATCTTTTCGGCATCGTGGAGAATAGCGGCACGCTTTTCAGGATCGGTTTCCTCAAACGCCTTCGCTATAATCTCGTTGTACTCGGGGCTGTTGAAACCGGTCACGCCGGGCTGGAACTCAAAATTGCCCGACTGAAGGTCGAGGGCGCCGCCCGAGAACTCAAGCGCAAACGATGCGAGGTTGCCAAACGGATTCGTCGAGAACATCGTGATGTCAACCGCGATGACGTCGAAGTCTCTAGACGCGTAAGCGTTCTTGAACAGGTCGGAAACGAGGTCGTACTCGTTCTCTTTATACTCGGAGAAGCCGAGCTTCCTGATATTCACGTTGAAGCCGAGCTGACCCCATGCCTGAGCCACCATTTCGGCGACGGCAAGGTCGACTTCGTTGCCGCGGAGCGTGATGGTTATATCGCCGCCATTCACGCCAGCCTGCTGAAGCAGTGACTTAGCGGTCGCGAGATCCGCCGACGGCGAAAGCAGTGAACCGCCTACATCGCGGAACTGTTTTTTATTCTTGTATGTAGTCTCAAATACTCCTCTTGTAATCAGCCCTTCGGCTGGGGTGGCGAAGACAACCTTGTTGGCTATCGCCTGCCTATCGATGGCGAGCGAGAGCGCGCGGCGTACTTCAGGCTTGTTGAATGGCTCTTTCGTGGTGTTAAACAGGTATACGTGCTGAGTAAGCGTGTCTCTTAATTTTACCTGGTCTTTATATTCGGCGCGCTTTGAAAGCGGAAGTTCACCAATAAACGCGAGCTTGCCCTCCTGGAACGCGGCGAACTGCTCCTCCGCATTCATCGTAAAGTTAACCGCAAGACGGTAGGGCTTAACATACTTGTCCTGCGGATCGTCTTCGACGTCGCGGTAATAGTAGATGTTGCGCTCAAGGATCAGCGTCTTTCCAGGAACGAAAGTGCGCACGACAAATGGACCGTTGCAAACCAGAATCGAGGTGTTCGAAGACCAGTCGGTCGCCTTTGCAACTACGTCCTCTCTTATCGGGTAAAGCAGCGGGCTAGCAAGAACCGCAAGGAAATCCTCGTAGTTAATCTTTCTCTCAAACTGGATCTGAATGACCTTGGTGTCGGAATCGACAACACCGAGGTCGTCTATAGACATCTCGCCAGCCTTGACGGCTTTGGCATTCTTTATCTCCATCAGCAGAGCGGCGGCTTCGCCCCTGAACTCCGGCTCAAGGACGCGCTTTATCGCATAAACAAAATCGGCAGCTTGGACGGGGCGCCCATCAGACCACGCTGTCTCTTTGAGGTAAATCTCAATCTCATAAAGCCCTTTTTCGGGGTCTTCCTTCACCTTATAGCCGCTGGCAATAGCCGGTACGACCTTGCCGTTTTTATCATATTTATATAACCCCTCATAAATCATGCTGAGGATTTTCGTTGCCGCCTCGTCGGTATATGCTGTCGCGGGATCAAAGTCATATATCTCCGTTGTAAGGTAGACCGGAATTACGGCACCCTTATCGGTGGTAGTGACAGTTTTCGTGTTATTTCTAAAATCGCTTTCTCTGCATGAAACGGCACTGGCCCCGATAAGCACAAGACTCAGCAGCAGGCACAGAATTCTTTTCATGTGGTTTGCTCCTCCTACAAATTATGCGTGCCGAATTTACCTAAATATTATACCATCAAACGAAAATATAATCAATGGAAAAAAGCATGGAAATTCCGACTTTTTTAAATTTAGACGCTTGCACAATTTTTTCACATAATTTTGTAAATAATAAACAAATGTAGTTATCGGGCAAATTTTTAAAAATTAAAGGCATATCGCATATTTTCTTGCTGCTTGGGTAAATTATATGTATGAAAAATGCTAAAAAATACATCCGAACAGACCTTGCGGCGGAGAGCATGCCGCCCCCCGAGACGCTGGAAGATGCGAATAATGCCGCGGCTTCCGGCATATTGTATAACGAAGAAACCAAATCCGGCTATAGGGTTGAAACGATAAGGGTTTTAAACGAGCGTGGCGAAGCTGTAACCGGGCGCCCTGTAGGGACATATGTAACAATAACCGTCGGCAAGCTTTGGCTGGCTTCAGACGAGCAGCTTGACGCGGCAGCCGATATTATCGCCGATATTTTAAGCGATATGGCAAAGCGGCTGGCGCCTGGCGGCGGGGGCGTTCTTGTATGCGGACTTGGCAACCGCGAGATTACCTCGGACGCCATAGGGCCGCTCGCCGTACGCGACGTTACTGTCACCCGCCACATCAAAAGCAGCGACTCAAGGCTTTTCAGCCTGCTCGGCGGACGGGAAATCTCGGCGATTGCGCCGGGCGTTGTAGGCCAAACAGGTATCGAGACGCTCGAGCTTGTGCGAGGAGCGGTACAAAACTCGGGGCCGGCGCTGCTCGTTGTGATCGACGCGCTGGCCGCACGCTCGACCGACCGTCTTGCCACCACGATACAGCTTTGCGACACCGGTATTTCGCCAGGTTCCGGCATCGGCGGCTCACGGAAGGCGATAAACCAAGAGCAGCTTGGCATACCGGTCATAGCCATCGGCGTGCCGACGATCGTCGACTCCTCTACACTAGTCTGTGACGCGCTTGAGAAAGCGGGCATAAACGACATCCCAAACGAGCTTGAGCAGGTGCTCGAGAATGGGCGCAGCTTCTTTGTGTCCCGCGGTGACAGCGACGTTGCGGTCCAGACACTCTCGTCGGTTATAGCGGAAGCCATAAATATGGCGTTTTTAGGTAGTTAGCAAGATTTAATTCCGGGCACAGCCTCTGCCCGGCGACGCCTTAGTTTTGGGAGGCGCTTTTAATGAACCGCTATAAGCTATTTGAAAAGATATACAGCGCATTTGCGATTGCCGTTTGCGCGCTGCTTATATTTGCGGCGCTACTTGTTTCCGCGGCTGCCAAACTTGGGATTGTCGAGCTGCCAACTCGCAGCCCGGCAATCCCGGGCAATGCCGAAACAGAAAGCTTTGAATCTGAAAGCTTGCCGCTTGACCTTATAAGCGATCCCAGCGATGCATTCGCTCTAGAGTTTTACGACATGCTGTTTTACACCGAGGAAGGCGAAATCCCGCCGGCAGGCGAGTATACAATTGTTGAGCGGAACCTTGCGGCAAAATCGATATACGAGTATTATAACGAAACGCCTTATAATCCCGACATCGACGCGCTTCTTCGGGGCTACTCGCCGGCTGATGAGCCTGTTGCCGTTTACAAGCCGCTTTCTGTCAACCCCGACCCGCTTGTGCTAATTATACATACGCATGGGACAGAAGGCTACGCCCGGCCTGGAGCTACTTCATACTCGTCACATAACCTGCCGCGGACCGACGACAAATCGCAGAGCGTCGTTGCGGTCGGTCGGGCGATGCGCGACGAGTTCTTAAAACACGGGATACCCGCCATTCATTGCGAAACAATGCACGACCTTGAGTCCTACAACGACTCATATAAAAACTCGCTCGCCACGGTGCTGGCTTATCTTAAAAAATATCCTTCGATTAAATACATATTTGACGTGCACCGCGACGCGCTCATCTCTGGCAACAATTTAATTAAATGCGTGTACGAGCAAAACGGCGCGCCGACCGCTCAAGTAATGTTCGTAGTTGGGACCGATGCGGGCGGCGCAGACCACCCGAGTTGGCAGGAAAATTTGGCATTTGCCCTTCTTGCCCAATCGCTCGCGGCGAAACGCTTCCCCGGAATGATGCGGCCGATCTCCATCAGGCGCGCGTCGTTTAACGCGCAATACGGCTACCGCAACCTCCTTATTGAGGTCGGCTCATGCGCAAATACTTTGGCGGAGGCAAAAGCCGCGGGAGTACAAATCGCGTCGGTGCTAGCGGAGCTGATACTAAGCGGATATTAATAAGATAACGGATGGTATAAAATGATAAAGTACCTATTAAAATGCGCGCTGCATTTTGCAATTTGCGCCGCTATCGCAGCAGGCGCCGCGGCGGCGTTTGGAATTGAATACAGGATCATCGCAGGCGAAGATGAAAAAGTGGTAAGCTATGAAAAGATTAGCGACAGCCAAGGCAGGCTGACTGTTGGCAACTATGCCTTTACGCTCGACCTCGACCTAATCGAGGGCGCAAAAGACAAACTCTCCGATTACCTAAGCCATGCTGTCTCATACCTCCCCGAACTTGCGCTTAAAACGGGCAAAGGCATTTGCGACCTCGTGTCGCGGTTCGGCGACTGACGCGCCTGCAAAATCGCATAAATTAAGTACGCGCGCCCTATTTAGGGCGCGCGTATTTTTTATAGGCTTTTAGGGTTTCGACTGTTTGTCCGTACCGTGGCTTTAAGTTTGCGGACGAAAAGACCGGCTTTTTCTTAATTATAACACCGATGCCTTTAGCTTACTATTCCGCAGCTTCGGTTTCAGCCTCGGCTTCAGTTTCTTCTACCGATGCATCCTCGCCCGCGTTTTCCTCTACTGTCGTTTCATTGCCGGTTTGTTCTTCATTATCCTTCGGCTCGCATGCCACTAGGGCGAAGGTAGCCGTCAGAAACGCCAGCAGAAGTGCCAGTAGTTTTTTTGACATGATGGAAATACTCCCTTCATCATTTTTGCTCATGCCATTCTTATTATATATGGACTAAAATGGCATGTGTTTACATTTCTGTAAAACTTAAATAAACGCATTATATTTAAATGATGAATAAAGTATTTCCAGATTATTCCTATTTAAATACTAATATTTTACAACGAGGGTCTTAATTTCAAACGGGCGCAGCTCTACCTTTAGCGTGCCGTTCTCAAGCGGCAGTTTTTCGCCGATGTCCTCGAGCATGTTGGCGGCGTAGACTTCCTTAGCCTTGCTCGGGAACTTCAGCTCGCAGCAGGTCTTGTTGCGCTCGCACTCGTAGAGGCGGACCACGTAGGCATTTTCAATGAGCTCGGCGGGCTTGACGGTTTCGACTATCACGTTCGGAGCCGAAACAAGCACCGGAGCCTCATAGCCCGGCTTAAGGCTGCCCTTTGCAACATAAACCGGAACGTTAAGCATATAAGCCTCACGAACGACGGTCTCTGCCGAGAAAGCGCCCTCGTGCGGGAGCAGCGAGTAGGTCATCTCATGCAGCCCGGCGTCGCCGGTCGTGTCGGGACGGATGCCGCTCTTGAGCAGCGACAGCCTCATGTCGGAGCCGGAGCAGGAGATGCCGTATTTGCAGTCGTTAAGCAGTGCCACGCCGAAACGGGACTCGGACAGGTCGCTCCACTTGTGGTTGCAGACCTCAAATTTTGCGGTTTCGTACTCGTTGTTTTCAGTCGTCGGGCGGTCGATATTGCCGAACTGGATTTCGTTCTTTATAGTCTGCGTGAAGACGTCGACGTCAAAGCCGACTTTAAGCAGCTGATGGCGCTCGTGCCAATCAACCGCGGTGTGGAAGTCTACACGCGGCGAGCTTGCCGAGAAGATTATATCCTGAACGAGGCTGGAAGTCTCGCTAAGTTTTACTTTCTGGCGGATCCTGAACTCCACGGGGCCGTTTGCGACGACCTCGCGCGAGATGAGCTCGCCGGTCGGCTTCATCTTAAACTTCTGGTCATAGTCGATGTTCCAGTTGTCCCAAGCCTGCGGTACGTCTTCGCCCATCCAGAAGGTGCCGAGCGGCTCAGAGCCGGGCCTGCGGACTTCCCTGCCTGTCTTCTTGTATACAAGCGACTCAATGCCGCAGCCCTCGCCGAATTTTACGACAAGGTGCGGGGTCTCGAGCGTGGTGCCGTCGAACTTAAACGGCGACTCGCAGCTGTCGCAAGGCTTGTCAGTGACGGTAAGAGTCTTTGCGCCGAACGCGTCAAGCTCTACCCCGCCGACCACCGCGAGTTTTCTGCCCATGATATCGGTCACATGCTGGACCTTCGCGCCTTCGAGCCCGCCTTCGAAATTCTCGATATAAATGTTGTCGCTGCGGCCAAACGACAGCGTGTTGAAGAAGGTATACGATTTATCGCACGGTTCGGTGAGCTCCGCGGCATACTCGCCGGCGATTGCCTTAAGGTCGTAGATGAGCTTGTCCATCTCCTGTTTGGTCTGGACATAGACCTCGTTTATCGACGAGCCGGGGAGGATGTCGTGGAACTGGTTGATTAGCAGCACCTCAAGCAGCTCGTCCGCGCGCTCGTGCTTGGGCTTGCCTGCCGCGACGCCCAAGAACTCCATGTCGCGCAGCGCAAACTCCGCCTTGCGGTTGTCGCGCTTTACATTGTGCATGGAGGTCAGCGTGCCGCGGTGGGTCTCAAGGTAAAGCTCGCCGGAGTATACGGGAAGGTTCGTGGCGTTCTTTTCGATGTCCTGCATGAACTCGCTGATTGTGCAGTAGAAGAGCTCGGGCACGCCCGCAAGGCCCGCCACGCGCCTTGCGTCCTCAATCATGCCGTAGGTCGGGCCGCCGCCGCCGTCGCCGAAGCCGAACGCGACGAGCCTACCGTCGTAAACTTCCTTGCGCCTGATTTCGTTTACCGCTTCGACAACTGTCTTAACATCGGGCGAGCAGTGCATGCGGTTGAAGTGGGTCAGCACTTCGGTGCCGTCAATGCCTCTCCAGATGAACGTGTCGTACGGGAAGCTCGTCAGGTCACCCCACGAGATTTTCTGGGTATAGAAGTACTTGACGTTGCAGCCCTTCATAATCTGCGGGATTGCGGCGTTATAGCCGAAGGTGTCGGGCAGCCAGAACGAGTCAGCCTCATAATTCAGGTACTTTCGGGTATAAAGCTGGCCATGCAAGAACTGGCGGACCATCGACTCGCCCGAGGGGATATTGCAGTCGCACTCGACCCAAACGCCTCCGTTGGGTTCGTACCTACCTGCTGCGACTTGCTTTTTAATCTCTTCAAATATATCAGGATAGTAACGGCGCATCCAGTCGAGGTGCAGAACCGACGGCTGAACAAACTTGTACTCGGGGTACTGCTTCATCAAAGTGAGCGCGTTTGAATAGGTGCGCGCGCACTTGCGGATAGTTTCGGCGACCGGCCAAAGCCATGCGGTGTCCATATGCGAGTGGCCGATTACGCCGACTCTGCCGCGCTGGCCGTCGCTGCCGTGGACCGACAGCACCTCGGCGAGAATCTCGCGCGCTTTTATTACGCCTTCGCGCCATACTTCTTCGGGCACATGCGCCGGGTACTGCACGAGCACGGTGAACACGCGCTCAAGCGCATTGCGTGCTTTGCCTCTCATGAAGTTGTTGTCGGGGAGCACCTCGGCGAGCTGCATCACTGCTTTGAGGTCAAACAAGAAGTCTTTGACGGTTTCGTCCATCACGCAGATGTCGATGCCCTCATAGGTGCGCATGAACTCCTCGTCGCTGCGCTCGTGCCCGTCCCTGCCGTATCGCTCGAACGGCTGAGTGCCCGCGCAATGATGGCCTGCGTAGCACTCGAACGCGAGCTTATATGTCGTGCCGGGCACCGCATTCTCGCATATAAGCTGGGCGGAATGGTTTCCGCCGAGGAAGTCGTTTTTGCTGTTGAAAATGCCAGTGGGCTTGCCGTTGACAAAGAAGAGGATTTCCACTGCTCCGGTTCTCGCGACGGCGTAGAGCTTTTTGCCCGCCGCCTCCTCCGGCACGGTGACGTCGCCGACTACCCAAAGGTTTTTCCATTCCCCGCCCCAGCGGAAGCTGCCCTCGAATGCGGCAAGCCCGGATTCGGGGACCGAGCGGAGATGCTCGGCTGTCTCGAGCTTTGCCGTATTCTTAAGCTCGCCCACTTTTTTGAACATATAGCGTTCATAAGTGCGGGCGGAGGTTCTAATTTTGTCCCTTAAATTGTTGTTGTAATATACCATGGGGTTCCTCCTGGAATTTTATGCGGATTTAAGGGTATTTACCTAGCTAAGCATTTTAAGGACAAGCTTGAAAAAGCGCTCCCACGACCTAAGATCCACGCGCTCGGCCGGGGTATGAAGCTCGTATATATCCGGCCCGATTGAGATCGCGTCAAGCCCCGGTATCTTGCCGACGAAGATACCGCATTCCAGCCCGGCGTGCGTGCACTCGACAGTTGGCTCCCGCTTTCTGCCTTCAAGCGAGCCGTAAGCCTCGAGGAATTTTTTGCGCAGCTCGGAGTTCGGGTTATACCGCCAGCCCGGGTATCGGCTGTGCCCTTCGGCTTTCGCGCCGATAAACCTCGCAAGCCTCGCAAAGTATAGCGACAGCTCGTCAAGCCGGCTCTCGATCGACGAGCGCAAAAGGAACTGCGCCGTAATCTCTTCCCCATTGTCGGACACAGCCCCGAGGTTCGCCGAAGTCTCGACAAGCCCCGGCATATCCCTAGAGAACGCCTGCGGCCCGCGCGGGAAGAGCGTCAGCATCGATATCACGCGGCTGGTATCGGCAAATGTGAGCGTTTTTTCAACCGCTTTCGGTTTCGAGATGCGGACTTTAAAGCCCTCATCCTCCGGCGGCAGCTCCGACTTTATTATTTTCTCCTGCTCCAACAGGAACGCCGTCGCAGCCGCAGGGTCGGCAACTGCAATAGCCGCCACGCAGTCCGCAGGTATCGCGTTGTCCTTTGCGCCGCCGGACACCGTCACAAGGCAAAACGGCTCTTTCTCATACAGAGCGGCGAGCATCCTGCCCATGATGTTAATCGCGTTGCCGCGGTACTTGTGGATGTCCCCGCCCGAATGGCCTCCCGCGAGGCCTGAAATCTCGACCGTTATCGACTTTTCGGCGGCGGGCACGCGCTCATACGGCAGCGTGACTTTATACCTTATGCCGCCGGCGCAGCCTGCGGTGGCGATGCCTTCCGTCGCCGAGTCGAGGTTTATAAGCTTTCTTGCAGTGACAAGCGAGCTGTCGAACGAAAACGCGCCACTCATGCCCGTCTCTTCGTCGGTGGTAAAAAGGCACTCAAGAGGTGGAAGGCTGTAGTCCCCCGACAAAAGTTCGAGCATAATAGCGACTGCCACGCCGTTATCGGCGCCGAGCGTAGTTTCTTTGGCGCGCAGCATATCGCCTTCTACGATTAGCTCTATCGGGTCCTTTTCAAAATCGTGGCTTGAGGTAGGGGTTTTGACGCATACCATATCGGTATGCCCCTGAAGCAGCACGGCAGGATCGCCGTCGCGCCCCGGCGACGCCGGGCGCCTTATAAACACGTTGTTTGCGGCGTCGCGCACGCAGAAAAGGCCTCGCTCTGCCGCAAACTTTACGAGATAGTCGGCGATCCCGCCTTCGTTTCCAGAACCGCGCGGTATCGCCGAGATATCTTCAAAAAACCCGAACATGCTGTCGGGCTCGTATCCTTTTATAACACGCTCCGCCATATAAACCGGACCTCCGTTGTGCCTTTGTGTGTTATTATACCATGTTTGAGTAAAAATACAAGCGTAATCGGGTTAAAAATCGGCTGACGTGTTACATTTTACATATAAGTAAAAAATCCGCCGAGAGCATTGCGGCTTTCGGCGGATTTCGTTTATCTTTTCTTATGCGCTAACCTCTTTGCAGAACTCGAGCGCCACATCGGCAGCCGAGGCGGCGTCGGGCGCATACGCGTCGGCGCCAATCGACTTGCAGAACGCATCGGTGATAGGGGCGCCGCCGACCATGATTTTAACTTTGTCGCGGATGCCTTCGGCGATGCAGAGGTCGACGACGTCTTTCATTGCGCCCATCGTCGTTGTGAGCAGAGCCGAGCAGGCAATCACCTGCGCGCCATGCTCTTTCGCGGCGGCGACAAACTGCTCGGGAGCGACGTCGACGCCGAGGTCGATGACTTCAAGGCCTTTGCCTTCCATCATCATCTTGACGAGGTTTTTGCCGATGTCGTGCAGGTCGCCTTTAACCGTGCCGAGCACGACCTTGCCGGCGGGCTTAACATCGCTTGAGACGAGATAGGGCTTGAGCAGCTCGGTGCCGACTTTCATTGCGCGGGCGGCGATAAGCACTTCGGGAACGTAGACTTCATTATTCTTGAACTTTTCGCCTATCACCGACATGCCAGCGAGAAGCCCCTCTTCAAGGATTGTTTTCGCCGGGATACCCTCTTCGATGGCTTTGGGCACAAGCTCCTTTATGTCTTTCGCTTTGCCTTGAATAAGTTTTTCGGCAATTTCATTTAAAATTGACATTTTGTTGCTCCCCTGTCTAATTTTTTATATAGCTTCGGCGTTATCGCGCCGCTTGCTTTCGGGTAAATATATAAAAATCGCAAATTTGCCTTCATGTCGCGCCGGAAATACCGCCGCGCAGCTCCCGGTATTTTTTAGGCGTGAGCCCTGTTACGCGTTTGAAAACTTTGTTGAAATAACTTTGGTCAAAAAAGCCGGAATATTCTGCTATTTGCGCAATCGTAAGCTGGTCGGACAAAAGCAGCATGCGGCTGCGCTCGATCCGCACCGAGGTGAGGAAACTGTTGAAAGTCATGCCGAGTTCTTCGCGGAACAGCTTTGAGAGATACGACGGCGAAAGCATCACGTGCCCCGCCACGTCTTCGAGTGTAATTTTATGCATGTAGTTGGCGCGGATATACGAGATCGCGCGCGAAAGCAGGTCGACATGCTTAACTTTTGACAAATTAAAGGTTTCCTCGGTAAACCTGTGCAGCATTTTCGATAGCGCAAAGCAAATGTCCTCGATAGTGTCGAGCGCGAAGAAGTCTCTTATATACTTGGGGTTCAGTATATAAACGCTGCTCGCTTCAGCCCCGCCGTCAAGCGCTGCGCGCGAAATTACGACTGCAAGCTCCATCGCGCGGATTTTTATCGAGTCGAGGTCATATGCCGAGGCAAAAAAGATATGCCCCAGTATCTCGTTGAGCAGGCGGCGCGCGTCGGCCTCGTCGCCGGTCATTATCGCCCATTTTAGCTGTTTTTCTTTGTCGTATGGGTACGGCTCGACCGACCCGGCGCCGAGCAGCATTCGCGATTTGACGCTTTGGATGTAGTCGTTAATTTCCTCTTGTTGTTTTGCCTGTTCTTCGCGGCTGAAAAGCTTCCTATAGTCGTAACCGCTTATATGGTTTGCCGCCATAAAAATAAGGTCGGACAAGCAGGTTATATCCGAAGCGGGCAAATATTTCAGCGACGAGGTATACCGGCGCATTTCCTCGCTCGGCTGGGCGTCGGCGGAAAACGGCTCGCCAAGGTCGTCGGGTATATAGTTTTCGCGGTCGGTCGCCATAATCGGGCCGGCTACAAGGAACCGGCTTTTCGGCTCCCCCAAAACCTCGGCGATGCAGAACACCAGTCCCGAGGGGCAAAAATATATGTATTTGCCGCCGAAACGCTCCGCTTGGTACGCCGCGTGCAGGTGAGCCGTTATGCAGTCTTGGCAGATGCTTTCTTCATTGCCGGCATCTTTTGGCGCTTGGCTGCCCGAGCATTTTTTGCGGCTTTCAGGGCAATTGCAGCCACAGCTGCCAATGTTGCAAGTTATTTCCCCGTCTTGCGAAAGCATCATTAGCCCGCAGCCGGTAAGCCTGAATATTGATTTAAGCACGCGCTCGGCGGAAGATGAGTCGAGCGAGGCTCTGGCTTCGCCACCAAGCTGTGCGCCGTTTTCTTTTCGCTTCGGCATAATTATATCACACCCGAAGGTTAATTCATTGTAATTTCTTATTATTTTTTGTAATATGTTGCAACTTGTAAAAATCAGCCCACTCGGCTGTCGTGCCACGCCACACAAAAATTACAACTCATAAACGGTGTATGTGATTCGCAAAATAATATCGCGCACAGCCGACGCCGCGCGGATTATACCGTGCCGCGGATGTCAAAAATATAAAGGCGGAGCGCATTTTCTCCGGCAAAAAATACCGATTACCGATATTCTGTGAGGCTCCAAAATTGATAAATTTGAAAAGCTTGCGGCTGCGCGGCGGGATACGGCAAAATCCCGGACGCAATTTAAACCGACGAGGGGACACGGACGTATGAACCGCAAGAAAGCACACCTCGGGATGCGCACGTTCCTTTCCTGCGCGCTTGCCGCGGTAATTGCGGCGGCTGCACTCGCCGGGATCGGCGATTATCTTGTTCCCGGTAGGCTGTCGGTCTATAGCGGTGCCGGTACGCCAAAGCTGCCACTCTGTACGCTTGAAGCCCCGGACGGGGCGGCGGTACAGGCGTTTTCAAAGTCGCACGAGAGGTCCCCGGAGCGGCTTATGCTCTCTGCAAAGCTGTTCGGGCTCGTGCCGCTTAAAAACGTCACCGTCGACGTCTACGACCGGATGCTTGTTTATCCGGGAGGCATTCCGTTCGGTGTAAAGCTCCACACTCAGGGCGTCATAGTGGTTGGCATCGCGCCCGGTGACTCCCAAAGCCCTGCCTATAACGCAGGAATTAGGGTTAAAGACATTATAACCGCCATATCGGGGAAACCCGTGAACAGCATCGAGGACGTCACCAGGATAGTGGAATCGTCAGGTGGAAAACCGCTGGATTTTACAGTCACCAGAGGGGACAGCGAGTATATCTTCAAAGTAACGCCCGGATGGGATAAAAACGAAAATAAATACAAAGCAGGAATTTGGATTCGCGACAGCACAGCAGGTATAGGCACCATAACCTATATAGTGCCCGAAACGCTGCAGTTTGGAGGGCTTGGTCACGGCATATGCGACGTGGATACCGGCGACCTTATGCCCCTGCTCACCGGAAGCGTGTCCGACGTGACGATAAGCGGGATCACGCGCGGGCGCATTGGGCTACCGGGCGAACTCAAAGGCTATTTCGGCGCCGAGAAGATAGGCAGCCTGGTCGCCAACACCCACGTGGGAGTTTACGGGGTACTAAAATCAATGCCCCAAAACATCATCTCCGAGCCAATCCCAATCGCGCTGCGGCATGAAGTCAGAGAAGGCGACGCGGTTTTATATACCACGGTCGACGGCAACACAGTTGGGCAATACTCGGTAAAAATCTCAAACATCAACCGTAACGACGGCGATACAAAGTCGTTTATTGTAACGATCACCGATCCGAGGCTGCTTGAGCTGACCGGCGGAATCGTTCAGGGCATGAGCGGGTCGCCGATTATACAAGACGGCAAACTCATCGGAGCGGTTACACACGTCATGATAAATGATCCGACCAAAGGATACGGAATTTTCATCGAGACGATGCTCGCTAACTGCCCATAAGCAGCGCTCAAACAAGGCAGCCGAAATCCGTCCGCGCGGATAATTTCCGGGCGGACGGATTTTTTGCGCTACAGCCCTAGGTAATTCTTTATATCGTCGACAAACTGGCTCCCGCAGCGCATAAGCTCCCCGGTCACACGCTCGACGCCATATTCTGAGCGGTACCACGTCTCACGCGTTATGCCGTAACAGTCGACCGGCGAGATTAGGATTTCGGCTTCGGGGAATGCCATCTTGTAAAGCATCTGGCACCTGCGGGCATGAAACGACATGCAGCAGATAATGCCCCTTTTTACCTTTATACTTAGCGAGTCACAAAGCCTGCGCGAGAAAAAGGCGTTGTCGCGCGTGTGCATAGACTCGTCCTCGCACATTATCGCCGAGGCGGGCACTCCGTTTTTTGTCAAAACGTCAACATAAAACTCACACTCGGTGGCATAATCGCCACTGTATTCGCCGGGCTTGTCTTTCACTCCCGCGAACTTTCCGATTTTGACACTGTATTTACCCGCGGGCATAACAACCGGCGCCATGCCTTGCCTGTATAATTCCGCCGCGCGCTCGGCGAGGCTTGCGAACACGCCGCCCGGGACGAAAATTATATCGGACGGCACAATTTCGTGGGACACAAAAATAAAATCGGTTATGCTTGCTATAATCGGGTCATTCATCTTTCTGTTACATATGTCGCATTTGCGACTTTTATCTCAGTATAACATTTGGGCTTATCCAAGTCAACCTTTTATTTTAGGATATGAAAAAGGACGCGGCGCGCCCTTTTCCCAGTTTTATTCAAGGCTGAGCTTGCGGCTCAGCATATAGTTTGTTATAATAAAATACAGAATCAAATAAACTATATATAAAACTGTCACAATAGTAAAGAACGCCGAGAATGGGTTCCAAGCGCCCGTGCCTATAATACCGAGGTTGCCTTCCTCGAGCGTCCTCCACATCCCGGTGCGCGAGATTACAAACAGCATCACAAGCGATATAATCTGCGAAGCGGTGTAAAACCCGAAATAAGCGAGGATCGATCCGATTATCCTATGCCCTCGCAAAAGCTGCCCGACCGCCATCGAAGCGTAAAGCATCATAAAGCCGTTTATGCACGAGGCAACCGATAGGGCGACCATCGCTACGGTGGTCCATACAACCGACGGTTGGCTCCAGCTGAGCCCTACCGCGGCCATCAAATTGTTGATCATTTTGAATATATATTCAAACAGCCCTTTTTGATATGCCAAAATTATAACCGACGCCGCGGCGATAATAAAGCTTGCAATAAGCCATAAAATCGAGGCAAATAGCTTTGCAAATATGTGCTTGTATGGCTTTACAGGCAGCGTGTGCATCAGATAGCCCTCGTCGCCGAGCAGGTTTTTGTAAAACCGCATGCAGGAAAAGATGTAGACAAGCGCGAACGAGGCGATGACCAAAATTATATAAAGCACGGTCAGCAGCACTTGCGGAACGATATAAATCCTTGCGCTTTTCTCAATCAGCATAAATGCCTTGAGTATGACCGAAACGCCCAAAAGCGCCAGATACAGCGGCAGAAAAATCCGCCCGGTTGAAAGCAGCTCGTATTTTAAAAGCTTTCTTAACATTTGAATACCTCCCTGAAAAGCTCGTCGATAGACTTACCGTTTTTCTCCCTAATCTCGTCAGCCGCGCCGGCAAGCATGATTTTGCCGTTTGACAGGAATATCACGTCGTCTAGTATCCGCTCCACATCCGATATGATGTGGGTCGATATAATCACCGTCGCGCCGGGGTTGTAGTTTGAGAGTATGGTGCCTAGAATAAAGTCGCGCGACGCGGGGTCGACGCCCCCTATCGGCTCATCTAGCAGGTAAAGCGAGGCGCGACGGCTCATCGTGAGAATTAGCTGCACCTTTTCTTTCGTACCCTTTGAGAGGTTTTTGAGCTTAGCGTCAGGGTCAATCCCCAGCCTCTCGAGCATCGAGTAGGCTTTATCGGGCGCGAAATTGTCGTAAAAATCCTCAAAGAACGATATAAGCCTGTGCACCCGCATCCACTCGTTCAGGTATATCCTGTCGGGCAGGTACGATACCAAATGCTTCGACTCGACGCCGGGACGCATGCCGCAAACGAGCACCTCGCCCGAGGTCGGCATAAGCAGCCCGCAAATCAGCTTTATAAAAGTTGTCTTCCCGCTACCGTTCGGGCCAAGCAACCCAATTATCCGGTTGCCGTAAATTTTAAGGTTTATATCTGAAAGCGCGTCCCTTCCGCCCGTATAGCGCTTCGTCAGCCGCCTGCATTCAAGCAGCGGCACCGCAGCGGCAGCGGCGGCATTCCCGTCATCGCCTTCCTGCTGCGCCACCGGCAAAAGCTCGTCAGCCTTAATCTCGTGAGCGTCATAGTTTCCGTTTTGGCTCATTTTTTCAGTGCCTCCTTAATATAAAAGCTTATTTCTTCTTCGGTAAGTCCAAGCTCGCTCATTTTCAAAGCAAGCTCGGCTGCATAGCTTCTCGCGATTTTCTCGCGCTCGGCAAGGATTACGTTTTTGTCTTCCGTAACAATGCGCCCCAGCGTGCCCTGCGTTATCACCAAGCCGCACTCTTCAAGCTCGACAAGCGCCCGCTGCATCGTATTCGGGTTGACCGACGCCTCAGCTGCTAGGTCGCGCACAGAAGGCAGCCTATCGCCCGGCGCGTATTTGCCCGAGATAATCCGCAGCCTTATCTGCTCGGCAAGCTGAAGGTAAATAGGGCGCTCTCCGCTGAGTTTCCAAGCTATAAATTACACCCCCTTGCCTCTGTATTAATGACTTAGTGTACTATTACAATAATACACCGTTTCTATAATTTTGTCAAGGGATTATTTGAATTTTTATTACACAATTTTGGATATAGATTTATTGACAAACCGCTGTGCAATATGTATAATCTACTAATATAGTACACATTCAAATATTTTAACCAAATTATTTGACTTTGCTTTCTAGCATCAAACGGAGGTTAGTGAATTGGGCGTAACGGGTAGCGGAAACAAAAGAAAAGTAAATGTCTTCAATATAACCCTTCTTGGGATATTGACGGCAATTGTCATCGTGCTCCAAGCTGTCGGAGCCAACATACGCTTTGGAACATTCTCGATATCGCTAGTCCTTTTGCCGATTGTCATCGGTGCGGCGATGATACACCCGCTCGCCGGCGGCTGGCTGGGATTTGTGTTCAGCGTCGTCGTGCTTTTGACAGACGCGGGGCCTTTTTTGGCCGTAAGCATCCCCGGCACCCTCATCACGGTTATAGCCAAAGGCACGCTTGCGGGTATCGCCGCAGGGTATGTCTATAAGCTGCTTGCAGGCAAAAACTCGTTTGCCGCGACCGTGGCGGCGGCTGCGGCTGCGCCTATTGTAAACACCGGCATTTTTGTACTCGGTTGCTACATATTCTTCTTGCCCACACTCAGCGAGTGGGCAGCAGGCGCCGGGTTTGATGATGTAACCGCTTTTATTTTCCTCGGGCTTATAGGGCTCAATTTCCTGCTTGAGCTGGCGGTTAACCTTGTCCTTAGCCCCACCGTAACTTTCCTGCTCGAATATGCAAAAAAGCGTTTTGCACCTCAAAATAGAGCCGGAGAGCCTTAATGCGCGCAATGCCCGCTAAAAGCGGGTTGCGCGTTTTTCCGTTTGGGGATAAGTATATTACATAGAATTTTCACAATATAAAGTGAATAAATTCTTATATTTTGGCTATTTGCAAAATTAACATATTTATTGTATAATTTTCTGCGTGAAAAGGAATGCATTATGAAAAAGCTTAAAGAACGCATACTGCGCGATGGGAAAGTCCTTCCCGGCAATGTGCTGAAAGTCGGCAGCTTTTTAAACCACATGGTCGATCCCGCGTTTACTTTTGAAATGGCGCGCGAGATCAAGTCGCGTTTTGGGGATGCCCAAGTAAACAAAGTGCTGACCGTGGAAGCCTCAGGCATACCGCTCGCTTTCGCGGTCGCGTACGAGTTCGGCGTTCCCATGGTTTTCGCCAAAAAAGCGGCAACGAAAAACCTCTCTGAAAACGTCTATACCGCGCGCGTGGCTTCGTACACGCACGGGCGGGATTTTGACCTCGTCGTCGAAAAGGATTGCCTCAATGCGCATGAGCGTGTGCTCGTGGTCGACGATTTTCTGGCATACGGCAACGCGCTTGACGGGCTTTTCAGGATTTGCTCCGACGCCGATGCCGAAATTGTCGGGGCGGCTATCGCGATTGAAAAAGGCTTCCAGGGCGGCGGCGACGAACTGCGCGCCCGCGGGTTTAGGATTGAGTCGCTGGCTATAATTGACAGCATGAGCGAAGGCAACATCAAATTCCGCGAGTAGGCAGTCTCATACTTACAATTTATTATTATAAAAAGCCTCTTTGGCGATGCCGCGCTGAAAGGCTATGCGGCATTTTGCCGGCTTTTTGCGCAATGCCGCTCGGACAAGCATAGCCGGGCATGTGCTAATTTAATATTTTTGCTAAAATAAAGCCGTATGGCTTAAATTTGGAGGATTTTTGGCAATGAAGCAAATTGTCTCGATCGTCATGGCTTTGGCGCTTCTTGTTTGCGCCATGGTACTGCCGTCGTGCTCGGATTCGTCCATCTCCGCCGATGAAATCAAAATCGGCGTTATCCACATTGGCGATCCGGGCGCCGGCGCCGGTTATACCTACGCGCATGATCAGGGAATAATTGCGATGCAGCAAAACCTCGGACTTAAGGATTCCCAGATCATCCGCAAGAATAACGTACCCGACGACGATGCGGCAGCAACAAAAACCGCGATTGAGGAATGCATCGAAGCGGGATGCAAGATCATTTTTGGCACAAGCTGGGGCTACATGGAAACCATGGCTGCCCTTGCCGAGCAATATCCCGACGTTATCTTCTCGCATTGCTCCGGCTACATGTCCAACGACAAGAACTTCAACAACTACTTTGGCCGCATCTATCAGGCTCGCTACCTCGCGGGCATAGCCGCAGGCCTTAAGACCAAGACTAACAAAATAGGCTATGTCGCCGCGATGGGCATCGACAACGCCGAGGTTACCGGCGGTCTTGACGCCTTCGCGAAGGGTATCGCGGCAGTCAACCCCGATGCGGTGGTTTATGTAAAGGTTACAAACACCTGGTTCAGCGTCGACCTTGAAAGCCAGGCGGCTGAAGCTCTGCTCGACCTCGGCTGCGACGTCATCGCTCAGCACTGCGACACGACCGCTCCTCAGCTTGCTGCTGAAAAGCGCGGCGTTTGGGGCTGCGGCTACAACTCCGACATGACCAAAGACGCTCCCAAGGCCCACCTCACCGCTCCGATTTGGAACTGGGGCGTCTACTACACCAGCGCAGTCGAAGCGGTACTTAACGGCAAGTGGCAGTCCTTCGGCAACTACTTCGGCGGCTTAAAGGAAGGCTTCATCGACATATCGCCGCTGTCCGACAACTGCGAGCCCGGCACAAAAGAGATTATTGACCAGGTAAGGCAGCTCATTATTGATGGCAAGTTCGAAGTGTTCGACGGTAAGCAGATTAAAGTCGACGGCACGAATGTCACCGTCGTTGACGAGGCGCTCGTAGACAACAAGGGCAACGTCATAGTCGAAGCCGGCGGCTCGTGCCTCGATGACAAGACTATCGCCTTCGGTATCAACTGGTACTACAAGAACATCATCGAAGCTTAAGGCTTTGGAAAATAAAATCCCGGGCGGGGCCCTCCCCGCTCGGGTCCAGACCGTAAGGTCAAAAAAGGCGGCGCTATGCCCTTTTTTCGCGCCGCCCAACATTTATTTTACGGGAGAGTTTTCGTGGACACCGTCACAAACGTCTCCGCACGCGGCGAGATAGCAATCGAGCTGCGCGGCATTACAAAAGCTTTCGGAAGCGTTATAGCTAACAACAATATAGACTTAATTATTCGGCGTGGTGAAATTTTGGCGCTGCTCGGCGAAAACGGCTCGGGCAAGACCACGCTGATGAACATGCTGTCGGGCATTTACCATCCCGACAGCGGACGCATTTATGTCAACGGAAATGAGGTTTTCATTAGGTCGCCCCAAGACGCCACAAGGCTGGGCATAGGCATGATCCACCAGCATTTCAAGCTCGTGGACGTGCTGACCGCGGCTGACAACATCATACTCGGAGCCGGGAAAGGCTTTTTGCTCCGTCGCAACCGTTTTGAAGAGGCGAGAAAAGTCGCTGAGCGCTATGGGATGTATATCGACCCCGAGAAGAAAATCTACGAAATGTCGGTCTCCGAAAAGCAGACCGTCGAGATACTAAAGGTGCTCTACCGGGGCGCGAACATCCTCATACTCGACGAGCCCACGGCGGTGCTGACGCCGCAGGAAACCCAAAGACTTTTTGAGATTTTACGCCGCATGCGCGATGACGGCTGCGCAATCGTCATTATAACGCACAAACTCAACGAAGTGCTTGAGATCAGCGACCGGGTGACGATTCTGCGCCGCGGCGAATCGGTCGCAACGGTCAAAACATCCGAAACAAATGCTGCAAAGCTGACCGAGTATATGGTCGGCCGCCCCGTGACGCTTAAAATCGAGCGGCCCGACACAAAACCGACCGAAAGGCTGCTCAACGTCTATCACCTGACCGTCGAGGACGAGGACGGCGTTACCCGCCTTGACGACGTGAGCTTCTCTTTGCGCGGCGGGGAAATCCTCGGCGTCGCCGGCGTCGCCGGCAGCGGCCAAAAGGAGCTTTGCGAGACAATCGCGGGCCTGCACCCGATTAAAAAGGGCGCGATACTTTACAAAAAGGAAAACATCGAGGGCAAAACCCCGCGCGAGATTATTAAGCTCGGCATCTCGATGTCGTTTATCCCCGAGGACAGGCTAGGCATGGGCCTTGCCGCCTCGCTCGACATCGCCGACAATATGATGCTCAAAAGCTATCGCGACCCTAAATCTCCCTTTACGCCACGCAAAGCGGCGGAGGAGATGGCGAAAGAGGTAATAAAGAAGCTTGACATTGTCACATCAGGCATAAACCAGCCCGTCCGCATGCTCTCGGGCGGCAATGTTCAGAAGGTTCTGCTCGGGCGCGAGATTCATGTAAACCCGAGCGTGCTTATCACCGCCTACCCGGTTCGGGGTCTTGACATTGGCTCTTCTTATGTCATTTACGACGCCCTTAACGAGCAGAAAAAGCGCGGCGTAGGCGTGCTTTACATCGGCGAGGACCTCGACGTCATGCTCGAGCTTTGCGACCGCATTATGGTGCTGTGCCATGGTAAAGTCACCGGAATTTTAAACGCACGCACCGCTACTAAGGAGCAGATCGGCCTTTTGATGGCCGGCGCAACCACAAACGAGCGTTATGGCGAGGAGGTCGTTCCGAATGAATAAAGCAGCCACAGGTACCCATATGCCGCGTTTCCATATCGTAAAGCGCGTGGAGATGACGCGTGGCGAAATTTTCATTTTAAACCTTTACGCAGTGCTCATAGCGATTGTCGCCGGCGGGATACTCATCGCCTGCATGGGCATAAATCCAGTGTCGTTTTACGGCACAGTCATTGTAGGCTGCTTCCGCTCGGCGCTGTCTGTAAAGTCGCTCATCCGCATCGTCATCCCGCTGCTTATTGCTTCTATCGCGGTCATTCCCGCGTTTAGAATGAAGTTTTGGAATATAGGCGGCGAGGGGCAGTTTATAATGGGCGCAGTGTTTGCTTCATATGTCGCGCTTTTCTTCCCTGAAGGCATACCCCACCTGCCGCTAATGCTCCTTATGGCAATCGCAGGAATAATCGGCGGGGGGATTTGGGCGCTTATCCCCGCGTTTTTCAAGTGCAAGTTTGGCACAAATGAGACGCTCCTCACCCTGATGCTCAACTACATCGCGCTTTATATCATCCAATACCTGCGCGACGGGCCATGGCGCGACCCCGCGGCGGGCGGCTTCCCGAAAATTGCGAAATTCCCCGAGCGCGCTTGGCTTGACCAGCTATTCGGGGTGGACATCAGCTGGATTGTAGCAGTCTTGCTTGTCATCTTTATGACAATTTACCTAAAGCGTACCAAACACGGCTATGAAATCGCCGTCGTTGGCGACAGCGTCAACACCGCGCGCTACGCCGGCATGAACGTAAACGCCGTTATAATGCGCACGATGTTCCTTTCGGGCGCGATAGCCGGGCTTGGCGGAATGCTTCAGGTTTCGGGCGAGGCGACGACCCACACGCTCTCAATGGGAATTGCTGGTGGCGTCGGCTTTACCGCGATTATAGTCGTGTGGCTTGCGAATCTCAGCCCGATTACAACAGTCGCGGTGGCAACGCTCATAGGAATGCTAGACAAAGGCTGCGGCGTGGCTGAGTCGACATACGGGCTATCGTCCGCCGTTTCGGATATCCTTCAAGGAATTATACTCTTTACAGTACTCGGCGCCATGTTCTTTACAAACTACAAAATCGTGTTTCGTTCTAAACAAAGCATAAAATCCCATACCGCGGCGGCTCCGGGAGGCGAAAATAAATGAATACGATTGTAAACTTCCTTTTTGCCGCGATTAAAGCCGGAACGCCGCTGCTATTCGGTACTACCGGCGAGATTATCACCGAAAAAGCGGGAAATCTCAACCTTGGTGTCGAAGGGCTAATGTATATGGGCGCATTTGTCGGGTTTTTGGTGGGATTTTACACCGAAAGCCTTCTGCTCTCGCTGCTTGCGGCATTCGGCGCTGGCGTGCTCGGCTCGCTGATATATGCGTTTTTAACGGTCACGCTCAAAGCCAACCAAAACGTGACCGGCCTTACGCTGACCATTTTCGGAACAGGCTTTGCAAACTTCTTTGGCGAGATGCTCATCGCCGCGACCAAAGGCGGCGCGCCGAAGCTTTCAGCTAAGTTTTCGGCAAAACTCGCCGAAATCCAAATACCGCTGCTTTCCGATATACCCTATCTCGGGCGGGCGCTGTTTTCGCACAACATTTTGGTATACCTTGCGATTATAATAGCCATTTTGTCATGGGCGTATATCAAATTCACTCGCGCGGGTCTATACCTTCGCGCGACTGGCGAAAACCCCGCTGCTGCCGACGCGTCCGGTCTTAACGTCACGCTGATAAAATACGTGAATATACTGCTCGGAGGCGGCATATGCGGGATTGGCGGGGCGTATATATCGCTTTTGAACGGCAACGGCGTTTGGAACAACGGCTGCGTCAACGGCCAAGGCTGGATCGCAGTCGCGCTCGTAATTTTTGCGAGCTGGAGCCCTGCGAAAGCGATACTCGGCTCGCTTGTGTTCGGCGCGTTTACGATCTTCCAGGTCCGCGCGGGCGATTTCGCTGCCGAGTTCCCGGCGCTATCGTTCTTGTCGTCAATACCCAACGCGATTTATGTAATGCTCCCTTTCCTCGTGACTGCGGTTGTGCTGATTATAACCTCAATTACCCGCAAGCGCGAAGGCGCTCAGCCCGCGTCCTGCGGCGTAAACTACTACCGCGAGGAACGCTGATTTGCCTAAAAAACATGCCCGGTTTCGGGCGTTGGCACTTGCTAATGCATAACACCGCCGTTTTTGGCAGATGCCTAAAACCGGCGGTTACATTTTGCCCTTTAGTACTCTAATAAATTAATTTCATCCGAGGATTAAGACAAAACTTTATGACGACTACAAAAGCACTAGTCAACAAATATCTTGGAGACAAGGATTTTTGGGCGCGCGCGCTAAAGCTCGCGCTTCCGATTTCATTCCAAAACCTTCTCTCCAGCATCTACTCGCTCGTCGACACGCTGATGGTTTCAAACCTTGGCGACGTGGCGCTTTCATCGGTCGGCATGGCTACGCAGTGGAGCTGGCTTATGCAGCTCGCGCTGTTCGGGCTGACTTCGGGCGCCTCGGTGTTTTTTGCACAGTATTGGGGTGTGCGCGACAAGCGGAAAATCAACAATATTTACGGCATCACGCTTATACACACGCTAGCCGTATCTTTTATTTTCGGCGTTGTAGCTCTTTGCGCGCCGGAGTTTGTCATCCGGCTTTTCAACGACAATCCCGAGGTTATCCGCTCAGGCGCGACGTATCTTTTCTGGCTAAGCTTCGTTTTCCCCGCTTATGCGCTGACATATACTTTTTCGGCGGTGCTTCGTTCGACTGAGCATGTAAGGCTGCCGATGTATGTTAGCCTTATTACAACAATAGAAAACATAATTCTTAACTACATCCTCATCTTCGGCAAGCTTGGCGCGCCCGCGATGGGCGTCGCCGGTGCGGCTATAGCGACTGCCATCTCGGTCTGGACCGGTGCGGTGTTCATATTTGCCGTGTCGTTTGCGACAAAAAACACTGCGCGCGCGCCGCTGCGCGAGATTTTTGGCTTCGACCGGCAGCTGCTCGCCCGCTTTTACAAAGTCGCCACGCCGGTGGTAGGAAATGAGTTTTTGTGGGCGCTCGGAACGGTTCTATACAATGTCATATTCGGCAATCTCGGCTACCAATATTACACCGGCGTCACAATCTTCCGCACGTTTGAAGGCATGGCGTTCGTGCTTTATGTCGGCCTGTGCAACGCCTGCTGTGTGATTGTCGGCAAGGCTATAGGCTCGGGCAAGCCCGAGGAAGCCTACCGCGACGCGTTGAGGTTTGCCGTCATTATACCGCTTATCTCGTTTGTCGTCGGTATGGCCTCAATTGCCTTCCGCCACCAGATAGTCGCGTTTTTCAACACCGGCGGAAACCTCAGCGAGGTAACGCTCGCCACCGCCGCCGGGATTATTGTGATATACGGCATCATTGTACCGTTCCGCAACATCCCTTATATTATGATAGTCGGCATTTTTCGTTCAGGCGGCGACACTTTGACCGGCATGAAGTACGACCTTTTCTGCGTGTGGTGCATAGCGCTGCCGCTGACTGCGATCGCTGCGTTTGTTCTGAAGCTTCCCTTCCTCGCCGTTTACCTGACAATGGCGCTCGGCGAGGATTGCATGAAGTTTATACTATGCATCCGACGCTTTAAGTCGCGCAAATGGATTATGCCCGTCACCGAGCAAGGCAAAGGCGCGCTTGCCGATAGTACAAACGTCGCATAATTCGTTTGTTCGGCAGTAGCAAAATAAAACCGCCAAGGCTAATTGCCTTGGCGGTATTTTTCTACGATTTTTCCCGGGAAATGTATTTCGCCGGAAACTCTCCGTTTTCAAGCAAGTACATAAAATCAGGCGTCGGGCGCCCGCCCTCCCGCATTATAAAGATTGGGGTCAGGTACATCGCCACGCCAGAGCCCTTGCGCGACTCGACCAGCACAAGGCATGGCGGATGGCCGGCGGTGTCGCATACAAAAGTCATGCGCTTTGGCTCAAGCGATGCGTCACGCAGCGCGCAGATAAGGTCGGCAAGCCTGTCGGGCCGGTATACGGAGTAAAATACCCCGCCGGTGCGCAAGAGCCTTGAGACAGCGGAACATAGCTCGAAAATATCGCCATGCAACTCGCGGCGGGAAGCGTCGCGCCCCGCGTCGTCCGAACGGTACCCGTCGCCGACACGCATATAGGGCGGGTTAAAAAGCGCGGCGTCATACGCGCCGGCGCGCTCCGGCAGCCGGCAAAACGCGCGCGCATCGGCGCAGTACGCGCTGACATGCGCCTCCATACCGTTCCGCTCAATATTGCGGGCGCAAAGCTCGGCAAGCGCCGGCTGGACCTCCACTGCGTCGATATGCGCAAATTTGCGGCGGCCTGCGCACAGCAGCGCGACGATGCCGCTACCTGTGCCAATCTCAACCGCCGTGCTTTTCGGCGTTTTTTTTGCATACGCCGCAAGCAGCAGCGCGTCTGTGCCGAACCGCTGCCCGTTTACCGGCTCCGCTATCGTTATGTTGTCGTTAACCGTGGTGACAATCTCGCTCTCTTTTTCCATAGGAAGGACTTTCGTACTAGTTTTCTTTATTATATCACACAAAAAGCCTTCATTCAAACAAAATTGTCGCCGGGTTGTTGTCCCGGCGACTCATTATTAGTAAAGCTGCTCTTTTTTCGCGCGGTGCGATGCGAGTACCGAGATTGCAGCCGCTATCGCAGCGAGAACCACTATGCCGATTGCGCCGCCAATGCCAAGCTCATAACCTTCGTATTCTATCGCCTCGGAAGGCACGTAGCCAAGCTCGATATCTTCGGACTCCTCGGGCTCTTCGCCCTCAAGCAGCTCCGCTTCTTGCGCCTTAGCCGCTTCGGTTTCCTTAGCTTCGGCCTTGACATTTGAGCCGTTCGTCCTCACCACGCCGGTTGCAAGCTCGCCTGGCTCGCACTCAAAGACTTCAAGCTCGTAGAGCCTGACAGTCTTGCCTCCGGACTGCTCCGGCTCGTCGACGAGTATACGTAAATACCGCGCTTTGCGGACGCCGATGTTGACCGTTACGATCTCTTCGTCCCAACAGTCGGTAACGCGCGAGACTTCCTTCCAAATCGCGCCGTCCGAGCTTATCTGGATTTTCCACGCAGTAGCATTGTATGACGTTATGCCATAGTCGCGCGCGCCCGTCGAAGCGAGATATAGCCGGTAGCTGTCGAAATACTTCTCCTCGCCGAAATCGACGGCAAGGATATGTATAAACCCTTCCTGCGCCAGCCTTTTTAGCTCCGAGGTGGGGTATCTCGCGTCTCCTATCGTGGCGCACCATTTAGTGTCGTAATCACCATCAAATAGGAAAACGTCCTGTTCTTCATCGTTTATATAGCCTGTGCTTTGGTAGAGCTTTGCCCTTTGCATTATATTGTCGCCCGGCTTTGCGCCGGTGGGCAGCGCAACCGCCGCCAAAAGCAGCGTCGCCAGCAGCAAAGCGCCAAGCGTTTTTTTCGCTTTGTTTTTCATATCTCCCTTTGTCCGTCCCATCTTCGTGCGCTTAGAACCTAAAGTAAATGAAGGGGTTGTAGTCCGAACCGGTCAGGCAGATTATGGCGAAGCAGAACATAACCGCGCACACCGCAGTAGAGAGCACCGAAGCCGTCGCCTCGCCGCGCTCGCCGCGCTTCTCAAACTGCTTTTTGATAAACCCTAGCACCGGCATGCTTGCGATAATGCCCGCTATAATCGTGATTATCTTCAGATTGTCAAGCTGCGAGACCGCATGGGTCAAGCCGAAGTTTGCGAAATTCAGCATGTCGCCCATGTACTTTATGGCAAGTGTCAGATTATCTGCCCTAAATAGCACCCAGCCGAAGAGCACCGCCAAAAGGGTGTACATACGCCCTATGAATTTCGGCAGGCGCTCAAGCACTTTTCCGAATCCCAAGCGCTCTACGACAAGGAAGAAGCCGTGGTAAAGGCCCCAAATAAGGAAGCTCCACGATGCGCCGTGCCAAAAGCCTGTGCAGGCGAACACGATAACTAGGTTGATGTACGTGCGCAGCTTGCCGCGGCGGTTGCCGCCAAGCGGGATATAAAGGTAGTCGCGGAACCAAGTCGAAAGCGATATATGCCACCGCCGCCAGAACTCGCGCACCGAAGTGGAGATATACGGATAGTCAAAGTTTTCAAGGAACTCAAAGCCAAACATGCGCCCGAGCCCTATCGCCATGTCGCTGTAGCCGGAAAAGTCGAAATAAATCTGCAGCGCATAGCAAATTATACCCAGCCATGCCGTCGCGGCGGGGCGGCTCTCAAGCGCAAATATCGTATCGGTAGGCACTGCCACAACGTTGGCTATCAGCACTTTTTTGGAAAAGCCCACTATAAAGCGCCTGATGCCGCTCGCGAACTTTTTAAGGTCGGTCGTGCGCTCGGAAAGCTGGAGCTCAATGTCGGCATAGCGCACTATCGGGCCGGCGATAAGCTGCGGGAACAGCGATATGTAAAGCCCCAGCTTAAACAGGCTGCGCTGAACAGCCACCTCGCCGCGATACACGTCGATGACATACGACATGATCTGGAAGGTGAAAAAGCTTATGCCGATTGGGAGTGCAACCTCCCACAGCTTGCCGAACGTAAAGAGGTTCCAGTACTTATAGTACCCGAGCATGCCAAGGTTGAAGACAATCGACAGTACGAGAACCAGTTTCTTTTTGCCCGAGTTTTCTGCAAATTTCCCTATAAGTAAGCCGAAAACATAGTTTGCCGCTATTGAAAGCAGCATAAGGATTATGTTTTTAGGCTCGCCCCAGGCGTAGAAGATGAGAGACGCGCAAAGCAGCACTATGTTTCGCGCTTTTAGGTGCTTTGCCGGTATGGCGTAATAAGCCAGCAGCGTCGCGGGCAGGAATATGAACAAAAACAGTGTCGATGAAAATATCATGGCGTCACCTTATCAACTGTTGCGCTGTAAATAGCTATATAGCGACTCGTAAACGCGAGGGCCGATCTCATAGCCAATCACGTCGGCCTCCGCCCATCTCGGGGCGTTGCCGCCGAACCCGCGCACAAACTGCTCGTTGCATTCGAAAATTACGAGGTCGCAGTCTTCAAGGTATTTATCCCACGCTTTGTCTACAGTAGCTTCATTCTTGGCGAAGAGGTTGGGATCCTGGTTATAGTAAACGCTACGCAGCCTTCTTGAAATTTTGTACATCGGTAGGTAGGTGTTTATATCGTGCGTGAAGCTGCCGCCCTGCACGAAGACGTTTATGCGCTCAGCATCCTCGTTTACAACGCGTACCTCAGGCCAATAGTACCAATCGTCGACGATTTTCTTCGCGTTCGGACGCGAACTGTAGACAAGGCCGAATATGTCCTGCTCAGGGTTGCCGAACCCGGGCGGATTTTTAGATTTATTGATCTTTACAATCTCAAGCTGGCGTACCGTCTTGCCAGTCTGCTTTTCGTAGCTTGCCAAAACCGCCCTAATCGATTCTACGGCTGCGAGCTTGTTCCAGTGGATGCCTGTTTTCGGGAAGGTATCCTGCAGCCCGACTTCTTTATACAGCGAAGCGCTGTCAACATAGTTGACGGTGCTCTGTTGCAGCCGCTCGATTAACATTGTGTATGGGCGCACATAGTTTTCCGGCGCCGAATTCGCGGCTTTGTACCAGTCGGGAATCGCGTCGGGATACTGCGACGCCTTGCTCGGCGTTATAAGCAGCACGAACGCGGTACCGCGCTCCGCGAGCTTTTCTTGTATATACTCAAGCTTTTTCACCTGGTCGTCTATCGTCTCGCGGGTCACCTCGCGGTACATTTTCGAGTAGCCCAAATACTCGTTTATGTAGCCGTTTTCGTATAGGTACCCTGACTTGCCTATGACAACCTGCGCGGTACCCCTATAGCCAGTGGGCTCTATCATCTCCTGCGTCATGCGCAGGCGGTTGATTTCGGCATAAAGCGGGTTAAACTCGAGTATTTCCGGGCCTTGCGGCTCCTGCTCTGCCGTCCCTTCAGTTTCAGTTGGTGTGCTATCTATTATATCGGTTCCACCGATATCGGTACCGTCGTCTGAAGCACCAAGGTTTTCAAGGTCATAGATGAATTGGTTATATGCCAAAACCAATGTGGAGCGGAGCGGCCATTTCTTTGAAAACCACTCTTGAAAGCCATTGGTGAGCTTTCCGTCAATGTAGTTTTTAAATGTCGCCTCGGGGAGTTCCGGCGTCGCCTCAAACGAAAGCGGAGAGCTTGTGCGTCCGGTCGCCGCCAGCAGCGTTATCGGCAAATAAACAAGGAACAGGAATATCCCGAGAGCCACCGCATCGGATATCCTGCGAATGTCGCGAAACACTTTTTTAGGTTCGCCCTGCCTTGCGCCGCCGGTTTGGCTCTCTGGGCCGGGGCTTATTCCCTCGCCCGGCGTTGGGACTTCTGCAAATGGATGCTTCTTTTTATCCATGCTTTACCCCCGCCGAGCCTTTTGCTATTTGATTTTTCCTCATCTTGTTCCCCCTCGCAAATATTTTAGCGGTTATGGCTCGAATGATGTTTGTCATTATTATAAAGCAGTGGGCTAAAAAAATCAAGTAAAACCCACAAAATGACGACAAGTTGAGCTTAAATTTTGCGCAAAACTGCATTACATCTATAGCGCAGACTTTTTTCGACATACAGAATTTAAAAAGCCGGAGCTTTTCGCTCCGGCTGACATATCGCAATTATCTGCCGTTCTTTTCGGCTCTTTCGAGTCTGTCGACACGTTCGGCCTTGTCAGATCTGTCGGGCCTTTCATATTCCGCCTGCTTTTCCTCGGACTCCTTTTCGTTCTTTTCAATCACCCGAACCTTTGCCCATGCGACCCTATGGTCTTCAATCGACTCAAGCGTTATCTCAATGTTGCCTACGATAATCACTTCATGGCACGGGCCGTCGTCGGGTATTGCGGTCAGGCGGCTATACACCAGCCCACCGACAGTATCGATGTCCTCGTCATCCTCGCTGTCCAAAACGATTTTCGTGCCGAGCGCTTCCTCAAGCTGCTCGAGTTCGACCGAGCCTTTGACGCGCAGCACGCCTTCGCCGAGGTCTATAATGTCGGCGGTGTTCTGCGGCTCGGAGTCCGACTCGTCGTAGATATTGCCGACGAGCGTTTCAAGCAGGTCCTCCATTGTGACCAGACCCGAAGTTCCGCCGTATTCGTCGAGCACTATTGCGATATGTATTTTCTTTTGCTGCATATCGCGGAATAGTGCGTCGGCGCGAACGGTCTCGGGCACAAAATAAGGCGGGTAAAGCAGCTCTTTTAGCGGTTTTTTATTCTCGGCGCGCAGGTTTAGTAGGAACTTTCGCGTCGAAAGTATTCCTATGATGTCGTCGATATCCTTGTCATATACCGGGAATCTTGAAAAGCCGCTTTCGATAATTGTCTGGATTATTTCTTCTTCCGAGTCTTCGATCCACAGAGCGGTCATCTCGGTTCGGTGAGTCATAACGTCGGCTGCGGTGAGGTTGTTGAACTCAAATACGTTCTCAATCAGCTCTTTTTCGGTAGGCTCAATCGCGCCCTTTTCCTCGCCGGCGTCGACCATCAAGCGGATTTCCTCTTCGGTTACCTCTTCTTCATCGTCGTGCGGGTCTAACCCAAACATCCTTAGCATGCCGTTCGTAGCCGCCGAAAGCAGCCATACCACTGGCTTCATTATCACTGCGGTGAAGCGTATCACGCCGGCTGACATATTTGCGACGGCTTCGGCGCGCTTCATCGCGATGCGTTTGGGCACAAGCTCACCCAACACCAGCGTGAAGAACGAGAGGATAAGCGTTATAATTATTATCGCGATGGTGTTAACCGTCTCGGGGCTAAGGAGCGAAAAGCCTAAATCATCGACAACCCAGTCGCGAATCCTGCCGGCGAAGTTGTCGGCTGCAAACGCGCTGCCGAGGTATCCTGCTAGCGTGATCCCGACCTGAATGGTTGATAGAAATTTTTCAGGGCGCTCTACAAAGTCAAGCAGCCTGAGTGCTTTCTTGTCTCCTCCCTCCGCTAGCTTTCTCACCTTTTTGTCATTTAGCGAAATAACCGCCATCTCTGTGGACGCAAAAAATGCATTGATGGCAATCAGAACCAATTGGAGCAGAAGCTGACCCCACAATCGGTCTGGCAAAAAAAATTCCCCCTGCACCGGCGGCGCCCCGGACATCGGGAAGATAGGCAGGCATCGGCTTTGCCGAGCCCGGCGGTTTCTTTACGGCGGCATACCCGCCAACCCGCGCCGAAACAACCGTACCGGAACAAACCATAAGTATTCAAACCGAAAGGCTAAGGGCCGTGCGGTTTGTGTAATTTGTCAAGATATATTATATCCTCATGGTTTACTTTTGTCAATGGTTTTGCCCGATTTTATTAGCAGCCCATACGCTTATTTTCCCTTTCTTATTGACAATATTTTACGAGTGCTATATAATGATTGTATAGATATTTGTCGAGTATAACCGGAGGTACCAGAATGGATATTTGGGAAAAGATTACAAAGACGGTTTCCGAGGCTGCAGATTACACCGCGCGCGAAGCCAGCAAACTAACCGGGATTGCAAAACTGAAATATAAAATATCGGCTGCAAAGGCGCGGCTTGATAACCTCTATGCAAGTCTTGGCCGGCTTAAATACGACGAGCTCAAGGGCAATGTTCCCTCCGGCACAACATACGACGAGCTTGTCGCTAAGATCGACAAGGTCAAAGAGGAAATAGATAGATACGAAAACGAGCTTGCTGAACTTAAAAACGAGCGGCTTTGCGTCTCCTGCCACGCCACGATTGGGATTGATATGGCATACTGCCCGCGCTGCGGAGCAAAGCAGCCCGAGCCTGAGAAAAAGGATGAGGGCTCCTGCTGCTGCAATACCGGCGAGGGCGCCGATTGCTGCTGCGGCGACGACGCCGAGTGCTGCGAGGATTGCTGCGACGTGGAGTCCGATTGCTGCGAAAGCGACACCGAATGCTGCTGCGACGGCTCCGGCACTTGCGAAACCGGCGACGCCGAAGATGGCTCCTGCTGCTGCGAGGACAAAACGGAATAAGCCGCGGCACAACGCGATTAGGTGAGGGCTGTAACAGCCGTTTTAAGGAATATTTTAACAGGTGGGAATATAAAATCCTTTTGAAGTTATAAAACGGAGGAACTCCCAGATGCAGTACAGCCAGAAAATACGGAACCCGGTGCTGGTACTTATACTCAGCATTGTCACCTGCGGGATTTACGAGTTGGTTATTATTTATCAAATATCGGACGAAGTCAGGCAGTACACAGGCGACCAGTCGATTAGCCCCGGCCTAGAGCTGCTTCTGACGATTATTACCTGCAACCTCTACCTTATTTATTGGTGCTATAAATATTCAAAACACATATACGATATGCAGCTGCGCGCGGGGGTCAATATGCCCAACGACGTGTCGACTGTCGCGCTGATACTTCCGATTTTCGGGCTGTCCGTGGTTTCGCTCCTCTTGATGCAGAGCGAGCTTAACCGCGTTTGGGAGAAACTTTCAGCGATGTAACCTTTTGCCCCGTTTATGCGGGCGCATCTCGCGGGCGCGCCGTGCGCGAGCCCGCGTTTGTCATAATATGACAGGCGGTATATACTACTTTAACTATGTATGCAATTGTATGCGACAATTTAAGCCTTTCATTCGGAGCGACAAAAGTCCTTGACAAAATATCGTTTGCGCTGCACGAAGGCGAACGGCTCGGCGTTATAGGGGTAAATGGCGCGGGTAAGACTTCGCTTTTTAGGCTCATCACCGGCGAGTACACGCCCGACCCGCTGCCGCCCCACGAGCCAGCCGGTGGCATCAACATTGCAAAAGGGCTCACTGTCGGATCGCTTTCCCAGCTGCCCGAGTTTGACCCAGACATGCCCATTATGGATGCGGCGCTTTTGGCTTTCCGCGACCTAATTGAGGAGGAAGCCCGGCTTGAGGCGCTGCGCCGGGAAATCGATTCGGCTGATTCTGCCGAAAAAGCGGACGAGCTCGCCCGGCGGTACGCGCGCCTTCATGATAAGTTCGCCCAGTCTGGTGGGTTTGAGTTCAGCAGCCGGGCAAAAGGCGTGCTTGTCAACCTCGGGCTTGACGAAAAGTTTTGGACCCTGCCGGTCAGCTCGCTTTCAGGCGGGCAGAAGACGCGGCTTTCGCTTGCGTGCCTGCTTCTGCGTAACTACGATATTCTGCTGCTCGACGAGCCGACAAACCATCTTGACACCGACGCGATGTATTGGCTTGAGGATTACCTTAAGTCAAGCCGCAAAACCGTGCTCGTGATCTCCCACGACCGGTATTTTCTCGACAGCGTCGCAACGAAAATACTAGAGATTGAAAACACGCGCGGCAAGCTTTACGAGGGGAATTTCACCGCCTCGCGCGAGAAAAAAGCCGCCGAGCGCGCCGAGCAGGAGAAGCACTACAAAATCCAAGAGCAGAAAATCGCAAAAATAGAGGCGTTTATCGAGCAGCAGCGGCGCTGGGGCCGCGAGCGCAACATCATCGCCGCAGAAAGCCGGCAGAAAATGCTCGAGAAAATGGAGCGCATAGAGCGCCCCGCTCATCCGCCCGAATCTGTTCGCATAAGATTTCAGTCGCCCGGCGAAAGCGGTAACGACGTACTTTACGTGCGCTCAGTTACTCACGGGTATCCGGGAAAGCCGCTTTTTTCTGACGTCTCGTTTACCATAAAAAAGCGCGAGCGGGTGTTTATCGTCGGCCCGAATGGCTGCGGGAAATCGACGCTAGTCAGGCTGCTCGCAAAAAAAGAGCGCCCAAACTCGGGGGAGATCGAGTACGGCGCAAATGTCGTTGCCGGCTATTACGACCAGGAAAACCAAGAGCTCGACGACACAAAAACCGTGCTCGAGGAGCTTTGGGACGCTTACCCAGAGCTTACGCAAACCGAGGTGCGGTCGGCGCTTGCTTTGTTTTTGTTTAAAGGCGAAGACGTTGATAAGCGCGTCTCGTCGCTCAGCGGCGGCGAGCGCGCCAGGCTCACTCTTGCAAAGCTGATGCTCTCGAAAGTAAATCTCCTAATTTTGGACGAGCCGACAAACCACCTTGACATAAACTCGCGCGAAGCGCTCGAGTCCGCGCTCGAGGAATTTGACGGCACGATTATCGCGGTATCGCACGACCGCTATTTTATAAATAAGCTAGCGACCCGCGTGCTCGATTTCGGAGTGCCTACGCCGCTATCGATTTTCAATTTCGCCGGCGGCTGGGAGGAATACCGCGAGTACAAGGAAAAACACCTAAAGCCTGCGCCAAAGCAAAATAAAGCCGAGACGGTTTCCCGCGCGAAAGAGGAATTTCTCCTTTCAAAGCAAAGGCAATCCGAGCAGCGCAAATACCAGCGCAAGCTCAAACTTAACGCCGAAGAGACAGCGCGCGTCGAGGTGAGGCTCGAGGAGATTGAAAAAGAGATAAACGGCGAGGCGGCGACCGACTATGTCCGGCTTGCCGAGCTTTACGAGGAGCGCCAGGCGCTTGAGGAAAGGCTGCTTGAGCTATACGAAGAAGCCGAATACCTTGCGGCAAACCCGCCCGCGGAATAACAGCAAATCACCGTCAACAATGCCGATCACGGCTTAATCTTAATAAGATTGCGAGGTATACTCCTATGAGAATCGGCGCTTGCGTCGGCATGAATCCGAATGCTGTAAAAATCCTAAAAAAACTCGGCTTCGACTACGTTGAAACGCACCTCTGGGAACCTTACGGCGCGGTGACGTCGGGCGACCAGGCTAAAATCGAAGCCTACCTTGCCGCGCTCGAAGAAACGGGGCTTAAATGCGAAGTTTCAGCATACGCATTCCCCGGCCAGTATAACCCCGCCGGAAAGCAGACCCGCGACGACATTGAGCGTGCCCGCGAGCAGTTCTACGACGTCATCTCCCGCACCCGCTTTATGGGCAACCAGATACTCGTCATCGGCGCGGGCGGCGTCCGTAACTACCCGACCGACAAAGGGTACGACGTCAATAATGTTTACGAGCAGCTCGCGGAAGTCTGCGCCGAGGTCATCTCGCCCGTAGCCGCGGAGTTCGAGCTAACCGTCGCGCTCGAAGGCTTGCAAAAGCCCGAGTCGCCGACGCTCAACCTCACCGAGCAGTCGGTATGGGTGGCCCGCGCCAGCGGTAAAGACAACATCAAAGTAATGGTCGACTTTTTCCACGTTTCGGTCGAAGGCGAGGACATGAGTAAGTTTGCCGAGTTCGGCGACTACATAGTCCATGCGCATATCGCGAACCCGAAAGGCCGCATCATGCCAGTGGAGGGCGACGGCGCGGATTATCCCGCCTTCTTCGGCAACCTCGCGAAAGCCGGCTACAAGGGCAGACTGTCGCTTGAGGGCGGCATTCAGGGCGAGTACGAGCCGACGATGCGCGCGGCACTCGCCGAAATGCGCAGGCAGGCACAATTGGCAGGGCTTTAATTCACAATTTTAACCCAGCGTGTGGCAAGCCGCCACACGCTTTTATTGTTTTTTGCGCACAATGTTTGAAAATAGGATAAAATTTTGTTTATCAATTTACTATAAAACTCTTTACAAAACGGAAGGAACAATATATAATGGTATTAATTACATTGTGTTTAAAACCACTATTAACGTAAGGAGCTATACATATGAAGTGTCCGAGCTGCGGCCATCTTGAAAGCAAAGTCGTCGACTCGCGCCCGACCGCCAACTCCGGAATAAGGCGCCGTCGCGAATGCCTAAAGTGCAAGACAAGGTTCACAACCTACGAAAATTACGAGTTTGGCAATACTGCCCCGCTTGTGGTGATAAAGAAAGACGGTTCAATCGAGCTTTTCGATAGGAATAAAATCCTCACGGGCCTTCTCAAAGCATGCTATAAGCGGCCGGTGACAACGGCGCAGCTTAACAATATTATAAATGAAATCGAAGCGGAGCTGAAAAGCACGCTAAAAACGGAATTCCACTCCGAAGAAATCGGCCGGTTGGTAATGGAAAAGCTGCGCAACCTCGACGACGTCTCGTATGTGCGGTTTGCAAGCGTTTACCGCCAGTTCAAGGACGTCGACACTTTTATCGAAGAGCTTAACGAGCTTCGTAAATCCCGCAACGAAAAGCAGGAAAAGGTAGAAAAACAATAAAAGGGCAAAAGCACGGTAACAAGCCGGAAAGTGGCGAATATGAAAGGCAAAACCATATTGCACCAGCTTACCTCGCAAAGCCACTCGCCAACCGCATCGAGCTTCCGCTTTTTCATTAACGGTCAAACAAAAAGCAGAGCGCAAGCTTGCGCCCTGCTTTTTTTGTTTGGGGTTAAATTATAGGAGGTTTTGCTATTTGCACTATTTTCGCTTTTTTGTCAGCTCGTACACGACACCCGCCGCAAACACAACTGTTGCGAACGTCAGCGAGATGAGGTCAGCAGTATAAGGCGCGGGGGGCGTTTCGGCAGGTTCTTCGGCAGCAGGCACCTCTTCAGTCTCCGCTGCAGGCACATCCGCAGCTTGCTCGGCAGCGGCGGCCGCCTCGGCGGAGCCGACGTAGGCTTCAGCTTCCTCTTTTGTGGGGAAGAATGCTATGTAGTCTATATAAATCTGCTGGCCTGGCTCCATATTGCCGCCCGAGTCGCTGCCGTCGTCGCCTGCTCTCCACATCGGGTCAAGGCGTATCCAGTCTACAGTGCCTTCCCAATACGTCTCGGTGAGCGGGGCGACGTTCTTGTAGGCATTGACAGTCGCTACGTTGGAATCGGGTATATAGGTTATAACAGTCTGCCACTCGTCGTAATTCGGCTTGATGTCGATATGCGTGCACTCTGGGCCGGTTAGCGAGCGGCCGTTGGTGCTGGCGAAAAGCTCGATTGCCGTCGCATAGCTCTTGTTCAGCACGCGCGCTTTTACCCACCAAATCTGATTGACGTCCGGCACCGACAAATCAATTGAAACGTGCGGGTCATTTCCGGTTGCGGTGAATATATGGTAAAAGTCTTCGGCTTCCCATGTCACCGCATTGATTCCATGCCCGCCCATATACTGCTCGATATCGGAGTCCGCGCCGAACTCCCAAAGCAGCGTAGGCGTGGGATTTTCGGCTACCGCGCCAGTTGCCATCAATGAGGCAAAAAGGCACATGAAGACTATAGCGCTTAGCAGTTTTTTCATCATATGCCAGCCTTCTCCTTTTTATATTATCGATATGTTTATACCACTATTTTGTGAGTTTGTCAATATATTGTTAGCATATTTATCGGCAGAGCATAAAAAAACACCTGCTTCGGCTTTTAAGCCAAAGCAGGTGTTGGTCTGAGTGACTGGATTTGAACCAGCGGCCTCTACCACCCCAAGGTAGCGCGCTACCAACTGCGCCACACCCAGATGGCACCCCAATATGGGTGCTTGCCTCTTTAGGCACATAATATTATACTACATTCCGATCGAAAAGTCAAGGGGGTCGGCGCATTTTTTATCTGCCGACTACTTTGACCTGCAAGCCTTCCAGCACGTCTAGCGCTTTTTCTCCAAGGCTCTTGTCATACGACGCGGTGCACGACGCATCAACTATTACCTGCGTTTCAGGCTGCGCGGTTTTTGCGAGCACTGCGTTTGCCAAAACGCAAATGTTCGAAACCAGCCCGACAAGCTCAATCTGCGTAAACGGATGGGTTTTTAAGTACTCGTAAAGCCTGTCCGAGCCGAAAGCGTTTTTGTAAAACTTCTGGTCGGACTCACAGATTAGCTCCGCAACCTCGCCGTAAAGCCCATGCCCGGGCGTGCCTTTGATGCAGTGCGGCACCGGAAGGTTTTTGCCTTCATGCGTTTCGGCGTAATCCTCGCCATGCGTATCGAAAGTGAAAATCACTTCCCCGCCTTCGCTGCGGTATTTTTTAATCTTTTCTGCAATCCGCGGCGCAAGCAGCTCGGCGCCGGGGAACCCCAGCGCACCCGACACAAAATCGTTTTGGTAGTCGACAACTATAAGGCATTTTTTCTCAGCCATAAATAATCCCTTCCTTTATAACGCGGCTATACAGTATTTAAAATATTATAACACCCTCCCCGCCGGTGTTCAATATTTCTGTTACTGCCCGCCAAGGCTTTTCATATACTGCCTTGGGAGGGGTACGCTTGAAGGGCGAGGACATACTATACGCGATGGAGCTCTCGGGGCTCGCATACCGCGAGGTGCAGCCCGTTTACCAAAGCGGCGTGATTGAATTCATCTCTGACCCTGTGACCGACGTACAGTGCTACCTGCGGCGGTGCGGCAAAACGCTTTACATAACTTTCAGAGGCTCCGACTCGCCGCGCGACTGGAAAACCAATTTTATGTTTGACAAAATGACAATCCCCTACGGCAACACCGCGTCGCCGATACGCGTGCATAGGGGGTTTATAAACGCATACAAATCGCCATTCGTGCGCAACGCCATTCACCGCGCGGTTTCGTGCGGGGTTGAGTCGGTAAAAATCGCCGGTCACTCGCAGGGCGCAGCGCTCGCGATTTTGTGCTCAGTCGACCTTGAGTATAATTTTCCCGATCTTGACTATGAAGTATATCTTTTCGGAGCGCCGAGGGTTGGCAACAAAGCGTTCCGCGACTCGTACAACAGACGGCTGCTAAAGGTGTTTAGGATTGAGAACGGCAACGACATCGTGACAAAACTGCCGCCCGCGTTTTTAGGCTACCGCCATGTGGGGATGAAAATACATATCGGCTGCCCGCGCTTGCCGTTTATGCTGAGCATTGCCGACCACTATCCTCAGCAGTATTACCGGAACATCATCCGAAAGTTTGCGTGCGCGAGATAAAAATGCAAAGCCTAAAGCAAAAACCGCCGGCGGGAGGTAAACCCTCCTTCCGGCGGTGTACGTTTTGTTTTGCCCGCGGGCGTAGGGATTTCCCGCTTTCGGCAAGCGCCGTGCGCACTCCCCCGCCGCGCAGCAAATTTAGCCTAACACCACTGGCAACACGTTTTCGCGGAAGAATGCGCGCGCCTGTTCCGGCTGTATACTGTATGCTTTGCCGTCAAACCTCATCGAGACGCCCTCGCAGGCGCACATTTTCATGCAAAAGTGAGCCTTAAGCTCGATTTTTTCGACGACGCCGTATTCTTCTATCAGGTGCCGGAAAGTATAGACCACATTCTGTGCGCCTTTGAGGTGGCAGGCGCTACCGACGCATACCGAAAGCTCTGTCATTTTAGTGCTCCCCCTTGCCCACGTAATCTACATGCAGCAGCTCGTGTACTTTCCCTTTGAGGATTCCTTCGTAGAGAGTTATCATAAGCGGGTTGTCTTCCGAACGGCGGATGCTTGAAACGCGGTCGGTATTGTAAAGGCCCTTCGCGCGGTTATGCCTCTGCTCGGTGGGCACAAACGGCTGGCCTGCGCCGCATACGCAGCCGCCGGGGCACGCCATAACTTCGACGAGGTCGAAATGCTCGCCTGCCTCGATGCGCTTAATAATGCGCTCGGCGTTGCCAAGCCCGCTGACAACCGCAATCTTTAGCATCCTGCCACTATAGGGGACTTCAAATTCTTTTATGCCTTCGCTTCCGCGCGCGCCGGCGTTCGCGAGGGAAATCAGTGCCGCGCGCGACTTGTCGCTTGTCACCCGGCGAAGCACGGCTTCGGTGACGCCGCCGGTCACGCCGAATATTACGCCCGCGCCCGATACGGTGCCAAACGGCATATCGACTGCCTCAGGCTCAAGCTCGTCGAATATCACGCCCGCCTCTTTGATCATGCGGATAAGCTCTTGGGTCGTTATGACCGCATCCACATTGGGCACGCCGCCCGACACAAACTCGGGGCGCTGCGCCTCATACTTTTTAGCCGTGCAAGGCATAACCGCGACGTGGAAGAGTTTTTTCGACTCGGTTTTGTTCGCTTCTTTGAGCACCGCGGCGAACATCTGCATCGGGGAGCGGCAGGTCGAAACATTGGGGAGCAGCTCCGGATGCTTCTTTTCGCAGTAGTTTACCCATGCCGGGCAGCAGGAAGTGAAAAGCGGCAACTTCTCGCCCCGCTCGAGCCTGTCGAGGAATTCTTCGGTTTCCTCAAGAACCGTAAGGTCGGCGCCTACGCTGGTGTCGTAAATCTCGTCAAAGCCGATCCTGCGGAGTGCTGCGACGATTTTGCCCATCGCGTTCTCGCCCTCGCGCACGCGCAACTCGCGGCCGATAGCGACTCGGACCGCGGGCGCTATCTGGACCGAAACTTTGAGGTTTTCATCCTCGAGCGCGCGCCATACTTTCGCTGTATCGTTGCGCACTACAAGCGCGCCGGTCGGGCAAACCGCCGAGCACTGGCCGCACCCTACGCATGGCGACTCGTTTAGCGGCACGTCGAACGCGGTGGAAATTTTCATTTTCGAGCCGCGCCTTGCAAAGTCGATAGCGCCGACGTTTTGCACCTCGTTGCACATACGAACGCAGTCGCCGCAGAGTATGCATTTGCTCGTATCCTTAATTATGCAAAGCGAGGAGTCGTCGACAATCGGCTTTGTCGCGGTGTTCGGGAAACGCACGCCCTCGATGTGGAACCGGTCGGCAAGGTCCTGGAGCTTGCACTTGCCGTTGTTGTCGCAGGTCGTGCAGTCGCGGCAATGGTTGGCGAGCAGAAGCTCAAGTATCATTTTGCGGTACTTGCGCAGCCGCTCGGTATTGGTCTTTACCGACATGCCCGGGCGCGGCGGGGTCGAGCAGGACGCTTCGAGCTGCCCGCGCTCGTTTTCCACCATGCACATCCGGCAGGCGCCATAAACCGACAGTTCGGAATGGTAGCAGAATGTGGGCATCTTTACGCCGGCTTTGCGGATCAGCTCAAGCAGGTTTTTTTCGTTTTCTATCTTTACGGGAATCCCGTCAATCGTTACATAGTTTCCGTTCATCTCTATACCTCTCTGTTTTCTCATGCCGACGCTATAGACTTAAACGGGCACACCGAGATGCAGGCTTCGCACTTGATGCACTTGGACTGGTCGATCTCGTGCGGCTGCTTTACTTTGCCGGTAATCGCGCCGACGGGGCAGACCTTTGCGCACTTGGTGCAGCCTTTGCATGTTTCGGGGTTTATCTTTATCTTCTTCAGCTTCTGGCAGTTCCCGGTCGGGCAGGTGCCGGCAATATGCGCCTCGTACTCCTCGCGGAAATACTGCAGCGTGCTGCGCACGGGGTTGGGCGCAGTCTTGCCAAGCCCGCATAGCGCGGTGTTTATTATCATGTCGGACAGCTCGGCGAGAGTCTCGATATCCTCAGGCTGGCCTTTGCCCTCGACAATACGTTCGAGTATCTCGAGCATGCGCTTTGTCCCCTCGCGGCAGGGAACGCACTTGCCGCACGACTCGTTCTGTGTGAAGTTCATGAAGAAACGCGCGACCTCGACCATGCAGGTGTGCTCGTCCATGACAACCAGTCCGCCCGAACCGATTATCGCGCCGACCTGTTTTAGCGAGTCGAAATCCAGCGGCAAATCGAGGTGCTCGCGCGTAAGGCAGCCGCCCGAAGGACCGCCTATCTGCACGGCTTTGAACTCAGCGCCGCCGCGGCAGCCGCCGCCTATATCGTAAATTATCTCGCGCAACGTCGTGCCCATCGGGACCTCGATAAGGCCAGTGTTCTCGATGTTGCCGGTAAGCGCAAATGCCTTTGTGCCCGAGTTGCCCGGGCTGCCGAGGCTACAAAACCACTCGGCGCCGCGGTTGATGATCGAAGGCACGTTGGCGTATGTCTCAACGTTATTAGGCACCGTCGGCTTGCCGAAAAGGCCTTTTATTACTGTCAGAGGCGGGCGTACCCGCGGGAACCCGCGTTCTCCTTCGATCGAGGCGATGAGCGCGGTCTCCTCGCCGCAGACAAAAGCGCCTGCGCCGCGGTTGATGTGGATGTCAAAGTTAAATCCCGAGCCGAGGATGTTTTTGCCGAGCAGCCCAAGCTCCCTCGCCTGCTCGATAGCCCTCTGCAGCCTTGTGACCGCAAGCGGATACTCGGCGCGGACGTAGATATACCCTTCGGTTGCGCCGACCGCCGCGGCTGCTATCATCATGCCTTCAATTACGCGGTGCGGGTCGCCTTCCATAATGCTGCGGTCCATAAACGCGCCGGGGTCGCCTTCGTCGCCGTTGCAGAGCACATATTTCTGGTCGGCTTCGAGATTGCGAACCGTCTCCCACTTGATGCCGGCGGGGAAGCCCGCGCCGCCGCGCCCGCGAAGTCCGGAATCCTTTATGGTTTTGACAACCTGGTCGCCGTCGATGTCAAACAGCACGCGCTCAAATGCGGTATAGCCGTCTTGAGCTATGTACTCCTCGATAGACTCGGCGTCTATGCGGCCGCAGTGCTCGAGCACAACGCGCGTCTGCTTTTTATAAAACGGGATATCCTCTTGGCGGGGGTAAATCACGCCGTTTTTACGGTATGCGAGCCTCTCTATCAGCTCGCTGCGCTCGACCGTGCGCTCGATTATCTCTTCGCAATCCTCAAGCTTTACCTTTGTGTAAAGCCAGCCTTGGGGCTCGATGCGGAGCAGCGGGCCCATCTCGCATAAGCCATGGCAGCCACACTTTTTGATGCCAACCGTCTCGTCGTGCGCTTCAACCTCCAGCTCGACGGAATACGGCAGGCCTTTTTCAGCAAGCAGCTCCGACAAGCGCTCATAGATGCAAAGCGAGCCGCCGGCTACGCATCCGGTTCCTGCGCAGACGAGAAGTTTTATCTTTTGCCTGTCGAGCGCCGCCTTTACTTCGCTGCGCAGCGCAAGAAGCTCCTGCCTGCTTGTTAGTTTTTTACGCACGGTCGATTTCCTCCTTAAGTTCTTTTATCAGCTCCGCTGCCTTATCGGGCGTCATCGCGGCATACACTTTGTCGTTTACCGTTATAACGGGCGCAAGGCCGCATGCGCCAAGGCAGGACACCGTTTCGACGGTGAAGTTAAGGTCGTCGGTGGTTTTCTTGCCCTCGGTCAGGCCAAGTTCGGAGCGTATCTTTTCAAGTATCGGTATCGAGCGCCTAACGTGGCACGCGGTACCGTCGCAAATGCGAATTACATATTTGCCCTTGGGCTCAAGCGAGAAGTTTTCATAAAAAGTCGCGACGCTGTAAGCCTTAGCCTCGCTTATGCCCAGCTTTTTTGCAAGATACGGGAACACCTCGCGCGGCAGGTAGTGATAGTGCTCCTGGATATCCTGCAATATCGAGATTATCGCTTTGGGACTGCAACCGTTGGCCTCTAGTATCGCGTCCACGGTCGCGTAATCGAAGCTATTTTTCATCCTTCTACCTCTTAGAAATAGTTTACTTTTATCTTTTTGCCCATTTTGGTCAAGCACTCGGTAAGCTCTTCGACGAGCTTCATCTTTATGCTAAAGCCAATAGGAAGCGTTGGGTTTTGATGTGCGGGGTTTACCGCCCGGCCGACGAAAAAGTTTATGTCGGTCGCCTCTTCAAAGAGAATCCGCGCTATTTTCGAGGCTCCGTCCTGACCGACGCTCCATTTCGAGTAAAGCGAGTTGTCGCCAAGGTAGTTTTTCGCATACTCAAGCACGCGGCTGACGGTTATGACGCCCTCGGTGACAAGGTCGACGCCTTCAATCTCGGCGGTTGGCGGAATCTCGGGGTCAAAATATAAGAGATTGGTCCGAATCGGCTTGCCCAGGTACTCCGCGGCAATCGTCGAGGTTGTTCCCCCGCATACGATGTGCTTGCCTTTTTTGGAAAAGAACAGCGACATCATTTTGCCGCAGTCGTCTCTGTTCGACGGCGGGCCGATGAGCAGGTTCACAGGCTCGCGGCGCCGGATGAGCACCGTGCACACCGTGGCGTCGTCGCCGGGCTTTCCGCCATAAAGCCGCTCGGTTTCGTCGAGCAGGATTTTCGTCAAAGTCTTTGCCGCAAACCCCACTCCTTTAAATGGCTTCATGAACTCTATTATGTCCTCGCGTTTCCATCCGAAATTGTAGCTGCGCCCGACGCCGGCATGTTCTACCCCATCGGTGAAGGCGAAGATTATATCGCCTTCGCACAGCTCAGTTTCGGAGCGTATGATGCGTTTGCCGTGAATTTCCTGCGCCGAAAACGGCAACCTATACTCATCGCCGCCGCGCAGCATTATGACGCGCGGGTTGTCGTAGATTATAAACTCGGCGCGCCGCCCGCCGGTGATGCGGATAATCGTAAATGTCGAGTACGCAATCCCGCGCACCGAGCAGACCGGCAGAGTCGATATTATCGTTGAGACCGCGTCCTCAAGCCTCATCCCAGCGGCGAGCATTGTCGAGATAATCTTTGATGTGAGCGTCGAGAGGATGCTCGCTTTCACGCCGCTGCCAAGCCCGTCTGCCAACACTATCACCGTCGAGTCGCCGTCCTCGGGCTGGATAACCTCGACGCTGTCGCCGCAAAGCTGCTCGCCCCAATGGCTGATGCTCAACGCGCCGATGTCGGCGCAAAGGTCACTGCCCGTCATGCTCGACCGACTCCTTGAGCTTTGTCAGCGCGATCTTCGTTTCGGCGACAGTCTCGCCGAGCAGCGAGGCTATCTCTTGCACTATGCGCATCTGCCGCTCGACCACGCGGTCGGCGGTTTCAATCGTTTGCCTTGAAAGCTCGGCTTTTTTGGCGCGCTCCTTTTCCTCCTCGGTAACATCCCTCAAAAGCAATATCACGCAGCCTGAGGTGCGGTCGTAAACCATTGTTTGCTCGAGGTATCGACTATATTCGGCAAAATACGACATTTTTCCCTGAACGGGCTTTTTTCCTTCAAGCGCGTCGAGGAATGGCGAAGGGTCCATTATTCTCACGACCGGCTCGCCGAGGACATCTGATTTATGGCTGATGTTGAGCATCCTCATCGCGGCGGGGTTGATGTCCTGCACTTCGAGCGACTCGTTAACGACCAGTATGCCGTTAGGCGTGTTGTCGAGTATGTTGTTTGAAAACCGCTCAGACTTTTCCATAAGGTACGGCAGGCACATGCTAATTTCCGCCTTGCCTTGCCAGATTGCGATTGCTTTTTCCCGGCACGTGTCGTACCCGCAGGTGCCGCAGTTGAGGATATTCGCCGGCGAAAGCTTTCCCATTTTTCGCATTATCTCGGCGATCTCTTCCTCGGTGGGCGTCTCGCGCTTTGGCACACGCGCGAGGCGCTCGATATAAAGCGCCGACGGGTCGGGCTGCGGCAAATCAAAGTCGCGCTCGCCCGCATAAGATACGACTGCGCAGTAATGCCTTACCGGCAGGTTGCGGTATTTTTCCATTATCGGGCCGCCGATGCAGCTGCCTGTGCAAGACGACATCTCAACAAAGCATCGGCTTAACCCGCCCGACTCAAGGTCGCGCAGCACGGCGATACAGTTATCAATGCCGTCCACTGTTAAGTAGGTAAAGTCGGGGTTTTTGTATGTCATCGAGCCGATTATACCGCCCGCGACCGGGAACATCCTCGCTCTTCCCTCGCCGGCTTGCGCGCCTTTATTTGCGCTTTTTTCGAGCGTTATCCCCTGTCTTGCAAGCATCGTCGACAGCTCGTCGAAAGTCAGCGCCGCATCTATTGAGGCGGAGTATGCCTCATCCTTTTTTGAGAGGCACGGCCCTATGAACACCGTAGCAGCGCCCGGCACCCTGCGCTTTATATCCTCGCAGTGCGCTTGCATCGGCGACTTTACGGGCGCAAGGCAGCCGAGCAGCGACGGGAAATATTTCTCAATAAGTAAATTCACCGTATGGCAGCACGATGTGATAATCACGTCGCGGCTGCCCTCTTTTAGTAACCGCTCATACTCTCGCTTTACCATCGTCGCGCCGAGCGCGGTCTCCTCGGCGCCGGCAAAGCCAAGCTTAAGCAGCGCATCTTTCAGCGCCTCAAACCCTATGCCTTCAAAGTAAGCCCTAAACGAAGGCGCTACGCTTGCGATAACCGGCTGGTCTCCGCCCAGCAAAACCTCGGTAAGCTCTATCTCGTCGACTATCTCCCTCGCGTTTTGCGGGCAAAACACGTAACACCGGCCGCAAAGTATGCATTCGTCCGCGACTATATGCGCTTGGTTACCCGAAAACCTTATGGATTTAACAGGGCAGTGCCTGATGCATTTATAACAGTTTTTACAGTTTGTTTTCTTCAGCTTCAGAAATTCCGCCATATAAATCACACTCTTTTTGGGCAGCTTTGTCGGGCGGCTCCGAAGCCGTTAAAGCTTTGCTTTAATCTCCTTCTCGAAGAACTCGCGCACAGTTTCGGGCGACACCGAAAAAGACTCGCCATTGACCATTACGTTGACGCCGGTCTTGCACTTCCCCATGCAGAACGTGCCGGAAAGCTCGATTTTCTCTTTGAGGTTATTCTGCTCTATAAACTCCTGAAGCAGCTCGACGACTTGGCGCGAGCCTTTAAGATGGCAGGAGCTGCCGATGCATACCGTGACTTTCATTTTTCATCCTCCATAGCTTGGGGCTTTTATTCATACTCCACAACGCTTGCCCAGCGGAGCAGGATTTCCCGCTCCTGGGGCCGCCCTTTGACCGACTGCGATGCGGCGACGATAGGCAGCCATTTTTGCACATAGCGCGGGTCGGTGTTGCTCTTTTCACAGAACAGCTCAAGGTATTTGTTCGCTCCGGCGATGTCGCCAGCAAGCCAAAAGAGCAGATATGTGCGCGCCACGTCGGCAGAAGCGTTACCCTGCGTCGCATGCGACCAGTCGATTATAAACGGCACGCCGTCCGGCCTTATAATAATGTTTGAAGGGTTAAAGTCGCCGTGGCAGAGCTTGTCGTGCGTCGGCATGCCTTCGAGCCGTGTCTTCAGCTCGTATTTGGTCGTCGGGTCAAGAGTCGTCATGTCGATTTTACGGTGCATCTTCTCTTTGAGCTTGCTGAGCATCGGGACTTTTTTGGAGTGCACCTGCATCTGAAGGTCGACTAGCAAATTTAAGTACTCGTCTTTCTTATCAGGGTTTTCTTCCATCAGCTGCGCGAGCGTTTTGCCTTCGATATAGTCGAACCTAATTGCCCACTTGCCCTCAGGTTTGAACACCTCAAGCACGCGCGGGATGTTCAGACCCGTCTCCTCTACGCGCGCCTGATTTAGCGCTTCGTTCAGCACGTCGGCTTTGGAGTAGTCGGAGTTAAAAACTTTTAGTACCGTGTCGCCGTCGCGGTAAACGATTTTTGTGGTCCTTACCGCTATGATTTTGTCTGCGCGAATGCCCATCGCTTATTCCTCCTTCTCTTTTGCCGCCGTGCCGTAATAAGCGTTCTTATAAATCTCTTTAATCTCGCTCATCAGCGGGTAGCGCGGGTTTGCGCCTGTGCACTGGTCGTCGAACGCCTGCTCGGTCATCTCGTCGAGCTTTGCTAAAAACCCTGCCTCATCCGGCACATAGTCGCGGATTGTGGGCTTTATGCCTACTTTTGCTTTCAGCTCTTCAATCTTTGCGATGAGCGCCTCGAGCTTCGCCTCGTCGGTATCGCCCTCAATGCCCAGCGCGTCGGCTATTTCGGCATATCGCGCGAGCGCGTGCGGGTATGCGTACTGCGGGAACGTGCCCATCTTTTCGGGTGCTTCAGCCGCGTTGAAGCGCATCACGTGGGTGATAAGCAGCGCGTTCGCAATGCCGTGCGGCAGGTGGAAGAATGCGCCAAGCTTATGCGCCATCGAGTGGCAGATGCCGAGGAAGGCGTTCGCAAACGCCATGCCCGCGATTGTCGCGGCGTTCGCCATCTTCTCGCGCGCGACGGGGTCGTTTGCGCCATGCTCATACGCGCGCGGCAGGTAGGCAAATATCAGCTGCAAAGCGCGCAGCGCAAGCCCGTCGGTATAGTCGGTCGCCATAATCGAGGCGTATGCCTCAAGCGCATGCGTCAGCGCGTCGATACCCGACGCTGCCGTGAGGCTGCGCGGCGCGTTCATCATCAGGTCGGCGTCGACAATCGCCATATCCGGCAAAAGCTCGTAGTCGGCAAGCGGGTATTTGATGCCGGTCGACTCGTCGGTGATAACCGCAAACGGCGTTACCTCAGAACCTGTGCCCGCAGTGGTCGGTATAGCGACGAAATACGCCCTCTCGCCCATCTTCGGGAAGGTGTATGTGCGCTTGCGGATGTCCATAAAGCGCATCGCCATATCGTGGAAGTCGGCTTCGGGATGCTCGTAAAGCACCCACATGATTTTCGCCGCGTCCATCGCCGAGCCGCCGCCGACGGCTATTATTACGTCAGGCTCGAATGCGAGCATCTGTTTTGCGCCCTCGCGCGCGGATGCAAGGCTCGGGTCGGGCTCGACGTCGTAGAACGTGGTGTGCGTTATGCCCATCTCGTCGAGTTTCTCTTCGACCGGCTTTGTGTAGCCATTTGAGTAAAGGAACTTGTCGGTGACGATAAACGCTTTCTTTTTGCCCATCGTGCCCAGCTCGGCGAGCGCGACAGGCAGGCAGCCCCTCTTGAAGTAAACTTTTTCGGGCGCGCGGAACCAAAGCATGTTCTCTCTCCTCTCGGCGACGGTCTTGATGTTCAGAAGGTGCTTTACGCCGACGTTGTCGGAAACCGAGTTGCCGCCCCAGCTCCCGCAGCCGAGCGTAAGCGAAGGCGCAAGCTTGAAGTTGTAAAGGTCGCCTATGCCGCCGTGCGAGGAAGGAGTGTTGACCAATATGCGGCAGGTCTTCATGCGCTGAGTGAACTTCTCAAGCGTGTCTTTTGCCTTGACCGGGTCAAGGTATATCGCGGCCGTATGGCCGAGGCCGCCGTCCTCAATCAGCCGCGCCGCTTTCTCAAACGCTTCATCGATGTCTTTGGCGCGGTACATCGCAAGAACCGGCGACAGCTTCTCATGCGAGAACTCTTCGGTAAGCTCGACGCTCTCGACCTCGCCGATGAGAATCTTTGTGTTCGCCGGGACCGTAATGCCCGCCATTTCGGCGATAGTCGCAGCTTTCTGCCCGACGATTTTGGCATTAATCGCGCCGTTTATAATTATTGTTTTGCGTACTTTCTCGGTTTCCTCAGGTGAGAGGAAATAGCAGCCGCGGTAAGCGAACTCGTCTTTGACCGCGTCGTATATTTTTTCGGGAACGATGACCGCCTGCTCGGAGGCGCATATCATGCCGTTGTCGAATGTCTTGGAGTGGATTATCGAGCTTACGGCAAGCACGATGTCAGCCGACTCGTCTATAATCGCGGGTACGTTGCCGGGCCCGACGCCTATCGCGGGCTTGCCGGACGAGTACGCCGCGCGCACCATGCCGGGTCCACCCGTCGCAAGTATCAGGTCGGCTTCTCTCATGATATAGTTTGTCAACTCAACATTCGGCACGTCTATCCAGCCGATTATATCCTCGGGTGCACCAGCCGCGACAGCCGCCTCGAGCACTATGCGTGCCGCCTCGATTGTGCAGCGCTTCGCCCTCGGATGCGGGCTTAGTATTATGCCGTTGCGGGTTTTAAGCGCAATAAGTGTTTTGAAAATCGCCGTCGAGGTTGGGTTTGTGGTCGGTATAACCGCCGCGATGACACCAACCGGCTCGGCAATCTTTTTTATGCCATATGAGGCGTCCTCTTCGATTACGCCGCAAGTCTTTACGTCTTTATATGCATTGTAGATATACTCGGAAGCGTAATGGTTTTTTATGACTTTGTCTTCGACTACGCCCATGCCGGTCTCTTCGACCGCAAGCTTCGCAAGCGGTATGCGGGCTTTATTTGCCGCCATTGCCGCCGCTTTGAAAATTTTGTCAACCTGTTCTTGGGTAAAAGTCGCGAACACGCGCTGCGCGGCGCGTACCTGCTCTAGCCGTGCCGCCAGGCTCTCAACGCTGTCAACTACAGGATATTTGGCAGCACCAATGATTTCCGCCATGTGTTTCCCCCCAGTTGGGCTATTTATCTTGCACCTATATCATAACACATATAATCTCCCATGAGAAATATTAAAAAGGCATATCGATATATCTTTATCGATATGCCTTTATCGTTTTGTCATTTATTCGATATACCTATTTAATAATTTCGCGTTTTGCGCGCATCAGCTCGTCGATAAACCTTTTATCTAGCTCGGTGAGCTTATAGTCGCGCTTGCGAATCAGCACGTCGCGGTACCGTTTTGAGATAAACGAGCATTCCCGCATTACAAGACCGTGCAGCTTTAGCAGCCGCTCGGGTACCGGCGACACCCACATGAATGTTTCAGGGTGGGTAGCAAGCAAATCAAACTGGCTTCCGCGCTCGAAAATGAACACATGGCGGGTCGACTCGCTCAGCACCTCGTTTTTACGCGCGGTCGCCGGCGAAATCGATGGGACGTATGGGTCGGGATGCGACAGCTCAATAAGGTCCTTTAGGTCTTTGGGCTCTATTTCCTCTTTTTCGGCAAGCGGGCTTTTGCTGCTGAAAATCAATACCGGCACAAACTCGCACACAAGCTCGCCTTCAAGCTCCTTTTCGTCAAGCATCTCCTTGAAGTTGCGGTCGTATACCGACTGGTATCGGAGGATGCCCATGCGGTAGTCTGCGTTGAGGATGTTCGATATCGCCCGCATTGCGTTAGTTTCTTTGTAATATATCTCCACCGCAAGATCGCGCGGCAGCTTTCTGACAAACTCGAGGAACGCCTCCGCGATATAACTCGCGCGCGGCACCGAGATCGAAAACTCGCTCTCTTTTTTCTTGCCGTCGCGGAACATGTCTTCAAGCTCGTCCACCTGCGCGAGGATTTTCCGCGCGCGCGCCAGGAAAACCTCGCCCTGCGCGGTGGGGTAAAGCCCTTTCGAGGTTCTTTTGAATATCTGTATGCCAAGCGTGTTTTCAAGCTCGCGGATCGCGCGGCTGAGGTTGGGCTGGGCGGTGTAAAGCCGCTCCGCCGCCTTTGTCATCGAGTTAGTTTCGGCGATCTCAACCGCGTATTTGAGATGCATTAGGTTCATAAGGCTTCCTTCGCTTGCAAAGGGTATGATAAATACATAATCCCGCAATGGCTAAACGGGGCACAATTGGGGAAATATGACTCTACTCGAGATAATCTTCGCCGTTTGAGCCTTCTCGCAGGTGCTTGCAGAGTATTGCTAGTGAAGACGCGAGATTTTCGTTTTCCACCATGACTCCTTCGGGGACGCGTAAGATAGTCGGCGCGAAGTTCCAAATCGCGCGGATGCCGCAGGCTACCAGCCTGTCGCAAATCTCCTGTGCGTGCTCGACCGGTACGGTTATTATACCCAGCATAATCTTTTTATCCCTGCACACCGCTTCAAGGTCGATGTCAGGCAGTATAGGTTTTCCGCCCACGAAAGTGCCCCAAAGCGCGGGATTGTTGTCGAACGCGGCTATAATGTCGATGCCGTAATCTGCAAAACCGCTGTACGACAGTAGCGCTTTGCCTAGGTTGCCCGCGCCAACAAGGATGGTTTTTGTTTTTGTCCCATAGCCGAGTGCCTCCTCAAGCTGGGCGATTAGCTCCGTGACCGAATAGCCGGTTTTAGGCCGCCCGCTGCCGCTGACCGCTCCTAGGTCCTTTCGCACCTGCACGTCGTTGAGGCCGAATTCCTCAGCTATCGCGGTGGCAGATATGTTTGAAATTTTATCCTTAATCGAGTTTAAATAATGTAAATATACCGGCAGCCTCCGCAAGGTACTGATGGGTATGTTCTTTTCTTTCATCTTGCTACCTTTTCTAACGACGGCCGCACCCAAGAGTCCTGTGCTAAGCCGCGCGTGATACCTATACGAGTTTATGATACCACAAAGCCTAAATATCGTCAAGGCAAGAGTTGACCAAGCGGCAAAACCGGACCGGGCAAAATTTAAAACCGCGCTTATTTTATAAGCGCGGTAAAGCTTTATCCTATTCTACCTTCGATTTATTATTTTTCCCTATTACATTTACACTATGCCTCTGCCGCCTTTTTTATCGCTGCCTCAATATCCGCGTATTCTGGCTCGTCTTTGAGCGCCTCAAAGCAGCCGTTTTGAATATACCCGTAGTATATAAAAAAAGCGAAGTTTTTGCCTTTGTAGTTATCCTCGCGCTTTGTGCAGGCGGGATCGACTTGCGCGATTGTTTCCATGGAGGCAGTATTAGCCGCAAGCAGCGCGGACGGCTCATCCGTGCCGGCGCATCTTGACGCCTCTGCTAGATGTTTTAGCGCCTCGGCTTTCTCGCCTTGCTGTGCGCATTTGCGCGCGGCGGTAAAATGCAGGTACATATAGACAAAGTTACTGCGTTTGGTAACGCCGCCGTCGCGCTTGTCGGCTTCGTAATATAGCGCGTCCCAAACCTGCAAGTCGCGCCTGCATTCCTCCAGCGTATAAAAGCAGATCGGAATTCCCTTTTCTCCCAAATGCGACATTTTGTTTAAGAAAACGCCGAGCATTACGCACATTAACGGCAGAGCCGACACAGAGAAATTCCAGCGTTCCTCGCCTTCGAGCGCCATTTGGATATTAAAATCCCGTACATGAGGCAACACGGGTAATGTCTGAGCAACCTCGAGCGCGCCTTTCCGGTCGCCGGTTTTAATCAGCGATAAGACGAGCATGTTTTTAGCGGCGATTCTCAAAAGATCGCCGGCTTCGCTGTCAGACGTGCAGTCGCGAAGCACTCTCCTACACAGAGCAATGCACTCTTCAAGCTCGGAGTCATCTTTGTGTGAAGTAAAAAGGAGCGACGCAAGCGCCGTGGCAATAGCGTGGTTTTTGGGATATAAGCCGAGCCCGTACCTTGCCTCTTCGCGCGCTTCGTCTTGCTTGCCGCTTTGAATCAGCGCGGTTATTTTCTGAAGTATCTTCATCTGCTCCTGTTCGGATGAGTCGTAGCCTAAAAGCTCGTCTATGGAAACGCCGAAAAAAGAAGCGATGCCGGGCAGCATCTCAAGATCGGGATAGCAGGTCTCCGATTCCCAGCGCGAGATCGCCTGTGGGCTGACGCCGAGATACTCCGCAAGCCTTTCCTGCGTCATGCCATTTTGCGCGCGCAGTTTTCGGATATTGCCGCCTATTTTTATTCTCATCGCGCACCTCCTGATGTTTCTGTAATACTATTTTAAGCGCCGCTGCCGAGGATTTCAATTATCAATCTGTTGTTTCTTTTTCTACCGTAAGTTAACATACACCCTTTTTTTAATCTTATTGACACGGCCGCGATTAGCTGATAAATGAAGCAAAAAGGGATATTTTGCGGAAGCACGATGAGGCGTACAAATAGGCAGGTAACCGATATAGGCGAAATCGCTGGCATTTTGTCCCGATGCGAAGTGATACGGCTCGGCATGGCCGGCTCGTGCGGACCATACGTGGTGCCGCTGTCGTTCGGGTTTGAGTTTACCCGCGACAAGATAACCATATATTTTCACGGCGCCAAAGAGGGGCTAAAGCACGAGCTGCTCGCCAAAGACAACCGCGTCTGTGTCGAGGCGGACATTTTCCACGGCTACAAAGGCATAACCGCGGGCTACGAGAGCATAATCGGGTTCGGCAGGGCCGAAGTCGTGACGGGCGAAGAGGCCCGACGCGGCCTTCTTCTCATTTGCGAGCACTGCGGGCAGCCTCAATACCCGCTTGACAGCTGCGGCATGCCTACGCGCGTTTATAAAGTCACGCTCGAGAGCGTGACCGGAAAAAGGAATATAATATAGGTTTGTAGGATTATTTTGACAGGAGATTTACATATGGAAAAATTCAGGTATGTCCCGCGCGGGGTTTGCTCGCGCGAGATTGAGATAAGCATTGCCGACGACGGCAAGACCATCGAAAAAGTGCAATTTACCGGGGGCTGCAACGGCAATACGCGAGGTCTTGCCTCGCTTTGCAGCGGCATGAAGATTGGCGAAGTGATCAAAAAGCTAGACGGAATCACCTGCGGGCAGAAAAACACGTCATGCCCCAACGAGCTTGCGTCTGCGCTGAAGGCATACCTCGCCAAAAAAGGCGAAGCGGAAGCGTAAAAAGCAAAAAAACAGCCGGCATAAACCGCCGGCTTTTTTATTTTTGCCATGAGCAAAGCTAATTGGCACTGCCCCGTCAGCTTTCGCATTCTTTTAGCATCCGCTCGACGTAAGTAGGAAGGTAAAACGCGCCGATGTGCAGGCTCGGATTATAGTAGTCGGTTTTTATCTCAAACCCTTCCCAATCCTTCCGCATATCGCGGATGGGATGGTACTTTTTCGAGGCAAATCCGAACATCCAAATCCCCGACGCATAAGTCGGGATATTCGCTTGATATACCAAGCTTATCGGAAAAACCTTATAAATCCGCTCGTGGGAACGCTTCATTTGGCCGATATCTACCTCATAAAACGGCCCCCCGTGCTGGTTTACCATTATGCCGTCGGCACGAAGCGCGTCATGGCAATTCTTATAAAATTCAAGCGTAAACAGCCCCTCGCCTGGCGGGCCTATCGGGTCGGTTGAGTCGACAATTATAAGGTCGTACTTGTCTTTGCATCCGGCGACAAATTTTATCCCGTCCTCGATATATACATTTACGCGCGGGTCGTTAAAACCGCAGGCTGTCTTGGGGATAAACTCTTTGCAAACCTTTATTACTTCTTCATCTATTTCCACAATATCGATGCTCTCTATCCCTTTGTACCTTGAAATCTCGCGCAATGTGCCGCCGTCGCCGCCGCCTATCACCAGCACGTTTTTGACATTCGGGTGCACCGCCATTGGCACATGGGTTATCATTTCGTGATATATAAACTCGTCGCGCTCGGTCAGCATCATGATGCCGTCGATTATAAGGAACCTGCCGAACTCGGGCGACTCGTATACTTCTATGCTCTGGTATTTGCTCTGCACCGCGCAATGCTGGCGCACTGCCCGAATTGAAAATACCGCGTCCTCGCTGTATTTTTCGCTAAACCAAAGGCCGGTGCTTATACGGCAATTTTCCATTTTACCACCTCGCTAACTTTTTAAAAAACCGCCGGTTTGGAGCCTTCCCCCAAATCGGCAGCGGTTTTGGCTAAAACTTTATGCGCTCGGCAATATACAACTCGACTTCGTCAATCGGTATGCGCACCTGCTGCATCGTGTCGCGGTCGCGTACGGTGACGCATTTGTCGTTTTCGGAATCGAAGTCGTAAGTGACGCACAGCGGCGTGCCGATCTCGTCCTGGCGGCGGTAGCGCTTGCCGATTGAACCCGCGTCGTCGTAATCGGTAACAAAGCTCTTCGACAGCATCTGGTAAATCTCAAGCGCAGGCTCCGCGAGCTTTTTGGACAGCGGCAATACCGCACATTTTACGGGCGCGAGCGCCGGATGCAGATGCAGCACGACGCGCATGTCCTTGACATTGCCCTGCTCGTCGCGCTCGAGCACCTCCTCATCGTATGCGTCGACAAGGAAAGCGAGCAGCGCGCGGTCGACTCCGAGAGAAGGCTCTATGACATAAGGTATATAACGCTCATTCGTTTCGGGATCGAAATACGACATATCCTCGCCCGAGTACTCCTGATGGCGCGAGAGGTCATAGTCGGTGCGGTCGGCTATGCCCCAAAGCTCACCCCAGCCGAACGGGAACAAGAATTCAAAGTCGGTTGTCGCGTTCGAGTAGAAGGCAAGCTCCTCTTTCTCGTGGTCGCGCAAGCGCAAATTCTCAGTCTTTAAGCCAAGCGAAATCAGCCAATCGTAGCAGAACTGCCGCCAATATTCAAACCACTCAAGGTCGGTGCCCGGCTTGCAGAAGAACTCAAGCTCCATCTGCTCGAACTCTCTTGTACGGAAGATGAAGTTGCCGGGCGTAATCTCGTTGCGGAACGCTTTACCTATCTGCGCGATGCCAAACGGCACCTTTTTGCGCGAGGTGCGCTGTACGTTTTTGAAGTTGACGAATATTCCCTGTGCCGTTTCGGGTCGGAGGTAAATCTGCGACGCCGAATCCTCCGTCACGCCTTGGAAAGTCTTGAACATCATGTTGAATTTGCGTATATCCGTAAAGTCGCTCTTGCCGCAGCCGGGGCATGGGACAGCGTGCTCGCGGATAAACGCCGTCAACTCCTGTTGGCTCATCGCCTCGACTTTGACGTCGAGCCCTTTTTCCTTTACATAATCTTCGACGAGCTTGTCGGCGCGGAAACGCATTTTACAAGCCCTGCAGTCGATAAGCGGGTCGTTAAAGTTTGTCACATGCCCCGACGCGACCCAAACCTGCGGGTTCATAAGTATCGCACAGTCGATCCCGACATTGTACTTCGACTCCTGCACGAACTTCTTCCACCATGCGCGCTTTATGTTGTTTTTAAGCTCCGCGCCGAGCGGGCCATAGTCCCAGGAGTTCGCAAGGCCGCCGTATATTTCGGAGCCGCTGTAGACAAAGCCCCGGTTCTTGCACAGAGCGACGATTTTGTCCATTGACTTTTCGGTATTCAGCATACGTCCTGATCTCCATTCCTCCGTAATATTGCTTGTCCGGTTTTTGCAGCCTAAGTACACGCCCAGTTAACCTGTATATTTATATTTGCCGATAATATTGCCTACGGCTGCGGTGTTGGGCACAAAAACCCTTTCGCCGTCGACTATTTCCTCTTTCCCGGGCATTGTGAGCACGGTCTTTGTAAAATCGTTGAACGCAAAAATCGCGTCGAGGTTTTCGACAAGAGCGTCTTCGGTAAAATCGGTCTCGATTATGCCCTCCCCGAGTGCTTTTTCGAAAAGTTCGGGCAGCTTTTCGATATATTCCTTGCTTGTGATTTTGGCAAGGACTGCCTTCATAAAGTCAATTATCACGCTGCGGCGTTTCGCGTCGCCTTCGGGATACGAGACATAGCGCAAAAGCTTTATTACATCTTCGCCGGTTAAGGTTTGAAGCCCCTTTTTGATATCAATGACCAGCCCCTCTTCGCCTTCCGACGGGTCGAAGTACTCCATATCGTAGGGGACGTTGTACTCAATCCCGCCAAGCTCGTCAAAAAAGCTCTTTACCCCGTCGAGCGTAAACATCGCGTAGTAGTCGATATAGATTGAAAGAAGGGCCGAAATTTTGTCCTTTATGTATTTGGGACCCGACTCGCCAAGCAGGGAGCCTAGCGTCTTATTAAGCCCTTTGTCGGCTACCAATGTGTTTGACGGTATCGGTAAAAACACATACTCGCGAGTTTCTATGTTGACTTGGACGAAGATTATCGAATCTGCGGTAATTTGCCTCTCCTTTATCGGAAAACCGTCTATATTTTTGTTTATTTCCGAAAGGTCGTAGTCGTCGTAAACATCCGGCATATAGTCGGAGCCAATCAGCACAGCCGAGATTGTCGAGCCGCGGAAATCCTCCGGCAGAGGCTCAAACTCCGGCGAAGTGGTTTCAACCGACACCCCGGTTTCGTCCGGCTCTTCAGTCTCAACAGCAGTATCGGAGGGCTCATCACCGGTTTCGGCACCCGCTAAAAAATCGATATTGCTTTCAATGATGCCTACGAGAAAATAGGCTATCAGTCCGAAAATAATAAGCGAAACGCAAAGCGTTATCGCAAAGTTGCGCAAAGCCGCCATTTTTTCTCCTCCGGTTTTGGCCTATACAAAGTGTTATTATACCTTCCCTCGCCTTCTTTTACAAGGGGAATTTTATTAATTTTGTTTTTTTGCGCATAAACCCTCTTACTTTTGGCTTGAAATTATCTAATATCAATGCTAAAATGCCGTATGATGGTCATTTTTATCCCGCTGCTTATGCACTAATATAAATTAATATAAAAAGGAGAAAAACGCATTGCTCGACAAAACCGTGCCTTTCGGCGCCGTGATAATGGTAAAATGCGACGCAAGCAGTTATCCCCGCTTTACGTTGCCCGATGGTTACACCCTTCTGCATTACACGCCCGGGCGCGAGCGCGAGTGGGCAAAGATAATGGCATCGGTAGGCGAAGCGGAATCGGAAGAGGCAGGCTTGGAGCTTTTTTACAGGACATTTTCCGACCACCCGGAGCTGCTCGGCAGCCGTAACCTTTTCGTAGCCGACACATCGGGCAGAGCGGTGGCTACCGCATCCCTTTGGGAAGGAGGGCTTTTCGGCGTGCCGCTGCCGCGCGTCCATTGGGTCGCATGCATGCCCGGGCATCAAGGCAAAGGCCTCGTTAAGGCGTTGCTTTCGTCCATGCTCGATATGCATAACAAGCTGGCGCTCGGCAAGGTGATATATCTCACCACCCAAACCTGGAGCTACAGGGCGATCGGGCTTTACAAAAAGTTCGGATTTGAGCCTTATCTTGGCCCCAAGCCCGCGAGCTGGACGGTGCACTGCAAAAAGGCGCTATCCGAAGAGCTCGATTTGGCATATACCGAGGAAAATAGGCGCGCCTGGGCAATTATTGACGGGAAAATCGCAGAATATGAGGCAAAACGCGAAAATTAGGCTATAAATTTAAATTTTTTCTTTAGGCGGGTTGATTTTTTGAGCGAAAGATGATATAATATATAGGTGCGCGGGCAGCCGCGTACAACTATATTTGTCCTCGTAGCTCAGCAGGATAGAGCATTCGCCTCCTAAGCGAAGGGTCAGCCGTTCGAGTCGGCTCGAGGACGCCAAGACCGCCGAGGAAGCTCTTCTACGGCGGTTTTTCGTCTTTTTAGCTTGACACTTTTTACTCTATACCGGCATATTTTGGTGGTGGTGAAATAAAAATAAGCTGGGGTAAAAATAGTTGACACATTATGCTGTAATATGTTATACTCTTGTAAGTAGTTTCTAAGGGAACTGCTTGACCGCTTCGCAAATAATCGCGGAGCCAAACGACTATCGGAAAGACTCGCGCTTTCCGGTCGCGGCTTGGGCCGCATTATTGCATTATTGATGCTGCGCACGGCGCGCTTTTCGGTAACTTTATAACTTGTGTACCAAAATGCACAGCTTGCAAGCTTTTCAATAAAGGTGGTAAGAGTAGTTCCTGACTTTAGGGCTTAAGTACAGGACAAAATGCCGGCCAAACTTCTGCCGACAAATCATGAAGACTCAGGGTGCATTGCGGTATGCGGTGCGCCATTTTATTTTATAAACGGGAGGGGTTTTGCGCTGTGGAAGAAAAGATCCAGCTGTTCGATTTCAATAATCTGACAAAGTCTCTGTCGTTCAACATCTACGACATCTGCTATGCGAAAACCGAGCGAGAACGACGAGACTACATCGCCTACATAGACGAGCAGTATAATTCTGCGCGGCTGCGCGAAATTCTCTTCCAGCTCACCGATATGATCGGGGCAAAAGTTTTGAGCGTTTCAACGCAGGATTACGAACCGCAAGGCGCGTCCGTGACGTTACTTTTAGCCGACGGCTCGGTGGAGTCGAAAATGCAAAGCGAAACGGTACTCGCCCATCTCGATAAAAGCCACATAGCGGTACACACTTATCCGGAGTACCACCCCGATACCGCAATCGCCACATTCAGAGTGGACATCGATGTTTCGACCTGCGGGGAAATAACGCCGCTTTCAACCTTGGATTTTTTAATCGACAGCTTCGACTCGGACATCATCACGCTAGACTATAGGGTAAGAGGATTCACGCGCGACATTTACGGCAACAAGCTCTACATCGACCACAAAATCAACTCGATTCAAGATTATATCAGCCCGAAAACGCTTGAGCGCTACGACGCGGTGGACATCAACGTCTATCAGGCGAACATATTCCACACTAAGATGCTGATAAAGGAAATCGACCTTGATAAGTACCTGTTCAACATCGATGTCTGCGAGCTTCCGCCGCGCACTCGTCTTGAAATCACAAACAGCCTGCGCCGCGAAATGATAGAAATATTCTCAGGCGCAAATATATACGCAAATGCGAGTAGATAGTATGAACGACGACGGCAACAAACACATCATAGCAAACTCAATGGGGGCGTAAGTAAGTCCGCCCCCATTATTTTTTGCGCTTTTTACCGGTATAATATGCCAGTTTATGAAAATATGAGAGTTTAATCACCCAACAATTCCACGGACCCAACCGCCTATACGCCGGAGTAAGCCGAAAATCCGCCGTCGACTGGGATTACCACACCGTTTACAAATCCCGAGGCGCGCGAGTCGCACAGCCAAATCAGCGTGCCGACAAGCTCATGCGGCTCGCCGAAACGGTTCATCGGCGTATGGGCGAGTATTTTTTTACTGCGCTCGGTCAACGTGCCGTCCTCGTTTAATAGCAGCGAGCGGTTTTGCTCGGTGATAAAGAACCCCGGTGCAATCGCGTTGACCCTGATTCCTACCGGCGCAAAATGCACGGCAAGCCACTGCGTTAGGTTTGTCACCGCGGCTTTCGCGCCCGAGTAGGCTGGGATTTTGGTGAGTGGCCTAAAGGCGTTCATACTCGATATGTTTATTATCACCGGGTGCTCGCGCTTTGCCATGTCGCGCGCGAAGACCTGCGTCGGCAAAAGCGTCCCGAGGAAGTTTAAGTTAAATACCGTCTGTATGCCTTCGGGGTCGAGGTCGAAAAAGGTTTTTATCCCGCGCGCAGCTGCCGACTCGGGGTCAAGGTCCTCAGGCTTCAGATACTCCTCCGAGGTAGTGCCTTTCGGGTTGTTGCCGCCCGCGCCATTGATAAGTATATCGACTCCGCCGGTGTGCGAGTAGATTTCCTCTTTTGCCTTCTCGAGCGCTTCCCGATCGAGGACATTCGCGACTACCGGGAACGCTGAGCCGCCGGCTTCCTTCACTTCCGGGTCGGAGTTTATTTGGTTTGCCACCCTCGTTATGCTCTCGGGGCGGTATCCAAGCACCGCAACCGACGCCCCGCACAAGGCAAGCGCATGGCAAAACTGCGAGCAAAGCACGCCCCCGCCTCCGGTCACAACGGCGGTCTTGCCGTTAAGCGGGATTTTATAAGGTAAAGTCATTCTGCTTTCCTCCATTTAACATGTATAGCCCTTTAACTTGCCGGGCAATTTCAGGCATTTCCCGGGCTTAGGATTCGTCTACTGGATAGGCGATTGTCGTCATAAGCGCCATTTCAGCAGCGGAGGTGTCAAGCCTGCTGTACTGCACCACAATTGGCACCGACGACTCGACCAGCGCGGCGTAGGGCGTGTCGCGCGGGATGAGCCGCCCCTCTTTGTCGCAAAGCTTGTCCATGCGGATATGGTGGGTCCTTTTCGCGCCGCAATGCGAGACAAAACCGTCCATGGCGGGGCGGTCCTCAAAGAAGAGCGTGAGCTTTATTTCCGCGTCTTCATCCGAAGTGTTTATAACGCAGATAGCCTCATGCGACACGCTCGGGTTTTTTGAAACCGAGTTTAGATAGCAGTCGGGGATCAGCCACACTTTTTTCCCATACGCAGCCATCATAATTCACTCCTTTTAATTTTCTGTATATTACAGGCAATCGCACTGCTACCCCGCAAGCAAAGATTTGCCGCCGGCGCTGAAACGGGAAACTATTACCCCAGCAATACACGCCTAAGCTCATCGGGCGTTTTGCATATCGCCCGGGCACCGGCTTTTTTTAGCACCTCTTCCGAACGGTAGCCCCAACTTACGCCGACGGGGTACATTCCGGCGTTAATCGCGGTGGCAATGTCGACGTGCGAGTCGCCGACAAACGCGGTGCGGTCAGGCCGCACGCGCAAAACGCCTGCCAAATAATATGCCGCCGCGGGATTAGGCTTCAACGGCAGAAAATCGTTTCCGCCCAAAACTACGTTCTCGTCGAAAATGCTGTTTCCATATATTCTAAAAATTATCGCTTTAACCATCGCATCTTGCTTATTAGAAAGCACCGCAAGCTTTAGCCCCGCCTCACGCAGGTCTGACAAAAGCTTTTTCATGTCCGGGAACGCATATGTCGTGTCAAGATAGTGGCGGGCGTAGCATTCCTTATATACCGCAAGGCAGCGGTCAAGCGCCGCTTCATCGTGCTTAAGATTGTCTGGCAAACATCCCCGCACAAACTCGCGCGCGCCGTTATTGATGCTTGCAACTACTACCTCCCTGCCGACCTCAGGCAAGCCGAGGGTGCGGAGCATTTCGTTCATCGAGGTGTGAAGGTCGCCAATCGTATCGCAAAGAGTGCCGTCAAGGTCGAATATCGCTGCGTCAAACTGCAATTTTACTATCTCCATAGCCTTTGTTTTTAACAATTATAAACCATAAATCCCATTATTTCAAGCCGATATTGGATATTGCCCATGCATCCCAGCCAAATTTGAATGCCATGTAAAATTTTCACGCAACTCTTGACATCAACTCCATATCATGTTAATATCAATGTGATATCATAATAATATCATCAGGAGGACATCTATGAACGCTGCGCAAAACAGGACAATCATCCGCGAGGAAATCGAGCAAAAGGCATTGCCCGGAATGCCGGTTTTGATAATCAACACACTTTTACTTGTTGTGTCGGTTCTTTTCATTATTTTCGGCGGCATAATGTTGGATAGCATGCTCGGGCTTGCAATTTTCATCGTAGGCATTGTCTATCTCGCGATCGGGCCGATCATTTATGCCGGGTTAAAGGTTATAAACCCCAACGAGGCGCTGGTGTTCACTCTGTTTGGCAAATACACCGGCACGCTTAAAGAGCCGGGATTTTACTTTGTTAACCCGTTCAGCGTGGCGGTCAACCCCACGGTCGCCTCTCCGGCAGCGGCTGCGGCTGCTGCGGCGGCGCAGTCGGCAGGCATGCTAACAACCGGTAAAATTGCCTCTTCGCCTCAGACAACGTTCCGAAAGCATATCTCGCTTAAGACCTTGACGCTTGTCAACGATAAGCAAAAAGTCAACGACAAGCTCGGCAACCCCATCGAGGTAGGCGTCAACGTGATCTGGCGGGTCGTCAACACCGCGATGGCGGTGTTCAATGTGGACAATTTCATCGAGTACCTCTCGGTGCAGTGCGACGCTTCGCTGCGCAATATCGTTCGCATGTTCCCCTACGATATAGCAGACGAAGAGAGCGATGAGATGTCGCTGCGCGGCTCAAGCGCCGAAGTTGCGAACCGCATCAAGGAAGAGCTACAGAGCAAAGTAGAAATCGCCGGCCTTGAGATAATCGAAGCGCGCATCACGCATTTGGCGTATGCGCCCGAGATTGCGGCTGCCATGTTGCAGCGCCAACAGGCGACGGCTATTGTGGACGCTCGCAAGCTCATCGTAGACGGCGCGGTGGGCATGGTCGAGATGGCGCTGAACAAGCTGAACGAAAACAAAATAGTCGAGCTCGACGACGAGCGAAAAGCCGCCATGGTGTCAAACCTGCTCGTCGTGCTATGCGGCAACCGCGACGCGCAGCCGGTTGTCAATAGCGGCAGCCTATACTAAGAGAAAATGAGCATCGACAAAAACGCTCCGCCCGAAAAGGAAAAGGGTAAAAAAAAGCAAATTGTGCTGCGCCTTTCGCCTGAGCTCTACAGTAAGCTGCAAGCATGGGCCGAGGACGAGTTCCGCTCGCTTAACGGGCAAATCGAATACCTTCTGACTGAGTGCGTCAAGCGCCGCGAAAAACGCGGATAAAAACAGCCTGCCGAAGCATATCGGCAGGCATTTTTATATTTACACAGCCGATGTTTCATGTTATAATCATCCCGCAAGCGGTTTTCGTTTTATTTATCCTTTCTTGCAGGTGACAGATGGCAAATAAAAAGGCTCGAACGCTGGCAGGGCTGGTTTTTTTGGCGCTGCTGATTTTCTGGTCGGCTTTTATTTTCGCAAGGTCTGCCAAGACCGCGGAGGAGTCCTCGGAAGAAAGCGCAATTATCATTACCCTGCTCGCCGCGATATTTAACGATGAGTTTGAAAACCTCACGCCCGAGAAAAAGCACGAGTACATAGAGGGCTTGCAGTTTTTTGTGCGCAAGTTTGCCCATTTTGCGGCTTATGCGATGATGGGCGCGCTCGGCGCGGCGTCCGCGCACTTTTTCGGGCTGCATAAGCTTTCGGCTTTGGTATATGCCGTAATATTTGCGGGGAGCGATGAAATTCACCAATATTTTGTCCCCGGCCGTAGTTGCGAGCTGCGCGACTTTTTTATCGACACAGCTGGGGCATTATTTGGCATTATGGCTGTGGCTTCGCTATGCGCACTCGTAAAGGCGGCGGAGCGATACAGGCATAAAAAGAGAATCCGGAGAGGATAACCATGGCAGTATTTGAAAAAACGACAACGGCACAGTCTGGCAAACTCCAGCTTGAGTATTTTAAAAAATACCGCTATCCCAAAAGCCACGGGCAGCTTTTAAACTTTTACGGCGTAGAAGGCTTTGACGTTTACAACACTTCCGTCCCTTTTGCCGACGGCGGCAGGTCCGTTATTGCGGGGCGGGTCGAGCGCCGCGACACGGAGCGCTCGCGTACTTTGTTTTTCGAAGGAGGCGGCACCGAGTGGACGCTGATACCGGACGCCCCGGTGTTTGAGCTGCAGGACCCGTTTGTCACATTTATCGACGGTGAACTTGTGCTCGGCGGCGTGTATGTCGACTGGGACAGGGAGCCTATATATTATGAAACCCGGTTCTACCATGGAAAGTCGATTTACGACCTAAAATACGCCTTTTCCGGCCCGGGTTATATGAAGGACATAAGACTCTTGCAGCTTTCGGACGGCAGGATAGCAGTTTTCTCGCGTCCCAACGACGAGGCGATAAAGAAAAACTACGGCTGCGTCTGCAAAGTCGGCTTCGCGATAGCCGACAAGCTTTCAGACATTACACCGGACTTTATCTATAACGCCCCGTTTGTAGAGCAGCTATTCCCCGACGACGAGTGGGGCGGCTGCAACCAGCTGCACGACCTCGGCGGCGGCAAAATAGGCGTTATCGGCCACCGCTCGTGGGGCGAGATTATCGGCGGGGTACACTACCTGCATTATTACAGCATGGCGTTTGCGGTCGACTATATTAACGGCACGCATACTCCACCGAAGATTATCGCCGACCGCTCGTGCTTCCCCGACGCGCCAGCAAAACAGCCGAGGCTCGCCGACGTAACGTTTACCTCCGGTATAGTGCGGCTAGGGGACGGCAAGGCGATACTTTATTCCGGCATCAGCGACGCGCGCGAAGGCTGCCTGCTAATTGAGGACCCATTCCTTGAATACGAAAATTGATGATACCGTCGGCAAAGACAACCAAAAAGGGCGCCGCCGAAAGGAGCTTGTTCCTACCGGGGCGCCCAGTTTTTTCGATATTATAAAAGCATGATTCCGGCTTCCCTGCAAAGCCGCTCGTCCTCTTCCCTCCAAATCGAAGACTGAACTTCGCCTATATGCGCTTTTCTTAAAAAATACATGCACATCCTCGACTGGCCGATGCCTCCACCCATTGTGAGCGGCAGCTTGCCCTCAATCAGCGCTCGATGGAACGGCAAGTTGGCGCGCTCGGGGCAGCCGCGCTCGTCAAGCTGCGCGAGCAGCGTCGGCGCATCGACCCTTATACCCATGCTCGATAACTCAAACGCGCAATCAAGCACCGGATAATAGACGATTATGTCGCCGTTGAGCGACCAGTCGTCATAGTCCGGCGCACGGCCGTCGTGGATTTTGCCTGATTTCAGCTTACCGCCTATGCCCATGAGGAAAACCGCGCCGTAGCGTTTTACCGCCATGTACTCGCGCTCTTTGGGAGTAAGGTCCGGCCACTCGTCCTCAAGCTCCTGCGCGGTCACAAAATGAATTTCTTCAGGGAGCAGCGTGTCCACAAAATCATACTCGCTTGCTATGTAGTGCTCAGTATGAAGCAGCGAGGTGTAGATTTTGCGGACCGTTTTTTTCAGCGTTTCGACGTTGCGCTCGGATTCGCCAATAACTACTTCCCAGTCCCACTGGTCGACATAAATCGAGTGCATGTTGTCGGTAACTTCGTCGGGGCGGATGGCATTCATATCGGTATAAAGCCCTTCCCCGCGCCCAAAGCCGTAAATGCCGAGCGCCCAGCGCTTCCATTTCGCAAGCGACTGGGGGATTTCCGCGTCTATATCAAGGTCTGGTATATGAAACGAAACCGCGCGTTCCACGCCGTTGAGATTGTCGTTTAAGCCGCTGTTGGCCCTGAGGAATAACGGCGCGGAAACGCGGGTCAGGTTCAGCGCTATCGCAAGGTCGCGTTCAAAAAAGTCCTTTACTTTCTTTATCGCAATTTCAGTACGACGCATGTCGAGCAGCGGTTTGTAGTTCTTTGGTATTATAAGTCGGCTCATATATCATTTTCTCCGTCAGTCCGGATTTTATAAAGCTTTGCTCGTCCTTTTTTGCCAGTACAACTTACGGCGCCGACATGGCACAACACATTTAGCGCGATTTGCGCCGAGCCAAGCGCCAGCTTTTTGGCTGTTGCTAGTTCCGCCGCGGTAAGCTCGTCCGGCAGGCCCGAAAGCAGCGCCGCATAGTCTGTGGCGCTATGTAAATAAATCGGGGCACCTATCCCTGTAGGCACTTGCTGTACGCGGATGGCGCCCTTTTTTCGTCCTCTGCCCTGCCTGCCGAGTAGCCTATATTCCTCAACGTCGACAGGCACGAGGCAGACGGTGAGGTTTGGGTCGCAGAGGAACATTTTTATCCTATAAAGCTCTGCAAACGCTTCGAGCGGGGCAACTGATTTTGGAGATTTTCTGCGTCCGGCTATCTTCCCGGTCGCAGCATCCATCGTGCACAGCCATTTCTCGCGCACTATTGGGTGTACCACGGTCACTTTGCAGTCGGCGAGAAAGGCGGAGAGCTTTTCGCGCAGGGCATTCAGCGCGCGCGTTTGGATTTCGATTATTTCGTCCCCGCGCTTGATGTCGGCGACATACCCTTTGTACTTTACTTCATGGAAGGATTCGTTCGGCTCGAAAAACCTTTTAAGCGCGGCGTGAAGCGTATGCTCGCCGAGCGTTCCAATTTTCGGCTTTACGGCGCCATCTTCTGATACCGCGGCTTTTGCGCCTTCGTTGTTTATATCTTCTTTTTTCATTGCAGGCCGAACAGGCGCAAGGCTTCTTTTGCGGCAAGCTGCTCAGCCTCACGCTTTGTGGTGCTTTCGCCCCTGCCGATGATGTTGTTGTTAAGCCTTGCTTCCACCGTAAACACGCGCTTATGCGGCGGGCCGGATTCGTTTACCACGACGTATTCCAAAATCACATCGCGCTCGACTTGCACAAGCCTTTGCAGCATCGATTTGTAATCGGTCGGGTTTGACGCCAAGACGCGCTTTATCTCGGGCGCGAGGAAGCGCAGAGCAAATTTTTCAGCCGCGTCCTCGCCTCCGTCAAGCCATATCGCGGCGAGCAGCGCCTCAAACGCGTCGGCGAGTATCGACGGGCGGCGCTCTCCGTGCGAGAGCGCCTCTCCGTGCCCGAGCAAAAGATAGCTGCCGAGCCCGAGCTCCTGCGCATACTCGCATAGCGCGCGTTCGCAGACAACCTGTGCGCGTATGCGCGTGAGCTCGCCCTCAGAAAGCTTTGGGTAGTTTTTGTAAAGGTATGAGCTTGCGATATAAGATAGCACCGCGTCGCCCAAAAACTCGGCGCGCTCGTTGCATTCTGCTGCAATCCCCTTCGCCTTCATCTCGTTCGAGTAGGACGAATGGGTCAGCGCCATCTTTAGCAGCTCTTTGTTTTGAAACTCATACCCGAGCGCTTTTTCTAGCTCCCCAAAATCCACGGCTTATTATTCTCCCAGCTCGTCGCCTACCGTAAGGCGCGCTATTTCGTAAATAATACCGGTATTTATATACCCTATCGCCTGCCGCACGGCGTTTTTTATAGCCTCGGCGTCGGAGCTGCCATGCGCTTTGATAACCGGCCTTGAGATGCCGAGCAGCGGCGCGCCGCCGTATTGTGAGGAATTGTACTCGTTTTTAAGGTTCGTCATGCCCTTTTTCACAAAGAGCGCCGAGGCTTTCGTTATGAGATTGGAATAGAACACTTCTTTGATTTTTGAAAGAAGGAAGCTGCTGACGCCTTCGGTCAGCTTGAGCACGATGTTGCCGGTAAAGCCGTCGGTGACCAGCACGTCGCACACACCGAACGGCAGCTCTTTGCCCTCGACGTTGCCCTTGAAGTTTATCGTGGGGTCCTGCTCAAGCATGTTATATACTTCGACAAGCAGCTTTGTCCCTTTAGTGCGCTCGGCGCCGATATTGAGCAGCCCCACCTCCGGCGATGGTATGCCGAATATGCTGCGCATGTATATCGTGCCCATCTGCGCCAGCTGCACGTACGCTTCTGCCGGCAGCTCGACGTTTGCGCCCGAATCGAGCAGGAGCACCGGCCGGGCGAACGGTATGACTGTCGCAATAGCCGCCTTTTTTACGCCCTTTATGCGGCGCACTATCAGCGTCGCGCCTGCGTAAAGGGCGCCCGTATTGCCGGCGGACACGAACGCGTCGCCTTCGCCGGCTGCGAGCATTTTAAGCCCGACGGCCATCGACGAGTCGCTTTTCTCCCGCACCACCGAAAGGGGGGCGTCTTCCATTGATATAACGCTGCTCGAGTGGACGAGCTTTATGTTGCTGCGGTTTATTTCGATATTGTTTTCGCTTGCGAGGTTTACTATCGTATCTTCATCGCCAATAAACATAATCTCGCAATCATAGGCGGCAGCCGCCATCGCTGCGCCGCGTATGATTTCGAGCGGCGCGTTGTCGCCGCTCATCGCGTCTATTAGGATTTTCATTTGTTTTCGTCCTCTCCAGCTGCACTCTCAGGCTCAGCTTTTTGCTCGCCGTTTTCCACTTCCGGCAGCTCGCGCCTGTAGCCGCAGGATTTGTCTTTGCAGTAAAGGAGGTTCTTGCCTTTTTTAATGTAAAGCGGCTGCCCGCAGTTGGGGCATTTTTCGTCTGTGGGCTGGTCCCACGACACAAAATCGCAATCAGGGTAGTTTTCGCAGCTGTAAAACACGCTGCGGTTCTTGCCGAACCGGCGCACAATCTGCCCCCCGCATTTCGGGCAGCTTACGCCTATTCCGTGCACTATTTGCTTTGTGTTTTTGCACTCGGGGAACCGGCTGCACGCGAGGAACTCACCAAAGCGCCCGTGGCGCTTTACCATCGGAGCGCCGCATTTGTCGCATATCTCGTCGGTCGGCTCCGCGGCGGCGCGGCTTTTTTCGGCGAGGTTGCCGTTTTTGTCAAGCGGCTTTGTGTTTTTGCATTCCGGATAATTCGGGCAGGCGGCAAACTTGCCGAAGCGCCCGGTTTTGACTATCATCCGGCTGCCGCATTTTTCGCAGATGATGTCGGTTTCCTCGACCGGCAGATTGATGTCGTCTTTTGAGACAGTCTGTTCGGCGCGGATTAGGCTGGCTTCAAAACCCGTATAAAACTCGCGCAGCACGTCTACCATGCCGAGCTTGCCGTTTTCGATATGGTCAAGCTGCTCTTCCATGTGCGCCGTAAACTCGTAGTCCACGATGTCGGGGAAGCTTTCGACCATTATCTTTGTCGTCAGCTCTCCGAGCGGAGTGGGCACGAGCGTTTTGCCTTCGCGACGCACATATCCGCGCTCTATGATTGTCGTTATTATCGGCGTGTAGGTGCTCGGGCGCCCTATGCCCCGGTCTTTTAAAAATTTAATCAGCGAGCCTTCTGTAAAGCGCGGCGGCGGCTCGGTAAAATGCTGCTCGGGAGTGACCGTGTCGGCGGCGATTTCCTCACCTTCAGCCAGTTCCGGCAGCTTGGCTTTTACCGCTTCTTCGGCGTCGCTGGCTTTGCCTTCTTCTTTCTCCTCTTTGTCGTCGGCATCTCCGTAGACCGCAAGGTAGCCGTTAAAGCGCACCGTATAACCGCTCGCTCGGAACACCCGCCCGCCGCTTTCAAACTCAGCCGTGACTGTATCAAGCTCCGCCGATGCCATCTGGCTTGCGACGAACCTGCTCCAGATGAGCTTATAAAGCTTATACTGGTCGGGCGTGAGGTATTTTTTAACCGAGTCGGGAGTGAGCGTAAGGTCAGTAGGCCTTATCGCCTCGTGCGCGTCCTGCGCCGACGCGTCGGTTTTATATGTGCGCTGGGTTTGCGGATAGTACTGCTCCCCAAACTCCTTTATGATATATTCCTTTGCTGCGGCTGCCGCTTCGGACGACACGCGCATCGAGTCTGTACGCATGTATGTGATAAGACCGTGCGTGCCGCCGCTGCCGAGATTTACACCTTCATAAAGCTCCTGCGCGACGCGCATTATGCGCTGCGATTGAAAGCCCAGCTTTCTTGACGCCTCTTGAAGCAATGTCGAAGTGGTAAACGGCGGGGCGGGATTTTTCTGGCGAACAGCCTTCTTAACAGACAATACCCGAAAAGGCTTGCCGGTTACGCTTTCGACAACGGCATGCGCCTGCTCGCCGGTTTTCAGCTCGACGCGCTCGATTTGGGCGTCGGGCAAAAGGTCGCCGTAATATTTTGCGCGGAATTTCTTTTTGCCCTTGGAGAGCACCGCCTCGACCGTCCAGTACTCTTCGGGCACAAACCTTCTGATTTCTTCCTCGCGCTCGACGATAATCCGCGTCGCAACCGACTGAACGCGCCCAGCCGAAAGCCCGCTGCGCACCGTCTTCCACAAAAACGGGCTGAGCTTGTAGCCGACTATCCTGTCGAGTATGCGCCTTGCCTGCTGCGAGTTGACAAGGTTCATATCGATTGCGCGCGGCGAAGCAAAACCGTTTTTCACCGCGGTTTTGGTTAGCTCGTTGAAGGTAACCCGCCTGATTTTTTCCTCAGGTATCTCAAGCGCGACGGCGAGATGCCAAGATATTGCTTCGCCTTCTCGGTCAGGGTCGGCGGCAAGGTACACACGGTCGGCTGCTTTTACTTCTTTTTTAAGCTCGCGTATCAGCTCGCCTTTGCCGCGGATGTTTATATAGTGAGGCTTAAAATCGTTCTCGATATCTACTCCGAGCGTCGATTTCGGCAAATCCCTGATATGCCCGTTAGAGGCGACGACCCTGTATCCTGAGCCCAAAAACCCCTTTATTGTATTCGCCTTGTGTGGCGACTCGATGATTACAAGATTGCCAGACATCTGGTTGCGGACTTTGCGTAAAACGCTTTGCCCGTGTCCTCCGTTGTAATTATATTGTTGGCTTGTGATTTATAATATGCGGCCAAGTGTGGCCGCATGGGGTATTATATGGTGAAAAATTTAAATTATTTTTAAACGCCGGCAAACTTTTATACCCATAAGCAAAGTTTGCCTCTTAGCCGGTATAAAAGTATGCGCTGCAGTACGCGGGGTTATTCTTATTCGCCATTACGGCATACTTTGGGGCACCTCTTTTTTTCCGCTTTCTGCAGCGTTTTTACGCATTATTTTCAGGCTGCCCGCAATTTTCTTATTCAAGCGGCGGGCTGCCGGATATCCTTATGTATTTGCCGCCGCCCGCAAACCTTATGGCTTTTTTTATTTCAAGCAGCGTGAGAGCGGTTATAATCTCGCTCATCGAAAGCCCGCTTTCGGTCAGCTCGTCCGCGCTGACGGCTCTGTCCTCCGGTATAAGCGCATAGATTTTGCGCTCGTTTTCCCCAAGTGAACTTTCGTCAAAACCTGGGGTCGCGCCGCGTTCGGAGCGGTCGGCTAGCTCCTCGTCCGAGGCGTTTTTTATCGACTTTTTGCGCCTTGACGGGAAAATCCGCTTTGGCGCCTCGGCGGTTTCGGAAATATCGCCTCCGGCTGACAAAGCCTTCGCGCTGCGCGCGATAAACTCGCGCTTGCGCCGGTCGGTAACGCCCGGGCGCGGCAGCCTGTCAAGCCTTAGCGTCACCGGGTACTTATCGGCATATGCTGACACGATGTCCGACGCGCAGGTAACGATGCGCGCGCCGTCGGCGATGAGCTTATTTACGCCGCTCGCGTTCTTTTCACCCACTTTGCCGGGCAGCGCAAATAGGTCGCGGCCTTGCGTCATCGCGTGCCGGGCAGTATGCATCGCGCCGCTTTGCTCCGAACACTCGACGACGAGCGTACCGTCGCAAAGACCGCTTATTATCCTGTTTCGCACCGGGAAATTGCGCCCTTCCGGCGGGGTGCCAGGCTTATACTCCGTTATAATCAGACCGTCGCGCGCGATTTCTTCATAGAGCCTTTTGTGCTCAGCGGGATAGACGCGGTCGATCCCGCAGCCGAGCACGGCTACCGTAAACCCACCCGCGTCCAGCGCGCCGCGGTGGCAGACTCCGTCGATGCCGCGCGCCATGCCGCTGACTATAACCACACCCGCTCGTGCCATGTCGAACGAGAGGGTATAGGCATTGTTTCTGCCATACTCGCTCATGTCGCGCGTACCAACCGCGGCAATACAGCAGTAATCATCGAGCGCGGGGATTATGCCGCGGCAGTATAAAAGAAGTGGCTTTCGGGGGATTGCAAACAAGCGCTTCGGATACGCTTTGTGCAGCGGCGTCAAAAGCTTTATCCCCTCGTTGCGGCACTGCGCCCAAATCGCCTGCGCTTCATCCGTAGATTTATTGCAAAGCCTATCCAGCAGCGCCCCTTCGGCCCCGGCTGCCGCGAGTTCCGATCGCGTCGCGTCGTATAGCGCAAAAACATCGTAATCGAACGCGGGTAATATCGAGTCGTATGCGTCGGAACCGGGCCCACAGGCCAGCGAGAACCATATCCACCGAATGAGAAGCTCGACTTTGGCATCGCTTGCGGTTGCCATCAGCGCCCCACTGCCTTCCAATGAATATTGTACATCGCAATTTATTAGTATATTCGCTCCGGCGGCGTCTTACCTGTCTGGACGCAATTCCCACATGAAAATGGCGGCGGCAATCGCCGCGTTGAGCGACTCCGTATCTTCGGCTATCGGTATTTTGACTTTACCGGTCGCCTCGGCTTCGACTTCGGGAGATATACCCTGCCCTTCGTTGCCGATTATAATGCAGACGGATTTGCCACTGGCAGATTCCGCAAGCTCGCCAATCGCAACGCTCGCCTCGAGCGTAGCCGCCCAAACCTCTGCGCCCATCTCACGCAGCCTTATTACCGAAGCCGCCAAATCCGCCACACGGACAATCGTTTGGCGGAAAATAGCGCCCATCGAGGCGCGCACGGTTCTGGGATTATAAATATCGGCACAGCCGGGGCCCAAAACCACGGTATCTATCCCGAATGCTGCCGCCGTGCGGATCACCGTACCGACATTGCCGGGGTCGCTTACCCGGTCAAGCAAAACAGCCCGGCGGGGAACCCCAAAATGATTATTATATATTGTATTATTTTTATGGATTTTGTCAAGATACCGGGCAATGCAAATGATACCCTCAGGCGATTTTTCGGTTGATATCCGCTCGAGCACCGGCTCGCTCACAATTGCCACCTTGCCCTCGGGCAGGGATTCGAGCAGCTCCGCCACATCCGTGCTTTTGGCTAAATTTTCAATGACAAAAACTTTTTCAATCTCCGCGCCTGCGGCTACCGCCTCGCGGAAGAGCTTTTTGCCCTCGCATAAAAACAGCCCGTGCTCGTCCCTATGCTTTTTGTCGGCTAGCGACGCTGCGAGCGCAACCGAGCGGTTAGACCTAGAGGTTATATACTCGTAACTATGCGGCATAACTGTCCCCATAACAAATCAAACCCGGAGGCTTCCGGGTTTGATAGCATTCTTATATTGCGCCGTATTTTTAACCCGTAACATGGCTGCATACACCAGCCGCAAAATGGCGGCACTAACGGGTAACACATTACTTTGCGAGGGCTGCTTTTGCCTCATTGACAAGCGCGGCGAACGCCTCTTTGTCGTTAACGGCGAGCTCGGCAAGCATCTTGCGGTTAAGGCCGATGCCGGCGAGCTTAAGCCCGTGCATGAATCTGGAATAATTCATTCCGCATTCTTTAGCCTGCGCGGAAATGCGGGTTATCCAAAGCGACCTGAAGTCGCGCTTGCGCATCTTTCTGCCGGCAAACGCATAGTTGCCGCTCTTCATGACGGCCTGCTTGGCCATCTTAAAGTGCTTGGACTTTGCGCCCCAATAGCCTTTAGCAAGCTTTAAAAATTTCTTTCTTCTCTTGCGCGTCATTATCGCGCGTTTTACACGTGCCATTTATGATTTTCCTCCCGAATATGTGACTTGGTTGCGACTCTCAGCCGTTAGGAAGCAAAGTGCGGATGGTTGGAGCGACCGCTTCGCTCAGATAACCGCCCTTGCGAAGCTGCCTTTTGCGCTTCGAGGTCTTGTGGCCGAGATTGTGGCGCCGATACTGGCCGTTGTGCTTCACTTTTCCGCTCTTGGTAAGGGAGAAGCGCTTTGCGGTAGCTTTATGAGTCTTGAGCTTGCCCATTTTTTTCTCTCCAATTCTCAGGATGACTTAAAGTATATTCCTACTATTTTGCCGCAGGAAGGCACTTTTCGAAGGTGCCGAAAGATTTAACCCGCGCAGCGCGCGGGCATAGCGCCGCGACGGGGGTACCCACCCCCATTAATATCGCCGCGGCTTAGCCAAATATATCTATGATAAAACGAGACATCGGAGCGTTTATTTAGTCTCCTGCCCGCTGACTGCCGCCTCTTTCACCGCAGGCGCTTTCTCGGCTTTATCCGAGTCCGCGCCCTGCGCAGCAGCCGAAGCCGCATCGCCCTTTTGCTTTGCCGAGCCTTTGCCCTGCGCGGTCTTAATCGGGGCGAGGAACATGACCATAGTCCTGCCCTCCATAACCGGCGGCTTTTCTATAGTGCCGTATTCCGCGCAGTATTCGGCAAACCTGTCGAGCAATTCGCGGCCGATTTCGGTATGTGCGAGCTGGCGTCCGCGGAATTTAACGATAACCTTGACTTTGTTGCCGTCGCTGAGGAAGCGGCGGGCATGGTTGCCTTTGGTATTGAAATCGCCGACATCAATATGGCAGGAGAGTTGTATCTCCTTGATTTCGATTACCTGCTGCCTCTTTTTGGCTTCTTTTTCCTTCTTGTCGCGCTCAAACTTAAAACGTCCGTAATCCATAATACGGCATACCGGCGGGTCGGCATGTTGTGCGATGAGCACAAGGTCGAGCCCGCGGTCGTATGCGTTGTTCAGCGCGGCCGTGTAGGGGATAAGACCGAGCTGCTCGCCGTCGGGTCCGATGACGCGCAAGATTTTTGAGCCCGGTATGCGCAGCACGCTGCCGATTTCCTCGTTGATTAGATACTCTTTGGAGTTATTGCTTTTGATTGGAAGGCACCTCCGAAAGAATTTAGGTAAGGATGGGATAAAAGCTCTCCGTTTCAAATCAAAAGAAAAACGGAGCGCATTTCGCTCTCCGTCACAAGCAAAGGCAAAGGCTTACTTCCCCGACTGCTGCCGGGGCACGCACTTTACCCTTTCCCGATATTAACCCGCGCGGCACATTTGCCCCGCAAGGTGAGAACGGAGATCGTCCTGCTTTATTGCCATAGATTATATCACAGCATTCGCCGGTTGTCAACATTTTGACGCAAAAATTATTTATACTTTTAATAATATTAGATTATTGCATTAATTATAATATTCAGCTATAATGGATTTGCCGATTACTAAATATATGTTAACGGAGGATTTTTATGCAGTACGGCCTACAGCTTTACAGCGTGCGCGATGTTACAGATAAAAATATGGAATACGCGCTTGAAAAAGTGGCGGAGATGGGCTATTCCTTCGTCGAGTTCGCCGGCTTTTTCGGAATCCCCGCGAAGGAGATAAAACGCATGCTTGACAAGACCGGGCTGCGCGCTTCGGGCACGCATACCGGCTGGTTTGAGATTGCGAAAAATTTCGATGCTACCGTTGAGTACCATAAAGAGATTGGCTGCGACAACATTATAATCCCCGGCGCCGACCTTTCGGATAATAAGAAGATAGACGATTTCGTCGCGATGCTCAACGAGTACGGCCCCAAGCTTGCGGAACGCGGGATAAGCTTGCACTATCACAACCACAGCCATGAGTTTAAGCCCAACAAAGACGGGCAGATACCTCACGAGGAGCTTGAGCGCCGCACGAACGTGCTTTTCCAGATTGATACCTATTGGGCATACAATGCCGGGCTTGACCCCGTCGAGCTGTTAAAGAGGCTTTCCCACCGCGTACGCATAATCCACCTCAAAGACGGCAACGAAAAAGGTGAGGGTTTCGCGCTCGGAGAAGGCACCGCGCCGGTGCTCGCTGTGCGCCAAGCCGCCATCGAGCTTGGCATGGTAATGGTAGTCGAAAGCGAGACCCTAAACCCCGACGGGCTTTCGGAGGTCAAGCGCTGCATTGACTTCCTCAAATCGCTTGAGTAATACCCGCTACTTTAAAATTTCCAAGTCCAGCTTTAGCGCGTCCGGCTGCTGCCAAACATTGGCGGCATGCCGGCGCGCCGCATACGCTAAAATGGATGCCGCCACATTGCTAGTCGAAACCTATATACTTTTATAAAGAGGTGTTACATATTGAAGACATGTAAGAAATGCGGCACACAGCTGTCGGACGAGGCCAAATTCTGCGGCGCATGCGGTGCAAAACTTGACGACGAGCCCGGATTTGGGGCATGGGGCTACGAAGAGCGCAAAAACATAAACTCGTTTTTCCGTGACCGCACCGCGGAGTTTGACCCCGAAGACATCGCGGCAAACAAAGTATATGGGATTTTAGCCTGCTTCGGAATCCTGTTTTTCATCCCGCTTGTGGCGGCTCCACAGTCAAAATACGGCAAGTTCTACGCAAACCAAGGGCTGCTATTGCTTATTTTATCTATCGTTGTCGGGATCGCCACAAACATTGTTTATGCTATTTTTAGCGTACTCGGCGCGTTCTTCTGGCCATTTTTCCTTATTGGCGGCCTTGTGTCCTTTGTGATCTCGATTATCCCGTTTACACTACTCGTTCTCCTCTTAATTAACGCAATCGGTGGGAAAGCAGTCGAGCTGCCAGCTATAGGGCATTTGGTAATAATCCGCTAATCTCCCGGCAAAGCGGCAATAAAAATGCGCCCGGATTTCACCGGGCGCAATTCGCTATGCAATTTTATCAGGCGTAAAAATCATGGTTGCCGATAGTCATAACGTAGGTGCAGTTGCGCACGATCCAGTTAGACTTTGCCAGCCGTGGGTTCATAAAGTAGAGTATGGACTTTGAAACCGAGAAGCCCTCAAGGCAAGCTTTCGCCGCGATTATGCTTTCCTCAGACGGGGTGTTGTATATTATCGGCGACGTCACGGGATAAAACTGCACCGCATAGCGGTTGTCAAATATGACCTCGTAAATGGAGTTCGGAAAATCGGGGTGGGCGACACGGTTAAGTATAACGTCGCCGACCGCTATTTTGCCGAGAAGCGGTTCGTATTTGCTTTCGGCGTTGATAATCCTCGCCAGCCACAAAAGGTCGTTTTGGTTATAAAACTGTGAAGCCGGGGTTATCGGCTTGCCGGTAAGCTCGAGGTTCACGCACATCTCGCTTGCCCGCCATTCGACATTCGCGCCAATCGCCTTTGCAAGCGAGCGCACCGGCACATACATCTTGTTGTCGATAGAGATGTTGGGATCGTGCCTGAAAATAACGCGGCCGTTTGCAATAATATAGGTTTCGCCGTACGGGACCTCGATTTCAAGCGAAGGCGCTTTGCAATACGCTAAGTTTTTTGCAGGGTCCCACGTTATTTGCGCTCCGGGTACTGTTTCCAGGCAAAACGCCCGGAACGGGACATATGTAACTCCATCGATTAGTATCGGCACCACAGACTTGCTAACGACGCCGTTAAAGGCGATCTTAAGGTTATTTTGACCCTGCTCCGGCTCCGGCGTTTGGATTGCCGAGCCTTGCTGGGCTTCGGCTACCGGCGCTTCCCCGTCGGCGGGACTGTCGGGCTCCGCGGGGCACATGACCGGCACCGAGTACTCTTCATCAGCTACCTGTGTTTCGTCTGCTCCGGAAAGGAGTAAGTTGATTATCTCGTCTTGATCCGGAAGAAGTGGCGCAGCTTGCGCTATAATGCCGAATGCAAGTGCAATCGTCAGCACAACGCAAACAGCTGAGAGTGTCTTTTTCATGACTACTGTTTGGCTGGACTTCCGCGCGCCACAGCTTAAATTAGGGCCCGCGGACGTCCGGTTTACCTCCGTTTTAGTTGTGCGCGAAGAGGATACCACCTTCCATCCAGGCAAAACGATTATAGCATCGGTTTGAAAACGAATACAATGTATTTTGTAAACAGTATGTTAACTCGTTTAATTTAACCGCCTAACGGACGATTTTATATGTTATTTTGCACAAAATCTTAAGCACGTTTATAATTATAAACCATTCTAGGCTATTATTTACAGAAAAAAATAGCGCTCTACAAATGTATAGAGCAATAAAAAACACGCCGGATTTGACAGCATCCGACGTGTTTTTATTCTTTAGTTTATTTTTTGCTCAGAAATAAAACTACAGGCATACTTATTTTTTCTACGCTTTTTTCAACTTACCATATGGCGGATTATCTTCCTTGAAGTTGTCTTCGGGAACGGCTCGTCGCGCAGCTCGAACTTGCGGATCTGCCTAAAGCTTGGCAGCGTCTTGTTTAGCGCGGTAATCTCATCCTTGAGCCTTGCCTCTATCGAAGCCTTATCTTCTAGCCCAACGCTTTTGGCATAATCGAAATCGGGATAAATTAATGCGGTTATATGAATCGACTCGCCGTCCTCGGCGCGCCTGCCTACGACGACGCACTCGCCGACAAGCCTTATCTTTTCAAGGTGCTCCTCGATTTCCTCAGGATAGACGTTTTTGCCGTTCTCAAGCACGATGACGTTCTTTTTTCGGCCGGTGATATAAAGGAAGCCGTCTGCGTCCATATAGCCGTAATCGCCTGTGCGGAACCAGCCGTCGACGATAGCCTCTTTCGTCAACTCAGGCGCATTGTAGTAGCCGAGCATGACATTGTCGCCCCGCACAAGTATTTCGCCTATAGGCAAGCCGCCTGATGTGTCTTCGACGTCTATAACCACTTCAAGCCCCGGTATCGGCAATCCGACCGAGCGGTCTTTTTTCCAGTTAAACGGGCAGACTGAAATAAGCGGCGCACACTCCGTTATGCCGTAGCCTTGGGTAAGGTTTATTCCGAACGACTCGAAATGGCCTATCATCTCTGGATTAAGCGGGGCGCCGCCGCAAACAATTTTCTCGAGCCTGCCGCCGAAAGTCTCCATTATCTCGGCGAACAGCTTGCGGCGCAGGTCAACGCCGGCTACCCGCAGCGTATCGGAGACTTTTGTGGCAACCTCGAGCATTTTGTCTGCGCCCTTTTTGCGCGCCGTGTCGATAATGCGCTTATAGATGGTATTTACGAAAAGCGGGACCAAAATTAAAATGGTCGGCTTGTAGTATTGCATGTTCTTTGTGACGTTCTTTAGGCTGTCGTTGATACAAACCGTGCAGCCTACAAGCATCGGCGTCAATATCCCGCAGGTCATCTCATATGTATGGTGTATAGGAAGCACCGAAAGTAGGACATCTTCGGGACCGACGTCTATCATTCTCCAGCTGCCGTTTATGGCGGTCGCTATGTTGCGGTGCGAGAGCATAACGCCCTTGCTGGTGCCGGTAGTGCCGGAGGTAAAAAGTATCGCGCACATCGCGTCGCGTTCGATTTTGACCTCCTTAAAAGAGGTGTCGCCCGCCTCAAGGAGCGAACAGCCGTAGCCCACAAAATCCCTAAACGGCACAAACCGGCGCTCCGGCGGCTTGTCGCAAGGTAAATACTCGCCAAAGCCGACCTCGGGGATAACGCCGAAATACCTGACGTTCGGCATTTTATCCATGCGCGGCTCAAGCGCCGACTTTATAGTAGGCGAGCATATAACGCACCGGACATCCGCCCTGTTTATAAAGTTGCATATCTCGTCGGGCGTAAGCTCGCGGTCGAGCGGGACTATTACGTTGCCGCTGTTGACCGTGGCAAGGTAAGTGGCAATCCATTCTGGCGAGGTCTCGCCGATAACCGCGACCTTGGCGCCGTCCCTTATGCCGAGGTTGAGGAATGCGGTGCCCAACCGCTCCATCATCTTTTGCAAGCCCACAAACGAAAGCGAAAAGTCCTCGCCGTCGCGCCTAAAACGCAAATACGGCCTGTCGCCGTGGGTTTTCGCGCTGACGTATACAAGCTCGCGCAGGTCGGCTATCTTGCGGTCGCGTTCGGGGGGGTAGCACCGCCCCATAAGTTGGTTGATATATTCCTTAATGTTAAAAAAGCTTATGAGGTCGCTGAAGCTTTTAACCATCGACGGTCGTCCTCCGAAATAACTACTATTGTAATATTATACTCTCACACCGGCAGAACTTCAACACCGCACGGCTAAATTTTGCTTTGCTCATATGTTTATACCTTTTTATCCTAAAAAATTACACAAACAGATGCGCCGTGTCTTGTAAAAATACGGTCGGAATGATATAATAATTTCATAAAATGCCATGCCGACTACAAAGGTCGGTAAATAAAATTTGTGGGGAATAGCTATGATAAAATTGCCGTCCGTTTTTTCATCGGGGGCGCTACTGCAGGCCGATACCCAATTTGAAATCCCGGGCACTGCGGCGCCGGGCTCAACCGTCACAGCCGTGCTTGCAAAGCGCGGCGGCGAATCCCTCCGTTTTGAAACCAAGGCGGCAAGCGACGGCTCATTTTTGCTGGCGCTCAAAGCGCCGCCGGCTTCGTTTGACATATACGACATTGCCATATCCGACGGGGAAAGCAGCGAAGAGATTAGCGATATCCTATTCGGCGAGCTTTGGCTTGCGTCGGGGCAGTCGAACATGGAAATGCCAAACTCCCAAATGCGGGAGAGTGAGCGCAAAGCGCTTTATTCCCGCATGAAGGGCAAAAACATACGCATATTCGCGCAGGACTGGCTCGGCGGCTTACAAATGGACAGCCAGTTCCCATTTGACGAGCAAGCCGACCTTGCCGGAAGGTGGATAACGCCGGATGACGAAACCGCGCTCGGCGGAGTCTCGGCTTGCGCGTCGGCGGCTATCACAAAGCTTTATGAGCTGCTCGTCGAGTCGGGCAAAGAGATTCCGCTCGGTTTTTTGAACGTTTCGGTAGGCGGCTCCGCTATCGAGGCGTGGCTGCCGCGCGAGGCTATAATGGACGGCGGCGAGATACAGCGCTTTACCGAGAAAATCGGCAGGCTGCCCACGAAAGAGAAATTCAACACCCACGGCTGGGCTAACTACACGCAGCCTTGCGCCCTCTTCAACCTCAAAGTTGCGCCGCTGCGCGGGCTACGCATGCGCGGCACGCTTTGGTACCAGGGCGAGTCGAACGTGGCATCGCGCGAGAGCGGCTCGTTTTACCTTGCAGCGCTGAGGGCATATCACAAAGTGTACAGCGAGCGTTTCGTGCCCGACGGAGTTAAATACCAGATGATTTGCTCGCAGATTTTCCCTTGGCTGTACAGCCAAGACGAGTGCAACTTCGGCTACTTAAACCAGGCGTTTACCGACGCAGCCGACGCCGAACCCGATAAATTCGGGGTTATAACCGTTTACGATTTACCACCCATTTGGCCGTTCGGGCTTCTTAACCACCCGATACACCCGTCGCACAAGTACCCGCTTGGCGAGCGCATGGGCGAAGTAATCTACAACCGCTGCCACGGCGGGGGCGGCTTAAAGTCGGCGGTAACGATGAAATCGGTAACGCGCGAGCCCGGCAAGCTCTCCGTGCACTTTAACACCAATGAATTGCCGCTTTCCTGCACCGATAAAAAAATCCGTGGCTTCTACATAGCCGACGAAAGCGGGCTTTATGTCGAGGCAAACGCAGAAATCAACGGCTCGTCTGTTGTGCTTTTGCACCCCTATGTGCAAAGCCCGGTCCACGCGGCATATATGGTTAGCTGTCTTGAGATGTCGGGCCGGGTATATTGCGGTGGGATGCCGGTCGCGCCCTTTATGACCGACCGCGAAGGCGCCGTTCGCATCGAGCCCAAGCCCTGGACGCACACCGACCGCGACTGGGTATTCGTCGTGGAGGATGTGCCCGACGACTTCCGCAAAATCGACGCTTACCCGCGTCCCACATGGGTGGCGATGCCCTGCACTGAGATTTGCCGCGATACGGTCTTCTCGGAAGGCTGCGGCGCGCTGCGGGTTATTGCGTCGGGCGGCGACGTGGCGGAAGTGTATGCGCCGGCTTACAACGCGAACAGGCTCGATATGTATAACTACGGCGGCATGGATTTTGAGGTAATCGGCAACAAAGAGATAAAAGTCCGTGTCGGCTTCGATTACGGCGACAGCACCCTTTGGTTTGACGCCGATGTAACCGACGCCTCCGACCCGGACCGAACGTCATATAAAGTTTCGTTCGAGCTGCCAAAGCAATACGCAAAAAGATTAATATTCTCATTTGATTTTTCAAGCTGCCCGATTAAAGCGGCTAGCCTTGAAAACATCGTCTTAATTCCGAAGAAAACAGATTAAAATAGAGGAGGATACGCCGTGAAGCTGCTGCTTGCCGAAGACGAGCGCGAGCTTTCCGCCGCGCTATGCGCGATACTTCGGCACAACAACTATTCAGTCGACGCGGTTTACGACGGCGAAGACGCGCTTGCCTATGCGGTCAGCGGCGATTACGACGGAGTCATCCTTGACATAATGCTGCCCCGCCGCGACGGCGTGTCCGTACTAACCGAGCTGCGCCGGCGGGGCATAGACGTGCCCGTGCTGCTGCTCACCGCGAAAAGCGGCGTCTCGGACCGGATAAACGGGCTCGACGCGGGCGCCGACGACTACCTAACCAAGCCATTCGATATCGGCGAGCTTTTGGCGAGGATTAGGGCTATGATGCGCCGTAGGACGCCTTATATCCCCGCCGAGCTCAAGTACGGCAACGTGCGGCTAAACCGCGACACGCTAGAGCTTTCGGTCGAAGGCGGCGGCTCGTGCCGGCTTGGTAACCGCGAGTTTCAGATGCTTGAGATGATGATGCAAAGCCCGCAGCGGGTCATATCGACCGAGCAGTTTATGTCGCACATTTGGGGATACGATTCCGACGCAGAGATAGGCGTTGTTTGGGTCTACATCTCTCATTTGCGCAAAAAGCTCGCGGCGCTTGGCGCGAATGTCGAGATAAAAGCGCAGCGCGGCGTCGGCTACTCGCTTGAGATTAAGCGTGAGCAGAAATGATAAAAAAGCTGCAGCGTAAATTTATCGTCATCGCGACTCTGTCGGTGTTTGCCGTTATGCTCGTCATTGTCGGCGGGATAAACCTCGCAAACCTATACTCGACCAACCGGCAGATCGACCTTTTGCTTGCGCTTTTAGCTGATAACGAAGGCAGGTTCCCCCCATACGATTTCGACGATGATGACGACAAGCTCTACCCGAACGAAGCCGCGCTACGGCTTGCGGGGCTAAGCGAGGAAAGCCGGTTTATGACGCGCTATTTTGTCGCGCGCGTCGATTTTCAAGGCAAGATTTTTCAGCTTGACACCAGCCATATAGCCGCCCTCTCGTCGTCGGGGGCGCAAAAACTCGCGCAAAAAGCGCTTGCGAACGAGCGCAGCAGCGGGTATATAGACGTTTATAAATACCTTGTAACAGGCAAGCCTTACGGAAAGCTTATAGTTTTCCTCGACTGCCGCGAGCGGCTTGCGGCGGTCGGGAGGGTGCTCGGCGCGTCGCTCGCTATCGGGATAAGCGGGCTTGCAGTCGTATTTCTTTTGATCTCGGTATTTTCAAGCCGCGTAGTGAAGCCGGTCGCCGAAAGCATTGAAAAGCAGCGCAGGTTTATTACCGACGCGAGCCATGAGCTTAAGACCCCGCTCGCGATTGTGGCGGCGAATGTCGAAGTGCTCACCTATACTTATGGCGACAGCGAGTGGACGAAAAGCATAAAAAACCAGATAAAACGCCTCGGCGAGCTTATCGACGACCTGCTTGTCCTCTCAAGGCTCGACGAGCAAAACCAAAGCATGCCCGGAAAAGTGTTTTCGCTAAGCCTGCTCGCCGAGGAAATCGCCGAGCCATACAGAGCCGTCGCGCTTGCGAAGGGGCTTAATTTTGAGCTTTACATTTCCCCTAAAATCGGCTGCCGAGGCGACGAGGCGGGAATAAGAAGGCTTGTGTCGGCGCTGCTTGACAACGCCTTCAAATACGCGGGCGGCGAGCGGAGGGTATCGGTAAAGCTCGCAAAGCGGGGGCGCTGGGCGGTGCTTGAGGTATTTAACACCGTCGACGAGCCCGGCAGCTTCAACGACGAGGAGCTCGGCAGGATATTCGACCGCTTTTACCGCTCCGACTTATCGAGAGCGCGCGAAACCGGCGGTTACGGGCTCGGCCTTTCAATAGCTAAATCAATCGCCGAGTCAAACCGCGGCACAATCGCGGCAAAGCGCCGTGACGGCGGGCTTGCGTTTGTCGTTACACTGCCATTTGCAAGCGTGCAGCCGTAAAGTACAAGCGGCTAAGAAAAATAACCAATAACATAGTTTTAATATAATAGGAGATGTAAAAATGGACAAAACTGAGCGTCGCACATATGTCAACTCGGTTCTCGACGGATACGCCGACCCGGGCGTGCTTTATTATCAGGGCAAGTATTACCTTTACTCGACCAGCCCAAGGAATACCAACTACGAGGTTTACGTTTCGGACAACCTCGTAGAGTGGCAATTCGCCGGCGTCTGCCTTGAGTCGGCATGGGGGATGGCGCGCTGGTACTGGGCGCCCGAAGTAATGGAGCGCGACGGCAAATTTTATATGATAGCCTCGGTCAACGAGCATCTCGGAATAGCAGTCGCCGACTCGCCGCTCGGGCCGTTTGTGCCGCAGCGCACTTACCTTTTCGACCGCAGCATCGACGGGCATTGGTTCGTCGACAAGGACGGCACGGTCTACCTTTATTATGTTTCATGGCGCGAGGGGCATCCTTACGGCATCTACGGCGTGCGGATGAAGGATGACATCGTCACGCCCGATATGTCGACCGAAAAGCGGGTCCTTTGGCCGACCGAGCCTTGGGAAAAGCACCATGGTGAGGTCACGGAAGGCCCGTATATGGTCTACCACAACGGGCTTTACTACCTTACATACTCCGGATCGGGCTATACCGCACAAGAGTATGCGATTGGATATGCCATATCCGACTCCCCGCTCGGCGAGTTTAAAAAATACCCGGGCAACCCGGTTCTTAAGGCAGGCAACGGGCTATATGGAACCGGCCATCACTCGTTCGCGCCCTCTCCCGACGGCAAAGAATGGTTTATCGTCTACCATGTCCACCGCGATGCTGAGCATGTGCAGCTGCGGCGGATATGCATCGACCGCGCGCGGTTCGTGCCTTGCGAAGGCGAGCCAGACAGGCTTGAAGTGCTCGGACCGACCTCGACTCCCCAGCCCTATCCGTCCGGCGCATGTTAAACCGGAGCTTTGTGGCTAAACCAAATAAGCTTTTGCCTTGCGCTACCAAATTTAGGCGCTAGCAGTTTAGTTTTAAGCCTCTTATTACTCGCGGCTGCGCGGTACCGTCAAGTTTAGCGGTTCCGGCAGCCGCGAGCATACGGTAGCCTGTGTGAAGATATGCTGAATTTTATGTGAAATTGCGCCAAAAAACCCTTTTTTACACGGTCTGTTCAAGATTTATTTATAGCTAGGTGATATACTTCACAATATACCGAGCGAAATACATTTATTTGCACCGAAACCAGCAGGGAAAATTATAAAAATCTTACAAACTGGAGTCACCGAATGCAGACGCAAATGATTCATATCGACCACCTTGTGAAGCGCTACGGCAGCAAATACGCCGTAAACGATATAAGCTTCACGGTGGGAGAGGGAGAGATTGTCGGTTTTTTGGGCCCAAACGGCGCAGGCAAATCCACGACGATGAATATCATCACGGGGTATTTGTCTTATACCTCCGGCACCGTCGAAGTCGGCGGCCTCGACATCATCGACTATGCGTATGAAGTCAAAAAAATGATAGGTTATCTTCCTGAGCAGCCGCCGCTCTACAACGACATGACCGTGGAAGATTACCTGAATTTCGTTTACGACCTTAAAAAGTGCACATTCAACCGCAAAAAGCACCTTATGGAGATCTGCGAGGTCGTGCGAATCGCCGACGTCTATAAGCGAGTGATAGGCCACCTTTCAAAAGGCTACCGCCAGCGCGTCGGAATCGCGCAAGCCCTCGTGGGTAACCCGAAAATACTCATACTCGACGAGCCTACGATAGGGCTTGACCCGCGACAGATAGTCGAGGTGCGCAACCTCATCCGCACGCTGGGGCTCGACCATACGATTATACTCAGCACCCATATCCTCTCCGAAGTGCAAGCGGTTTGCGACCGCGTTATAATCATCAGCCGCGGTAAAATAGTGGCGGACAAGCGAACCGAGGACATTGCGACCGCAGTCGAGGGCAACCGCCGCATCAGCGCTAAAATCTGCGGCCCGCAAAAGGAAGTACTGCAGACGCTGCGCGCTATAACCGGCGTGGTATCGGCCGAAGCCGTAGGCCAGCATGACGCAGACAGCATCACCTATATAATCGAAAGCCAGCAGGGCGTCGACATCCGCAAGCCGCTTTTCTCGGCGCTTGCGAAGTCGAACTACCCGCTTATCGGGCTAGAGCCTGTCGGCATGGGGCTTGAGGACGTCTTCCTCTCGCTCGTCGACGCAAAGGAACCGGCAACAAAGTCCCGCAGAAAGACCGTCAGCAGACGCAGCTCTACGGAGGTAAAGGAGTAATGCTAGCAATATACAAACGCGAGATGCTTTCGTATTTTACCTCGCCTATCGGGTATGTTTTCATGGGCGTGTTCTTGGCGGTCAGCGGGTTTATCTTCTCCCTCGCGACGCTCCAGCAGGGCGTCGACAGCGACGTGGGGACCTACTTTACCATAATGCTCTTCGTGTTTGTCGTCGTAATACCTCTCCTTACAATGAAATCCTTCAGCGAAGAGCGTCGCAGCCGCACCGAGCAGCTGCTCCTCACCTCGCCGGTAAGCCTGTTTGGTATGGTTTTCGGCAAATTCCTCGCGGCATATACAATGTTCGCGATCACTTATATCGCCTCATGCTTTAACTATATCGCGCTTTATAAGTTCGGCAACCCCAACACCGGGCAGCTTGTCGGCTACTCGATAGCGATACTGCTAATCGGCGCGGCGTTCGTATCGGTCGGCATTTTCATTTCGTCGCTGACCGAAAACCAGATAATCGCCGCAATCGGCACAATAGCGGTAATCTTAATTTTCCTGCTTGCAAGCTTCCTCAACCAGTATATAGACGTTTATGCCATCCGCGCGGTATTAAGCTGGATTTCCGTTTACAGCCGCTTCGGGAACTTCACACACGGGGTTTTCGACTTCAATGCCGTGCTTTACTATTTCTCAATCTCCGGAGTGTTCTTGTTCCTCACGGTGCGAATATATGAAAAGCGCCGTTGGGAGTAAGCCGCTTTGGCAAATACGCCTATATAACTGAGTGGGAGACTGAAAGCTATGAATTACGAAGCAGAAAACGCCGCATCGTCGGCAGCATATATACCGGGCGCAAAAAAGAAGCGCTCATTTTGGAAAAACCCGAAGTTTAAGTTCGGGGCAACCGCGACCGCGCTGACAATCTCTTTTGTCGCGCTGGTTATAATTATAAACGTCATCTTCTCCGCCCTTGCGACCAGCTACCTTTGGTATATTGACATGACCAAAGAGAAGATGTACACAATCTCCGAGAGCACTTTAATGCTCCTTGACCCCTATAGAAACAACGAAAACGTCAATATCCGGATAATTTTCTGCCAGGACCCGGATAAGCTTGAACAGTCGCTTGAAACCAAGCTTGTCCACAACATGGCGCTGCAGTATGAGCAGGAGTTTGACTTTGTAAAGGTCGAATACATCGACATTGTAAAGCACCCGTCGCTTGCCGACCCTTACAGGACAACCTCCGAAACAAACGTTAAAACTACAGACGTTATAATCGAAAACGGCAGCGATTTCCGCAAGTTCGCGCTTGAGGCGTTTTACACCTTCAGCAGCAACACCGGCGAAGTCTTTGCGCTTAACGCCGAGTATAAAATCACCTCGGCAATCTTGCAGCTTGTCGGCGACCGGCCAATCGCGTACTTTACAATTGGCCATGGCGAGTCGGTCGAAGGATCGAAAATTTACGAGATGTTCCAAGACGCCGGCTTTGACGTGCGCAAGATTGACCTCTCGAAAGAGGACATGGACAGCTCGGCTAAAGTCGTCGTTATAAATAACCCGCGCACCGACTTTATGGGCTTTAAAGACTCGGTCAACGAAATTGCCAAAATCGACGCGCTGCTCGACAATTACGGTAACCTGATGGTATTCCTAGACGCGACGGTGCGCGAGCTACCCGAGCTTGAGGAGTTCCTCGCCGAATGGGGCGTGGCATTTGAGCGTAAGCTGGTACGCGACAAAGCCAACTCGCTTTCGGTCGACGGCACCGAAATCGTAGCCGAGTATACACGCGAAGGGCTAGGCTCCTCGCTGACAAAGACTCTCTGGCAGCTTGAGACGCCGCCGAAGGCTATTGTCAACTACGCCCGTCCGATAAAGCTGCTTTATGACAGGAAAGACTCGCGCGATACCTCAGTCGTGCTGCAAACCTCGTCCGAAAAAACCGCGGTCGCGCTCGAGCTTGACGCGCCTATGGAAGCCGAAGGCGAGCCGGGCGTATATAACCTCCTTACAATCAGCCGCGAGACCCGCATGATCAACAATGTCCCGATCTACAACTACGTCATGGTCGCGGGCACCAAATCGTTTACCGACGACAAATATATCGGCAACCCCGCATATGGCAACGGCGACATTATCTACGCGGCGATGAAGGCGTTTGGCAAGGAGACCGTGCCTATCAACATCGACTTTAAAGTGTTCGACGAAACCGCGCTCAACCTCACGACGCAAGAGGCTAACACTTGGTCGGTGCTTGTGACGGCATTTCTGCCCTGCTGCGTGCTCGTAGCCGGCTGTGTCGTGTATTTTAGGAGACGTCATTTATGATAAAGCGCCAAATCAGGACTATAATAATTTTCGCGGTTGTGTTTGTAGTAGGCGTCGTAACCTATTTTTCGGTCGTAAAACCGCTCATCGCTTCGCTTGTAACCGACGAGGAAGTCCCCGAGCTGCTTGAAGGCGAGGTGCTTGGCATAAACAACCGCATCCTCATTATGGAGCACCTAGAAAAAGCCGACATGCAGTCGATTGAAATCCACAACTCGCACGGCACGTATACAATGTACCGCGGCGAAGACGACGAGTTTTACATCAAAGGTTACGAAGGCGCCCCGTATAGCCTTGAAGCGCTCTCAAGCCTCGTGGTAAGCACCGGCTACACGCTATCGATAACCCGCGTCGGATACGGGTTCACCGACGAGGAAATGAGCGCATACGGGCTTGGGCCAAACGACAACTACGCGTGGTTCAGGATCACCAAACGCGACGGCTCGACCCATACCGTGCACATCGGCAATAAGCTCCCCACCGGCGGCGGGTATTACGCCGCATATGAAGGGCGTAACGCCGTTTATGTGCTCGACACGACGCTTGAGAGGACCGTGCTTGCAGACATAACCGATTTGATTTTGCCAATCCTCTCCTTCCCGCTTTCGGTTTCGACCTACTATATGATCGACGACTTCTACCTTTACCGGGACGGGGATGTCGTAGTCTGCATCGACTTTCTCACCGGAGAGGAAATGGAAGATGCAGCGGCGCTCGGGCAGTACGTAATGCTCTACCCCGCCGACTATACGCCTAATATAAACAACTACAACGTTATACTTCAAAAGCTCGCCGCCTTCTCCGGCACAAAGTGCGTCGAGATCGGGCCTACAAATGAGCCGCTTGACCCGCAGCACCTCCTTGAGGCTTATGGAATAAATATCGACGACCCGGCATACGGTATCGTGTATACCTACAAAGACATTACGAGCATGATATATTTCAGCAAGCCCGATGAGAACGGCCAGATGTACGCCTACTCGCAGCTTTTCAACCTCGTAGCGTCGCTCAATTACAGCGACGTCTCCTTCCTTGACTGGGACATCATAAAGTTTGTCGACCGGCCAGTGTTCTTCAAGAACATCAACGACATCGCGCAGATCAGAATCCAGGGCGGCGGAATCGACGAGACCTTCATCCTCGTGGGCGAGGGCCAGGAACTAATCGTTACGCCCAAGAGCACGGGCAAGCCTTTTAGCGCAGACGACGTGCAAAATTTCAGACAGCTGTATAAAGTGCTGCTTTCAATCTATATGGAAGACTACTCGCCTGTCACCGATACCTCCGAGCTAGAGTGCATGATGACAATGACCGTCGTCACCGACGCCGGAGATGTATTCGAGTACAAGTTTTACCCCTACTCCACTCGGCGCTGCTATTACACCATCAACGGGTCGGGCCACTTTTACACCTATAACGACCATATTCAAAAAATCCTAAACGACACCGTCCGCGTACTTAAGGGCGAGCCTATCGATTCCGAAGGCAAAAACTAAGCACAAAAGCGCGGGAGGCGCGAGCCTTTGTGGCCTTTAGCGCTCCCGCGCTTTGCGTATATTAGAGAAAAGGCGGAAAGATTATGGTAAAATTTCTAAAAGCAATAGGCGCAGCGCTGCTGGCACTATTTGTCGTGGTAAGCACTACCGCGTGCGGAGAGGACCCCGAAAACCCGACGGTGCTAATTATTGAAGGCGACAAGATCGCACTTGACGAGTTTAACTATTTTTACTACAATACCAAAGAAGACTTCGATCAAGGTAACGAGTCGTATTGGACGGACCCTGATAATGTCAAAAAGCTCTACGACGATGTGTTTTTCATTCTAAAGCGCAACCGCGCAATCAAAGACCTGGCAAAAGAATATGGCATCAAGCTAAGCTCTCAGACAAAAAGCGAGATTTCAGAGTATATAAAGCAGGTCAAAAACAGCTACACAAGCAAGGAGGAATACTACTCCAAGCTTGAGTCCGAGCATATGTCGGAGCGCATGTTCGGCGAGCTTTTAAGGCTCAGAGAGCTTTGGCAGCAGCTTTACGAGCATGTGACCAACGAGGCGTCGGGCATAATACTCGCCGACGATAAAACCCTGCTCGAAGACATCCCCAAAAACTTTTACCGCGCGACCCATATCCTTATTATGAACGACGAGGGCGAAGACCCCGCTGAAAACAAAGCGCTTGCAGAGCAGCTTCTCGCGCGCATCAAGGCAGGCGAGGACTTTGATACCCTCAAGGACGAGTACACCGAGGACCAGCGCGTAAAAGGCAACAGCGACGGCTACTACTTTACGCATGGGCAGATGATCCAGTCTTTTGAAAACGCCGTAAAGCAGCTCGAGCCGGGCGAGATAAGCGATGTGGTGGAGTCGGTTTACGGTTACCACATCATTCGCCGCTTGCCGCTCGAGGATGAGTATATAGACAAGCACCTCGAAGAGCTGCGCGACCTTTATATGACCCGCGTCTTCAACGAGATGCTCGAAGAGCGCGCAAATTCATACGAGATAACCTTCACCGAAGCATATCACCAGCTAGACATACTTCCTAATCCAAATGAAAATGCAAACCAAAATACCTGAGCTTTTGTCACCTGCCGGCAGCCCGGTAAAACTGCGCGCTGCGCTACGGTTTGGCGCCGACGCGGTTTACGCTGCCGGCAAACGCTTTGGCATGCGCGCCGCCGCGGACAATTTTACCGAAGAAGAGCTCAAAGAGGCTGTAAAGTACGCCCACTCGATCGGCAAAAAAGTCTATGTTGCCGTAAACATTATGCCGCACGATGACCAGTACGCCGAGCTTGAACAATACCTCGAGGCGCTCGGAACCATGGGCGTTGACGCGGTTATATGCGCCGATCTCGGCGTCATAACGCTTACCCGTCAGGTTTTGCCCGACGTGCCAATCCACGTTTCAACCCAAGCGTGTGTCACAAACGCGCGCGCTGCCGAGGCTTATTTGCGGCTTGGCTGCCGGAGAGTAATACTCGCGCGCGAGCTGACGCTTGCCGAGATAAAGGAGCTGCGCCGCCGCTGCTCGCGCGAGCTTGAGCTTGAGGTTTTCGTGCACGGCTCGATGTGCGTCGCCTACAGCGGGCGCTGCCTGCTTTCGAACTACCTGACCGGGCGCGATGGCAACCGCGGCGAGTGCGCCCAGCCATGCCGCTGGAATTACCGCGTGCGCTATCTTGAGTTTGAAGAACAAAAGCGTCCGGGAATGCTAATTCCGGCTGAAGAAAACGAGTTTGGCACATTTATCCTTTCAAGCCGTGACCTTTGCATGATCCGGCATATTCCGGAGCTTTGCGAAGCGGGAGTTGACAGCCTCAAGATCGAGGGGCGCATGAAAAGCGAGTACTACGCGGCGGTGACCGCCAATGCATACAGAATAGCGCTCGACCGTTACGCCGCCTCGCCTGAAAACTACGCATTCGACGAGCGGCTTTGGGACGAGGTTGAGTCGGTCTCGCACCGGGAGTATAGCACCGGGTTTTTCTTCGGGGCGCCAATTGATGACGCCAACGTCTGCACAAATCCCGACTATATCCGCGACAAAGCATATCTTGGCGTTGCGCAAAGCCAAGACGTCACGCCCCCACCGGCATGCGCCGAAGCCGCGGCAAAGTTAGGGCATAGGCTTTACAGGTTTGCCCAGCGCAACAAATTCTGCGCCGGCGACACCGTTTATCTTCTGACGCCGGGCAAAACAGCGCAGCCGTTTGTAGCGCAGCTGCTGTTTGACGCCGACGGCAACCCCATTGACTCAACGCCGCACCCGCTAATGGAGTATTGGCTTGGCGTGCCGTTTGAGGTTAAGGAGGGCGACATTTTGCGTGGGTAAAAAATACGGCAAAACCGGCCCTTCCGAAGAAATGCGTCCGCCTGCCGGCGAGCGTAAAAATTTTATCAAAAACGACAGCGGGTTTGTCTGCGCGAATTGTGGCAAAATCGTCGAGCCGCTCGGCTCAAGTAGCCGCGACCATTGCCCATTTTGCCTTTACTCGCTGCATGTCGATATAGTCCCGGGCGACAGGGCTGCCGATTGCGGCGGCATGCTTGTCCCGGTCGCCGCCGAAGTTGACGCGCGGCGGGGGTATGTCATCATATACCGATGCAAAAAATGCGGCGCGATAAAGCGCAACAAGGCAGCCTGCGACGTAAAGTCGCAGCCCGACAATGTCGACCTCCTTATTGAGCTTACAACCCGGCGCGGGGAAATAAAAATATAAGCCTGAGGAAATGCCTCGGGCTTTTTTATATTTTGCTCTGCTCAGTCGCGCTCAAGGTATTTGAGCTCTCTTACCGCAGCCTCTATAAGCGCGCGGACTCGGTCATTCTCGCCGGAGTCGTTTGAGATGATGCCCTCATCTATCAGCGCTTTTTTAACATACTCAAACTTCTCCTGCCCCTTGCCGTTACCGTATAACTGCTCGGCGGCATACACATATGTGCGCACAATCTGTAAAATCGTAAAAAACCTGTCTGACGAACTGAACACTGCGGCATATCGGTTAGCCTTTTTCAGCGAAAATATTATCGGGATTAGCATCACCGCCGACAAAAGCACGCCGGCAGCCGTAATAACCTGCGCCCAAAACGCTATCGACTCCATCGACTTTGCCTCCCACATATAAAGGTCAAGCCCGATTAATCAATATGCGGCCGGAGGGCATTTCATGCGAATAAAGAGGGGAGGCTTATTTGCGTTTTACCTGCGCCGGGCTGTGCTTATTTTTGAAGATCGCAAACCTCTGGACCGTAAAGCTTATGACGAAAAGTGTTAATTCGGACAGCAGCTTTGCAACCCGCGTTGATATCCCTAGCCTTGTGTAAACCACCAAAACCACGCTGTTAAGCAACAAGATAGCCACCGCAAGAGCGGCATATTCGAAGAATGTTTTGGGGCTGGTTTTTGTGTGGAATACAAAATCGCAGTTGAGCTTATAGTTAAACGCGCCAGAGAACACCCTTGCGGCGACGTTCGATATTACCTCGCCGAACGGTAGATGTTCGAACATGGAAAGAAATATGTTAAAAAGTATAAAGTCGACGCAAAAAGATAAGAGCGAGCATACGAAAAACCTCAGCATCGGCATATCGGCTGCACGCAGCATGCCCGCATAGACGCGGTATGAGTCGGCGAAGGTGCGAAAATGCGAAACCGAGTTTTTTCGGTCGTGGTATATGGTTTCAATCGGCACCTCGCAAATTGGCACGCGCGCTTTTGCAAGCCGCATCAGAGCGTTTATCTCATACTCGTAGCGTTCGCCCTCTATTTCAAGCAGGCTTTCGAACAGCGATCCGTCAAAAGCGCGAAGGCCAGTCTGTGTGTCGGAAACATAAACTCCTGAAAGGAGCTTAAAAACCACGCGAGTTACGGTATTCCCAAACCGGGAGCGCAGCGGCATCTTTTGCCCGACACTGCGCACGCCTAGCACATAGCTACCGGGATGCGCCACCGCTTCATTTGCCACACGGAGGGCGTCTGCCGGCAGATGCTGCCCGTCGCAATCTACCACAACAATCGCCGCTCCACCTGCCTGCTTTTTTGCAATATGCCTTATTCCGGTTTTTATCGCCGCGCCTTTGCCCATGTTTCGAGGATGAGCCAAAACTTCTGCGTATTTTGAAGCGCCGTCAAAATACGGCTGCTTGTCCGGCGAGCTCCCGTCGTTGACTACTACGACTGAAAACCCAAGCCTCACAAGCTCCTCCGCCAGCGACACAAGCCGCTCGCCGGGCTGATATGCCGGGATTAAAGCGTAAATGCGCACTAAATCCGCCCCCACGCGCCATACACGATAGGCGCCATTTTTATTCTTATATCGTTAGTTTTTAAGAGTAATTGCAAGCTAATCTCAAACTGGGAGATACGTTATCAGAATCCAGCCGAGCAAAAGGCTTGCGGTATTTGCCAAAATCACATAAAAAACCGTGCGCGGCTTTGATCTTTCTTTTATGGCAATCGGCAAAATTATAAGCTCGGCTAGATACACCAAAATCTCGCATAAAACAAGAGCAATAACGAGGTAGCCAGAGCGCAAACCGTTAAGAAATAAATTTAAAAGCCCTTGCGTCGCGAGGTTGACTTTGAAAAACGCAAGCCAGCTTGATTTTTGCCTGTAACCAAACGCGAAAAATACAATACCTTCTACCAAAAGAGTCAGAATAACCCTCGCCGAGACAAGCAAAACCGCCCGCAATGGGCTATAGCCTTTCTCAAGCGTGCGGGACTTAAGGTCAAGCGTATACACGCCGCTGTACCGCTCAAGCCTATCAGGAAACTCGCAAACAAAAGTCTCGCCGTTTGCGGTTACCTCGAGTTTATATATAATCTCCGAGCTCAGCGCGCCGTAATAAAACGAGTATTGCCATTCCCACGCGATGCGTTTGGCTTTGGCTGGCAGGCGCGCGTCGCCCGCAAGCAACACGCAGGAAAAATCGGCGGGCGGGTTTTCTACTACAATCGTTACCGACGGAGGCTCCGCCGCATTAGCCAATGCCGGTACGGCAAAAACATAAAGCGCTAAAATCAAAATAAGCGCTGCATAAAAAACTTTTATTTTTCCCATCATCTAAACCTGCTCGTTTTTTCTCGATATATATAATAACACATGTAGTTAAATTTTTCTAGCGGCAATATTAGATTTGTCAAAAGTTTTGTAAATCATCAAAACTTACATGGCATATCAGAAGACTGACTTGGCCTAAAATAATTATCGATATTGCAAAATTATATTGTCGAAATATAGGTTATTTTTAATATTTTTGAAATATCCCGGAAACTATTTAATGATATAGTCGTCAATATAGGCAAAATATTCCTGCGAGAAACGAAGCGGGTAGTTTGATGTGAAAAAGTTTTACGCTTTGCTTTTTGCATTTTTTATTTTAGTTTGCGTGTGCCGCGACTACGGCGAGCTTGCGGCTTTTGCAAACAGCCCAAAAGAAACGCATGAGCCGTCACTTAAGCGGGAGCTTTCCCCCGCTTTTACCATGACAAGCCAGCTTTTGCAGCCCTCCGGCTCTCACGAGGATGAATATATATCCCAGCCGCACAAGCAGCCCGAACCTGCCCAAAACGCGGTGCACGAAGGTTCAAATAAATCAATTGTAACGCAACCTGACGAAAGCCCGGCGGTTCAGGCTGACGAGAATGTTGCTGCAAACGGCGATAATGCAAATGACGCAATCAATTATATAATTGTTCCGCGGTTTTATAATCTCAGCGTCGGCAAGGCAACAGAGTATCTCGCCTCTTATGGCATAAACGCAAAGCCTGACGACGAGCAGGCGGGGGCTGACGCACCGGTCGTTGTGGTGTCGTTTTTCGGCAAATGGGATGATGAGAATTTTTACTTTATCCCCGGCAAGGACGTGACCTTGAAGGTCGGCGGCGTGCCGGAAGAGGAGCAGCCAAAGCCTTATAATAAGCCGCATAAAGCCGGCAATGTCGCGTATTTGACTTTCGACGACGGGCCGACCAAATACAACACACAAAAAATCTTAGACATACTCGGCTCATATGGCGTAAAGGCGACATTTTTCGTCGTCGGCACGGCTGTGGAACGCTTCCCCGGCCGCGCCAAAGAGATAAACGAGTCGGGGAGTATAATTGGCTGCCACTCGTATTCTCACGACTACGCTTCGATATATTCGTCAAAAGAAGGCTTCCTTTCTGACCTTGAACGCTGGTATGACGTCGTATCGGGCGAGCTTGGCGAAGATTACGCATGCACTCTCTATCGCATGCCCGGCGGCTCGGCCTGCGCGAGGCGTTATGCCGGTTACGGCGACATTATGGCTGAGCTTGAGTTTCGCGAGATGCTGGTTTTCGACTGGACGATGTCAAACAACGACGTCTGGAGCCGCTCGAAGGCCGGCAGCCTTTCTCCGATAGATTATATGAAAAAATGCTTCATCGAGCAGCTTGAGTTAATCGACGGGACAGGAAAGCCTGTTATAATTTTGATGCACGAAACATACGACGCTACGGTCGAAATGCTGCCGTGGGCGATAGAGCTTCTTTTAAGCAAGGGCTATACCTTCGATACGCTTGACAATCTTCCCGCAAGCTATTTGCAGCGTTAAAAACTTACAATAATAAGCTTGACAAAACACCGCTAAATAGATATAATGTTATCGATAAAACAATATCCGAGCCGCAAGTGTCTCTTACGGCAAGGATAGACATAATATATTCCTGAACACGAAGATATTTCTGAGTGGGAAGCCCGCACGACACGCTTTGCAATCTCAAAGCGCGCCTTCCGGGGCGCGCTTTTTGCGTAATATGCAAAGGAGAAAGCGCCATGGAAGAAACGCGGATCGCCATAATTGGCATTATCGTCGAAAACCCCGACTCGGTCGAACGGCTCAACGCGATACTGCATGAATACTCGCAATATATAATCGGGCGCATGGGGATACCTTACAGGCAGCGTGGGATCTCGATTATAAGCATCGCCGTCGACGCTCCGCACAACACGATAAGCGCGCTTTCAGGCAAAATAGGGCGGCTCCCAGGCGTCAACGCTAAGACTGTATACTCGAATGTGGGGGGCAACTCTTGAATAACAGAATAAAATATCTCGCAGATAAGCTTTATGAGCGCCACACACTCGACAGAAGCGAGCTTTACGAGCTTCTTTCCGAGCGCACGGATGAGGCTGCCGAATACCTCTCCCGGCTTGCGCGCGAGGTGCGCGAGTCAATCTACGGACGCGACGTATACCTCCGCGGGCTCATTGAGTTTACAAACTACTGCAAAAACGACTGCTACTACTGCGGCATCAGGCGCTCGAACCGCAGCTGCGAGCGCTACAGGCTGTCCGAGGAGCAAATCCTTGAGTGCTGCAAAACCGGTCATGAGCTAGGGTTCCGCACTTTTGTGCTTCAGGGAGGCGAGGACCCGTACTATACCGACGAGCGGATGTGCGCCATTGTGCGTGAAATAAAAACACGCTACCCCGACTGCGCGGTCACGCTCTCAGTAGGCGAGCGCAGCCGCGAAAGCTACGCAAAACTGCGCGAGGCGGGCGCCGACCGCTACCTATTGCGCCATGAAACCGCCGACCCTGAGCATTACGCCAAAATCCACCCAAGCGAGCTTTCTTGTGAAAACCGCATGCGATGCCTGCGCGACTTAAAGGAGCTCGGCTATCAGGTGGGCTGCGGGTTTATGGTCGGCTCGCCATATCAGACGCTCGATAACATCGTCACCGACCTTGAGTTTATAAAAGAATTTAAGCCCCATATGGTAGGCATCGGCCCATTTATTCCTCACCACGCGACGCCGTTTTCCGATATGCCTGCCGGAACGCTTGAGCTGACGGTTTACCTTCTTTCGATAATTCGGCTCCTTTTGCCCGATGTTCTTTTGCCGGCAACGACCGCACTCGGCACGATACACCCGCGCGGGCGGGAGCTGGGGCTGCTCGCCGGCGCGAATGTCGTGATGCCTAACCTTTCGCCCACCGACGTGCGCAAAAAATACATGCTCTACGACAACAAGATCTGCACCGGCGACGAAGCCGCCGAGTGCCGCCGCTGCCTTGAGCGCCGCGTCGAAAGCGTAGGCTACCGCATCGTGGTGTCACGCGGCGACTGGCGCGGCGAGACCCGCAACATTACCGCATAATTTAGCTTTACCCGGGTATATGCCCGATAAATATAGCTGAGGGGCAAGCGAGTAGCTCACCCCAAAGAAAGGAAGCATCTTTATATGTACGATCCTAAATCCACAAAAGCCGAAGAATTTATATCGCACGACGAAATACTCGCAACGCTCGAGTATGCGGAGAAAAACAAACGCAACGCGCCGCTAATCGACGCGATAATAGAAAAAGCGAAAGAGCGCAAAGGCCTTTCGCACCGCGAGGCTGCTGTGCTTCTCTGCTGCGAGCTTGAAGACAAAAATGAGGAAATTTTCAGCCTCGCCGAACAAATCAAAAAGGATTTCTATGGCAACCGCATCGTTCTATTCGCGCCGCTATACCTTTCAAACTACTGCGTAAACGGCTGCGTGTATTGCCCGTATCATTATACCAACAAACACATTCCGCGCAAAAAGCTCACGCAAGAGGAAATCGAACGCGAGGTTATCGCGCTCCAGGACATGGGCCACAAGCGCATCGCCATCGAATCCGGCGAGGACCCGGTCAATAACCCGATCGAGTACATACTCGAATCGATCAATACCATCTACTCTATAAAACACAAAAACGGCGCAATCCGCCGCGTCAACGTCAACATCGCGGCGACTACCGTTGAAAACTACCGCAAGCTCAAAGAAGCCGGGATCGGCACTTATGTGCTGTTCCAGGAAACTTATAAAAAAGACAGCTACGAGCGGCTGCACCCGACCGGCCCCAAGCACAACTACGCCTACCATACCGAAGCTATGGACCGCGCGATGCAGGGCGGCATCGACGACGTCGGGCTCGGCGTGCTGTTCGGGCTTGAGGATTACCGCTATGAGTTCGCGGGGCTGCTCATGCATGCCGAGCACCTTGAATCGGTATACGGCGTTGGGCCGCACACTATAAGCGTGCCGCGAGTCCGCCGCGCCGACGGTGTTGACCCAAGATGTTTCCCGCATGCGGTCGACGACGACACATTCGCCAAAATTGTGGCTTGCATCCGCGTCGCTGTACCTTATACCGGCATGATAGTTTCCACCCGCGAAAGCAAGGAGTGCCGCGAGCAGCTTTTGCACCTCGGCGTCTCGCAGATTTCCGGAGGCTCGCGCACGAGCGTCGGCGGCTACTATGAGCCTGAGCCTGAGGATGAAAGCTCCGCCCAATTTGAAGTTCACGACAACCGCACGCTCGACGAGGTTGTCCGCTGGCTGATGGAGCTTGGCTATATCCCCAGCTTCTGCACCGCCTGCTATCGCGAAGGGCGCACCGGCGACCGCTTTATGAGCCTTTGCAAGAGCGGTCAGATCCAAAACTGTTGCCACCCGAACGCGCTGCTCACGCTGCGCGAGTACCTAGACGACTACGCCTCGCCCGAAACCCGCGAAATCGGCAACAGGCTCATTATGTCGGAGCTGGTCAACATCCCTAACCCCAAAGTCAGGGAAATCGTAAGGGAGCGGCTAACAAGCATCGACGCCGGTGCGCGCGACTTTAGGTTCTAGCCGCATAGCTTCATTTTAAAGAGGATAACATATGGGACTTAACGATACTCCTGCTGCCGACAGGGTGCATATAGGAATTTTCGGGCGTAGGAATGCCGGCAAATCGAGCGTTATAAACGCAATTACCGGACAGGATTTGGCGGTAGTGTCGGACGTCAAAGGCACGACTACCGACCCGGTCTATAAAGCCATGGAGCTTTTGCCGCTAGGCCCGGTCATGCTTATCGACACGCCAGGAATCGACGACGTAGGCGAGCTTGGCGCGCTGCGTGTTAAAAAGGCTCGGCAGGTCCTCAATAAAACCGACGTCGCCGTCGTGGTCGTCGACGCCACCGAAGGCCGCCGCCGCGAGGATGACGAGCTTATAAAGCTTGTACGCGACAAAAATATCCCTTATATTGTTGCATATAACAAGTGCGAGCTGCTAGGGTTAATGCCGAAGCCAGGGCCCGACGAAATATATATCAGCGCGAAGGAAAAAATTAATATCGGCGAGCTTAAGGAGCGTATCGCCGCCATAGCGGACACCGGCGAGTCGAAGTTCCGCATTGTCGGCGACCTTATATCGCCGTCGGACATCGTGGTGCTAGTGGTGCCAATAGACAAAGCGGCGCCGAAAGGAAGGCTCATTTTGCCCCAGCAGCAGACGATACGCGATATACTCGAGTCTGACGCAATCGCGGTGGTGACAAAGGAGCACGAGCTGCGCGAAACGCTCGAGTCGCTTACCCGCAAGCCAAAGCTTGTCATAACCGACAGCCAAGTTTTTGCAAAAGCTGCGGCAGATACCCCGCCCAACGTCCCGCTGACTTCATTCTCGATACTTTTTGCGCGCTACAAAGGACTGCTGGACGAGGCGGTCAAAGGAGCCGCAGCTATTGACAGGCTAAAAGACGGCGACACGGTGCTGATTTCCGAAGGATGCACGCACCACCGCCAGTGCGACGACATCGGCACCGTGAAGCTGCCGAGATGGCTGAGAAATTACACCGGCTGCGAGCTAAACTTCGATTTCACCTCCGGCGGCGATTTCCCGGATGAGCTTTCAAAATACGCGCTTATTATCCACTGCGGCGGCTGCATGCTTAACGAGCGCGAGGTGCGTTACCGCACCAAATGCGCAGTTGACCAAGGCGTGCCTATTACCAACTACGGCGTGGCGATTGCCTTCATGCAGGGCATTTTGCGCCGCAGCGTCGCGATGTTCCCGCACCTTGCGGCCATCCTTGACGGCGGCAGCGAAAGATAGGGTACAAAAAGAACTGCGGCAAGGCTTAGCCCTGCCACAGTTCTTTTATTTCTTCAGCTCGATAAATGTCTCGATGATTTTATCTATATCTTTGTTTATCCTTTTTTCGAGCTTCGCGTAAGCCGAGGCGAGCTGTATGGAATTCTTCTGGATGAGCTGTTCGAGATGGTATACAAACGTCCCGAAATTAAATACCGTGCCAAGATCGTAAACAGTCGACGTGAAGATGATATCAAGCATCGCCGAAGATTCGTTGTCGCGGACATATTTCCTCGTAAGGCAGATGTCGTAATACGCCGGCAGTATATACTTCCTTCCATAATAGGCGAGCGCGTCGGATATGTACGCCGTGCGGTCGATTTCGTCAGCGGGCGTTGTGATGGGCAAAACGTAAGTGTATGCGTGCCAATTGTTCAGCGTGTGGTAGTAGCGGCTCTGCTTTGATTCGTATTTTGGTATCGGGAGTATGCCGAACTCGTCTTCCATGTCGCGCAGCCCAAGGTTTATAAAGCGGGCGAGGCTCCAGAAGAATAGCGAATGGCCGTTTGGGAATACCCAGAATTGCGAAAGCGAAGCCGCAGCAGCGTCGCGGTGTATGCACCATGAGTAGTTCGCGTAATGCTCAAGGATTTTGTCTATTACCGTTACCGCTTTTTCGGTGTTGATGGCGGAGTACGGGAAGTCGTTTTCGTCTTTCTCGACGAATTTTACCCCGCAGCCGTTAAGCATCGAGGTCAAATAGTCAGCTTGGGTGCTCAAACCATACAAATCGTTGTCTTTGTCCATCTTGCCGTCGCCGTTTAGGTCATGCGTTGCGGCTTTCGCCATTTCATTAAACTTGTCAATCGTCCACTCGTTGTTGTAAACCAGCTCATACGGGTTCTCCAAGTTAAAATCCGTGATAATCCTCTTGTTGAACAGCATCATAGAGGTGCCGTCATAATGCTTGTAGAAGATGTCGCCCGCGATTATGTAAAGCATATTCCCTATGCTGAGGTCGCGCGTTGTGTTAACGTCCCACCAAGGTTTGTCAAGGCTTAGGTATTTAAGCCCGGTCAGCTCGTGCGCGTAGCCGTTTGTCGCAATCGTAGCGGCGTTCATAAGGCGCGGCATAAATGCGTCGTAGTCGTTCGTGCCGGCTTTGACGACTTTGTCAACGTCTGCCGTAATGTTTGTCGAGTGATACGAGCCGAATTTGACGTTGAACCTTTCACTGACTTCAAGGTTGCGACGGAAAACCGCGTCGTTTAATACTTCGCCGTTTTCTTCGGTGATGTCAAAGTCTTCAATGTCGAGGGTGTTAACATTTTCTTGGTCGACTATAACGTAGAACAAATGCCCGTCAAAATCCATTGGTTCATGGGGGAATACTTCTTCCGTTTCTTCCGTTTGAGCAGTTGTTTCTACCACAACCGGTTGCTTTACTTCTTCGGCGGGTTTCGAGCAAGCTGCAAGCTGAGCGGCTATAGCAAATAAAGTCGCAACGCAAAAGAACCTTTTATACATATATTGGGCGCCCTCCCATAAATAATCCTATTATCCACAATAATACACCCTTACCTAAATTTTATTACAATAGAGTTAAGTTGTCAATATAAAAATCACTATATCTTAAAGGTGATTATATGAGAGTTGAGCATGACCTGCTTGGAGATAGGGAGATTGAAAGCGACGCCCTATACGGCATACACACGCTGCGCGCCGCCGAAAACTTTCCGGTCGTCTTCCGTAAAACCAACATAAAACTTATTCGCGCCGTTGCCACAGTTAAAAAAGCGGCGGCGCTCGCGCATGCCGAGCTTGACAAGGAGCGCGCGGAAATTTATCGGGCTATCGCCGCCGCTTGCGACAAAGTCATCGCCGGCGGGACCGATGAAGCATTTGTTGTCGATGCGCTGCAGGGCGGCGCGGGCACATCGACCAACATGAACGTCAACGAGGTTATCGCGAATATAGCGCTTGAGCTTTGCGGCAAGCCGTACGGGGACTACAGCTACATTCACCCGCTCGACGACGTCAACCGCGGGCAATCGACAAATGACGTATACCCAACCGCGCTCCGTATAGCCGCAATTGGCGAGCTGCGCCGGCTGTCGGAAGCATGCGCTAAGCTGCAAGAGTCGCTTCAAGTATGCGAGAACAAATACGGTGATATAAAAAAGCTCGGGCGCACCGAGCTGATGGACGCGGTGCCGATAACGCTTGGCGAGGAGTTCGGCGCATATGCCCAGGCAATCTCGCGCGACAGGTGGCGGCTTTACAAAGTCGAGGAACGGCTCAGGCAGGTCAACCTCGGCGGCACTGCCGTAGGCACCTCGACTGCGACGGATAAAAGGTATAGGTTCCTCGTCATTGAAAAGCTGAGGGAGCTTACCGGCTACGGGCTTGCCGCAGCTGAGTACCCGATGGACCCGACGCAAAACTGCGACGTATTCGTCGAGGTGTCGGGGCTGCTCAAATCTATGGCAGTAAACCTTATGAAAATATCTGGCGACCTAAGGCTTATGAACTCCGGTCCGCGCGGCGGGCTTGGCGAGATAAGGCTCGCGCCGCTGCAAGCCGGAAGCTCCATAATGCCGGGCAAGGTCAATCCAGTCATACCTGAGTGCGTGATGCAAATTGCGATGCGGGTCATCGCAAACGACACTGCAATAACGCTTGCGGCTGCGCACGGCGAGTTTGAGCTCAACGCATTTATGCCGCTTATCGCAGACTCTCTGCTTGAGAGCCTGCACCTTCTCGAGCGCGCGGCGAGCATACTGCGCGAAAAATGCGTCGAGCTGCTTACGCCTGATCAAGATCGGTGCAGAGAGCTTCTTGAAAAATCGCTCGCTTTTGCCGCGTCTTATGTCCCCCAGCTCGGCTACGATACCGTGAGCGACATTATAAAAAGGGCAGGCGGCGAACCTTCCGAGGTGCGCCGGATGCTTGACGAGGCGGCGGGTAAAACCAAATAAGAAAAGGCGGCCGGAGTCCGACCGCCTAGATACTACGTTTTAATTAGTAGCAGCGCCTGTTGCAGCTGAAGAGGCATCTCAAGAAGTTCGTGACCGGTTCAACCAAATAGCAGATGCAGCACTTTCTGCGGGGGTAATATGCGCCGCCCACATTGCCATAGCCATCGTAACCGCAGCCGCATCTCCTATCGTATGCACCGCCTACACTCCTGCAGCCTCCATACGAAGTGCCGGCGACATCGTACTTATCGTACACTCCGCCAACACTGCCTTGGCAACGATCGTACGCTCCGCCAACATCGCCTTTATCGTAACGATCGTACGCTCCGCCGACACCTCTGGTGCCGCAACACGAGCAACCTCTATGATAATGGCCCATTATGTTAACCACCTTATCTTTAAATTGCCGGATTGTTTTGGACGGGGTCCGGATATTTACATACGGCGGATATGTTCCGCTATTTACATTATATTGCGGCGACTGCAAGTTGTGCGCAATTTGTCGCCGCCCATAATCAAAGCTCCCGTATCAGCATATGCGCTGAACGGGAGCTTTGTTTACTCTCCACTGCTAAGATGCGTATAAAGCCCAAGCGCTTCAAACTGGGGCAGCTCTAGCGATAAAAACACTAAAAACTTTGCAAGCTTTTCCATGTCGCCGTATGTGAACGCCAAATCGAACATGCCGCTGCGGCCGCTGAATGATGCGGGCAGCATGTTTATATGGCGCAGCACAAGCCCAAACGAGCTTGCCGCGTCGAGCACGTCGGGGAGCGTCGCGCCGCCGGGGTCAAAGCTCGCCGTAAACTCAAACACACGCTCGCCCAAAACGGTAGGCGGCTGCATAATCCCGCGGTGCAGCAGAGCAAAACGCGTGAATGACTCGCCGTCTTGCGCCAGCACGTCGCAAGTCAGCACATAATTCAACTCGTATTTGCCGACCAGCGCCCTAAAGCCCGAAAGCATGCCGTCAGCCGAGTTTTCCGTCGGCAAAATGCAGTATTTCGCGCGACCGTAATAGACTTCCTCGCAAACACCTGTAAAATCCGGCGCATAGCTAACCGTTAAGCCCTCAAGCGCATCCGCAAATATGCTAAATGCCTTGTCGGTAAAGAAGTTGTGAAGGTAGCAGACGCGGTTCGGAACATCCTCGTCCGGCGGCGCTTCTATCCCCAAAAGCTCCTCCGGCGATGGGGGGCCATGCCGCCCCCCGAGGTTTTCATAGATGAAGCTGCAGAGCGAAATCCGGTCGGCGCGCAAGAGCAGCCGGCTGAAATCCCCCTCTTGCCCGGAACTTCGTCCGGGTGTTTCTACCTCATCAACCAGCCGAGTGTACTCGCCCCTTTTCGCGTCGGAAAGCTCCCCGCCGCCAAGCGCACGCGCAAGCCCGTACAGATGGGCAAACCTGCGCTCCATTACCGACGACGCCTCGTCGGTCAGCGCCGAGAGGTTTGCCGCAATAATCTTCAGTTCATCTTCTGTCATGCAAGCGACTTCTCAATCTGTTTGTAGCTGTCCTCGAGGAACTCGCGCAGCTCGTCGGGGGTCAGGCGGCGCTGAGCCATGAGCGCAAGCATATAAATGCGCTTGGCATAAGCCATTTGCTCCTCGGAGAAATTCTCGCCGGCGGCTTCGGCAAGCTCGCCGAGCTTGCGGATCGCCTGGCTTTTTGAGTTGAGTACAAGCGTGATGTCCTCTTCGAAGACGTCGAACTGCTCGCCGCTCGACATGCTGTAAAGCTTCATCATGTCGCCGAACCTGCGCGACTGCTCTGAAAGGTTGATTATCGCCGGCACGTCGGATTTTAGCACCTCGAACGTGACCTTGAGGTCGTCCTTGCCGCTGACTTTCTTAAACAGCTTCTCGAGCGCTTCCGATTTATAATCCTCGCCGTCGCCTTTCAGCGCCTTGGCAATGTCGGCGTCGACACGGACGAACCGGATGGTATGACCGTCCCATTTTTCATCCTCAAGCGTCTGTATATAGCTCGTATCGAGCACCTTGTCGAGCAGCGCGACCTCTATGCCCTCGGAATTGTACATCGAGATATACTGGGCTTGCTCGGTTTTGCTTGTTGCGTAGTATATTGTGTTCGGATGCTTTTCTTTAGCGTCCGACAGATACTCGGACATGCTTTTGAAAGTGCCGTCGGTTAGCGGCAAAAGCAGGTTGTCTTTGACGCGTTCGAGGAACTTTTTATCGCGGATGCAGGCGTACTCTACGAAAAGCTTAATATCGTTCCAGAGCTTTTCATACCGCTCGCGCTCGGTAGTAAAAAGCGAGTTTAGCTTGTCCGCGACTTTTTTTACGATATGCGCCGAAATCTTTTTTACATACGCGTCGTTTTGTAGGTAGCTGCGCGAAACGTTCAGCGGCAGCTCGGGGCAGTCGACGACGCCGCGCAGCATCAGCATGTACTCGGGTATGACTTCTTTTATGTTGTCGGCGACGAAAACCTGGTTGTAATATAGCTTTATTTGGCCTTCGAGGTTTTCGTACTCGTTACGTAGCTGCGGGAAATAAATTATGCCGCGGAAGTTAAGCGGATAGTCTGCATTGATGTGTATATAAAACAGCGGTTCGCGGAAATCACGGAATACCTTGCGGTAGAACTCTTTATATTCCTCTTCGGTGCAATCGGACGGGTTTTTAAGCCAAAGCGGATTTGTGTCGTTAATCGGTTTTTCAGGCTCATCATCTTTCTTTTCGCCGTCTTTTTGGTCTTTTGTGTCCTCTTTCTTTGACACATCTGTAAAATAAATCTCCACCGGCATGAAGGCGCAGTATTTGTCGAGGATGTCGCGTATTTTATACTCCGAGAGGAACTCGCTTTCGTCCTCGACTATATGCAAAATCACCGTCGTGCCTCGCTCGGTGCGGTCTGAGGGGTAAAATCTATACTCTCCCTCGGAGTTGCACTCCCAGCGCACCGCCGGAGCATCGGTGTAGGACTTTGTGATTATCTCGACGGTGTCGGCAACCATGAACGCCGAGTAAAACCCAAGGCCGAAATGCCCGATTATGCCGGAGGCGTTTTCGCCCTCTTTGCCTTCGTACTGCCTTATAAACTCGACCGCGCCCGAAAGCGCAATTTGGCAGATATATTTTTCAAGCTCCTCAGCAGTCATGCCGATGCCGTTGTCCGAAACGGTTATCGTGCGCGCGTCTTTGTCAAGTAAAACGTCAATCCTGAACTTGTCCTCTATATCGCGCACATGGCCGAGCGATATTAGCCTTTTAAGCTTTGTGATAGCGTCGCAAGCATTTGACACCAGCTCGCGCAGGAAAATCTCTTTTTCAGAATATAGCCACTTTTTAATGATCGGGAAAATATGCTGCGTTTCAACAGAAATACCGCCCGTACGGACGGATTCGTTCCTTTCCTCAATTGCCAAAAACGATCACTCCTGTCCTTTTGCTAACCGATGTATGTTACACTTAAATTTTCAACATTTTTAAAAGCGCCGATGCAGCCGGGTCACGCTAATATAGTTCGTAATAATCGGTAATGCTTCTTTCTGGCTCTTCGTATGTGTACTCGCCGGGCGCAAGCGGCACGCCATCGCCAGGCAATACGATAAACTGATACACAAAAGTACCTGATAGCCTTGCTTCAAACGAGCCCATCTCCCCGGTTACCTCAAGTACAAGCTCCGTACCCTCGGGCCGCGCCTTGTAACTTGCCGAAAAAGACTGTATTTCTAATCCCTCGGCATCGGTGACTCTAGCCGTCATCCTGCCTCCGGCTTCAAATGATAGCCTATAGACCGCATCGCCGGCATCGAGCAGCCAATCCCCTAAAAGCAGCGTCGAGGCGTCGTCCGACGGGAAAAGAGGTACCGCCCGCTCTTGTGCACCTTCCGGCGTGATAAACATCACCGAAACGTACGGGGTGCCTGTCTCATCGAAGAAATACGACAAAACTTCGCTCTCCGCCGAGTCGGCAAAGTTGCTTTTAGTCTGCGACATCGAGCCGCGTAGCGTCTGGTAGGGCAAAAAACTTTCGTCATCCCACCCCAACTCAAAGGCGGCTTTCGCATAAGCGAGCATTACATAAAACTCGGCATGGTCTTGAGTTATGCCGAAAAGCTCCAAAAACTCACCGTAGCTTATCGCCCTGCCGCTTTCTATATTAAACATGTAAGTGTAATAGCGGCTGTCGTCTACTATGCCGTCATTAAATACTTCTATTACGCGAAGCGACAGAATACCGTTGCGCAGGGCGGTAGCATATGATGAGGAGATATTTATGCCCTCAGACCTCCACTGCTGCCATGACTCGTAAAGTTTTTTTAGCTCCTCATTCGCCTTCTCGGCGTCGTCGGAATCGAGGCAAACTTCGGGCAGCACAATCTCACCGTCGGAAAACTCGGCTTTTTTAACAAGCTCGTCTACATTAACCGGTTTTTTTGGCGCGCAGGTAAAAGTTAAAACCGAAACGAAAGCCACAATTAAAGGCGCAATCCGCTTCACGGGAGCTACCCCCTTATGCTAAAAGCGGCAGGCTCAAATTTTAACCTAAAATCCCGAGAGATTCTTTCCAGCGCAATATACGCATTACCGACTCGTCGACCCGCGAGACGGGTATCTTTCCGGCTTTCACGGCGGCTAAAACTTCGGAGTAAGCTTCTTTGAAATCGCTAATGCAAACCATATCGCAGCCAGCAAGCACTGCGAGCACGGCGGGGCTTTCATCCCTGCCCTTCGCAAATTCCACTATCGCGCCCATGTCAAGCGCGTCCGTCATAATTACGCCCTCAAAGCCAAGCTGCCCGCGCAGCAGCGCGTATGCTTTCGGCGAGAGCGACGAAGGGTAATCGGGGTCGATAGAGGTCACGATATTGTGAGATACCATCACCGCTCCCGCGCCAGCCTGTATGCCGGCGGCAAACGGCAAAAGGTCGCTCCTCTCAAGTTCCGAAAAATCGCGGCGGTCAACCGATATGCCTTCATGTGTGTCGAGGTTGTCGCCATAGCCCGGGAAATGTTTGAGCACGCAGCCCATTCCGAGCTCGACATACCTCAGCGTCACTGCGGATATTACCTCGGCAGTCTTTTTGCCGTCTAGCCCGAGCGTGCGCGGGTATATATAGCTTTTGGGGTCAAGCGACACGTCGCACACCGGCGCAAGGTTGCAGTTTATGCCAAGCGAGCGGAGAAGGCTTGTTTTCTCGTCGACGTCGGAAAGCAGCGCGTTCAGCCCGCCTCTCCCATATATAGCCTGCGGCGCTTCAAACGGCTCACCTCTATACTGCGGGAATTTGCTTACCCGCACCACCGTCCCGCCTTCCTCGTCGACGGCGATGATTAGCGGGACCTTAGCCGCCGCCTGATATGAGGCGATAGTTTCAGCCGCCTGCTGTTTTGTGCGGCCCTCAAAATCGGCGGCGAACAGCACCAGCCCGCCAAGGTAAAAGTCCCGCACGTCGGATTCCGCCGTTTTTGTGTCGCAGCCGACAAGAAACATTTGCCCTACCTTTTCTTCAAGCGTCATACCCGCAAGAAGCTGCTCAAGCTTATCTGGCTCCTTCGGCGGCTCGGTATCGGGTGCCGGCAGCTGCGTCTCTTCGGTTACGGAGCCGGATTCCGGCTCGGTCACCGGCGCGATTATGTCGTCGGTTTCCGGCTGCGGCTCTGTGCCAAAACCGGAGGTATCAGTGTTATTCGGCATGTCCCCGGAGTTTTGGCATGAAACAATAAATGCAAAAGCAGCCGTGAAAAGAAGTAATAATAATGCTTTATTTAAAATTTTCAAGTTAGTTTTTTATACTCCGCCAAATTTCAAATGGGCTACATTCCCTCTAAATTAATTATTATACGCCATTTGGCAGCGTATGTCAAGCAAAGGGGGAAGGTATAAAAATCCGGCGACATTTTGCCGCCGGAGATATTTCTTATACTGCGGACGCGGTCAAAGCTAAACGCCTCGCTACGAGGTTGTTCCTCGCACTATTTTCCTAATGCTGTCCACCGAAAGGCAGAACATATCTGCAAGCGTTTCATAGGAATAATGCTCCGAGTACAGCCTGCGGATTTTGGCGTTCCGCTCTGCGTAATGTAGTTTCGCGCCGCTGCGTTCGCCCCACACGGTTTTGGCACCGCTTTTTGCGGGGACGTAAAGCAGCTCGCCTGAACAATATCTTTGTACCTGCTCAAGTAGCTGCTCGGGAAGCACATCCCGAGCGTTTTTATAGCCCACTTGTGCCCCGTCCTTTCCGTATTAGCGCATAGCCTTTTTGTAAAATGCCAAAACGCGCCCATACGCACGGCTGCTCCGAAACCCCGCAGGCGGCAGCCTTTAGCGCTGTCCACGGCGGCATTGTTTCGCCCACAGCCGCGACGCACGGACGCCCGGTAAAGCTTTTCTACCAGGCGCAAGGTATTTGCGCATCGGAAAGTCTGGGCATACCAAACCCCGACCCTGGCAGAAAGCTATGCCGTAATCACCTTCACAGTGATGGTCATCATTTCTCATCACCCTCCTTCCGGACCAGGATCGCAGATAATGCCTTATCTGCAAGCCCAATTATACCAAATATAACCTTTGTTTTTCAATACCAAGATTGTTTTTAAACATTTTATCCCCCGCAAAAACCGCCTTGCGCATTTTGGCTGGGACATTGTAAATATGACTAAAAATGAATATTTAACAAAATTATGTTGATAATTGTGGATGTATATGCTAATATAAGCTAGTAATACTCTCACGAGGTGGAAACCATCATATGTCGATGTACAACAAAAAGACTATCGAAGATATTGATGTAAAAGGCAAGCGTGTGCTTACACGCTGCGATTTCAACGTGCCGATTGAAAACGGCACGATCACCGACGATAAGCGTATCGTCGAGGCCCTTCCTACAATTAAGTACCTGTCCGAGCATGGCGCGAAGGTTATTCTGTGCTCGCACCTTGGCCGCCCGAAGGGAGAGTTCAACCCCGAGTTCTCGCTCGCGCCCGTCGCAAAGCGGCTTTCCGAGTTGCTCGGCCGTGAGATCCCGCTCGCTGCCGACGTTATCGGCGAGGACGCAAAGGCTAAAGTAGCCGCCATGAAGGACGGCGACATCATTCTGCTTGAAAACGTCCGCTTCCATAAGGAAGAGGAGAAAAACGACCCAGAGTTCTCGAAAGCTCTCGCATCGCTCGCCGACATCTTTGTCAACGACGCGTTCGGTACCGCTCACCGCGCGCACAGCTCCACTGCCGGCGTAGCCGCGTATCTGCCCGCAGTCTGCGGCTACCTCATCCAAAAAGAGATCACCATCATGGGCGAGGCGCTGTCGAACCCCAAGCGCCCGTTCATCGCGATACTCGGCGGCGCGAAGGTATCCGATAAAATCGGAGTTATCGAGAACCTGCTCGACAAGGTCGACACGCTGATTATCGGCGGAGGTATGGCTTATACCTTTATCAACGCAATGGGCTGCCCGATCGGCGCGTCCATTTGTGAAAAGGACAAGCTGGGCCTTGCCCAGGAGATTATGGAAAAGGCGCGCGCAAAGGGCGTCAACCTGCTTCTGCCTGTCGACAACATCATCGGCCGTGAGTACAAAGAGGACACCGTGTTCATGCGCATCTATTCCGACGCCATTCCCGACGGCTGGATGGGCCTTGATATCGGCGAGAAGACTCAGGAGCTCTTCTCGAAGACCATCATCGGCGCCGGCACGATTATCTGGAACGGTCCGATGGGCGTTTCCGAGTGGAAGAACTTCGCATCCGGCACCCGCGCAGTTGCTGCCGCGGTCGCGGCTTCGGGCGCAATCTCGATTATCGGCGGCGGCGACTCCGCGGCGGCTGTCGAAAGGCTCGGCTTTGCCGATAAGATGACCCATATCTCCACCGGCGGCGGCGCGTCGCTGGAATTCCTTGAAGGCAAGGAGCTGCCCGGCATCGCCTGCCTGGCTGACAAAGATTAAAAATGGATAAATCGAAACGCAGAACCGTAATCGCGGGCAACTGGAAGATGAATAAGACGCCCTCAGAGGCACGCACGCTCGCATGCGAGATAGCGAAAGCGCTCGAGGGCCTCGATACCTGCGACTGTGTCGACGTCGTGGTATGCGTGCCGTTTGTCGACATATGCACCGTCGCCGAGGCGCTCAAAGGCACGCGTATTAAAATCGGCGCTCAGAACGTGCATTTTAAAAAGAGCGGAGCATATACCGGCGAGATTTCCGCGCCGATGCTGGCTGAATGCGGCGTAACGCACGTCGTTGTGGGCCATAGTGAGCGCCGCCAATATTTCGGCGAAACCGACGAGGTTGTAAACCTGCGCGCAAAAGCCGCGCTTGAAGAAGGCATAACCCCCATCATCTGCGTCGGCGAGCTGCTCGCCGAGCGCGACGCGGGCATCACCGAAGAGGTTGTGTCCCGGCAGACCAAGCTAGCGCTTGCCGGATTTTCGGCGGATGAGGTAAAAAGGACAATCATAGCATATGAGCCGGTTTGGGCGATAGGCACCGGCCGAAATGCGACAGCTGAGCAGGCTGAAGAAGTTTGCGCCTTAATACGTAACATAATAGCGGGACTCCACGGTAAAGATATTGCAGAGGCAGTTACCATCCAATATGGCGGCTCGATGAAAGCCGAAAACGCCGCCGAGCTGCTCGCACAGCCCGATGTCGACGGCGGCCTTATCGGCGGAGCATCGCTTTCGGCAGAAGAGTTCGTGGAAATAGTCAAAGCCGCCCTGTAAAGCAATAGGACCGAAAATCGCGCGCGAGTCGGTATTTTGACTTGCGCGCGTTCGGTCCTTTGCAGGGTAAGTAGCCAAAATGTCCAAATACTTCCGTACTATAAGTTAAGACCGGAGGCCCGTCATGAAAGCTTACAAGCGAGCCGTATCTTTGGTCGTGGCTGCTATTATCTTAATATTAGCCGCGCCCGTTTCGGTATTCGCCTCGCCCGTCCAGGGCAACGCGATAACCTCCGTCACCATAAGTAAAAATAAAGACGCCATAAATGTCGCCGCCACGCTGTCCGACACATACGTAAGGGACAACCGCGGCAAAAGCATATACCTTTTCGAGCTGATGCCCGAGCAAAGCGAAAAGGACCTCTCCTCGCTTTCGCCGATTGCCGAAGCTAAGGTATCGCAGTCGCTGTCTTTCAGCCTTCCGTTCGACCCTAACGATAAAGCGCGGCTCCTTTCAAAATACGTGATTGCCGCAATAAATGCCGACGGCGTTTACACCGCATTGACTGACCCGCATTATATCTCAAACCCCGAGGCAGTTGCGGCAAATACATTCCCTTTTCCCGCGGCAGCGTCGAAAAAAGGCTTAGAAGTACAGCTTTTGTCGGACGCGCAGATGCTCGGCATATCGTACGCGGTTATAAACGTGTCGATTGACTCGCTGCTGCTTGGGGAAAGCACCCCGGATTCGGAGTCTTTTATTTTCGACGGAAAGACATATTATATTTCGCGCGAGCGGCTGGACTTGCTCGACCATCGCGTTAAAGTATTGTCGGACTCGGGCGTTACCGTTTACCTCAACATTTTGCTTGGGCCGCCAAATGACCAAACGCACGAAAAGCTAAAGGCGCTTTATTACCCCGAAGCGCTGGAAAACAGCACTGCACGGCTTTGCGCCGTCAATACCGAAAATGCCGAGGCGGTGCTATATTATGCGGCAATACTGCATTTTCTCGCAAACCGCTATACCGACCCGACGGGCGAGCACGGCTTTGCGGGCGGCTGGATAATCGGGTATGAGATAAATTCCAACCGCACCTACAACTTCATGGGCCCAAAGCCGCTTGCCGACTATACGGACTCATACGCCAAAGCCCTGCGTATCGCGTATACGATTCTGCGTTCGGTATATTCTAACGGCAGGGTCTATGTGTCGGTAGGCAATAACTTCAATGCCGCTTCGTCTGAGCTAAACTTTGCGGGTGACGAGCTACTAGATTATCCCGCCCGCCTGTTCCTCGAGCGGCTTAACCAAACAATTTCTATATCGGGCAACTTCCCCTGGAACCTTTCAATTAACCCTTACCCCTCCGATCCGGCTAACACCGCGTACTGGAACGACCCCAACACGCTACAAAGCTTTGACACGCCGTATGTCACCATGAACAACATTAAGGTGATATGCGACTTTATGGGGCAAGAGCAGTTCCTTTACGAGGGCGGCAAGCGGCGCATACTGGTCGGTAGCTTCGGCGTCAGCGGCGAAGCCGTCACCTCCGGCGAAGCGCTCCAAGCCGCGGCGTTCGCATATGCTTATTATACCGTCGCAACAAACGACGACATCGAGGCGATGATTTGGCACAGGCATGTCGACAGCGCGGATGAGTCGGGCTTGCGGCTTGGGCTTTGGGCGACTGCGGAGGGCGAGTCGCTCGTGCCTTCGCAAACTAAAAGCATATACGACGTGTTCAAATACATTGACACCGAGCGGTTCGGTAGCAAAGAACAGTCGCTTGAAAAGACTGCTTTCGCCCTCAAACTCATAGGCGCCGCGTCGTGGAACGACCTGATACCTGGATTTGATATTGAAAAGGTTGTCACGCGCAGCGTTCACGAAGATATATCGCACCTTTTCTCGGATATTGAAAGCAAATACAAACCAAAGTCGCTGTTTGATTTTACGAGCGGCGAGCTTTATGGGTTCTACGCTTCCGACAACGCCGGGTATATCGAGCTACGCACCGACCCGAGCGCAAACAAATATCTCATCACCGATACGTCAGCCACGCAGCGCAACGCTTCGGTGTTATATGCAAAGCTTGAGCCAATCTCGCCATTCGAATACATGGGCGTCTCAAAGCGCTTTGAAACCCCGGTTGACATATCTAAAGCTGGGTATATAACCATCTGCGTAAAAAGCGAGTTCCCTGAAGGTATCCCGACGGCTAGCATCATGCTCAGGCTCCTCGGCAGGTCAGCCGGCTCCGATAAGCTTGCCGTATACGAAGGCGTTTCGCAGATTAAGGCTGGCGAGTGGACGGAGGTCACTTTCAAGCTTACTGATTTCGCATCGTCTGCGCCTTATGTCGACACCATGAATATTTGGGTCAAGCCGGGCGACGTCACGCAAGGCTTTGAAGGCGAGATGGCGCTCTCGGTGCAAAGCGTTATCTTGCACTCAGCATCGTCTGTAAATATCCTGAGCATAGTGCTTTGGGCGTTTTTAATCGTCGTCGCCGCGGCAGTTTTGGGCTTTGTTGGGCTTATAATCCGCAACCAAATCCGCTATCGCATCAGGTTGCGCCGCCAGAAGCAGCGCGCCATGCTCAAGGAGCAAGCCCGCCGCATGCGCCAACAGCTACCGCGGCTCCCGCCGCCTTCGCAGGCTCAGACATCACAAGTACCAAGATTGCCGGCCCAACCTTCGCAGCAAAGGCAGCCAAAAACGCAACCGCCCAGCCAGCAGCCGAGAAGGCAAACCGGCACGGTATCCAAAGCAGGAAGCCAAACCGCAAGCATATCGCGCCCGAGAATGGATACGGCCTCGCATGGTGGGCAAACCGGCCGCGCCGCGCAAACATTAAAGCCGGCCCAAAGCCAGCTGCCGCCTGAGCAGCAGAAGCGTAGGCCTCGCCCGACGCGTAGGCCGCCAATTTAATCGAATTTGGGAGTATTTTGCTGCATATTGTTATAACCGTGATAAAAAAGAGGCTGCTTTCTGCAGCCTCTTTTTTGTTCAGCCTTGCGCCAGCTTACGCTGAGCCATAACAAGCCTGTAGTATACGCCTTTCTTTGCGAGCAGCTCCTGATGCGTGCCGAACTCGACCAGTTTGCCGCGTTCGAGCACCATCAACTTGTCTGCGTTGCGCAGAGTCGAAAGCCGGTGCGCTATCGCCAGCGTGGTACGGTTTTGTACCAGCTTGTTGAGTGCGTCTTGAATAAGCTTCTCAGTTTCTGTGTCAAGCGAAGCCGTAGCCTCGTCGAGAATCAGGATGCGCGGGTTATGTATTATCGCGCGCGCTATCGCGATGCGCTGGCGCTCGCCGCCTGAGAGCGAATAGCCCTTTTCGCCGACCATTGTGTTGTAGCCGAGCGGCAGGTTCATTATAAAGTCATGGGCATTAGCGATGCGCGCCGCCCTGATGATTTCCTCATCAGTCGCATAGGGCTTCGAGTAGGCGATATTGTCGCGTATGGTGCCGGAGAACAGGAACGTCTCCTGCAGCACGACGCCCATCTGCGAGCGGAGTGCGGCTTGCGAGATGTCCTTTATGTTGACACCGTCTATCTCAATGGCGCCTTCGTTTACATCATAAAGTCGCAGGATAAGGTTTATAAATGTTGTCTTGCCCGAGCCCGAGTGTCCGACGATGCCTATCATTTCGCCGGGGTTGATTTTGACGCTAACGTTCTCAAGCACGGGGTTGTAACTCTGGTAGCCGAAAGTGATATTCTTGACGTTGATCTCGCCCTCGATTTGGATGTCAATCGGCAGCCCTATATCGCTAACTTCCGGCGTCTCCTCAAGGATTTCAAATACCTTGCTCGCCGAGGTCAAAAACGCCGATATGGTACGTGGTATATGCGTAATCCAAAGCATCGGGCCGTAGATCATCGAAGCGTAGCTAGAGATCTGGGACAATGTGCCCAGCCCCATCTCGCCCTTGAACACTAGCAGGTTGCCGTAGTAGGAGATAAGGAAGTGTCCGAACTGGATGAGGAACCCGAGTAGCGGGAAGATTGTGTCAAACAGCTTGGCGTTCGATTCGTTCTGGTTTGAGGAGAGTACGCTGCTGTCTTTAAACCTTGAGATCTCGCGCTCCTCGGTGCCGAAGCATTTGACTATGCGGATACCGTTTAGTATATCGTGCAATAGGTAACTTGTGCGCGTGTTGAGTATCCACGCCTTGCGGTTGCGGCGCTGCACGACCTCCCAAACCTTTCGCACGGCGAACACCGTAATCGGCAGCGGCGCGAAGACAAACGCACAGATAAGGGGGTTTATAATCAGCAGTACAACAAGCACTATGAGGAAAGTGGCAACCTGAATAAACAGCGACGGAAGCGTGCCCGTTATAAAGCTCTGCATTTCCGCGGTATCATGGTTGACGCGCCCCATCAGGTCGCCCGCAGTGCGGCGCTGGATCGACGCCAGCGACAGCGATTGCAGCTTTTCGTATAGCAGGGTTTTCAGCACCAGCGTGAATTTGTTACCTGCAACCGCGGAGAATCTCGCCTGCATAACGCCCAGCGCGCGCTGGAATAGGTCAATCGAGACGAATGTGACGACAATTACGATAAAGCCTGTCATGCGGTTGCCCGTGAGCGAACCCACGACCTCGCCCGTCGGCTTTATGTATTTGTCGACCGCTATAGCCTGCAGCCACGGCACTACAATCGAGAAGATAACCCCGAATGCCGAGACTATAAACGGGAAGAACATCATCAACCGCAGGCCTTTTGTCATGCCCCACAGCTTTTTGTATACCGCCAACCTATCCATGCAGTACGGGCAAATCGTGGTGTTGTGCACATACGGGCGCCCGCACTTCTGGCAGAACTGCTCGGGCGTATCGTTTGTGATCGGCTCCTCGATATGCTTTTGGGTCAAAATCTCCATCGCCTTCACAAGGACCGAGTACCGCGGAAGATGCCTACCAGACACGAAGTTGCAAAGCAGCTTCGACGTGCCGTCGATTTTTGCGTAAAAGCCGCAAATTCCGTACATCACTTCGGTCCAAAACGCGGTCGCATGCGAAAGGTCGAAAACCTCAAGCAGCCGCCCGCCCTCGAGCTTGTATATCTTTTTGTTTGTAAAGGCCATGTAGCCTTCCACAAACTTGTCGTCCAAAATGTTGAACGGTACGCAGTATAAAAGCTTTTCGTCAGGCCCGACCGCCGCTTCATAAGCTTTTCTGTCAGCGTCGGGAAGCTCGTACATCAGTTTCAAAAAAATCAGCTCCTGTCAGCGATCTCTGCCGCCGCACCTTAGAGGTATATCTCTATTTTGCGATAGCTTGCGGGGTCGAGCTTTTTGGGATCGGGTATCTCAAACGTATTGCCGTCGATGTCGTTTATGAATATCCGCCCGTCTTCCATCACGCGGATGTTCGAGAACGGGTTGTTGAGTATAAATGTCACGCGCCCCGCAGTGGTTTCAGAATCCCAATACGAGTAGCCGAACTTATCCTTCACCGAGTATATCTTCTTTATCTCCGGCGTGAAGTACCTGCGGCTAAGCTCTTCGTTTATAAGCCGTACCGTCACCTCGTCGAAATCGGCGAGCCGGCGGATCATGCCTATCTCCTGCCCTTTGCCCTTCTCCTTCGTATCGGGCTCGCGGACCGAGATAAACTCGTCGGGATTTGTTATCGGGAACGCGCGGAGCACTATAACGCGCTCGAAATACTCCTCGGTCCCGTCCTCGTGCTTGAGCGTTAGCGATATAAGCCCGCCCTTTGACTTTGCGAATTTCGCGTTTTCAGGCGTCAGCGGGACCGACTCGCGCCTGTCCTTGAGTATAAGGTCGCCTTCGTCTATAAGCTCGTCAAGTATATCTTTCTTTTCTTTTTTCTCGCTAGGATTTTTATCCTCTTTGGTTTCGGTCTTTGTTGCCGAGGCTGCGACCTTGCCGTCGCCGTCGGCGTTTTCTTTCGTTTTGCCATTCTCATCGGCGACGCCATTTTTCTTCTTTTCGTCAGCCATCGATTTTCCCCTCCGGATTATGCGATTATAATATAGCCGCCCAGCCCGCTTATTGCGGATTTGCGGCAATTACATGCCTTGCAGCACTTTCTTCATCGCTTCGGTCTGAAGCGTGTATAACCTATAATAGATGCCTTTTTTAGCCATTAGCTCGTCATGCGTGCCGCGCTCCACAATCTCGCCGTTTTCTATGGCGAAAAGGTAGTTGCAGTCCTTCAGCGTCGACAGGCGGTGCGCGATGGTTATAGTGGTCTTGCCTTTCACAAGCTCGGTCAGCGCGTCTTGTATCAGACGCTCCGTTTCGGTATCCATCGAAGCGGTCGCCTCGTCGAGTATCAAAATCGTCGGGTTAAGCAGCAGCGCGCGCGCAATCGATATGCGCTGACACTCGCCGCCAGAAAGCGAACGGCTGCCTGTGCCCACTATAGTTTCATAGCCGTCCGGCAGGCGCATTATAAAGTCGTGGGCATTTGCCGCTTTTGCGGCTGCCACTACCTCGTCCATCGACGCGTCGGGACGCGCATAGCGGATATTGTCGGCTATTGTACCCCTGAAAATGAAAATCTCCTGAGAAACGATGGCTATGTTCTTTCGCAGCGACTCGCTCTTTATCTGCTTTATGTTTACGCCGTCTATCTCAATCGAGCCGCTTATGACATCGTAAAGCCTTGTTATGAGGTTTGCTATCGTCGATTTGCCGGCGCCGGTATGCCCGACGAGCCCCACATGGTCGCCGGGATTGATTTTAAACGAGACGTCCTTAAGTATGGGCCTGTTTGCGGTATAGTGGAAGTTCACACGCTGAAACTCAATCTCACCGCGCATGCGGTCGATATAGACGGCGTCGGGCGCGTCTGTGATCTCCGGCACGGCGTCGAGTATCTCAAACATGCGCTGCGCCGAGTTTATGGTGTCGGTAAGCTGGTCGGTAAACGAAGTGAAAAAGTTAAGCGGGCCGAAAATCATGCCTATGTAGCTGAAGTAGGTCGCAAAGTCGCCGTAGGTCATGACCCGGTTTATAACGTTTATACCGCCGAAGCCCCAAATCGCCCGGCTCGAAAGGCCAATGAGGAGGCCGATAATCGGGAAGATCGTCAGCGACACCATGTTAAGCTGCAGGCTCGTCTGGGTCAGCCGTTCGCTATACTGGTAGAACCTGTTTGCCTCTTCCGACTCTTTCGCGAACGCTTTGACGACACGGATACCGTTGAGAGTGTCGCCGAGCAGCGCGTTGAGCGACGACGAGCGCCTCCAGAGTTTGGTGTACATGCGCCAGAGCTTTGGCAGCATGAACTTAAACATCATCACGATTATCGGCACCGGGATGAACACTATAATTGTCAGCTTCCAGTTTATGATAAACAGGAAAATCGTCAGGCCGATAAAGTTGATGCTGTTTATAACCAGCGAAGGCACTGCATTAATAAAGAACCCGCGCACCCTTTCGGCGTCATAGTTCACGCGCGTTATAAGCCTGCCGGTCTGGTTGTTGTTGAAGAACGACAGCGACAGCTTTTGCATTGCCGTGAAAATGTCAAGTTTCATCTTTAGCGTAACGCGCGTTGACATTTTGGCGTTTGCGCGGTTTTGCAGTATGCCTATTCCAAGCGAGACCAGCGAGATGCATATTATGACCGTCACCATGACGTATACCCAAAACTCGCTATGCATCGTACCGATCTGCCTGCCGTTGATTACATCTGGCTCGCTTATGACTTGGTCAAGCAGTATGCGGTTGGAAATAAGCGGGTTTACGAGCGCTATCACGGAGGTCATTATCATGCAGAAGAAAACCGTGAAAAGCTCGAGCTCGAACCCTTTAAAATAAGAAAGAAGCCGCTTAACCACAGCTTTGCGGTTAAGACAGTGTTCGCAAATCTTCCTGGTCTGATCCGCGTAAACGCGGCCGCATTTTGGGCATTTCAGGTTAAACTGCTCAAAAATGGAGTCGTCGGGCTTGACTTCCTCCCCTTTCCGCAGCCTGTTAAAAATGTCCAAAAAAGCAAAAAGTTTTCGCTTGCGGGCGTTGGTGGAAAACGCCACAACGACTGTTGTGAGCAAGTTGATGTCTACTTCTTCTTTTTCTTCTTTACGATCGGATTGCTCGTCTTGCTCCTTTCTGCTCTTTAGTTTCGGGATTACTCGCATCTCATCGTCCACTCGCGCGAGAACCCGGTTGGAGCACACAAAGTTGTCAACATATACATCGTAAATTGTCTTGGCGTTATAGGCGTTAAAGTAGGCAAAATTTTTTGCCGGTGATTTTGATTTCGCGGTTTTCTTTGCCCCGTTTGCGTTAGGGTCGGTCCCGGCAAGCCTGCTGCCCTCGGCTTTAAACGACGCCGAGATAACATACAGCATGTCGGTCTCCCTGCTGTATGCCATCCAGGACTCGCCGTAATTGCCCGACTCGTCGAGGTCGAGCACAACCGCGACATCTAGTTTATCGGGGTCTACGCCGTGCGCTTCAAACGCTGCTTTAGCCTCCGGCGTAAGCATATCAAGCGGTAACACAAAATCAGCTCCGATCGTTATTGGGGTGTTTTCCTTGGTGCACAAAATTTGTAATGTCACAACATACCACTGTATACTATAACACACCCCCCTGTTATGTCAAGTGCAATTCATTGTTTTTTAAAATTTCGTATAAATTCTCAGCTTTTATTTAGGCTAAGTAAAAATCTTGTTGATTTTGTACACCCCTCCGCCTTGAAATACCTCTAGCGGTATGGTATTATAAGCTTAATTCACATTATCCGCGGTAGTAGAGATGAACCTGTTTGCAAGATTTTTTGGACGGCATGCAAAAGACGAAGCGATAAGGCGCGAGCTTATCAAAAAGCTCGACGGCCGCCCGATCAAATACGTTACCGAGCGGGTGCCAAAACCCGGCGCATACGATGAGACCGAGGAGATTGTTATCGGCCGCTCGGGCGCGATTATCGTCAAAGACGGCTTTTTGCTGGTCTTTGCCGACGGCAACGTGCTGTTTCGCGCAGAGACTGAGAAGCTGAAAGCATCAGAGCTTTACTCGATGGAAGGCGTCATTTTGACAGCCCCCGATATTGAGAACGGCGGCAAAGTCCGGACAGTTATCGCATATTATACATATTTTATGAAATAAAAAATCCGCCCGCTCTCTGTCGGACGGATTTTTTAATTTATGAGGTTGCGCCTAGTTCGTCATGCAGCGTTATGTTGTTGGTCTCGGCAAATTCACGGAGCAGTTTTAAGTATTTCTCAAACGCCACTTCTTTACGCTCGTAAAGTTCTATAGGTCTCGAAATGCCTACTGCCTCGATTGCGATTACGCGGGTTTTGCGCTTGATTCCGAAAAGCCCGCGCATAAAGCCGTTATAGTACCTTATTGACGTAATCTTTGAAGCGGGCAAGTTGTGATTTATAGGCGGGCTGACACTGTCATCAGTGACCACGATTTCGTGCTTGTCAAAAAGGATTTTTTCTTCATCCATTTTTGTCGCCCTCTCTCGCTTATTTGTTATGTAAATGTTAACACATTATACGATTATTGTCAAGTATAATTATTGTTACTTTTATCAAATCGCCAAAAGCGTAACAAATATAAAGCTAAACCGATTCAACGACAAGCACCCAGTCGCACCCTTTGCCCTGCGAAGGCGGCGCAAGTGTAGCTTTCTCGTCCCGCTTTATTATGCCGAAAATCTTCTCATCGCCTGTGCGCGGGTCAAACCAGCTTACGCGCAGCGGGCTTTTTAGCCCAAGCGGCTCGGGGTCGAACGTAAAGGGAATGCCAAGCGGTGAGTAAATATACACATAACCGTCGCCCGCCGCGGCTACCATATGGCCTATACCGTAAAACTGCTCGCAGACAAGCCCAAAAACAGGCTTAAGCGAGAAGTAGTCGCGCGAAAGGCGCAGCTCTTTAAGGTGCAACATCTGCTCAGCGCCCTCGTGAGTCAACGCCTCGCTCCAGGTGTACGGGAAATAGTCCGAAGGGGCGCGGTTCATGCTCCAGACGCAGTGGTTGCCGTAAGTATGCCCGCATGCGCCCGAAAGCACATCCCAATATGCGTTCTGCCGCACGTCCGCGCTGTCCCAGTAGTAGCGGGTCTTTGTGTTAAAGCATGCCGGATGGTCTTCATAGCGCGGCTCGGAGTCCAAATAAGGCTTTTCAGTCGCCGCCGCCATTTTGAGCATCACTTCGTCGGACGCGTAGCATTGCTCAATGCCGTGCGAAGTCTGCGCAGTGTGAAAGTCGATATAATCCGCGTCGCCGACAAAATCCACGGATGTCCTGCCGCCGACGGGGTGGAAGGTCATAAGGTGACCGTCGCCTGAGCTTTTTATCCCCGCCGCCATCGCGTCAACAATTTTGCGGTGGCGCTCCTCAAGCGGGCGGTCGCCGCCGAGCATCCATATGATGTTCGGGCGGTTTTTATACCTTTCGCCGAGCCATTTTCCATATAAAAATGCGTTCTCTTCGGTGAAAATCTCTGGGCCAATACCCCACGCTTTGTTGAATTTGTCGCCCCAAGTCGGAAGTAGCGCCAAAAACAACCCGTGCTTTTCGGCATCCTCCAGCGCATAGTCCACATGCGCCCAATAGCTATAGTCGCCGTCAGTGTCGGGCTTCGTTGGGTCGGGCATTCCGCCGTCTCCAATCTTTAGCGGGAGCCGCCCGTAGAAGTTCGGCGTCCTTAGCCCGTCCTTTTCGGCAAGTGCGACGCACTGCACCGCTGTAAACCCCTGCCTTGCGCGGGTGGAAAAGTAATAGTCCATCTCCTCCCGGCTTAAGGCGTGGAAAAGCTCCCATGCAGTATCGGCAAGATAGAAAAACGGCGCCCCGTCATCCCACGAAAGGTACCTGCCACAAACTTTTAGGCCGCGCATATCGCTCACCTTCCATATATTATATTATTAAAGTACAACGCTCGTTACGGGCACATAAAAATATTGCCGCGCGACTCTAGCTGTCGGGCGGCGATATTTTAAAACTTATTTAGCTCAAGCGACTCGTCGTCGGTGCCTTTTTCGATTTCCTTTACAACGACATAATAGCTGTATTTGTCGTTTACCTCAATCTTTACTCGGTCGCCGACTTTTTTGCCTAGCAGCGCGCGACCGAACGGCGACTCCTTGCTTATTAGCCCTGAGAGCGGGTCGCTGCGCAGCGTGGTGACGATTTTAACCGTCTGTTCTTCGCCGCTTTCCTCGTCGTAGAGCTTAACGGTGTCAAAAAGGCCGATTTTGTCTTCTTCGGACTCGACCTTTATGACGACGGCGTTGTTTATCATGTTCTGCAGGTAACGGATGCGGCTGTAGGTGCGGTTGAGTTCGCGCTTGAGCGTCCGATACTCGTCGTTTTCGCTAAGATCGCCGAGTGCTCGGGCGCGCTGCAGCTCTTCCCTGAGCTGCGGCGTTACCTCTTTGATGAGGTAATCTATTTCTTCCTGCATCTTTTTTATGTCAACTTCGGTAAGTTCATGCTGTTGCATATGACTGTCTCGGGTGCTTCCCTTCCTCCTTAAATGTAGAAAAGATTATATCATCCAAAGCCGTTTTTGTCAAATATAAACTGTCCCGATCCCGCAATCTAGCGCGCAACTAATCAAATTCCTGAAGGTACGCACCACGCCTAACTAAATTGACACCGCTACTGCTTGCCTGCCGACCTTGCTTTGCGCTGGTCGCGGCGGATTTTCGCGGCCATATATTCCCTGTATTCCTCCTCTGTTTCGCAAATAAGCGGAGGCACGGGAGTGGGCTTGTCATTTTCGTCGAGCGCTACCATTACAAGATATGCACGGTTGATGTGGGTTTTCTCGCCGTCGAGCCGCTCTATATATGTGTCGACGCGCACTTCCATAGACGTGCGGCCGGTATATGTGACCTGCCCGACAAGCACGAGCGTATCGTTTACATATGCCGGGTGCTTGAACTCGAGGTGGTCGATTATCAGCGTCGTGACATTGCGTCCCGAATGCCGGCGCGCGGTCACAGCCGCGACCACGTCTATCCACTCGACAAGCCGTCCGCCGAAAAGGCGACCCGAGCCGTTTATATGCTCGGGCATTATAATCTGTATTTGCTCAGTTTTTGAATCGCTTACCCGTTTTGGCTCAAGATTAACCATAAATCCCACGTTTTCATATAATGGAAAGGTATTTCACGAAAGTATAAGGAGTGATACCGCTTGGCAGAAGCAAGCCTCCCCGCCACAAAACACTATTTCAGCGGCGGCAATACGGCGTCGGGCTTTGTCAGCTACTATGACTACATCTTCAGGGACCTAGACAGGCTTTACATAATCAAAGGCGCGCCCGGCACCGGCAAGTCAAAGCTCATGCGGGACATAGCCAACGAAGCGAACAACCGCAACTTTACGGTCGAGTATTACCACTGCGCGTCCGATCCGGACTCGCTTGACGGCATAATCATCCGCGATATATCTGTCGGAGTGCTCGACGGAACCGCACCGCACGTAGGGGGAACGTTGCAGTTTGGTCCCGTCGAGCCGCTTTATTTTTACGCTTTAGAGCGATTACTTAAGCGTCACGCGCAGCCGCTCTGTCCCGCAGATAAGCTCATATTCGCCGGGCGTAAACACCCGCTCGCCGCTTTCATTGTAGAGCGAGAAGTCCTCGCGCGTCAGCTCAAACTCGACCTTAGACTCATGGCCGGGTTTGAGTTTTACGTTCTCAAAACCTATCAGCACCTTGTTCGGCGCGCCGGGCATATCCCACGCAGGCTTAAAGTATAGCTGGGCTACTTCGGTTGCCTTGTATCCGCCGGTGTTTTTAATGGTGACCGACACTTTGATATTATCTTCCGACTGCACAGCGGTAAAGCCGCCGTACTCGAAAGTTGTATAGGTAAGCCCATGACCGAACGGGAACACCGGCTCGCCGCGGAAGTATTTGTAGGTGCGGCCTTCCATGTTGTAGTCCTCAAACGGAGGGAGCTCGTCCACCGAGCGGTAGAAGGTTACAGGCAGCCTGCCGGACGGGCTGTATTTGCCAAATATCAGGTCGGCAAGAGCCGCGCCGCCCTGCGCTCCGGGGTAAAATACCTGCATTATAGCGTTGCAGCGCTCTTTTGCCAAGGCGAGGTTTACCGCGCTACCGCTGATGTTAATAAGCACAGTGGGTTTGCCGACGGCCATGACAGCCTCAAACAGCTCGCGCTGCACCTCGGGCCAATCGAGGTCGCGCTTGTCGCCGCCGGTGAGCGCCGCGTCTCCTTCCTCGCCTTCCATCGCGGGGGTAAGTCCGAGGAACAAGAGCACCACGTCGCTCTTCTGCGCCGCAATAACCGCCTCGCGCAGGAGGGTTTCGTCAGCGCGCCTCCACGCGCGGCAGCCCATCGCATAGTATACTTTGCCTTTTGCGGCTTGCTTTATACCCATAAGCGGGGTAATAATCTCGGACGGTATGCCGTTGTAGTTTGCAAGCGCGGTCGTGCGCTCGTCTGCATTCGGCCCAATGACCGCAATCGTCAAGTCTTTGGTATTATTAAGCGGCAGAATGCCGTCGTTTTTGAGCAGCACCATCGACTTGCGCGCGGCTTTACGGCTGAGCTTTATATGCTTTTCGCATTCGACGACGTCGTAGTCGATATTATCGTAGGGGCAGTCGTCGGCGAACATGCCTAGCTTAAAGCGTGTTTCAAACAGCATCTCGCAGGCGCGAGTGATGACGTCCTCGCTTATCAGCCCTTGCGCGACGGCAGCGAGCAGGCTGTGGTAAGCCGAGCCGCAGTTAAGCTGGCAGCCGTTATTCAGCGCGAGCGCCGCGCTTTCGGCTTCGGTGCTTGTCACCCTATGGTGGCGGTTGATGTCGCATATTGCGCCGCAGTCGGACACGACATAGCCTTCAAACCCGAACTGCTTGCGCAGTATCTCGCCGAGCAAAGTCGGCGACCCGCAGCACGGCTCGCCGTTGACGCGGTTATACGCGCACATGACCGCAGCGGGCTTTGAGTGCTTTATAACATACTCGAACGCCGCAAGGTAGGTTTCGTAAAGGTCCTTTTTCGACACCACCGCGTCAAAGCTGTGGCGCAGGGCTTCGGGCCCGCTGTGGACCGCAAAATGCTTAATTGTGGAGTCGACCTTGCGATAGACGGGATGATCGCCCTGAAGTCCTTCTACAAACGCGCATGCGATGCGGCTTGTCAGGTATGGGTCTTCGCCGTAGGTTTCATGACCACGCCCCCAGCGCGGGTCGCGGAATATGTTGATGTTGGGCGACCACATCGTCAAGCCCTGGTACTGCAGAGTGTCCCCGAATTTTTTGCACTCGTTGTATTTGGCGCGCGCCTCGTCGGAAATAGCGGTCGCGACCTTCTTTACAAGTTTGGGGTTCCAAGTCGCGGCAAGCGCGATCGCCTGAGGGAAGACGGTGGCGGTGCCGGCGCGGGCGACGCCGTGCAGGCATTCGTTCCACCAGTTATAGGCTGGGATGCCAAGCCTTTTAATTGCGGGGGCATCGAACCGCAGCTGCGAACATTTTTCGGCAAGCGTCATTTGCGCGACAAGCTCGCGCGCTTTGGCTTTAAAATCTACCATATGCGCTCCCTCATTATGTTTTTCTTTGCCGGCCGCCGTTCTTTACGTGGGCAGGCATTCTGCACTATTCTTACTAGGACAAATTATAGCAAAAAGGAGCGCCAAGAATGTTAATAATATGTTAATCCGTATCAAAAACGGGCATATTGGAACCCCTTCCCACGTAAGGGACACGAATTATCCCGGAGTATGCGACGAAATAGTGAATCTCGGCGAGTTTTGGCGGACTGAGAAACTGCGGGAGTCGGGCGCCGAGATAAAGCATATAATAAACGAAAAGCATGGGCACTACACTAGGGCTCATGCTTATCTGCATGCCGCCGAACAGCTTGAAAGCGAGCTGCAGCGCATATACAGCGGTGCTATACTCGCAGAAAAAATGGCGGCTGCGGCAAAGCGAATCATCGCCGCTTGCTATAAAAGCAAAAACACAGGCTCGTGCGGCAGGCTCGTTATACGGCCGCTCGAGGCGTTCACCGCAGGCGGCGTGGTCGCGTTTGACACTTTCGCAAAGTTTGCGTCAAAACGGTTTTACATACGCGACGAGCGGGGTATCGGTTACCTCTTTTTGCGCGAGATAATCGACGGCGCGCTGGCGCATGGCGAGACCATCGAGCTTTCGTACGATGCCTATTCCGGCAAGCGCGAGCGCGCGGTCTATCTTTTGGGAGCCGACACGGCGTTTGTGCCCTACCGCTATGACGAGCACGGCTATTGCGAGGGCGATAAGCTCGTCAATATGGAAAGGTTTATTGACCCCACCGCGCTGACACAGTACAAAAGCGGCATACGCTTCACTAAGCGATACCGCGACCTGCTGTACGCGGGCGCGGCGGCTGAGCTGCAAGCCAGCCGTGCGCTTCACGACCGGCTTGAGGTGCTCTACGGCGAGGCGATGGATTTTGCGCGCAAGGAGGAGTTCACCAAACGCCTTCTGATGAAAATCTTTAGCTAACGGAGGATTCGCCCCTTTGCAAATTTAGGCTTATTGCACTTGCCTTCTATATATCCTGTTAATTTCAGCATTGCCCCAAGCCCACGCCGCCTTTATAAGGCGGCGTTTTTGTCTTTTAGGCGTCCGTGGTAATATCATGAGGAATTGTGAAACATATTATAACGGAAAGCGTCTAATTGCGGTGAAAGGTATGCCACAGATACCAAAAACCGCAGGAGGAATAAAAATGAAAAAACTCGTCTCACTTTTACTTTGCCTGTTTGTATTTGCGGCGCTGGCAATACCCGCAGCCGCATCAGACGAAATTGAGCTTTTGCCCGTTTCATCGGATATCCCCGAGGGCGAAGCGGTCGAAGTGTTTGATTACGCCGACCTTGACGCCGACTGGTACCGCGAAGCTGCGGAAAAATACGGCTATCCCGATATTTTCGGGGAAAGCGTCAACTTTGAGCCGGAAAAAGAGATTACGCGCATCGAGTTTGTGCAGCTACTGCACCGCGCGCTCGGCATCAGCATTAAATACTTTGCTGCGCCCGACATCACCGATCACTTTGACGATATGGATAACGAAGACCTCGGCGCAAGCGAGCTTTACGACCTTGTGTCTGCTGGCATAATCAAATCCGGTGGCAGCTTTGATCCCACCAGGCCGCTGACCCGCGAGGTTATGGTGCACTGGACCATCGCCGCGCTCGACTATGTCACCGGCGGCGATTATGCGATTATTTTGATCATGCCCGAGCCGTTCGACGATGACGACCAGATATCCGAGGAATACAAAAACGACGTTGTCAAAGCCGTTATACTAGGCATTATCAAAGGACGCGGCGACAACATGCTCTATCCCAAAGCCGCCGCGACCCGCGCCGAAGCGGTGACCGTTGTAAAGCGCCTTGTCGACATTGCCGATAGCCTGACAAAGGGCGTTAGGATTTCCGCCTTCGCAGAAGAGATAGACGGCGCGCTCGAGATGAGCCTCACAATATTCAACAACACCGACAATGACGTTATCATTAACCATTCTTCCGGGCAAAAGTACGACTTTAAGATTTTCGATGCCGATGGCGAGATAATCTACACCTGGTCGGCTGACAAATTGTTCATAGAAATGCTCACGGCGACCGAAATCGCTGCGGGCGAAAGCGTAACCTTCACCGAAACGCTCTCCGCTGATGAGTATGCCGCGATAAAGGAAAAAGCGGTTGAGCTGCGCGCTTATGTTGTTGGCACAGCCGATTTCTTTATCGATGAAAACGGTTACCCCGCCCCGATTGCGTAATAGTTAAAATAACATAAAAGCCCCGGCTATTTATGCCGGGGCGATTTTTGGCGTAAAAAAAGCCCGGCAGGCTGATTTGCTTGCCGAGCTCATGGAGCTAATGGTGGGACTCGAACCCACGACCTGTTGATTACGAATCAACTGCTCTACCGGCTGAGCTACATTAGCATGCTGCTGTTTACAGGGCGTATTTTTTATGCTATAATGAATAGGCTTTGAAATCGACGTAGTATACTATAGCACAAATGCTCGGTTTTGTCAAGTTGAATTTTTGCAATTTAAGGCTTTAAGAATGTCAAACCTACAAGAACCCCGACTTACCGACATTGCCTATGTAAAGCAGCTAATGGCCCGGTATGGGCGGCATTTTGACAAGCGCTTTGGGCAAAATTTTCTTATAAACCCCACCGTGCCACGAAAAATCGCCGAAGAGTGCGGCGCGCCGGCTGAGTGTGGCATCCTTGAGATCGGGCCGGGAATAGGCACGCTTACGGTCGAGCTGGCAAAGCGATTTGCCAAAGTCACGGCGGTCGAGCTAGACCGAGGGCTTATCCCAATACTCGGGGAAACACTCGCCGATTATAGCAACGTTGAGGTCGTATGCGCCGACTTCCTTTCGCTTGACCTTAAAATCTTTGTATCGGAGCATTTTCCGGGAAAAGAGGTCGCGGTTTGCGCCAATTTGCCCTATTACATCACCACGCCGGTTATAATGAAGCTGCTCGAGTCAGGAGTGCGTTTTCACTCGATAACCATTATGGTGCAGCGCGAGGTTGCGGCGCGCCTTTCCGCAAAACCAGCCACGCCAGAATATGGCGCGATTACCGCCGAGGTCGCGTGGTACTGCAGCGTAAAAAAGCTTTTCGGCGTGCCCGCGTCGAGCTTTATCCCCGCGCCGAAAGTCGAGTCGGCTGTCGTAAGACTCGAACCGCATGAGCCGCCGTCGAAAGTAGTCACGCGCGAAGAATACCGCAAAGTCGTAACCGCCGCATTTGCCAAACGCCGTAAAACGATTTTAAATGCGCTCTCAGCAGGCCGCGATAAGGAAGAAGTCGCGCGCCGGCTGAACGAAGCCGGCATTGAACCGGAGAGGCGGGGCGAGACGCTATCGCCTGAGGAATTCGCCGCCGTGGCGCTCGCGCTGCGGGGGATTTTATAAAAAAATCGCACTCGGACGAGTGCGCAACTTTATGATTTTGGCGGAGAGGAAGGGATTCGAACCCTTGGTACCCTCACGGGTATCGCCGGTTTTCAAGACCGGTTCCTTAAACCACTCGGACACCTCTCCGTAAACGCGGGGTCACCACGCCGGTTATTAATTTTATCACAATGGCAGCCTTCTGTCAAGCAAAAGTTGTGGAAGTCTAAAAATAAGAGAAAATCCAAAAACATCTTGCAATTTTATAAAGTATATGATACAATATAATTCGCTTGGCTCGTGAAAAACCGACGCGCGCATAAAGTAATCACGCCGGTTTTGCAAAATACAGCCGTGATATTGATTTGATTATACCTAAATATACGTTTTCGGAGGAAGTTAATGGAACCTGTTCAAATAGTATTCGGCATAATCCTTCTGATATTTGCGGTATTTTTAACTGTTGCGGTCCTAATGCAGTCCGGCAAATCGCACAGCCTTGGCACAATCTCGGGTAGCGCCGAGACCTTTTTCGGCAAAACCAAGGCGAAGACAATCGACAGGATGCTGAACAAACTCACCACGATCGTGGCGATTTGTTTTGCGCTTTTGGTTATTATCGTTTTTGTAATACAGGACGACAACGACCTTGCCGCACTGTACGAAGAATATCTTAAGTCGCTCCAAACCGAAACGACGGAAGAAACCGCTGAAGCCTCCGAAACCACTACTGCCGAAGAAGCGCTTACCGAGGCCGGCGTAGATACATCCGCTTCGGAAAATGAAGCCGCTGAAGGAGAGACTGCCGCGGCGGAAGCTACCGCTGAAGAAGGCCAGTAACCCCGTGCGGTTTTATATAAAATGCCGTTACCTGATTGGGGGTTGTGTTAGTACAACCCCCGGTTTTTATTCTATCAGGCCAAAAGAAAGGACTGTATAGCATGATAAAACTACATGATGGCGGAGTATTCATAAAAGGCGGCAGAGAGATTGCCGCAAGATGCGACATAAGCCCAGAAGAGGCACGTCGCGCCACAATAGCATACCGTATACTAAAAGCTCACGACGTGTCGGGCGGCGAAAGCAATCAGCTTCATCTGAAGTTTGACGCGCTTGCTTCGCATGACATTACATACGTCGGGATAATCCAGTCTGCTCGCGTGCGCGGGCTAGAGGAGTTCCCGGTGCCCTATGTGCTTACAAACTGCCACAACAGCCTTTGCGCCGTCGGCGGCACGATTAACGAGGACGACCACATGTTCGGCCTTTCGGCGGTTAAAAAATATGGCGGGATTTTCGTGCCGGCGCACCAGGCGGTCATTCACTCATATATGCGCGAGCAGTTCGCAGGATGCGGGCGCATGATTTTAGGCTCGGACAGCCATACCCGCTACGGCGCGCTCGGCACGCTCGGCATTGGAGAAGGCGGCCCAGAGCTTGTCAAGCAGCTTGTCGGCGAGACATACGATATAGACATGCCAGAAGTCGTCGCCGTATTGCTGCGCGGCGCACCGCGGCCCGGCGTCGGCCCGCACGATGTTGCGCTCGCGATTATCGGAGCTGTATTCGATAGAAAATATGTCACCAACAAGATAATGGAGTTCATCGGCGACGGCATTAAGAATCTGCCTATCGAGTACCGCAACGGCATCGACGTGATGACCACTGAAACGACCTGCCTATCGTCGATTTGGATGACCGACGAAGAGACCGAGCGTTACTTCCGCATCCATGGCAGGCCGCAGGACTTTGCCCCGCTCGCCCCGGGCGAGATAGCATTCTACGACGGGCTTATCGAGGTCGACCTATCGGCTATCGAGCCGATGATCGCTCTGCCCTGCCACCCGAGCAAGGCGTACAAGCTCTCCGACGTGATTGCAAACCCCTACGACACGCTGAAAAACAGCGATATAGACCTTACCGGCAAGATAACGCCCGACGGGAAAATCCGCGTCGATCAAGGCATTATCGCAGGCTGCGCGGGCGGCACATTCGACAACATCTGCGCGGCGGCGGATATTTTGGGTGATGCCGGTATCGGGAACGACGCATTCTCGCTCTCAATTTATCCCGGCAGCCAACCTGTCATGTCGGCGATACTCAAAAACGGCGTCGCTTCAAGGCTTATCAGCGCCGGCGCGACGCTGCGTACCGCGTTCTGCGGACCCTGCTTCGGAGCCGGCGACGTGCCCGCGCATGGAGGGTTCTCGATACGCCATACGACGCGCAACTTCCCGCATCGCGAGGGCTCGAAAGCCAGCGAAGGGCAAATCGCCGCGGTCGCGCTCATGGACGCGCGCTCGATTGCCGCGACTGCGAAAAACGGCGGCATATTGACCTCGGCGCTCTCGCTTGACGTTGAGTACGGAGATTACGAGTACACCTTTGACGACAGGTCATACCGCGCGCGCGTCTACAACGGCTGGGGCAATCCGAAGCCTGAGACCCCGCTCGTCTATGGCCCCAACATCACAGACTGGCCGGATTTCGACCCACTGGGCGAGCATCTGCTACTTGTAGTCTGCTCTGTGATTGACGACCCGGTCACCACCACAGACGAGCTTATACCCTCGGGCGAGACCTCGTCGTACCGCTCAAACCCGATTAGGCTTGCCGATTTCACTCTCTCGCGTAAGGACCCGGGATATGTAACGCGCGCTAAAGCGGCAGTCAAAGACGCGCCACCCGCCGAGGTGCTAGCGGCTGTAAAAGAACTTGTCGGCACAGATTCCCCGCAAATAGCAAGCGTTATCTATGCTGTAAAGCCCGGCGACGGATCCGCTCGCGAGCAGGCGGCATCCTGCCAGCGCGTGCTCGGCGGCGCCGCCAATATCGCGAAAGAATACGCGACAAAGCGTTACCGCAGCAACCTCATAAACTGGGGTATGCTGCCGTTTACCACCGACATAGACGTGCATAGCCTGCCTTTCGGCGTAGGCGATTATATCCTCGTCAGGAATGTGCGCAAAGCGGTCGAAGATGGCGCGACAGAGTTTGACGCGTTTGTAATAAAGCCTGACGGCTCAAATACACCGCTTGCGCTACATATGGACCCGCTCACCGAAGAAGAGCGCGAGATTATACTCGCAGGCTGCCTCAAAAATATAAAGCGCAAATAAATAAAAAAGCCTTCGGCCGGCGCCGAAGGCTTTTTTGTTCCGAAAGTATTGGATTGCCTTCTATAAAATAAACGCCGTTCGGTAAAACCGAACGGCGCCAAGTATCCAATAATTTATCTGTGCTTGCGCTTTCTAGCCGCTTCGGACTTTTTCTTGCGCTTTACGCTGGGCTTCTCGTAATGTTCCCGCTTGCGGAGCTCCGAGAGCACCCCGGCTTTGGCGCACTGACGCTTGAATCTGCGAAGAGCCATATCAAGTGTCTCATTTTCTTTAATCCGTACCTCAGCCACTCTTCATCCCTCCCTCCGCAGCGGCATTTGCCGCATCCGATTCACGCGCCTTGACGCGCAATAGCAACGCCAAACCACGATTTATCACATTCTCTCATTTGAAATACATAAGAAATTATACACCAGTATATCCACGTTGTCAAGTAAAAATTTGATGTTGAGCCGAATTTCTGCTCAATAATTAACTTATTTGATTACCAAGTTGACAAGTTTGTTTGGAACGTATATTTCTTTTATGACCGTCTTGCCCTCAAGCATCGGGGCAAACTTTTCATCTGCGCGAACCGCGGCGACGACGGCGGCTTGCTCGGCGCCCATCGGAATAACGAGCGTGCCGCGCAGTTTACCGTTGATTTGAACCGCTATCTCGACCTCTTCGTCAACGGTCTTCGACTCGTCCCACTCTGGCCACTTTGCCAGCGAGATCAGCTCGCTGCTTCCGAGCACAGTCTGGTTAAGCTCCTCGCACAGGTGGGGCGCAAACGGGCAAAGCAGCGTTATAAACGTGGCAAATTCGTCTTTCGTTAGGCGGCCTGTGTCGTTTATCTTGTTGAGCAGCGTCATCATCGCGGCGATCGCGGTATTAAATTTCATGTTGTCGATATCGAGCGTGACTTTCTTTATCGTCTTGTGGAAGTCCCGCTCAAGCTCGGGCGTCACTCCCTCGCCCGATATGAGCTCGGGCAAAGCGGCGACGCGCTCGAGGAACCTGCGGCAGCCGCGTATAGAGGCGGGCGACCAAGGCGCCGCTTTCTCAAAGTCGCCTATGAACATCTCGTAAAGGCGCAAAGTGTCGGCTCCGTACTCCTCGACTATGTCGTCGGGATTTATGACATTGCCGCGCGACTTTGACATTTTCTCGCCGTTTTCGCCGAGTATCATGCCGTGCGCGGTGCGCTTGAGGTAAGGCTCGGAATACGGCAGCACGCCGATATCGTAAAGGAACTGCGCCCAGAAACGCGAGTATAACAGGTGCAGCGTCACATGCTCCATACCGCCGTTGTACCAGTCGACCGGCATCCAATACTTTACCGCTTCGGGCGATGCGAGCGCGTTGTCGCAGTGCGGGTCGCAGTAGCGGATGAAGTACCACGAGCTGCCCGCCCAGTTGGGCATAACGTCGGTCTCGCGCTTGCCGGGGCCGCCGCACTTTGGGCAGGTGGTGTTGACCCACTCCTCGCACTTCGCGAGCGGCGACTCGCCGGTGTCGGTCGGCTCATACTCGTCAAGGTCAGGCAGAAGCAGCGGGAGCTGGTCCTCGGGAAGCGGCACCCAGCCGCACTTCTCGCACCAAACCATCGGCACCGGCTCGCCCCAATAGCGCTGGCGCGAGAACACCCAGTCGCGCAGCTTGTAGTTGACCTTCGGCTGCGCAAGCCCTTTTTCGCCGAGCACCTCGACTATCTTCTTCTTTGCGTCTTCGACGCTGAGGCCGTTTAGGTAATCGGAGTTGACGAGCACGCCGGTTTCGGTTTCGGTATACGCGCCGCTCTCGACGTCTACCTCGGCGCCGCTGCTGTCGGCAACTACCTGGACGATTGGCAATCCGAACTTCTTTGCAAATTCCCAGTCGCGCGTGTCATGGCCTGGAACCGCCATAATCGCGCCTGTGCCGTAAGTAGCGAGGACATAGTCCGAGATAAATATCGGTATGCTCACCCTGTTTGCGGGGTTTATTGCTACAACGCCGTCGAGCCGCACGCCAGTCTTCTCTTTTTGAAGCTCGGTGCGTTCGAAATCGGACTTTCTTGCCGCCTGTGCCTGATACGCCCTGACTTCGTCGGCATTGTTAATTATACCGGCGCTTATCCATTTTTCGACAAGTGTATGTTCGGGAGCCATTACCATGTATGTCGCGCCGAAAAGGGTATCAGGCCGGGTGGTGAAGACGACAATCTCGTCGCCGGCGCTGGTGCCAAACTTGATTTCCGCGCCGTCGGACCGGCCAATCCAGTTGATCTGCTGGGTTTTGACGCGCTCGATGAAGTCGAGGTCGGCAAGCCCGTCGATGAGCCGCTGGGCGTAATCGGTAATTTTGAGCAGCCACTGGCTTTTGACTTTGCGAACCACTTCCCCGCCGCAGCGCTCGCAGACGCCGCCGACAACCTCTTCGTTAGCAAGCACGACTTTGCACGAGGTGCAGAAGTTGACGGCTATCTCCTTTTTATATGCGAGCCCATGCTTGAAAAGCTGGATGAATATCCACTGCGTCCATTTGTAATAGGACGGATCGGTGGTGTTGATCTCGCGCGACCAGTCGAACGAAAGGCCAAGCGACTTAATCTGTCTCTTGAATGTCGCGATGTTGCGCTCGGTGATAATCTGGGGCTTGATTTTGTTTTTTATCGCATAGTTTTCTGTCGGTAGGCCAAACGCGTCCCAGCCTATCGGGAAAAGCACATTATAGCCCTGCATGCGCTTTTTGCGGGCTATAATGTCCATTGCTGTATAGGGGCGTGGATGGCCGATGTGAAGCCCCTGCCCCGAAGGATATGGGAACTCTACGAGCGCGTAATACTTAGGTAAAGTGTAGTCGTTTTTGGCTACGAAAGCAGAGCGGCGATCCCACTCGTCTTGCCATTTCTTTTCAATTGCCTTGTGGTCGTATTTCATTTCCTCTCTCTACCTTATCAACAACAATGTATTTTGATATATCAATCTCAGCTCCATCAGCCCAGAGCTTTTCGAGGTTGTAAAAGCGCCTTGTCTCGCTGTTAAAGATATGCACAATCACCGAGCCATAATCAAGCAGCACCCAGGTGGCTTCGTCAAGGCCCTCAATATGCGAGGGGAAGACGTTCATCTCGCCCATCTTGACCTCGAGCGTGGTTGCGATAGCCCTTATCTGCGTGTTGGAGTTGCCTGTGCAGATGATAAAGTAATCGGCAATTATCGTTTGGTCGCTGACATGCAGCATCTTGATGTTGGCAGCCCGGGTTTTTGAAAGCTCGCCTAATATCGCGCCTGCCAGCTCGAGCGGTTGCGCATGTTGCAGATCCTTTTTCGGTGCGCTTTCTTCCATGCCGTTGCTCCTTCGTTTTATTTTAGCCCTATCTTTATGCCGTTTTTTTCAATATCGTCGGCATTATAGGTGACGACGCTCCCGTCGCCCGACATATATAGGTTATAAATCTCGGTTCCGGGGTCGTCGGTGAATATCCTGTCCACGTCAAAATACGAGTCGGGAATGCTTTTATCGTATACGTTTAGATAATTATTTACAATATTCAGCATCGCTTTGCGCTGCATAATGTAAAGCGTGCCTTTCGAGTTGCCGGCCCCGGGCATTGTCATCATAGTGATGTTCGACATATCCACGCCCAACGCAGCTTTTGCGAAATATATGCAGTCGGAAAGCTGCAGGTTGGTAACGAGATTGGGCAGGATATCCTTCGCCAAGCCCGAAATCATTTGGATGCTTATCGAGGATTTTACCTTCGATATAAATGCGGTGATAAACATTTTCTGCGCGTCGCCGCGCGCAAGGTCGGCCATTATATAACCGGAGCGGTAACGTACAAAGCCCTCGGCGTCCTTGCCCATTAGCGTCTGCTGGCCTTTTTTTATGTTGATATAGAGGTTTTGCTCAGGGTCCTCGTAATACATGTCGTACGGGACATACATGTCCACGCCTCCAATGCGGTCTACAACGGCCCTGAAGCCCTCTAGGGTTATCATCGCATAGAAGTCTATCGGCACGTTGAGGCTATTTGAGAACATTTCAGCAAGGCTCTTTAGCGCCTCTTTGGTCGGGTCCGGGCTTTTTGCCCGTACCGCCGCAGCCCTGAACACCTTGTACGCAGTGTTTATCTTGCCATAAGAGCCGCCGAATTCCGCATAAGTGTCGCGCGGTATCTGTACCATCGAGATTTTGCCGACATTGCAGTCAAACGAGGCGATTATTATTACGTCGGTGTTACCAGCAACCTCGTCCATGCCGAGCAGAAGGAAATTATATACATTATCGCGGCGCTTGTAAACGCCGGACTCGCTGTTTTCAGAGCCGGGTTTGCTATCCTCTACTTCAGATGATTCAAGGCTTTTCGTCTCCGTGCCGGCGTAAAGCGTATGGTATTCGCTTCTCCCGGCTTGCGGTTTTATCAAAAGGCTCCGCAATAAAAACCCACCGGTAAATACTACGGCGACAATTATCACCGAGAGGATAATAATTAAGGCAAGCTGCCAGTTTAACGCTTTTCTTTTATGCGGTTTTCTTATTTTTGTGCCATTCATCTCGCAAGTTTATTCCTTGTTTAGCTTTAGCAAATAGTAGTTGCGGGCAAGTATAATATCTACATGTATAAGGCTGCCCTCTTCGACCAGCGACGAAACGGTGTACCCAAAAGAGCGCACAAGCGTTTCGTAAAGCGCTTTGTACTTGTCCTTTTGTTCCAAAAGCGTATAAAATTCCGTGCGTAGCTTTACGCAGTCCACAAAGGTCCGCTCGGGCTCGATGTAGTCGGCAAGATATAGCAGCGCTGTTGCAAGCGGCATCGCAGGCTTTGCGGTCGTATGGAACAAAATCGCGTCGTATATACCGTCGTCGACAAGCTCCGGGAAAAGGCACCTCGCAAGGTGCGCGCCCGTACGGCTGTGAAAGACCTTCGTCATGTAGGTGTCTTCTTCGGTATATGGTATGTCATGCTTTTGGCAATACGCGATCTGCTCCTCGTCCGACCACTTTTTCGTTATATCGTGCAGCAGCGCTGCCGCGCGAAGACGCAGCGTGTCCTCCTCTGAAAAATCGTAAATCTTCGCAAGCTCCGTGCACTCTTTTTCAACAGATAGGGTATGCGAAAGCCTTTTGCGCGTATAGTACTGCGGCAAAACGCTCTTGATTTTTTCAAGGTCGGTTTCGGTAATGTTTGCTTTGTTATTATTTATTTGCATTTTCGCAATTCTTATTTACTCTTTATATAATCGCTTTTCAAGAATATATTTATACACTTTATCGGGCACAAGACCCTCTATGCTTTTGCCCATGCGAACCGCGGCGCGCAGCTCTGTCGAAGAAATATCGATAATTGGCAGCGGCAGCTCGATTATCCGCGCGCCGTATTTGCGCTCATAATGCTGCCGGCGCTCTTTAATCTTTTCGTCATATTCCTTGCCGCCTTCGGTCCGCCGCGCGAAGGCGATTCGGCAGAGCTTAAAAATATCGGGCGCGCGGTACCATTCCTCAAGCGTTAAAAACATGTCGCTGCCGCATAGGAAAGTCAGCTCGGTGTCCGGTTCCGAAAAATGCTCCAGCGTCAGCACCGTATAGCTCGGCGCGGCTTTGCTTATCTCAAAATCGCTGACCTCTATCCGCTCGTCAAGCCCAAGGAACGCGATCTTTACCATTTCGAGCCTTATCTCGGGCTTGTCGCCTTTGTCTATGCTCTTGTGCGGAGGTATGAAAGTAGGCACTATTATTAGTTTGTCCGGCTGCTCCAGCCGCAAATAGCCAAGCGCAAACGCCACGTGCCCATTATGCACCGGCGCAAACGTCCCACCGTAAATGGCTACCTTTTTCATAAAAGCTTTCGCTCCCTGCAGGCAAGCCGCCCTTAAGGCACAGCCTATTTTATAATATTCAGCGCCTTAAGTTCCAGCAGGGCGCGCGCCCGGTGGCTGACCTCATTTTTTTCGGCAGCCGACATCTCGGCGAATGTCTTGCCGGCCGGCTCGTAATAAAACAGCGGGTCATAGCCAAATCCGCCGGTGCCGCGCGGGGCTTCGAGGATTATGCCCGGGCACTCGCCGCGGACAGTGATGGGGTCAGCATTACCGAACGGCGGGCAGACGGCGATGACACAGACAAATTTTGCCGTGCGCCGCTCGAGCGGCACGCCTTTAAGTTTTTCAAGTAAAAATACATTGTTGTTGCCGTCGGCGCTGAGTCCAGCGTCAAAACCGTTTATCGCCGCGTAGCGCGCCGACCATATGCCCGGCTCCCCGCCAAGCTCATCGACGCAAAGCCCCGTGTCGTCGGCTATCCCCCAATATCCTCTTGAAGCCGCCGCCGAAGCTTTCAGGATTGCGTTCTCTTCAAACGTCTTGCCGTCTTCCACTATATCTTCTGTCACGCCGATGTCGTCAAGCGACAGCAGCGTGAACTTGCCGCGGTCCGACACGAATGTGCGGAGTATCGCTTCAAGCTCTGCAAGCTTGCGCCTGTTGCGCGTCGCGAGCACGTATTCCATATAGCTCCCTCTTGCCTTAGTTTTCTTCAAACAGCGCGGCGACGAACTGGCTGGCGTCAAACCGCTCGAGGTCGTCCATGCCTTCTCCGACACCGATAAACTTTACCGGAATGCCCAGCTCGCGGCGGATTGAGAAAACCATGCCACCTTTTGCCGTTCCGTCGAGCTTTGTAAGCACAAGCCCGGTGATGTCGGCTGCGTTTTTAAATTCTTTCGCCTGTACAACCGCGTTCTGGCCGGTCGTGGCGTCAAGCACCAGCAATGTCTCGCGGTCGGCATCGGGCAGCTCGCGCGCGATGACGCGGTTTATTTTCGCTAGCTCTTCCATGAGGTTTTTCTTATTATGCAATCTGCCGGCGGTATCCACTATCAAGACGTCCGCGCCGCGCTTTTTTGCCGCGTGTATTGCGTCGAATACAACCGCAGCCGGATCCGCTCCTTCGCTGTGCTTTATCAGCTCAACACCAACGCGGTCGGCCCACACCGAAAGCTGGTCAATAGCTGCAGCGCGGAATGTGTCGGCGGCAGCCATGATGACCTTTTTGCCCTCGGATTTTAAGAGCCTCGCGATTTTGGCAATCGAGGTGGTTTTGCCCACCCCATTTACTCCTATGACGAGTATAACCGAGGGTTTTGTTCCAAGTTTTAGCGGCTCTCCTTCGCCGACTATCTCGCGCAGGATGCCACAAAGCGTTTCTCGCGCCTCGTTTGGGTCGGAGATCCGGTGCTCGCGGATTTCATCGCGCAGCCGGTCAATTATCTCGGCTGCCGATGCAGCGCCTACGTCGGCCATTATAAGCAGCTCTTCAAGCTCTTCGAGCATGCTTTCGTCCACGCGGACGAAGTTTTTAAAAAGGTCGTTGACCTGTTTGAAAATCGCTTGTTTGGTCTTTGCAAGCCCTGCTTTGAGTTTTTCAAAAAATCCCATGCTACTGTTTTATCCCCAGTTTCGCTTCAAGCTCTTCTATGTTAAGCCCTAGCACGCGCGATATGCCGCGCTCCGGCATCGTCACGCCATACAGCGTCGACGCGCGCTCCATTGTGCTGCGGCGGTGCGTGATTACTATAAACTGAATTTTATCGCTATAGCGCTTCATATACTCGGCAAAGCGCGCGACGTTCACCTCGTCAAGCGCCGCCTCAATCTCGTCAAACACGCAAAACGGCGTGGGGTTCACTGAGAGTATCGCGAAAATCAGCGCGATTGCCACATATGCCTGTTCGCCGCCCGACAGCGCCATCATGTTCTTTATTATTTTCCCGGGCGGCGCGATATTTATCTCGATTCCCGATGAGAGCACGTCAGCCGGGTCTGTCAGCACTATCTCGGCTGTGCCGCCGCCGAATAGCTCGGCGAATACCCGCCCGAAATGCAGGTTTATCTCCTCAAACGCCTGTAAAAACTGTGTGCGCATTTCACGCTCAAGCCTCGAAATGACTTCTGTAAGCGATTTGCGGGAGGCGGCAAGGTCGTCCGCCTGCGCTTTGCAGGACTCGTAGCGTTTTTTTACATCTGCATATTCCTCAATCGCGCCGACGTTAACCTGCCCGAGCGCGCGTATTTTGTTTTTGCACTCGGCGAGTATTTTGTTTATCTCGGCGCGGTTTTCTTCGGTGACCACCGGATAGCCTTTGCTTTCGGCTTCGGCGGCAGCTGTCGAGTATGTAAGCTCATACTCGTCCCAAATCCGCGCGGTCGCCCGGTCGATATCGGCGAGCAGCTGCGAGTATGCCGCGTCGGCTTTTGTATACTCGCGGAAATACACCTCGCGCCGCTGGGTAGCATCGCGCAGAAAGTCGCGCAGGCCAGCAAGCTTTTTGTCAAGCTCTGCAGCTTCACTCTCAAGCTGCTTGCGCTGCTCGGCAAGCAGCTTTATATCAGCGGCGAGCTGCCCGCACTGGGCGACGCACTCTTCTATCGCGTTTTGCGCCGCAATTTTTTTCTCGTTGAGGTTATAGACAGCCTCCTCGGCGCGCTCGATTTGCTTGCGCAGCGATTCAAGCGTGTCAAGCATAAAAGCTTCACTGCGCTTAGCCGCTTCGCTATCGCGCTCGAGCGCCGCTACTTTTACGGCAAGCTCAGAATGGCGCGCCCGTGCCGCCTCGCGCTCCACGGCGGCTTTTTCATGCAGGCTCTTTTTCTCCTCAATTTGGGCGCCAAGCGCCGCGAGCTGCTCGCTTATCTCGCTCAGCCTTTCTTTGATTTTTTCGCGCTCGGCTTCGGCTTTTGCGAGCCGCTCGAGAGAAGCCTTATGCTCTGCTTCAAGCTCCCCAAGCCGCTTTTCGTCCGCTGCATGCTGCGCGCGCATGACTTCAAGCTGTGTTTTCTCAGCTTGATAGAGCGTGGAAATTAAGTTGACCTTGCCGCTTAAGTCGGCGCAGATCTGCTTTTGCTCCTCAATTTTTGCAACCTTTTCGTCTATCAACATACGCTCGGCGGACGCCTTTACCTCGAGCGCTGCCGCCTCCGCCTCAAGCCGGCGGATGTCAGCCGAGCGCGAGAGCATCCCGCTGTCACGCCTTACCGAGCCGCCCGTAAACGAGCCGCCGGCATTTATCGTCTGCCCGTCGAGCGTTACTATACGGAACCTGTAACCGAAAGACTTCGCGGCTTCGGTGGCGCTGTCTAAATCCCTAAATACCGCTGTCCGACCGAGCAGGTAGCATATGACGCTCCTATAGCGCTCGTCGGTTTCGACCAGCTCATCCGCCGCACCGACAAAGCCGCGAAAGGAAAGAAGATCCTCCTTCGGGACACCGCCCGGTTGGCCACGGACTGACGTGAGCGGATAGAAAGTCGCGCGGCCGGCATTTGTGCGCTTGAGGTATGCAATCGCTGCCTTTGCCGCTTCCTCATCCTCGACGACGATATTCTGTATATTTGCCCCAAGTGCCGTTTCAATTGCTATATTGTATTTCGGCTGGGTCCTTATAAGCTGCGAAACCGGGCCGATTATACCGCGCAGCTCGCCCGAGCCCGCAGCTTCCATTACCCGCCGCACGCTTAAATTATAGCCCTCGAAAAGTTCCTCCATGCGGCGCAAAGCGTCGGCTTGGCGCAGCAAGGTGGAAATCTCAACCCGTAGCTTGCCATGCCTTTCCTTTGCGGCTTCAAGCTCGGCGGCAAGGGTGTCAATTTTCTTTGTCTCCTCTTCAAGGATGCCCCTCTCGCGCGCGATCCTTTCCGCATATTCTGCGATTGAGGCTTCGGCTTTTTTTATACGCTTCGCAATAAGCTCGACCGACTCGCGCAGCTTTACAATTTCCTCCTCATACGGGCTGCGCTGCGCGTCTTCGTTTTGTTCGCCAAGCGCCGAAAGTTTTATACGCAGCTCGACCGATTCGGCCGAAAGCTTCTCCATCTCAGCCGAAAGCGACCCTATCTCGCCCTGCAGCGCCTCCACTTGGGAAGTGTACTCGGCAAGCTCAGCCTCGGCTTCTTTGAGCTTTGCAAGCTCAGCCTGATATGCGGCTAGCTGCCCTTCCGTCGCAGCTTTTTGCTTTTTGTAATTCTCCTCTGCTGCTGCGAGCGCCGTAGTTTTTATGCTACGGTCGGCTTCAAGCTGCTTTATCTGACCGTCGATATGCGCGATGTCGTTTTCGTACAGCTTCTTTTTTGTCTCGGCGACATGCAGCTGCTCGGTATACTCGGCAATCCTAGCGGCGGCGCGCTCAGCATCGGAACGCTTTTTTTGCGCCTCAAGATATAGCCTGTCACTCTCCTCGTCGAGCTTAGCAAGCTCGGCGTCCGCGCCGTCGAGCGCCGCTTGGGCGGCGTTTCGCTCGCGCTCAAGCTGTGCAAGTTTCTCGCGCGACCCTTTCAGCTCGTATAGCCACAGCGCTATGTCCGCTGCTTTTTTGCGCTCGTAAAGGTCAAGGTATGCCCGCGCCCGCTCGGCTTCTTTTTCAAGCGGGCCGAGCCGTTCGCCGAGCTGCGCTAAAAGGTCGTGCACGCGGATGAGGTTTTCGTCGACCTCAGCGAGCTTACGCTCGGCTTCGAGTTTTTTGTATTTGTATTTTGAAATCCCCGCCGCCTCTTCAAAAACCAAGCGGCGGTCTTCGCTTCTCTGCGATATTATCTCCGCTATGCGGCCTTGTCCGATTATCGAGTACCCGTACCGCCCCACCCCGGTGTTCATAAACAGCTCGGTAACGTCTTTAAGGCGGACCGGCCTTTTGTTTATCAGGTACTCGCTCTCGCCGGTCCGGAAAAACCGGCGCGTTATCGTTACCTCGTCGAAATCTATGTCAAGCCGGTGCTCTTCGTCCGTATTGTCAATGACGAGCGATACTTCCGCCATTCCCGACGGGCGGCGCGTGTCCGTGCCGCCGAAAATTATATCCTCCATTTTGGCGCCGCGGAGGTTTTTTGAGCTTATCTCTCCCAGCACCCAGCGAATGGCGTCGGATATATTTGACTTCCCGCTGCCGTTCGGCCCGACAACCGCAGTTATCCCACTGCCAAACGTCAGCAGCGTTTTGTCCGGGAAGGACTTGAAGCCGCACAGCTCCAAGGATTTAAGCCTCATCCATCCTCCCGATAGCACCGCACCTCGTGCGGTTTTTCTCCGTATATTATCTAATTATACCATATCCCGGCGGTTTTGACCATTGCAAAGCATTAACATTTTATAAAATTATTTTGACCGCGCAATCATATCCGACAAGCCGATCGTCTTCTACAAATTTAATATCCGAAAACCCGTATTTTTCGGCAAGCGCGCGCCGGACTCTCCCTTTATGCCCCGCCACTTTTGAAATCGCTCCGGGCGGAACGGCGGCTAAGAGTTTTTTATTTTCCGTGCCCATGCCTTGCGAGTCTATAGCCTTGCATATACGCCTTTTGTATAGCTCGCCCATCACAAGCTCGCCCATAGCTGGCGAGTACTCGCCGCACGCGATGCCGTCCTCCGAGAAAAGCTCGTCCGACGCGCATAGCCCAATGCGCAATACCGGGACGCCGCGCTCAACAAATACATCAAGCGCGTCCGCCGCGCGCGAAATTGCTTCCTCAAGCGGCAGCGGCGCAAACTCGCCGCGCACTGCCATCCGAGCAAGCTCGGTATGGCGCAGCACCGCAAGCGGGTAAATTCGCGCGCCCAACGCGCCAAGCTCGCAAATCATGCGCGCGGTGTATACTTCATCCTCGCGCGCCGAGCTTGGTAGCCCTATCATCATCTGCCCCACGGTGGCAAGCCCCGCATTATGCAGCACCTCAAACGCGCGCACGGTATCAGCCGCCGTGTGCCCTCGCCGGCAGGCAAAAAGCACGCGATCCGACATGCTCTGAACTCCTAGCTCGACGGTCGACACGCCGGCGTCTTTTAGCTCTTTTGCAATTTCAGGCGTAACGCAGTCCGGGCGGGTCGACACCCTAGCGGCGTCTATCCGCCCTTCTTTTTTCAGCCGGCGAACGATGCCTAGCAAAAAGCGCATGTCCTCGCGAGGAATACCAGTAAAGCTGCCACCGAAATAGGCGAGCTCGACGTACTTTTCGGCCGGGGGCAGCAAGGCGAGCTTTCTTTCTATTTCTGCCGGCACGGAGGCGATGTCTAACGTTTGCGTGCCCGAAATTGTCCGCTGGTTGCAGAACACGCAGTCGTTCGGACATCCTTTGTGCGGTATAAAAATTGGTATATTTATATGCCTCATGCTTTCGCTTTTGTCGCCGTGAGCTTCACCATCCAGTTCCAGCGGTTTACTTTAACAACCGCGACTATGCATTTTAATATTTGATCGCATTTTAGGCAGGCGTATACTACCCATACCGGTGCTTTGAACACAAATGCCGCTATTGCCGACGACGGAATTACAACGCACCAGACGAAAATAAGGTCGTTTATTAGCACAAACTTCGTGGAGCCGCCCGCCCGGACTATGCCTGTCAGCGTCGACATCTGGTACGCGGTGCCGACGACCCACACGCACATGACGGTCAGCACCGATTTAGCAGCGGCAAGCGTCTCGGCGTCAAGGTTAGGATAAAGCATTAATATAAAATCGCGTAAAACGAATAATACGGCAGAGGTGAGAATCCCCATCCCTAGGAAAATCACTTGCAGCGTGCGCACCAGCCGGTGGAGGTTGTCGTAGCCTTCGGTGTCACTCTCGTCGCCAAGCGCGCCTACCGCCGCGCCTACCGTCACCGCCGAGGCTTCGCGCATGCCGAATATGCCGACCGAGATGACCTGATACACCGTGTTCGCAATGCTTATCGCCGAAATTGAGGCTTCGCCGAGCCTGCCGACGATGCCGCCCTGGAACATAAGGTTAACGCCCCAAAACACATCGCCCAAAATTACCGGCGTGCCGTATCTTAAAAAATCGCGCGCTAGGTCGCGGTCGCGCGCAAAAAGCTCCGGTATTCGAATTTTAAGCCGGTCGTCGACCTTAAGCACAAACGTCAAAATCACGCAAAACTCTGCGATGCGGGAGATTAGCGTCGCGAGCGCCGCGCCGACAACTCCCAGTGCCGGAAAGCCGAGTTTACCGAAAATCAGCACCCAGTTTAAAAACACGTTAGTGACAAACGCTACCAATGAGGTATAGAGTCCGGCGCGCGCCACCTTAACGCATCGCATCGAGGCGATTAGTACGTTTGTCATGCAGAAAAATACATATGAAAACGAGAGCACGCGGATGTAGCGCACGCCCATCTCGATAACGGCGGGCTCGCCTCCAAACAGCGAGAGGATCTGCGCCGGGAAGAAAAACACCGCCGCCCAAAGCAGAAGCGACACGAATGTGCAAGCGCGCAGCGCGATGCCCACGATTGTTTTGACACTTTTCGTGTCGCCTTTCCCCCAATATTGGGAGGCGAGCACGGTCATCGCCGCAGCCGTGCCCATCGTGAACATATGTAAAAATGTAGATATTTGCGAGGCGAGATATACTCCCGACAGCGCCGTCTCGCCGAGCGATCCGACCATGACGTTATCGGCTAGCTGCACCGCGTATGTAATTATATTTTGCGCAGCGACGGGCAAAGCCAACGCCGCAAGACCAGCATAAAACTTTCCGTCGCGTATAAAAAAACTGCCGCCCCGGGCTCTTGCCTTTTCAGCCGTTTGCATATCCAGGCAGCGCTCCTTACAGCTTGATTACATTTAAGTAAAAATGGCTTAAACTATTGACTTATTATACTCCGTGTGCTATAAATAGTCAACACCATATTAAAACGGGTAGGGGACCGGATATGTCAATCGAAATCATTACGGAAACAAAATACGAAGACATGCGCGAGATAAAAGTGGGCATAATCGGCTGCGGCGGCATCGCGAACGGCAAGCATATGCCCGCGCTGAAAAGGCTGCCAAACGTTAAAATGGTCGCGTTCTGCGACATCATTCCCGAGCGCGCCGAAGCCGCGCGCCGCGACTATGGCACGCCCGATGCGGTGGTTTATACCGACTATCGCGACCTATTAAAGATTCCCGACATCGAAGTTGTCCATGTACTCACCCCCAACAAGTCCCATGCCGAAATTTCAATAGCCGCGCTTGAAGCCGGCAAGCACGTCATGTGCGAAAAGCCGATGGCGGCGTCATCAGCCGAGGCGCACGCAATGGTCGAAGCTGCGCGCCGCACCGGCAAAAAGCTAACGATAGGATATCAGACACGCAGCACGACCGCATATCAGTTCGCGCGCAAGTTCATCGCTGGTGGCGGCATCGGCGAAGTTTACTATGCCAAAGCTCCCGCGGTAAGGCGCCGCGGTGTGCCGCTTTGGGGCGTGTTCCTCGACAAAGAGCAGCAGGGCGGCGGGCCCATGATAGATATAGGCACCCATTCGATTGACGCCTGCCTGTATCTGATGAACAACTACGACGTTGCATCGGTCACCGGCGTGACTTTCCGCAAGCTGCCTGAGATCGCGAGGTTCTCGAACGAGTGGGGCATCATTAACCCCGATGAGTTTGAGGTCGAGGACGCGGCGATGGGCTTTGTCAAATTTAAAAATGGCGCGGCACTTTATGTCGAAGCCTCTTGGCTTCTTAATATAGACAGCGGCGGGCACCTCACGCTTTGCGGCACGCTCGGCGGCATTGAAATGCGCGGTGACACCGTGCGGGTCAACGGCGAAAAGGACGGCGCGCTCTTTACGCAGGACATCCGTCCCAACAGCACCTCGCGCGACCACTTCAAGGGCGAAAACCTCACTCCCGAACAGTATGAGGCAAAGCAGTGGATTTACAGCGTCATCAACGACCTGCCTCCGCTTGTCAAGCCCGAGGAAGCCTGCGTTGTGTCCGACATAATCGAGTCAATCTACAAATCCGCCGAAACCGGCAAGACCATTTATTTTGATTAATGTTGTTAAATTTTCTGTGGGGGGCTTTTTGAAAAAAATCCCCCCACGCCCCGTAAATAGCTCGCCCATGCTCCCAAATAGAATCGACATTCAACTACTAAAACAGAAAATATAACTCAAAAAATTAAGGGGAACACATAGCGTGCTCCCCTTAATTCGTTATGGCTTATTAGTACTCAATCTTCACAGGCTGGCCGGTAGCCATCGACTTGTTGCAGGCCAGAGCGAACATTACGGTCTTGTACGCGTCGCCGTACGGCGAGCGGATCTTCGAGCCGTCGCCGGTCAGTACGGCGTCGATGAAGGTGCGGTCGCAAATCAAGCCGAAGTCCACATTCGACCTTGTAGTAATGCCCTTTTCGCTGTCGCTGCGGCGCAGCGCGCCGTCGCCCTTGATTACAAGGCCTTCAACCTCAGGCGCGGCGTCCTCGGGCGTAAGGCCGTAAACCGTTACCCTTTCGCAAAGCACATAGTCCATGCGCGCGTTGCGTCCGCCGAACGTCATCTTAGAGTCCCAAGCCGCTCCTTCAAGCGCATAGCAGCCGGTCATCATCGTAGCCTGAACGCCATTCTTAAATACTATCAGCGTGGTCGAAAGGTCGTCGGTGAAGTAGCCCGGCCACTCCTTCTGGCTTATGTAACCGCGCGCCGCTACCGAGTACACATACTCGGGCTCGCCGAGGAAGTAGCGGAGGATGTCAAGCTGGTGAATCGTCTGCTCGACCAGCTGGCCGCCCGACTGCGCTTTGTTGCGCCACCATTCGACGCCCGGCACGCCGCCGACACGGGAAGCCTGCGCGACTATGACCTGCTCCTGTTTAAAGAACTGGAACGCGGCGTCGTTGATGTTGTCATAACGGCACTGGAAGCCAACTGCGGTTATAAGGCCTTTCTCGGTTACGCGCTTGTTGAGCTCGCGTGCGAGATCCTCATCGATTGCGATCGGCTTTTCGACGAAGAACGGGATGCCGCGCTCGATAAGCTCAAACTCGATTTGCCCGTGCGCATAAGGCGGGATGCAGACAAACACCATGTCCGGCTGCACTTCGTCGAGCATTTTGCGGTAGTCGACATAAGCCTTGCCGGAACCGGCGCGGCGCACGAACTCTTCCGCGCGGCTGATTATAAGATCGCAGAACCCTGCAAGCTCAATATCCTTAAACTGAAGGAAATGCCCGAGGTGGTATCCGCCGATACCGCCGCATCCGATCATCGCTAGCTTTTTCATGTCCGGTTACCTCTTCTTACATTATTTTATTTAAATTACATAGAGCAAATGGTACCTACCGCGTCGGCGACTTCTTTATAGAAGTCTTCCCAGCTCTGGTCGCGTTTGGTTTTACCTACCTCTGCAGTGAGGTATCCGTCAAAGCCGGCTTTGCGAAGGGCAGGAACAACTTTCGGCCAGTTGACGTCGCCTTTCAGAAGGTCGACCCACTCTCCGCCGTTGTTTATATAGCCGTTACGTTTGTAGTCTTTAACATGAATGTTTTTAATGCGCTCGCCTAGCATCTCAATCCAGTATTCCGACCACGAGAACGCAATCACGTTGCCGACGTCGTAATATGCGCCTATGTACTTGCATCCAAGCTCGTCTATAAAGCGGCACATATCAAACGGCGACATGAAAAATCCGTTCCATACGTTTTCGACGCCGACATTAACGCCCGCTTCTTCGATTTCGGGAACCATTGCTTTCAGCGCGGCGATTGAGTTTTCATACGCTTCGCGGATCGAGCAGTCTGCCGAGATCCCGCCGGGCACAACGAGTATTCCGGTCGCGCCAAGCATTTTTGCGTAGCGCAGCTGTTTTCGGAGCAGGTCTTGGCCAGCTTTCACGCGCGCCGGGTCGCGCGAGCCGAGCTTTGCGCCGCCTTCATAAAGCGAGGTCGAAATGCTGACCACCGGCAGAGAATATTTTTCGGACAGCTCGCGAATTTTCTTAAGTTCGTCATCTGTTGTTTCCATCGTCAGCGAGTGGTGCGAGGAATTGTCGCCATCGATGTTCAGCTCAACGCCGTCAAATCCGGCGGCGGAAAGCTTTGCGAACATCTCTTCGAAATCCGTTCCATGGGCAACCGACCATGCGTTTATGGACTTCTTCATAACCGCAACCTCCGGTTAATTTTTTCCTGCCATCGCTTAGTATAACATCGATACGGGCAAATTTCAAGTATAATTTTCATCGTATAAAAAAATTGCCCCCGCAAAGAATAACTGTATGAATGCCATACAAGCCTTTGATAACAAAATTACCGAACTTGACAACGCGCTGCGTGTCGGCACAAGCTTTGATATAATTAAAAAAGAAATAATGCTCGGTTGCGGCGCCCGGGCTGTATTTTACTATATCGACGGTTTTGTTAACCATGCGGTGCTGTCAAACATTATGGTGCACCTTATGGGCAACAGGTCATCCGTAGCCGACTGCATTTACAACATCCCATTTGCCGACGTCGAGCATGAGCGCGAAACCAGCAAGCTTGCTCTTGCAGTGCTTTCCGGGGCGACGGTGCTTTTGGCTGACGGCATCGACGAAGCCGCAATAATCGACAGCCGTGGCTATCCGATGCGCTCGATTGAGGAGCCGGACCACGACAAAGTCTTGCGCGGCGCGCGCGACGGGTTTACCGAAACCCTCCTTCAAAACACCGCGCTTATCCGAAGGCATATCCGCGACCCAAGGCTGACGATAAAGCTTATTAGGGTCGGCAGGATTACCGCCACAGACGTAGCGCTTTGCTATATTGACGGCGCGGCTGACCCTGAGTTTGTACAGTCGCTTGAGCGGCAAATCACCGAGATCAACGTCGACGCGCTGACGATGGCGCACGAAACCCTTGCCGAGCAGCTCGCGCCAAAAAAATGGTACAACCCCTTCCCGAAAGTGCGCTATACCGAGCGTCCAGACGCCGCGGCAGCGATGCTTGAGGAAGGCAGCGTTATAGTGCTCTGCGACACCTCGCCCTCGGCGATGATTTTGCCGACTTCGTTTTTCGATTTCCTTCAAGAGACCGGCGACTATTATTTCCCCATACTTGTGGGAAGCTACATGCGGCTTGTGCGGCTGTTCGTTTCGCTTTTGACGATGTTTTTGATACCCACTTGGTACATGCTTTTACGGCTTGAAGACATCGTACCCGAGTGGATGGATTTTATAAAAATCGACAAGCCCGCGTCGCTGCCGGTTTTCGCGCAGCTAATTTTAGCCGAGCTTGTAGTCGACGGGCTAAAGCTTGCCTCCCTCAACACTCCAAGCACGCTCGCCGGCTCGTTTTCGGCGATTAGCGGCCTTTTGCTTGGCAACTACGCGATTGACACCGGCTATTTTACCGACGAAGTTGTCCTTTACGTCGCGTTCGTTTCGATTGCCAACTTCACGCAGTCGAGCTATGAGCTCGGCTATGCGCTCAAGTTTTGCCGGATGCTGATGCTCTGCCTTACAGCGCTTTTTTCGATTTGGGGATACATCGCAAGCTTTTTTATAATAGTAGCCATGATCGCAACCACAAACGGCATATCCGGCAGGCGCGGCTACCTTTACCCGCTCATACCATTCAACGGGAAGGCGCTTATTCGGCTGTTTTTCCGCACTTCAAAGCCCAAGCCCGGCGAGCGTTGACAATAAAGCGGTGCGGTGGTATAATATCAAAAACTGCCGCGAGGTAATGGACATGAAGCTCAATTTGCCGAACAGGCTCACGGTTTTCCGGATCGCCATGGTGCCCGTGTGCATGTTTTTTATTGTCTATAACTGCATTCCGGACCTTTGGGCGCGCGTTATTTCGGCGGCAATTTTCATTGTCACCGCCGCCACCGACATGCTCGACGGGATTATCGCACGAAAATATAACCTTGTGACCGACTTCGGCAAGTTTCTCGACCCGGTAGCCGACAAAATGCTTATAATCGGCACGATGCTGGCGCTATTGATCAGAAACGGCATTTATGCGGACAGTTCCGCTTTTGTACATGTGATGGTCTGGGCGCTATTTGTAGTTGTCATGCGCGAGCTTGCCGTCACCTCGCTGCGCATGATCGCTGCCGCCTCGTCCGAAAAAGCGGTAATCGCAGCGGCATGGCCGGGCAAAGTTAAAACCGTGACGCAGACGCTCGGCGTAATCGTAATGATCCTTGAGCCTGTCATCGCACCCGGCTCCGGCTTTGTGGCAAGCTATATTATGCTCGCGCTTATAATCGTTTCGACCGCAATATCAGGTGCGCTTTATTTTACGGCATACAAGAAATTTCTAAAGCAATAAAAATCATTGCCCAAAATACCGCATATCCTGCCGCAGCAAAAGCCGCGGCTTTTTATTTTGGGCGCAATACCTTGTTTGCTTGACAACCTGCGCAAGGCGAGTTTATAATATGTGTAATTTATGGTAGCAGAGAGGGCTAAATGCTATGGTTGTTATACCACTTGACGGTGAATGGCGGCTAAAATACTCAAGCGGGCAGCGCGGCGGCTATAGCACTTGGCCGCGTGAGCAAAGGTTTTTGCCCGACTATCCCGTAACGGTGCCGGGCACGGTACAAGAGGCGATGCGCCATATTACCGGAGACCCCGCATTCGGGCGCAACGTGCTCGCGGCACGCTGGATCGAGGAGATGATCTGGAACTACACCCGCACGTTTACGCTCACCGCCGAACAGGCGAAAATGCGCGCTCGGCTTGTTTTTGAAGGGCTGGACCTTACCGCGAGCATATACGTAAACGGCGAGTTTGCCGGGCAGCACAACAACTTCTATATGCCCTGCCGGATTGACATAACACGCTATGTCCACGAAGGGGAAAACTCAATAACCGTCGTTATCGAATCCGGGCTGTTTTACGCCAGCAAAAAATCGATCGAAGGGCTTGCGGGCGAATGGGAGCCAAACAACCACCTTACCCACCGCATGTGGCTGCGCAAGCCGCAGTCGTCGTTTGAGTGGGACTGGTCGCCAAGGCTCGTCAACGTCGGCATTTACAAGTCCTGTTATATCGAGCTTACGGGCGGCGTGTTCGCCGACGAAACCGGCATTTACGCCACGCTGTCCGACGACTATTCCGAAGGCAGGCTGAGTATCCGCCAATGCCTCACTGTGGCGGAGAATAATATGCCCTACACTATAACTGCAGAGGTGCTTGAAACTGGCGACGAAGCATCTATATCCGGCACGATGCCGGAATCACGCCAGATGCCGGTTGAGCTTAGCATCAGCGTAAAAAATCCAAAGCTTTGGTATCCGCGCGGATACGGAGAACAAAACCTTTACACCTTGCGCGTAACAATTTCGCAAGAAGGCTGCGACGATATTGTCAAAACAAAAAAGTTCGGGTTCCGCCATGTTGTCGTTGACCAATCGCCACATCCTGAAAAAGGCAATTACTTTACGGTAATTGTTAACGGCATTAAGGTTTTCTGCAAAGGCGCGAATATGATTCCCGCCGATATTATCTTCTCAAAGCTCACTCGCGGCGTTTACGAGGTGCTTATAGCGCGCGCCATCGAAGCCAATTTCAACATGCTGCGCGTTTGGGGCGGCGGGATATACGAGACCGACGACTTTTATGAGCTCTGCGACGAACACGGCATCATGGTGTGGCAGGACTTTATCGGCGCGTGCGCCTGCTATCCCGCCTACGACGACGAGTTTTATAGAAACTACGCGGCTGAAGTCACCTATACCGTCCGCCGGCTCTCGCGCTTTGCTTCGCTTGTCATATATGCCGGTAACAATGAGATCGCGTGGCTCGACGCCAATTATAGCGGAAAACATTATCCCGACGCGGTGCTTTACCACTATCTTATACCGAAAATCCTTCACGACGAAGGCGAAACCCGCTACTATCAGCCGTCGAGCCCCTATTCTTTCGACGGCAGCCATGAGAACAATGACACCGTAGGCGATCAGCATCCGTGGCAAATCGGGTTTGGCGACCGCGACTATTTCAAATACCGCACATTTGTCTGCCGCTTCCCCAACGAAGGAGGTTTGCTCGGCCCGACAAGCCTGCCCAATATGATGGCATGCTTTACCGAAGGGCAGGATTATCTCCACAGTTTTGACTGGGAGCTGCATGACAACTCAATTGCGCATGGGGACAACTGCTCGCCCGACCTTTTGCTCGAAGAAAAGCTCGGCATGACAACCGAGGGAATGAGCGTGCGCGACTACGTCTATTTCGGCGGGTTCTTGCAGGGAGAGGCGCTGACAGAATATATCCTCAATTTCCGCCGCCGCATGTTCAGCTCGTCGTCGGCTATTTTCTGGATGTATAACGACTGCTGGCCCGCGACGAGAAGCTGGACGATTGTCGACTACCTGCGCAACCGCACGCCGTCGTTCTGCCCCGTAAAGCGGGCGTTCGCGCCGGTCGCAGTCGACATCGTGCGCGAGGAGGGTGGCAGCTTTTCGGTATACGGCATAAACGACCGCCTTGTAGAACTGCCCGCCACACTCGAGTACGGCGCATTCACGCCAGACGGCAAGTATGAGACGTATAAAACCGAGGTAAAACTCGCCCCCAACGCATCGATAAAGCTTGCCACGTTTAAAGTACCTGACGAGGGCTGGATACCCTATGCCGAGCTTAAAGCTAAAGGCGAGCCGCTCGCGCGCCGCAGGTATATTGACAAGCCCTATAACCAGCTCGGGCTGAAAAAAGCTGAAATCAAAGTCAAACGTGTCGGTAACAAGGCTATATACACAGCCGACAAGTTCGTTATGGGAGTTTGCATAGACCTTGACGGCGACGCTCCGATAGGCGACAACTTCTTCGACCTTTTCCCAGGCAAGCCTTATGAGGTCGAGCTTGCCAGCAAATCGGGCGAGGTTCTTTACGCATATCCCGCATTTTAGTTTGTACCCGCAAAAACAAAAGCGTCCGTATTCCGATATGGAGCACGGACGTTTTTTTTAATATATCCTCTCCGCCTCGCGGCACAGGTTATTTAGAGCGTCGGGGTCCTCCTTTTCGCCTTCTTCGAAATGAAAATATAGCACGCTCGCCTTATTTATCGGCATTGGCAGCTTCTTTTTTATGCGATCTTCGCATTTTTCCGGGGAGGCGCCGCCACAGGCGTAAATTATAAGCTTTTTTGCGGCAAGCTCCTTTTTGTTTCGCTTTACAAACTTTACAAAATCACTATGCGCCCGGCCAAATTTCACCGGCGTGCCGAGCACGACCGCCCTATAATCCTCAAGCTTTCCGACATCGCGGTCGAAGGCTTTGTCGCTCATATTGATTAGTAGGCATCTCGATCGCAGCGCCCTAGCGACAGCTTGCGCAATGCCCTGCACTTGCAATGACTTTGACGCGTACGCGACCAGCATTTTGTTCATCAGTCCACCTCGCTCAAATAAAATGCGCCATGGCCGCGGCTATAAAATATTTATTTTCACATGCTCGCCAATATCACAAAACACCTTAATTTTATATCGTCTCTCCGTCTTTTAAATTAACTAAAAAAGCCTTGGGCGGTGCCCAAGGCCCTCTCCTTAAAATCTAAAGTATATAAACGGGTTATACGAGCCTATCGCAAGCTCTATCACGCATGGTATAAGCGCCGCGATAGCCGCTGCATCAGTCAAGATCCCACCTACGCCGATTCCTTCGAGTTTCTTTTTCAGCAGCTTTGACACAGGGGCGGACAATACAACGGCGACGACAAACATTATAATAAACTGCATGCCGAAGCCCGAACGCTGCAACACAATCGAGGCGGGAATTTCCGCTCCTCCAAGACCATAGCCGCCTACCATCGCCCGCATTATTTCGCCAATCATTGAAAGGCTTTCAGCCCTGAATATTACCCAGCCGAATATAACGCAGAGCTTCGTATAAATGTGCCCGACCGCCGGCACCTTCGAGATGTACTTGCCCCAGACCAGCCGCTCAAGCACCAATATCACGCAGTAGTAGATACCCCAGATGACGAAGTTCATGCTTGCACCATGCCAAAGCCCGGTGCATGCCCACACGATAAACATGTTGAGGACCCATCTAGGCGTTGACACGCGGTTGCCGCCGAGCGGGATATAGAGATAGTCTCTAAAGAATGTAGACAGCGAGATGTGCCATCTGCGCCAAAACTCGTTGACCGTTTTCGCTATGTAGGGGTAATCGAAATTCTCGAGGTAGTGGAACCCCATCATCCTGCCTAATCCTATCGCCATGTCGGAGTAGCCGGAGAAGTCATAGTAAATCTGCATTGTATAGGCAAGCATTGCTACCCACGCGCCGACTATACCGTAATCCGCAGCCGAGTAGCTTAAAATGCCATCGACCACCTGAGCCATGGTGTTCGCGATCAGCACTTTTTTAGCAAGCCCGCAGATAAATCGCCGCATGCCGTCGGCAAACTCGTCGAGCGTCTCCTGTCTGTCCACCAGCTCTTCCGCTATGGTTTGGTATCTTACAATCGGGCCCGCAATAAGCTGCGGGAACCCGGAAAGATACGCGCCGAGCATGAAGATGTCTTTTTGTACTTCAACGTCGCCCCTGTAAACGTCAACGACATACGACAGGATTTGGAAGGTGTAAAACGAGATACCTATTGGCAGCGCTATTTGCGGCACCGGGATATTTAGCCTTGTCACAGCATTGACGCACTCGACAAAGAAGCCGGCGTATTTGAAAACCCCGATAAGCAAAAGGTTTACTACGACGTCGACCGCCATATATGCTTTCGCTTTCGCGCTGCCCCGCTCCTCTCTGGCTATCAGGAGCGCGAAAACGTAGTTGAATGCGATGGAAAAAATCATTAGAAATATATACAGCGGCTCGCCCCAAGCGTAAAAGATAAGCGAGAACACTAGTAGCACTATGTTTCTCGCATACCGCTTTTTGCATGCGAAATACACTACAAAAAACAGCGGTAAAAACAAGAAAAGGAAAGGTAAACTTGAAAATAGCATTTTATTAGCTCCGTTAGTTTAAGTCAATAAGGTGGAGGGTGTTATCATTCTGGTTGTCAAATATACCCCGCAGCGAGTACTGCATGAACAAGACGTCGGTTATATTGTGTTTGGCTATATACTGCCTAAGGTTGCCTATCTCGTGGATCCTGCGATAGTCATAAATATATGTTTCGTCAAAGTTCGAGCCGAGCAGCTCGGAAATTCCTCTCGAGTAGGAGTCGGCAAGCACAAGCACATTGCGCCCTGTCGTGTTGTCGTATTTTAAGTACTCAGTATATGGGTAGAAATTGACATAGTGGTCGGCTGAAAGCTTTCTATCAAACCTGCCTTCAAGATACAGGCGTTTTCTCTGCTCGAAGTCATACGGGTAAGACGCTCTGAGCACATGCTTGGGGAGATTATAGTCGTAGAAAAAGAACGTGTCTTTGCACTCGTAGTAGCCGGAAATCCTCGCGTTTGTACCATAAAAATCTGCGCCCTCAACAACATAGAGCGTTCCGAGCGGCCGAGGCTCGAGGATTGACGGGGTATCTTCGCGCATCATATTGATGATATCGCAATAAGCCTCGTACATCCCATAAGCGTTCCAGTGATGGTCGGTCAAAAACAGCTTCTCAATGCTTTCCTCAAGCGTGTCGACTTTGAGCCTACCATACTTTATGTACGGGTCAAGCAGCGAGAAGAACTCGTCCACCTTTGGCTTGAGCGATTTTTCCACCGGAATGTATTGCTCGAAATTCTCCCCGTCCTGAAGCCTTGAGCAAGCGTAAAAGTAAACTTTTACGCCATGCTCCTTGCACACCGCCGTAATGTTGTTGACAAGCTCTGCCGAGCGCTTCATGCGCCGGTCGATTAAGTTCGGCGGGGTTGACAAAGCCAGCGTTATAAGCGAAACTTTGCGCCCGTCATTGTACTCGGCGTCTATAACGTAGAAGTTTGTACCGCCGGAGTTTGTAATAAACTTGTACGAGTGTTTGACTATGTAGGGCTTATCTTCTTTAGGCTGCTCGGTTTCGGCGGCGGTTGTTTCTTCGATTGCAGAGGTAGTCTCCTGAGCCTCAAGTTTATCCACTACATCTGCCGACACGGTCATCGCCTTTTGGCCGAGCTCGGAAAGCAGCCTGTTTATAGGCTCGTTAAGATTATACTTGGCGTTTTTGACTGACGTTACTACATGCGCATAAAAAGGCAGGTAGTTTATGTAGGTGTCCTCAATCGCCGCTTTGAGCTCTTCGACGCCGTTTAACATCTTAGCAAGCGGCACGTCTTCCGAGTACACCTTTTGCGGTTCGATTATGTTGCCCATTTTTTCGGTCGATATAATGCCCACGCGGTCAAGCAGCCTAATTGTCGGCGCGATAAACATCATAATGAGCAGAAAACCGCAGGTTAACGTAATGAAAACTTTGTTTCTCAAACCGGTCCCCCATTTTTTACACTCGCAAAAAGAGGAGAAACTTGCCGCTTCTCCTCTTTTTGCGATTTATTTATGATCCAAACCGGAGGCTTGTGTCTTATGACCTTTTCTTCTTAGTAAGCCCCACACCGAGAGCGCCGGCTATGGCAAGCGCTGCTGCGGCAATCGTGACAACATCGCCTGTCTGGGCAGCCGTGGGCGCGCTGGTTTCAGTAGAGGTCTCGGGAGTCGCGCTGGCGACCTCGTCTGCCGTCGTAGCGGGCTGTTCAGCCGCGGGCTGGGAAGCAGGCTCCTCTGCGGGCTGAGCGGTCTCGCCGACGGACTCAGCCGACAGTTTCAGGGTGCCCCATACGCTGGCGTTGCTCGCCGCAGAGTCGGTCTCGTCAGACCAGCCGAGGCAGTAGTCGCGGGTGCTGTTCTCGGTACCGTCGTTGTACTGATAGTCAACGGTGAGCTCTATGCCAGCCTCAAGCTTAATAATTTCAGGCTCAAATGCGACCTCTGCGATGAAGCCGTTCTCGGTAGCTTTAACGGCGGCTTTGATCTCTTTGCCGTATGTACCGTTTCTCGGAGACCTGAAGTTCCCGTCTACGCATATCGAGAACTGATATACGCCGGCGGTGTCCCACGGCGAAGACATAGGCATCGCATTGGTCTCGTCAATGTAGAGGAATATCGTGTCGTTCTTCCAGTCTTGCGCGGTGTTGGGGTCCGCAGGAGTGGCTGCAACCGGGTCGTCGTCAGTTACCTCAAACAGGAAGTAAATGTAGTTGTCGTCCCAGAGCACCGAGGCAAACGCCTTCTCGACTTCCGGCGGGAAGTCTTTAAGGTCACCGGCTTTGACATACTTCAGCTCCTGCCTGTCGGCGTTCTTCCAAATCTCGTCGATCTCGCCGTCGATTACCGGTGTGCCTCTTTTAGCCGTCATTTCCTCCCCAATGGCGAATGCCTGAGGGAGCATGCAGAGCACAAGAAGCAGCGTGGAAAGAATTAAGGCTAAGGTCTTCTTCATAGCTGTACTCTCCCGTCTTTTATATTAAAATTTAATAGTAGACAATATTTTTATCTGCGTTTCATCATATTATCCTCAAGGCTTGTGACTACTTTTTCAATAGTCTTGGTCATAAGCTTCGTATACTTTTTCGCTGTGGAGGCGATAGTGCGGTTGTTGTTCTGATACATTGCAGCAAGCCAACCGTCCCTGATCTCGCCGACCCAAATCGTATCACCCAAATCGACCACGCGGTACTCCATTATAAGGTCGAGCATGCCTGCCGAGTCGTTGTCTCGAGCATATTTCGTCTTAAGTGAAATATCGTAATATGCTGGGATGACAATATTGCCGGACTCGCAGTTGAGCACTTCGATTATCGCCGATGTCCGATTAAGGTCGGACACCGTTATCGGCACGGTGAACATGTCGAAGAACGAAATTCTCGTTGTGTATTTTTCCTGTTTCTCGTTATACTTCGGGAACGGCAAAATGCCGAACTCGGTGTCCATATCGCGCAGCGACGGGACGTTAAAGAAGTTGGTCGAGAAGAACAGCGCCTGGTTGTTCTTGAACATCGAGATGAAGGTGGGGCTGATCTGGTCGGTTATAGTGGTCCTAAACCAAGTGTTTGAGTCCCACATTATCTCGAAGACTTTGTTGAAAACCTCAATGAATCTTTCGTCGGTGTCTAGCTCATAAACCGGATAATTGTTCTCGTCTTTGTTTATGCTCTTTACGCCCGCAGCGAGCGTCAGAGTATATCCGACAAAGTTCGGCGTGCCGATGATGCCGTACAAATCGTTCTGGTCGAGTTTCAAGTCGCCGTTAAGGTCGGTTGTGATGCCCATCGCGAGTTCTTTCAGTTTGTCAAAAGTCCAGCGGTTTTCATAGACAATCTGATAGGGGTTTTCGATAGAGTTGTCTTCGACAAGCTGTTTGTTGAAAAGAAGAACCGAGGTATAATCGTAGAACGTAAGGTTAAGGTCGCCGACAGCAAAGTACTTATTCGGTCCAAGGTTGACGTCATCCGTCAGTTTTTGGTCCCAATAAGGCTTTGAGAGGTCGACGTAAGGCAAATCCTCAACCGTGAAAAGTAAGCCTTCGACAGCCATCGAAAGCGCCGCAGTGCACCTTGCGTTTATCATATCGTACGCATCCTCGTTCGCGAGAACGGTTGCGCGCGCAAGTTCAGTATCGGTATGCACGGTTTCGGTTATCTGGATATTGAACCTGTCGCATACCTTTGCGTTGCGGATGAATATAGCGTCGTTTATTACCTCGCCGGTTTGAGCTTCGACTGTGATGTTACCGTTAAACCACACGTCATCTCTCGAGTATACCCTGAACACGTAGCCGTCATAATTAACAGTGGGCACATCGTCGTGGTAAAGCCCGTCATCGGTCTCCTCCGCAAAGGTGGTTGTATCGGCCACATTGACAGTTGAAGAATTGCTATTGTCCGAACAGGCTAAAAGCGCCGTTAAAATAGTGGCAATCAGGCACAGCCACGCAATAACGCGAACAAATCCGACTTTCATATAAAACGCAGCCCCTCTTTCGCTCACTGCCTTCTACAATGTTGTTATAATGTTGAAATTAGCGACGCTCTGTGATACAATGTAATTGTACAGCTTGGTGCCCAAGAACGCTATTTGTAAAACTTTATTTTGTATTCTATCACAAAACTGTGAATTTGTAATATAAAAAAAGGCTTTATTTTGGCGTCATAAATATGAAAATCAACTAAGCCGTTCAATTAACTTTAACAATTATAGCATACCCGAAACGCGGAAAGATGTGCAAGGCGGAGATGAAAATATGCAGCCCAATCCACTTTATTCCGATACTGGCAGCGGAGTATTTTGCATACATCCGTCTGACAAGAGCTTCAACTTAATTCAGGCACACGCCCATGTTCAGTATGAGTTCTTGTTTTTAGTACAGGGCTCGATTTTAGTCGAAAACAGCAAGCAGATTGTAAAAGCGACCCCTCCTTGTGCGATTATACACTGCCCTTATACCCTGCACCGCGCCCAAACCGCAGACGACCACACCGGCGTATATGAAAGGTATGTGATAAACTTTAGGGAAAGCTTGCTTAGTGACTTTTTCGAGTACATCGAAATAAGCCGCCTTAAGGGATTTGGCATGACGGTGATACCTCTGCCCGAGAAAACGGCGGATTTTTTGATAGGATGCTGCGAACAGATCATCGACGCAAACGAAAGGGGCGAACATAAAAGGAGCGTTTTGATACTCGCGACGATAGCCGACACGCTGATAAAGTGCATGCCCCGTGCCGAAGCGATAAACTCTCCATTTAAGATAATGTACATATACAATGTTATGGAGTATATAGCCGAAAACCTTCAGCTTAATCCCAAACTTGAGGAGTTGGCCGAAAGGTTTTTCGTCAGCCGAGCCAAGCTCGCATCCGATTTCAAAACCGTCACGGGAATGAGCATTAAAAAATACACGACGTTTATGAAGCTTAACCTCGCCAAGATCATGCTGAAAAAAGGCTATAGCGTCTCCGAAACAGCGGAAGCGTGCGGTTTTTCCGATGACAGCCATTTTATTATTACGTTTAAAAGCCACACAAATATGACTCCCAAAGAATACGCCCGGAAGGGCGATTATATGCATGGCTAAAATGTAGTTTCCAGTGAATTCAGGTATAATTGTATAAGCCCGAGTAATAAAAAACATCGCATAAAAAAGCACCCCAGATAAAGCATGGGGCGCTTTTTTATTTTGAAACTTTTATCCCAAAAAAGGGGTTTTTTGTATTTAACTTTTATAAAAATTGCAAATTTGAAAAATAAAAAAACAAACGATATATAATTATTGAACCTTGCTTATTTATAGATTTTCAACATTTGACTACGAGGAGTGAAGTAGTTGGCAGAACTCATCGAGCGGGACATATCCGAGGAGGATACGTTAAGTAACCGCTACCTAACGTTTCGGGTAGACAAAGAGGTGTACGGCATTGAGCTCAAGTATGTGACCGAAATAGTCGGTGTTCAGCCTATCACCGAAATACCAGAGATGCCCGAATTTGTGCGCGGGATTATGAATCTCCGAGGCAGAATCATCCCTGTAATGGACCTGCGGCTTCGGTTCAAAAAACCGTTCAAAGAATACAACGACCGCACCTGCATTATAGTCGCGGAATCCGGCGAAAGGGTTTTCGGCTTCGCCGTAGACAGCGTATCGGAAGTCACGGCAATCCCCCCATCAAATATCGACAGGCCGCCAGACCTCGTAAAAAAAGGCGGGGAAAATTTCATCTTAGGCATCGGAAAAGTGAATGGAGATGTAAAGCTCCTTCTTGACTGCGAAAAGCTACTTGACATTAATATTGAGTTATAAATTGGAGGAATAACTAAATGAAGTGGTTTAGCAACCTAAAAACCAGCGTCAAGCTTATTTCGTGCTTTATCCTTGTAGCCCTTGTGTCAGCTATTGTTGGATTCATATCCTTAACAAACATAAACAAATTGGAACAGTATGACACTATATTATATAATAACGCAACCGTTCCGCTCTCCGAAGTTGGGGAGATGAATGCGCTTTACCAACAGAGTCAAATGTATGTCAGGGACATGATTTTGGAAAACAATACTGACAAGATTAATCTTGCATATGCCAACATCCAGCAGAACATAAGCGCTATTAAAAACATTATGAACAGCTTTAAGAGCAAAATTGCAAGAGACGAAGTGCAAAGCTTGTTTGAAGAATTCAGTTCTGTACTGGAAAGTTACAATAATAATGTAGAAAAAGCGCTTGATTTATGCATAAAGAATAGGGACAGGGAAGCGTACATCTTTGTCACAAGTGAAATGCGAGATAGCTCAGACGCTGTCTACAATACTCTTCAAGAAATCGTAAAGCTAAACCTTGAGCTCGCAAAAGAACAGTTCGACCAAAACAAAGCTATTGCAGAAACCGCATCGATTACAATGTCTATAGCTATTGTAATCGCAATAGTTCTGGCAATTGCGCTCGGCATTTTCGTCAGCAACAGCATTGCCAAGCCGCTTAGGCACCTTGTCGAAGTTGCCAATCAAATTGCCGAGGGTAATCTTGACGTATCGGTCGGCATCTCTACTAAAGATGAAATTGGCGTGCTTGCCTCGGCATTTGATAGAATGGCTGACAACCTCAACGATCTTATCTCAAGCATAAACCTCGCGGCTGAACAGGTGGCGGCAGGCTCAAGGCAGCTGTCGGAGTCGAGCTTCGCGCTCTCGCAGGGTGCAAGCGAACAGGCAAGCACTATCGAGCAGCTCACTGCATCGCTTGAGGAAATCTCAACGCAGACCAAGCAAAACGCCGACAACTCCGCCGAGGCAAATAATCTCGCCGGCATGGCGAAAGAAACTGCGTTGAAAGGAAACAAGCAGATGCAGGATATGATGGCTGCGATGGACGAAATCCAGAAGTCATCGCGCAACATCAACAATATCATAAAAGTTATAGACGACATCGCGTTCCAGACCAACATACTTGCGCTCAACGCCGCAGTCGAAGCCGCAAGAGCAGGCCAGCACGGCAGAGGCTTTGCGGTAGTCGCCGACGAAGTAAGAAACCTTGCGTCCAGAAGCGCCAACGCCGCTAAAGAAACTACCGAGCTAATCGAAACGTCAATCTCCAACATCGAGCGCGGCACCGAAATCGCCAAGAAGACTTCCGATGCGCTTGACAAGATTGTTGAAGACGTAACGAAGGTCGCATCATTGGTCGAAAATATCGCAGTCGCTTCAAAAGAACAGGCAGCCGGCATCTCGCAGATAAACGAAGGCATCTCGCTGGTATCCGAAGTCGTGCAGAAGAACTCAGCCACCGCCGAAGAAAGCGCGTCTGCAAGCGAGGAGCTTTCAAGCCAGGCTCAGAATCTCAAAGATCAGATTGCAAGGTTCAAATTAAGACAATCCGACGCCGAAACGAAAACAGCTGTTGTACCATATCCGAAAGTCGAAAAGCTGCCGGATATAAAGCCGGCTGAGCAGCGTAACGGAATTGATAAGCACGATGAGGAAGACGACAATGATACCCCTGAAATCATTCTGAGCGATAAAGAATTTGATAAATATTGATGTCGTTTATAAATTGATTGTGTCGAAAGTTAGAGGATAACTTTTGTTATCCTCTAACTTTCTGGTTAGTTTGTGAAAATGCTTACCATAACTGCTGAAGAATTCAAACATCTTGCAAGCTATATTAAGAGCAATTATGGGATACATTTAAAAGAAAACAAAATAAACCTTCTTGTTTTCCGGCTTCAAAACATGCTTGAGCAAGAGGGTTTTAGAAGTTTTTCCGACTATTATAGCTACCTTATCTCAGACACGACCGGCCGGGCGACGGTAAAACTTATCGACCGGATCACCACAAATTATACGTATTTCATGCGCGAGGCGTGGCACTTTTATTTTTTCCGAGACACCGTGCTTCCCGAAATTGCCTGCAAAATTAAGGACCGCGACCTACGCGTATGGTGCGCCGCATGCTCGACAGGAGAGGAAGCATATACCCTTGCGATGATAATCGACGAGTTTTTCAGCAGCGACAAAGCGTCCTGGGACACAAGGCTGCTTGCCACAGCCATCCCTGCCCGGCGCTAATCACCCCCACCTTTTGCCACTGGTATTTCCGCTGGACAATTTTGCAGACCGCCACATCCAGACCAACCTTTGCAAAAAGAAAACCCCCCAGCCCCTTAAGAGCCGTGATAAGCTCCCAAGGTTTGCTGGGGGGAAAGAAAAACCCCGTGAGAGAGCTTAATTGCTCGCTTTCCCACAGGGCATGTTTGTTTTTCTCGTGCCTTAATGACAAATTGGGTCACAATATAGAGCAGAAAGCCGTTACCAGTTTTATTCTTCTTGTTCTTCGCCTTCTACTGCTTCTTCATCTTCTACATCTTCTACCGATTCTTCGTCATCTGCTAATTCTTCACCTTGTACTGGTTCTTCACCTTGTCCTGATTCTTCTATTTCTTCCTCATCTACCGCTTCCCGCTTGGCCTCATTGAAGGCTGCAATGGCTACTTCCAATTCCGCTGCAGCATCGTCAACATCCTCCTGGGTTTCCGCAGTCTCCCTGGCCGCCTCAGCTGAGGCAATAGCTGCATCCAGGGCATCCATGTCCGCTTGTGTTACCCAGTAAGTACCCGCTGGCATATCTTTCCCATCCTCGCTTACCACGGCGCCTTCTTTAGCAGCTATTGCTGCCTGGATGGCATTCTCAAGGGGGGTGACATCGAGCCCTTCTTCATTCCCAGTATCTACGGTTGCCGCTACCCCGTCTACGGTTATTCCGCTGACCTGGATATCCAGGGGTATGGGAGTGATGCTGGTAAGCTCATCTACAAGCACTTTGCCGTTGGCCAGGACAACCTTAATCACAACCTTGGCCGGCTACAACGTCAGCAGGCACTTCATAGCTGAATTTGTAAGTGGAGGGTGTCCGGCTGGCTGATGTGGTACACAAAGGTGTTCTCATCGGTCACATCATACATGCTGCCCCACTGGTTGCCCGCTTCGTCTTTAATAACCAGGTAGAAGGTTATTCCACCTTTAGCTACTATCTTATCGGTTACAGCTTCGCCAAAGTCGATGGTCCACTTCTGCTCAGCAGCATCGTAATCTACTGTTACACCTGCTGCTGCAAAAGCACTTCCTTGACCACCATATGGATCTTCTTCACTTGCATATACGCTGAACTCAGGTAGATCAGCTATGTTGTGGTCTACTTCCAGCTCATATAGGTTCTCGTCGCTGGCCTGTACTGTCCAGACAAAGGTTTCATCATGGGCTAATTCTACTGTTGCTTTCTCTGGATCTACACTGACCAATTCAGGTGCTACGCTATCTTTTGCTTCAAACTCAAAATCTGCCTCTGCTAATACTACCTTTTCTTCAACAAAACCGTCACTTGATACGATACTCTTGATGGTCCCTTTTACTGTTACATCATCGTCGTTGCCGCTGATTAATACGGTCCAGGTGGCTACGTCTCCCGATACAAAGTCTGCCGGTTCACCGCCAAGGACCAGGTCGCTTAGCCAGATCTCTGTTCCGGCTACTGCTACTTTATCGGCAGCAGTAGGCTTACCGTTGTACAGTATTGTCACTCTGGCATCTGCCGGCAACTCTTCTTTTAGCTCTACCAGTACGTCTATCTTGTAGCCTGATAATACAGCCGGTACTTCAATGTAGTCCTTGTCGAACCTTGCGTTAAAACCGTTTTCTACATCAGTAACTACCATATCCAGCTCGGCTACCAGTCGGTCTAGGGCTTCCTGTACCGGATCTTTTACCGTTACATCAGCTGAAGCGGTGATACCCGCGATCACTTCTTCCGTGTCTGCATCAATCAGGCTGAAAGTGATGGTGTAATCGCCAGCTTCGCTGAAGACCAGCGTCCACTCTGTTGTGGCGCTGTAAGCGGCAGGCAGGTCAAACCCACCAGGCGGTCCCCAGTAGCCTTCGTTGGTGAAGGTGTATTCGTCATTGTTGCTGTCTTTGGCCTTGAAGGTCACGTCTCCAGAACCTTGGGCGGTAAACTTGAATCTGACTCCTTCGTAGCCAATGTCACCTTTGACATCTGTCTTAAAGGTTACAGGAACAACCACTTCTTTGCCGGCTACAACGTCAGCAGGCACTTCATAGCTGAATTTGTAAGTGGAAACAACCGGTTCAGGCTCTTCACCCGCAGTTACCGGTCCGAACGAGGTGCTTTCCGCTGTTCCGAAATAGAACTGGACGCCGGTTACCTTAACCTTTATATACTTTCCTACATCTTTTTCCGTAAGCGTGTAAGTTCTGCCCGTGGCGCCCTCTATTTCTTCGAAATTAACGCCATCATTATCAGAACGCAGCCACTGATACTTTACTGTCGCACTGGACGGATTGACTACAGCAGTCAGGACCTGACCAAACTTGGGTGTACCTTCAATCCTAACACCGTATACCGGAACCACAACCGGCCCTGCCGGTACCTGCGGAATCGGCTGAGGCTGCGGGGTGGGTGTGGGAGTAGGAGTGGTGCCGGTTTCGTCACCATCGCTCGGCGCAGGCGATGTCACAATATTGGTACCGGTGGCGTTGTTCTGAACGCTGCCCACTACGGGCACTTCTTTGCCGCCAGCTGCGGTAACGCCAGATGCGCCGCCGTTGTTTATAACGGTGTTCGGCGTCGTGACCGAAGTGTTGTCAGCAGTCGAGCCCACTGAAACGGTGCCGACTTCGCCGCTGCCGTATACCATCGTATTAGCAGCCGAAGTCTCAATCTCCGCAACGCTGCCCTTGACAAATATCGAGGTGCCTTCCGCGCTGTCGGCAACTGCTATCGAGCCAACTTCGGCATCGTCAGCCACGGTGATAACCGCCGAGCCTTCGCAGCTGACTTTGACTTCGCCAACTTTGCCGCCGCGGATTGCCACTGGCACGTCGGATGCGTTAATATCAACCGCACCGACGGTACCTTCGATGACAACTTCGTTTTTGCCGTCGTCAATAACGACAACTTCCACGTCAGCGCCGTCGACGACAACGCGCACATTGCCGTCAGCCTTCGCGACAATAACTTTGCCCTCAACGCCGCCGCCGACGATAACTATCGATTCTATACCGCCGCCGCGGACAAGCATCCTGCCTTTTACTACAACGTTGTCGAGCGTAAGGTCGCCCTCGCCAACGCCGTCGCCGACGATAAGGTCACCTTTTATCGTGACGTTCTTCAGCGTCACGTCAGGGACATTTACAACAACGTTGCCATCGGCTACTTTTGTATACTCGCCGGGAACGTTTATAAACTGCTTAACTGTGTTGTACATCAGCTGGGCAAAATCAGCCCTGGTTATATAATCCTTTGGATTCAGCGTGTCGCCAGTTCCAGTTATGTAACCGGCATTTACAAGTGTAAACACATAACCTTTTGCCCACTCAGACAGCTCGTCCGCATCGCTATACCACTTGCGCGATGTTGCAGAAGGCTCGAGCTTGAGCACCCTTGCAAGCACCACAAACGCCTGCTCGCGGGTTATATAGCCGTTCGGATCCATCTTGTTGTCATAACCTTGCATGATGCCCATCTTGAGGGCTTTTGCCATGCTGTCGACGATCCATTCGTCCACACCGACAAGGTCGGTATAACCGGACACGTCGGCTTTTTCGGTCGCACCGAAAGCACGAGCCATTATCGCCGCCATCTGAGCCCTTGTAAGCGGGTCATATGGCATTATCTTGCCGTCGTAGCCATTTAGTAGGCCATTGTCAACGGCGAATTGCAGAGCTTCGCCTGCCCCACCGACGGGCATGTCCGAAAACTCTGGCACATCACCTTCGGCTGCACCTGTAATCGGGAACAAAGCAAATGCCATTACAAGTGCCAGAAAAACCGACAAAAACTTCTTTGACATTCTTTCTCCTCCCCTGAAGTTATGTGATAATAAAGCGCAAAACAAGAGTGGGTTAGCGCAAGGTTATGCTTGCCGGCTTATCTTGGCTAATTTGCACTCTAGAATATATGTTTTGCTACACATAAAATTATATCATAATTTTACCAAAAAATAAAGACGGTTTTGCTATTTGACACCAACAAACAACGGCAAAAATTTCCCGACAATTTTGTATATTTTGCCCAGATCGTGAAAATTCAATGACTAAAAACTATATATTGTTAAAAGCCCAAGCATTTAGCTTAGGCTTTAGCGGGGCGTATCATATATTATATCGTAATTTTTTAGCAAATCTTTATAAATACTCCCCAAAAACTATTCCAACAAGTTATTCATATTCCTTCTTCAATTACCTAGACGTTTTATCCTTTCGTGTACTCCTAAATCGTCGTTTCAATATGTTTGCCTTTTCAAGCCTTTAAATCGCGCCGATTAGCCCTTTTACCCTCCTTACGCCTCATAAGTTACCCCATCACGGCATATTACAAAATCTCCGGGCCAGACGGATTGGATAAGTGACTCCGCTTTTTCTTCATCAGCGAGTATGCTCGGTCCACAGTGGATATACATGAGCTTGCCTACCTTAAAGCCTTTTTCCGCTATATGCCTCGGCATCGCGTCGGGCGTGTGGTGTCCGGTTTCGGTCATAAGCACATCACAGCCGTCTTTGAGGAACTCATCAAGGTCGGACGAGTCCCTGATGTCGCCCGAGTAAATTACCCTTTTGCCTTCTGCCGAAAAGCGGTACGAGTACGACAGCCACGGCTCAGACTTGCCGAGATGCATATTGTGCAGCGCCTCGACTTTAATATTTTCGTCTTCGTACAGCACGCCGTCGGATACCGGGTGTACATTTATTTTAAAATCGCAGTGGAAGTTGCCCTCGGTGTTTTTCAGCATCATATAGATGCCGTCCCAAGTGGATGAGTTAGGTATAAAAAGCTTGATGTCATGCTCGGGCTGCCTGCTTTTAACATGCGTGAGCTTGCGGATATTCCAAAACAAGTTGCCAAGCCCGCCGACATGGTCCATATGGGTGTGCGATATAAACACCGAGCGAACTTTTAGCAAATCGAGGCCCATCAGGTGCGCAGTATACGAACTGCCCTCGCCCGCGTCAAACCAATATAGCTTCCCGCCGGCTTCGGCTGCAAAAGCGACATGGCGCCGCCCCGGCATAGGCTCGGTGCCCGAACAACTGCCGAAAACATGTATTTTCATTTAGCTTCCCCCAAAGCGATATGTCAGGTTAGCAAGCCCCGTTTTTCCTCATCGCCGCTATCTTGCAGGCGCGTTTGTATGCTTCGGCAAGAAAATCGGTTATATCCATTTTCGCGTATATATCATTTTCATGCCTGCCGGGCTTGCTCGATCTTGTAAGTTCCAGCGTAAGCTCGCCACAATAGCCTTCCCTATCGAGCCTTGCCGCTACCTCTTTCCAATCGGCGATGCCGTCGAATGGCAAAAGATGCAAATCGTCGCGCCATGTAATTTTGCCGCCAAAATCTTTAATACCGAGGTTGTCGTGCAGGTGCGTGCAAATAAGCTTTTTGCCGTATAAAGCTAACAGGTCTACACTGCGGTTATAGCACATCTCGTGCCCGCTGTCCCAGCAAAATCCCACAGCCGGCGAGCTTGCAAAATGCCTCATCAGCGCCTCGAGGAAGTTTTCGCCTTCGGTGTTCTCAAACGCGATTTTCACGCCGAGCCGTTCCGCTTCGGCTATGACTTTGCCGTAAACTTCAAGACCAGCCTCGGTCGGCTCGGCAGGGTCAAACCCTATGTATGCGTGCATCACCATAATAGGCACGCGGTTTTCGGCGCAATCATGCAGGCAAGCGAGAAGGTCCTCTACCGCCGCGTCGGCTTCGTCGGTTTTTTCCCACATTTTCGCGGCGTAGCCAAACGGAGCGTGCACCGATTGGTATAAGAGCCCCAGACTGTCGGCGAGCTGCCGCCACTCTTTAATCGGGCAGCCTCGCCACCAGCCGGTGAAAAACCCGTCAAAACCTATCTCGTAAAATAAATCAAGCTGCTCGGGCACCCCAAGCCCGAAAGAGTCGCTTATTCCGATGCAAAGCCTATGATTCCACATAAAATTCTCCAATCTATTTCTTCAGCCGTTTTTGCCTAAAACCTCTGAAAACGCCTCGTTGATCTTTTCTACGTCTTTCAGCGCTATTTTTTCAAACTTTTTATACATCGAGGCAAAGTCGGTGGTGTTGTTTCTGAACATATCCATTATACGCTCGTTGTACGTGCCGATTTGATAAGAGGCGCCGACGTCGTAAAGCCTTGTGGAAAGGATTATATCGAGCATCTCGCTCGACTCGTTGTCGCGCAAAAGCTTGCCTTGAAGCGAAATCTCATAATAAGCTGGGGTTATTATGTACACCGACTCGCACGACATATCTTCAAGCACTATTCCCGTCATCTCGACGTCCTCGACGACCAGTGGCACGCATATAAACGAGTTGCCATAAGCGTGCACAGTCGTGTGGTATTCCTTTTGCGCCTCTTCATAAAGCGGGAACGGCAAAATCCCGAAATCGGTTTCCATGTTGCGGTATTTTTTCACTATATTCAAATAACGATTATAAAACAACACTTGGTCGTTTGCAAACATGTTTTCAATATGGTCGCCCGAGTGGTAAATTGAATAAGCAACCGTCCGGTCGCACACCAGGCTCATAAACTTCATCAGCATATCGACATTGCGCTCGGTGTTAAGCGTCAGCTCAATTTCGCCATTTTCGTTAATCCTGCCTATCCGCCCGCCGGCGGCATTAATAGCGGCAAGCATACCATCCTGCCAGACACACATCCCGTAAAGGTCATTGTGGTCGAACTTCGAATCGCCGTTAAGGTCGCTTGATACTTGCCTTGCCATCCTGACAAAATTGTCCATCGTCCATGTGTGCTTTCTGACCAACGTCATTGATAAGCTCGCCGTTCATTTCCGGCGCGTGAAAATCATATGATTCGGTCCAATCGTTAGCCCAGTTCCCCGAGACAAAGATGTCAAAAGACTTCCCGCCATAGTCCCTGCTGGGCACACCGGCGCTTTTCCTTGTGGTTTCCGCGTAACTTTCCAAAGAGCTTGCCATTGTCCCCTCCGGCGCCTTTACCTGCGCTGCCTTATCCGAGCACGATATCGCCAAAAAAGCAAGCGGCAATAAAGCCATAAGCAATATTGCGGTAGCTTTTCTCATGCTGCGACCCCCGCTTTCGTTAATCGTTCCCGCCAAAGCGGATTACATTAATACTATAACTAAATGCCTTCTGTAATTCAATAGTATTTATGGTGTTCTTTGTCTTTTTAGTAGTATTTCGGCAATCTCTATCAATAAAGCTTTGCATCATGAGCCGCGGCGGGCAGGTGATACTGATTAACTCAGTCTCGCGCGAGGTGCTCCTCGACGCGATGCGCAAACTCGAAAAATACCAAAACCTCGTCGTGCGAGTGTCAGGCTTTAGCGCATATTTTATAACCCTCGACCGGCGCGTGCAGGAGGATAACCGAACATGGGGGATAATGCAAAAAGCTATAAAAAAGCTCGGTGCTAAAGCCGGCACCGAGCATTTTTATGTACTCTATCAATATAGCCTGTATAGCCTGTTCTCTACGAATCTTACCAATATATCGTTGAACTCGTCTTTCTGGTCATAGAAAACCCCGTGACCGGAGTACTCGAACGTCGCAAGCTTTGAGTTGCGGATTAGCCTATGCTGTTCGTCGGCAAGCTCCATCGGCACAATCTTGTCATGCACACCCTGCATTATCAGCGTCGGGACGCTTATCTTTTTCAAATCCTCAAAAAGCACCTCGTTAATCCAAGTCTGCGCAACCGCCGCGGTCGCCCAGCCTGCTGCTTTAAGCCCGATTTGGAAAAACCAGTCGTTAAACGCTTCTGATGTATTCTTGAAGAAAAACCTTGCGCCAAAATTGCGCAGCATTTGGGGCCGATCGTTATATGTATCGTTTATCGTCTGAATTATCGAGAGCTTTTCGACCCCATACGGGAAGTTCGGCCGCTTTATAAGGCTCGGCGCGGCTGCAGCGACAAGCACCAAATTCCTAACGCCGTATTCTTTGTGCCGCCCCATATACCTTGCCGCTATCGCGCCGCCGGTGGAATGCCCTAGCAACGTAAAATTTCTTAGCCCAAGTGCCTCTACAACTTCCCTAACGTCGTCGGACAAGGTATTATAGTCATATCCCCAGCAAGGTTTGTCGGAATTGCCGAACCCCCTTGTGTCAAGACCTATGCACCTGTAGCCCAGCGAGTATAGCTTATCGAATTGATACTCAAACAGCGTATGGTCGCCCGGCCAGCCGTGGAGGAAAACTATCGCTTTTTCAGCATTTGGGTTTAGGTCCTCGACATATATTTTGACTTTGCCGCTAACCTCAACAAAATATCCCATATTCTCACCCGACAATGATATTCATTTAGATTATATTCTGCCACTGCGGCGGTGTGAGCGGATGAATATGAGCCGCGGCATATTATTTTTTCTGAAAAATAAAAGAAATATAATAATGACAAATGTATTTTAAGTGCGTTGCGAGTTAAATTACCATTGCTATGTACCCTCTCTTACTGCACGCAGCGTACACCGAAGATGCAGAGACCGCTTTCGCCGCGCCGGAAGCCTCTGCATTTTTATTTTTGTCAAAATCCGGTTTCTGCTAGCAGACATAATAATATTGAAAAAGGTAGGAAATATGTGTGCGTAATGCTGTCATTCACACAAAAGAGCAAAAGCGACAACAAAAAATTAAATTATATTAATTTGACTTATAATATTATCGCTGATATAATTAATGCGAATCTATAAAGCAGAAAGGAACCTGGCAAATGCGCTATTCCGGCGTGACCGCAAAAGGCATTATAACCCCCATCTTCAGGCGTGGCGACAATGTAATCGGCGGCATTGTCGAAAGCTTGCTCCGCGCGGCGGAACATGAAGGCTTCGGCTTCAGCGATGGCGACATTGTAGGCGTCACCGAAGCGCTTGTGGCAAGAACGCAGGGCAACTATGCCAGCTGCGAGCAGATAGCGAAAGATATAAAGGAAAAGTTCGGCGGCGGCGAGCTTGGCCTCGTTTTCCCAATTTTAAGCCGCAACCGTTTTTCGATCCTGCTTCGGGCGATTGCGATGGGCGTCCAAAAGCTCTATGTGCAGCTTTCCTATCCTGCCGACGAAGTCGGGAACCCTTTGGTTGACAGGGAAATATTCGACGAGTCGGGTATTAACCCCTACACAGACAGCTTTACTGCGGAAGGGTTCAGAAAGATTTTCGGCAAGAACGCCACCGTGCACCCCTTTACCGGGATCGATTATATTGATTTTTACAGCAGCATTAGCCCGAACATCGAGATTATTTTGTCGAACGACCCGACATATATCCTAAAATACACGAAAAATATCTTAAACTGCGACATCCACTCGAGATTCAGGACGCAAAAGCTCATAAAGAAGGCAGGCGCTGAGATAAGCTATAGGCTCGACCAAATTCTAACTGCGCCGGTCGACGGCAGCGGATATAACCCGGAATTTGGTCTGCTAGGCTCGAACAAAGCGACCGAAGACACCGTCAAGCTTTTCCCGAGAGACTGTCAGGCTTTCGTCGACTCCTTAGCCGCAGCTTTGAAAGAAAAGACCGGTAAAAACATAGAGGTACTTATATACGGCGACGGCGGTTTCAAAGACCCGGTCGGAGGGATTTGGGAGCTTGCGGACCCGGTAATCTCGCCGGCGTACACAAGCGGGCTTGCCGGGACGCCTAACGAGCTTAAAATCAAGTATTTTGCCGACAACGATTTCGCAACGTTGTCCGGCGAGGAGCTCGAGCGCGCAATGAAAGAACAAATAAAGAAAAAAGACAAAAACCTTGTCGGCAATATGAAGTCGCAGGGCACAACCCCAAGAAGGATAACCGATCTTGTGGGCAGCCTTTGCGACCTTGTCAGCGGCAGCGGCGACAGAGGCACGCCCGTCGTACTCATTAAAGGATATTTTACAAACTTTGCGACCGAATAAAAATTTAGCGCACCATATCACATGATACGGTGCGCTTTTTTGCGTCCATGTTTACACCCTTTTATATTAAAGCAGCTTAACCTTTGTCGACGGGCTATGATCCGCAAAAATTTGCTCGATTTTTATAAATGCGCCTTCGTCGCAAAACACCGCATAGTCCGGCTGCCGGCAGGCTATCTCTTTTACCACCTCCGCAGTGAGCTGCCCGTCAAAAAAGGCGAAAAGCTTTCCGTTATCCACCTCGTAAACTTTTTTGCCCGCAAGCTCGAGCATCGATATTTTGCCGCTCGGCGGTACACCAAGCTCAAGCATCGCCCAAAACAATAAATCTTCGTGCGTGCGGCCCTCTTTAATAAAGATTATGCCGCCCGTCTCCTCACGGCTCCGGGTAAAATATGCGTCCATCACGTTGCTGCTGTCGACAAATAGCACCCGGAATCCTACGTCAAGCTTGCCCACAAGCTCCGGGCGCTCTTCTAGTATTTTCTTTCCCGCGCGGCGGATTCGCTCTTTACCGATATCGGCTACAGTTTTAAAGCCTGCTTTGTAAGCAACCGACTGCTCGCCGCAAGGCTCAGGAAGCTGCACCATTATAAATTTGCGGTTGCCGCCGTCCTCGGCGTTTAGCTGCATGACCGCATGAGCAGTTGTCGCCGAGCCCGCGAAGAAATCTAGCACAATGTCGCCTTCGCATGCGGTGAAATATGTTGCTCCGAGGATTATTTCTTTTAACAGTGAGAGCGGCTTTGGGTAATCAAAGCACCCATCAAGCCCAAGCGCTGCAAGGTCTTTTATCCCTGTAGCCGAAAGGTGTTTTAGCACGCTGTAAAATTTCGATGTGTCTTTTTTTATATTGCGCAACTTGCCCACAATGTGCATGCCGTTCGGTTTTGGGACAAGCACATACTCGCCTTTTTTTAGCTTTTCGTCTATCTGTTTTTTTACCTTTTCGCCTTTGTACTCAAGTATCTCCTCATAATGGCAGCTGCCGTATTTGCTGAATTTTTTCCTCAGCCAGTCTTCTTGGATCCAGTACTTTTCACCGTCTTTTTCAATCACCTTGCCTCGGATCTCCTTAGGCCTCGCGAGCGGCGTGAATTTTGAGATGTTTTTGGCATATACCAAAAGGTAATCGTGCCCTCTTACAACCTGTTTCGCTATGCCGCCGCCCTCGGACCGGATAACTACAAGCTCTGCCACCTTGTTGCGCTCTCCGAAAATCTCATTCATGATTTTTACCGTGTTTGCCATTTCGGTGTCGTCGATGCTGACAAATATCACCCCGTCCTCGCGCAGCAAATCCCTTGCCACAATAAGGCGCGGGTACATCATGTTAAGCCAATCCGAGTGCATCCGCCCGCTGTATTCGCCCTGCCCGCAGCGCGATATATAATCGCGCAAGCTTATCCTAAAGTCGTCGGTATATATAAACTCGTTGCCGGTATTATAAGGCGGATCGATATATATAACTTTTATCTTGCCAGAATAAGCCTTTTGCAACAGCTTCAGCGCTTCAAGGTTGTCGCCCTCTATAAAGAGGTTTTCGGTATCGTCAAAATTCACGCTCTCCTCGCGGCGGGGGCGTATTGTCTTATATGTGGGAGCCCTCGCAAGCATTATCGTCCTTTTTTTGCCAGGCCAAGTGAACTCGTATCGTTCTTCCCCACTACCTGCCAACGCGTCCGAAAGCTCGGCGCAAAGCGCGTCAAAATTTATCGCCGGTTCTACAATTGGGCTGCCATCTGGAAGGAAGCCTTTCGCCGCTTCGGTTAAGACCTCCGGGAATAGCTCGGCAATTTTCTTTATGTTATCCTTAGTCTTGTCGCTGGTGTGCATTTTGAGCTTGTCCATTTCGCTCTCCGCTTACACCTTCATACTAAAGCACAATAGAAATAATACCACATTTTTGATTATTTTTCAATATATGGTTTCTTAAGAAACCTCTGCTCTTTTCTTGAAATGGCAGCCGAAATGTATTATACTAACCTTGACCCATGGTTATATCCGGGCGGAAAAGCCCATAGTATTTTTATTAGAGGTGCGCAATGGAACAGCTTACAGGTAAAGAACGCATGTCCCGTATACTACGGCGCGAGCCGGCCGACCGGGTGGGACTGTACGAGCATTTTTGGAACGATACCTATGCCGAATGGGTATCGAACCAAGGATGCCCTGGGGATTTTACCGCCGAGTTTGGCTTCGATATGGTCGAATGCTGGCCTACCAACTTCACGGCTAGGATCGATTTTCAGCCTGTTAAAATTTCCGAGGACGAAGACACGGCCACATATCTTGACGGAAACTGGGCTACGCTGCGCCGGCACAAAAAGCACGACTCGACGCCCGAACATATCGGATTTGGCATCGACTCCCGCGAAAAATGGGAGGAGCTTGTCAAGCCCCTTATAACAAATGAAGCGGACCTTGAGCGCCGAATCAATTTTGAGGCATACAGGCAAACGAAAAAATACGCCGAAGAGCGTCAGCTTTTCTTCGTTTGGAGCGGGACCAATGTGTTCGAGCTGATGCATCCGCTTGTCGGGCATGAGGAGCTGCTCGCGGCGATGATTTACGACCCCGATTGGGTAATTGACATGGCTCAAACTTATGCGGAGATGACCGTCAAGGCGCAAAAACTCCTTTTCGAGCGCGAGGGCAAGCCCGACGGCATCTGGTACTACGAGGACATGGGCTATAAAGGCGCGCCTTTCATGAGCCCGGCGTTTTATGATAAGTTTCTTTATCCCGCGCACAAGTACACTTTCGATTTTGCAAAAAGCCTTGACCTGCCTGTAATCGTCCACTCGTGCGGGTTTGTGGAGCCGCTGGTCGACGGACTTTTGCGAGCCGGCATGGATATGCTCCAAGTCATAGAGGTAAAGGCGGGCATGGACCTATTGCGCCTGTACGAGAAATACGGCAAGCGCCTGTCGTTTATGGGCGGAATCGACGTGCGCGTGCTGTATTCCAACGACAAAAAGCTAATCGACGAGGAGCTTGAAAAGAAAATCCCGGTTGTCAAGCAAGGCTACGGCTATGCCGTGCATTCCGACCACTCTATACCCAAGACGGTTAATTACGAAACATATAAGTATTTCGTAAAAAAGGCGCTCGAGCTTGGCAGGTACGACTAAAAATAAAAAGGCAGCGCAAAAAGTGCACTGCCTTTTTTATTTCATCGCAGCTTCCACGGCAAGCTTATACGCGGATTTCCTTTTTCTCTTCAGCAGACTTATAAATAAAGTCAAGCAATTTTGCGCTCTCGAGCACCTTTTCGATGTGGTTTCTCGTCCGCTCGCCCGTGCGGATAGCCTTTATAAAGTCGGCGTCCTCGCGCTCGTACATGTTGGGGATGTCATACTGCGGGCGATCTTGGACGAATTGTCCGTTTTCAACCGTATAGTAGGTGAAATATCCGCAGTAGTCCATGCGGATGCCGCCCTTGTCGCCGAGGAAGTCGATAAACATCTCGTTTTTCTCAATGTTCTGTGCCCAGGCGCCGTTGAATGAGATGCTAGCCTTGTCGGTCCTTATATAGCCGGTGATAAAGTCTTCGACGTCGTTTATACCGTCAAGTACGGGCGGGCCTGCCCACATGTCCCTATAGACGTATGACTTGATGTCTTTTGCCATCTCGCTGTATGCGTCGGCGGAAACGGACTCGATTTTCGCCCCACCGAGGATATATAGGATAAGGTCGAAGAAATGCACGCCCCAGTCTATAAGCACGCCGCCGCCCGACTGCGCCTTAATCGTAAACGGGCCGCCGAGCCCGGGTATCGAGCGGTGCGCGCGGAACGAGCAGTAAATGTGGTAAATTTTTCCGAGCTTGCCAGTTCGGTTCATCTCCTCGATTGTCTCGACAGTCCTGTGGTAGCGGTTGCATACGCCTATGACTAGCTGCTTGCCTTTTTCCTCGGCTTTTTTCGCCATCTCGCACGACAGCTCATAGTTAACGGTAATCGGCTTTTCGCAGAAGACGTGCTTGCCCGCCTCGAGCGCGTCCATTGTAATTGTATAGTGCGAGTAGTTCGGCGTCAGTACATAAACGGCGTCGACCTCGGGGTCGGCGAGCGCGACTTTATAGTCTGTAATAGCATAGCGTGCACCGAACTTTTCAACCTTGTCCTTTGCCTTGCTTTCGATTATGTCGCACGCGTATTTTATTTCCACGTCTTTCATTTTCGAAAGCGCAGGGAAATGCGCGGAGTCGGCAATTCTTCCGCACCCGATTACTGCAACCGTGATTTTGTCCATAAAAATACCCCAATTCCAATATTTGTTGTGTTTCGTTCATACGAGAATATTATAATTAAAAGGATAAAATTTTTCAATCGCTTTTTACAAATTCGCGCTATAACCTAATACCGGCGCGCTTTTTATTTACATAAGCTTCGGTCTGTGATATAATTATACATCACTAAAGAGACACAATACATGAGGATAAATATGACTTCACGCGATATTGTCAAAAACATTTTCATGCGCAAGAATAACGACGGGCTGGCCTTTTGGACCGGCCATCCCAACCCTGCCTCCGTGCCGAATATGGCGAAAGAATGGGGCATAGAGCCTACTTACGAAGCAATTTACACTTTCCTTAACGACGACTGCCGCTGGATTTCCGCCGACGGGGGCTATAAGCACCCCGAAGGCCGCCCGATGTTCGATACCGCATGGGGGACGAGCGGCAGGCCGACACTCAGTGCCGGCGGCACGTTTGCCGATACTGAGGACGTCACCGAGGTCGAGCGCTATCCTTGGCCCGACCCTAAATACCTCGACTTTTCCGATGTGTACGCCGCGATCGAGCGCCACTCTGACAAAGCTGTATTCACCGGTATGTGGAGCTGCTTTTACCATATCGTCGCCGACTTTTTCGGCATGGAAAACTATTTTGTAAAAATGTACGAAAACCCTGCGGTCGTCGAAGCCGTGACCGAGCATGTGGTGGACTTTTATGTAGAGGCTAACGAAAAGTTTTTCGCGGGGCTTGGCGACCGCGCTGACATCTTCTTTTTCGGCAACGATTTCGGCACGCAGCGCGACCTGATGATTTCGCCCGAGATGTTCCGAAAATTCGTGCTGCCCTCCGTCAAGCGCCTTGTTGCGGTAGCTAAAAAATACGGCAAGTTTGTGATGCTTCACTCCTGCGGCTCGATTTACCGCGTCATACCCGACCTAATAGAGGCGGGCGTCGACGCACTGCACCCAATCCAGGCACAGGCGGCGGGCATGGACGCAAAGTCGCTTTCGCAATACAAAAATGATCTCGCCTTTGTCGGAGGAATCGACGCGCAGAGCTTCTTCGTAAACGCCGCTCCCGAGGAAGTCGAAGCCGAAGTCTACCGCGTGCGCGAAATCCTTGGCCCGAACATCGTCATCTCGCCGAGCCATGAAGAGATCCTCCCGAATGTTCCTCCCGCGAACGTTTTGGCTATGTCTCGCGCTGCGCACAGCCGAAAAAGCGAGTAAAAGTAAAACCCCACGGATTAGCCAAAGACAAAACGGGCAAAATTAGAGCCGCATGCCGAAGAACACCGGCTGTGCGGCTTTTTTAGTTGGCTTTGCGTCAAATGTCTGAATTACACTTTTACATATTCATGCATCGGCCTGACAAGATAGACGTTGTTCGGAAGTTTGTCGGTCGTTATATAGCCCGGCTCGCTGTTTATAAGTGAGGGAATCCTGTTGACCAAGGTGGCGCATGTCAGCTCGACGGTCGCCGGGCGGTTAACGACTATCGTTGTATCCGGCTCGCCGTAGAACGTCCACTCGTTTTTGTCGAACTCTCCCGGTGCGTAAACCTTACCGATGCACTGGGTTTCGATTGTAATGCCTTCTGCGGTTTCTGTTGTTACGACCGCAGCCATTCCGGTCGCATATCCAGCCTTTATCGTAATCCCAAGCGTGCTGGAGAATAGGTCGGTGTCGTGCGTCGTGGGGATACATTTCTGGGTTTGCAAAATCGGGGTAAGCCCGAGCCTTGCGCAGAGCCAGCCGTTCTGGTTCCACATATAGCTCGGCTCGACTTCGCCATTTTCGATTTTCTCCTTTATTTCGTCGGGCGTAAGGTCGTTGTATTTGCCGATCTTTTCGGCAAACTCGTCTAGCGAAAGGCCGGCTCCATGCCCTTCGGCCAGCGCGATACCGTAATCTTCGACATTGTAGCAGCTTACGCCTTCTATCCTTGTGATTTTATGCATCGAGCCTGCGATGGTGTCTATCATCACGCCCCAATACATGTCCGGGTAGCCGCTTCCGGCGAGCGTGCAGTTATACTTTTTGGCTAGCTCGTCGAGCTCTTTTGTGATTTCAGGTGAAGAGTTCCACGGATAAAGCGCTTCTTCGCAGGTCGATATAGCGTTTACGCCATTTTTGGCGCAGACCGTAAAGGCTTCTTTAACCTCTGCCATTGTGCTGCGAGTCGCGATAACGCAGACGTCAGGTTTCAGCTCGGCAAGCACGCTGTCGGCTTCCCGCGCGTCGGTAACTTTAACGCCGTGAGGCTCCGTGCCGATTATCTCGCCTATGTCTTTACCAATAATCGCGGGGTCAATATCGAACGCGGCGACTATTTCCGCTCCCTTTTCTAGCATGTAACGCATAAGGTACACGCTCATTTTGCCGCATCCATATTGCACAGCCCTGATTTTTCTATTCATTTTCCTATACCTCCTCAACGCCAGTAACCAACATATCCCACTAGGTTAAGTATACATTCATATCAAAATTAAGTCAATGCCGCCGAGCAATTGTTTGCTTTATTTAAACACAAAGGCGCATAAGTTTTAATATTTTATTAAAATTCTCCAAAGACCTATTTTACATCCATAGAAAATACCGCGGCTGTCGGCTTGCCCCAGGTGGCGAGTGGGACAAGCTTTATTGCTTTGCAGCGCATATCGACCTGCTTTTTGATCAGACGCGCGCGGTTATTAGTTTCATGCGCAACGGTTTGCTCCTCGCCGCTTTCGGTTATGGTGACTATCTTATACTCTTTCACCAGTGTATTTGGCATATGTTCCTTTGGCATATTTAAAGGATAATTTGAGGGCATATTTAACCTATTGCGGCCGAGGTCGCTATCAAATACGATGCGCACTTCCTCTATATATGTGGGATTGTCCCATGTATATGTAATCTCCTCGCCTGGCGGTACAACGGCAGGATTTGAACGGTCGTCCCCGTCCTTCAGCATTGGATAGCTTGTCTTTGCCGCCTTTGTCTTGTCTGTTGGCACTCTGGGCTTTCCCGGAAGCATGCAGTCGTCCCAAAGCAAATCCGTTTGCAGCTCTCCTACATCTACTTCCGCGCATGAGCCCGCGCCACTATGCACTGCAAGTG
>Ga0134094_1000031_pt1 | contig 211277 bp, 179 predicted proteins | sample 5_1taG_FD_94458 | JGI IMG/M metagenome (GOLD analysis project Ga0134094, IMG submission 94458) | Switchgrass degrading microbial communities from high solid loading bioreactors in New Hampshire, USA - 5_19_20_110_A1 metaG | ecosystem: Engineered > Bioreactor > Semi-continuous > Anaerobic >... | reverse complement strand
ACAGAGAAACGCGCTTTATTCCTGGCCGGTCGAGGCAGACAGTGGATGGCGGAGATCAAAGACAAGGTAGCCGGTACCCTGAGCATAGAGCGGGTAGCGGTCATACAACCGCCTTTTCAAGTCAGGCTGCCGGTCAAAATCCGCGAGGTCTGTAACGATAAAAAATGACCGCCCGGCTGCCTGCGCTTCAAATATTTGCCCCTCTGAAATATCCTGCCCGGCCATCTCCCGGAACCGGACATCGCCCGTGCTGGGCCAGAGATTGGGGATAAAATAGCCCCAGTAAGTCATTCCCGCGCCGTAATCTTCGAACAGGCCAATCACGGCTGCCGGTTCGTAATTCACCTCGCGGCTGATCTGCTGCCAGACTGCCGGGAGTTCGCGATAGTCGGCCTTTTTCAGCGTCGAGCGCGCCTGATAAATTGCATAAACGCTCGTAAACACCAGCAGCAAGCTTAAAATGACTGCTGACAGGCGGCGATACGAAAGAACATTCGCTTCACGCCACAACAGGTCGGCTAAAGGCGCAAAACCCAGCGCAACAAAGGGCAAAATGGGCAGTTGATAATAATCGTGGGTCGAGATATGGTGCGCAAAGACAAAGCCGTATACCAGATAACCGCCCAGCCAGCCCGCCAGCCCCCAGCCAAGCGTTCTTCTTAAGACAAAAGCCCAACCGCACAGCGCCAGCAGAAATGCTGGCAGCCCGGCGGAAAGGTCAATCTGCCGGATCCAGTTCAGATAATAAGCCGGATCGGTCCAGAGCTGCGGGAAGAAGCGCAGGCTGTACTGCCCGAGTAGAAAACCGTCGATCCACACACCGTAGATGTTGTAAAGCAGCACCGGAACGGCAGAAAGCAGCGCGATCGTCCAGGCCTGCTTACTGCGCACTGCCCACCACGGCCCCCACTGCGCAATGAGCATCCCGGCGAATGTCCCCAGCAGGAAGAAAACCGCCACCTGCTTGATCAGAATCGCCAGCCCGGCAAGCGCGCCTGCCAGAACGGCTCTTTGCCACCGCGGGCTTTCGAGCCAGCGCTGAAATGCCCAGACGGCATACAGGATCAGGCAAACCATCAAAGGGTCTGGCTGAAAGGACCGGCTGGCGATCACTGCGTAAGGCAGGAACAGGTAATAGGCCAGGGCTGCCAGCGCGCCAACCCGCCCCGAGAGCCGTCTCGCCAGGCAGTAGAGCGGAAGCGCGCCCAGCATCCAGAAAAGAATGGCATACAGGCGCGGTATCCACAGGGCATCTTGCCCGGCAAGCCGGTAACCCTGCGCCGCGAGCCATTCCATTACAGGCGGCTCGATTAACGGCTCAGATGCGCCGAGCAGAATAGCGCGGTCGTGTTCATACCCCGAACGCTCCGGGCGCATCTGTTCAAAATATCCGCGAGCAATGATGGCTGAGTGAAACTGGCGGGCAGGGTGAAAATCGAGCGGCGGGTCGGTAAGATCATAAAGGCGAATCGCAAGACCGGCTGCTGCGGTGAGCGCGATGACAAGTCCCCAAAACAGCCTTTTGTTCCTCATTCCGGCTCTCCTTCCAGCATTTCCTGTGTTTGGATTTCCCTTATTTTTTATCCAGGCCCGGCCCCTAATTCACAATACTTCCAGCAGTGAACTACCCGCCGTTTTTCGCCAGCTCGGCAGCCAGCTTTTCCTTGCGGCGCTTCAAATACCAGGTTTTCACAGCCTCAATATCGACAAACAGGCTGGCTGCAGCGAAAAGAACCCGGCGTTTGTGCTGCAGCACCGCTGGCGGATAAGACCAAAAGGCGCGAAGATAAGCGCCCAGCGCAGCGCGAGCCCTGCCGCCGTCCAGTTGATAGTGTGCATCCAGGCAGTATGCGCCGGCCCAGATGCGCCGCTTTAAGCGCTGAAAACGCTCCGAGAGCTGCGGCTGTTTAGCCATCCACTCAATGATGCGGTAGGCATCAGCGCCGTACTTATCCGTCTGTGAGACGTTCTTCGCCCCGGCGTGATAACGCGCCGCCGACCAGCGCTGGCGGTAGTAGTACATTGGGCCTTGCTGCACCACGCGAAGCCACAGCTCGTGGTCCAGCAGATAATGATAGGAAAGGTCCAGGTATCCGGCGCGTTCCAGGGCTTCGCGGCGAATGAAGACGGAAGGCTGGCCAATCACTTTAAACTGCATCAGGTCATCCAGGCTCCAGTCGCCGAAAGTCATAACGTTGATCGGCTCGCCGGCCCCGTTGATGGCAAGCACATCGCCGAACACAATGCTGCAGTCCGGATGCTCCTGCATCGCCTGGACTGCGGCGTGAATAGCGCCGGGCAAGAAGTAGTCGTCAGAGTTAATCCAGCCGATGATTTCGCCGGTAGCGCGGGCAAACCCCTTGTTGACCGCGTCAGACTGGCCCCTGTCTCGTTCGGAGACCCACCAGGCTAAGCGGTCTTCATATTTGCGGATAATCTCAGGGCTGCCATCGGTCGAGCCGCCATCGATAATGAAGTATTCCAGGTTAGGATAGTTCTGGGAGAGAACAGACTGAATTGTTTCTTCCAGAAATTCCGCCTGGTTGTAAGAGGGCGTTATGATCGTGACTCGCGGGTAATTTTGCATTGAATGCACGCCTAGAAGAGAGTGTCGTAATCAACGCGCGGGAAAACGCGCAGCTTGCCGCCCACCGTCGCATCGATCACCCTGCGCCCGTCAGCCTCATATGCCTGCTTTGCGATGCGATAAGCGATCTCAGAAGTCTCAAGATCTGGGAGCTGCCATCGAAAGCCTTTGCCAAAATAGCCGGGGTGGAAGTGATTGGGATCATCACCTTCTGAAGTAATGGTCAGATTCGGCTTGCCCTTCGTGACAAAATTGTGATCAACGCCAATTAAAATCACTTCCGAAAAGCCAAAGTAATAGGCAACCTGCAGCGCAGTATAGGTGACCGTCGCGCCCTCCCATAACCGCCCGGTAATGTCTGTGGCGAATTTTGGCCCGGTGTAAGTTGTATGGAGGAAGTAAAGGTTATCTTGGGGTTTAAGCCATTTGCGCGCTCGCCAGGATACGAAACGCGGCATAGTCAGATTCTGAATCTCCTGAGCGCTTTGCTCGATCACCAGGTCATTAACTGACAGGAAATAAGTCGTGGTAAAACCCAATTCCGGGAAGGCGAGAAAGATGCGGTTCATACCAAACGTGTATTCACCGCGAAGTTTTGTCAAATCAGTCTGGCGCAGGCTGGGACCGTTGCCAATGATAAAGCAGCGCTCTCCCCGGTGGATATCCTTCAGCGCAGCGAGACGCTTGATGGTATCGCGCCGCCAGGGATGGAACGTGGCAGCGGGCCACTGGCTCGCGCGGACAAGGCTGTCGCGAGTATCACGCAGCGTGCCGAGCAAAGGGGCAGGCAAAGTGCGTTTGATGGTCTCTCGAAGTTCGCTCATTCTGTGCTTAACCGCGCGGTGGCGCCTCCATCCACAATCAAAGCCTGACCGGTCATAAAGGAAGATTGGGTGTTGTCGGCCAAAAAGTAAATCGCGCGGGCGATCTCTTCCGGCTGGCCAATGCGACCATTGACCGTCTTGCGAGCCAGATTCTCCAGCCTGCCAATCACCGTGCTGCCGTCCAGGTGACCGCGGTCAAGCCCGGCGCGCAGCATGGGCGTGTCAACTGCGCCGGGAAGAATTGCATTCACGCGAATATTATCCCTGGCCCATTCAATCGCCATTGCGCGCGTCAGGGCCAGCAGGCCGCCTTTACTGGCAGCATATGTCGCAATATTCGCTGAAGTCGCTACAGCATGGACGGAAGAAACATTGACAATCGCCCCACCGCCGGCTTCGACCAGCAGCGGATGCGCCAGTTTTGCGCCTAGAAACGTGCTGCGCAGATTGCTTGCCATTACGGCATCCCATTCTTCGGCGGTGGTCTCCAGAAGCGGTTTGGCAATCTGGATAGCAGCATTGTTCACCACGGCATCCAGCACCGGGCTAAAAGCCCTGGCCTGTTCATACACCGAGCGGATATTCTCCTCGTGAGAGATATCTGTCTGGATGAAAAGTCCATTGCCCGGCATTGGCTCTTCGAGCTCACGCCGGTCGACGCCAATAACGCGCCAGCCGCAATCGGCAAACACACGCACCGTGGCGCGTCCAATGCCGCCCCCGGCCCCTGTGATCAGTACAACTCGCTGTCTATCGTTCATTTGACGTTCCTTTTCGTCTCACAGACGAACCTTTTCCAAATTCCAATGATGTTTTTCTATAAATTGCGGGTTGGTTCCCGAAAAATACAGAAGGTGTGAAACTAACTAAATTCCCTCAAACTGGCTCAAGTCGTTCGTGTCCAATCCCAACCCGTCAATCAAGTTGCGGATGGTGTTCCAATGCACGCGTTCCCACGCGCTGGGGCTGGAATTGGCGTTATGCGGCGCAAGCATCACATTATCCATCTTGCACAACGGCGATGAAGCCGGAAGCGGTTCAAATTCAAATACATCCAGCGCAGCCCCGGCAATCTGGCCCGATTCCAGCGCCTCGACCAGGTCTGCTTCCTTAATTAGAGGGCCGCGAGCCGTGTTGATGATCACCGCGCCCGGCTTGCACCATTTCAGGCTTTCAGCGTTAATGATCCCGCGGCTGGTTGGGTTCAAATCGCAGTTAATGCTGATGAAATCGGAGCGGCTCATCAGATCGGGCAGCGTGGTCATGGTCACGCCATTTTCGACCAGGAAGTCAGGCGCAATGGGAACAATATCATTGCCCAGCAAGCGCATGCCAAAAGCGCGAGCCCGGCGCAGAACCGCTTTGCCGATATTCCCGACTCCAATCACGCCCAGCGTGCATTCGCTCAGCGACCGCCCGGGTATCTTTTCCCAGACGCCGGATTTTACTGCCCGGTCCATCCAGGGCTGGCGGCGAGCAAAAGCCAGAATATACCCCATCACCGAATCGGCGACCGGGAGCGTAAACGCATTGGGCGTGTTGCGCACCTGTATCCCCAGGCGGGCAGCCGCCTGGCGATCAATCGAATCGATGCCGGTTCCCCACTTCGAAATCACTTTCATTCGCGGTGCAAAGCACTCGAGCACACGCGCTGAATAGCGGTCATCGCCGCAAATTGTGCCGTCAACTTTGCCCGCATACTGCAGAAGCTCCTCCTCTTCCATCCGCTCATTGACGGGGGGGACAATCAGCTCAATATGATAGTGTTCAAATATCGGCGAAAAACGTTCCTTGAAAGGAACCATATAAGGCGCAGAAAGCAGAACAACAGGCATAGCGAATCCTTAAAAAATAATATGCTCGTTACTTAATGAGCGATTTTGACAAAATCAGGTCGGTGATTTGAAAGTCCAGCTCTTCATCGATATCCCACGCCTCAGCAGCCGGGATCTCAAACAGATATGGGCGATCACCCAGGCGGTTGCGGCGCTGTTCGAGCGTCTGCCGGGTGAACAGGTAGATGCAAGAGTTTTCCTCGTAGATGGGCGGAAGGTCTTGCGTGCGCAGCAGCACTGCCGGGTTATGGTTGACCGGGCGAGCAAGCTGATCCCACAGGCGAGTCTGTATGCGCGTCACCGAGAAAAGCGAGTCATAAGCCGGAAACTGGCTGACCAGCGTCTGGATTGCGCGCGAGATGGTCTGTGGGCGGAGCAGCGGGTTGGTGCTGTGCGTCTGCAGGTAAAGATCGGCGGGCACCAGACTTGTGTCATGCAGCAGCACTTCATTCATCGGAATCGCATCGTCGCGCAGATGCTCAGGCCGTTCGATAATCATGACCTGCGGATACTGCTCGCGCAGGCTGTCCATGATTGTCGGGCTGTCGGTATCAACAACGATTTTGCTGATCTCAGGACACTGAAACAGCGTATCCAGAATGTGATGGAAAAGCGGTTTGCCGGCCAGGGGACGGTAATTCTTCCCCGGCACCCGCTCTGAATGGTGCCGCATTGGAACCAGAGCGACAACGGTTTTTGGCAGATTCGGGTTATTCATTGAGTAAGAATTCCTTGCCGTTCAAAATGCCTTCCACAATGATCTTTAAGACCGGTGAATTTTGTGGATCAAAGTCTGAATAACGCAGGTGGGGCTTTAATTTGACATACCCCAACCAGACGCCGTCTTCAAGAAGAAAATCATCAAAGGGCAGTGAAGTCCGGTAGAGCTGATAATAGAGGAACCGGCGGGCATTGATCCGGAATATCTCTGGAGGGGTGATAGTCTCTGCCGCCAGGAATTCCTCTGCCTGCTGCCGGTGAGCTTCGGGCGTTTGCGGGAAATAAACCGTCGGCAGTTGGGTGAAGCGCGCCCGACCGCCGCACAATACCGGCGCGCCCATGATCGAAGCCTCCAGGCCAATCGTAGAGTTGTACACCATGACAAACTTCGACCGCTGGATTAGCTCATAAGAGCTGAAATACTGCCGCGGCTCGACAAACATCACATTTGGGAGATCCGTCACACGGTTCTTTGCAACCCAATCGGCGACGCTCTCGAGACTCTCCTTGCCGGGACGCGCTTCATCGGGGTGAGCGCGAATGACAAACAGCGTATCTGGATGAGCCCGTGCCAGGTCTATCACCTGATCCAGCCACGCAAACATATGCGGAAAGACAACGTTTGAATGCGGCTGGCTGGTGTCAAAAATTACATTGGTAAACACCGGCACAATCTGGCGGAATTGAGCCGCGTGGTTAAGAAAATCATCATCCAGGCGGCGCATTTCAGGCCAGAAACGAACCCCTGCCATTGTGAAATTGCCCTGCAGGCGCTTTTGCAAATAGGCATCCAAAACCTGATTCTTCTCATCGTCCAACTGAAAAGAATCATCAATCTGAATAGGATAAGCCGTGGCGTCGCCGGTCGTGAAAAAGGCTGTGAAAGGCCTGAGTGCCACTTCATGCGAAATCACCCGCAGCGGAACGCCGCCAGGGGCGCGATTCCAGGCAAACCAGCGCGCTGTCGCCTCAGGATAGAACATGCCGTTAAACACCACCACCGCTCTCGGTTGGGTCTCCTCGAGCAGGCGAGCGAACTCCTGCCCGACCCGGTAGGCTGAGAGGATGTACTGGCTGTAAAGATAACGCGTCTCCTCATTGTCGATCAGATGATGGCGGCGCAAAATCCAGCGCGCAGAAGGCAGAACAAGCGCGCCCAGCGGAATGCCCTCATATTCAAAGCAGGTCAGCTCTTCGATGGACAGTCCTTGAAGCGCCGCGGCAAGTTTCGGATCGGCGGCAAACCGGAAGTCTCTGGTAACGCTGTTTGCGTACACCGCTGCAGACTGGCGAATGCAGACCGCGCAGGGCGGCGGAGCTTGCGGATGATCGCGGTTCGTGCCGAGAACGCAATGCGACATGCCGCCTTTACAAACAAAATTGACCACCGGGACGCCGGAAAGCTGCACGGCCCAGCGCGTGATCAGGTTGAAAGCAGCGTTAAGGCTCAGACCATCCAGGCGCGTTGAGGCGTTAAAAAAGACAACCGGACGGCTGGACTCTAAGGTTCCATTCTTAGGGATATTTGCATGGCGCTGGATCTCGTCGTTTAACCGGTAAATGTGCCGCCTGAGGTTCGCGTGAATAAGGCGGCGCATCAGCGAGCGAGAAGCACGATTGACAAAATCGTTCATAAAATTCCTGGCGGTTACCCATCTCATGAAGGGCATCCAACGAATCGGATCACCCCTCATGAATTCTTTTAACGGCTACTGAAACCGGCGCAGCCGGCGCAGTGAGGGCATTTCGCTTTCATATACCCGTTTAACGCCGTCGCCCAGCGATTGCTCGGTCACGCGGATGTATTTCACCAGGCGCTCAAAACCTCCCGGCTCGACCGAAGCAGCCTGGTCAGAGCCCCACATTGCTCGATCCAGCGTGATATGCCGCTCAACCATGCAAGCGCCCAGCGCAACAGCCACCACCGTCGTGATCAGGCCAACTTCATGACCTGAATAACCGATCGGGCAGGAAAACTGCTCGCGCAGCTTTTTAATCACCGTCAGGTTGAGCTCCGAAGGGTCACAGGGATAGGTGCTGGTCGCATGGCATAAAACAAGGTTATTGATATCCAGCAGGCGAACCGACTCGCAAATCTGTTCCATCGTGGACATGCCGGTGGAGAGGATCAGCGGGCGGCCGGTGTCGCGCAAGCAGCGCAGCAGCCCGCGGTCGGTCAGTGATGCCGAGGGAATCTTGTAACAGATCGGGTTGAAGCGCTCCATAAATTCAACCGACGGTTCATCCCAAACCGAAGCAAACCAGTCGATGCCCAACGATTTGCAGTAGCGGTCAATTTCGGCGTATTCTTCCTCCTGGAACTCCATCTTCCGGCGGTATTCGATATAGCTGATATACCCCCAGGGCGTCTCGCGCATAATGTCCCACTGATCTCGGGGAACGCAGATTTCGGGGGTCCTTTTTTGAAACTTGACTGCATCCACGCCCGCATGGTGGGCCTGTTTAATCAGTTCCTTTGCAATTTCTACGGAACCGTTATGATTGACTCCGATCTCAGCGACAATATAAGCTGGGTGACCGTCGCCAACCCACCGATTTCCGATTTTTACTTCCCGCTTCATAACAAGCTCCTTTACGAGAGGCGTGATTGTTTTTGTTGAATTAAGATATCGCACAATTCGCGAACCGCGCCGTGCCCGCCGCGCTGACTGAGAACGAAATCCGCCTGGCGAAGCACAGCCGGCTGCGCATCCGCAACAGCCACAGCACAGCCTGCTACCGGGAAACAGGGCAGATCGTTGGTATCGTTGCCCACATAGATGACGTTTGCCGGGTCTATCCGACGCTCGTGCAAAATAGTCTTTAACAGGACAGCCTTATCATCGACTCCCTGATGGAATGGCACTTTCATTTTGTTGCACCGGGCTGCAACCACCGGGTTAACCTCTTTGGAAATCACCAGGGCTTCAATGCCGGCTTCACGCAGCAGGTTTAACCCCAGGCTGTCGCTGCGGTTCGCGGCGACCATCTCTCGTCCATCCTGATCCACCCATACGCGGTTGTCGGTCATCACGCCATCAAAATCGAAGACAACCAGATCCACCTTTTCGGGCAGCGGGCGGCGTTTATGCCCCGGATAGACAATATCCAGGTCTGAATGCCAGACCAGCCACTCAGAACGCGCCCAATCTTTCGGGCTGTCAATATCGACCGTATAGCGCGGATCGACCATTACCGGCAAGATCACTTTACCGCTCATCGAACCCTGAGCAAAGACTCGCGGGCGAATGGCATCGATATGCCCGGTCTGCCAGTAGACCGGCGGAAGCACCTGCCTCGGCGCGTTATAAGGCTCGTCGATGCCCTCAACCGTCAGAAGCGGCTTCATCTGGCCGCTCTGCGGATCGATGCGCCACATCTTATGCGGATTTTGCCCGGCAGGCACCACCCCACGCACCGAATCGGCTTCAGGGTTCGCCATGAGCAGGCGAACGGCCTCATCTACCAGCGTGGGCGGGCGCACCGGCGAAGTGGGGCGAAGCTGTACGACAATGTCAGGGCAGTAATTTTCATGTTCAGCCAGCCACGCCAGGGCATGCTGAAAAACCGGCAGATCGAGCGTTTGATCCTGGGCGAACTCGGCAGGCCGCAGAAATGGCACGTCCGCGCCGTATCTGCGCGCTACTTCCGCAATCTCTTCATCGTCAGTCGATACAATGGTGCGGGTGACGGTTTCTGCCTGCAGTCCCGCCTCGATGCTGTAAGCGATCAGCGGATGACCGGCAAAATTGCGAATATTCTTGCGCGGGATGCCTTTTGACCCACCCCGAGCCGGGACAACAGCCAGAACTTCTACCATGCCGTCCAGCCCCCGTCCACAACAACATTTGAGCCGGTCATGTAAGAGGACGCATCCGAGGCCAGGAAGAGCAGCGCGCCGTTCATCTCGTCGCCGTGCGCCATGCGGCCCAGGACCGTGCGGGCGGAATAATTTTTGTTGAACAGTTCGTCATGGTTGTTATAAACGCCGCCGGGCGTCAGCGCGTTGACGCGCACGGCTTTCCCGGCAAAATAAGTCGCCAGATAGCGAGTCAGCCCAAGAACGCCTGACTTGGTGACCGAATAAAAGACGGGCTTATAGCGGGGAGGCTCGCCCGGGCGTTCATAAATGCGCTGATCAGGCCCAACCAGGCCGTAGGTCGAACAAATATTAATGATCGAACCATAATTCTGAGCAACCATCGGGCGCGCCGCAGCCTGGCAGCACAGGAACATGCCGGTCAGGTTTACATCCAGCGCCTGGCGCCATGCCTCAAGCGGGTAATCCTCAAAGCTGTTGTTATGCTGGCCCTGCTGCGTGTTATCAAACTTGGGGTCCATTGCCGCGCTGTTGACAAGCACGTCCAACCGGCCTGTCAGATCGAGCGCAGAAGCGACCATCGCGCGGACGGAATCCGGGTTGGTGACGTCGACGCCCACGGCGCAGGCGCGCAGACCCTCGCGGTTTAGCGAATCAGCTACCTGCTGCGCGGCGTTTTCATTCAAGTCGGCAACAACAACCAAAGCGCCTGCCTGGGCAAGAGTCCGGCAGAATTCTTTACCAAGCAAACCCGCCCCGCCGGTGACAATCGCGGTGTGGTCTTTTAAACTGAATTTATCAAAGATATTGTTCATGATTACCTGTTATGGGTTTGGTGTCTTATTAAATCGAGAACGATCGTAAGGATAGACAACATCCGGCCAGGGCTCAATTTCCCAGGGGTCAGTGACCGCGCACCACAGCGTCACCGGGTCAGGATAGCCGCCGTACGGGCAGGGTTCTGGGAGAGCTTTGGCGAATTTCACGGAATCGGTCCACAGCTCTGTGCCGTCCGCGCTGACAACCGCCAGCCGGTAGGTGACATCCCACAGCGGAGGGTCTAACACATATTGGTGATTAACCGCCGTCCATGCAATATCTGAAGATTCGCCAGCAGGCTGCAGCGGAAGCTTAAGAAACGGGCTATTTGCATCGTAAAAGATCAGCTGCGCGTCCTCTGGTGCAGGTTGATTAAAACGCACAGAGACAACACACGAGCTGGCAGGAATCTGAACCTGAAGCTGGTCGCCTTCAAGGGTTAATTTTCGCGCATAAGACGGTGCTTCCGGGCTGTCGGGGATTACGCCTGCATACTCCACCGGAGCACACCACGCATCAAATCCACCGTCTTCCAGAACAGCCAGCGGTGGTATCGCGGTCGCTGTTGGTTCGGGGGTGGCGGAGGGTTCGGCAGTTGGCGTCCAGGTTGGCGTAGGTGATGGCAGCGGCGTTACTGTCGGCGCAGGTGTCGCAGTTGCCGCGACCGTATTCTCTGGCGCGACCTCAGCCGGGCTAACCTCAGTTGGGGCAGCAGGCACAGGCGCCTGCGCGCAGCCCGTAATAGCAATCAAGATGACCAGCGCCGGGCAGATAACAGCCGGTTTAAACAAACCGGAAAGGGTGAGACCGGCAGCGGTCTGGAACCATTTCACCATTCAATGTTCTCCATCAAGCAATCACAATTAATTTTCGCAGTTGGTGCAAAAGGTAATTATAAGCCAAATATGCTTAATTAAGACAATTGCAAGTGTAATTCTTTCAGCCCTGTAAAGTAACAGAAAAATCCTTCCCGGCACGCGGGAGTCAATCAACGGCCCTTTCAATCACACGGTTCAGGCTCAAGGAAAGCCGGGCGGTCGTAGAAATAAATTACGCCTTCCTCGCTCTCGTAATAAAGGTACAGGCCGCGCTGGAGCGCATCGATCCGCTCGTCTACCCGATCGCCATACATCGCGAAATCGTCATGCAGCGCGTTCTTGAATAAGACCAGCGCGCCGCCCGCTTCACGGAAAACCTTTTGCGCGGTGTCATCCCCTTCGCCGTAAGCGGTGAAGGTTTCCAGCGGCTGCTCCTGGTAAATCTCCTGCAGCGCATAAGCCGGGCGACCGGTCAGGTACATCACAGCGGTCACTTCATTGGAGATAACCGGCACCTCAGGCGGTAGTTTTTTCAGCACTTCTACCGTACTGGAGGTCCGCCATTCGACGGCGTTGTAGCCAATGCCGTTGTTGTGATAATCACGGGCGACCAGCGCGCCGCGAAGCGCATAGGTTCCGAGCAGCGCCAGCACTGCCAGCGAAACAACAACCGCAACCGCATGAGACCCCGGCGCCAGAACTTTCATCAGCAAGTGGAGCAAAACGAAAACCAGCACCAGCGCCGCCATATGAACCGGCGAAAGCATCCTCGCTGCCAGCGTGACCGGCGGATAAGTAAACACCTGTACCCCCGCTAACACAATCAGATAGACGACGGCAAACAGGCCAAACACTACAGCCATACGATAAGCAGGCATGCCCGGATGAGCTCGTTTCACCAGCAGCACAAACAGGCCAACGAAAGCCGCCACCGCCAGTAACGTGAGGATTGTCTGGAGCAGCCCGGGCAGGCGGTTGATGACGCTGTCAGGCAGCAGCCAAAACAAAAAGATCTTTTGCAGCGCGGGGCCCATTTCGAGGAAACGTGACCAGTATGCGTCCGCCGGCTGCCCGCTGCGCGAGCTGACCGTTCCGGTCAGGGAATAATCGATGATGATCCAGATTAACGCAGGCAGCGCGGCAATCAAGCCAAATACAAACGCTTCACGCAGCGCCTGCCAGGAGAGACGGAAGCCGGCCCGGCGGGGTGAATTCTCGCTGCCGGAGCGCCGCATTAACAGCAAAGCCAGCCCGCCCGCCAGCAGAAATGCCACGCCAATATAACGAGCCAGGAATGCCAGGCCGATCAGCGCCGCCGAGCCGCAAAGGGTCCGCCAGCGAGGGCAGTCAAAGTGCTTCAAAAGAAGCAGCATACCCGCAAACCCGGTGAACAAGAAGACCGATTCAGACATTGCCCATACCTGGACGCCCACAATGACCGGCGACGTCGCCAAAAGGCCGCTCAACACGCCGGTCAGCAGGGGCTGGCGGGTCGCGCGGTAAAAGGACCAGCTCAGCAGGAACGTTGTCGCACCAAACAGAATGACATTGAGCCAGCGCGCCCCTGTGGTGATGTCGCTAAAAACCAGGCCAACGGCGCTCAACATCAGGGGGTAAAACGGCGGTGTGTAAGGCAGCAGGCGGAATGATCCGTCCACTTCCGTCCAGCCAAGCCCATTCCCTGCCAGCAAGTTCTTTGCCGAGGTGATATAAATGGTCGCATCACCGCCGACGCCGGGGCCAAGAACCGTGGCATAGACGACGAGCGCCATCCCGACCAGCGCCGAAAGTGAGATCCATGTTAGGGTAATTACCTGCTCTTTTTTCATCATGACCGGCCTCATTCCAAAAGAAATACCGCCTCGCCGCCAACCGTGTCAACGTACTGCAAGCCAAGCTCCTCTAACTGATCGCGAACTGCGGAGAAATTAGCGTACTGCTGCGTATCGAACAGAACCCACTGCACATCTAAATCACGCAGCAGTTGGACCTTTGCGGTATCACTTTCATCAAAACTCGGAAAGTCTTCCAGAAGAGGGCGAATGCGCAAATACTGTTCAGGCTGGTTGGCGGAAAAGAAGCCGCCGATAAAGGGCTTCTGGTGAACCAGCGTATTGTAAACCTGGTCCTGATCCTCTACTTGGATAAAAGGAAACTGCGCGACCGCTCCCTGCCCCGGCTGCTGCGCCAGCCAGTGATCTACAGGCCGGGCTTCTATACGAGCCAACTGTTGGTAAGGCCCGGGATAAAAGTCAAAGAACACCAGCGCCAGCAGCAGCACAGTCACCGGCAGCACACGGCGCGGACCTGCCTTCTGCAGCAGATAAGCCGCGCCCAGGCCGGCCATGAGCGAGGTGAAAATCAGGACAAACAGCCCAATCCGCATAATCGCCCGCATTTTGGCATAAAACGGCAGAAAACGGAAAAGCAGGAACGCAGGCAGCGGAAGCGGCACACTTTCACGGTGCAAAATATTCTGCAGCGCGCCTGGAACCGGCACTTCTACCCGCTGACTGTTCCAGTGGAAGTCAGTACCAAGAGCAAGCACAAAAGAGACAACGATCACCAGCAGGGCAATCTTCATCAACGGCTGAAGATCGCCGCCGGAGCGGATTTGCGCGCGTTTCACCCAGGCCAGGACCGCTAAGACCAACGCAACGATACCAATATAAAGGGTTGCTTCAATCCACAAGGAGCGGTCAAAATGCTCCCCGACCCACCGGCCAAACAGAAAATGATCTGTAGACGGGAGGAAGAAATCGGTTGGGCTGGCAGAATACATGCTGGCATAACTGACCGAACGCGAGGCCAGCCCGCCCTGGCTCTCGAGCTGCAAGAAAGGCAGCACCGCCAGCACAAGCGCCGGCAGCGCCAGCGCACCCATAACAGCCAGCCTGGCAGCCAGCCCGCGCCAGAAAGCCCGCTCGCGCAGCTGCTGGATCCCAGAGACCCACAAATATCCCAGAACAAAAACGATCGAGATCAGCAGCGTCATGTACAGATAGTACATCGAAGTGAAGCCGATTAAACCCAGCATGACGGCCGTCAGCAGCGCTGGTTTCCAGAAAGACCGCAGCGAACCCTGCGCGCGCAGCAGCGCATATAACCCCATAAAATAAAGCGGGAACCACTGCGTCCCTGAGAGGTTCAAATGCCCGGCGAGGAAGTGCGCCATGCGGTCCGGCAGGAACGCATAGATGGTCCCCGCGACCAACCCGGCCGGGGCGCTGCCGGTCAGGCGGCGGACCCAATAGTACATGGCCCAGCCCGAAAGAACAAATGTGACCAGCATCGCAAAGTTATAGCCAAAGGTTGGGCCAGACAAGATGCTGGCGGGCAGGCCGAACAGCGTCGTCGCCAGGCTGGTATCGGTGGAGGCCAGATTCCAGCCCTGCGGATAATTCAACCAGGGGTGGAAGAAAGGCGAGATGCCCAGCTCGAACCATGCTCTCTGGTACCAGCGAATGAGAAAGACGAAATAAATATTATCGCCAATCTCGCCGATGATCGAGTCGCGCATGTGCAGCGCCAGGGGCCAGGTCATCACCAGGCTGGCGGCTGTGAAATAGAGTACAGGCAGGATATGCGCCAGGCTGCCCAGCAAGCCAGAACCCGCGCGCTCGCGCGCCGGAGCTGATTTTTGAACGACCGGATACCCTGCCTGACTTTGCGTCATGAGCTTATCTCCCGAATACCATCCGCTCGCCGGCTTCTGCCGATTGGCGGGCCGCAATTGCAATTTCTAAAGCGCGGATGCCGTCTTCCAGCGTGCAGAAAGGTTCAGCCTCTCCCCTGGCGACCGCCAGAAAATGGCGCATTTCATCAAGGAACAACCAGTTGCGTTCAAAGCCATCAGGCGGCATTTCTACCTGCCAGGACGCCTTGCCCGGCTGGTAAATCGAAAGAGAGCCGTCGGCGTTATTCCAGCGCAGCGTGCCAGCCGAACCAATCACTTCCAGCGTATGCACGGGCGGCTGCTGCAGATAATCTAAATGGACACTGCCCACTGCGCCGCAAGTGAACTGCAGGCCGATCTCAGCCGTGTCTTCAACGGGAAGATCCAGCGCGCTGGCCTTCGGGGTAAAGGCCCACAGCGATTCGACCTCACCCAGCAGCATGCGTAGATAATCGAAAGGATGGCAGAGCGTGAGGATAACCCCACCGCCCAGGTCAGCGCGAGCGGCGTAACCCTTGCGAAAGTCTTCCCACGGGTGCCAGTTGGGCAGATATTCACCCCAATGCGCGCGCACCGCCAGCGGGATGCCGATCTGCCCCTCTGCGATCATCTGCGCTGCGCGGCGCAGGGTCGGGTGAAAGCGAAACTGAAAACCAACCAGAACCGGCCCGCCGCCCTGCTGCACGGCTGCGCGAAAATCTTCGATCTGCCCCAGTGAATGCGATATGGGTTTTTCAAGCAGCACGGCGCAGCCCGCCTTCGCCGCAGGGATTGCGACATCTAAATGCAGGGCCGTCGGGTTCGAAATGATCACGGCATCCGGGCGGTGAGCCAGGGCTGCATCAAGATCTGTCTCGACCGGGAACCCGGCAGTTTCATCTTCCGGCAGCGTCGAGCGGTGCGAGCGGTAAAAGAGGATATCACGCTCGCCAAGTTCAAGCAGATTGTGAAAATGGCGGCGTCCAATGGAACCAAAACCAGCGATGAGGAATTTCAAGCTGCACCTCCCGATTGATTTTTTTGCAGCAGTGACAGCACCCACTCGGCAGTGCGGCAGCCCGCGCTGCCGTCGGTGTAGGTGCATTCATCCTGAATAAACTTGCGGCGGTTTTCCTGGTCCGCGCTCGGGTTGGTCAGGTAATCATTGACAGCCTCGCGCAGCTCATTCTCGTTAAAAGCCACCCGCCCGGCTTTGGCCCAGCGGAAACGCTGGTGCGTCGGCCATTCTCCGATTTCAGAGAGCGAAAGCGAGAACTTACCGGGTGTATTCCAGCCGCCAGGAGCATCAATACACAGCCCAATAATAGGGCGGTCGTGAATGGCCGTCTCGACCACCATCGTGGAATAGACCGTCAGGAATACGTCTGAGTAAGCCATCATTGAGGCTTTTTCGGGCATATCTTCACCCGAATAGTAACCCAACTCGCCGCCCAACGGAACCGGTTCGACCAGATGAACATGCTGCATTCCCGCAATCAACGCGCGCACCCGCTGCGCCTCTTTTTCATACAGCGAACCGGGCATGAAGTGATTGGGGTGCAGGCGAATGAGCAGCTGCGAAGGCTCTGCCAGCTGGTCTGAATTCACCAGGTTTGCCAGCGCCTCAATATTTTGATAATTCGGCGAGAAAGTGACAAAGCTGCATGCATAAGAGAGCAGCTTGCGGTTTGGATCCAGCCCGTGCAGCGCAAAGTACTCGTCGCGCGGCATTAACCACGTCTTGCGGAAATAGCCGTCATAAGAAGGAATTCCGCCGATATTCACCCGCTCTGGCTTCCAATCGGAGCCCAGAACCAGCTCGCGCTTCTGGATCTCAGACCAGCAGTTGATATAGTCCACTTTCGCGCCGGGCAGGCGATAACTGGAGGGGTTATCCCATCCGACGATCACCGAGGCGGTCATCACGCCGCGCCGGGCTGCCTCACGCAGCAGGTAGCGGTCCAGTCGCCAGCCGGGCGTGCTGGCGATCACAAGCTGCGGGCTGTACTTCTCAAACAGGTCGCCATAAATCGATGGCGTGAAACGGCTCTGGAAATTGACAAGCGACCGGCGAGCAATCTTCGAGCGGCGCATCACCGCGGTAATCAGCTTGATGAGCGGCAGGATCTTCTTACCGCGCGGCGAGGCTTCGACGCTCATCTGGCGCATATGGCCATCCATTGCCGTCGTATTAATGCGATTCGAGCCGCCCATCCAGCGAAGAAAATGGACCCAATACTGAAGCGTATGCGAATGCTGGTCAAAATACTTCCGGGCTTGTTCGAAGCGAAGCCCTTCAACGATTAATCCCGGTTGACCAAACCGGCGCGTGATTTGTTCCTTCAAAGCGTCATCTGTCAGCAAGACCACCTGCACGCCGTTTTTCAGCAGGGTCGGAACGACATCACTTTGTAGAAAATAGACAACCGCCAGACCGTGGTCGGCGCTGATAAAAACGCATTTTTTGCGATTTGGTTCAGGCATAAAGTTTGTGAAAACCTCTTATCGGATGATCCATCCGGTGATTAATCTGTCTGCCGGTCGTAATACCAGCGAAAAATTGCATCATAAAGACCGAGCAATACTTTGCGAACCGGCGGGAAATCGAGCAGCGCTGTTGCACGCGTTGGTTTCGCGCGATGGACCGCGCGTTCCGCAGCTTGCCCTGGCGCATTGCGCAGGGTGTTGCTCATATTCATCGCCAGCGGGTCGCTGACCATCAGGCGCAGGAACCCCGCCTCATTCATGCGCTGGTCTAACTGGCGCACCTGCCCCATCGGGCGATCCATGCTAAACGGCAGGAAGTTCTGCAAAACCTGCTTATAAGCGACAAACTGCCAGTGAGAAGCACCCGCAAATGCTGTCACGCCCTGGTAGGTCAGGCGCACATCTTCGGTCTCTGCGTAATGCTGGCGAATCTCATCGTCACTCTGGCCCAACGACCGGTCGAACTCACGGAAGACTTCAAAGGGGATTAAATCTCCTCGCTCAACCACTACCCCAGGCGTAGACTCACCCCAGGCGACCGTGCTCGTGTAATATTCCTCTTTGGTGCGAAACGGGCGGGCGGTCACCATGCCCACGTTCGGGAAGGTCTCCAAAATCTGCACGGAACGCGAGAGCCAGCCTTTGTAGAAATAGGCGTCGCTGTCGGTATAAGCAATGATCTCACCCGGCGCGCCGGCGAGTATAACATTCCACGCGCCGCCTTTGCCCAGATTCTTTTCCGACAGAATCAAGAACTGGATTCGCCCCGCCTGATGCTCGTCGAGCAAATACTGGCGAGCTTCTTCGCAGCTGCCGTTATCGAAAACCAGCAGGTCATAGGGCAGGTCGGCGCTCTGGCGAATGCTCTCCAGGCAAACTTTCAGCACTTCGAGCGCATCGGCGTAAAACCCGCTCATAAAGGGGATGTAATTCAGAACGGCGACGGTGATGCGTTCCGGTTTCGCAACTTCTTTGACAAATTTAGCTGGGTTTTGACCAATACGCATAACAAGACCTCAAATGCAGATCTCAGCCCAAAAAGATCCGCTTATTAATTCTTTCTTTTAATAGATTGGCGAAATTCTCGATAAGCCTTAACCGGATGGAACACCGAATAAAAGACCTGCCCGAGAAAATAGGAGTGCAGGCGCACCAGCGGGAATATTTCGACCTCGCGCCAGAACTTCTTCCAGGAAAACGGAACAGGCTGCAGCCGTTCGTTTTCCAGCCGGCAGTTAACGTCCAGCAGCTCAAAAATTGTTCGCTTGCCGCCGGCCAACCGCACATTCTCAAACGTTTCGGGCAATTTATAGTGCGGCTGCCCGCCCGGCAGGTGGCTGTAATCGTGGTTTTGATGGATGATCTGAATGGATGGGGTTCCATCAATGACGGGCCAGCCGTTTTTACGCCCTGAATAAATCATCCAGTTGTCCCAACCCGCCCGGCCAATGGCAAAAGCGGGCATATCGGTGAAGCAGCTTCGAGGGAAGATAAAGTAATCGCTGCCTGCAGCGCGGTGCAGTTTCCCTTCCTGCCGCGCCCTTGCGCGCAGTCGATCGACCCAACCATCCGAAAAATCCAACGGCTCGCGCACATCCAGGTCCCAGCGCTGCCCAACCATCAAGAATCGTTCGGCCTGCTCTGCTGCGCAAAGCGCGCTCTGAACGAAATCAGGCATCAGTAGAATATCCGCGTTCACGCAGGCAAGCAGCGGGCTGTCGCTATTCTGCCGCGCCAGCTCAAACATTGAACTGACCAGCGGCGTCCCGTTGCTGTTGCGGGCAACCTCGGGCAAATGCTGCACGCCAAGCTCGGCAGCCGTCTCCGCTATCCCCTCCTCATCCCCGATCAGCAGCACCTCGACCTGCGGGCCGAGACTCAACCAGGAACGGATCGCGTTGCGCTGAATGAGGGCGATATGCGGGTTTGTAAACGGCTTAGGCGCCGTGAAAATCGTGAGTTGAGCCACTCTGATCACTCCTTTGAGCCAGTTGACGACTTCATTCGCGCATCAACATCCATCGCAACTTTGGCTCGAATCGATGCATTGATCTGCGCGAGCTGCGGGTTGCTTTCTATCAGCGCAAGCACATCGAGCCATGTAAATTCATCGTTTCCGCCCAGACGGTCGAAAATCTCGCGCACCAGCTTGAGATCCTCTGGCGTGTCGACCGTCCAGCGCTGTGCGCCGTAATCTGGCTCGTGGTCCACCACGACCACTTTAAACCGGCCTTCCACATCATAAAAATAAGGCATGACGTGTTCGCGCTCATAATCGAGCCGCGCTTCCTTCCAGGCTCGCTCCAGCCCGGCAAAACTGCATACTTCGATATCCAGGCCGATGGGCCAGGTGCGCTTCCAGGGCGGCGGAAGGCGGTTGCAGGCGAAATCTGCGCCGGAGCGAATGAACTCCTCGACCACCTGATCAATTACAGCCGGATCCATGACGGGGCAGTCGGCGGTGATGCGCACAATTATCTCCGCGCCAAACTGCTTCGCAGCCTGATAAAAACGATCCAGCACATCGAACTGGCTGCCGCGGTAAACGGGAATGTTATGCTCGCGGCAGTAATTCTCAATCGCATCATCCGACGGATCAACGGTCGTCGCCACAACGACCTGATCGACCGTCTTTGCCCGCCGGGTACGTTCAATCACATGGGCAATCATCGGTTTTCCAGCGATGTCGAGCATTACCTTTCCCGGCAGCCGGCTTGAGTTCATACGCGCCTGAATCAAGGCAACAGTAAACATTCGTCTAAATCCTTCTAATGGTTAAGCTCTACTGCTTGTTGATAAGCTTGCAAAAGCACTTGAAAATTTTTCGTCCAATCGGCGCGGCGCTCGGCCTGTTCTCGAGCGGCTGCGCGCATTTTCGTCAGCGTTTCAGGCTGGTTTCGCGCGCGCAGCAGCAGTTCGGCCAGCGTACGGTCATCACCGTCTGGGAAGAACCAGCCGTGCTCCCCGCCTGTCACCCATTCATGATTGCTGGGAATGTCGGAGAGCAGCACCGGCAGGCCGCTGGCAAGCGCTTCCATAAGCGATACGGATGATCCATCGCTGTGCGAAGCGCTGGCATACAGGTCCGCAGCCTGATAAATCTGCGGCAGATCTTGCTGGTTGACCTGCCCGCCGAGGTAAACTCGCCCGGCAAGATCATTCTGCTGGATGATCTGGTGGACCAGGCCGGCTTGCGAGCCGCCGCCCAGCAGAATCAGGCGCAGGTCGGGGTCTTCCTTCGCCGCCTGGGCAAAGCCGCGCAGCAGCACATCCACCCCGTAGACGGGTTCCCATGCGCGAAGCGAAAGAACCACAAAACAATCCTGCCAGCCCAACCGCGCGCGCAGGCTCGATTCTGCCGGGCCGTTCTCGCCGCCCAGTGGGACGAAGCGCTGCAGATCAATACCCCATGGGAAAATAAACGTCCGGTCAGTTGGATAGCCAAATGAAGCAGCTTTATGGCGCACGGCGCTGCAGTCGCCGACCAGTACAGTGGAACGGTTGAGCGTGTACTGCGTGATCCAGCGGTACAGGCGGCTGCGATCTGCATCCTTCAGCAAATCCGATCCCCACGACATGCTCACCAGCGGTCGAAACCCCGAGAGCGCGCTCAGGAACGCCGCCGTCTGAATAGGCCCCGCGTGCAGCACGTCTGGCCTGACCTCATTGAGAACCCGGCGCAGATCCATTAACAGCGCAGGGGCGTCCCGCCATTGAAACGGCTGCCGTCCGCCGCGCCAGACGATCTGCCGGACCTCCGCCGGAAGAGCCCGGTCCTCCAACTGGCGTCCCTGGCGTTCCAGGCGCAGGTAATGAACCTCTTGTCCATGCGCTGCCAGCGTGGTCAGGAAACGGTAATCATGCGGGGTATAGTCGCGGGTGAAATACAGAATGCGCACGAGAAGCTTCCTTAGCTACGCCCCGATATATTCCCACTTCAGTTCCTGCCCGGCCTTTAAATCGACGAGCAGGCATTTTCCAATCACATTATCCAGATCGTAGGGCTTAATTGCATCAGCAGGCGCCGGGCGAAGCACGTCAATTAACTCGCGCGTGAGCACCGTTCCGGCCTTCAAGTCGCCGGCTGCCCGCAGGCAGCGCCGCTGCAGAATAACCGTTTCCTTTTCATTTTCCGCCACAAACTTATCCGCTGAGCCCAGCGCGCGCTCGAGCTGGCGCGTATTTTCCACCATGCTGGCCCAGGAATCGGGGTTCATGGCAAATTTATGATCGGGGCCTTCCCGGTTGTTATCGTCGGTGAAATGCTTTTCAATGGCGCGCGCACCCAGCGCCACAGCGCCGAGAACCGTCGCATGTCCGGGCGTATGATCTGATAAGCCCAGGATCACATCCGGGAACATCAACCGATATGTTTGCAAAACCCGCAGGTGAATATGGTCGAAGTTCTCCAGGCTGGCCGTGTAGTTCGTGTTGCACTGCATCAACACCAGATGCGGATTGACCGCCAGAATGGTATGGACAGCCTTCTGCACCTCGCCGATATCAGAAGCGCCGGTTGCCAGAATGACCGGCTTGCCCTTGCGAGCCATCCGGTCCAATGCTTCGGGCCAGGTGATTTCACCCGAGCCGATTTTATAAGCAGGCATATAGTCGTCCAGCATATCAATCGCCTCAAAATCATAGGGCGAAGAGAAATAGTCAATGCCCACTTCATCGCAGGTGGCCTTCAATTCCTCCGTCCACTCGAATGGAATTGAAGCATCCTGGTAGACCTCAAAAACGGATTTTTTCCACGAAGCCTGGTGCGACTGCTGCCCACCTAACGACCGGAAGCCCAGATCTGAGACGATTTTCGCGGCGCGGAAGTTTTGGAACTTTGCCGCATCCGCGCCGGCTTCTTTCGCCAGCCGGATCAGTTGTTTCGCCCGCTCGAGGCTGCCGTCGTGATTCGCGGCAATATCGGCAATGAAATAGGTCGGGTGATTTTCCCCAAGCACGTGAGAACCAATGCGAATTTCCATAGCTCACCTCATGTTGCTTTCAGATGATCGGGTTTCAACAAAAACAGACCGTAAGGCTTGTGGGTATCCCTGGCAATACTGTTCATAATAGCGGCGTGCAGCCGGGTCCTGAGCCGGCGCGGCCTCGCCCAGCGCGCGAGCAAGTTTTTCACTGCGCAGAGTCAGGTTGCGAGCGCGCGGCGCCTTCGACCCTCCGGCGGCGTAAGGCGCCGGGACGATCAGGTTTTCATCGAATCCAAAATGGCGCGCCAGCATGCGCCCAAAGTCAAACTTACTCAGGCATTCCGAACTGACCACATGATAAATGCCGGTCAGGCGCAGCGACAGCATGCGCAAGAGCAGTTCGACCATATCGCTGACCAGCAGCGGGCAAAAATACAAATCATCATAGCCCTTGATCGGTTTTCCGGAAGACAGGCTGTTCAAGAAAAACTCAGAAAGACTGCGGGTTCCCTGCCAGCTCCAACCGTAAAAGACGACCCGGGCGATCAGTGCATCTGGATTTGCTTCAGCTACAGCACGTTCCCCTGCCAGTTTGGTACGGGCATAGGTGTTGATCGGATTCGGCGTATCTTCCTCTGAATAATCGCCGCGGACCCCATCAAACACGGAGTCAGTAGAGATGTGTAGCAAAGGTATGCTGTGCTTGCGGGCCAGGCAGGCCAGCGCGCCGGGGAGAACCGTGTTAATCTGAAAAGCCTCCTCCGGAGCCATTTCGCAGCGGTCAACATCCGTGAGTGCGGCGCAGTGAATGACCTGATCGGGCTGAGCAGTCTCAAAAACACGCTCCAGCTCGCCCTGCCGGGTTAAGTCGGCAGTGATGACACGAAAAGGCGCGCTGGCAGAAGCAGATACGCGATTGCCGCGCATCACGCCTGTCACCTCGAAACGTTGTGAGGCCAACCAGGCGAGGTTGAGTCCCAACAACCCACTGACGCCAGTCACCAGTAACCGCATTATCCCAGTGTTCCTTGTTCGTAAGCCGTCTCGATGGGAGCGATAATCTCCCGAATTTGCTCAATCGTCAACCACTGCGGATTCGTATTGCTTGCATAGCGGAATCCGTCCGGCAGCGGTTTGCCACGGCTCTCCCAATCTCTGCCTAAAAGACGCCCGCCCACCGGCAGTGAAGTGGAAGGCATTACGACAAACATATCTTCCAGCTCGACCGCCCAGCGCGCTTCATCTTCAGAGATCAGCAGCTCATGCAGCTTCTCACCCGGGCGAATGCCGGTGATATTGATTTTTGCATCCGGCGCCACAGCTCGCGCCAGATCCACAATCGACATGCTTGGGATCTTGGGGACAAAGACCTCGCCGCCCTGCATCTGCTCAATGCAGCGAATGACAAAGCGCGCGCCCTGCTCCAGTGAAATCCAAAAGCGGGTCATGCGCTCATCGGTGATCGTAATGCAGCCGCCATTGCAGCGCTGCTTAAGAAATACCGGCACGACGCTGCCGCGGCTGCCGACTACGTTTCCATAGCGGGTACAGCTCAAGCGCGTGGACTTATCACCGGCGTAATAATTGCTCTGGATAAACAGCTTTTCAGCAGCCAGTTTGGTCGCCCCATACAGGTTCACCGGGCCAACCGCTTTATCTGTGCTTAACGCCAGAACCTTCTCAACCCCGGCATCCAGCGCCGCATCAATCACATTGCTGCTGCCAAGGATGTTCGTTTTGACCGCTTCCATGGGGTTATATTCGCAGGCCGGAACCTGTTTCAGCGCGGCTGTGTGGACGACAATATCAACGCCGTCAAAGGCGCGGCGCAGGCGCGGCAGGTCGCGCACATCGCCGATGAAGTAGCGCAGGCTGGGATGGTCAAACCCAGAGGTGCGCATTTCGTGCTGCTTTAACTCATCACGGCTAAAAACGATCAGTTTCTCCGGATGGTACTCCTTCAGCATAATATCAATAAATTTCTTTCCAAACGAACCGGTTCCCCCGGTCACCAGGACGACTTTTTTGGTCCAGTCCATATTGCTATCTCCGTTCAAAATGTAGCCCTGCGCACAGCAGGCTTTCGATTTATCGCTTCCGGCTGTAACCCTCCCCAACGTGAGAGAACAGCGGGCAGATCATTGTTATGTCCGACTTAAATCCGTAAATCCAAAAAACTCACAAAACAGACGAATCCTTACGAATAACAATCAAGGGATACTGGCCTTTTTCGCCAAAGAAGCGCGGCCAGCGGTTTTCCAGCCCAAATAACAGGCGCAGCCAGAGCCGCCCGCCCGTGACATCGTGGATAACCGCGCGTAAGAAGCGGACGCTGACGCTGCGCCAGGAATAAATCTCGTATTTCATTTTGCCGCCGATCTGCTCGCGCAGCCAGGCAGCATCAAACTTGCGGACGAATGTGCCGGTTGCGTCCTTTTTCTCCGCCGTGTTCTGTACGGCCGCCGCAGCCTGACCCGTTTTTTGATCGGCTTTTTCAGCCGCCGGGGCTGCAGCCGGTTTTCGCCCGCGCAGGCGCGCAACTGCTGAGCCAACGCGCTCCATGCCGCGCACCAGCCAGTTCAACCGCCGCATTAACGGCGAATCGGTCCAGCCATTCACAATCACTGCGCTTGAGCCCGGTTTCAGCACCCGGTATATCTCATCATAGGCTTTCACCTGCTCGTCCAACGGCAGGTGGTGCAGCGTATGCAGCGAAACGATTCCATCGAACGGCTCCGTCTTAAACGGCAGGTTGGCGACATCCGCAACAACGTACAGCCCGTGCCTGCCAAGCCGGCTGCGCGCTTCTTGAAGCGCAACAATCGAAATATCTGCACAAACGCGGTACTCGTAGCCCTCCGAATAAGTCAGGTACTCTGGATACTGCACCGGTCCAGATCCGGCATCTAAAAGATAACGGCCCTGCGGCTTGAGGAACCGGTTAACGCGCAAATGGCAGCGCCGGATATAATCCCGTGAAACGGGGCGCAGATCCTCATAACGGGCATTCTGATACAGCCCGTCGCCGGTTGTCTGCCAACCAACCTGGTCATAAAAGTGGCGCACGCGCTGCTTAATTTCTACTTCTGAAGCCATCTACGTTTTAAATCCTCAGTAACTCAATTTCCGGCAGGCTGGTTTGCAGCTGCCTGCCCAGAGGCGCTGGCAGATCGCGGGTGCGCCTGCTCCTCCGAGCCGTGAACTTCTTTCGAGTTTGCCATCTGCTGGCTCTCTGCCTCGATAATCTTCTCCCAATCCAGCGGCTCACCGACCAGATACTTGAAGGTTTCACCATACTGAGCCAGCCCTTCTTCAGAGCAGACCTTTGAAATTGGGCGCTGCTTATAATCATCCCACAGGCGCACCAGGTGCCAGGGGAAGGGGCGCGGGTACTCAAAGAAAAAGCGGTAAGCGTATTCCCAGCTGTTTTCTACCTGCGCGCGGCTCAGTCGATACGCTGATGGTGAGGCAAGTATCTGCCCCAGTTGTTTAAAATAGGCCACCCAGGAGTCAGGGTCGTAGGTAAAACCGCGGCCGCGATAGTGCGTCTGCCCTGTGACAATGACCGGCAGGCCGCACATTGCCATTTCCAATCCCACAGTTGTTGTGTAGACCAGGCCCAGGTCGGCAACCTCGATCAGGTCATAGGTGTTCACCTTATCTTTCGGGCCGATCAGGCGAATATGCTCGGGAAGTGTCGGCAGAACCTCGCGAACCACCTCTGCCATTGACAGCCCATGAGTCAGCACTTCACCTGGATGAACGCGGATGACAAATTGGACATCGGGCCGCCCAGCAAAATACTGGACGGTGCGAGAGATCCACTCGGCCATGCTTTGTGAGAAGACCTGCCGCCCCAGCGTCAGGCTGTCGCCCAACACATTTGTCGCCAGCAAAACAACCGGACGGCTGTCCAGTCCCAATGCAGCGCGGGCTTTTTCGCCGCCCTCTGCCGGGGTATCCTGCCAGAGACGGGCAAAGTTTTCCCAAAGAGCGCCACGCTGGCGCGCCATAAACAGCTCGCGCATTCGTTCGAACTGCTCCTCGCTTAGCGACCTCCCTTCACGCGCCTGCCAGAGTTTATCCGTTTCCTGGCGCATCACTTCGCCATTTTGCGCCAGCCAGACGCGCTGGCGCTGATCGCTAAACTCATACGTAACCACAGGGATTTGCAGATAGCGAGCGACCCGGTAAACCACGCCCAGCTCTTGAATCGTACCGTTTGGAACGATCACGACATCAGGGCGGTTTGATTTGAGATAGCCCAACACAGCCCGGGCAATTTCGCTGTTTCGTTCCAGGCGCAATTTATATAAATCGTCATTCAGGTCAACGTCTTCGACCTGCAGGGTGTACTGCGTGTCATACAACGACACTTCCTTCACGATTTCGACCAATTCATCTGGAACTCGCGTGAAGAGCGACCGCGTGGTCAGAAAGGAGACCGATTCAAACAGCGACTCCGCTTGAGACAGCACCTTCGTCGCGTATGCATTCTGCCGCCGGAGGTCAAAGCGATTAATCGGCGACTGCCATTCAGCATAGGGCAGATAACCCAATGTAACTTTATGGCCTAACGCAGCCAGTGCTGAGCTAAGCAAAGCGGCGTGTTCAATCCAGTAATGGAGAGTCGCAAAGACAAACACCTTCTTGCCCTGCGCGCTCTTTTTTCGCAGTTCTTCAGCCTCCTTAACAATTCCAGGAAGCTCTGCCTGCAAATGGCGCAGAGAAAAACGGCTTTGCAAGGGCCTTCCGCGCTGCCGAATTAGCCAGTACAGCTCTGCCGTAAATGGGACTTCTCCCAACAACTGCTTGATAACTTCTTTGCCTGCGACTTTCATATCACAACACCTCGATCTGCCAATCCAATCTTGGTCGAACGGCCCCCATGCGCGGTTCTGTCCATTGCATACCTGGCGCTCCAATCGCATCGACGGTGAATGTAAGCGCTTTTTCGTCCTGGAAATAGCGGCGCACGCGGAACGAGCTGGCATTTACCCCAATCACAAAACGACCTTCATTCAGAAAGTCGGCGGGGATGGTGCAGCGGCTGAGATAGTGCCCGGCAGGACGCATGCCCAATTGTTCAAACCGGTCGGCCTCATCGGTATCGAAAGAAGTAAAAATATATTCCCCACGCGTACTGAGCAGATAAACACCGACCCGCAGCCCGGTGATTGGCGCGTCGAGAGCATATTCTAGTTCAATGGTACAGGGTTCAACTGACCGGACGGTATCGACAACCTTACCCTGCGTGTTGAGCAGCCGGACCGCAATGGGCCGGAACGGCGCGGCATCTTCGGGAACCTCATCGGGTTCCCAGATCCGCTGGCCTTCTTGAGAGTAACCTTGAGCCAGGTAATAATCGACGGCTTCAGGTGTCGGAGCGCGCAGCGCCAGGCGGCCCTTCTCGATCACGATCGTTTCTTGGGTCAGGCGCAGAATGGCAGACATATTGTGACTGACGAAGATCACCGTCCGCCCCTGCTGCGCGACATCACTCATTTTTCCGAGGCACTTGCGCTGGAACTCTGCATCACCAACAGCAAGAACCTCGTCCACGACCAGAATTTCAGGCTCTAGATGCGCTGCAACCGCAAAAGCCAGGCGCAAATACATGCCGGAAGAATAACGCTTGACAGGCGTGTCGATAAAGGGCCCAACTTCTGAGAAATCGACGATCTCGTCAAACTTTCGCTCGATTTCACTGCGGCGCATTCCCAGAATCGCCCCATTCAAATAGATATTCTCGCGGCCTGTCAATTCGGGGTGAAACCCGGTGCCGACTTCCAGCAGTGAGCCAACGCGCCCGCGGATTTCTCCGATCCCTTCGGTTGGGTCGGTGACCCGCGAAAGGATTTTTAGCAGCGTGCTCTTTCCTGCGCCATTTCGCCCAATTACCCCCAGCACCTGCCCGTGCCTGACTTCAAAAGAGACATCTTTTAAAGCCCAAATCATATTTGAACAGTCATGTCCGTTGGCAGTTCGCCTGCCACCCCTAAACCACCGGGCCGGGGAACGGGCAGCATCGACGATCACATCCCGCAGCGTGCGGTAGCTCATCGCCGGAGCCCCGATCCGGTAACGTTTTCCAAGTCCCTCGACACGAATGGCTATATCAGACATAACCTGCTTTACACCATATCTGCAAAATTGCGTTCCATCCGCCGGAAATAATACAGCCCGGAGATGAGAAGCACCACAACCATTAAGATAGAAACCACCATTATTTTGTCAGGCGGAGCCCCGCCTAACAGCGCCCACCGGAAGCCCTGAATAACGCCTGTCATCGGGTTGAGACCGTATAGGATCCGCCACGGGCCATGCGCCGGGATGAGGTCGATCGAGTAGACAACCGGTGATGCATACATCCAGGCCTGAAGCAAGAAGGGGATCATGTGCTGCACATCGCGGTATTGGACGTTGAGCGCTGAAAGCCACAGGCCTACCGCAAGCGCCGCTGCCAGCGCCAGCAGGACCAGCGCGGGCAGCCACAGGATATTCCAGTTAAGCGGGACTCGATAGAACACCATGAGGCCCAACAATACCAGGAAAGAGATGCCAAAATCTACCAGACCTGCCGCTGCCGAGGAGAAAGGAATAATCAGGCGTGGAAAGTAAACTTTCGTCAGCAGATTTGCATTGCCTACCAGGCTGATGCCTGAGCGCTGCAGCGCCCCCTGAAACAACTGCCAGGGCAAAAGAGCGGCAAAACTAAAGATCGGGTACCATTCCTGCGGAATATTGGCATCGGTCTCCAGCCCTGCAAGGCGGCCAAAGATCAGCGTAAAGATGACCATATTGACCACCGGCTGGATAACAGCCCAGGCGACGCCCAAAGCCGCTTGTTTGTAGCGTACCTTAATATCGCGCCAGGTCAGAAAATAAACCAGCTCGCGGTATTCCCACAAGGCAGATAGATTAAGCCCAATCCAACCTCGTGCAGGTCGCAAATATGTTACGGGTAGATCCCGCTTTTCAGCGGCTAGTTTTGATGTTGCCACAAAAACAAGACCTCGCTGGCCTGCTTACTGAGCAGACCCGGGTAGATTTCCAGCATGCTGGATGTACCAATCGATCGTGCGGCGCAGCCCTTCTTCAAAATTGGTCTGAGCCTTGAAACCAAAATACCGCTCAGCCCGGGTGGTGTCCAGCGCGCGGCGCGGCTGACCATTGGGTTTGCTGGTATCCCAAACAAAGGAGCCTTCGAAACCGGCCAACCGGCCAATCGTTTCTGCCAGATCCTTGATACTGATCTCATGCCCTGAGCCGAGATTCACCGGTTCATCGCCGTTGTAGCGCTCGGCTGCCAGCAGAATGCCCTCTGCTGCATCTTCAACATAAAGAAATTCACGGGTCGGCGATCCGTCGCCCCACAGCGTCACATCTTCATTCCCTGCTGCCTTTGCTTCCAGCACTTTACGGATGATCGCCGGGATCACATGTGAAGTGTTGAGATCGAAGTTATCACGCGGGCCGTAGAGATTCACCGGCAAAAGATAAATCGCGTTAAAACCGTACTGCTTGCGATAAGCCTGCGCCTGAACCAGCAGCATTTTCTTCGCCAGCCCATAAGGCGCATTGGTTTCTTCAGGATATCCGTTCCATATCGCATCCTCGTTGAATGGAACGGGCGTAAACTTGGGGTAAGCGCAGACGGTGCCAACTGCAACAAACTTCTTTACACCGCGCTTCCACGCCTGGTGCATCAACTGCACGCCCATCATCAAGTTATCATAGAAAAACTCAGCCGGGTGTTCGCGGTTTGCGCCAATACCGCCAACATGCGCCGCTAAGTGCAGGATCACATCTGGATTAGAGTCATCTAACAGCCTTGAAACAGCCTCTGGCTGGACAAGATCGTAGTCCTTTGAACGCGGCACAAAGATCTCACGGGCACATCGCTCGCGAAGTTTTTCAACGACAAAAGAGCCCAAAAAACCGGCCCCACCCGTCACACAGACCCGAGCATCTTGCCAAAAACGATTTTCTTCCATTAATGCCTGCCTTCTCCTGAAAAATTTTTATAAGACGTGCCTTACCCCAATTTTTCATTACAATCCTCCCACTCGACCAGGACTTTTAACCCCTGGATGCGCAAGGTGGGAGTGTGATCCTTTTCTGCGGCAATGGAAATGCCTTTTTCAAGACAGGTCAGCCGGCAGATCTCCGCAACCTCTCCATCTCCAATGAGATAGACGCGCGAATAACCCGCCTTTTCAACCTGCTCTAAGGCGTTAATCGATCGTTCTCTTACAAGGCGATACAGTCGAAAGGAATTTTGGATGTAATCAAGAGTCAGGCGAGCGCGCAGTGCCAGCCCCTCTGGCGTCACAATGTAGCTGAGTTTCCTTCGCTCAACGCGCTTCGCCTTGACGTATCCCTTTTCGATCAGGCGTTTCAAATGCCAGTTGATTGTTCCAACCGCCACGCCAAGCTGAACAGCTAGCGAAGCCTGAGTCGCATTTGGATTTTGCTCTAAATGCTCGAGGAGGACTAAATCACGATCTGTATCGGCTGAGTCTGGGTCGGAACGGGTTCTCATGTCACCTTCAATATTCAATGTCTGAATTATAACGCAGCCCGCATATAGGTCAAGGGCGCAGCGCTGCCCGCGATATATCATAGGACAAACGTAGGGCAAACGACGGCCTTACCCTTAATCAGAAGCTGCTCTTCTCAGTTTTTTACCGCACCGGGAAACTGGAGCTGTCTTTCCAGCCGGCAAGCTCGCAGGGTCTTTCTCGGGGAACCAGCAGCTGCACGCCAGTGCTCTTAAAGGTTTCAACCGGCTTATAGTAACAAAGCAGCGGCCGGGAGACCCAAAATACAAAGGCGTCATTTTCGTTAGCGAACTGCCGGTCGCTGCCCTGAAAACTGGTATGCAGCGGCTCTGAGACGATCAACGCGAAGCGGTGGCTGGTGATATCGAGATAGAAGGGGTGGAAAAATGCGGCGTTATCAGACATGGCCTCATCCATCATCCACTTCTTCTCATAATCGGGTACAAGCGGCACGTCTTTCACGTAACCAAACGTGAGCAGCTGGCGGTGATCCAGGAACAGCACTTCTCCGCGAGATTTTGCGTCATCCACGGCAGTCTGCACCGCCTGCAGCGTTTCAGCGATATCATCAGAAGAGGGCAGGCCAATCGGCTGCATGGTGCGCAGCGATGTCGACAGCGGATAAACCACAGCGGCTACCAGCAGAACGCTGACCCAGACGGGGGGCTTCTTCTGGCTTTCAAACCATTGAACTCCGCCTGTCTGCCAGACCATACCTGCAAGCAGCAGCAGCGCGATGAGCAGCATATCCAGATTATGAAGATTGCTGCCGCCGCCAATCTTTACGCTGACAACAAGCCCTACGGCGAGGAATGAAGTGACCATGCCGATCACCGCCAGCTTTTGCCAGACCCCAAACCCGCGCCGGCGATTAAACAGCCAGGCAAAGCACAGAACAGCCATTGGGGCAGCAGCCAGCAGCAGCGCAAGCAGAATGCCTAAATCATACGTCGAATTGGGCAGCAGCCGGTCCCATAAAAGCGGCTGGCGCGTGATCAGGCCGCTGACGCCTACGGATTCAAGCTGATGGCTGTCGCCTGCCGGCGCACCAAACAGCCAGCTTTGTATGCGCGGCAGAACGAGCCCGCCCAACAGGCCGGCCAGCCCAAGGCTCACCGCGCGGCCCCAACGCTGCCTCTCCGACTGCACGCCCGGCGGGCAGGTCTGGATCAGCGAAATCACCCCGGCCCAGATCGCAGGGGCAAACATCCAGGTATACCGGCTGAGCTGAGCATAGTATCCCGAGAGGATCACCAGCAGCAGCGCAGGGAGCAGGCGCACGTTTAATGCCGCAACAACCAGTATGGCGCTCAGAACAAGCGGGGTGTAAATCGGCCCTTGATTCAAGAACAGGAAAGCCCATAACCCCAGGAAAAACCATTTCCAAAAATTTTCACGGCGAGAGAAGAAAACCGCCCATCCCAACACCGCATAGGGAATGGTGAACAAAAAGGCATTCCAGAACCGCATGCCTTGAATGGTCACATCGGGCAGCAAGAAGATCAGCCCCCACAGGCTCTGCCGGCCGATATCAATATAAGCAGGGATGGGTTGGTCCGCGGGGTACTGGTAGAGATGGCGGCCAAACAGAACCGAATAGTCCCAGAAGCGGTTGCCCTCGGACCAGGAGAGGCGAAATGGATAGCGGATCGATTCACGGAAAGCATCACCCAAAGTCAGGATGCTGCCCACCCAAACCACCCCGGCAAAGAAGAGCATCCAGCGAAAGCCCCGCTCCTCGTCTCTGGGCGTCAAAAGGGCAATCAATGCCGCCAGCCCGAAAAGCATTAACCAGCGCTGGCTGCTGCCAGACAACACGCTGCCGTAGGATGTCAGGGTCAGGTAATAGAGAACAAGCAGGCCAACCGCTGTCACAACCAGCCAGAAAGCAGCGAGAGAGACCCGCTCTGGCAGGATGATCTGGAACCTGGGCCGGAAAAACACCGCGCCAACCGCGGCGGCGCAAGCGAAGATCAGAAACTGGGCGACCAGATGGTATTTTAACGATCCGGTTTCCGCGCGCATCGCCTGCGCTTCATTCAAAGCACTTGGGACAAATACAATCAGGCCCAGGAGAAAGAGCAGCGCAAAAATGAGATGATTTCTTCGAAAAACCATACCTTGTTCCCTAACTGGATTTATTCAAGAAAGACGCCCGGCTCAAAAGGCCGATGAAATCCCGGTCATGGCGAAGGAAATTAATGAGATGCAGGGCAATCGCAGCAGCGGCTGCCACCGTCATTGCCCACGGGGTCAGATCCATCATTTTCAAGGCGATCAGCACAACGAGGTAAGGAACTGCTGAGACGACCGCCCGGCTAAAGATCCGTCCAATTTGCGCCAGGCTAACACCGGCAGAGAACAGAATGGTCAGGCTGAAATAGCCGTAGACCAGAATCCCAGTTGCCGAAAACAGGCCCAGCGCCAGATAGACATCCTTAAAAAGACCACCGATCACCAGCGACAACAGCCGGGTCACCAGATTTAATGCATTGATTTGTAGATTCAACTCCTGCTTTTCAAGCACATTCAAGACAGAGCCCAACGGCACAGAGACAAACCAGAAGAACACCCAAATGCTCAGGATCTGCACAAAGCGGCCCGCCTCCTGCCAGCTCTGTCCAAAAATGGCGGAAAATACATCCTGCCCGACAACCGCCAGAGCCAGCAGCGGGAAAAGGGTCAGCAGAACCAGGCGACGGAATGCCGATGCCGTCACATCGGTGATGCTGCCGTTCCCGCGCGCCTCACTCAGCCAGGGATAAATCGACTGGCCGACAGCCTGCCCGATCACCCGGATAGGCACTTGCAGCAGGCGCATTCCCATCGAATAAAAACCGACAATCGTCGATGAGAAGAAATATGCCAGCAAGAACAATGGAATCTGCCAGGCAACCAGGCTGAGCAGCGCCCCCCACAGGTCGAAACGGGGGAATTTTTGATAGCGGCGCATTCCCTGTTTCATCTGCTCCCAGTTGATCGAACGCGCAATCAATCTCCCGTCCGTTCGCAGGGTGCGGACCGCCAGATAAATCGCCACCGCCGCCGGGCCAAGCGCAGAGCCAAAGACCAAACCGCGCGCCGACGAATCGCCTGAAAAACCGATGACCAGTTGAACGGCAATCATCGTCAGGGTATTGATCACGGCCCCGGCTGTAAGCCAGCCAAAGCGGTGAAGGCGCGAATTCCAGTAATTGAAAACAAACATCACCGCCGTTGCTGCCGCCCCAAAAAGGATCGCGCCTGCAAACGGCGCCAGGCCGGGCGTATTCAGCAGAGCCAGAAATCTCGCCCCGAACTTCCACAGCAGCAGGCCAAACAGCAGATTGGTAAGCACGATGAGCGCCAGGCTAACCGCAAGCTGGTTTGAGGCTTCCTCTTCAGTCTCCGGCAGGACAATGGACAGGTCATAGCGCAGCGCGGCAGTCTCAGACACGATATTCACCACCGAGAAATACAGCGCCAGCGCGCCAAAAGCCTCTGGCGAATACAGGCGCGCCAGGACAGGGGCAGCGGCGACGGTCAGCAGCTGCGCGACCATCGTACCAGAAGCCAGTTTCAGGGCATCGCCGAGAAAACTGTGCTTTTGGGACGATGCAAGCTGCGTGTTCTGCTTAAGGCTCAAACCGACACCGCCATTTCACCGCGTCTCCTGATCCGCGCGGATTTCTACCGGGCATTCGCGAATATCCAAAAGCAGCCTGAAGCCCTGCTCGGGCAAGGACATTTCTTCAATCACCTTAACGCAGGGATCCTCGAGCCCGCGCCGGTACTTCAGTTCGATCGACTCCCAGTAGTTCTTATCCAGATAGACATAATCGAAACCGAACTCGCGCAAATGCGCCGGGACAGGCGCTTCAACCAGGCGGTCCCACTCGTCCATCGTCGCATACCATGTCAGAGAAGATTTCGTTCCCCTGCCGAACAGCGTCGGGGCGCGGAAAGGCACGGGGTCAAAGACCATTGATCCTGGGGCAAGGCGATCCCAATACTGCTCAAAATATTTTTTGTCCAGCTCATAAATAAAATAACTGTAGACCGGGCGCTGCGCGGCGACCAGCTCAATTGAGAAAAGCACTACGCCGCCCAGCACAGCCGCCGCCCCAACGCCGCTTGCCAGCGCTTTGATGCGTTTTGAGCGGTGCTTCACCCACAGCCAGATCAGGGGAACCGCAAAAACGGCGCAGACATTCACAAATTCATACAGGCGAGAAGTGTTGCGGACGCCTGTTGAGCCGGAAAACCGGACAAAGAACATGCCCAGGCTGAGAATCGCCGCAGCGACCATAGCAGCCTCGAACCAGCGGCCCAACCGGAACGCCTTCCATCCCCAAACAATCACCAGAGGCAGCGCAAGCAAAACCGGGCCAATTTCGATCAGCGCCAGAAGCAGTTGGATCGGATTTAACAGCGAAAGGACGCCCAGGTGCGAGGAGACGACTGCCGGAAGCCAGTCTATCGAGAAGCCAATGGTCTGATAGGAAGTCCCGCCTGCCCCATGGACCAGCCGGGTAAAGAAGCCGGTGATCAGGTCAGTCCAGGCGCCGCCTTGCGCCATGCCCAGGAGCGAACCGGCGGCAAGCACCGCCAGCCAGCTCGACAAGGAACGGGTGAACGACACCCTGCGGTTTACCACCCAATAGGCCAGAGTCACCACAGCCCAACCGGCAAGCATCATTCCCAGGCTGGCTTCAGCCAAAAGGCCCATCGCAGCAATCAAAAACACAGAGACCACCCCGGCGCGCCAGTTTTGCCAGCGGTTGAACGTTAATAACAGGAGAAAGGTCAGCGCCGGCTCAATGACGCCGTTTGGCCCAAGCTGGTTGATTACACCGGGCGCGTAGATGCCGTTGGCAAAGGCAAACGGAAATGGAATCGGCCCGCTGCCTTCCACAGCCCAGGCGCTCGCCAGCGCGGTGAGCAAATCTTTACCGCTCGCCGCGCCGCTGCCCAACAGATCTACCCCCTGGCCGAAAAGATGCAGCACCCGGCCCGGAAGGAATAATAATACCCAGCGGCAGCCCGAACCGAAAGCAGCCGCCAGCCCGCCGAACAGGCCTGCCAGCCAGCTGCGCGTGATCCGCCGGGTCCATAGGGCCGCGAGCAAAACGGCCAGCCCAAAAGAGAGCGCGCGGGCGAAGTCGAGAGCAGTCCAGGCGGCCATTCCGGCTACACGCATCACCTGGGCAGCAAATAACATCAAGAAATAATGATAGCCGTACGAAACAGAAGGGTTCAGACTAAAATGCGGCGGGATATCCCCCGCTGCGAGCATTGAAGTGGTCGGAAGGTGGGCGTAGTCATCAAAAATTGCCAGCCCTCTGTTGATTTCCGTAAACAGGTAGACCGTGCCAATCAGGAAAATCCACTGCCAGGGCCGAACGGGGATCTGCAGATAAGACCGCCAGCCCGAAGAAAACCGGAAGACGGCCCCGGCAAGGAACACCAGCACCGCAGCCGCCCAAAAAGCCAGCGGAACAGCGACAAACCGGCCGAGCAGATTCGCGATAATATTTTCTACCACTAATCCGATCGTAAAGCCTGTCACAGCAGCTTCGCGCGGGTGCAGGCGAAAAGCGCTGAGTGCCATCCAGATTCCGCCGATTCCCCAGAGAGCAACCCAGATCACCAGCGGAAGCGGGCCAGACAGGCCGGTTAAGTCAGGCATGCTGCCGCCCCTCCTCAAGGCGGAGCAACAGTTGCTCATACTGCGCGACAATCTGCTTCAGGTCAAACCGTCCTGCCAGCCGCCGGCTCGCCTCTCGCTGCGCCAGCAGTTCGCGCGGATCTGCCAGCAGCGCCCGCAAAGCATCTGCGGCAGGTTCCGGTTTGTCGGGGTCGAACAGGCAGCCGTTGACGCCCGGCTCGACCAGGTCGACAAAGCCGCCCACCTGCCCAGCGACCACGGCTAACCCCAACGCCAGCGCCTGAACGCCGACCACCGGAAGCCCCTCTGAACGAGACGGCATAAACAGAATATCTGACCGGCGGAACCAATCGATGACATCATCCGGTTCAATCCAGCCCGGCAGGATAAATCGCTCGCGCAGCCCCAGGCGGTCGATCTCTCCTTCCACCTCTGCCCGCAAAGGCCCGTCGCCAAGCATGGCGCAGCGCCAGGGCAGGTCGCGCAGTTCAGAAAGGGTGCGCACAACTTGCAGCGGATTTTTTTGAGGCACAAAACGACCGGCAAAGACGACCAGCGGCGGATTTCCAGGCGTGATCTTCCCAGGGTCCAGCGCGCTTAAATCGACGCCGTTGGGAATGACCTGCATTGCAACGGGATAACTTTTCTCGGCGAGCCTGCGGGTGAAATCACTCACCGCGACGACCGCGGCGGCAGACTTCCAGATCGGCGGCGTGAACGGATAAACCCACTTAAACCACCGCCCGGTCTTTTCAGGCGTGCCGCCCGGAACATCGCCCAGATGAGCCGTCAGCACATAAGGCACGCCTGACAGGCGCGAGAGCACGAGCGCCGCCGGGCCTGCCGGAACAGCGAAATGGACATGAATCACATCCGGCTTCCATTCGCGGATAAGACGCATCCCCGACCAGATGCTTGCGAACACATATCCCGCCATCGCCGTCAGGCTGGCTCTGAACGGCTCTTTACGACCCGAGCGCACCCGAATCACCTCAAACCCATCTCCGGTTTCCACCGCGGGGAGACCATCGAGATGGGCTGTCAGCACGCGGATCTCATGTCCAAGCGCCGCCAGTCCGCGGCAGAGATCTTGCGCGACCCGTCCGCCGCCCCCACCAACCGGCGGATATTCATGGATCAATACCAGGATACGCATACAGCCATCTAGCGAACCAAATTTCGGGGGAACTGCTGCGCATAATCGGGCAGCTTGTTTTCATCCCCTGTTTCGGGTTTGATTATCTTTCGTATCGTATAGGTTGGCTTCCCCTGCGATTCATGATAGGTGCGGACCAGGAGCTCAGCAATGAGGCCCATCAGAATCGATTGAAAGCCCATAATAAAAATCATTGTGCTCATCTGGAACAGGGGAGATGCCAGCACGCCTACATCAAAGAAAATGCGGCGAATGAACAAATAAAGCAGCACAATCGAGCTGATCATAATCAGAACAGCGCCTGCTCCACCAAACAGATAAATCGGTTTGTTGGCGTAGCTGTTCAAAAACTTAACGGTGAACAGGTCGAGGACCACCTTCAGCGTGCGCTCCAACCCATATTTGGCCCTACCAAAGCGCCGCGGGTGATGGCGAACGGGCATCTCAATAATCCGCGCGCCGTATGAATTGGCATAAGCAGGGATAAACCGGTGCATTTCACCATACAGGCGGAAGCCGGTGATCACTTCTCGCCGGTAAGCCTTGAGGGTGCAGCCGTAATCGTGCAGCGGAACCCCGGTGGCCCATGAGATCATCCGGTTGGCGATCTGTGAAGGCAGCCGGCGAGACAGGTTATCCTGGCGGTGTTTGCGCCAGCCGCTGACCACATCATATCCTTCCTGTATTTTCTTAAGCATCTCGGGAATATCTGCCGGGTCATTTTGCATATCGGCGTCCATCAAGACCACGACATCTCCCTCTGATTGGTCAATACCGGCTGCAATTGCAGCCGTCTGTCCAAAGTTTCGGCGTAGTTCCACCACGCGAACGTGTACGGGATCGATCGCTGCCAGCTCTTCCATCACTTCGACGCTGCCGTCGCTGCTGCCGTCATCCACCAGGATCACTTCCCAATCCAATAAAAGCGGTGAGATTGATTCGCAGATTGCCTGGTAGAGCAGCCGTAAATTGTCATGCTCGTTGTACACCGGAACAACGATCGATAAATCCATAGGAACAAACCCTCTACTGCACGGTTTTGCAACCGCCTGTATTTTATTTTCTGTAAATTGTCAGGTTGTTACCCACAATTTACAGAAAAGTAAAACGAAATCTTATTGAAATCCGTGTGAACGAACTGATTATACTACTTCGTACGGAGTGAGTTCCGCTCCTGATGATCAATGCGATCAGGCTGAGATACGCCCGGCTTACCCGCGCGGAAGCGATCCCAGACCCAACCGCCAACCAGAACGAACCCGCTCAGCCCAACAATCCATAAAGCCATCTGCCAGAACTGCAGCCGCTGCCACAAATGAAAATAGCGGCTGAAGTACCAGTTTGTGAAAAAGCCAACAAAAATCACTTCGACGGCAATCCAGCGCCAGAGCCAGGGGTCGCGGTGAGACAGCGCCCAATCGATGCTCCAACCTGCCAGCAGCGCCATCCAGGGAATAAACAGGCTGCGGTAGCGGGGATTGTCCGTAGCATCTCCGCCGCCGCGCGCCGATGCAATCACCAGCCAGAGAAAGACGACCAGCGCCAGCCAGATTGCCCTCCGCCGGCGCGCGGGATCGGGCTCGCGAAAGATTGCAAACAGGCTGTAGACCAAAAACGGCGCCAGCGCATACCAGCCGGCAGAGCGGAAAATACCAATCGTCTTCCACAAAACCGACTGCGCATCTTCAGCGACCGCAGCCGGTAAAACAGGCCGCGCAAGCCCATAAGTCACGGTAATGGCCGGGCCGACCAGTTCAGACGGCAGGCCGGTGCGTTCGCTGGCTTCATCGATGATTTTGGCGACCCAGCCCGAATCCATCCCGGTGACTTTCAAATCCCAGCGCGTTGAGCTCTTGAACCATTCCCAGGAGAACACGACCAGCAGAAGAACCCCAACTGCCAGCCCCAACCAGCCGAGAATCTTCCACCGCCGGTCGGGCAGAACGATAATATATTCCAGCAAGAACAGCAGGCCCAAAATTCCAACCACAGCCGCCGCGACGCGGTTTGAAATCAGCGCCATGCCGAGCAGGCTGAAGAACAGGGCCGCTGCTGCCGGCCGCTTGCGCTCTCCCCAGGCCAGCACGGCCCAGAAAGCCACCGCGCCCAAACCCACGATAAACGGTTCGCGCATCTGCCCGCTGGCAAAAAAGATGGCATCGGGATAGAAGACATAGATCCAACCGGCGATGCCGGCGATTCGCGCGGACCAGCGCATCCGGGCTGCCTGATAGAGGAACGGCAGGCCCAGGGCAGCGAAGAATGAACCCAAAATGAGGATCAGGTAGGGGCGGTGCGCATCTGGGCTGAGGAAGCGATAAACGCTCGCGCTAAGCGCCAGAAGCCCGCCGTACTGATCGCTGACAAACTCGCTGCGGAAGGTATCCCATAAGGGCCGGCCCGATTGGGCCAATTCCCAGGCTTGCAAGTCGCGCTGATAGGCATCCTTAAAGAGATAACCGGCCTGCTGCTCCGGTTCTGCATAGCCCCAAACCGGCAGCGCCTGGCTGAGACCAATTCCGCTGATCAGGCGCAGCCCAAAAGCCAGGAGCACCATCCACAACAAAATTTTCTCGCTTCCCATGCGCGCCCATACGCGCAAAAGCACAAACAGGCTCGCCGCGGCCAGCAATGAAAAAGCCAGCCAGCCGGGCCAGAATTCGCCCTGACTTAACCAGGCGATTCCCGCACCGGCGCAAGCGCCAAAGATCACGCCAATCAACGCATGCCTGTATACCTGCGGCGCATTCAAAGGCGTGCTTATTTGCGATGTGCGATTCGACGACGAATTCATGAGACTCTCAAGGAAAAATTTGTGGAGCAATACTTGCTGATCTGGCGTAATTTTACCCCGTTTCTCCAGGGTCGTGAACCGGTTTACGCGCAGTATCGATTTTGTTAAGTATCCATGCCAAAAAGGCCCGCACAGCGGAGATTGTCTCAGTATAAAAGTGAGTAAAATTATATCGTTTGGCTTTACACAAGCCAGGCAGGGGCGCGGCTCAGCCAATGCGCGCGGCGAGATGTTCAACAGAATAGGCCTCTGCGAAATAAGGATTCAAATAACACAATTCTTAACAGGAGCCCTTGTGCAGCAAAACCCTACAGCGAAACCGTCGGGAATGAGTGCATTTCTCGTGATCTGGCTGGGACAGATTGTCTCTATACTGGCCTCCAGTATGTCGCATTTTGCGCTCTCGATCTGGATGTACCAGCAGACCGAAAGCGCAACGGCAATGGGATTGATGCAGGTTTTTTTCATCACCCCCTTCCTGCTCATTTCACCTATTGCCGGGGTGATGGTTGACCGTTACAACCGCAAGTTGATGATGATGGTCAGTGATCTGGCCGCCGTCATTGCCACAGGTGGCATTCTCATCCTGATGCTCCTGGGACGGCTGGAATTCTGGCATCTCTACATCGGCGCGGTGATTAACGGCATCGGCAATACCTTCCAGTGGCCCGCCTACTCTGCTGCCATCAGCACGATGGTTCCAAAAGAGCAGTTGGGGCGCGTCAACGGCATGGTCTCGCTGATGGAAGCCGGACCAGGTGTGGTAGCCCCGCTGCTGGCCGGAGCGCTGCTGCCGGTGATCGGCCTGACCGGCATTCTGGGAATCGACGTAGCAACCTTCTTCTTCGCGGTGGGGGCGCTGCTGGTGGTGCATGTCCCGCAGCCCAGGCAGAGTGAAGAAGGCCGCCAGGCGCAGGGCACGATGTTCAAAGAGGCTGCTTACGGCTTTCGCTACATCTTTGCCCGCCCCAGCCTGCTCGGCCTGCAAATGGTTTTCTTCTTTGGCAACCTCTTCTCCGGGATCGGCAATGCCGCGTTCGCGCCAATGGTGTTAGCCCGCACCAATCAGGACACGATTGCCTTCGGCATGGTGCAGACGGCTGGCGCGGTGGGAGCGATTGCCGGCGGGGTAGCGATGAGCGTTTGGGGCGGATTTAAACGCCGGGTACACGGCGTGTTGGGCGGCTGGGTCTACTTCGGCATCGTCAGCATACTCATCGGGCTCCGGTTTGGTTTGCCTGTATGGATGACGGGACTGGTGCTGAGTGCGCTGTCTGGCCCGCTGATCAATGCTTCTAATCAGGCCATCTGGCAGTCTAAGGTCGCGCCGGACCTTCAGGGGCGAGTCTTCTCAGCCCGCCGCCTGATCGCGTGGTTCACCAACCCCATCTCGCCCATCATCGGCGGAACGCTGTCAGACTTCGTGCTGGAACCGGCCATGCGGTCCCCCTCTGCCCTCACATCAACCTTTGGCTGGCTGGTGGGGACCGGTCCGGGCGCGGGCATGGGCCTGCTGATCATCATTTGCAGCTTGCTGATTGCGCTGACAGGCATCGTGGGCTACTTTATCCCGGCTGTCCGCAACGCCGAAGACCTGCTCCCTGATCACGACCAGTCCGCGGAGCAGCCCGAAGCAGCGCCCATTGCAGAGCCTGCAGCTCAATAATTCACACGGCTGCGATTTATCTGGTTATTTTGTTTCGGATGGGAAATGAAGCAGCGCGCGGCGCGCTCGCTCGCGCCAGGAATACTTCTGGGCGTCGCTGAGCGCCTGCGCGCCTAAGCGCAGCCGGTAATCTTCTGAAGCCAGCAGGCGAGCCAGGGCGTCACTCCAACCCTCCAGGTCTTCCGGCGGAGCAAAAACCGCGTTCGATTCATTCAGCACCTCGTGAATCACCGGCAGGTCGCTGGTGAGAATGGCTCTCCCGGCGGCAAGATAATCGAACATCTTCATTGGAGAACAAATATCCGCGGAATTTCCGCCGCTTGAACCGGCAATCGAACGGGCATAGGGCATCAATAGAATATCTGCCGCCGCCTGATAACAGGGCAGGCGCTGCTGGTCAATAAAGCCGGTGAAACGGACGTTCTTCAACCCTTCGGCTTCAGCCCGGGTGCGGTAAGTATCTACATCTTCCTTCCTGCCGCCGACCCAAACAAAACTGGCTTCTGGAAAGCGCCGCGCCAGGCCGAGGAACAGCTCTGCGCCTCGCCCGGCATATAGATGTCCCGAACAGGACACGGTGACCCGATCCGGCAGGCCAACCGCCCGGCGTGCCGCTGCCGGGGCGGGCAATCCCTCGTATTGTTCCAGGTCCACGCCATTGGGAGCAATTAACACATCGCCGCCCTGAATTGGACCGTACAGCGACTCCAGCCTGCTGCGCAGGGCATCTGTCACCGCCAGCATGCGCTTCTTGCCGCCCAGCTTCAAAAAGCTGCGGAACCAGAGCGGGCCGAGCTTTCCGGTTGGCAGATCGTGCATCTCATAGATCACCGGCAGGCCCAAAAGCAGCGCAAAAACAGCAGACTGCCCCGTCCAGGTATAGACCAGGTCTGCGCCTATGCGGCGAGCCCTGCGCACCGCCAGCCAGGCGAAATCGTTGCGCTTGAGGCGCGGATGAGCGGGGAGCCAGGTCACATCGAAGGGCGTGGTCAGGCCGTAACGAACCGAGAGCTCATCCCAACCGGCAGGCTGCGCCTGGGGAACCAGGAGATGAACGGCATGCCCAATCTGCTTTAAGGCCTGGCAAACCTTCATCACCTGGATGCTGTTTGCCGTGTCAGACGGGATTCGCGAGGTCGAGATGCAGGCGATCTTCATACTGCCGGCTCTCCCTCAGGCTCGCCCTGCCCTTGCAGCCGCGTGCTGGTTTCGGCGCGGTTAATTTCAAGCAGCCCGCGCCAGACGTTCAGCCCAACTGTGACAACGAAATATCCTGAAAGCAGGACAGCTTCGACCATGTACCCCGCGCCAAATCCTATAATCAGGATAAACGCCAGAGCAACCTTTGCCAGCATGGCCCAGAAGCTGACCTTTAAGGGAAAACCCGCGTGTCCTTCCGCCAGCAGCAGGGGCCGGTTCCAGAAGAAAATATTGGCAAACCCATACCCAACAAGGAGAACCAGCAGCACCTGGTGAGCCGGGAGGTATTCGGAGGAATAGACGTGGAAGGTCCTGCCGAACAGGGTCCACTCCGTGAAGAGCACCTGACGCCCGATCAGAATTAGCCCAATGGCGACAGCGCCCGTCCACGCACCGGCGACGAGAGTCACCCGCTGAAGCAGCGAGCGCAGACGCGCCCAACTGCGGCTTGCAAACGCGCGGGTGATCTCTGGGAAGGAGGTGCTAATCAGGGGGTTTATGGGCATGACGATCAGCGTGATAATTGCCAGAGCTGTCTTAAAATAACCGGCTGCCAGCGGGCCGAAGAAGAAACTCACCCAGCTCACTTCGCCGTCTCGGGCAATCAGGTTGATTGTGCTGCTGAAATTGGTGTTAATTGCAAAACGCAGCAGCTCGCGTTTTGGCGGCAGGAGACTGAACGGAGCCCGCAGCCAGCCGGGACCTAAAACCCGCGGAAGCCAGAAGAATGACAGCGCGATAGGCCCAAAGCCCAAAATGATCTTCCCGATCAGATATGCTGAGAGGACCATCATCAGGCCCCCATCGGTCAGGTAAGCCCATCCAATCAGCGCCGCAACCAATATGCTTTGCAGCAGGTTGATCAAGGCCTGGCTGCGGTAATGATTGGTCACCTGGAGGACGCCGGTAGATGTTTCGGTGGTGAGGCCGGTCAGGATCGAGACCCCATACATCATAAACAGGGGCGTAGTCGCCGGGTCTTTTGCAATGTATGTCGCGGCGAACGGCGCGACCAGCGCCAGGCAAACGAAGGCAGCTATGTTGGTTAGCGCTTCAACCAACATAGCTGCCTTGACCACCGCCCCCGCGCGGTCCAGTTCACCGCGGGCCAGCGACTCGCCCATATATTTGACGATCACTTCACCCATTCGAAAAGAGAACAGGTGCTTAACGTTTGTAACAAAGCTGGTCAGGACGCCCAGAATGCCAAAGACAGCGACGCCGAGCAAGTTGGCAGTTACAATGCTGAGCACTGCGCCAATGACGCTGCTTGCAAACAGGTAAGAGGAGTTTTTTAGCACCCGTCCAAGCAGCCGGTCCTGGCGCCAGCTCCTGAGCCACAATTCTCTCATTTGTACCTTAGTCAGTGATCACCTGGCTGGCCCAGTCACGCTCTGACTGGTACCATTGAACCAGGCGGCTCATCCCTTCCATCAGATTTACCTGCGGTTCCCATCCCAGCAGGCGGCGGGCCTTGCTAACATCCGCCAGGTTCGAGAGCATATCCGCTTTGTGGAATTGGCGGTGCTCGACGTTGGCTTTGCGGCCGATCAGCTCTTCCAGCCGCTCGACCATCTCGTTCATCGTAATTGGCTCATGCCCGCCGAGGTTAATAATTTCATAGCCCAGGGGTTTCAGACCGGCAATTGTCCCGCGAGCGATGTCGTCAACATAAGTGAAACCGCGTGACTGTGTTCCATCCCCGTTCATCAAGACAGGGCGCCCCTCGCGAATCCACTGGGTGAAGCGGAACATGACCATATCGGGCCGTCCGGCAGGGCCGTAAACGGTGAAATAGCGGAAGATGGTTACATCGAGCCCGTAGAGGAAGTGATACGAATGGCACATCACTTCGGCAGCCTTTTTACTGGCTGCATAAGGCTGCAGCGGCGAGCTGCTGTCCGCCGTCTCAGGAGTCGGCTGCGGAGCGTCGGCCCCATAGATGCTGGAGGTTGAAGCCAGAATAAACTTGGATATGTTATGCTGGCGGCAGGCTTCCAGCAGATTCAGCGTGCCGGTCGCGTTTGTTTCGAGGAAAACCCAGGGGTTTTCGACGCTTGCCCGCACACCGGCCCGGGCAGCCAGATTAAAAACAGCATCATACGGGCCGTCAGCAGCAAACAGCGCTTCTACGGCAGCCCGATCCGCAATATCCTGCTTGGCAAAAGTGAAGTTCGGGCACTGTTGAAGTTTACCTAGCCGGTATTCCTTCAGGCGCACGTCGTAAGCATCGTTAAGGTTATCTACGCCGACCACGCTGTGGCCTTCGTCCAACAGCATTTCACATACACGCGCGGCAATGAAGCCCGCTGCACCGGTCACCAGATATTTAGCCATTTTACAGCCTCACAACCTTCGAGCTATCCCGTCCCAGTGCGCCAAGCGCATTGCGGGTATCGACGATTAGTTTTGCTTCATTCAAAATCGCCGGATAATCAAACACTTTATGGTTCGTGATAATCGCAACGCAGTCAGCTTCACGAACCGCTTGCATTAAATCAGGTACTGAGTCCAGTTGAATCCCTTCATGGTTCACATGCGGGATATACGGGTCATAGTAAACCACATGCGCGCCCTTCGATGCCAGCAGGTGAATCACATCCAGCGCAGGCGATTCACGCAAATCGTCGATATCAGCCTTGTATGCGACGCCCAGCACCAGAACCTTGCTGCCTTTGAGCGGCTTGCCGTGATCATTAAGCGCATCCTGGATCTTGCCGAGGACAAAACGCGGCATACCGGTGTTAATCTCTGAAGCGAGTTCAATGAAACGCGCCGTGTAATTCAGCGAGCGGAGCTTCCAGGAAAGATACAGCGGATCGATCGGAATGCAGTGACCGCCCAGCCCAGGACCCGGCGTAAATTTCATAAAGCCGAACGGCTTGGTCGCCGCCGCGTCGATCACTTCCCACACGTCCACGCCCAGGCGGTCGCACATGATTGCCAGTTCATTGACCAGGCCAATGTTGATCATGCGAAAAGTGTTCTCCAGCAGTTTCGCCATCTCAGCCACCTCGGTCGAGGAGACCGGGACGACCTGCTCAAGCGCCTGGCAGTACCAGCTTGTCGAAACCTCAGTGCAGTTCGGAGTGATGCCGCCCATCACCTTGGGCGTATTAATGGTTGTCCAATCTGTGCGGCCCGGATCAACCCGCTCAGGAGAGAAAGCCACAAAGATATCTTTTCCAACCTCATATTTCCCATCCTGCGTCAGCTTCGGCAGGATCAGTTCGCGGGTGGTCCCCGGGTAGGTGGTCGACTCAAGCACTACAACCATCCCCGGATGGACATATTTAGAGAGGTCTTCTGCCGCAGCAACGATGAATGACAGGTCAGGGTCCCCGGTTTTGCGCAGCGGGGTTGGCACGCAAATGCTGATTGCGTCGGCATCTTTCAGCACTGAAAAATCGGTGGTGGCCTGCAGGCGTCCTTCACGCACCAGGTGAGCGACCTTCTCACCCGGCACATCCAGCACATAGCTCTCGCCGCGGTTCAATGTGTCAACTTTATCCTGGTTAGGGTCCACCCCGACCACGTTGAACCCGGCCTCTGCGAATACGACTGCCAGCGGCAGGCCAACATATCCAAGGCCAAGGACCGATATCTTCGCCGAACGATTCTCCAGGCGATTGATCAAATTTGTTTTAACGTCCATTTCCATGGTAACTTTCCTTGTCCCCCCTTAATGCAGTTATTAAGAGGTGAATACGAACCAGAACAAATCAAGTAGGAAAGTTTACTCCGAAACTAGAATAAACTCAACTGGGTTGGTTTATTCTTTTTATCGGTTTCCTCAGGTGCTTCTTCTTTTTTGACGGCTGCTTCAAAATTAAACCCACCCTGGAATAAGGATGGCTGCGCATTTTCAGGCTGAATGGAATGAGAGTCTGCTTCTTGTGGAGCCTTCTCTTCCGGCTCAGGCGGTGCCGCGGGACCGGCAGCCTGGCGCTGCGCCATCTTCTCTCGATTTTGACGGGCCTGCTCAATCCACTCCGGCAGGCGTGCAAAGTCACTCAAAACGCTGGCCTTCAGCGAAGGCTGGTGCAGCGCGGCGGCAGGGTGGAACATGGGAACAATCAGGCGGCCCTTGGCCCAGGACGGGCGTCCATGCACATGACTGATCAAAACATTGGGTAAAAATTTTGCCATCGAAAAGCGGCCAAGCGTAACAATGACCAGCGGATTAATCGCTTCGATTTGCCGTTCGAGATAAGCATTGCAGGCAGCAAGCTCTTCTGGCATTGGGTCACGGTTTCCCGGCGGGCGGCACTTCACCACATTGGTAATGAAAACATCTTTCCGGCTGACCCCAGCCTTCTGCAGCAGTTCATCGAGAAACTGACCGGCTGCCCCCACAAAAGGACGTCCCTGCTCGTTTTCATAGAAACCCGGTCCTTCGCCAATCAGCATAATCTCTGCATCTGCCGGGCCTTCCCCAGGCACAGCTTTCTTCCGTGAAAAACTCAACTGACATTGCTTGCATCCTGCCACCTGACTAGCAATCTCTTTTAAGACGTTTGCGGGTTCCACCTGCCACCTCCCGATTATGGTTCTCATCAGGCCAGCAAAGCGTGAAGCTCCTCCGGCTCTATGGTATCCAATTTCATCAACAGGGCATCTTCATTGTTGTCACGATAATAGCGCAGGCGCTTGCCATCAACTCGAAAACCAAATTTTTTATACATCTGCTGCGCGACGAGATTGCTGCGCCTGACCTCCAGAAAAGCCATCCGTGCGCCGCGCTGATAAACAGCCAGCAGGCCGCGAGCCAGCAGGCGCTGGCCAATTCCGCGACCGCGGTAATCGGGATGAACGGCAATCGTAGCGACATGCGCTTCATCGAGGATCACCCACATCACAATCATCCCGACAATTTCTTTTTTTCCATCCGGCATCGCCAGCTCAGCCACCCACACCGATGCGTTTTTGTTTTCGGTTAGCTCAAAGCGGAATGAACGCTCGCTCCACGGCACAGAAAACGACAGCACGTCGATTTGATGTACGCGCGAGAGATCTGCAAGAGCCATCGGACGGAGGGTCAGCGGCTGCTGCTCAAGATCCGTATCCATCAAGCAGGAATGGCCTCCGCTACATGCACATAAATTGGAGACAGGGATACCACTTCGTCCAACTGCCCGGCCTGCCAGCGCTTCCAGGCAATCTCAGCCAGGAATGAGGGCCGCCGCTGTGACTGCGCCGGAGAAGCCAGTATCGCCAGCTTCCGCCTGCGCGCCAGGGCCTGCCGTTCCGCGGCAGTGAGCTCCCCCACGACGAGAGTCGGGCTGGTCAACTGCTGGGCCAGATCTTCCGCCGTTGTGATGGTTGGATCGCCGCGCGGACGCCAGTGGTCGCCATGCGCATCATACCAGGTGAGGGCCAGCCGTCCTCGTCCTGCCTGGAGAACTGCCGCCATAGGCATATCGCTCACAGGCTGCGCAGCAGCCAGCGCATCCAGCGTAGGAACGCCAACGACCGGAATACGCAGCGCCAGCGCCATCCCTTTCACCATCGCCAGGCCAATGCGCAGGCTGGTGAATGAACCCGGGCCAATGGCTACTCCCAAAGCCTGCAAATCAGAGGCGCGCACCGAGCAGCGCTGCAGCAGCTCGTTAATCCCCGGTGAAAGCTCGACCGTATGATGGCTCTTTGACTGCCAGCTCATTTCACCCAGCACTCGCACGCCGTCATACAGCGCAAGGCCAATCCAGGCAGTTGATGTATCAACAGCGAGAAGCATACCACTAACCTCCAAATACCCGTTTGCGGAATTCTGCCAGCAGATCTTCGTAGCGCTTGCCTTTACTGGTAAAGGTCATTCCGCGTTGCTCGTCCGCAATCCAGCGCATATTAATCCACAATCGCCTTTCGGGCAATACTGCTTCAATCCGCTCTGGCCATTCGATCACCAGGGGGCCGTTTTCCAGCATGCGTTCCAGGTCGAGGTCTTCCGCCTCCCATGCTGAAGCCATGCGGTAAGCATCCAGGTGAAACAAACAGTGGTCATCTGGGCGGCGGTACTCGTTGACCAGAACAAACGTTGGGCTCGAAACAGTATCCAGCGAGCCCCAACCTTGCGCTATCCCCTGCACAAAAGTGGTTTTTCCGGAACCGAGATCACCCGAAAGACAGATCAGGTCAGACGCTTGAAGCAGCGCCCCGAGACGAACACCTAACCGGCGTGTCTGCTCGGGGCTGCGGCTGAAAAACTCAAGAGTGCGGGCGTCGAGTATCGGCATGACCAAATTATAACTTTAAATGAATTGATCGGGGCCATGCGGAAGTTTAATTTTCCAAACGGATGCCGGCCTGCGCTGCCAGCAGGCGAGCAATCTCCCTTGCGGCGCGCGGGCGGGCAAGCTGCAGCGCCGCATTGGCAGCTTCCTGGCGTTGATCAGGATATTCCAACCAGCAGCGGACGGCGGAAACGACGGCATCAGGACGAGGCGCCCAGACGCCCGCGCCGTTATCGACCACATAATCGACGTTTCCATCCTCTTGCCCGGGCAAGCGGCTGTACAGGATCAACGGCAGTCCTGCTATAAAGGCTTCGCAGATCGTTCCAGGCCCGGCTTTGGTGACCAGGATATCGGCGGCGCGCATAAAATCGGGCATCTCTTCGACGAAACCGTAAATGCTGACCGGGATTTGCCAGCGGCGTTTCTCCAGCCGTTCCTTGAGCTTTTTATTTCTGCCGGCAACAATCACCAGGTGAATTGGAAGGCGGGCAGCATCCAAAGCTTTCGCCGTTGGCTCCATTGGCCCCATGCCCTCTCCGCCGCCAACCAGCAGAACAACCGGTTTGTCCTGCGGCCAGCCCAGGCGGGCGCGGATTGCGCTGCTGTCGCCAACCGGCTGGCAGAAGCGGTCCGCAACCGGCAGGCCGACAACGGTCATCTTTTCGGGAGCAATATTCAAATTGAGCGCGCGCCGGTAAGCAGCAGTCGTGGGGACAATGATCAGGTCAGCGTTGTTACTGTACCAGGCGGCATGCGTGCTGACCAGATCTGTCACAACAGTGGTAAAGGGAATGGTATAGCCCGCATTGCGAATGGCCCGAATCATCGGGGCATTGATTAGCTGGTGAACAGAGACAATTAAGTCACATGGATGCTCGCGCACAAGCCGCTGCAGGCCCCAGCGGATATAAGGCCAGATCATTCTGTAAAAAATCTGGGTACGGCGCGAGCCGTCGCTGATGTGATACCCCATGCCCCAAACGCGCGGCATTCGAGAGAGCGGCGGATAAATTTCTGGCGCGTACTGCAGGGGCGGCGGCGCATACTGGCGAAAGATATCGATCATTTCCTGAGTCGTTTGCCCAGGAAATTCAAGCTCCAGTGCTTCAATAATAGCCTGCGCTGCGCTTCGGTGTCCCCCGCCTGTATCAGAAAACAGGAACACAATATGGGGGCGGTCAAGCTGTTGATGGCTCATCGGGTCCTCGGGAAATAAACGTCTTCAAACGACGCGCCAGCTCTCGCCGGGGCAGAAGCACCTGTCTACCGCACTTGCTGCATTCCAGTCCTATGTCTGCCCCCAGGCGAACGACTTTCCATTCGTTCCCCCCGCAAGGATGCGGTTTCCGGAGCATCAAAACATCTTCCAATCGCAAATCGGGCAACACGATAAGATTATACCACCTGCATGATATAATGAAAGAAACGCGGCTTCTTGAAAAAGCAGGGTGTCTGTTCACGACTGGTCTTATCTGCGCAGTTGTGAATAATTTTGTTGCGTTACTTTTTAGAAAGACCCGATTCTATGCTAAACCTCTCAGACCTTAACCTTGTCGAGGTTCTACCCCAGCTCTTAACCTACCTGATCACGCTTGTTATTGCAATTACCGTGCATGAGTTCGCGCACGCTAAAGTGGCTGACCTTTTGGGCGATGATACACCGCGAATGAACGGACGCGTAACGCTAAACCCGCTGGCTCACCTGGACCCGATCGGCTCGTTGATGATGATTTTTGCCCATTTCCGCTGGGGACGCCCGGTCCCGGTCAACCCTTATGCGCTCAGCCGGCGTTCGCCTGCCGCATTGATGCTGGTTTCACTGGCGGGCCCCATGTCGAATTTCCTTCTGGCGATTATCGCCGCTATTCCCCTGCGCATGGGGTTAGCGTCTCCGATCCCACCGCAGCCGTACCTGCCCTCATCTGCTGAATTTCTCACAGCCTTTGCTTTTACCAATCTATTTCTGATGCTGTTCAATCTCGTGCCGCTGGCTCCGCTCGACGGAGACAAGATCGCCGATTACTTCTTCCCACCCTTCTTGGGCCACGCCCTTGAGGTTATTCGCCCCTATGGGCCAATGCTGCTGATTGCCCTGTTATTCCTCGGCCCGCAGTTCGGGCTTGACTTCATCGGCGAGTTTGTTTATCCCCCGGTTCTGACCATATTCAACCTGCTTGTCGGTTAATCTCTGCCCCCGGAGTATTGCAATGACTGTTCAAATAACCATCATCGGCCTGGGTCAAATTGGCGCCTCGATTGGATTGGGGCTGACAAAAATTAAAGACCAGGTGACTCGCATCGGAAACGACCGCGATCCAATCATCGCCCGCCAGGCGGAGAAGATGGGCGCAGTTGACAAAATTTCCATCAATCTGCCCTCTGCGGTTCGAAATGCTGACCTGGTTATTCTGGCGGTTCCCGTCGATGAGATCCGCAAGACCATCGAAGTGATCGCGCCAGATCTCAAACCAGGCTCGGTGCTGGTCGATACTTCGCCGGTAAAAGTCCCCGTAATGGAGTGGGCCAAAGAACTTTTGCCCGGGCCTGACCGGTACTTTGCCGGGCTGACCCCCAGCCTGAATCCGGCTTACATCAGAAAAGATGGCGCGGATGCAGAAGCCCATGCGGACCTTTTCCAGAACAGCTTAATGTTAATTACAACGATGCCGGGCATCGACGAGAGCGCGATTGATCTCGTAAGCAATCTGACGAAGATTCTGGGAGCGACGCCGCTGTTCGCTGATGCTTATGAAGCAGACGGGCTGACCGCTTACAGCCACATGCTCCCTTACCTGGTGTCTGCGGCGCTGGTGAACGCAACCATGAATCAGGCTGGCTGGCGCGAGGCGCGAAAAATCGCCGGGCAGGCTTATACGCATATGACAGAAATCACGCTGCATGCGGAGGAAAGTGAAGCCCTGGGGACTTCTGCAATGCTCAACGCCGAAAATACCACGCGCCTGCTGGACCAGATGATTATCGAACTGCGCGAGATCCGCGACCTGATCAATCAGCAGGACGCCGCAGCTCTGGAAGAACGACTTAAGAAAGCTCAGAACGCCCGAGAATCCTGGTGGGTTCACCGGTTAGAAGGAGATTGGGAAGTGGCGTCGCAAAAGAACGCTGAAATTCCATCTCCGGGTGAAATGATTGGGCGTTTGTTTGGTTACCGGCCCAAAAAAGGCAAAGAGAAATAACACCTGAAAGCCTGATCAACGACCTCAATTCCGCACCAGATATTATTTTTCTAGAAATAATAATTTAAGGATTGCTCATGACCGCTGAACTGCCCTCTACTCGTTTCATCGTAACCGCTCCTGGCCGCGTCAATCTACTAGGTGAGCACGTAGACTACAATGACGGCTTTGTTCTGCCGGCGGCAATTGACCGCGTTGTCACCATTACCGCCAGCGTGCGCAGCGACCGGCTCGTATCGCTCAATGCAAAAGACTTAAATCAGTCGACCGTTTTTAGCCTTGACGACCTGGAGAAAAAAGTAGATCAGGCCGGAAAACCGCTGCCGTCCTGGGCCATATATCCCGCCGGGATCGCCTGGGCGCTCCAAAAGCGCGGTTATGCAGTTTGCGGTATCGAGGCCGAATACACCTCTAATGTGCCCATTGGCTCCGGATTGAGCTCCTCGGCAGCCGTAGAAGTGGCTTTCGCTACACTCTGGCGCGCAGCAGGCGAATGGCAGGCTGACCAAATGACCCTTGCATTAATATGCCAGGAGGCAGAGAACAAGTACGTGGGGGTCAACAGCGGCTTAATGGACCAGTTCGCCAGCGCTCACGGCATGGAGGGGCATGCGCTCTGCCTGGACACGCGCAGCCTGGAATGGCGTCCTGTGCCCATGCCAGAAGGCGTGGCGATTGTCATCGCTGATTCGAAAGTCCGCCGCTCTCTGACAAATTCCGCTTATAATGATCGCAGAGCCTCTTGTGAAGAAGCTGTTCGAATCTTGAAAAAGGACCTGCCAGAAATTCGCGCCCTGCGCGATGTGACGCCAGACCAATTCCACAAGCTGGCAGGCAAGCTGCCTGAAGAGACGCGCAAGCGCGCCCAGCATGTGGTGGAAGAATGCGCCCGCGTAGAAGAGGCGATTCAGAAGCTGGAAGCCGGTGATTCAGCGGGCTTTGGCAGGCTCATGTATGAGGGCCACGCCAGTCTCCGCGATTTGTATGAGGTGAGCTGCCCGGAATTAGATGTTCTGGTCGATATTGCCAGCAAACTCCCCGGCTGCATCGGCGCGCGCCTGACCGGCGCCGGCTTCGGTGGTTGCACCGTAAACCTGGTGGAAGAGTCACAGGCCGGAGCGTTTATCGAGCAGTTGAAAGAAAAATATCTTCAGGCCACCGGAAAATCGACCGATGTTTATTTGTGCCAGGCCAGCAAGGGCCCTGAGGTAAAAACCTTCTAAGCGCTTTGTTGTGAAAAGCGAAAAACATACCTTTATAAAAGAGAGACATAATGACTACGAATCGTCCTACTTATCCCGTTGAAATTGCAGGTGTTCACCGCGAGCTGCCGTTGTTTGAGATCAAACCCGGCTTGAAAATTGCCATCCTTAATATCCTGGGCGACACGGAGCTTGTCGAAGCGTGCGCAAAAGCCCTGGGTGAGAAGCTTTCTTCCATCGATTATGACGTACTGGTTACCGCCGAAGCGAAAAGCATTCCGCTCGCTCATGCGCTCTCCGTCGTTACCGGCAAGCCATACGTCATTCTTCGCAAATCCTACAAGCCCTATATGGGTGATGCCCTGCGCGCTGAAACGCTTTCCATCACAACCGGCCAGCCGCAGACCCTTTTCCTGGATGAGAAAGACCGCGAGTTGATGAAGAACAAGCGTGTGATCATTCTAGATGACGTCATCAGCACAGGCTCAACGCTGCAGGGAATGCGGCTGCTTCTCACAAAATCTGGCGCGGAAGTGGTCGGCGAGGCGGCAATTTTCACAGAGGGCGAACGAGCCAAATGGGCAGATATCATTTCATTAGGACATCTGCCGGTTTTTACTGACTGAGAGAGAATCAATGCCTGTAAACAACCTGCCCGCGAGAAAGCAATCGACGCTACTATTTATCTTTGCGATCCTATCTGCCGTTGAATTCTTAATCGCGGGAAGTATGGTCCTTCAAATTGAAGCCGACCCGAAGAACGCTTTCCTTTTTGGCTATTCAATCCTGAGGATTCTGCTTTTTCTGGTGAATCTGGTCTTCTGCGGGTTTTTCTTGAGCCTGGGGATCCTGATTCGCCAGAAAAAGCTCTCCTTTGATTCCTTCCAGGCAATATCACGACGCCCCCTTCTGGCCCAGGCTGCCGCCTTTTTTCTCTTTGCGGCTTTATTATGGGGCTGGCTTTCGCTGTTCTCATCCTCCTACCTGTACGGGCAATGGATTTATGCCTTTGAACGCCTCAGGCCCTTTTCAACTGCCCTGGGGCTTTCTGCTTTCCAGATCATTCTGGCGTGGGTACTATCTTTTGGGAATCTTCGAAGCTTCCGGTCCATTCTCAAACAGAACCGACCGCTGCTGTTAAGTTTTGCCCTGTTTCTTATCGTGATCCTCGGGACCGTCCTCCTGATCTCACTCACCGGGCTCGGTCTAAAACCTGATGCAATGTTCTTTAACGTGCCGGGTATGCCGCTTTCAGGCGCGCAGTTTTTCCCGCTTCTGGTTTTTCTGGCCCTGGCTGTGATCTGGTTCCCCGGTCTCGCACAGCGCCTTCCCATTCTGAAAAGCTGGAAATTTGACCTCGCAATCTTCCTCGTAATTTATCTGATCACGGCTGCCGCCTGGAATGCAACGCCCTATCCACGGCACCCGGATGTAGTCCCGCCAACCCCGCCGCATATGCAGCCCTATCCTATCGTCGATGCGCGCGTGCACGATTCAGGGGCGATTTCAATTCTGAATGGCTACGGCATCAACTTCAAGGGATACACCGACAAGCCGCTTTACATGGCTTTTCTCTCGGTCTTGCATCTGCTTGGCGGCAACGATTATTGGACAATCGCTTTTCTGCAGGTATGCGTACTGGCGCTTATTCCCCCGCTGCTCTACCTGCTGGGAAAATCCTTTCACAGCCGCGCGTTGGGCATCTTTATCGCTGTTGTGACCCTCCTCCGGCAGCGAAACGCCATCATCCTCTCGCACATCATCGACAGCTCAAACGCAAAGCTTCTGCTAACCGAAGTGCCTACGCTGCTGGGCATCTCTCTGTTTGCTTTACTTGCCTTTCTCTGGCTGCGCGATTGGCAGCACGGCGCTAAGCCAAAGCTGCACCTCGCGCTGCTATCCGGTGGGATCATCGGTGCAACCTCTTTGATACGGTTAAATCCGCTGCTGTTGTTCCCTGCTGTTGGCCTGGTAGCCCTTCTGGCAATTCGGAAAAGCATCCGTGTCTGGTTCCCTCAACTCGCCCTGTATACAATCGGGCTCCTGCTGATTGTTTTGCCCTGGATGATCTCCGGGACAAATCCAGAAGGAAAGCCCTGGCTCATCCTGAAATTCCTGGACGTGATTCATGTCCGCTATATAGAGCCCTCCAGTTTTAATCCTGTCGGGCAGCCGATTGCTTTCACAACGGCATCAGGCGCGCAGTTCCGGCTGTCAACCGGGATTGAGGCCAATCTAATAAGCGCCCCTGCAGCTTTCAAGCATATCAACGATGAAAGCGGCAGCTTCTCCGAGTTTCCGCTGTTTGTCGTCAATCACACACTGCACAATCTGGTCAGCTCGGTTTTACCCCTGCCTGATTCAATCCAATATGAAGACCTGAACCACCTGAGCCAGCGCGAATACTGGCAGCCGGAGAATACCTGGGAGGGTGAACTGCCTGCCGCTCAGATGCTGCTGATTTTTGTGAATCTAGCCTTAATTGCCGGCGGGCTGGGGTACGGCTGGGTCCGCTGGCGCTGGGCCGGGCTGCTGCCGGCAGTCCTGTTCCTGGTTTATTCTCTGGCGCTGGGCTTTGCGCGAAACTCTGGCGCGCGGTATACAGTCCCTGTCGATTGGGTCGTCTTCTTCTACTACGGAATGGGCCTGATTCTGGTGATGCGGCTGGTCAGGCAGCTGGTAAAAGAAGATCCGGCAGCGGCTGCGCCTGGCGAAAGAAAACCCGAACGAGCAGAGGACAGCACAAAGCGGCAGCTGGCATTTGCCTTCCTGTTCCTTATCCTTCTTGGCAGCGTAACCCCGCTGGCGGGCCATGCAATCCCCGAGAAAGAGAATCTGCTGGCAGCCGGGCTCGAGGCAGAGACCCTGCCGCAGGACGCGGCGCAGCACGTGACAGAAGAAGTATGGGCAAACAGCCTTCTCATGGCTGGAGAAGTCCTGTACCCACACTATCGGGAGAATCATGAGGTTACGTTCGACCTGATGACGAAAAACGGGTTGAAAACTTTCCGGCTCGACCGGAACGGCCTTGAACGAGAAATCAATCAGGGGCAGCAAGTGATTGTCGGCTACACAATCGAAAATGATGTGGAAATCCCCCAATTTATTCTGACCCCGACCGGTACGGCTGTAACGCTTGTATGGGCGCCTGCCCCTTAAACAGGAATCCGCAGCATGACTTCAACCAAACGAATTGCCATTCTTCACGATGCGCTGGTCGTAACCGCCGGGTCCGAAAAAGTGGCGCTGCATTTGAGCAATGTTTTCCCAGATGCGCCGCTGTATACATCGGCTTATCTTCCTGAAAATACCTTTCCTGAGTTCAAGGGCCGGCGGATCATCACGCTGCCGTTTGCATCTCTTGCAAAGAGCGAGCGCCAGTTCAAGGGGCTGTTTCCTTTGTGGTATATCGGCTTCTCGCGGTTGGACCTGAGCGCCTATGACCTGGTTATTTCTTCCGCAAATTATCTTGCGAAGTTTATCAACCCGCCCCCGCATACCCGGCACATCTGTTATTTGCACAACCCATTCCGCTTCCTGTGGAAACGGAATGCTTACAGCGACCTGAGCCTGCCTTACGGCAAGCTCGCCCTTCGAGCGATTGACCTGCTCCTTCCCTTCCTGAGAAAGGTGGACGTCTCGAAAACGCGCAAAATTGATCATATCGTCGCCAACAGCCGGAATATCTCCAATCAGATCAAGCGGATATACGGGATGGAGTCCGACGTGATCTACCCGCCGGTTCCCGTCCGCCAGTTTTTGACAGCCAGTGATACAGGGGATTACTATCTCTATGCCGGAAGGCTGATTTCGCACAAGCGGGTAGATATTGCGATTAAGGCGTTCAACCAGCTAAACCGCCGGCTGATTATCGCGGGGGACGGCTTAGAACGCCCCGCTTTGGAAAAGCTGGCCGGAAGCACAATCACCTTTACCGGTCGGGTGAGCGATCAGCAGTTGAAGCAGCTCTATGCCCGCTGTAAAGCGCTGATCTTCCCCAGTGATGAAGATTTTGGCCTCATACCTGTCGAAGTCCAGGCTTCAGGCCGCCCGGTGATTGCCTATCAGGCCGGCGGGGCATTAGAGACAGTGGTAGAATCAGAAACAGGACTATTTTTCCCTGAACAGACAGCCGAGTCGTTGTGCGAGGCGGTCTTAAAATTCGAACGCATGAAATTCAACCCGGAGAGAATCCGGGAGAATGCCCTGCGATTTGATGAATCTGTTTTTGAAGAAAAGATCCGTCAGCTGGTAGATCAGTTTAACTAGAAAGAAGGACGATGCGGCGAACTTCCGAATATTTGCATTTCACCCCTGGAAAACCCTGGCTCGAGATCTTGATTTTATTTATTAGCGATCTGCTGGGGTTCTGCGTCACGTTTGGGTTGGTTTCTTTTGTGAGATATTTTATTCTCCGGACCAACGTTGAGGCGCTCCTTGACCCGCAGGTGATTCGCACGATTCTCTTTGTGATGTCATCCTCCATCATCCTTCTGGCCGCCAGGGGGTTATACCCGGGTTGGGGACGAACCTCTGTTGTGGAGCTCAAGCAAATCATCGGCGCGCTGACTCTGGCTTATGTACTGATCAGCGTTGTTATCTTTGTCCAGGGTGCATCCGTCCAGTTTTCTCGCTCGGTGTTCCTTGGTAGCTGGTTTTTCGCCGTGCTGACTCTCCCGGTCAGCCGGTTTCTGATTCGCAAGCTCGTAGCGACCTCCCCATGGTGGGGTGATCCAGTTGTCGTGATTGGAGAACAGAACGGAATCGAACGGGTCGTGAATCTCCTGTTTAGCTGCCCGCGATTAGGACTGCGCCCTGTTGCAGGGCTGGCGCTCGACTGCGAAAAGCCAATCCCGGTAAAGCAGTCTCGCGTCCTGATGATCCCCTGGTCGCCGGAAATCCAGAAGTGCTATCAGGAACGCGGAATCCAGACAAACATTCTGGCGATCTCGCCCTCAACCTTCCGCCTGGAATACCCGAAAATCTTTCGCCAGGTAGAACTGAATTTTAACAAGACCGTTTTTATCATTCAGGACGAAATCTACGGAAGCATGTGGGCTGAGCCGGTCGATATTGCGGGACAGCCGGCGCTCATTTCTCATCATTCGCTGCTCAACCCAATGATCCGCTTCATCAAGCAGCTGTCTGACTACGTGCTGCTGCTGATTGTGACGCCCCCTGCGCTGATTCTCAGCATCCTTATCGCCATCTGGATTAAGCTGGATTCACCCGGACCGGTTGTATACACCCAGGAGCGGATTGGAAGAAACGGCAAACCATTCCAGGTGTATAAATTCCGCACAATGGTTGAAAACGCCAGCGAGGTGCTGGGCCAGATTCTGGATAACGATCCTGCGGCCCGAGAAGAGTGGGAGAAATACCATAAGCTAAACGATGACGCGCGAGTCACGCGGGCCGGCAAGTGGATCCGCCGCCTGAGCCTCGATGAACTCCCGCAGTTCATTAATATCCTGCGAGGTGAAATGAGCCTGATCGGGCCGCGCCCGCTGGTCCAGGCTGAAATTGACCAGATGGGCGAGGCCGCGCACCTGGTGCTGCGCGTGCGCCCGGGGCTTACCGGCTGGTGGCAGGTAATGGGCAGGAACAATATTTCCTTTGAAGACCGGACGAAACTGGACGTATACTATGTCTCCAACTGGTCTCTGTGGCTAGACCTGTTTATTTTTATTAAAACGTTTTGGGTGCTGATCTTCGAGCTAGGCGGAAAATAGCCGCGCTGTGGATCTGCGCCAGCAGGAACCTGACCCATACAACAAATTTTGGAGTGGAAAATTAAACCATGAGCCAAAACCAGCAGCTCCCCCACTGGGACATGACCAATGTTTACCCCGGTCTGGATTCCCCTAAATTCAAGGCCGATTTTGACCGGCTGGCAGGTCAAATTGACGACCTGGAGGCTTTTATTGAAGGTCCCCTGCAGCAGGCCGGACCAGATTCACCCGCTGATGAGCTGGCGCAAGCAGCCGGCAAGCTGATCGATATGCTCAATGAGACGCAGCTGCTTTCATCCACGCTGCGCGCTTACCTGACCGGCTTCACCGCGGTTGATTCGTTCAACACAGAAGCCCGCCGCCTGGAATCACAGTTTCAGGTGCAAAGCGCGCGCCTTGGAGAACTGTTAACCCGTTTCCGCAGATGGGCAGGGCTGGTGGCTTCCCGGCTTCCCGAGATCTTTTCCCTGAACGAAACAGCCCGATCACATGCTTTTGCGCTGCAAGAGGCTGCCGAACGCAGCCGCTATCAGATGAGCCCGGCTGAAGAAGCGCTGGCTGCCGATATGAGCCTGACCGGCGGGAGCGCCTGGAACAAACTGCAGGGAACGGTAACCTCTCAACTCACGGTAGCCTTTGAACTGGATGGGCGGGTGCAGCAGTTGTCGATGCCGGCGCTCATTAACCTGCGCTCGCACCCCGATGAAAGCGTCCGGCGGCGCGCCTATGAGGCTGAAACTGCCGCATGGGAATCGGTAAAAGAGCCCCTGGCTGCCGCGATGAACGGCATCAAAGGCGAGGTGATCACGCTCAACAAACGCCGCGGACGCCCAGACGCGCTTCATTCGGCACTTGAGATGTCTCGCATCGATCGCGAGACCCTGGAGGCGATGCTCAGCGCCATGAAAGAATCGCTGCCGGCTTTTCGCACCTATTTCCTCGCAAAAGCCCGCCGCATAGGTAAAGACAAACTGGCCTGGTGGGATCTGTTCGCCCCGATTGGAAAGAATGAGCAGCTGTTCACCTGGGAAGATACCCGGAAGTTTATCCTCGAGAATTTTGAAGGATTTTCGAAAGAGCTCGCAGACCTGGCCCGGCGAGCGTTCGACGAACGCTGGATCGACGCCGAATCGCGCCCCGGCAAGCGCGGTGGGGCATTTTGCATGGGTGTGCCAGGCGTGAAACAGTCGCGGATTTTGACCAATTTCGACGGCTCGCTCGACCAGGTGTCAACCGTCGCGCACGAACTGGGACATGCCTATCACAACTACTGCATCTATAAGGCGAATAAAACGCCGCTGCAAAGCCGGACGCCCATGACGCTGGCTGAAACAGCTTCGATTATGAACGAGACCATCATCCAGCAGGCAATTCTCTCGCGCGCTGCCAGCCAGGAAGAGGAGCTTTCCATTCTGGAGACTTCCCTGATCGGCGATTCTCAGGTGATTGTCGATATTTACTCCCGCTTCTTTTTTGAAAAAGAAGTGTTCGAACGCCGCGCCGTGGCTGAACTTTCAGCCGATGACCTGTGCGATATTATGGCGCGCGCACAGAAGGCAGCGTATGGGGATGCTCTGGACGAACGCTATCTGCAGCCCTACATGTGGACCTGGAAACCCCACTATTATTATCCCGACCTGTCCTTCTACAACTTCCCCTATGCTTTTGGGCTGTTGTTCGGGGTAGGGTTGTACGCAATCTATCAGCAGCGCGGAGAAGCATTTGTGCCAGATTACAATGCGCTGCTGGCTTCGACCGGCGAAGACACCGCCGCGAACCTCGCCGCCCGCTTTGGCATCGATATCCGTCAAAAAGATTTCTGGTCAGCCAGCCTGCAGGTGATCAAGCAGCGAATCGACCGGTACGCTGCGCTTTAAGACAGGCACCGCGATTTCGCAAGAATTTCATCGGGTTCGGCTCCCTGCCTGAGGGCCGAACCCGAACGATTTTAACCGCCAGGAAGAATGTCGGCGTCGATTAACAGGGCGCGAATGGCATCCTGGTCGGGAAGGAGAATCCACATTCCATCCCATGACCAGAACGGTACAGCCTGTTCTTCGCCAATTGCAAAACGCCTGATCCGGTCAGGGTCGCTTGCCGCCTGTAATGCAGCCGGCAGCAAGGGGGTCACCTCGTGCAAGCCAAGGTCTGTCTCGACAAAACCGGCGAAAGAAGCCTGCAGTTCCGGCAGCCGCCCAAGCATGTTCAAGTCGATCAGGCGGGCGAACCCCGCGAGGACCACTTCCTGCGCTCTGCGCAGCCGGTCATAGTCGCTGGACGTCGCGCGCGAGCGAACATACCACAGGGCCGTCGCGCCGTCCATATGCACAATGCCGGGCGAAACCTCACACTGCCCGCCAACTGCCTGAGGTAGGTCGCATGAGTCGACCAGCGGCTGCGCGGCGTGAATGTCGATCCCGCCCAGTTGATCGATGATCTGGACGAAACCCTCAAAATCGGTCATCACGTAATGGTCAATATGGACGCCGAAATTCTGCTCAAAAGCACCGGCGACAGCCTCAAACCCGCCTAACCCATGAAGCATGTTAATTTTCATCGGATATAACATCTCTGATTCCACCCAGAGATCCCGGGGGAACGAGACAACGCTGACGGCATTGCTGCCGGTATCGATTGAAACCAGAAGAATCACATCGGTGCGAAAGCCCGTGTCGCCTGCCCGCCGGTCAGACCCAAGCAGGAGAATATTCACGCGCCCTTTCGCAGGCGCTGCCCCTGATATCGCAATGGCTTCCTTTTCAATGCCCGCAGGCTGATCGGGAGCGGTGTTTGAGGCTGCCTTTGCTTCACCGGGCGTGAAAGCCTGGCTTGCCAGCAAAATCACCCCAAGACTCGCGCAAATCAAGGCGGCAGCGACGACGAAAGAAATCACCGGTAAAACGGATGGGGCAAACCGCGCTCGCCGGCTCCGGGCAAGGACGCCTCCTGAAACAAATTGAAGCCGCGTATTGTTATGCGAGACAAGCGCTCGCCGCCCGCGCATATCGACTGCAGGACGGCGAATGCGAGCCGGTATCCTGCCAGACCCTGTTGTAAAACGGTCCATCCCCAACTCCTCAAAGCTTGTTTACAGCATTGGGGATGCAACCATCATGCCTGATTCTGCAAGAATGGACCGCACCGGTGATTGAGGGTGCTTTTCACTTTTGGGGATGATTTGGGTGGTTTTGGGGCGCACCCAGGCAGCCATCCCAAAACAGGAATGGACCTGGTTATTGAAAAGTGCTTGTTGTGATTTGATTCCTTTTTATTATAATATCTATAAACTATATTCACTTTACCTGGTGTTTTAACAGGAGGTGCTGAGAAAAACGTTTCAGGGTTGCCCTATACATCATTTACCATCATCCAACTGAGTCAGGTTTATAGTAAGTAAAGGAGGATTGGTGCAATGGCTACGTCTTCTGCTGCGGTATCCCGTGATTTGACTGCTGAACAAATATGGACTGTCCAACCCGGCGAACGTCGCTCTGTAGGTGTCATCCATATCGTTATCACCGCTTTGCTGATCGGTATCGGTTTTGTTGTCGGCGCCTTTGGCAGCATTTCCTTCCCGCTTGGTTTCGGCGTTAACTTCTTCTGGACAGGTATTGCCGTTCAGCAGGTCGGCGCGATCTGGTTCGGGCTGTGGGGAGTCATTGCAGGCGCAATTTTCCCCTTCTTCTCAAATGCCATTGCCGGAACGCCGTTCTATGTATCGCTTGCCTACATACCGGCCAATGCAATGCAGGCGTTTTTGCCGGCGTGGGCTTTCCGCTACTTCAAAGCTGACCCGCGCCTGCGCTCCGTCCGTGACTTTGCGATCTTGCTGGGCTCCATGATCGTTTCATCCGCCTTTGGCGCGCTCTGGTCGCCGCTTGTCGTCCTGCGCAGTTTTGGCCTGCTCACCACCGACTCTCTCCCATTGTTCATCTTCGGCTGGTTCGCCGGGAATGTCCTGGCAGGGCTGGTCTTCAATATCATTCTCCTGAAAGCGCTGTCTGGCGTTGTCATCCGCACGACCGCTTTCGTAAAGCGGTGGCTTGCATAACCGGCGCAAACCGTTCTTTCTTTATCTGGGGCTGCCCAACCGGATGGATTGGGCAGCCCCAGCCTGGAAAAACCCAGGTTTTATCCAGGCTCAGCGCTGCTGCCGTTTTTGAATTATTGAGATGATCTTCTCAAACGTTATCGGGTACTGAACCGCATGAACAAAACGCTGCTAGGTTACGTTCCAAACCAGTCGCCGATTTATGCAATTCATCCATTTGTCAAGCTCTATTTCTTGCTCGTTGTCAGCCTGTTCCCCCTGTTTATCGCCGACCCCGTCTGGAACATCCTGTTAATGGCGGTCATCGTCATCTTAATGTGGTACAGCCGGGTCAATATGCGTACCCTGCGTATTTATGTTCCCATCGCCATATCTATGGGAACAATCATCCTGATCTCCTATACTGTTTTGGGCGGCACGCACCCGGAATACTCGCTGATCTTTCAGCCGCTGGGAATTAACATTTATTGGGAGCGCATTCGCGACGCAATTGTCGTTTATTTTCGCATTCTTCCGATGATCTTTACTATGGTCTTTTTTCTATCCACTTCTCGCGAGCGAGATATGATCGTGGCGATGCGCAGCGTCAAGGTGCCGTTTGTCATTACATATGTTTTTGCAATGGCCCTGCGAGCCGCCGGCATGGTGCTCGAAGATTTTCAGATTGTGCGCCAGGCAGAACAGGCACGCGGCTTTGACACAACCGGAAAATCGATCGGCTATAAAATCCGCAAATATGTCATGTACATGATTCCCCTATTTGCCCTGTCGCTGCGCCGCTCTGAAGAGTTCACCAATGCATTGATCGCGCGCGGATATGCTTTTACAGGGGAAGCCAGCAAAGTCAAACGCGCAGATTACATTCTTACGCATTATCCGTTTAAAACCTATGATTTCATCCTGATCGCTTTGATCAGCCTGTTTTTTGTCACGCTGCTTGTTCTGCGCTATGGGTTTGGATTTTTCAGCGTAGACCAATCGCTATTAATCAACTTCTTAAGAAGCTTACTGGTCAGATAAGGAGGAGCAGTGCCAGCGGTCATCGAGATTCACAACTACTCCTGGCAGTACCTGAATACTGACACACCGGCCCTCAAAGAGATTAATTTACAGGTTGAAGAAGGCGTCTTCCTGGGGATCATCGGGCCGAATGGATCGGGGAAAACTTCGCTGGCTTATTCGCTGAATGGGCTGATCCCAGGGCAATATCACGGGATTAAACACGGCACGGTGACCGTACTGGGCAAAGAGGTGGAACAGTACGGGCGCGGCGAACTCCAGCAGCAGGTAGGCGTCGTTTTTTCGGACCCCGAGGCGCAGTTTACCGCGATGACTGTAGAAGATGAGCTGGTTTTTGGAATGGAGAACCTTGGCATGACCATTCCAGAAATCCGCGAGCGCCTGGAATGGGTAACGGAACTGGCCCAGCTAGGCCCGCTGCTGACCAAGCCGCCGTATGAAATCTCAGGCGGTCAAAAACAGCGGGTCGCGCTGGCAGCCGTGCTGGCAATGACCCCGCGAATCATGGTACTCGATGAGCCGACCTCCATGCTCGATCCAATCAGCCGCAAGCGGGTTTTTGATGTGCTGCAAGAGCTCAAAAAAGAGCAGAATAACACAATTATTGTCATCGAACACAGCCTGGAGAACCTCATTCCACTGGCTGACCGCATGGTTCTGCTCTCTGGCGGAAGCCTGATTCTCGAAGAAGAAACGCACGCCTTTTTCCAAAATTCGGATCTGCTGCTTGAACACGGAATCACGCCGCCCGGCGCGGTGCTTTTTTTCCAGAAGCTGGTCCGCGACGGGCTTTACCAAGGCCTTCTGCCTTTGACGGTTAAAGAAGCCGCGAAAAACATCGAAGAACTGTTCATCCGCGAGCAGGGGGATAAAGCCTGATGAGCACGCCCTATATTGAAGTCAAGAATGTTTCTTATCAATATGCAGATGGAACACAGGCGCTGGCGGGGATTAACCTCAATATTGCTGAGGGTGAATTTATCGCCCTGATCGGGCAAAACGGATCAGGAAAAACAACGCTTTCGAAGTGCCTGAACGGGTTATTTAAGCCAACCTCAGGCGACGTAATCGTAGACGGGCTGAATTCAAAAGATACGCCGGTGGTCCAAATGGTCAAGCGGGTGGGTTACGTGTTTCAAAACCCCGATCACCAGCTCTTTAACAGCAACTGCTGGGACGAAATCGCTTACGGCCCGCGGAACATTCAACTCGATGAAGAGGAAGTCAGAGAAAGGGTCACAGAAGCCGCTCGAGTCGTCGGGCTGCCTGAGGAATATTTCAATGAACATCCCTTCTTCCTCTCCAAAGGGCTGCGCCAGCGCGTGGCGATTGCGTCCATCCTCGCCCTGCGGCCCCGTGTAATTATCGTCGATGAGCCGACCACCGGGCAGGATGCCCGCCAATCGATTGAGATTATGGATTTCCTGTGTGATTTGAATGAAAAGCTCGGTCACACAATTATCATTGTCACGCACGACATGCCGATTGTCGGCGCATATGCCCGCAGAGTTATCGCAATGGGTCAGGGCCGGATTCTGGCTGACGGCACGACACGCGAGGTCTTCAGGCTGTCTGAGGTACTGGCGCAAACCTACATTGAGCCGCCGCAAATCACCCAACTGGCTCAATGCGTGCAGCACCTGGGGTTTGACCCCGGCACGCTGAGCGTAGACGAGATGCTTGACCAGATGCACAAACTGCTCGGGAAATAGAAATCACACGCTTGCCCAAAGACCCGGTCCGGTGGACGCTCGAATCTGGAGAGCTTCACCACTGCTTATTCAGAAGGCTGAATGGCCGTTTCCTGCTGCCCAGGATCCTCTGTTTGCGCTCCACCAATCGAATTCTCTTCCGTTGGATTACCAGGTAAATCGGCCGATTCGCTGGTCGGCAATGGGGTTGGCGTCGCGGTTGGTGTTGGTGTTGCGGTCGGAACCTGAGTGGTTGGCGTTGGTGTTGCCGTGTCTGTCGCGGTCGGGACTTGAGTGGTTGGCGTTGGCGTTGCCGTGTCTGTTGCGATGAGAGATGGGGTCGCTGTCCGGTCGACCGGAGGTGGATATGGGTAGACAGTGCGAGTCTGCGTCACCGTCGGAGACTGCGCCGTTGACACAATTTGAGATGGCTGCGGCGTACTCGTCGAGGGCGGCAAGGTGGTTAAAGCGGCAGTGGGAATATCTGGCCGGGGTGATGTAGACACCAGCTCGTGATCCAGGGTGCTGGTTGCCTGGGTAGGGGTAGCCGGGGTGTTAGCAGGCTGAGGTCCAGAAGGATTGCTATTTTCTGGGCCAGGGGTTGGCTGGGCAAACCAATCCTCAAAAGGCCACCTGATATCCCGGGTTGGCGTTGGGGTGGTCATGGCAGATTGACCGGAAAGGGTCGATTGCCCTGCTGCTCCAAATTCCAGGCCAGAGCCAACCCACCGGGAAAAAGCGCCAAATAACCCGCCAGAAGTCGGCGTCGAAATGCCCTGCACCCGCTGGCTCGCCAGATCAGAGCAGACGCCGTTCCAGTTTTCCATTCGCACAGGCGCAGGGCTGCTGAACAGTCCCGCCGACTCCAGCCAGATATGCCCGGTAGTTAGCAGGCTGCGTTTGTTTGAAAGGCTCTCAAAACTGCAAGAACCGTCCAGGCAGTCAAAATCCAGCCTGACTTCATCGGAATTGCTCTTCTCCAGACCGATAATCGCCCCATAGCTGACCACGGAAACAGGCAGGGGATTAACGATCGTAAACAAAGATTGCTGCTCGGCTCTGTCGACAAACAACAATTTGCCGTACAGCAGGTTCATGGTGAATTCTGGCAGGCCGGTCCTGGCAAGTTGAACCTTAAAAAACTCCACCTCGGTCTCCGGATGAATGCAAATCGTTGATCCATTTGCAAGGTTCAGGCGGGCCTGACCGTCAGCGGATCTTAACCGGAAAGGCGCGCCAACGACCAGGGTCATTCCATTTTCGACCGGGATGACCGACCCATCGCCGGCAAGAATCTCAACCACTCCTGACACCCTTGATATTGTTGCAAACTCAACCCCCGGCTCTCTGTCGCCGCCGGTGATCGCAATCATCTTTGGGGTCTGCATATTGCGAATAAACATAAACAGCACAACGCCCAGAACTCCCAAAAGCAAAAAGCGGCTGACCACGGACACGCGCTCCACGGACCACGTCAGGAACCGGGGAGCCCGGTTTACCGGAAGGGTCTCTGAGAAAGCCGGCATATCCGGAATCGTAAGCGTGACGCCGTTGATAAGGCTGTCGAGCGCTGCAGCGACTTCCATCATATTCGGATAGCGCTGATCCGGATCTTTTGCCATTAGCCTTAGAATAAACTGCTCTACATCCAACGGCAGATCTGGGACATACTGGCTTGGAAGCGGAAGCGACTCATTTTGTTTTTTTAACAAGACAGCCAGCGGCGTGTCGCCTACGTATGGACGAAAACCTGTAATCAGTTCATAAAAGACCACGCCAAATGCATAGATGTCAACCCTGAAGTCAACCTCTTCTCCCGAACTCTGCTCCGGCGCCATATATTCAGGTGTTCCAAAACTCTTCCCGTCGCTGGTTAGCTCCAGTGTTTCGTTCACCTGGAGAATCTTGGCAATGCCAAAATCGGAGAGCATCGGTTCCCCCGATTCTGAAAGAAGGATGTTCGAAGGTTTTACATCGCGGTGAACAATGCCGTTAATATGAGCCGTGTTAAGCGCTCGCGCAATCGGAAGCAGCAGTTCGGCTGCCTCACGCCAGGAAACAGGCAGCGGAAGGCTGTTCGCCAGGTTGCCGTTTGGGATGTAATCCATCACCAGATATGGAATACCGTCCTGTTCTCCATAATCCAGAACTTTAACGATATTCGGGTGAGATAACTTCGCAAGCGTTTTCGCCTCACGTTTAAAGCGAACTAGAAACTCTTCGCGGTCATCTTCATGCTGCAATAGGACTTTAATTGCAACAGTGCGCTCCAGCTGCGGGTCAAATGCTTTATAGACAATTGCCATGCCGCCCCGCCCAAGCTGCTCTAAAATTTGATACCGACCCAGGTACGCTCCTTCGAGATTAATCATCTAAATAAGTCCCTACCAAAAAGACGGGATAGGCGATTCGGCCGATCACCACATGGAGACAACCGGGCAACTTTTCGATGTAGATCTGGATGCGCTGCGAATGATGGAGAAATTGAGGCCAACTGCCCGTGCAATCAGGTCGCAAATTGGCTGTCCTGAACAGCGATTTATATTTTTTATACCTGTATCAACAACTCGTATCACCCCTCCTGAAAGATTGTGATGCCAGTTTTCGGCGAGATAACGCCCCCTATGGAAACCTCCATCCCAAACAACAGGCAGGGTCTATGATAATTATACGACTTTCTCCTTTTTTTCAACCCCTCACCGCCAGAACAAGGGCGCCGGCGCCGCGCCAGACCCACCTTCCGAAACGATTGAAACATATATAAAAAAGAGATAATATATACAGAAACACCAGATAATTTTCTGGTGCCTGGAATCGGAACGTTAAGGATCAGAATGGCAGTTGGACCAGAAGCAGGTGAGATGCCAAATACAGATGGGGATGAATTCGACCTGATCACAATGGGGCGCTCATCCATCGATCTTTATTCCAATGACCCAGGCGCACCGTTTGTCGAGATTCGCAGTTTTGCTGCTTATGTTGGCGGGTCACCGACCAATATCGCGGTTGGGGCGCAGCGGCTGGGCCTGAAGACCGCACTGCTGACTGCCGTGGGAACAGACCCGGTGGGCGAGTTTATTCTCAACTATCTGAAATCTGAGGGGGTACAGACAAAATACATCCCCAAAAAGCCCAAAGCGCGAAGCAGCGCAGTCCTGCTCGGCATCGAGCCGCCCAACCGCTTTCCCCTGGTCTTCTACCGCGACAATGCTGCTGATTTTCAAATCACAATCGACGATGTGCTGGCCGCGCCTCTTGACCGCTGCCGTGTGTTTGAGTTCGCCGGGACAAACCTGAGCAGAGAGCCCAGCCGCAGCGCAACTATTTTCGCCGTCGAGAGAGCCAGGGCAGCAGGCGCAACCATTGTCCTTGACATTGATTTCCGCGCCGACCAGTGGCACGACCCGCGCGCTTTTGGCGTGGCGATTCGTTCTGTTCTGCCCCTGGTCGATATCGCCCTGGGGACCGAAGAAGAAATAAAAGCCGCGGTGCTGGTCGATGCCCATCAGGTGTCGATTGTTGATTCTCAAATCTCGGCGCCAGAAATTCAGGGGGAAACAGAAGCTGCCATCCGAGAAATACTGTCTCGCGGGGCGCATGTGCTGGTCGTGAAACGCGGCGCGCGCGGCTGCTCAATCTTCCGGCCTGGCGAAGACCCGCTGGATGTTCCCGGGTTTCCGGCTGAGGTGATGAACGTACTCGGCGCAGGTGACGCCTTTGCTTCCGGGTTGATTTATGGTTTCGTCCGCGGGTGGGATTGGTACCAGGCAGCGCGGATGGGGAATGCCTGTGGAGCAATTGTCGTGACCCGTCCTGCGTGTTCAAATTCCACGCCCTACGAGCAGGAAGCGCTCGATTTTATCAAAGCCCAGGGCGGCTTTTGATCTGCGCGCGAATAGAGGAGGTAGAAATGCGCCGGTATGATCAGTCGAATCTGCTGCTTCATCCGGGAAATTCAGCCGACCCGGATGTCATTGTTGAAGTAACGTCAGAAAATACCGGCTGGGATACGATCCACTTTCAAGCGCGCCGGCTTTCCAGGGGGAAGCACTGGTCTTTTTCTTCAGGACAGCACGAACTGGCGCTGGTCGTTCTCGGCGGAAAATTGAGCGTCCAATCCAGCTGCGGAGAATGGAACGGTATTGGAGAGCGCTCAAATGTCTTTGGCGGGCTGCCCTATGCCCTCTATCTTCCGGTGGGCACCGACCTGCAGGTCACCGCAGAAGTAGACAGCGAGTTTGCGGTGACCTGGGCCGCAGCGGAACAAACCCTTGCGCCCAAGCTGGTAACACCCGGAGATATTGAGGTTGAGATCCGCGGCGGAGATAACGCCACTCGCCAGATTAATCAAATCATGCCGCCCGGTTTCCCTTGCGAGCGGCTGGTCATCGTTGAGGTCTATACGCCGGGCGGTAACTGGTCCAGCTATCCGCCGCACAAGCATGACGTGCACAAGCCCGGCCCTGGCGGGAAGGCTGTTGAGGCAGACCTGGACGAAATTTATTATTACAAAATCGATCGCCCAGAAGGCTACGCCTTTCAACGGGTGTATACAGACCCAGAATCACCCCTGCACAGAGCTGGCTTCCCGGTGGATGCAGCGGTAATGCCGCGCAACAACGATGTCGTCCTTATCCCTGAGGGATACCACCCGGTTGCCAGCCCGCCCGGTTATACCGTCTACTATCTGAATGTGCTGGTTGGCAGCGAGCAGAGCCTTGCCGCGACAGACGATCCGCAGTTCGCCTGGGTGAAAAACACCTATAAATCTCGCGATCCGCGAGTGCCCATTTACGATATTTCTGCCGCCAGGAAATAACCCGTCTTTCTCATTTTCTTCAAACAGGAGCGAAGATGAACTATCGAGGAACGCGGCGAATGACAATGGCACAGGCTGTCATTGCTTTTTTGAAAAACCAGTATGTAGAACGAGATGGATTAGAGCAGCCTTTTTTTGCCGGTTGTTTTGGGATCTTTGGGCACGGCAACGTCGGCGGAATTGGGCAGGCGCTGCAGCAAAACCCTGATTTTCGCTACTATCAATCACGCAACGAGCAGGCACAGGTTCACACTGCCGCGGCTTATGCCAGAATCAAAAACCGGCTGCAAACAATGGTGTGCACCTCGTCAATTGGCCCAGGGGCAACCAACATGATCACCGGGGCAGCGGCAGCGACGATTAACCGCATCCCTGTTCTCCTTTTACCCGGCGATATATTCGCCCGCCGCAATGTGGCTCCGGTGCTGCAGCAGCTTGAACTGCCCCAATCGCAGGATATCTCTGTAAATGACTGCTTCAAACCGGTCAGCAGATATTGGGACCGGATCAACCGCCCGGATCAGATTTTGACAGCCCTGCCTGAAGCAATGCGGGTATTGACCAGCCCGGCTGAGACCGGCGCAGTGACCCTGGCGCTGCCGCAAGATGTGCAGGCTGAGGCATATGATTATCCCGCAGCCTTTTTTGAGAAACGCGTCTGGCGAATCCCGCGAAACCGGCCCGACCGCGAATCGCTCAAGCAGGCTGCACAGCTCATTCGCGAAAGCAAGCGCCCGCTAATCATCGCCGGAGGGGGAGTCATCTATTCTGAAGCCACCGATACCCTGCACCGGCTGGTCGACGCTGCCGGGATTCCGGTGGGTGAAACCATGGCGGGCAAGGGCAGCCTGCGTTACGACAACCTTCTGAATATGGGCGCTATCGGCGTGACAGGCACACTGGCTGCCAACCAACTGGCGCGCGAAGCAGACCTGGTGATCGGTATTGGCACGCGCTACAGCGATTTCACAACCGCTTCAAAAACAGCTTTTCAGAACCCGCGCGTGCGCTTTATCAATATAAACGTTTCTGAATTTGACGCCGGAAAGCATAAAGGGTTAATGCTGGTGGGCGATGCGCGGGCGTCGCTGGAGGAGCTGATCGAGCTGCTGGAAGGGTATCAGGTGGACCCGGATTACCGCGCCCAGGCTGAGGAACTCCACTGCCGCTGGGAAAGCGAAGTTGACCGGATTTACGGCATCCGCGGCAACCCCCTGCCCAGCCAGGGAGAGCTTTTCGGCGCAATCAACGAGCTTTCCGGTCCAGAGGCAGTGATGGTGAATGCGGCGGGCAGCATGCCCGGCGACCTGCACAAGCTCTGGCGCGCCACGCATCCCAAGAACTTCCACATGGAATACGGCTACAGCTGCATGGGCTATGAGATCGCCGGTGGGTTAGGCGTGAAAATGGCTGCCCCTGAGCGAGATGTTTATGTCATTGTCGGCGACGGAAGCTACTTGATGCTCTCCTCTGAACTGGTTACTTCCATTCAAGAGGGCTACAAGCTGATTGTCATCCTGCTGGATAACCACGGGTTTAAGAGCATCGGCTCGCTTTCACGGTCAATGGGTCAGGACGGGTTTGGCACGCGCTTTGTGTACCCGAAAGATGGTTCGCTGCCCGGCGACAAAGCCGGCGATTCGGTTGAACCGCTGTCCATCGACTACGCCGCAAATGCGCGCAGCCTGGGCGCTGAAGTGATTCCCTGCCGGACGTATGAAGATTTCACCAGCGCGCTTAAAGCAGCGCAAACCACCAGCCGGACGACCGTGATTACGATCCAGACTGACCGTTACATGAGCGTCCCCAACTATGAAAGCTGGTGGGATGTGCCCGTCGCGGAGGTCAGCGAGATGCCCGGTGTAAATGAGGCTCGCAAGCAGTGGGAAGAGATGCGGGCAAAAGAAAAATACTTCCTCTAAAACGCTTCTCAATGAGAATGGATCTCAAAATACGGTTCGCTGATATCAGGAGGCGAGTTTGACCGCAATGGATGGCCTTGACCGGCACGAGAACGGCGGCTCTTTGCTCAGGCTGGAGGGAATCTCGAAGAGTTTCCCCGGCGTGCGCGCGCTGCACAATGTTCATCTCGAGGTGCGCCGGGGAGAAGTGCACGCGCTGCTCGGTGAGAACGGCGCGGGCAAATCCACATTGATGAAAATTCTATCAGGCGCTTACTCACGCGATGCCGGCGAGATCTTTTGGGAAGGGCAGTCGATCGAGATTCGCAGTCCGAAGGAAGCACAGGAGATCGGCATTGCCACGATCTATCAGGAGTTCAACCTGATCCCGCAGTTAAGCATCGCCGAAAATGTGTGGATTGGCAATGAACCGTATAAAAACAAACAGCTTCTGCTAATCGACTGGCAGGAAATGTACCGGCGCACGCAGCAGCTCCTGGATGAACTTCACCTGCCGCTCGACCCTCGCCGCCCTGTGATGGGCCTGGGGGTCGCCCAACAACAGATGGTAGAGATCGCCAAAGCGCTCTCGCTTAATGCAAAGCTGCTGATCATGGATGAGCCGACAAGCGCGCTGGCTGAAGCGGAGATCCTTCAGCTGTTCACGATTATCCGCAAACTGAAGGAGCGCGGCGTTTCGGTTATTTTCATCACACATCATCTTGATGAAGTTTTCCAAATTTGCGACCGTGGAACCGTCCTGCGGGACGGCGAATACATCCGCACCGTAGATTTGAAGGCAAGCCGGGAGGAGGAGCTGATTCAATTGATGGTTGGGCGAAGCCTGAACCAGCAGTACCCGAAGGTGCCCAGCAGAAGGGGACAGGAAGCGCTGCGGGTTGAGAATCTGACGCGCGCAGGGATGCTGAATCAGGTCAGCTTTTCCGCCTATACCGGGGAGATCCTTGGAATCGCCGGGCTGGTCGGCGCGGGCCGGACGGAGTTGATGAAAGCCATTTTTGGCGCAGACCCGATCGACCAGGGAAAGATTTATGTGTTTGGTAAAGCGATCAAAGAGCATACGCCTGAGGCATCCATCCGCGCCGGGATTGGCCTGCTGCCCGAAGACCGCAAACAAGACGGGCTGGTTCTGATCCTTTCGGTGCTGCAGAATATCAGCATGGCAAGCCTCGACCGGCTGACCGGCAAGAACGGGCTGCTGCGGTTGAAAGAAGAGCGCGCCCAGGCGCGAGAATTCATCACCCGGCTGCGAATCTCAACCCCAGGTTATGACCAGCAGGTGCAGTACCTGAGCGGCGGCAACCAGCAGAAAGTTGTTCTGGCAAAGTGGTTAGCCAGCCGCTCGCGCATATTGATCTTTGATGAGCCTACCCGCGGAATTGATGTCGGCGCAAAAGTCGAAGTGTACAACTTGATGAACAGCCTGGTAGAAAACGGCGCTGCGGTGATCATGGTTTCGTCCGAAATGCCGGAACTTCTGGGGATGAGCGACCGGATTATCGTCATGCGCCAGGGCAGCCTGGTAGCCGAATTTGAACGGTCTGAGGCAACTCAAGAAAAAGTATTAGCAGCAGCAATGGGAGTGAGTAATAATGGCGAGGATTCAGATAACGGATCAGGCAAGGCCGGTCTCTAAATTGTTCGGGATGCCCATTGGGAATTTTATCGCCCGGTTTGGCGCGCTGTTCGGCCTGCTGATCCTGGTGATCTTCCTTTCGATTATGTCGCCCGTTTTCCTGACGTCGAACAACCTGTCGAACATCGCCCGTCAGGCTACCGTCAACGCGCTGCTTTCCATCGGGCTTCTGCTGGCAATTATCACGGCAGGCATCGATCTTTCGGTCGGGTCTGTGCTGGCGCTGTCAATGAGCACCATAGCGCTGCTCGCAATCCGGATGAACGTCAACCCCTTCCTGGCGATTTTTCTCGGGCTGGCAGTCGGCGCTTTTTTTGGCTGGATTAATGGCATTTTACTGACCCGGCTGCACCTGCCGCATCCCTTTATATCCACCCTGGGGACAATGAACGTCGCCCGCGGGCTGGCATTGATTGTCACTGGCGCTTCGCCGATTTCCGGCTTCGACCGGGCGGGCGCGGAGGAAGTGCTCTTTCTTGGGGCCGGCTCGATTGGTCCAATCCCGGTCGCGTTCATCGTAGTCCTTGCCGTCTATGTGCTTTTCCACGTCCTGTTGACAAACACCTCTTTTGGACGGCATATTTACGCGCTCGGCGGAAACCTGTCTGCCGCGCGGCTCTCGGGCATTAACGTGGACCGCACGCTGGTGATCGTTTACACCCTGAGCGGGCTGATGGCTGGCCTGGCGGCTTTAATGCTTGCCGGGCGCACAAACTCGGGCTATCCCAATGCCGGGCTTGGCGCTGAACTTGATGCAATTGCCGCGGTGATCATCGGTGGGGCAAGTTTTGCCGGCGGATCAGGCACAGTGGGCGGCACAGCTATCGGCGTGCTGCTGATTGCCGTGCTGCGCAATGGTCTGGTCCTGTTACGCGTGCCAACCGAACTGCAAGTCGTTGCAATTGGCCTGGTAATTATCGGCGCTGTTTATGTCGACGTGCTGCGCCAGCGCACCAAGCGCTAGGGCTTTATCCGGGTTTCAATTTGAGACGAATTTTGATTGGAGCGCCTGGACAAAGCTTAACGCATGCCATCGAAGGCACATCGAACGATCGATCCCTTCTACGGCAGTCAGAAAGGAAGGTGGTTCACTCAGACAGTGGCAAACTGCAAATCAGTAAGAAGACAAATATTCAACCGGCAGGACGTTCATTTGGAGGAAGTATGAAGTCCAAGCGTGTGAAGATTTTCGTCGTTAGCCTGATACTGGTTCTGTTGTTTACAGCATGCGCGCCTGCGGCGGCTACAGAAGCTCCAGCAGCGCCGGACCAGGGCGCAGAAATACCATCTACAGGCGCAGAACAGGGGGCAGAAGAACCATCGACAGGCGATGAAGAAGGGGCCGCTGGCGCTGCTGACACACTGGATATTGCCGTTGTCGTAAAGGCAGTGACCAGCGATTACTGGAAAGCTGTCGGTGCAGGGGTTGAACAGGCGATGCAAACCGACCCAACCATTAATGCCACTTTCCTCGGTCCAAATGAAGAGACCGATATTGAGGGGCAGATTCGCATCATCGAAGCGCAAATTTCAGCCCAGGTCGATGCGCTGGCTGTCGCCCCATCACAGGCTGACCAGCTTGCCCCAACCCTGCAGCAAGCTGTTGATGCGGGGATACCGGTCGTGCTGATTGACACCGATATCGCCACCTTCGATGCAAAATCGGCTTTTGTCGGCACAGATAACCGCTTAGGCGGCGAACTGGCCGGTCAGTTTATTGTTGAGGCGCTCCAACCCGGCGACCAGGTCGCCATTATCCGCGGGGCAGCCGGCGACCCGGTTCACAACCTGCGTGAAGAGGGCGCAACGGAAGCCATGGAAGCAGCCGGTCTTGAGGTCGTCGCAGTACAACCTGCCGATTCTGACCGCGCCAAAGGCCAGAGTGTCGCTGAAAATCTGCTGACCGCGAACCCCGATCTGAAGGCCATCTACGCGACCAATGATGAAATGGCCCTCGGCGCTTTAAATGCAGCTACAGCTGCCGGTAGAGAACTGGTCATCGTTGGTTTTGACGCTTCACCAGATGCGCTGACCGCAATCCAGAACGGAGAGCTGGCCGCCTCAATTGCCCAATTCCCGGGCAAAATTGGCGAACTCGGCACCCTGACCGCTGCCCAGGTGGCGCGCGGTGAGAGCGTAGAAGCCTTTGTCAACACCGGCGTAGAAGTTGTCACGCAGGAGAATGTAGACCAGTTTATCCAATAGTCAAGCCGTTCTTTCCGGGCTGTGCTGAGTTACACACAGTGCAGCCCGGACCATTCACCGTTTTTGGAGAATTCATCATGCCCGAAACAAATAGATTGCAAAACTACATCAATGGCAAATGGTGCGAATCGTCTGCGAGCCAGTATCTGGAGGTGCACAACCCGGCGACAGCAGAAACGCTGGCGCGCGTTCCGCTCTCACCCCCTGAAGAAGTGGACCAGGCTGCCCGGGCTGCGGCTCAGGCGCAGGTTGAATGGCGGCGCGTTCCGGCAGTCCAGCGGATTCAGCCGCTCTTTAAGCTAAAGGACTTGATGGAAGACGCCTTCGAAGATCTGGCGCGCAGTATCACGCTCGAAAACGGCAAAGTGCTGGACGACGCGCGGGGCGAAATTCGCCGGGCCATTGAGAATGTAGAGGTCGCCTGCGGCATTCCCATGATGATGATGGGCGACTTCTCTGAAGATATCGCGCGCGGCATTGATGAATATATGATTCGCCAGCCGGTCGGCGTGGTCGCTTCGATATGCCCGTTCAACTTCCCCGGCATGATCCCATTCTGGTACCTGCCTTATGCCGTCGCATGTGGAAATACGATTCTGATCAAACCCTCTGAGCGCACGCCAATCACCATGCAAAAGGTTTTCCACCTGCTTGAACAGGCCGGGTTCCCGCCGGGCGTCGTTAACCTGATCAACGGCGGGCCGGATACCGTTAACGCGATCCTCGATCACCCGCTAATTGCCGGGATCACTTTTGTCGGTTCCACACCGGTTGCTCGCCATGTTTATGCGCGCGCGGCGGCGAACGGCAAGCGCGTGCAGGCCCAGGGCGGGGCGAAAAACCCGCTGATTATCCTTCCGGACGCTGATCTGGAAACGACCACCAACATCATTACAGACAGCGTTTACGGCAACGCAGGGCAGCGCTGTCTGGCAGCCTCGACTGTTGTATCGGTAGCAGGCGCTGCGAAATCATTCGTTCCGGCCCTGGCTGAAGCAGCCCAAAAGCGCAAAGTCGGGTTTGGCCTGGAGCCGGGCGTGCAGATGGGACCGGTTATCACGCCGCAGAGTAAAGAACGCATCCTTGGCTTAATTCAGAAAGGGGTGGACGAAGGCGCACGGCTGGTTGTCGACGGGCGAGATGCAGTGATCCCCGGGTATGAAAAGGGCAATTTCATCCGCCCGACCATTCTCGATAATGTTCCGGCAGGCAGCACAATTGCGACGACCGAAATCTTTGGCCCGGTGATGGGCATTATGCATGTGGACAACGTCGATGAAGCAGTTGCACTGGTCAACAGCGGGAAATACGGCAACATGGCCTGTATCTTCACCAGCAGCGGCGCTGCCGCCCGGCGTTTTCGTTATGAAGCCCAGGCAGGGAATATCGGCATCAATATCGGCGTCGCCGCACCGATGGCCTTCTTCCCGTTTAGCGGGTGGAAGGAGAGCTTCTTTGGCACGCTTCACGGGCAGGGCAAGCATGCCGTCGAATTTTTCACGCAGACCAAAGTCGTCGTCGAGCGGTGGCTGAAAGACTGGTCCAGGCAGTTTTGAGTGGAGGTGTAATGATCAGAATAGCGAATGCGCCGTGCTCCTGGGGTGTGCTGGAATTTGACCTGGAGGGCAGCGCTGCTGCTGGATATGCCCAGGTGCTCGATGAAATGGTCGAGACCGGCTACAGCGGCACCGAACTGGGCGACTGGGGATTTATGCCCACCGATCCGGCAGTGCTGCGCGACGAGATCCATTCGCGCGGGCTGGCGCTGCTGGCGGCATTTGTGCCTGTCTCTCTGAAAGATCCATCCTGCCATGCATCTGGCATCGAGACAGCCGTCCGAACGGCGCGTCTTCTGGCAGCAGTGGAGGGCGATCAGCCGTTCATTGTGCTGGCAGACGAGAACGGCAAAGACCCTGTGCGAACGCAAAATGCCGGGCGGATCACGCCGGAGATGGGGCTGCCGGACGCGGAGTGGGCTATTTTTGCCGAAGGCGCAGCGCGAGTGGCTGAGACCGTGAAAAAAGAGACCGGGCTGCGAACGGTCTTTCACCACCACTGCGGTGGTTACGTGGAAACCCCGGCAGAAATTGAAAAGCTGATGTCAATGACCGATCCGCAACTGCTCGGTCTGTGTTTCGATACAGGGCATTACCGATTTGGCGGCGGAGATCCGCTCGAAGGGCTGGACAAATATATCGATCGAATCTGGCATTTTCACTTCAAGGATTTCAATCCCACGGCAGGGCGCAAATCTGCAGTAGAGGGCTGGGATTATTTCCAATCGGTGCAAAACGGGGTCTTTTGCGAATTGGGCCAGGGCGAAATTGACTTCGCAGCCCTGGTGGCAAAGCTGGAACAGAGCGGGTACAACGGCTGGGGTGTGGTTGAGCAAGATGTTCTTCCAGGCATGGGCAGTCCGAAAGAATCCGCCCGGCGCAACCGGCAGTATTTGAAATCGCTCGGTTTATAACGAAGGAGAGGCAAAATGACTCACCACGAGACAGTCCGCGTTGGCATAATTGGCGCAGGCCGCATCGGCAAGATCCACGCGCACAACCTGGCGACAAAGGTCCCCGGCGCGCAGGTGACCGTCATTGCCGACCCGATCTATGAAGCCGCCTGCGAACTGGCTGAACAACTGCACATTCCCCTGGCAACCGCAGATTATCAAGAGGTGATCAACAATCCCAACGTCGATGCTGTCGCCATTTGTTCGTCCACCAATACCCATGCGATGATGATCACCGAAGCTGCGCTGGCGAAAAAGCATATCTTCTGCGAAAAACCCATTGCCTACCATCTGCAGAAAATTGATGAGGCCTTATCTACCGTGCAGCAATCAGGGGTGCTGCTGCAGATTGGCTTTAACCGGCGCTTTGACCCCAACTTCAGAAAGGTCCGGGAAATGGTCGCTGCAGGGAAAATCGGCCAGCCGCATCTCCTCAGGATTACCAGCCGCGACCCGGCTCCGCCGCCAGTCGAATATATAAAAGTATCAGGCGGCATCTTTTTTGATATGACCATTCACGACTTTGATATGGCCCGTTATCTGATCGGCTCAGAGGTTGAGGAGATCTACGCTGCAGGTGGGGTGATGGTCGACCCGCAAATTGGCGAAGCAGGCGATATCGACACAGCCGTGGTTACCCTGCGCTTTCAAAACGGCGTAATCGGGACGATTGACAACAGCCGCAAAGCCGTCTACGGGTACGATCAGCGCGTGGAGGTGTTCGGATCTGGCGGGATGGTGCTTGTCAACAATGAAACGCCTGACAGAACTATCTACGGGAACGCCGAGGGCATGCAGTTCGCAAAGCCGCTGTACTTCTTTCTTGAGCGGTACGCGCAGTCGTTTGTCGATGAAATAAAAGAATTTATCGCAGCCATCCAGACCGGAGGCAAACCCCCGGTCACGGGGATCGACGGGCGCATCCCCGTTGTCATGGCGATGGCTGCGACGAAATCTTATCAAGAGCAGCGCCCGGTAAAACTGAGTGAAATCCGGTGAACCCGGTCACTGCGCCGGGGTGACGGCTGTCAGCCGGGCCATTTCAATTTCGGCAGTCCCCTGCTGAACTGAAAGCCCTACGCCCGTGCTGCCAGACGGCGCGGGTATCTCGCCCAGCAGTTGTTCTTCAAGATAAACCTTCAGGCGGTTGCCTGTTTTCAAAAACCGGAAGTGCTGGAACACCGACGGGTCGAAATCATCCGGCAGTTGGAGCAGCCCTTCTTCTGCCCGGTGGTTTCCTTCAACCAGATGCTCAAGGATCAATCGGACGCCAGATGAGCCGCGCTCGATGCGCAGCCAGGGGCCTGCCGCTGCCTCATCTTTTGCAGGCAAAATGCCGAACCCGCTGCCCTCGACCAGCCGGGCATTGATCACCAGCTCATACGCATCAAACTGCGCCTCTTTTTCGATCATCGAAACCGCGTCCGACGTTCCGCGCAGCGCCTGCGATTCAATCCGCCAATCGCCGCCTGCACCAACTTCGGACCAGCCGGTGTCAGCGGGCTCGTCGTCGGTGAACAGATCTTCCCAGCCTCGCGTTTCAGAGAGCGCTGAAAATTCGACCCGAGCATCCTCGGTGAAAAGCGCCATCTGCTCAGGGACCAGACCCAGGTGGCCCGTCCAGAGGCAGCCAGACCGGTCCAACCGCAGCGCTGCAGAACACCCATTCATCTCGAAATGGACCTGGTGCAGTGCGGAGAAGTCAAAAGCTTCCGGCAGCCGGAAGTGAGCTGACCGGCGGCTGCCGGTCTCATCGATCCATTCAATCGATGCCGACCGGTCCGATACGTTCAGGCGAAAGGTGAAACAGCCCGGCTCATTGCTGCGGCTGAGCCGGATGCCATACGCGCCGGCGGCGGGCTCAGGGTCCAGGCTTCTTACCCAGGTCTCCAGCAGCAAATAAGGCTGTGAGATCGGAAACCTGACTTCCGCAGGCCCTGATCCCTGTTCCTGCCGGGCGGTCCGACCGGAAAAAGACCACTTCCCCAAAGGTGCGCCGCCTGCCTGCTGCCGGTCCAGCGGGTTTTCGGATGCCAGCGGCGCCGGCTGGGGATCGCTGGACGGGCCAAGGACGATCATTCGCTCGCCTACCCATTCCAGGCGGTCAACGGCCATCACGCGCTCCAGCGGCTGGAAAGACTGGATCACGTGATAAACGCAGAATAACTGCCGGTTATCCGGGCCAACTGCGACCGAGTTATGCCCAGGACCGTTCACCTTTCCCGGCACCGTCCGCAGGATTGGAAAAGTGGTCTCGCCATCGATAACCTGCTGCCACTCCTCACCCGATTGGATATCCCCGGTAACAGCGTATGCGACGCCGTAACTTGGGTTCTGATAATTGCCGCCGCTGAACATCTGGTAGTAGCTGCCCTTGCGCTTTAATGTGAATGAGCCTTCGACCGTGTGCCAGCGAACGTTGCCTTTTTCAGCACGGCGCGGGTCAAAGATCTGCCAGTCATAAGCCGCCAGGCTGACCGGCGCAGGTTTCCCTGCCAGCGTGAACGGATCTATCATGCGGTCGATCACCGTCCCGGTTCCGACGCGGTCGCGGTCAAGGAAATCTGCTGCGTAGAATAGATACCGGGCCCCGTCATCATCTTCAAAGACGTGGGCGTCGATGGCAAACTTCTCTCGGGTCAGCTGCTTTCCACTGTCAACAAACGGCCCGGCCGGGTGGCTGGCCGTTGCGACGCGCAGGTGCATATAGGTTTCATTGCCTGTGCTGTAGTAAAGATAAAACGTGCCGTTATCATACACAACCTCTGGCGCCCAATAATGCGGGTAATCTTCAGGCAAAGGATCCATAGCGCTGCCAACAGGCGACCAATGAACCAGGTCCGTTGAATGGATGATTCCAAAAATTCGCCCATCGGTCCATGCGCCGGTACAGTAGCACCAGTACTCGCCATTAAACTTCAAGCAGTAGGGGTCTGCGCAGTTGTAAGGGTAAACAGGATTGCGATAAGTTCCGTTCAAAGCCAAAACCTCGTTTGACACGACCCGCGCCGGCGCGGGTCGTGAGAGCAGCGATAAAGTCTCGAAAATTCTCTTCGCCTGAGGAGCTTAAAGCCCTCGCTCGACCACCATTAATCCAACAATGACGATCAGCGTTACGGCAAGGAGCACAAGACTTTTGGGGTTATAGTGGACGGGTTTCACATAGGTCCGCTTGGGATACAGCCCAAAAGCGCGGCAGTCGAGCGCGGCGGCAGTTGCTTCAGCTTTGCGAAGCCCGTTCACAAGGACCGTAAACATATAGCGCTGCCAGAGTTTAAAGCGGTGCCCCAGGCTTGAAGAAGCAGCCTGCCCGCGAATAGCGTGCGCCGCCCTGACCGAATCAACCTCTCGCTGAACCATCGGAAGAAAGCGCAGCGCCAGGAACACCGCAAATGCGTAGCGGTAAGAAATGCCTGCCTGGGTGAGCGAGACCATTAAATCGCGGCTGTCTGTCGTCCAGATCAAGAGAAAACTGGACAGCACGACCACCGAAAGGCGGAAGAAGAACACCGGTCCCTGCCGCAGCCCGCCATCCGTGACGGTCAGCGGGCCAAGCTGGTAAACGGGGGTTCCAGGGTCGGCGAAGAAATGGAAGAACATAAGAATGATTCCCAGGCCGAAGATCAACTTTGCGCTGCTCATGATCTGCCGGAACGGGATTCGCCCGGCTGCCATTGCGAGCACGAGAACCGCAACAAACAGAACTGCACCAGGGAGCGGCGTGCGAAACAGGAACAGGCCCAGCGCTACGACAAAGACCCAGATCAATTTGACCAGCGGATACGTCTTATGTAAAAGGGAATCGCGATAAACATACTGCAAGCTGTGACCGGTCGATTCAGACATCGTTTATGCAACCTCCTCCTGGCGATATGAGGCGGCAGACCTCTCCGGCAGCAGCGCATCCAGAAAAGCGGAAGTCGTTGGAATCTCACCGCATATCTGAATACCCTGCGCTTTGAGCGCCGCCAGCAGTTCCAGCAGTATGGTCGGGCGCAAGTTCGCCGATTTGAGGATATCTTCGCGGCCAAATAAACCTGCCGGGGAACCGTTATAACGGACCTGGCCTTCGCTCATCACGATAACCCGGCTCGCATACTCCTGAACCAGGCGCATATCGTGCGTAATCATCACAACAGCGATTCCCTGCGAGCGAATCCCTTCCGTAATTTCCATCAGCGTCTGCGTCATCTGCTTATCCTGCCCATAGGTCGGCTCGTCGACGACCAGCACGCGCGGGCGGCAAACTAACATCGTCGCCACACCAAGGCGGCGCTTCATCCCCGCGCTGAGCGAGAAGGGATGCGCTTTGGCAACCAAGCTGAGCCCAAGCAGTTCAAGCGTCTCATTGATTGTCTTCTGGCGCTCAGCAGCGCTGGTCATTCCGCGCGCCAGCAGGCTGTAACCAATTTCATCCTCTACGGTATCGGTGAGAAACTGGTGTTCCGGATTTTGAAAGACGAGCGCGATCTGGTTCGCCAGCTCCTGGACCTTCCACTGCTGGGCGGGTTTTCCAAACAGATTCAGCTCGCCGCCGCCCGGTTTTAAAAGGCCGACCAGCAGTTTTGCCAGCGTGCTTTTCCCGGCCCCATTCCGTCCAACGATGGCAAGCATTTCACCCGCGCGGATCTCCAGCGAAACCCCTTTTAAGGCATGGATTTCGCCGGGATAGGTGTACGTCAAATTGTTCGCAGTGATCAGCAGCTCCCCTGCAGTCTCTACCTCAGCGGGCGCCGGCTTTCCGATAATTTGATCTTTTAAAAGCCCGGTTTCTTTCAGAAAGCATACAGCCTCATCAACCGTGATGGGAATATCTTTCACAGCAAAACTGCCCGTCTTCTGCAGCGCGATCCCAATCTCCGAAGTCTCAGGCAGCCACACGCCCAGGTTTTCAACCATCTTCTGCCCGGCTGTCCTGAGAACGTCAGCCGGCTTGCCTGCTGCGATCACCGTCCCTGCATCCAGAACAAGCAGTTGGTCCGCGCTCGCCAGAAAATCGTCTAACTCCCGGGTGACCAGCAAAATGGTCATCCCCGCTTCGCGAAGCGAAAGGATTAATTCGTGCACGCTGCGCGTTGCGACCGGGTCCAAATTCGCGGTGGGCTCGTCCAGAACGATCATTTTCGGCTGCATGGAAAGAATTGCAGACAGCCCAAGCCGCTGCACCTGGCCGCCTGAAAGATTCCAGACCAGGTTGCTGCGAAACGGTTTCAGTTGGGCGGTCTCAAGCAGTGTTTCGACCGTCTGGCGAATTTCATCAACTTCTAGCATCAAGTTTTCAGGGCCAAAGGCAATCTCATCTTCAACCGTTAACGTAGCAAACATCGACTCCGGATCTTGAAAGACATGCCCAACTTTTAGCGCAAGGTCTTTCACTTCAACCGACCGGGTATTGATACCGTCGACCCAAACCTCGCCCTCCAGTTCGCCGCCCATCAAGTGCGGAATTTTTCCACTGAGCAAATCACAGATGGTCGATTTTCCGGAGCCGCCCGGCCCAACCAGTACATTGAAGGTTCCCCGCCGGATCGCCAGCGAAAGGCCCTTGAGAGTCGGCTCGGTATGATTCCAATGAGTGTAGGTTACATCCCGGATCTCGACGAGGAATTCGCTATTTGTTTCTACCATTCGAATAACTTCAATCCTTTTGAAAAATCCAATTTAAAACCCTTTTGGAACTGCCGCGCAGCCGGCACGACAGTTCCAAAAGTACAAGAACCAACACCTTCAAAGCGCTGCGGTTTGAGCAAAATCAAATCAACCTGCGCAGGCCACTTGTGCCCATCAAACACGTCAGCGCGCTTGTGAGTGAGCCACCGCCGAGCGGACCAACCCGGTTTTCGCAAGCGCTTTCGCCAGATAGAAACCGACTGCCCCGCCAAAAACAACGCCGGAGATCAAATTAATCGGTACAGCCATCCAAACGTCTTTCGCGGCTGCCGGATCCCACCCAAACAGAATCGCCGTCCAGGTTGTTCCGAACTGCGAGGCAGAAGCGCCCGCGGCCAATGCAGCCACGATGCCATAGTGCTGATAACCGGAAATCGCCATCACCAGCTCAACGCCCAGGCCCTGGGTAACGCCCCAACCCAGCGTTCCGATTCCAGACGCATTGCCCAGCAGTACTTCCACCGCGGTCTCGATTAAGCCGAGGAAAATGGCAGCGCCGGGCTTGCGAATCAGCCACATCACCAGAACGTAGGCCCACATAAAAGCGCCCTGCAGCAGCGCGCCGCCCAGCGGGCCTAAAGATGAGTTCGCAAGATACCACAAATTACCAATACCCGTATTCACCACACCGGCGATCGCCGCTACAACCGCAATAATGACAATATCACGCGTTGTATAGTTGAAATTCCAACCGCCAACAGATTTCTTCATTTTGCACTCCTCCGAGGATTAAAGGACCAGATATGAAAAAGACGAGTCACCCGATTAATTCTTGTCAAGCAAGCGCACAGCAAACCCTAAAACAGCCACAATCGCAAGGTTTACAATGAGATAGAGCGCCACGGCAGTTCCCTCCTTTCAAAGGATTTTTGGAAGAAAAAATCGATATTTCGATTAACTTAACGCTTCCAGGCCCATGCGGCGCAGGTCATCCTTGACTTCCTCATACATTGCAGACCACGCCGGGACCGGCTGGAGCGTCTTAAGATCATAAACCTGATCGAAACGCAGTCCTGGGTTTCCACCGGGCTGGCTGAAGACATGTTCGTATTTCGGCAGCAGTTGTAAGATCAGGTGGTTCGCCTCTTCCAACCCCAAACGCTGGCGGGTGACAGCGTGACCGACCTCTCCCATCAATCGCGCTTCCAGTCCAGAGCCGTTGGGTGTTGCACCGTCGTTTGACCCAACCCCTTCCAGGTGCCCGCCGCTGACCGTGATCGCGATTGCATTTGCCGCGACTTCATAGAGCAGTTCTCGGGTCATGGCCCCGCTCTTTGGATAGATATCGGAGACAATAATGCAGGGAGCATTGCGGGCAAACGCCTGCTCAACGATCCCCTGCACCCACATCACCGCACGGGTGCTGGTAGCAACATGGCGAATGTGGATGGGGTGCAGCAGGTGATAGTCCGCCAGGCAGATCAGGTTTGCCGCAATAAAAGACGCTGCTTGCAGCACCGCCGAACCAGGCGCATCACCGCCCAACCCACCGACCATCACGCAGGCAAGTGAAGCATTCCGCATCCCGTAATCCAGAGAGTTCACCGCGCGGGCAATATTGCGGTGATCGACGATCATTTCATTCAACATTGCGACGAGATGAGAATCGCAGGGCCGCAGGTAGTCAGGGTGAGAAACAGCCAAATCTCCCAGTTCCGAAACGCTGCTCTGAGCCGCCAGCATCCCCATGCCAGGGCGACCAACGCGCCTCAGCCCGTCGCGCAGCAGGCTCAATTCGCGCCTTGTGGCAATTACTTCAGTCGGCTCGGCTGTGCGAACGTCGAAACCATTAATCTGCGTCAGGGAACCGCAGGTGATCAGGTCAACGATCGGCTCCTGCATCCAGCTCATCACCATCGGCTGGAACAGATCTTCTGGCGTCGGGACGCCCGGATTCCCGGCCCAGACAAGCGGCGGGCGCGAGTCCATAATCTTGCGGGCATAGAGCGTGCGAGCGTCTTCCCCTTCGCCCATCTCAAGAGACTGGGGAGCAGACCGTAAACCTGCTTCAATTTCGGAGTCCTTGAACGTAATAATCCTGCCCGTAGAGGCGTTATAAACGCCTGCAGACTGAACCAGCTCAACCGCAGCCTTAAACACGCGGTCTGCCAGATCCGGGTCGTTTGGCACGACTTCATCCGGGTTCCAGGCAAGCTGATACTTCTTAACCAGCCTCCTTGTGGTCAGGGCAATTTTGTCCAGATCCCAGTCTTCTTTCTTGATCACCGGCCCAGTATGTGATCGCTCGATTAACTCTAAATAACTTTGGAGCATAATCTCCTCGATGATAAGGTGTTGTTTGACAGGATTCTTGATCCACAAGGAAAAGTCGCCTGTCTACTGGTGTTTATTCAGTTTGGAAACGGGGAAAAATTCAAACCAGGAAACATTATAGCGATTTAACCATGAGAGTACAATAGTTTTTCGCTGTTGTTTAGACAATTAAAAGTTTATACATTTGAAAAGCAATGCTTTCGTTCGGCTTTCGCCTGGGCTGTTTGTCTCATGGATGGCAAAGCGTCAATGAAATCCATCAAGGCACAGAACGGAAAAGCCCTGCTTTAAGCTGCCACTGCCCTCAATCAGCACAGCGACGTTTAAGATGCCCGGTTTCAGCAGTTTAGCGAAATAAAAAGGGGCTGATGTTCCCATGAGCAGCCCCTTGTGAACTTTAACTGGTTTGCTAAAACAGGTGAGAAAAGAGAATTCGCAGGCCAATTCCGTTAAGGAGGAAACCGCCAAGGACTTCCATCCGCTTGCCGAAACACTCACCCAGGCGCTTTCCGGCGAGCAGCCCAAACAGCGAAAGCCCAAGTGTAATCACCCCAATCAACAGAGAGGAGAATAGAATATTCACTTCCAGCATTGCCATACTCAGGCCAACTGCCATAGCATCAATGCTCGTTGCGATGCAAACCATTAGCAGCGTGCCGCCGCGAGAAGGGTCATCCTTATGGGACTCTGTATTTGGATCAAGACCCGAACGGATCATGCGAATGCCGACAAATCCCAGCAGGAACAGGGCGACCCAGTGGTCAACGCTCGCGATTAAGCTGGCAACTGTCGAACCGGCCAGCCAACCCAAGAAGGTCATAAAGCCCTGGAAAAACCCCATATGGAAGGATATACGAAAGACCGGGCGAGGCGAGCTGGCTACTTTTGTGGTGCCAATGCCCAGAGAAACTGCAAATGCATCCATCGCCAGGCCAACGGCAATAACGAGTGAAGTAAGAAGATCCACTGATTACCTCGATCTTTTATCATTGCACGGTGGAACAACGCCCCTATGCTATTCGATCAAGAATAAACCTGCAAGTTATTTTCGTTACCACCCTCGCATGACAAAGCGGCTATTTTTAGCTAACTTTAATAATTCGATAGGGCCCGTTAAAGCTTCCTGTCGCAAAAACCGCTTGAGGTTAAATCAAAAAGTCTCCGCGCCCGACTTCCAGGCGCGGAGACTCCTGATCCTGGCCTATGCCGCTAACCGGCAGCCTGGCTACCGGCTTGCAGCCGGGCAAGTTCCTGTTCAAGCATTTCGACCTGCTGCTGGAGCTGGTCGAATGCCTGTGGATCGACAAAATCTGCTTCTGGCTCCGGTTCGGGCTCCGATTCAGGCGCTGCTTCCTCACTGGCGGGCATGCGCACGACATCAGCCTGAGGAGCGCGGCGAAGCAGAAGTTCCTGCCAGCGCTGGGCTTCTTCGGCCGTCAGCTTCTCCTGTTCTACCAGCGATTGAATGCGGCGGCGGATCTCCTCATCCACGGTTTGAAATGGATCCATCGCAACCAGCAGGCTGCGCAGCGCATTGACTGTATTCCCGCCTGTACGAATCAGCCGGGTGAGAAAAACCTGTGGAAGCAGCCCGCCAATTTTCCGTTCTTCTTCAAAAATGATCTGGAGAAGCGTGGCAGAGGTCAGATCCTCGCCGCTGACATGGTCAACAACGCGAACATCCTCACCCCGCCGGATAAACTCAGCGACGTCTTCCAGTGTGACATACCGCTTTGACTCTGTGTCGTACAGTTTCCGGTTTGAATATCGCTTAATTACGGGCATATCCATTACCCTTTTTTACAGTTCGCCTTGCTGCCGGCGAAGCTCTTCAATCTGGCGTGTCAGCTCGGCGATGCGCGCATTCAGCGCTTCAAGATCGGCCCGCGTGATCTGCTGCCCGGCTGCAGACGCGCCTTTCGCCTCTTCTCGACGCCTGAATGCAGCCTCACGGCGCTCTCGCTCCAGCTTCTCGCGGCGCTCCATTACCTCACGGACGAGTTTACGGGCATCTGATTCGGCCATTTCACCGCGCTCGACCAGACGATTAATGAAATTATTGATCTCATCCTGCGCAAGAGATACTGCTCCAATCCCGGCTAACAGGATCATCCGGGTCGTCTCGTACAAAGTACCTCGCAAACCTTCTTTTTCATCTTTCTCAGTCGGGGTCGTCATTGGTCCTCTCCTAAGGGATCATCTCTTATGGTTCAAAACAGCTCCACGCATGACGCGGCGCGTTATAAATAGTATAACGCGCTGCGTCAAAATGTCAAGCCTTTTCCGCAGCCGGGTTATAGATCGCCGCCCAAAATCTTCTGCCCGGTTGGTCCAGGGCTTCCCCCTTCCGGTTCGACGGTGACTCCAAAGGATGGAAAGCTCTCCAGCGGGAGATCAGAAAAAACCTGCAGGACGCTGTATCCGTTCTCACCGGCAGAGAAAAGCCCGCCGCTGGTGCGTTTTCCATCCCGTATGAGCCACAACTGGTACTGGTATCCGGCTTCTAGCGCGGGAACATTCTCCACGACCAGCGTTCCGTAGGTTTCCTGTTCAAAAATCATCAGATAACCGCGCGCCTGGGGCGCGTTCTCTGTCCCCATCAGGTTCACAATCCGGATATCGCCTGCCGGCAGGCGCTCCTGCATGCGGTTAATCTGTCCCCAAAGCAGCAGATTGCTGACCGCCAGCACCGCAATCAAAAGCAGCGCCGCCAGGGCAAGCGGCTGGGGCAGGCGCACCCCAGCGAACAGGCCGCGCCGCGAGCGTTTCCCCGGCATATTTTCGCGGACCCTTCGCAGCAGCTTTTGCTTAACGCCGGCAGAAGGGGTCTGCAGCGGAGATGCCAGCACAAGATGATCCATAACAGCCTGATAGGATGCAAGCTCAGCGCGGCACTCAGGGCAGTCGGGCAAATGCCGCGCCACCCGCAGCCGTTCGTCTTCATCAAGGCAGCCCAGTGCATACCCGGGCAGTAGATCGAAAATATGCTCTTCTACCATCTTACTGGCGTTCAAAGTAAACCGGTCCTTCTGTTAGGAATATACGCATAAGCGTAAATAATGGATGATCAGTCAATCATTCCTCACTCAGTTCATCCCGCAAGCGCTGCATTGCCATGCGAATGCGCGATTTTACGGTTCCAAGCGGTTCCCCGAGAAATTCAGATATCTGGCTGTGAGACATGCCTCTAAAATAAGCCAGTCCCAACACCTTCCGTTGATCAGGCGGCAGTGACGCGACCAGCCGGCGCACGCCGTGGCGTTGAATTGCAGTCTCCACCTCACTCTCAGGGCCGTCTGTGGACAGCAAGCCGTTCAGATCATCATCGAACCATATCCCCTGGGCGTTCTCCGGGCGAGCCCCTCGCCGGCGCAGTTCGTCGATGGAGCGGTGGCGGGCAATGCTGACCAGCCAGCTGCTGACTTTCGCCATTTCTGGGCGGTACATGTGCGCCCCTTCCCAGGCTCGCACAAACACATCCTGCGTGATCTCTTCAGCCGTCTCAGAATCACCGACGACATGAATGGCAACGGTATAGATCAGGCGGCCATAGCGGTCATACAACTCTCCCAGGGCGCTCTCTGGCAGGTTCTGCTCACCCGAATCGAAACGAGTCGTAGATATCAGGTGAATCAATGCCGCGTCGTCCAAAGATGAGAAATTCAAGGCCTGTCCTCACACTGCCGGTTTGGTTTCTCTACTAATTATATCTATAATAGCCCCTTTGGAATTATCCAGGTAGGATCAAATTGCTTCGCAGCTTTCCCCTACCGTGCTGAAGCGCGGATCGCCGACCCGCGCTTTACAAAAAACAGCACACTAACCCAATCAGCTGTGGTATAAAATTACCTGAAGGAGCTCCCTTTATGTTACTTTGCATTGATATTGGCAACACAAATATAAAAATTGGCTTATTCAACGGTGACGTGATGCGCTGCCGCTGGCGAATCGCCACAGACCGCATCCGGCTGGCAGATGAATATGCAATGCTGCTGATCAACCTGTTCGCGGCTGAGGGCGTGAAGATTCAGGAAATTAAAGGCTGCGCGATTGCATCCGTTGTCCCGAACCTGACCCAGGTGTTTGAAGAGATTTCAAAGCGATATATCGGGCAAACCCCGCTCATCCTTCAACCGGGGGTTAATACCGGGATCAACATCCGGACCGACTACCCAGAAGAGGTGGGAGCCGATTTGATTGTAAATGCGCTGGCTGCCCGGCACCTCTACGGAACGCCCGCCATCGTGGTTAGCTTTGGCACAGCAACGACTTTTGTCGCCGTATCAAAGCAGGGCGATTTTGAGGGGGTTGCCATTGCCCCAGGCATCGTCACCAGCGGCGAGTCGCTGTTCCGCGCGACGGCAACGCTGCCGCAGGTAGCGCTTGCCCGCCCTTCGTCCGCAATCGGGAAAAACACAGTCCGGTCCCTTCAGGCAGGCATTGTTTTTGGCTTTGCCGGGCTGGTGGAAGGATTGGTAGAGCGAATAAAAGCTGAACTGGGCGAGGATACCCACGTGATTGCTACCGGCGGGCTGGCGGAGCTAATCATGCCCGAGACTCGGGTGATTGAGGCTGTAGAACCAGACCTGGCGTTAATCGGCCTGAAACTGCTTTACGAACGCAACCAGGCCCTTGATCATTAAATTTGTGAACTTAAAGGATTATTGCCATGAGTAAGAAAGAAACCAGGAATGAAAACCAGAAGCTGTCGCCCATGCGCCGGTACGGGCTTGTTGGTGGGCTCCTCCTTGTTGTGATCCTCATTGCTGCCGGCCTTGCCATCTTCAGGCCTGCCGGCACGCCAGAAGGTGAGACGAACACGCCTGCCACGGAAGCGCCTATCGCGGAAGTACTCGCCACGGAAGCGCCCACCTATCCCAATGAAATTTCTGTGGCTGAGGCAGCCGAGAAACGCGATCAGGGTGCCTTCATTCTTGATGTCCGCGAGCCTGATGAATGGCGGCAGGTTCACATCCCCGGCGCTACGTTGATCCCGCTCAGAGAACTGGCGGAACGATCCGGAGAAATCCCGCAAGACCAGGAGATCGTGGTCGTATGCCGCAGCGGAAACCGCAGCGCGAAGGGCCGTGATATCCTGCGCGAGGTGGGTTTCACCCAGGTGACCAGCATGGCAGGCGGCATGATGGAATGGCAGTCACAGGGGTACCCAACAGCATCCGGCGACTGAGATTCGAAAAACAGGCGGGATTTTCCTATTTGCAAGAAGGATATCTCCCTATTGAGCATCCTGCCTGATCCTATATGATAAAAATAAGCGGGATAAACCCGTGCGGCCATGTTGCTGGTCGCAACGGGTTTCTTTTCATTCGGACTGTGGGCGCATTATATGTTCGCCATGTGGCCTTCCGCAAATATCATGTCTTCCTTCTCTGCGGCCAGCAAGGTTGTCGCCATTCACGGCAGCATTATTCTCTTGCCGGTGTTGTGCAACCTTTCCCCCTTTCTAAGCTTGAGAGTCTGTGATTAGGCGTATTTATTTCTGGATTCTGGCCCTGGTTCTGGCTCTGCTGTTCACCGCTCGCCCGGTACTGGCGCATGATGGCGAGCCACATGGAAACGGCGAGTGGTGGACATATTGGGTTTTTAACCCACAGATCATACTGGGCCTGACAGCCGCAGCCGCGCTTTATTTTCGCGGTTGGCAAACCCTGAAACAGCGCCCCGGCGGCCTGTCAGCACTGCGCCGAAAGCAAACCTGGGCTTTCGCAGCGGGAATGACAGCCCTGGCTGCCTGCTTCATCTCCCCAATTGATGGGCTGGCTGAGCAGTTATTCTGGGTTCATATGCTGCAGCATGTCATATTGATGCTGGCTGCCGCCCCGCTGCTGGTGCTCAGCTACCCGCTGCCGCCGCTGCTGCTTGGCCTGCCCGAAAGAACCCGGCAGTCCATCGGACGAATCTGGAGCCAGGAGGGCTGGCTGCGCGCCGCCTGGCGCGGATTAAGCCAGCCGCTGGTCGTCTGGCTGCTGCACACCGGCCTGCTGTGGTTGTGGCACACACCCGGCTTATACCAGGCCTCGGTAGAGAATGAGCTGGTTCACGCGCTTCAGCACTTCAGCTTCCTGGGGTCTGCGCTGCTGTTCTGGTGGGCCGCTTTGCACACTTACGGAGCATCGGCGGAACGGCGCGGATTGGGTATTCTATATCTGTTCACAACCATGCTCCAAAGCGGGCTGCTGGGCGCGCTGATAACCTTTTCGCCCTCCGTCTGGTACCCGGTTTATGCAGAAAGAGCTGCAGAATGGGGATTGTCTGCGCTTGAAGACCAGCAAATCGCCGGTTTAATTATGTGGATACCGGCAGGGATCATCTACCTGGCCGCTGCCCTATATATGATGAAGACCTGGTTATCATCGATCCAACCGGATGAAGAAAGCGCGCCGCGAAGGGAACTGAAATGAAACGCTTAAAACCTCAAGGAACGAATCGTGGCGCAAGAGAACGAACAGGCACGCGAAATTTCCCGGGCTAGCCACAACTGAGAGGCATCTTCCTTTTATTAAGTGAACCGTCTGGTCATGCAACCGGACGGCAATTTAACCGTATATCTTTATAGAAAAGCCCTGCAGAACTGGGCGAATGGTTGTAGAGTGAAAGATTTAGAGGAGAGAAAATGGAAAACACAGGCTCTGTTGTGATCGAAACACGAGATAACCCGGGCTGCCTGCTGCAGCTGCTGTGGTTTGCCTTCATTGGCGTTTGGCTGGGACAGGCCTGGATGGTTGTCGCCTGGATCTTTATGGTTACCATAATTGGGATCCCGATCGGTGTTGCAATGCTCAACATGCTGCCCAAGGTAATTGCCCTGCGCGAGCCAACCCGAAAAGTGATGATCAGCACGCAGCGCGACGGGCAGTTTTACCAGAGAGAAATCGAGCCGCCGCAGGTCAATATCCTGCTGCGAGCCATCTATTTCATCTTGATTGGTTGGTGGCTTTCAGCCCTCTGGTTAGAGGCAGCTTATGCCATCAGCCTCACCATCATCGGGCTGCCAATCGGCTTCTGGATGTTTGACCGGGTTCCGATGATCCTGTCGCTAAAGCGATAAGCGAAAGCGCTAAGTTGAATGGTCGATTAAATCAAAATGGGCCGTCCGAAAAGAACGGCCCATTTTGATTTAAAAATTCTCAAGTGAAAAGCCTGCTTTAGCTAATTTTCTCAAAGCGCGATCCAGGCGCACCGCAAACGGGGCAGCGATCTGGGGCGCAGCGGGGATGCGTATGGCCGCAAACCGGGCAAACATAATAATCATACGATTCCCGTTCCTGATCCAGAGTCGCCAGTTCGCCGCGGAACAGCTCCTCGTGAACCTTCTCGACCTGCCAGGCCCAATTGAAGCTGGTCTTTGCGCGCTTTGCGCCTTCAGCTTCTGCATCGGCGATAAAGGGCGGGTACATCGTGACAACTTCATAATTCTCGCCATTAATCGCATCCTGCAGATTCTCAGCGGTGCTTAAAACCTTTTCCATTGCGCGCAGATGATTCTGCGCGTGAATCAGTTCGGCCTTTGCGGCAGCGCGGAACAACTTCGCCGCCTGAGGATAACCCTCTTCGTCCGCTTTCCGCGCATACGCCATATATTTACTGCTCGCCTGAGATTCACCTGCAAATGCAGCAATCAAATCTTCTAATACCTTCGACATTGTTCCCTCCATGTAAATATTGGGCTTTTCTTCTATTGAGAGTATTTGTATAAAAGAGTATCAGTATCAAAGGATCTGGTCAATCTTTTCGTATGAGGATAAAGTAACTTTTCCTTTTGACAAAAGTCATCGCTTCCAGGTGAAAAAGCGTTTTGTTGGGTTATGCTATAATTCGTTGAACGTCATGGTACGCAATAACCTCTTATCCCTGGATAATGTGAACTATGCGATTCTTAATTACCGGCGCAGCCGGATTCCTGGGCTCTGCTCTTGCTAACCGCCTGGTCCGAGAGAATAATGTCGTACGCGGGCTGGATGACCTTTCAACCGGCGATCCAAATGTCCTTGCTGCTGAGGTCCACCTTACCCGCGGCGACATAAACGACCGGCCAAAGTTGTGGACCTTACTTCAGGATGTGGATTGTGTATATCATCTGGCGGCGCGTGTTTCGGTGCCCGAATCAGTCCTTTACCCCCGCGAATATAACCATGTCAATGTGGGCGGTACGGTGACTTTGATGGAAGCCATGCGCGATGTCGGCGTCCGCCGGGTAGTCTTCATCTCATCTGGCACGGTTTACGGCGAACAGAGCAGCCAGCCGCTGAAAGAGAGCGCTGCGCCTAACCCGCGCTCGCCTTATGCCGTTTCAAAGCTCAGTTCTGAGTTCTATGTCCGCACCATTGGCATGTTATGGGGAATTGAAACCGTTATCCTGCGCGTGTTTAATGCTTACGGCCCGGGGCAGCACCTCCCGCCGGTCCATGCGCCTGTGATTCCCAACTTCCTGCGCCAGTCTTGCCAGAATGGAACCATTGTCGTGCATGGTGACGGCAGCCAGACTCGTGACTACGTTTACGTAGATGACGTTGTCAATGCGATGGTTGCGGCAGCGACAGCCCCTGATATTAACCAAAAGATCATTAACGTCGGCAGCGGAACAGAGACCAGCGTGCGCGAGCTGGTCAACCAGGTTCTTGAGGTGGCCGGAGGGAAACCAGAAGTGGTCTATAACCCCAGGAATGAGGGCGGCGTACGCCGGATGCGCGCAGACCTGACCCTGGCAGAGCAGCTGCTTGGTTACCGCCCGGCTGTTGATCTTAAAACCGGGCTGAGCATGACGCTCGAATTTGATAAGCGAATTAAACAGAAATAATCGATTCCGCTCGTTACGCTATTTTCTGTAAAGCACAGGCCGGTCACCCGCACGTTATAGAAAAGAAGGACGATCTAAATTTTACTCACATCGTGCGGGCCTGATTCACGCTGCCCGGCAGGCGTAACGCGGATAAACTCAGCCTTTTCCCATAATTCTTCAATGTTCCGCGCACCGGCGTAACTCAGCCCAGAACGCAAGCCGCCGACCATCTGGTAAATGATGTCAGCTACAGCGCCGCGGAAAGGCACAACTGCCTCAACGCCCTCAGGAACCACCTCAGCCCAGTCTTCATCCGCTACCTCACCCTTGCCGTCAATTGAGCGTCTTTCAACATTTGCGCTGAGAGAAGCCATGCCGCGCACGACCTTATAACGCCTGCCGTCGCGCACCACCGGCGCGCCTGGGCTTTCTTCGGTCCCTGCCAGCATGCTGCCGAGCATAACCGACGATGCACCCGCCGCCAGCGCCTTAACCATATCGCCCGAGTTGCGGATCCCGCCGTCAGCGATGATCGGAACGCCCATCTTTCGCCCTGCCTCGCTGCACTCAGCAATGGCGGTCAACTGCGGAACCCCAAAGCCGGTGACAATCCGCGTAATGCAGATCGACCCGGCGCCGATTCCAACTTTGACGGCATCGGCTCCGGCTTCAGCCAGATCACAGACGCCGGCAGCTGTCGCGACGTTCCCGGCAATCACCTGGATGCTGGGGAACCGGCTCTTCAGTTGGCGGACCATCTCAATGGTATGCTCAGAATGCCCATGCGCGATATCAACCACAAAAACATCCGCGCCTGCTTCCGCGCAAGCTTCGGCGCGTGCCATATCTTCCGAAAGGCGCGCTCCCAGCGCAACTCCAACCAGCAGCCTGCCGCGATTGTCTTTTGTCGCGTTTGGATGATCCTGGATCTTCACGATATCCTGAGCGGTGATCAATCCGATAACTCGATCCTCGCTGTCGACCAGGGGCAGCTTCTCGATACGGTGTTCATGGAGCTTCAAACGCGCCTGGGACATCGTCTCGCCCGGGCCGGCAACCACCAGTCGGTCGCGCGGTGTCATGACAGAACTGATCTGCGTCTGGCCGTCCTCAGCCAGCAGTACATCGCGCGTTGTGACAACTCCCAGCAGGCGGCGGTTCTCATCCACCACCACCAGCCCGCCGACATCCGATTCAGCCATCTTCTGGCGCGCCTGGCTCACTGTTGCAGTCTGTTCTATCTGCAGCGGCTGCTCGACCACCATATTTTCTGCCCGCTTAACCCGCCGCACCGATTCCGCCTGGCGCTCAATACTCATAAACCGGTGTAGAATCCCAATGCCGCCAACTTGGGCCATTGCGATCGCCATGCGCGTTTCGGTGACAGTATCCATATTTGCGGAGACAATGGGAATGTGAAGGTGAATATCTCGCGTCAGCCAGGTCTCTGTCGATACATCCTTGCGGCTGCGAATGCCAGAACGGTTCGGCACAAGCAGAACGTCGTCAAATGTCAATCCAGGATCTGTGCGCAGCTTCATCAATTCCTCCTATAAAAACCAAATAAACATAACACCAAACAGGATCTATGGTTTCGTTGGAGTTGCAAATTACTCAAGTAAACTACTCAGTCTCTTTGCAGCCCCAGCAAGTCCCGAAGAACCACAAAACATGCAATCGATAGACCCAAAATTAATTGTACAATATAGCTATGCCGCTGTCACCCTTTCCGGCTGAATTCTACAACCGACCTGTTTTAGAAGTCACCCGCAGCCTGCTCGGCGCGCGGCTGGTGCGCCATATCGACGGGCGCCGGGTTGGCGGATTTATTGTTGAAGCTGAAGCCTATGACGGTGAAAGCGACCTGGCCTGCCATGCCCGCGCAGGCCGTACGCCTCGCACCGAGGTGATGTACGGCCCACCCGGGCGAGCTTATGTTTATTTTATCTATGGCATGCACTGGATGCTCAACTGCGTCACCGGGCCAGAGGGCGTCCCGGCGGCCATTTTGATCCGGGCGGTGATTCCTACCGAAGGGCTTGACCTGATTGCCCGGCGGCGAGCCGGCGTAAAGCAGCCCAACTGGACCGACGGCCCAGCGCGGCTTTGCCAGGCGCTAGATATCGACAGACGGTTGAATGGGACAGACCTGACTCACCCTTCAAGCCCACTGGTGATCGAACCGGGGATTCCGGTCCCAGATTCGGCGGTGATCACCGGGCCAAGAGTTGGAATCGACCGGGTGCCGGAGCCGTGGCGCAGCATAGAGTGGCGCTTCAGAGTCAACTTACAATGTTGGAATCCCTAACGATAATCGATTTCTTACCGGAGATTGAGGTATAACTGGAGGAGCAATCGTGCAAATTTCTGCTGTAGAGATCCCTTCTCTGGCAGGGCAAACAGAGTTCGCAATATCAGCCATCCTGGTTGAAGATGGACAGGCTGTGCAGCAGGGGCAGATTCTGGCCCATTTGGACAGCAGCGGCGGCGGTCATCAGCTGATCAGCCCGCAGGCAGGTTATGTGGTAGGGCTGCGGGCAGCGCCTGGGGCTGCTGTGCACGCCGGGCAGATTTTATGCTATATTTGCCCTCGCCCATCCATCCCAGCATCTCAAACCGGCATTCTCGCAGAAGCCAACAACCCAACCGGCATCGATGCTTCTACAGTGATCCTGTTCGGCGGCGGCGGGCACGGCAAAATAACCATCGACCTCATCCGCGCAATGGGTACGTACCGGATCCTCGGCATTATTGATGACGGTTTACCGGCAGGCAGCAGTGTGATGGGCGTTCCCGTCCTGGGCGGGGCAAAAGATCTACCTGAGCTGTACCGGAGAGGAGTCCGGCTGGCAGTAAACACCGTCGGCGGGATCGGCAACGTCGCCGCGCGGTTAAAGATCTTTGAAATTCTGGAAGAATCCGGGTTTATCTGCCCGGCTCTTATCCATCCAAGCGCGGTGGTTGAGCGCAGCGCCTGGGTGGATGCCGGCGTGCAAATTTTTGCCCACGCTTATGTCGGCAGCGAAGCGCGCATCGGCTTTGGCTCGGTCATCAACACCGCCGGCATTGTCCATCACGACTGCGTGCTCGGAAAAGTGGTGAACATTTCGCCTGGGGCCACCCTGGCAGGCAGCGTTATTGTTGAAGACCATGCCCAAATCGGCATGCTCGCGACGGTAAACGTAAAAGTGACGGTTGGCGCAGGCGCGCTTTTAGGAAACGGCTGCACCGTAAAAGCCGATGTGCCGCCCGGTATGCGCGTGAGAGCAGGAGCAATCTGGCCTGAACCCCGCCAGAAGCCGCCTCAGGATTAACTGAAGGATTATTTTTATTAAGGAGAGTAAGAATTTATGTTCCGCAAATCTACCCCGGCTTCCGCACCGGCTGCAACCATCCCGACCGAACGGGTTACTTCCGTTCTAGGACCCGGCATCATATGGAAAGGTAATCTACGCGGCAGCGGCGGTATCCGCATTGAAGGCGCTTTTGAGGGCGATATCACACTGCGCGGCCTGATTGTCATCGGCGAAACAGGCCGCGTGACCTGCGAAAACCTTCGAGCGAACAGCGTGATCGTTGCCGGGACAGTAAACGGCTGCATCACCGCTGAAAAGCTGGACATTCGCAGCACGGGCCGGGTATGGGGTGATGTGACTGTTGTCGCGCTGTCTACCGAAGAGGGCGCATTCCTGCGCGGGCAGGTGCGCATGGAAGAGAAGATCGAAGTGCCAACAGAGGACGAACTGGGCGAAAGCAGCGCTCCTGCGGCTCCCAAAGACAACAATGCTCAGGCTGCCTGAGCGAATCGCCGGGAAAAGTGAAAGAAATTGATTACTGGTAAAATTGCATCCATACCTTATCTATCCCTCCCGTGAAACATGGTGGTGAGCTTTGGACTTTCGTTATTTCATTGGTTTTATAAGTGAGTGGCTTGGCGCGATTTCTGTCGCCTGGATTCTCTCGATCAGCCCGCGTTTCCAGAAGCCGGTTATCGGCTTCAAGTACGCGCGGCGTGATGGCATTGTCGCGATTTCTCTCTTCGCGCTAATACTGCTCTTCTCTTTTATTTTTTCTTCCATTAATCCGGCTGTTCTGCCAGACCCGCTGATCATCGCAGCAGCCCCGGTAGGTGATTTGGGCCGGTCGCTGATCCTCGCATTTATATGCCTGCTGACGATTATTGCTGCGGTCGCGCTTCGCCGCCAGCCTGTTCGAAGCGCAGGCTGGAACCCGGCGCTCATCACACCCGGCCTGCAAATGGGGTTAGCAATCGGCATCCTGACCATCTTCCTGCGCAACCGGGTGATGGATGTTCTGAGCGGCATCAGCCCAGAAGGCTTAAACATGCTGCTGCTGGCGCTGGGCATCAGCCTGGCAGAGGAAACGATTTTCCGCGGCTATATTCAACTTCGCCTGAGCTGGTGGTTAGGCCAGTGGACAGGGATTATTCTGACCTCTTTGATGTTCACGCTGTTCCACATACCCGCCTGGCTTAACGCCGTCCCGACCCCCACGCTGCTGATCCTGGCTGGCCTGACGTTTGTTCAGGGGCTTGTATTGGGCTGGGTGATGCACAAGAGCGGTATTGTAGCCGCCCCTGCGCTGTACCGGGCATTCTCAATCTGGGTACAGTTCCTGTAGAGAATGAAAGACTCCTTTCGTTTTCACCCACCTCGCAACAAGGGCCTGATCGTCAACGGCGCGGCTGCGCTGATCCTTTCAGCAGGCAGCGCAGCGTCAATTATGCTTGGGCTGAATCAGCAGATTGGCGCCTATTTCATCTTGTTTCTGATTATCTCCCTGCTTCTGGCTGCGCCTGTGCCGTTGATCCTCTACCGCGCCTATGCCCTGATGCACGCCCGTTATCTGCTCGACCGCGATGGCCTGCGCCTGCGCTGGGGGCTGCGCGCCGAAGATATTCCCCTGCTAGAGGTAGAATGGGTGCGTTATTCAGGAGACATGGCTGCAGATCTTCGCTTACCGCGCCTGCGCTGGCCCGGGGCCGTTCTGGGCACGGTGCAGTGCCGCGATCTGGGGCCCGTTGAATTTATGGCTTCAACCGCCGAGCCTATCCTGCTGATCGCCACACCGCAGAAGGTTTACGCGATTTCGCCCGAAGATCCAGAAGCGTTCATCCGTGCCTATCGCCTGACGACAGAAATGGGCAGCCTGGCGCACATTCCTCCTGCCTCGGTGCTGCCTGCCGCATACCTGGCGCAGGTATGGTCTGATGCGCTGGCCCGGGGATTTCTGATTGTGGGGTTTGTGCTGTCCCTGCTTATTTTTATCGGAATCAGCCTGGAGATTCCAACCCGGCCGGCGGCTTCGCTTGGGTTTTACCCAAACGGCGAGCCGCTGCCGCCTGTCCCGGCTGAGCAAATGCTGCTGCTGCCGATTCTGGGGGCGTTTTTCTACCTGAGCGACCTGGCTGCCGGGCTCTTTTTCTACCGGAAAGCAAATGCTCAGAAGATCGCCTACCTGCTGTGGGGAAGCGGCGCTTTAACACAGATTCTGCTGATCGCGGCAGCGATTATGATCTTATAATTCATCCCTCTCCCTTTCACCCTTCAGTCCAAAATGATGAATATTCTGCCCCTTAGTGTGTTAACCGGTTTCGTTCTTGCAGCTGCCATTTCCGCAGCAGCCTTTCGTGTCCGCTCGCTCAGCCCGCGCGGAGCAGTCGCCGCCGCCCTGCTGGGAACGATTATCTTTGGCCTGGGCGGCCTGGGTTGGGCCGTCTTGCTGCTGGTATTTTTCATCTCATCCAGCCTCCTCTCCCGCCTGTTTCGCCGGCGAAAGGCCGCTTTCGAGGAGAAATTCTCCAAGGGCTCGCGGCGCGACGCAGGGCAGGTGCTGGCGAACGGCGGCATTGCCGGGGCTTTTGTGCTGCTCCACATCTTCTTTCCCCAGGCGAGCTGGCCCTGGGTGGCTTTTGCCTGCGCCCTGGCTGCCGCGAACGCCGACACATGGGCGACAGAACTGGGCGTCCTCAGCCGCAGCGCGCCGCGCCTGATCACGACCGGGCGGCCGGTCGAGCCGGGCACTTCTGGCGGCATATCGGCTCTCGGCCTGCTGGCGGCGCTGAGTGGGGCTTTTATGATTGCCCTGCCGGCTGTGCTGTTCTGGCAGGGACGCGTTCTTAATCTCGCCGGCAATTCGCCGGATTGGCTGGCAGCCCTGGTCGGGTCTGCATTTCCCGCGCCGTCGCTGCCGCAATCGCTCATCTGGCTGGTGATCGTTTCACTTGCGGGGTTAGCCGGCAGCCTGCTTGATTCTTTCCTGGGAGCGACCGTCCAGGCCATCTACACCTGCCCGACCTGCCAAAAAGAGACCGAGCGGAATCCGCTGCACACCTGTGGAACCCAGACAACCTTTCTGCGCGGCTGGCGCTGGATGAATAATGATTGGGTAAATCTTTTTTGCACCCTGCTGGGCGGGTTAATTGGCTTGCTGGCTGCGCTTTTAATATAATTTCAAGCGCGCTATTTCGCGTCAATACACCCATATTGGGTGATCGCTTTTCGCTTCCAGGCATACATTTCAATTCTCACCCTGGCGTTCTTTATGGCTGAATTGTTGATTTTCCCTGATGATGACTTTCCGCCCGAGTATCGCTGCCAGGTGCTGGCCTTTTTACGCGTTCAATGGCCGGAAGGGTTTCTAGGCGAAAACCGCCTGCGGAACTGGATCACCCGTCCAGCGTACCACCCTGTCCACTTTATCCTGGCAGAAGCGGGGTTGGTCATCAGCCACGCAGAAGTGGTCTGGAAGCATCTGGAACATGCAGGAGACATTTATAAAACATACGGCCTGACGGGAGTATTTACGTTCCCTTCGTTCAGAGGACAGGGATACGGATTGCAAGTCATTACAGCTGCGACCGGGTACATCCGATCCAGGAGCGATGCCGATGTTGACATGTTCCACTGCGCGCCGGACCTGAAAAGGTTTTATATGAAAGCAGGTTGGATCCCAATGGAGAGCACCATCACTTATATTGGTCCGCGCCAGAACCCGGTTGAAGCCAGGGAATTACGAATGATGCAGTTCTTTTCTGAAAAGGGGCGGTTTGGACGAGAAGCGTTTGAGCGCCTGCCGGTCTTCTTCGATGAAGACGATACATGGTAAGAAAAGACGATGCCGCGCAATTAATTTAAACATATTTGGGGGAAACAAAATCGGAAAATATCTTGTATTTTAGACAAACTTTCTCTATAATAGAAAATATGTTTTATTAATTCACAACGACCAGGAGGGATCTATGGCAACCAATCTCACCCCATATCTTAATTTCAAGGACAATACCCGCGAAGCAATGGAGTTTTATAAATCCGTCTTTGGCGGCGAGCTCACCATGAGCACTTTCAAAGAGATGTTCGCCTCTGAAGACCCAGGCGAAGCGGATAAAATTATGCACTCTCAGCTGGTCACCGAAAACGGCATGATATTGATGGCTGCTGACACCCCCAATCATATGGATTTCCGCCCCGGGACGAATTTCAGCATCGCGCTCAGCGGCGAAAACGAGCAGGAATTAAGCGGCTATTTCCAGAAACTCTCGGCCGGCGGCACTGTTGTAGAGCCGCTCGAGAAAGCGCCCTGGGGCGATACATTTGGAATGCTCACCGACAGGTTCGGCATTAACTGGCTGGTAAATATTTCAAGTAACGGATCATAATCCCTACAGCATACTCAACAGAAGAGCTGCCCGTGCGGACAGCTCTTTTTATACGGAAGTCGCAAAGCCTATAAATACAAAACTGCTCAGCCAATCACAGGCGGCTGAGCAGTTTTAGATTTCTTTCGATTGGATTAATTTACGGTAATCGCAGCAGCGCCTGTGAAGCCAGGTCGATGATCGACCCTGGGATCAGCGCCAGCAGCACGACAGCGACTGCCGAGCCAATGGTGACCAGCCCAAGCCAGCTTTCGCGCCGCGCCGCAGGCTCGCCCGGGCGCATGTACATCATCACCAGAACGCGCAGGTAGTAATAAGCTGACAGCAGCGAGGCCAGAATGCCGATCACCGCCAGGCCAACAGCGCCGCCCTGAATCGCCACCTGGAAGACATAGAATTTGCCCCAGAAGCCAAGGGTCAGCGGTATGCCGGCGAAGGAGAACATCGCCACCATCATAGCGACTCCCAGCCAGGGGTATTTGCGGCCCAGTCCGGCATAATCTTCCAATTCCAGCCCGCGGCCTTCGCTCTGCTCGGCGGCGATCACAACGCCCCAGGCAGCAAAGCTGGTCAGCCCGTAAGCCAGCAGGTAGAACAGAGACGCGGTGACGGCGCTGCCCACCACTTCGCCATTGCCATATGGAACAAAAGCCATCAGCAGGTAACCCACATGCGCAATGCTCGAATAAGCCAGCAGGCGCTTGATGTTCGACTGCACAACAGCCAACAGATTACCAACGACCATTGTCAGGGCTGCGACGCCCCACAGAACCGGCTGCATATCGGCGGCAATCGTGGGGAAGGCCACAATAAACACGCGCAGCAGCACTCCGATGCCCGCCACTTTTACAGCTACCGACATCCAGGCTGTTACAGGCGACGGCGCCCCGTGATAGACATCAGGGGTCCACATATGGAAAGGTACCGCGGATACTTTGAAACCCAGGCTAACCAGAATGAGCCCGGCGCCGACAACCATCAAAGCAAGCGACGGCCCTCCGGCGCCCTGGAACGCCGCCAGAATTCCGGGGAAATCGAGATGCTGCGAACCGCCGTACACGAGCGCTGCGCCGTACAGGAAAAAGGCGGAAGCGAACGCGCCTAGCAAGAAATACTTCAGCGCCGACTCCTCAGACTTCGGCTGCGGCCGCGCAAACCCCGAAAGGATATACAACGGAATGGACAGCAGCTCAAGCGCCAGGAAAACGACAATCAGGTTATAAGCCTGGACAATCAGCATCATACCGGCCGAGGAGAGCAGTAGCAGAACATAGTACTCGCCGCGCTCAATGCCGGTGCGCCGGTTGTAATCATAAGCAACAGCGATCCCCAATAGGGCGCTGCCCAGGATGAGAATATTCGCAAAAATTGAGAACCCATCCAGCACAGCCATTCCGCCAAAACCAGTATCGGGGTAATCCATGCCGATGAGCATTAAGTTCACCCCAAGTGAAGCCGCTGCCCCGATTGCCGCCAGCAGCGCCGTCATGCCCTTTCGACCGGCAGGAATCCACAGGTCAACAACCAGCAGGACAACAGCCCAAACGCTCAGAAGAACAGTTGGTAAAACGACAATTAAATCTTGTAAGGTCATGAATGCCTCCTTGTGACCGCCTAGCGGATCGCTACCGCCGTCGTCTGGATGAGGGCAACCAGCTGCTCGACTGATGGGTTGATCAAATCAAAGAATGGCTTGGGATACAGGCCGATCCAGAAGATGAGCACCAGAAGCGGGAGCAGCAGCAGGCCTTCGCGGAGGTTGATGTCGCGCATGCCAGCGGTCTCTGGGTTGCGCTGAGCGCCCAGGAAGACGCGCTCAAAGAGCTCCAAAAGGTAAACCGCGGCAAGGATTACGCCAACGGTCGCTAGCCCGGCAAGCCAGGGGCTGCCGATTACAGAGGAGCCGAACGCGCCTAAAAGAATGGTAAATTCGCCGACGAAACCGTTTAAGCCGGGCAGCCCCATGGAAGAAAGCGTGACAATCAGCATCAGCGCCCCTAACAGAGGCATAACCTTCCAGACCCCGCCAAAAGCAGCCATATCGCGCGTGTGGCGGCGGTCATATAGCATACCGACGATCAGGAACAGCGCGCCGGTGCTCAAACCGTGGTTGACCATTTGCAAGACCGCACCAGAGATACCCTGCTCATTCATGGCAAAAATGCCGAGCATGACAAAGCCCAGGTGACTGACAGATGAATAAGCCACCAGCTTTTTCATGTCGCGCTGCGAATAAGAAACAAATGCGCCGTAAAGGATTCCGATGACAGCCAGCCCGGCAATCCAGGGGGCCGCCTGCAGGGAGATTTCAGGGAAGAGCGGCAGGTTGAAACGCAGGAAGCCGTAGGTACCCATTTTCAGCAGCACGCCGGCCAGAATGACCGATCCGGCTGTAGGCGCTTCGACGTGGGCATCTGGCAGCCATGTATGGAAGGGCCACATTGGGACTTTGATCGCGAACGCTGCGGCAAACGCCAGGAACAGCCACAATGCCGCGCCTGAGAATGCCCCCCGGTTCGCAATCAACTCAGGCAGGTAAAAGGTGCCTGCCTGAAGGCCCATATAGAGAATCGCCAGAAGCATTAATACTGAACCGGCCATGGTGAAAACGAAGAACTTAAGTGCCGCATAAATACGGCGCTCGCCGCCCCAAATGCCGATCAGGAAATACATGGGCACGAGGGTGAACTCCCAGAAGAGGAAGAAAAGCACCAGGTCGGTCGCCAGGAAAACGCCCACCATGCCCACTTCCAGCAGCAGGAAGAAGAGCATAAAGGTCTTTACGCGGTCCTGCACCGAAGCCCATGCAGAAAGGATCGAGATCGGGGTGAGCAGCGTCGTCAGCAGGACCAGTAACAGGCTCATCCCGTCGACACCCATGCTCAGCCGGATCTGCAGTCCACCGGCTCCGCTTGACGCCCAGGGCAAGTCATAGACCCACTGCAGGTTGGGATCAGCGGGATTAAACAGCGCCAACAACCAGAGTGAAATACCAAAGGTAGCCAGCGAAGTCGCCAGCGCCACCCAGCGGATAGCGTCTTTCGACTCCGGCTTCATCAGCATAATGACGATGACGCCGACCAGGGGGAAAAAGGTGACCAAAAGAAGTGGATTCATAGATACCCCATCCTCAGCGCGGTATAAAAATTAAGTAACTTAGAATGGCGACCACACCGATCACCAGTATCAGGGCATACGAGCGGACAAAACCGTTTTGCAGCTGGCGCAGCAGCTGCGCGATGGCGCTTTGCAGCCGAGCCAGGCCGTTCACAGCACCGTCGATCAGGCCCTGATCCACAGGATGCGCCAGGAAGTTGGCCAGAACCCGATAGCCGCCAATAAAGATGGTGTTGTATGCCTGATCAATGCCAAACTGGTTGGTCAGGACATTGAAACCAGAAGTCATTCGGGCATAAAGCGGGTCGGCGGCAGCAGGGCGAGACGCGGGGCGGCGGCCATAGATCATCCAGGCGAGGAACAGGCCAACCAGAGCGACAACCAGCGCAGCGATCGCCAGCGTCGGCATAAATTCTGTTTCGAGCGCGCCCGCAATCGTGTGCTCGAGCCAGCTTCCCATCGTATGCATGCCGGGCAGGTTGAGCGCGCCGCCGAAGAATGAAAGAACAGCCAGAATAATCAGCGGGACGGTGATCACCGGGTTGTTTTCACCGGTAAGGCCAGCTGCCCGGGTGCGGGTTGGGCCGAAGAAAACCATGAAGATCTGGCGGCCCATATAGAAGGCAGTCAGGAATGCCGCAAGAATGAGGATCACCAGGACCGCGGCATTGGTTTCAAGCGCCGCAGCAAGGATTTCATCCTTCGAGAAGAAGCCAGAAAGCGGCGCAATGCCGGCCAACGCCAGCGCGCCGATCAGATAAACCCAGAAGGTAACCGGCATGCGCTTCCGCAGGCCGCCCATATTGCGCATGTCTTGCGGATCGAAGTCATCATGCCCGGCGGGGCCGCCGTGAGCAGTTCCCTCTACGCCGTCTTTATGAGACTCTTTTACACTCCCATGGTCATTCGACCCATGCCCACCGTAAGCCAGTTCTTGCCCGCGTTCCATACCCAAAATGACGGAACCGGCTGAGAGGAACAGCAGCGCTTTAAAGAAAGCATGCGTCGTCAGGTGGAACATACCCGCCACATAAGCGCCCATCCCAACCGCCGCAACCATGAAACCCAGCTGGCTAATGGTTGAGAAAGCCAGAACGCGCTTGATATCGAACTGGCCCAGCGCAATTAAACCGGCCAGCAGGGCGGTCAGTGCGCCGACCCACATCACAGCAGATTGAGCAGCAGGCGCAGCAGCATAGAGCTGGTTTGAGCGGGCCACCAGATAAACGCCGGCAGTCACCATTGTCGCGGCATGGATCAGGGCAGAAACCGGGGTCGGACCGGCCATCGCGTCGGGCAGCCAGACATACAGCGGGATCTGAGCCGATTTACCGGCAACACCCAGCAGCATGAAAAGGGTGATTGCCATCACAACGGCCTGGGGAACTTCCCCGACCTGTGAGAAAACGCCGTCAAACTGGAACGTGCCAAACCACCAGAATAAAAGGAACAATGCGATTAAGAGACCAAAGTCGCCTACGCGGTTCACCACGAAAGCCTTTTTGGCTGCTTTTGCGTTGGCAGTACCGGCCTTGCCCTTCTCAAACCAGAAACCGATCAGCAAGTATGAGCACAGGCCTACCCCTTCCCAGCCGACAAACAGCATCAGGTAATTGTCCGCGCTGACCAAAATCATCATCGAAGCGATGAAAAGGTTAAGGTAGACAAAGAACCGGGTAAAGCGGCCCGGGTCGCCATTATGGCGCGTATCCTGATGCATGTAGCCGATTGCATAAATATGGATAAGCGTTCCCACGCCGGCCACGAGCAGCATCATTGTGACGGAAAGGGTATCAACGCGAAAAGCCCAGTTGATATTGAGCGTCCCAACCGTAATCCAGTCTAAGAACGGCACAGACTTCGGCTCGGGGCTGCCGGCAAGCGAAACTGCCAGCAGGGCTGCCACAACAAAGGCTCCTCCCGAGGCCAGGCTGGCGATAATTCCAGCGCCGGCTTCGCCCAGGCGTTTGCCGATCAGCAGGTTGATCAGCAAACCGGCGACGGGCAGGAAGACCACCCACGGCACCAGGCTGACATACGGTGCAGCTTGACTTACTTCTTGAAACAACATAAAGCCTCCGTTCCTGCCGGTTTATCAGCCCTTCAGGCTGTTAACCTCATCCAAATCGATGGTGTGCTTGCTGCGGAAGATCGCTACGATCAGCGCCAGGCCAACGGCCACCTCTGCAGCGGCTACCGTCATCACAAAGAAAACGACCAGCTGCCCGGCCAGATCGCCGTACATTCTCGCAAAGGTGACAAAAGCCAGGTTGCCGGCATTGAACATCAGCTCGAGCGACATAAACAGCACCAGCGGGTTACGGCGCAGCAGGACTCCCAGGATCCCAAGAGCAAACAGGACCGCCGAAAGCCCCAAATAATATGAAACAGGAATCATTTCTTGCCCTCCTCCGGGTTCGGAAGAATCTAATTTTGCTTCAATGCCTCTTCTTGCACGGCAGCCGGTGTTTCTTTGGCTTCTGCAGAGGGCGCTTCTGCCGGAACAGGAGAAGATACAGCGCGCGTTCTCCTGATCGCCTGCCCGGGGCTCTGACGCTCAGGCTTGGCTATGATGATAGCCCCAACGGCTGCAGCAAGCAGAACCAGGGCAGTAGTCTCAAACGGCAGTATATACTGGCTGAAGAGCAGCTCACCAATCGAGGCCGGCGAGCCAAAATTTGCCGGCGTTTCGATCACATTAACAATTTGTCCGGTTGATTGGAACAGGTTGAATGCAAATTCAGCCGCCAGGATAAAGCCCAGGGGGATGGCCACGAACGGCTGCCATCCCAACTTATCAGATATCGGGAGCCGTTCCGCGCCTAGCAGCAAAATTACAAACAAGAATAACACCATGATCGAACCGGCGTATACAGTGATCTGGGTAAGCGCGACGAAAGGCGCGCCCAGCATCAGGTAAAGCACCGCAACCGTGGCAAAATTCAGCACCAGAAACAATGCCGAATACACGGTATTGCGACTGAGCAGCATCCCCAGGGCTGTCACTACCGCAACGGCTGCAAGGATGAAAAAGACAACAGGCAGACCAGGCATCCTTCGCTCCTCTCCAATTTAGTCCGTCGGGTCTTGCATAATGGGAACGGATTTCGTGTATTTGCCCGGCTCAGTAACCTGCGGGGTCGGTTTGCCCCCCGGCGGGACCGGATCGAGCAGCATTTCTTTGGGATAAATCGAGCTTTCGCGATCATAAAATGACAGCTCATATTGATCGCGCAGCACGATCGCCTCAGTCGGGCAAGCATCTTCACAATAACCGCAGAAGATACAGCGGAGCATGTTGATTTCGTACACGCGCGCATAACGCTCGCCGGGAGAGTAGCGCTCGGTATCGGTATTCTCAGCAGCTTCGACGTAAATCGCGTCTGCAGGGCAGGCTGCTGCGCACAGCGAACAGCCAATGCAGCGTTCCAGGCCATTCTCATACCGCTGGAGCACGTGCCGGCCGCGGAAGCGCTTGCGTACCGGGCGCTTTATTTCAGGGTATGCGTATGTGACCGGTTTTGAGAAGAACTCTTTTAAGGTCTGTGTTAAACCTTTTAGCATGACTAGCCTCCTACCAATAGTACAGCTGCCGCAGTCACCAACACGCTCAGCAGCGCCAGGGGGAAGGTCACTTTCCAGCCAAGGGCCATCAGCCTGTCATACCGGATACGCGGCAGTGTAGCGCGCACCCAAACAAACACATACAGGAGAAAGACAACTTTGGCAAACAAAACCAGAGGACCGAGATAGGGCAAAATGGGCCTCAGTCCTGGAACTGCTCTCTCCAATGCACCCTGGAAAGGCAGGTAGAAACCGCCCAAAAACAGCGAAGCGAAGATCATCGAAACGGCAATCATTTTGATGTATTCAGCCATGAAGAACAGGGCGAACTTCATGCCCGAATACTCCGTGAGATAACCGGCGGTGAGCTCCTGCTCTGCCTCAGGCATATCGAACGGAGCGCGGTTGGTCTCTGCCAGCATCGAAATAAACAGAATCACCGCCGCACCGGGCTGAAGCAGAATGAACCAGACATCCTTTTGCGCGTTGACGATATCGAGCAGGCTCATTGAACCGGCCAAAAGCACCGGGACAATAAAGGAGAAGCCCATGGCGATCTCATAACTGATCATCTGCGCGGTTGAGCGCAGCCCGCCCATCGTAGCATACTTGTTGTTCGACGCCCAGCCCGCCAGCGTGATTCCGTAGACCGAAATTGAGGTCACGGCCATAATGTACAGAACGCCAACGTTCAAATCTGCCAGTTGAAGGGCAACCTGGCGTCCAAACAGGTTGATCGTCCCGCCCCACGGAACTACCGCGGTGATGATCAGCGCCGGTATTACCGTAAGAATCGGGGCAAGGATAAAGATGATCTTATCTGCCTTATCCGGGATCAATTCTTCTTTAAAGATCAGTTTGATGCCATCCGCTACCGGCTGCAAAATTCCACCTGGGCCGGCGCGGTTCGGGCCGATTCGGACCTGGAATTTAGCGATTACACGACGTTCAAAGAGGGTGACGTAAGCAAATCCGGCTGTCATCACCAGGAGGATAACGACCGATTTAATCACCCATTCCACAATCATGGAAGGATCCATTCAGCTGCCTCCGCTTAAGCCACGGCCTCTTGGGCCAGACGCTGGACTTTTACCGCCCGTGGGGCGGAAATGGGAATACCGGCGCTGCGCGGAACCAATGCAATTCCCTGCGGCAGCGTTTCATCGACTTTAATCACAACCTGGACCGAGACTGCAGCCGCATCGCTGCCAAAGGACAGCAGCGCCTTGTCTTTATCGGCCAGCTTCAAATCCTGAGCGGTCGCCGGGTGCATGCACAGTTCGCTGCGCGCGATGCGTGCATGCAGGAGAACGGATGGGAGCACCGTCGTGCCGCGATCATAAAGGCGCGTAACCGGGGCAACCAGCACCTCACCCGGCTGCACTGCGGGTTTACGCCCGTTCGGTTCGGGCATATGCGCGCTTACGCCGGTTTCGCCGCCCGGCTCCCCGCTCATGATGCCCGATTGAAGCTTAACGCCCAGTCCCTGGCGGTTGCCAAAGGCCGTCCCACCGTAATACACATCATGCCGTTCCATCAGCGGCCACTGATCGTGGACCTGGCTCAATTTTGCATAGGTAATGCCGGCATAATCAGCAACTTCCTTTGCAATCTGAAGCATCACAAGCGAAGGAGAGCGCCCTTCAAGCTCGATGCCCATGCGTTTACCGATCTCAGCGGTGATTGCAAAATCTGGCCGGGTTCCCTTGAAAGGAGCAGCCGCCGGGTAGAACCGCTGCACGCGCCGCTCACCAGAAGTAAAGCTGCCCTCACGCTCGATAAAACTCTGTACCGGCAGAACAACATCTGCCAGGCTGGCCGTGGGCGTCATGAAAAGCTCCTGGACCACGACAAAGCCGGCCGATTCAAGGGCATGAGCAAGTTCTGGGTCATCGCCAGCCGGGTCTGCCGCAGCGATATAGACCGCGCCCGCGCTGCTGATCTGCTCTGCCAGGTCGTCGACCGGGGCAAAGCCCATATCAAAAGCGCCCTGCATATTATTTTTCGGCCACACAGCCACCAGGCCGTTATTGGGCCTGCCGGTATGGTTGGTCTGAAGGAGCAGCGCGGCGCAGGCTTCCGCCAGATCGCGCGAGCCTTGCAGCCCAAGACCTTCACTACCGTAGAACACAACCAGGTTTTCAGCACCCTCAATGGCCTGCGCAGCGGCCTGTGCCGCCTCACCGGCAGCCTCTGCACCGGGCAGAAGCGCGCGCACCGCGGAGATTTCTTCTCCATAAGCGTAGCGCACAACGTGCGAGGCCACGTTCTCCAGCTTTGTCTTGCGCGGGTTGAGAACGATCAACTTCGCCCCGCGTTTTACAGCGGCCCGCACGCGCAGATACCAGACCGGCGCTTCTTCTTCAAGGTCGCTGGCTGCGACCACAATCGCTGTTTCAGCGCCCATCGTCCCGATATTCGACTCAGCGGGCAGGCCAATCCGCGCAGTCCATGCGCCGCCATCCATGAAGGAATGCAGCACAGCCTTGCCGTCCAGCGCGCTCGTCAGCTTGCGCAGGTTGAACAGATCTTCATTGGGCAGGCGCCCGCCGGCCAGCGTTACGGGGTTTGTCCCCTTCAAACGCTGCGCAACCAGATCCAGCGCCTCATCCCAGGTAGCCTTTACCAGCTCGCCGTTCTTCCGGATCATTGGGTCCACAATCCGGTCCCGGCTTTCAGCATAGTGATAAGCCCAGCGGCCTTTATCACAGATCCAGATCTCGTTTACCTCTTCATTCTGGCGCGGCAATACACGCTTGATGATCTTTGCGCCGCTGGCAATGGATTCTCGGCGCACATTCAGCGCCAGGTTGCAGCCCACAGGGCACTGGGTGCAGATCGAAGCGACCGGTTTTAATTCCCAGGGCCGGGCAGCGAAGCGGAAATCGTTCGTCGTCAGCGCGCCGACCGGGCAGATATCCGTTGTATTCCCAGAGAAGTACGAATCAAAACCCGGTTCAGAATAGGTGACGATTTGGAGGGAGCGCCCGCGCTGCGAAAAGCCAATTACCGGGTCTCCGGCGATCTCATCCTGGAAACGAATGCAGCGAGCACACTGAATGCAGCGCTCGCGATCAAGCGTGATCAGCTCACCCAGCGGAAAGTGTTTGGCAAGATGAATCTTGTCATCCAACAGGAAGCGGCTCTTGCCCGGGCCATGCGCCATCGTCAGGTTCTGCAAGGGGCATTCGCCGCCCTTGTCGCAGATCGGGCAGTCGAGCGGGTGCGAAGTTAATAGAAACTCCAGGACTTCTTTGCGAGCATCCAACACTTTGCTGCTGGATGTATTCACAACCATCCCTTCAGAAACCGGCGTTGTGCACGCGGTCTCCAATTTCGGGCCAAACTGAATTTTCGGCGTTCCATCCTCATTTAGCTGAGGCTCGCCTGTCGCGCGGTCGATTACAGGGCGCCCGATTTCCACCAGGCACATACGGCACATCCCGACCGGCTCCATTTTCGGATGGTAACAGAAGATCGGAATATCATTCCCAATCATCCTGGCGGCATCTACCACCAGCATTCCGGAAGGCACCGAGATCTTCTGGTCATCAATTGTCAGGTTAATCATCTTTGCCATACCGCTATCTCCCAACTTCAGAACGGTCTGATGCGCCGGCCGGCGAAGGTGTACGTTCTACTTGAACTTCTTCCGTCTTGCCAGACTTTACGCGCTCGATAAAATCAGAACGGAACTGCTTGATCCCGGTCAGGACGGCAGCAGTTGAGAATTCACCCAGCGCGCACAGGCATTTGCCGACCATCTGCTGTGCGACGGTTTCTAGCATCACCACATCTTCTTCTGAACCTTCACCCGATGCAATCCTTCGAGCGAGGTGATTCATCCAGTAAGTGCCCTCGCGACAGGGCGTGCACTTACCACATGACTCATGCTTGAAGAAGTTAACCGTCTGCTCAACTAACTGCGCGATATTGACCGTATCATCAATGACAATGACCGAGGCCGAACCCAGCGCAGAGCCAAGTTGGGCAACTGATTCGTAATCCATCGGCGTGTCAAGCGCTTCATCAGACCCAACGATGATATTTGAAGAAGCTCCTGCCGGCAAAATCGCCTTCACTTCCCGGTCGTCGATGATTCCCCCGCCGTGCTCGTAAATGAGCTCGCGGAAGGTTGTTCCCAACGGCAGCTCATAATTGCCGGGGCGTTTTACGCGTCCTGAAAGCGAGAAAATCTTTACGCCAGGGCTCTTTTCGGTCCCAAAAGACTTGTACCATTCTGCGCCGTTCTTGATGATTGGCGGCAGGTTGGTTAAAGTCTCAACATTATTGATCACGGTCGGTTTGCCATAAAGACCATAGTTTGCCGGGAACGGCGGGCGAAGGCGAGGCTGGCCCAGCTTGCCCTCTAAGGATTCGAGCAGCGCAGTCTCTTCACCGCAAATATAAGCGCCGGCGCCCAGATGCGTGTACACGCGCAGAGAATAACCGGTGCCGAACAGGTTGTCGCCCAGTAGGCCCTCTTCCTCAAGCTGCTTGATGCACTTATCCAACTGCTTGGCAATCGGGTAAAACTCGCCGCGCAAATAGATATAAGCGACATTCGCCTGCACGCCAAAGGCACACAGCATCACCCCTTCCAAAAACTGGAACGGGTTGCTTTCCATAATTTCGCGGTCCTTGAAGGTACCCGGCTCTGACTCATCCGCGTTGCAGACCACATAATGGGGCCAGACGTTGTTGGGTAAAAAGCTCCACTTCACACCGGTTGGGAACCCTGCTCCACCGCGCCCGCGCAGCCCGGAATTTTTGACCTCATTGAGCACATCAGCAGCGGTCATCGAGGTAACTGCTTTATGAAAGGCATCAAAACCGCCGTGCTGGCGATACACATCTAGTTTGTGAATGTCTGGGATGCTGCGGTGGCGAAGGAGAACATATTCTTGCTCGCTCATTGCTGGCCTCCATCCTTATTCTCGGCTGCCCGGGCCTGCGCCTGCTGGCGAATCTCTTCAATCCAGGCTTTTGCAGTCTCGATCGTCTGGTTCTCGTGATAGTGCAAGCGGTCGCCCTCCTGCACCTGGAACATCGGCGCGCGATGGCAGGCAGCCAGGCATTTTACAGCTTCCACCGTAAACAGCCCGTCCGCAGTCGTCTCACCGACCTCTACACCCAGATACTCGCACAGCTGTTTGAGAAATTCATTCGCTCCTCGCAGCGCGCAGGGCAGGTCATTGCAAACCTGGATATGATAGGTTCCCTGCGGAGTCTCATAAAACAGGCTGTAAAAACCAGCAATCGAGGCCACGTCTGTAGTCGAGATTCCAACGATGTCAGCGATCTCAGCCATCGCTTCGCGAGTGACATATCCCTGCTCGCGTTGAGCAATATAAAGCAGCGGCAAAACAGCCGAACGCTTGAAATCTTGCGGATACTTTGCCAGGATTGCGTCGACCTCTTCTTTGTATTTGCCAAGAATCTCGTTCACCGGTCGCAATCTCCCAAAACAATATCGATACTTCCAATGATCCCCACCACATCTGCAACATAATGACCGCGCGTCAGCAGCGGCATGATCTGCAAATTTACAAACGATGGGGTGCGCAAACGAACGCGGTACGGGCGAGAGGTATTATTGCCTTCAATATATACCCCCAGCTCACCACGCGGCGATTCAGCGGCAACATAAACGCCGCCCTCAGGGGCGACAAATCCTTCTGTCCACAGCTTGAAATGGTGGATCAGGGATTCCATGCTTACGCCCAGCTCAGAGCGAGGCGGCGGGACAAACTTGCGGTTGTTGCTACGCACAGGGCCCAGCGGAAGGTGGTCAAGCGCCTGCTCAATAATTTTCAAAGACTCGCGCATTTCATCCCAACGGACCAGAAAACGAGAATATACGTCGCCGTCAGGGTATGCCGGAATTTCAAAGTCATACTGCTCATATCCGGAATAGGGAACGGCCTTGCGAATATCGTAAGGCCTGCCCGCAGCGCGAAGGATTGGCCCGGTGATTCCCCACTGCAGGCATTCATCGGCAGTAATAACGCCAATTCCTCTCGTGCGGTCAATAAACAGCTCATTGTCCCTGAACAGGCGAATATATTCGTCGATGCGTTCGGGGAAAATCTTCAGGAAATTGCGCACTGTATCTTCAAACTCGACCGGAACATCTCGCCAGACCCCGCCCGGACGAATGTAGGTGGTCATCATGCGCGCGCCGGAAATCATCTCAAAAATATCCATGATCATTTCGCGGTCGCGGAAACAGTACATATACGGCGAAGATGCACCCAGGTCGAGGCCCGACGTACCGAGCCAGAGCAAATGCGAAGCGATTCGCGTAAGTTCTGCAAGGATTACCCGCAGCGCCTGCGCTCGCGGCGGCACGTCCAGCTGGCACAGCTTTTCAACAGCCATGCAGTAGACCAGGTTATTGCCGATGGGGTTGAGGTAATCGGTGCGGTCGGTCATTACCTCGGCCTTTTCATAAGTCTTGGCTTCCATGTTTTTCTCAATTCCCGTGTGCAGGAAGCCAATATCGGGTATGCAGTTAACCACAATCTCCCCATCCAGCTCTAACAAAAGACGCAGTACCCCATGCGTGCTTGGGTGCTGCGGACCCATGTTGAGCAACATGGTTTCGCCCTGCAGTGCCCGATCCGATACCAGGTGCCGAAGTTCATCAACACTGACTTCACGGATTTCTGTCATTTATGCCGCTCCTAAATCATAGAGATTCAGTCTTCAACAGTAACCAACTGCTGATAGACGAATCTCTCGAGAACTATGCCTTTTATTCCTTTGGATGAGGCTTGCGAATACTAAGGTCTTTGGTATTAAAAGTAAAACGAACATCCTCATAGCCCAGAGGATAATCTTTGCGCAGCGGATGGCCTTCCCAATCATACGGCATCATAATGCGGCGCATATCGGAATGCCCTTCGAAGTAAATCCCAAACAGGTCCCATATTTCACGCTCATGCCAGTTCGCATTGGGATATACCTTTTCAAGGGTCTCGATCCGCGGCGAATGGCCGTTCAGGGGGACGCGAAGGGTAATGATCCGGTTCCGGTCGACATCGCGAAGCTGGTAAACGACATGGAAGCGCGGTTCTTCTTCCGGCCAGTAATCCACTGCCGTCTCGTCGCTCAGCATATTAAAGCCAAACTCTTCCTTCAAAGCGCGAGCTGTCTCTACAATCCGCTCAGGCGGGACAATTAAAATCATCTGGTCGCGAAATGTTTGCATTTCTGCGCCAACCCGCTGGCTGATGGTCGCGGCGATATCTTGAAGTTCTTTTTCCATAGGACGCACTAACCCCATTTCTGTAATTGTTCGCGCTTTATCTTCTCGTGGAGGGTCATCACCCCATGGATCAAACCCTCGGGGCGCGGCGGGCAGCCCGCAACATAGACGTCTACGGGAACAATCTCATCAACACCCTGCAAAATCGCATAGTTGTTGAATACACCACCCGATGAGGCGCAGTCACCCATGGCAATTACCCACTTGGGAGAGGGCATCTGGTCGTATAAATTGCGCAGCACGGGGGCCATCTTGCGGCTCACCCGCCCGGCGACAATCATTAAATCCGACTGGCGAGGGCTGGCTCGCATCAATTCCATGCCAAAGCGGCTCATATCAAAATGGGCCGCCTGCGCCGACATCATCTCGATGGCGCAGCAGGCCAGCCCAAACAACATTGGCCACATCGATCTTGTACGCGCCCAGTTAACCGTCTTTTCAAGGGAAGTGGTAACCACCCCCATGTTGCCAGCTTTCTGTTCTAATCCCATTCCAACGCTCCTCTCTTCCATGCGTACAGATGAGCAACCTCTAAGATCACGACAAAGATCAAGATGAGTAATAGACCGGGGAACCCAAAAATCCGGAAGGAAACAGCATAGGGCAGAAAGAAGACGACTTCGATATCAAAAAGGATGAACAGAACAGCGATAAGGTAATAGCGGATGTTCATCCGGCGAGTGCCCGGCCCGTAGGGGACCATGCCAGACTCATAAGGCATCGACTTCTTTTCCGTAGGTCGCCGCGGGCCAAAAAGATGTCCGAGGATCACTACTAAGGAGCCCAAAACGACAGCAAACCCTATCAAGATGAAAACTGGAAGGTACTCTGTTAGCATAAGGAATCCCTACTTTTTATGTCTTATTTATCCTGCTCCCTGCGCACTGAGTATAACACAGGATTGGTTAAGCGGCAATTTTCACAAAGTATTAATATTATAGATTTTGTCCCGAATCAAACGAACAATGCAGGGGGGAACCCCCGGTCCCCCCCTGCACCAATATTAACCCTTTTTGCGTTTTTATGGTTCGTTTCTTATCGACAATATTCTAGTTATTGACGATACAACATTTCATCCAGCAGCCTGGCTGCCCAGCCATTCTCGTGTCGATCCAGAAGGGTGATCCCCTCAAGCGTAAGGAATTTAATGTTGCTATATTGAGGTTCTTTGTAATCCTTTACCTGATCCCCTTGTATCGCTTCAATCACCTGCTCGATACCTTGCTCCACCGTCCATTCCGGCTCAAAGCCAAGGATCTTTCGAATCTTCGAAAAACTCACCCGGTAATTACACGGATCGACTTCATCACCCTTATTGATAATTTTTGCCTCAGGCACGTAACTGTGGATCATTCGACCAATCTGGCTGATGGTGTAGTTCTGCTCATCTGAACCAACGTTAAAAATCTGCCCGCGGACGACTTCAGGTGAAACAGCGAGGACGTGCATGATCGAACGCGCGGCATCATCCACGTGCACAAATGAGCGCCACTGATTTCCCCCAAAAATCGTGATTTCGCCGTCGATCAATGCTTTAGCGGTCAGCAAATTTACGACCAGGTCAAACCGGTAGCGTCCCGAAAGCCCGTAGACCGTGCTAAAGCGCAGAATAACCGGAGAGAAGCGCTCGTCCGCCATTTGCAAAAGCACCTTCTCAGAAGCCGCTTTGCTTCTGGCATAAAGCGAGACCGGTTTGATTTTAGAGTGTTCGTCTAACGGCTGGTCGCTTGCCCCATAAACAGAGCAGGTGCTGGCAAAGATGAAATAGCGCACCCCGTATCCTTTGGCGACTTCTGCGACCATGCGAGTCGCCATCAGGTTAATTTCGGTGGTCAGGCCCTCATCCAGGGCGCAGGCCGGGTCGCCAACAATTGCCCCGAGGTGAATCACCGCATCGACGTCCTGCATAGCGCTCACCACCCGGTCAACCTGGCGGAAATCCGCCTGAATAATTTCCAGGCGCGGATCGTCTAACCAGGGGCCAAGCGGTTCTTTGCCATAGATCAACAGATCCAGGACGCGCACTTCATAACCTTCATTCAGCAGGCGCGGAACAAGCGCTGAGCCAATATAGCCAGCCCCGCCGATCACCAGCGCCCTTCGAACGCGCTTTGACTCTTCGACGGCCTCTGAATTGGAGCGGCTCATCCAGGTGACCTGCTTCCAAATAGAACTCCAGGCGCGCGCCACAACCAGAAACAGCGTGGTCAACGCCCACGAAACCATCAGAGCGCCGCGCGGCATGGTCAGGTAATCTTTGAGGAAGTCGAAGAAGATGCCCTGTGAAAGATAAGTCAGCGCGCCAAAGATCAGGTAGCCAATGCCAACGGCTTGAATCACCACCAGCAGCTTGAAACGCCCGCGGTAGAAACGCCCCTGCGTGTAGAAGCCGTTCAACGAAAAGACCATTAAACAGATCAGCGTCAGCAGCCAGGCGTTGTTGGCGTAGACAGTCCAATAATTCCACAAGACTTCCTGGACATTGATGCTTGCTTGTGGAGAATATGCAATGATCCACAACAGGCGAACGACCAGCGAGCTAAAGATAGAAACATTAACGAGAACGGCATCGGCGAAGAGCCTTAAAAGCCCCTCGAGAGTTAATTTATTTCCAATGCCTGTCTGTAAAGCTTCTTTTAACACGCGTTTTCCCTTAACAGGAACAGTTTGGATTGCCGGTTTTGCAATTTCTGACACTTCAAACAACCGCCTGCTGTTTCACCAAATTTCGTACAGCCTCTCGCGCCTGGTAAATGCGCTTAATGGCCTGGCAAATTTGCACCACGACCTGCGAGTCCATATTTGACCAGAGGGGGAAGCTCAGGCTGTTGTTTGCCAGCCACTCGGTATTGGGCAGCGGCTGATCATCATAATACTGGGCATAAGCCGTCTGGCGGTGGACTGGGGGTTCATAGTATTTGCGAGTATCGATGTTTTCAGCTGCCAGCGCGATGGCCAGCTCATCACGAGTCAGGCCGAACTTATCAGGATCAAACACCACTGAAAAATCTTTGTAAGAGCAGCGGTTGCCGTCCAATATCGTCTGAAATTCGACGCCCGGCAGCACGCCCAGCATTTCATGGTAAAGATCAGCGGCCTGGTTGCGCGTTTCGGCTGCGTCTTCTAACCGCTCCAGGCTTCGCAAGCCCAGCAAAGCATTGAACTCAGGCATGCGGGCATTCAAGCCTGCAAAAGCGCTGTCATAATTTCCACTGTTGCCGTATTCCCGTCCCAGGTAGATCTGTTCCGCCAGGGCATCGTCATTAGTCGTGACGATGCCGCCTTCACCAGCAATCAGCAGCTTGGTCGGGCTCAGGCTAAACACATGCGCATCACCCTGGCTGCCAACAGGCTGGCCTTTATAAAGCGCGCCAAAACCATGCGCGGCATCAAAAATCAGCTTGAGCCCGTGGCGATCAGCCACGCTCTTCAATTCATCAATTTCAGCAGGGTTCCCGAAATTATGGACGGCCACAATTGCGCTTGTGCGCGGTGTAATGGCTGCTTCGGCAGCGGCGGGGTCAAGGTTTGTCGTCCCCCGAGAAACATCGGCATATACCGGGCGAAGACCGCTCCAGACAAGGGCGCTGACCGTCGCCATAAACGTAAAGCTGGGAACAACCACCTCACCGGTTAGCCCAAGCCCTCGGTAGGTCAACATTAACCCTGAGGTGCAGCTTGAAACGCCAATCGCATGTTTAACGCCTAAGTGTTCGCGAATCGCCTTCTCAAATGCTTTAAGATACTCGCCTTTCGTCACCATTCCCGAGCGGAGGATGCTTTGCACGCCTTCCGCCATTTCAGAGAAATCTGGCAGGACGGGGCGAACTATATTAATTTTGCTTTGAAACGCTGGCGTTCCACCCAGGAGCGCAGGAACTTCGCTCATAATAAAAGGACCTCCAAAAAAATTCAATGCAGCCCCTAACGGACTCGACCCCCTATCGCAGTCCGCAAATTATTAGATAGAAGTGGATAAATCTATACCAAAACAGGTATTTTGCATCATAACGCACATACCATGAATTTGCAAGACGCGAATGGAATCTACCGGCTCTTTAAGATCTCATAAACGTATACACCGTCCTGCGAATACAACAGGTGAATCCTGGGGCAGTCGGCCAGATGCTGCGGCTGCAGATTTCCCTGCCCTTCGCGAAGATAAATATGGCTCAGGTTTGCATCACGAACCAGCTCCCAAAACTCCGGCGTGCAGCCGTTGAGCTGGCTCGCCCTTCCGGCAAGACGTGCGATTTGATCTACATAAGCCGGTTCACCCCAGTTGTATACAATCGGCGGGATCATACTCTGGCGCCCGGTATATGGCAGCAGCCAGTATCCGCCGTCTACCCCGCGGTAAATGCCCGCCTGCCAGGGCACGCTGTTATTGTAAAATCGCGCATCTGGCGGGATATTCTGGCGAATCCATTCCAGCGCAGCGGCGTCTGCATGAGTCGCGATGATCGTAGACTCATTGATCACGTTTCGGGTTGATGAAATTCCCCAGGCAGCAAAACCGGCTGCCAGCAGCACAAATATCCCCATTTGAAACCAGCGAATCCACTGCCTTGCAGCGCTCGATTGAACCGGCCTCTCCAGCGCCGGTTTCAATGCCTCAATGGATGTGATGACCAAATTTGCCAGCAGGATCGAGGCAGGGAAAAATAACACAATCGCAAAGTGATCAGGGCGAAATGGCCCCAGGCGCAGTCCCCAGGGAAGGGAAAGCGCACCAATCAGCAGCGCCCAAACAGCCAGCGGGCGCGTCGCCGCGCGCGTGAGCGCGAGCAGCAGGCCAACCGATGCAATTCCCAGTAAAATGCGGTTATGGTCAGGACCGATTAAGTAGTTCAAATAGGTCAGATATTCAGTCACGCGCTCAACCGCATCAGGGCTTCGATCAAATGGGTTGACGACATTGATTACAGCAGACTGGTTTTGATACATCAGCATTCGCCATAACCAGGGAACCGCCAGCAGCACGCCCAGCGCTGAAAAAGCGATCAGGGGCCAGATCGCACCAAACCCCAAGCGCCTGCGCAAGAATCCGGCGGACCAGAAAATCCCTAAAATCAGCAGGAACAGAGCCAGCAAAAGCAGCGTGAAGTAATGGGTCAGGCTTAAGCCGGCTGTCAACAGCGTCAGGCGCAGCCAACCTTCTCGCCGGGCAGGTTCGCGCCATACATCTAAAACAGTTGCAAGTGCCGGGCCTAGCAGCACCAGCCCCGCCAGCATGGTAAACCGCCCCCAGGTGAGATAATAGGCAGGCATCTGAAATGCAAACCCGACCAGCAGCGCTGCAAACAGGGCGCGCTGCCGCCGGTGCCCGCGAACGACCGGTGTATCGCAGCAGTCAATCAATGCCTCTGCAAACCGGTAAACCGAAAGGGCCACCAGCGCATTCATGACCTGCCCAAACCACAAAACCACCTGGTCGGGCTGCAGCCCCGTCCAACCGGCGAACAGCGCTGCCATCAGGTGAAAACCGTAGTGATAGTAAAAAGGAACGGGTAGATAAGACAGGAAATCTGGCGGAAGCCCGCCCCATTCCATAATGATCCGGACGACCAGCGTGTGGTGGACGGAATCAACCCACGGAGCGAACGCCAGCGTGCTCGCCTGGTAAAACCGCCAGGCAACCAGCGCAGCGACAAAGAGCACAGCCAGTAAAAATAACGCCGCATCCCGCAAAGAAGGTGGCATGATGCGGATTTGCCCTGTAAGGAGAGCACCTAGCAGCGCCAACAGGCAAAGGCCGTAGAGAACGCCTGCGGCTGCCGGTGAAACGCGCAGGCCGGCAAAGAAAAATATCATCGCCGCCAGTGCTGAGACCGAAATGCTCAACGCGACGGCGTCAATAAAGACTGAAAGCCCGCTGATGCGGTCATCCGTGGGCTGATCGCCTGGCCGGTTTCCATACCCTGGCAGCCATGCCAGGACTGCGCAGCCCGGAAGCAGAAGCGTCAGGAATGCTGCCGGAAGATACGAGAACAATGTAGACCAATCGGACATTGAGAGGGCGTCAAAAGATTTAGCAGGATGAACTTAAAAGCAGGTTGGATGGTCCTGAGGACAGGCGCCATCCAACCTGCTGCACAGTCCAAATCAGGTTACGTCAGATATTCGCGCAGATGGCGGCTGCGAGTCGGATGCCGCAGCTTACGTAATGCCTTTGCCTCGATCTGGCGAATGCGCTCGCGCGTGACATTGAAGTAACGGCTCACCTCTTCCAGCGTGTGGTCTTTGCCGTCAATCAAGCCAAAGCGCAGCTCAAGCACCTGGCGCTCGCGTTCAGACAGAGCGCCCAAAGCGCTCTGCACCTGCTCTCGCAGCATCTCGCGCGCAGCAGCATCCATCGGCTCAAGCGCCTCGTCATCTTCGATGAAATCTCCCAACTGGCTGCTCTCCTCGTCACCGACCGGGCGCTCCAGCGAAACAGGTTCTTCTGCCGATTGGAGGATGCGCTGGACCTTGGCTGTAGCCCAATTCCAACGCCGCAAAACATCAGGATCAATCGGCAGATTCTCTTTTCGAGAGCGTTTAATTGCCCGCGTATCCTCTTCCGAAAGCATGCTGGCTTCAAGCGCCAGCTCTTCGGCAGTTGGTTCGCGCCCCAGCATTTGAACCATCGACCGCTGAACGCGCAGCAGGCGCGTGATGGCCTCAAACAGGTGAACCGGAATGCGAATGGTCCGTGCCTGTTCTGCGATGTAGCGGCTGATTGACTGGCGAATCCACCATGTGGCGTAGGTAGAGAATTTAAATCCGCGGGTTGTGTCAAACTTGGTCACTGCGCGCAGCAGACCGAGGTTGCCCTCCTGGATCAAATCCAGGAAGGAAATGCCGCGTCCCAGATAGCGCTTGGCAATGCTGACCACCAGGCGCAGATTCGCGCGGATCAATGTCTGGTTGGCCTCTTCAGCCCGCCGGCGCATACCTTCTACTTCATCTGCCAGCGTTTCCTCATCTGGCATATGTTCGCTGTAGAAATCAGGCCCTGGGAAGCGCGCCTCGCGCTCAAGGAAGGTCATCAACGGCATTGAAATCTCAACCGGCAGGAGGTACATGCTGATAAAGACGAGGAAGGCATGCCGCACCAGACCGTCCCAGAATGCATCCTTCCCCCACATACCGTTATCTAAATAGGAGCGCAGATAGGAGGGTTCATCAGCCTGCCACTGGCGGCGCAGCATTTGCGCTTCAGTGAGAATCAGGCTCAAATCGGGTATCTCACCCTGTTGAATGGTCTGGGCGTCTTCCAGCATGCGCTGCCAGGCATTATTCATCTCATCAGCAATCGCCATGAAAAGCTGGCGATAACGCTGCGGATGCTCCGGGGGGATCTGGCCGAATAAGTTATCAAGGTGCCGCTCGGCCTCAATCCGCGCTGCCAGGCGGAATTCGCTGTCAGCATCCAACAGATTGATTTGACCAATTTCTTTTAAGTAAAGGCGGACAGGATCCTCAGAAAGCTCGATGGCACTCAACGAAGGTCCGAGAGCTTCCAGCGGGTCTTCCATCGCCAGGTCAGACCAATCCTCTCCACCAGCTACAGGGTTGGGTTCCTCGGTATCCGGCTCATCCTTTTCGATAAATTCGTCTTCGTCGATTGGCGTGTGAATATCATCCGGCAGAGCCTGCTCAGGCAAAATGGCTTTTGTCCTTTCCAACCGCTCACGATCAAGATCAGAGCGCTTGCTGCCCGTCCGGCTGCTGGCGCTGTGCTCTTGCGGAGCGTTTTGTTGAGCCTGCCGGCTAGAACGTCCACCACGGGTAGAGCTCAGTGGCTTGGAAACAGCACTTTTCTTGGTCACCCGCTCCTCAGAGCTTTCGTTTGGGTTGGTAATTTTCTTCTTTCGAGCCATATTTTAACTATACCATAAATGAAAATTTCGCTAGTCCAACTGAATTGGCTGTCCAAGTGCTTTGTCCAAGGTTCTAAGCACGCGTGTGCACTGCAATACCACCTGGTGTATTCCCTGTGAGTCGTCCAAACGCAAGGCGCTCTTTTCATCCTCCGTCTGCTGTAAATCCTGCTGCATAAAAATCAACTGCTCGACATGTGCATGGGTGCGAACCTGGCGCAGGCGCATTACAGTCTGGATGAGTCCCTCTGTCAACTGTTCGGAGGTGGGCTCTCCATTCGGAAATGGTTCAAGCAGTTCATGGACCAAATCCTGCAATGTATCGGGGAGCTTCTCAAGAATATACTGGTTGGCATCGGTCTCATCTTGTTCAAGCGAATCCAGAATGATTTCAGCTAGCATCTGGTGATCCGCCTGTTCGAAATCATACACCGAAAAGCGCGGAAGCGCTGCTTTTTGCAGGAAGCGGTCGAGCAGGTAAAGGGTTTCGGGCTGGCGCAGGAGCAGACGCAGGGCATAGGTCTCAAGCGCCGATTCAATATGCGCCTGCGGTTTGAGAACCGGAATGGCTGTTTCAACTGCCGGCGCTTTCGGCCCGGATGGTCGGCGGCGAGCCGGCCTTGCAGAAGGGGCCGCGCCCAAGAGCGACCGTTCATCCACGCGAAGCAGCCGCGCAAGGCGCTGCCGGTATGCCTCACGCTCAATGGAATTCGGCACATCTTCGATGAGCGGCAGCACCTGACCGGCAATTTCGCTCTTGACTTTCGGATCATCGAGGTCCTGCCCTTCTGCCAGGGTCTCCATCACATGCACAACAATTGGACGGGCTGCCTCGATAATCTTAGCCCATTCCTGCGGATCGCGCAGCACAATCTCATCCGGATCCAACCCATCGGGAAGGGTTGTCACGCGCAGGTCGGCCTCCAGGCGCGCTTCGCTGCGCAGCAAACCGCGCGGATCATAGCCGATCTCTGTCGAGTGATCCAATGCCTGGCGGGCCATTTGAAGCCCGCGTAAGGTTGCCTTTTGTCCTGCGGCGTCAGGGTCAAGCGCGAGAACAATCCGGCGCGTCAACCGCTTGAGCATGCGCAGCTGGTCTTCCGTGAGGGCCGTTCCCATGGGTGAAACGACATTGGTGAAGCCCTCTTGATGAGGCACAATTACGTCCCAATATCCCTCGACGATCACCACCTGATCTAGAGCCCGGATCGACTTTCGCGCCTGATCCAGGCCGAATAAGAGCCGGCCCTTGTCAAACAGGGCCGTCTGAGGCGAGTTCATGAACTTCGGCACGTCATCAGGGTTTAATACGCGGCCGCCGAAACCGGCCATCTTACCCATGCCGTCGCGGATGGGGAACATGATCCGGTTGCGGAACTTGTCATAAACGCCGTCGCCGCCCTGCCGCTCGGTTACCAGCCCCGCCTCGAGCAGTTCGTCTGTTGTATAGCCTTTTGAAGTGAAATAGTTGGTGAGCGCGTCCCACGAATCAGGAGCATAGCCGAGCCCGAACGTCTCGATCGTAGAGGGCTTAATCCCGCGCTTTTCGAGATAGCGCCGCGCCTCTTCCCCGGCCGGGTTATTCATCAAATGATGGCGGAAGAAGGTAACAGCCTCTTCCAGCAAGCCGCGAATCCGCTCATGCTGTTCATCTTCTGCCTGCCGCTCAGGCGTCATCGGTTTCAGCGTTACCCCTGCTCGCTCAGCCAGCAGCCGCAGCGCCTGACTGAAGTCCAGGCCTTCTTTCTTCATCACGAACTTAAAGATGTCGCCCCCCTCATTGCATTGGCCGAAGCAGCGCCAGGTGCCCGACTCAGGGAACACGACAAAAGCAGGCGTGCGCGTATTGGGGTGGAAGGGGCAGAAGCCTGTGTAATTCTTCCCCGCGTGGCGCAGCTGAACCGACTCAGAAACCAGGTCCAGAATATCAATTCGGGCTTTAATCTCGTCTATAACTGACATAGCAACCTGTAAGGCTTAATTATACCAGTTTAGTGCAAATTGGGGATTTCGCCCCCTCGTCAAGAAACGGTCAGGAAAAGGAGGCGAACAGAATCGGCAGCAAGTCTGCAGCGCCTATTTTCCTATAATGCGATATTATAGAAGCATTCTGAAGCGAAGATAGCGAAATATGAAGACTAATCTGCTCAGCATTTTTCTGCTCCTTGCTCTCATCAGCCTGCCGGCCTGCCAGCTCGCGGATGCTGTCACTACCGGGCCAGCGCCCACGGTTGATCTGCCCACCGGCACGCCGGTTCAGCCGCAGGAGGTAACCGGCACCCCCAACCCAGGTCATCTGACGGCCACTCCTGGCCTGGATGAACAATTCCAACGGCTTGCAGAGAAGCACGCGGAACAAGTATCTACCCCTGAGGCCAGCCCGAAACAAGATGATCCAATTTGGGTTGCCAGCCCAGAAGATCGAGCCGTTCTGCGAATAGATCCGGCGGCGAATGCGGTCGCGGCAGTGATCCATGTGGATGGCAGGCCCGAGCTTGTCGAATTGGGTGAAGGGGCGCTGTGGGTGCTCGACCGGGAGAACAGAAAAGTATTCCGTATTGATCCGGCTGCAAACCAGGTAACAGGCGAAATCGCGCTTCCGGAAGGCTTTGCCAATGCGCTGGCAGCCGGCAGCGGATACATTTGGGTTGGAATGACAGAGATTGCCGATATCACCCGGCAGATTCCGGGTGAAGCCCCTGCTCCCCCGCGCGGAGCGATCATGCAGCTTGACCCGCAAACACTTGAAGTCCTGGACAGGTTCACCGTCCAACCGGTGAGCCAGATTGAAGTAAGCGGCTCTCTCGTGTGGGTGCTCTCACGAGGGGAGATTGACACCCCTGTTCAGGTGATCGATTATGAGAACAACCTGGGCATGGCTGTTCCCTTCCGCAATGTGCCCGAGTGGTTCCTGGCAGATGCTTTTGCCATTGACCCCGGCAATATCTGGCTGTTTTCGAGCGCCTACAATAAGATCTTCCACGGAAGGCCAGACGGGAAGATTCATTCGGCAGTCGAGCTTGAGAATCGCCAGCCAACCGGCTATGCCGATCTGCTGCTGACCGAAGACAGCCTTTGGGCCGCCACGCCCTGGGGCTCTGTTTTACGCATTGATCCGGTTACCAATCACATCCTCCTATCCATTGACCTGAATGTGCCGCTCAGCGGGTTGATCCGCGGGCACAATGCCGTGTGGGTTTCCAGCCAGCAGACCGGCAGCATTTTTCGCATTGATCCGACCAGTGGGGATGTTGTAGCCCAGATTTCTACCGGAAGCGCGCTGCAGCCCACCGTTGTCCCCACATCAACCCCAAGGGTCATCGTCTGGCAGCCATGCCCCGATGCGCCTACATCACGCTTGAATGTTGGTGATATTGCCTACGTCACCAAAGACCCGCCGCTCCCCAACCGGGTGCGGGCGGAACCAAACCGCGAAAGCGAAATCATTGGCTATATTAATCCCGCCGGGAGCATGGAGATTCTGGAAGGGCCGGCATGCTCGGATGGATGGGTCTGGTGGCGCGTTAAAAATGCAAACGTAGAAGGCTGGACAGCTGAGGGCGACGAGAGCACCTACTGGTTGATTCCACTCTTCCGGTAGATCCTTTTGATTGGAATGCCTGCGGAGCCAATTCTCCGCATCGAATTTGCCGGACGACTCTAAACTGAATCCCTGAATGGAAAAAGAGTGCCTGAGATGCATTTTTGCTTGCATGCTCAGGCACTCTTTATAGATCAGGTGTTGAATTAGAAGCCTTCTAGCTTCGAGAAGTCCGCGACGCCCCGGGCCAGCACGGCCACGCGCTGCAGCAGGCCCAGTCGATTCCCACGGACTGCAGGATCATCAGCCATAACCAGCACCGCATCAAAGAAGCGATTGATCACCGGGATCAGGGGCAGGAAAACCTTAAAGAAGTCTTCCACAGAACCGGGGCGGCGCTGCGCAGATTCAGCCTGGAGCAGCGCTTCGTGCAGCTCATTCTCTGCCGGATCAACGAACGATTCGGGATGAACGGCGAAAGTTTCCTTTTGGTCGCGCGTGATGCGAACGCAGCGCGCATAAGCCGGCAGAATGGTCGACCAATCGGAGCGCTGCACCCATGCTGTGAGCGCTTTCACGCCGCGCAGCACGCCGGCCGGGTTTGCCTGTTGTTCAGCCAGTACTGCGTCGACAACATCATACCGGAAACCGTTTTGCTCCAAAAGATAACTGCGCAACCGGCCCACGATAAATTCAAGGCAAGCCACCTGAGATTTTTCCGTCGCCGGGATCGGCAGCCCCTCACCCGCAAGGCGCAGCGCCTCTTGCAGATCAAAATCGAGGTCGCGCAGCGCGAGGATCTGCACAAGCCCCAACGCGGCTCTACGCTGAGCGAAGGGATCTTTCGTCCCGGTCGGCGCCAGCCCGGCAGCGAACAACCCCGAGAGCGTATCCAGGCGGTCCGCCAGGCCGACCACCAGCCCGGCCTGTGATTCAGGCAGCGAGTCGGAAGCATAACGCGGCAGATAATGCTCGAAAATTGCCTGAGCTACAGCCTCGGTTTCGCCAGAGTGCAGCGCATAATAGCGCCCCATGATGCCCTGCAGCGAGGTCATTTCGACCACCATGTTGGTCGTCAGGTCTGCCTTGCACAGATAGGCGGCACGGCGGGCAGTAGCAGCCTGTTCTTCATTCAGGCCAATGATCGGGATCAATTTTTCGACAAGCCGCTCAACCCTTTGCGATTTATCCAGCATTGAGCCCAGCTTCACCTGGAAGGTTAAGGTGCCCAATTTCGGCAGGAAGTCTTCCAGTTTGTGGTTCAGGTCTTCGTTGATGAAGAAGGCCGCGTCTGCAAAGCGGGCCCGGATCACCTGCTCATTCCCGTCGGTGACAATATCCAGGTGCTCTTTACCGCCGTTGCGCACAGCGATGAAATACGGCAGGATTTCACCATCCGGCGTGAGGATCGGGAAATAGCGCTGATGCTTCTTCATCACAGAGATCAGCACTTCAGCCGGCAGGCGCAGGTGTTCTTTATCGAAGCTTCCGCGCAGAGCGGTTGGCGCTTCAACCAGCTGGTTGACCTCATCCAACAGATCCGGGTCGACGGTTTCTGCCCCACCGACCTCTCGCTGCAAACGGCTTACCTGCTCGGCAATCACCTGCTTGCGCTTGCTGCTGTCCAGGATGATCCCCTGCTGATCGAGGTGATCAAAATATTCAGCCGGATTCGCGACAGAAAAGACAGCCGGCTCCATAAAACGCAGCCCGCGGGTCTCGCGACCTGATTGCAAACCGGCATAAGTAAAGGGAACCACCTGTTCGCCGAACAGCGCCAGGAACCAGCGAATAGGGCGTGAGAATGCCACGCCGCTGGAATTCCAGCGCATCGGCCGGTCAAAGTGGATCGCGGCGACCAGCCCGGCCAGCGCTTCAGACAGCACCTCGACTGCCGGACGGCCAACCTCGTGCACTTCGGCGACGACATAGCGGCCGCCGTCAATCTCCTGAACCTGTAAATCACTCACGGCAATTCCGCGGCCCCTGGCGAAACCCTCAGCGGCCTTGGTAGGCTGGCCCATTGCATCGAATGCGCGGCTCGCCGGGGGGCCCTTCACAACTGTGGCGCGGTCAGCCTGCCGGCCAGACAGATTCTCGACAAAGGCGACCAGGCGGCGCGGCGTACCAAAGATGCGAACCTCGCCATGCTCCAGGCGCAGTTCGTCCAAAAGCGCCGGCACACGCTCGCGCAGCTGCGACAGCGCGCTGTCGAGATCGGCTGCCGGCAGTTCTTCCGTCCCAATTTCCAGTAAGAAGGGCTGCGGGGCAGCAGTTGGCGCGGCCAAAGACTGCTGCGCCGCGCCGGCAGCAGCTGCGCCGGTTGAGGCAGCCGCAGCATCCTGTCCATCAGCCTTTAACCACGGGAATTCTAGCCGCTGGCGCTGTTCGACATATGCTTCGGCCACGCGGCGAGAAAGGTCGCGCATGCGGGCAAAGAGCGCCTGGCGCTCGGTGACCCCAACCGCCCCGCGTGTATCGAGAATGTTAAAGGTATGCGAGCACTTGAGAATATAATCATGAGCCGGCAAGACCATGCCATGTTCTAACGCTGAAACCGCTTCTGCTTCAAACAGGTTGTACATCTCGCGGAGACGGTTAACATCTGCGATTTCAAAGTAATACTTGCTGTGCTCCTGCTCGCCTTGCAGGTTCAGATCGCCGTAGGTGCGCTGATCATTCCAGCGCAAATTGCGAAAATGGCGAGCCGACTGCAAAGCCATGGCGATGCGCTCCAGCCCATAGGTAATTTCAACGGAAACCGGCTCTAAAACGAGCCCGCCTGCCTGCTGAAAGTACGTGAACTGGGTGATCTCCTGCCCATCCAGCCATACTTCCCAACCCAGGCCCCACGCGCCCAGCGCCGGTGATTCCCAGTTGTCTTCGACAAAGCGGATATCATGCTCGCGCGGGCTGATCCCCAGTGCTTCGAGCGAGCGCAGGTAAAGCTCCTGCGGATTGCCCGGGTCAGGCTTGAGAATCACCTGAAACTGATAGTGCTGCTGCATGCGGTTGGGGTTCTCACCGTAACGCCCATCATCCGGGCGGATGGACGGCTCAACGTACCCCACTCTCCAGGGCTCAGGACCAAGCACACGCAGAAACGTTGCGGGGTTCATCGTCCCGGCCCCGACCTGAGTGTAATAGGGCTGCCAGATGATGCAGCCCTGTTCGGCCCAGTAACGCTGCAAGTTAAAAATAATTGACTGAAAGTCAAGCGGCTGGCTCATGAAAACTCCATGCAAATAGAATAACCGCGTGAATTATAAACGAAAACAGCTGCATTATTTTGGGTCTTGTGAACAGATCGCTCAATATCCGGCTGCCAGCAAACAAAGCCCTCACCGCAGCGCTGTTAATCGACCGAGTCGCGCCGGACCTCCTGCAAAAAATCAGGCGAATTCAGGCGGCGCTCCAGCAGGTAAGTCAGGTAGTAATTCAGCAGCGACTCCATCTCCATCCGCACAGCCGGCGAAAGCACAGCCCGGCTGGCCTCTTGAAACGTGCTGCGCTGCAGATGACGCATGTATTTAAGCGTATGCATGGTTACTCTGCGCGCCGCCGGAAAAGCCCCTCCGCAGCGCGGGCACAGCACGCCGCCCAGCGCAGCGTCAAAATACTGATCTTCCGCCTTAATTTCCGCCGAGCAGTTGACGCAGTTCACCAGGTCAGGCCGGAAACCAACCAGGTCGAGCAGCCGTATTTCGTAATACCGCACCGAGAGAAATGGGTCCGGCAGGGTAGAGACCCGCTTCAGCGTGTCGACAAGCAGCTGGAAAAGCGTCCGGTTCTGTCCCTCTTCGTATGTAAAACGATCCAGGAGCTCAATCACATACGCAGCATAAGCCGTGCGCACCAAATCTTCACGAATTGGCAGGAAAGACTCGACTGTTTCTGCCTGGGTGACAATCCAAAAGTCGCGCCCGCGCGCCAGAAGCAGCTTTACGTAAGTAAACGGCTCAAGATGCCCCGCCTTACGCGAGCGCAGCTTGCGAACGCCTTTGGCTACCGCACGCAGCTTTCCGGCCTCGCGCGTGTAAATGACAAGCAGGCGGTCAGCCTCTCCCCAGTCGTTGTGCCGCAGTACAACTGTTTCCGCGCGCAAAGTCCGTTCAGAGGAGGGCATTGAAACCTACCTTTCTTATTCGCCCGCCAGGTCGTTGGGCAAAAAAGCGCCGGGAAGAAGATCCGCTACAGAACATTCCTTTACGACCCGGCCTGTTGTATCCACAATAATCACGAGGGTATCGACACCAAACTCAGCCAGCACCTGCCGGCACGAGCCGCACGGCGTCCCGCCGTTTGACGTTGCCACAGCAATGGCTGAGAAACGCCGCTCTCCTTCTGAGACGGCCTTAAAGACAGCCACGCGTTCTGCGCAAATCCCGGCCGGGTATGCTGCATTTTCCACATTCACCCCGTCATAGATCTTGCCTGAATCTGTCAGAAGAGCAGCGCCAACCGCATAATTTGAATAGGGAGCATAGGCCCAACGTCTCGCCTGAATCGCTGACTCTATCAACTGCCGGCGCAGGTCATCCTTGATGGGTACCGTTGTCATCATGTAACTCCTCTGTTTCTGAAACCTTCGTGCGGCAAAGCGCCCGCACGCGGCGAATTCGTCTACCGCTTACCTGTTCAACCGTCAAAATCAGATCGTCCGTCTCAATCCGCTCGCCGCCAACTGGTACGCGGCCAATTTGACTGTAAATATAGCCGCCCAATGTATCAGCAGCCTCTTTTTCGAGACTTGTACCCATCACGTTATTGAAATCATCGAGATCGATACGCCCGTGGAAGATATATTCATCTGGCCCTATCTTCTCATAAATTTGCTCTTCAGACTGGTCATATTCGTCGCGGATTTCACCCACAATCTCTTCAACAATGTCTTCCAGCGTCACCAGCCCCGCAATACCGCCGTACTCATCGACCACCAGGGCAAGGTGGACGCTGCGAGCCTGCATCTCACGAAGCAGTTCATCGACTTTTTTCGTCTCAGGTACGAAATAAGCCGGACGGAGGAGATGCCGCAGCGACTGAAGGTCGCCGTTCTCCATCCGGGCGCGCAGCAGGTCTTTTGCATATAACAGGCCGACGACATTGTCGATCGTCTCTTCATAAACCGGCACCCGCGAATGGCCCGAGCGGTCTAAAGCCTGAATCGCCTCCTCCAACGAAGTATTGATCTCCAGGCCCAGGATGTCAATTCTCGGGACCATCACCTCGCGAGCAAGCGTATCGCCAAAATGGAAGATTGAGTAAATCATCTTCCGTTCGCCCTGCTCGAGGCTGCCTTCTGGCTGGCCTTCTTCAACCCATGATTTCAGCTCGTCCTCGGTCACCGGGACCATGCGCTGCTGGAGCATTAACGGCGACCCAAGCACCGCAATTAGCAGGGATGAAACCGGAGAAAGCAGCAGGTCGATCCCGAAAGCCAGCCCTGAAAGACGTATTGCCCAAGATTCCGCGCGCGGGAGAACAAGCCTCTCAATCCCGAACTCAATAAACAGGATGATCAGAGCCGCCAGCGAGAGCAGTAAGAGCGCCTGCAGCAGGCTGGGGACCGCGTTAACCAGCTGGAGGTACAACCAGATCGATACGCCCAGAATCATGAAATGATCCAAAACTACGGCAAGCCGCAAAGAGGCACGCAGGCGCGGTTTTTCAAGCAGTTCCATCGTCCGTGCTGCCTGGGCCGGGTTTTCTTCACGCAGCGTGATCAGGATTGCAAGCCGGGAATTTAGAATGCTGGCCCGGATTGCCACAAGCATCACGTCGATCAAAAGTAAAACGACAAACGTAATCCAAAGATTTTCAATCACAGTTTTAATAGCCTATTCTGGAAAAATAAAAAGAGCCTCGCACCATGTTCTTCCATTGGCGCAAAGCCCACACAAATTCTGATGAATGTCGCCTGGTTCTACTGGCGCCAGGATTGACATGACTATCGTCCGTAAGAGCTGAAACTTCTCTGTCTGTTGCAGCCATTATAAAAGGCTGGGGCGCCAGGATTCGAACCTAGATCCACAGATCCAAAGTCTGGTGTGCTGCCATTGCACCACGCCCCAGTGCTTCTGCCTCCCTCGCAGAGGCAATTCTACCCAATAACGATGATTCTGGCAAGTACAGGTGAATATCAGGCTTTTAACCCTGATGTACCGGCCCTACTCATCATCCAGTTGAGGCGGGAAAAGGCCAAGTTTCTGGGCTTGCTCGAATGTGATCATACCCGGCGGTGTCGCGCCTGCGTCCTCTGTACTCTCAAGGGTCGAATCCCAGAATGAGTCGGCGTCCTCAATATCTAACTGCCCATTTTCGGTCATCGAGAACAACTCTTGAAATTCCTCAATCTGGTGGTCGCCCACAAGTGGAGCCTCAGGAATTTCAGAGAGCGGCATCTCTCCGGCTGGCTCAACATCAGCGGGCGGTTCTGCCGGCAGCGTCTCAGGCGCGACTGCTCCTGCTGCCGGCTGGATGTGCAGGCCCATCCGATCCAGTGCGGCGCAGATCTCCTGCTGCGCGGTTAATGCTTCTTCAAACGCAAGGGCTAACCGCAGCGCAGAACGGCCTTGCTCGAGCGCCAAAAGCAAAGAATACTGGCCGACCGGGGCAATTACAAGGTCAAAACGACTGCCGCGATAGGCCTGGACCGACGGCCAGACTGCCGGGTGCTGCGCCCCATCTGGCTGCCCTAACAAATAAGAGACCTTTTCCCCGGCGCTTAAGCTGGATAAAACCGGCAGGATCAACCGTTCTTCCAGCTCAGCATCCGGCAGATCACCGGCCTGGGCAACCGGGCGGCCCCGTTCGTCGAGCAAAAATGCCGCCAGCGCGCCAAGCGAACTGCGCAGGCGGGTTAGAACCGCTGAAAGGCTTTCATCCTCCGGCGGCGCTTTTCGATTGAGCGGCTGGGTCTGTGCCTGCCGGTCGCTCACCGGCGCTGCAGGCTCGCCTGGCAAAACGGCTCTCAGTTCTCGGATGAGCGCCTGATTGGGATCACCTTGTGGGGATTCAAGCACGGCATCATCTTTTTCTGCTGCTGCAGCAGCAGCCGGAAGAATATCCGCCGTTTGGTCTTCGCCCAGCAGCACATTCACGGCGTCCATAAAATCGGCGAGCGTGAGTGGCTTGCTCAGGAATATATCCGGTTTGGCCTTGTCTTTTTGTTTTTCCAGCTTCTCATCCATAGAGAGGCCAGAAATCAAAATCACTTTCACGTGCGGCTGGCGGGCGCGAATTTTCTGGATCAGGTCTAGCCCGTTTATCCCAGGCAAACGAATATCTGTCACGAGCAGATCAACCGCCATCCGCATCGATTCCAGAAAAGCTTCCTCACCTGATGGCACAACTGTGGCCGAAATTTCAGGGTGAGCCGCCCTGAGCGCTTCTTGAAGCATACGCGCCAGATCATAAGCATCATCAACGATTAAGATATGCTTCATTAAGACCTCTGCTTATCTGACCTGCAAGGCCGTCGAGATAACCGCCTGCCGGTTGTTTGAAGATAAAGCTTCAAACAACCGGCGATTTGAATATTCATTCTACAGCACCGGCAAACGGGAATCATAATTCCTGGAATTAGGATACCCGACAGCCCGGCAAATGTCAACGAGGCCTGATAAATCTGTTATGGGTTTGTACAGCCCGCTCCGTAATCAAGATTTTCGAGATTTGAAAATATGCTCCGCGCGGTGACATCCATTTCCAGACCGCAAAGATCGGGCCTTGATATGGCGATTTTCAAATGAGAGAAGAGCGGAATAACAGGCAGCTCGCTGGCGAATTCCTCCTGTGCAGCCTGGTTCAGGCTGGCATAATCAGGGTCATCCGGGCGAGCCCAAAACGCTGAAGCGCAGGCAGCATCGAATTCGGGGCTGCTAAACCCTGTGATGTTTGAACCGATCCACCGGTTATCAGCCGTGGGAACCTGCGCGCTGGTGTACAGAAGGCAGTTCGGGCGAGGGCTGGCTTCCCAAGAAAATTGAACCAGGTCAAACTTGCGCCCGAAAACCAGGCCATCGGGGCCCGGCATGAACAAGTCCCCAGGATTTGTCGGCTGCACGGTGACCCCGATCCCGCAGCTGCGCAAAGAGTTTGCCGCGCTTTCGGCTGTCTGAACGCGCAGCGGGGCTTCAGTCGTCAGGTAGGTCACTGAGAGCGGCGTCCCATCCGGCACGCCGGATACGCCCACAGCAACGCGCGGGGTTGCAGGATCATTATCCGTATCTCGCCATCCAACTTCATCCAGCAGCGCCGCCCCGCGTGCGGGATCAAAAGGATATTCTTGCAGATCATTCGCAGCCAGTGGATGGGTGGCAGGCAGATAACTGCTCGAAACGGTTGACTGGCCGTATAAATATTGGTCATTGATCGCCGCGCGATCGATGCAGTAGGCAAATGCCCGGCGCGTCCTCGCATCACCGAACAGGTTGGGCCGGCTGCTGTCAGATGAGCGAACGCCGAAATCCAGATGTTCCCATTCAGGCCCTTGCCCAACATACAGGCTTAACTTTTGTTCCCGCACGCGATCTTCCAGCCCCTGGAAGATCTCAAGGAACTGCGAGTTCTGGTCAACGGCGTCACATTCCCCTGCCAGAAGGGCGTTTAAATTCCCATCTGAGGTGTCGCCGATGAACCGGTAAACCAGTGTATCGAATTTCGGCAGCCCTTCTGCGGCGCGGAAATAATTCTCATTCTTTCTCAAAGTAATGTGGTCGCCGGCTACCCACTCATCAATGACATAAGGGCCCCAACCAATTGGAGCGCGAACAGAAGCTTCATCCGTCAAGAGACCGGCAGCGGTTTTCTCGCCAAGAAGATGGCTGGGCAGCGGATGCCAGAAGAAAGTGCCGTAGCGCTGCTCAAAGAACCCGGGGATTCCCGTCCATACAGCAGTCTGCTCGTCAGGGGCCTCGTATGATAAAGTCCGGTCGGTCAGATATTTAGAAGCCGGTGTCGCCGGATCAGATGCTATGCGGTAGGAGAACACCGAATCACCAGCAGTCAACGGCGCGCCGTCAGACCATTGAAGACCGGGTAGCAGCTTGAACGTCACCACGAGTTGATCCATCGAAAGCTCGGTCGAACCATCCCATGTCACTGCGCAGTCAGGGCTGGCGCAGCCAGAAGGAAGCACGGTTGTCCCAGCCGCCAGGGCTGCGAGATTTCCATCAGTATCGACGACCAGATCACCGGCCTGAACTGTAACCGGCTGCAGCACGGCATCGCCATCCGCCAGGCTTGGGATCTTCTGCAAAATTACCGGCTGCGCTGAATAATCCCGCTGATCAATTGGACCGTCGTAAATAGCCTCAAGCACGGTCCACATACTGCGCGACGATCCGCCGTAGATGTACAAAGTCTGCGGTTCTTCCTGGGTGCATAATACCAGGGTGCGAGACTGTTCAGCTGTGGCGCTGGGGGTTAGCAGAGTTGGAATCTCTGTCGAAGGAACGGGAGAACTGGCAGGCGTTTCAGCAGGTGTTGGCTGCGGGGCCGGGGTACGTGATTGGCACCCTGTTAGAAAAACTGCCAGCAGTACCGCCGCAAGGGTCAATTTTGAAATAAAGGGCTTCGGTAAACGCATGCGAACCTTTTCTTTTCTTGAAGTGGAATTACAAGGGACGATTCTACCACTATAAAATTTACCCGTATCTATCCGGTTAACGGATTCATCTATTTATAACACGAGTTCGGAGAGGCGCGACAAACCGCATTCTCTCCGAACTCGTGTCTTCAAATGATTGGGGGATAAGCCCTCAATCGATAGAATAGTCCATCAGGATTGACTTATGAAGTACCCCTCAGACGCGGGTCAAAGGCATCGCGAAGACCGTCGCCCAGGAAGGTGAATGCCAGCACCACCAGCGATACACAAATGGCAGGTGCAAGCAGCATCCAGGGCTGAACGTTAATGGCAGTTTGCCCTTCCAGCATCAGCGCGCCCCAACTGGTGATAAAGAAAGCTTCTGGATCAGTCGGCGGGCGCAGCCCAAGGCCCAGATAGCCCAGGGTAGCCTCGGTAATGATCATGCCGGGAACGGTCATTGCAGCAGTGATGATGATGGGCCCGAGCGTATTGGGCAAGATGTGCTTGATCATGATCCGGCTGTCCTTTGCGCCAATGCAGCGAGCCGCTTCGACAAACTCATTGTTCTTCAAAGATAGGACCTGCCCGCGAACAATACGGGCTACGCCTACCCAGTTCACAATTGCCAGCGCAGAGAATAAGAGAAACAGGCCGTTAAACAGCTTCCCGATTGCCGAGTCGCGCAGCGCCACCATGACAACAATGAAAAATAGAATGTCAGGGAAAGCATAGATGACATCGGTCAACCGCATGAGCAGATTATCTACGCGCCCGCCGATATAGCCAGATATCAGGCCCACCGTAATGCCGACAATAAGAATAATCGCCGTCGGGACTATCCCAACGATCATCGACACGCGCGCGCCGTAAATTACCCGGCTCAGCACATCACGTCCCAGCGTATCGGTTCCTAACGGGAAATTAGGATCGCCTACTTTGCCGCTGCTCGATTCTTTCACCCAGGCAGGGGGCAAATAGTCTTTCCCACTGTTTAACTGCAGCGGGTTGTGCGGCGCCAGGACAGAGGCAAATGCTGCAACCAGGAAAAAGAGGACAATAATTATCATTCCCAAAACGGACGCTTTATTGCGGAACAGGCGGTACAGCGCATCCTGCGTTAAGTTACGCGCAGGTCCTTTGATTTCTAACCCAGCAGCTTGCGCTCGAGCCTGTGTCTGAACAGAACTGGTCGTTTCAGCCATCGATCACTCCTCACTTATCGAGCCGGATGCGCGGATCCAGGAACACGTAGACAAAATCAACGCTCATATTTGCCAGCGCTACCAGAATTGCATAGAAAACGGTAGTGCCCATGATCATGGAGTAGTCGCGCTGACTGATTGCCTGAACGTATGCACGTCCCATGCCGGGGAACCCGAACATCAACTCGATGATAAATGAACCTGTAACCAGAGCTGCCAGCGCCGGGCCAAGGATTGTGATCACAGGGATCAGCGCATTGCGCAGCATGTGTCGGAAGATGACCAACCGTTCTACCAGTCCCTTCGCACGAGCGGTGCGGACATAATCCTGGCGCATAACTTCCAGCATCGATGCACGCGTCAGGCGCGCCGTTCTGGCAAGGGTATTAAAGCCAAGCACCACGCCTGGGAGAATCCAGGCATTTACCTGGCCCCATGACTTCGGGACAATGGGGATCAGGTGCAGCCATGATGCGAAAATGATAATTAAAAAGATCGCAATCACAAAATTTGGCACTGAAATACCAATTGTGGCAATAAACAGACTGATGTAATCGATCCAGGAGTTTTGCTTGAGGGCGGATATAATGCCAACAGGCAGCCCAACCAAAACCGCCACACTCAGCGCAATCAACCCCAGGCGAGCTGAATAACCAAAGCGGCTATCCCAAAATGGCTTATTCTTAGGCGGTTCAAACAAAATCTGCTGAATGGTCATACCGCGCTGGCGGTATGAAGGTCCCATATTTCCACAAATCAAACCGCAGACAAATTTACCATCCTTGTCCGTATCACCAATTGTGTAGGCGATAAACTGGCGCCAGAGTGGTTTGTTTAACCCATAATACTCATTTAATAGCTGCTGCGTTCTGGAATCTACTTGCCTGGCGCTGGGATCACGGTCCCATGGGCCACCAGGAGCCATGTGCATTAATGTGAACGTAATCGCTGAAACTGTCAAAAGCACAGGGACGAGCCAGAGCAAACGCCGAAACAAATAAGTTGCCATATTTCTCTGAAGCCCTTTCTCAACTTGTGAGAATTGACCGGCCCGCCCGGTCAGGCGAGCCGGTCAATCGATACACTACTTAGCCTTATTGACGAGGTTCGACAGTGATCGTCGTCGGATCATTGTCACCCGGCCAGCCGGAGTCCTGCGGGGTCTCAACAATACCCTGGACGCGCGGCTTCACCAGGTAAGCGTTCACGTTGTTCCACATGAAAGCAACCGGCGAAGAAGAAACGAGCAGTTTCTGCGCGTCTGCGTACATCTGAGCGCGGGTCGCTGGATCGGTCTCGCTGTCGGCCTTGTTCAACAGCTCGTCCAGTTCAGGATTGGAGAAACCAATGCGCTCGCCAAAGGCGCCCGTCTTCCAGTAGACACTCAGCCAGTTCTGGGGATCCGGGTAGTCTGCGCACCATCCGAGGAGGAATACCTGCGGAGCGGTGTTGATGTCTTTGGTCAGAGCGGTGTAGGTGGTTGATTCGACCGGGTTGAGGGTCGTCTCAACACCCAGGACTTCCTTCCACTGGTTCGCCAGCCACTCGAAGCGAGTGCGGTTGCGCGGCGTATCCGAGAAGGTCAGTTCGATGGGGGGCAGAGCTTCAGCGCTGCCGTACGAAGATTCGGCCAGGGCCTGCTTAGCCTTTTCAGGATCAAAGGCATAGCGATCTTCCTCTGCGTCATATCCAGGGAAGCCCGGGGGAATCCAGGTGAGGGTCGGCGAGCCAAGGCCTTTCAGAACATCATTCACCCAACCTTCGCGGTTCAGTGCATACGCGAACGCCTCGCGAACTTTCTGATCGGTGAAGGGTTCCTTCAACTGGTGGAACATGATCGCGTAGGTGCAGGAACCAGGATAAACGCGCAGTTCCTCGTTCAGCACCGGGTCAGCCTTGATTACGGGGAAGTCTTCGGCGCCCGCGGTGATGATGTCGAACTCATCGTTCTTGTAGGATTCAAAGGCTACCGCGGTATCGGTGATGTAGCGGTACTCGATGTTGTAGGTGGGCGCGCCGCGCCAGTAGTTCTGGTTGGGGACGAAGAAGCCGCGCACTGAAGGCTCAAGCTCGCTGAAAACGAACGGGCCGTTGCCGACGTGGTTAGCAGCTTCACTCCACCAGTCTTCGCCGCCAGCGGTGATGTCTTCTTCACGGGCAGGGTAGGTCACCCACAGCGACATAACGGTGTGGAAGTAAGGAGCAGGCTGGCGGAGACCGATCACCAGCGTGCGGCAGTCTTCCTGATCATAGCCGGTGCAGGGATTGCCAGCGGAATCCAGTGCCTTGACCTGAACGGCATCCTTGAGCGCCTGGAGCTCTTCTTCGGTGGCGGTGCTGACATCAGCAGAACGCCATTCAATAGCGCCAGCGATATCATCTGTGATTGTCGCATATTCGCCAGCCGTAACGGGGTCGATATTGCGGAGAATCGAGTACTCGAAGCGCTTGGCGTTCAACAGCGAACCGTCGCTGTATTTGAGGCCTTCGCGCAGTGTGAAGGTCAGCTGAGTCGAGTCTTCGTTGTAATCCCATGACTCAGCAGCCCCAGGGACTGTGTTCAGGTCATTATCCAGACGGGTCAGACCCTCATAGATGAGCTTCAGGTGAGCAATTTCATTCACGAATGAAGACTTCTGAGGATCCATGATATCCGGATAGGTACCAAGGTTGATCATCAGCGTCTCGAGATCGCCAGCAGGCTCTTCTGCAACTGGCTCTTCTGCGGCAGGCTCTTCAGCAGCGGGTGCTTCAGCCGCTGGCTCTTCTGCAGCAGGTTCTTCAGCAGCCGGCTCTTCACCAGCAGGAGCCTGGGTAGCAGGCGCCTGGCAGGCGGCCAACACCATGCTTGCGATAACAAGCAAACTGATTATCCATAACCATGCTTTTCGGGACATGTTGAAATTCTCCTCCTCAAGAGTGATTGAAAACCGTTTTGTTGGCGCGCAGATCAATATTTCGCCGCGCATCCATGAACAGAATTGTCAATTCGCCCTGCAACCACCTCCTTTTTTTCATATTCCACTCATTCAAAAACGGACTATTCATCACCGCAAAAAACACAATTTAATAATCAAAACCGCAGCCGTCTGGCAGAGATTTGTTTAAACAAGGTGACAGGCTACCCAATGATTGGGTGAAACTTCACGGAACTCTGGTCTCGCCTCTGAACAAATCGCAGTCGCCAGCGGGCAGCGCGTGCGGAACCTGCAGCCTGAAGGAGGATTGACCGGCGAAGGAACATCGCCCTGCAAGATGATGCGCTTTCGCTTTTCCTCCGCTACCGGATCGGGAATCGGAACCGCCGACAACAGCGCCTGGGTATACGGATGCAGCGGATGAGCATAGAGCTCGTTCCGGTCAGCCAGTTCAACAATCACGCCCAGGTACATCACGGCAACGCGCGTGCTGATGTGGCGGATCATTGAAAGATCGTGTGCAATAAACAGATAGGTGAGGTTAAATTCGGTCTGCAGATCTTCGAGAAGATTGACCACCTGCGCCTGAATAGATACATCCAGCGCCGAGATCGGTTCATCGCAGACGATCATTGCAGGCTGCAAAGCAAGCGCGCGCGCAACACCAATGCGCTGCCGCTGCCCGCCGGAAAATTCATGTGGATAGCGGTTTGAGAAGGACGGATTCAGGCCGACCAGCTTTAGCAGGTCCTGGACGCGTTCTTCCGCCTCTTTCGGTGAAGCCAGGTCGTGAACAATCAGCGGCTCGCCGATAATTTCACCAACCGTCATGCGAGGGTTCAAGCTCGCATATGGGTCCTGGAAAACCATTTGCATACGGCGGCGCATCTTGCGCAGTTCTTCGCCCTGCATCACAGCAAGATCTTTGCCTTCGAAGTAAACGTGCCCTGAGGTCGGGCGGTGAAGCTGCAATATCGTACGACCGGTTGTCGATTTGCCACAACCTGACTCGCCCACCAGACCTAACGTCTCACCTTTGATCAGCGAGAAAGAAATATCATCAACCGCGTGAACAGCCCCAACCTGTTGTGAAAATATGAGCATCTTTGACCTGGTAATCGGAAAATGCTTTACCAGGTGTTCGACCCGCAGCAGGACGTTGTTGTTATCAGTCGTCGTCATTCGCGATACCTCCCAGTCTCAGGTTGAACCCAACAAGCAGCGTAATGATCCGGACCAACCTCGATCAATGGAGGATTTTCCTGCCAGCAGCGCTCGTGAACAAAACGGCAGCGCGGGGCAAAAGGACAATAATTCGGTCTCTCATACAAAATGGGCGGGATTCCGTCAATCGAAGCCAGCCTGCGGCGAGACGATTCATCTAACCGCGGGAGGCTGCTCAACAGGCCGATTGTATAAGGATGCTGGGGGTTCGCGTACAGGTCCTTAACCGGCGCCTCTTCAATCTTATATCCCGCATACATTACAGCGACGCGGTGCGCGAGACCTGAGATGATGCCCAGATCGTGGGTGATCCAGATCATAGCCATGCCCAATTCTTCGCGCAAGCGCTTGACCAGATCAACGATCTGCGCCTGAATGGTGACATCCAATGCGGTGGTCGGTTCATCAGCGATCAAAATCTGCGGCGTACAAACCAGCGCCATCGCAATCATCGCGCGCTGCCGCATCCCACCAGAAAACTGATGCGGATAATCACTCAACCGCTCTTTCGCATTCGGAATGCCGACCATCGAGAGCATTTCCGCAGCACGCTCATAAGCCTGCTTCTGGCTCATGCCCATATGAATTTCTAATGGTTCGGCTACCTGACGACCTACCGTCAAAACGGGGTTAAAGGAGGTCATTGGATCCTGAAAGATGATGCTTATTTCCGAGCCCCGAATATCGCGAATTTCATCATTCGAAAGCTTGAGAAGATCTTTCCCTTGATACATCGCGCGCCCAGCAACTACTTTCCCAGGAGGTGATGGGATAAGCCGCATCATCGACATCATCGTCACGCTTTTACCACAACCACTCTCACCAACGATGCCGAGTGTTTCCCCTTCCTTTAGCCGGAAGGAAACACCATTAACTGCGTGTACGATGCCATCTTGTGTGCGAAACTGGGTCTCAAGGCCCTCAACGTTTAATATATCGGCCATTAACCTGCTTCCTTAGTTCCGTATTCAGATTGGTATGTTAAAAAATGGGTCTCGCTACTAGATTTCAACTGTACCGGCGCCAAATATTGAATAAGCAGCAGTATACTCTTGTTATTCGCCTATGTCAAACGATATTAGCATTTTTCGATGAAAATCTCCCCTTTTTTCGTCGTTTTCGACAAATTTTAAGCTTATTTTAGTACAATCGCAGCATGGAAATCCTCTCACCACTTCGCCAACTCCAAAATGACGGCTGCCAGTATGCTTTTTATTTTGCCAGAGATGGGCAGCAGCCTGTATTTCACAGCAGTGAGACTTCGAATCCAGAATGCGCCAGCACGCTGTTTCTGTCTGCATCCATTATCAAAGTTCCCATTTTGCTGGCCTGGGTGCACCTGGAAAGAACCGGTTTCGTTCATCGCGGGGAGCTGTGCAATCTCGATGATGAGCCGCAAGTTGAGGGCGCTGGCTTTTCCTGGCTGCTCCGCGCGCGGCAGCTGCCTTATCAGGATGTGCTGTTGATGATGATTGCGCTCTCTGATAATCTGTGTACGAACCTGGTCATTCGCCGGATTGGGATTGACCGCCTTCAGAAAGTGTTTCATGACACGCTTGGCTTGCAGGATACGCAAATTCAGCGCAAGCTGATGGACTACGACGCCCGCGCCAGAGGGCTGGATAACTGGATCTCAGCTCGCGACTGCATCCGCCTGTACGACTGCATCGACCAGTTAAGGCACGATGAACGCGCGTGGGTCGAATCAATGCTTGCGGTAAACCAGGATGATTTGCTTCTGAGGCGCAGCGTTCAAAGAGATACGCTGACCTTCTACCACAAGACCGGTTCGATGACTGGGGTCCTGCACGACTGGGGATACACCGACCGGTGCCGGATTTTCCTGCTCACCCAAAATGTGAAGGATGAGCCGGCTGCCTATCATGTATTTGGGCAGCTCGGCAGGTTGATGGTGGACTGAACACCCACCTGTTTATGTTTTGCGCAGGTCTACACCGCGCAACTACCGGCTAGATCAGCGCCGCAATATTGCTGATCAGCTGGTCAATTTGCTCAATCGTGTGAGTAGCAAAGATCGCGATTCGCAGCGCGCCGCCCGGCGGTGTGCTGCTGTAGCCGGTAACATGAGCCACGCAAAGATCGCGGTCAAACAGGGCTGCCTTTAACCTGCCTAAATCTATGCCTGGGCGCGCGCCCAGGCACAAGATCGGCACCGGTGAATCATCGAGAGGCCAGCCTAATTTCCGCAAGCCGCTGCGGGCGTGCATAACGTTAATACGCAGCCTTTCGCGCAGTGATTTATCGCCTGCCAGCACCAGCGCCTGGCGGGTTGCAGCAGCAATGGGGAGCGGCGTTGGGCTCGCGCCAATATATACCCGGCTCTTCCCTTTGATCTCCTCAATGAGCGCCTCTGATCCGGCGATCAGGCCGCCGTACCCGCCAATTGCTTTGCTAAGCGTATGGCCCGCGACAAAATGAATCCCGGCGCTCGCGCCTTCATCCCCAGGCAAACTGCCTGAGAAAATGCCGAAATGGTCCAGCGTACCTCTACCATACGGCCCCAACACGCCGGTTGCATGCGCATCGTCCAGGCATAACCAGGCGTCTGGATATCCGCGCAGCACCTGCTGGTAATCATCCAGAGGCGCGATTTCACCGGATATGGGAAAAATGCCGTCGGTCAGCACCAGCGGGCGCTCACGCGGGCGCAGCTCGCGCCGCAGGCATTCTGCCAGCGATTGTGCGTCACAATGCCGGAAGGCTACGATAGGCTTCCCGGTCAGCCGCGCGCCGTCCCACACGCTGTAATGCGAGCTTTCATCGATAAAAATCCGTTCGTACCGGTCGCGAAGCCCCTGCGCGATAACCGCGGCGCTCAGGTATCCTGAAGGGTAATAAAGCGCCTGGTCCGCATCAAAGAAACGCCTTGCCTCAGCTTCCAGCGCATCATAAATGTCATGGTCGCCGTAACCGCCGCGTGAGGTTCCAGTCGCCATCCCGTAGCGCTGAATGGCATCAACCGCAGCCTGAACGGTTAGCGGGTGATTTTGCAGCCCGAGGTAGCCCGTCCCAGAAAAATAGTCGCGCTCGCGCCCGCCAATTACAACACGCGGGCCAAGCGGGCTTTGCATATGGAAGTCCATTTTTCAGTTCTCGAAGTAGGTAGCGCCGCACAAGAAGCTCTTTCGCAGTCCAGGCACTTCCTGGACGTTATCGATCTGCACGCCGTTGCGCGCACGAGAAGAATGGATAATATCCCACCCGCCCAGGCTGATTGCAACATGCGTGATACGGCGGCGCTCTCCCTGCTCACCAAAGAACAGCAAATCACCTGGTCTGAACGGCGGCTCAACCGCTCTACCAGCCGCGCACTGCATATCGGCATCGCGCGGCAGCGTAATACCCACCCAACGATGCATTAGCTGCGCGAAACCGGAGCAGTCAATTCCGTTTGCCGTGCAGCCGCCCCACAGATACGGCACGCCAATCATCGTTTTCGCAAACGCCGTTAGCGCGGCGCGTTTGCCTTCATCGCCCCCAGGCTCGCAGCCCAACGCACTCAATTTGCGCAGGTCTGCTGCCGGCATAAACCCTTTCCATCCGCCGGCCATTTCTACTGAGAGCCAGCCGCTCGTCTCGCCAGCAGCGCGGACAGCCGTCCCGCCCAGCACGCGGGTGATGATCGGAGAATCGTCAGACGGCGCACCACGCAGCAGCCCCACCGGTGAAATCACCATATGCGATGGATGCGGGACCGGGCCGCCAGTCAGGTAAGCTGTGTAGGTCCAGCCCAGATAGCCGTCCATCTGGCGGACAAAGCTCCAATCCCCATCTTCCCAAAGAATTTCAACCGGCGTTCCGTTCACCATCTGGGTGATTTGTTCCGCCAGAAAAGATGGTTCATCATGCACGCTGGTCAAGTTTGTTGCAACCGTCTTGACAACCGGATCGGGCTTTCGCGCGACCTTTACAGCTTCGAGATCTACACGCAGGTCGGGGAACCGCTCGCTCAAACCGGCAGCCAGTGCTGAACGATTTGACTCTTCGAGCACCGTGCCGCGCAGGGCCAGGTTACCCGGCTCATACTGCGCAATCTGGACGTCAAAAACATTCACCCTGCGGTCAGCATAAGGACGGGCTATCTCTTGAAGTGCGGCTTCAATTTCAGGCTTATTCATCTGTTGCTCCGGTATCCGTCTCAGGTTTTAACACAGCGCCAATGCCAGGGCGGTCGGGAATGACAACCTGCGCGCCGTTTTGATAGCGAATGCCATCAAAGGGATCGTTGGAAATCAACATCGGCGCATCGAGATCGAACCAATCCCCCAGGCCCATCAGATGGGCCATGGCTGTCGTTCCAAGCGATGTTTCTACCATACAGCCCAACATAATGCGCATTCCATACTCACGCGCCAGGCGGATCAACCGCAGGGCAGGCGTCAGCCCGCCGGTTTTCATGAGCTTGACATTAATGCCGCTAACGCCTGCACGCGCCAGCCGCTCAACGTCATGGACGGTTTGAACCGATTCGTCCGCCACGATAGGGATGCTGGTGTAGGATTGAAGCAGCCCCATCTCTTCAATGGCTTCCTTCGCCAGCGGCTGTTCAATCATCTCCAGGTCAAATGCTTCCATCTGCCGGATATATTCACGCGCCTGATCAATCATCCAGCCAGCGTTCGCGTCAACACGGAGACGGGCATCAGGTCTGGCGGCCCGGATTGCAGCCAGGCGGGCTGCATCCTCAGAGTCGCCGCCCAGCTTCACCTTGATCACCGGGAAATCGGGAATTTCAGCAGCCATTTTCGCCATTGCCTCTGGTGTGTCAATGGCGATCGTGAACGAAGTCGGCTGCGGTTGGGGACACGGCAGATCTAGCAGCTGCCAGAGCGGCAGCCCGTTCCGGCGGGCAATGCGGTCATACAGGGCCAGTTCAAGCGCGCAGCGTGCCGGCGCCGGGCCGTCAAAGCCGGCCCAGCCTTCGACGGCTTCAACCTCGTCCGGCAGTGGATCTTCACGCGCGGCGGCATTCTGCCAGAAGGCAATCATTGTCTCCGGGCTAACGCCGTAGTACGGCGGGATCGTTCCCTCACCCCAGCCTTCATCGTCCGCCAGCCGAATCCAGTACGCCTGGCGCGTTTCGCTGACGCCATAAGACAGGCGAAATGGGTTGCGCAGCTTGAGCGTAATCTTCTCCCAGCTCAATCGTGGTTTATTCTGCATTGCCAAGACCCCTCCCTAATCTTCTTCATCCCCATAGCGCATCCGCAGGTAAGACTCGTACCGGTCCGGATGGACGCGCCCCTCTTCGACAGCTTTCTGAACCGCGCAGCCCGGCTCACTCCGGTGCGTGCAGTCGCTAAACTGGCAGTGCGCGACCAGATCCCTCAGTTCAGGGAAGTAACCATCCAGCTCTTCCGGTTCTGTATCCCATAAAGCCAGCGACTTAAGGCCCGGCAGATCGGCGACATACCCCCCCTCGTTGAGCGGGAACATTTCGCGCACGACTGTCGTGTGGCGGCCCTTTAAAGTCGCATCGCTGACCGTGCGAACAGCCAGTCCCAGGTCTGGTTGAATGGCATTTAACAGGCTGGACTTACCAACGCCCGAAGGGCCTGCCAGGCCCGAGATCTTCCCGATCAGGCGTTGTCGAAGCGAATCAATACCCAGCCCGTCTTTTACAGAGGTATAAATGACCGGGTAGCCCAGAGAATCATACAGGCCAAAGATGCACTGCGCCTGCTCAAGGCCGGTCAGATCAACCTTATTCGCGACAATTATTACAGGCAGATTCTGCTTCTCGCAGATCACCAGGAACCGGTCGAGCATTCGCAAGCGCGGCTCGGGATGGGCGACGGCAAAGACCAGCACAACCTGGTCTGGGTTCGCCAGCAGCACCTGCCGGTATTCACCGCGCGGCGTAGGGGCCATCCGGGAGAGATCATGCGACCGCGGCTTAATCTCTTCGATCATGCCTGTCCCATCAGGCAGCAGCGAAATTTCAACCCGGTCACCAATGGCGATAATGTCACCCTCAAAGCGGTGTTTTTTCAATCTGCCGCGCAGGCGGCACACAACCGCACCGGCTTCATCTGTTTCTACTGTGATAAAGCCGGACTGCATTCGAGTCACCCAACCAGAAACAACCTCGGCGCTCATGGTCCTGGCGTTGGGGTCCTCAGATTAATATCGAAGTCCCCAAGGATTGGATCGGGCGGCGGTGGTGTTTCGACGACGGTTTGGGCCGGAGAGTTGTTTGGCAGCGTCGAGCTCGATCCCGTTTCTTCCGGCTCGGGAGTGCGTACCACGCCAACCCGCACTTCCCAAGGATAGACGTATTGGGGCCTGCCCAGGAAGTAGATCTCTATCAGGCGGCGAGCAATCGGCGCAGCAATTTCAGATCCTTCACCGGCATTTTCGGCGATCACCGCAAAGGCAATATCGGGTTTGTCGGCGCGGTTCGCGTCGGTATACCCAGCAAACCAGGCATGCGGGCGCCCCGCGATGCTGGTTTCCGCAGTCCCTGTTTTGCCGTAAACCGGAATTGAGAGCCCCGAGAAGACGTGTTTCGCCGTTCCGCGGTCGCTGCTGACCACCCAGCGCATGGCCTGCTGGATAAGCTCCAGGTTCTCCGGCTTAACCGGCAGGGTTCCTTGCACTTCTGGCTCGAAGGTAAAGGAGGGATTTCCATCCGGGTCGGTGATCTTTTCGATCACCTGGGGACGGTAGAGCGTGCCGCCGTTGCCAACCGCGGCGATAAACCGCGCTACCTGCAGCGGGTTTGCCAGAATTTGCCCCTGACCAATTGCCTGCTGAACTGCGTCAAATTCACTTACCGGGTCAGGCATGTTCCCTGCCTCATCCTGGAAACCGGCCCCGATTCCGGTTGGGCTGCCCAGCCCAAACGCCCGGGCAATTGTGCTGACATCTGTTGGGCGGTTCTGGCGGTACAGTTCCAGTCCAATTTTGTAGAACCAGGGATTGCACGAACGCATCAGGCCCTCTTGCAGGGTTAAAACCCCACTCGGGGCCAGCTCTTTATCATACGTCCAGTCTTTGAGAGGGACGTCTGTGTTTAGCTCGGTGAAAAAGTGCTGGCAGTTGTACGTATCATCGGCAGTAAAAATTCCGCTTTCAAGCGCCGCTGCCATAGTGATGATTTTAAACACAGAGCCCAGAGGGTACCCGGATCCACCAGCCCGGTTGTATAAATCAGCCTGTTGGATTAGCGTACCGCGGTTGAAGTTTTTCGGCTCAAACGCATTGGGATCAAAGCCTGGCGAAGAGACAGCCGCCAGCACGCGCCCGGTGTCGCGCTCCATAACCACCAGAGCGCCTTTAAACCCTGCAATCGCTTGCTGCGCCTGCCACTGCAAGCTCCCATCGATCGTCATATAGATCGACTGCGAGGGCTGTGACTCGACCTGCGCAAGCCGGGAGATTGAATTTCCCTGCGGGCCATTTACATAAAGACTGGCGCCGCGCTGTCCAAGCAGATAATTCTCGCCCCACAATTCGAGCCCGGCTCGCCCGACAATTTCATCCAGCTCGTAACCGCGCCGCAGGTAATCTTCCGCCTCCTCAGCGGGGATCGGCTGCACATAGCCGGTCACATGCGGCGCAATGCCGCCGTCCTGATAAAAACGAGCTTTGTATTCGCCCCATCTGAAGATGTCGGCAGGCAGGCTCGCAAAGACGTCATAATAGCGCATGAAATCATCACGGCGAACTTCACCAAAGGGGACATAGTCGCCGAAATAGGTGTAATCATTATTATAAAGCGCCTTAATCGATTCGGGCGTTTTGCCGGTCAGGTTTGAAAGGGCGCTCAGCATGGCGCTCTCCTGCTCAGGACTGAGGTCGCCCTTATACATTCCCATCCAGACAATATCACTGGCGACCGCAACAGCATATCCATTGCGGTCGTAGATATTGCCTCGCGTCGGCGTCTTAATATCCAAAAACAGCGTATTCCCTCCGTGCAGCTCAGGCAAAATGAGCCCATCATCCCACTGCACGCGCCAGCCATCCTTCTCCAGGCTGAGATCCATTTTGATCTCGCGGGTAAAGTCACCCAGCATCAGCGTATGGTAAACGAGCCGGCAAGCAACTTGCGCGATAGAAGGGTTCGTGCTGGCAGAAAGAATATCAAAGTCCAGCGACTCGAGCGTCATCGAAATCGCTGTGTCTTTATAGCGTTTAATGAAATCCTCCAGCGGAAGCGCATCCTGGCTGGTAGGCGTTAATAATTCATACATTGCCTGGTAATCTTCTGCCTGCCATGCTTCTAAAAAGGCACGAACAGCCTTCTCAACATCCGGAGCGGGAATCACTGTGACGCCGGGCGGCGGCATGGTGCGCGTGGCTGCCGCCCCCTGGGTCGGCGTTGCCTGTGATGCGGCCGGGGAACAGGCCGAAAGCAGAATCGCGATCAATAAAACGCTAGAAAGAACTTTGTTTTTTGAAATCCTCATCTTCTAATCGCCGCTTGTAATTCGTTGGTATACCAGACAAGGGGTTCCGGCTTCAAGGTGCTCCCGGCATTCACCGGTCAGGTCAACCGGCGGATACAGGCCAAACTGCGCCAGACCGCGCACAACCCGGCAGAGGGGCAGGCCAACGACATTTGAATAGCAGCCCACAATTCGCTCAACCGGGTGGAAGGTTGGGTTCTGGATTGCATAAGCGCCTGCCTTGTCAAAGGGATCACCGCTGGCTATATAAGCCTCAATTTCATCATCTGTATAATGCCGCATCCAAACCTGCGTTTCACAGATATCAACATAAACACTTTCATCCCGCGGGTTTGAAATGCCAATGGCCGTATAAACGCAGTGCTCTCGCCCGCGCAGGCTGCGCAGCATTTCTCGCGCCTCCTGAGCATCAGCCGGTTTCCCTAAGATCTGAGCGCCGTCCACTACCGTCGTATCGGCTGCCAGAACGATCTGTCCTATGCTGGCAAAGCTCCCGGCTGCGCGGGCTTTGCTTTCTGCCAGACGCAGCACATAATCGGACGGCAGCTCACCAGGCTGCGGGCTTTCATTAATATCGACCGGCTGAACGGCAAAAAGCCATCCGGTCAGCGAGAGAATCTGCCGCCGCCGTGGTGAATTCGAAGCCAGCAATAAATTCGGAACCATGTGGATCGATTCTAACACAATTTACTTTGTCCATTTATGGACCGTCCATTTATGGGCCGTCCATTTATGCCCCTGATTTTCACCAGCCATCTCCTGCCCAGATTTTATCCTTACGATGGGATATCTCTTAAATTATTCACCACAACAATATACAATTAATCAAGGTCCCGCCGTATGGGGTTCCCGTCCGTCAGGGGGATTCACTTCCAAAATTTGATCTCAGCAGCTTCTTAAAGCAAAGCAGCATTGGCGATTTCGGAATTAAAGGGTTTCTGATGAATACTCATGACGTATTGATGTATGGTCACCAGTGGGTGCATAAACATTTAGAAGGCCTGTCCGATGAGCAGTGGCTTACGCCGAATGTTTGCGGCGTATGGTCGGTTAAAGACATCATTGCTCATCTGGCTTCGTTTGAATATCTCCTCTCCGATGTCTTTGAAAGCTGCATCCATCCGGTTGAAACGCCCACACTCGACCTGTTTCGAAAAATGGATGGCGATGCATTTAACGCCGATCAGGTCGGCCGGCGCAAGCATTTGACCCCACAGCAAACGCTGCAGGAATACAATAACGCTTACGAACAGGTGATGAATCATCTGAAGAAAATCGGAGAAAATGATCTTCGCCAGACCGGAACGATCCCCTGGTATGGGAACGAATATTCTCTCGAAGACCTGGTCGTCTACCAGTACTATGGTCATAAACGAGAACACTGCGCGCAGATCGCCATTTTTCGCGATACGCTAAAATAACCGGCCAGCTTTACCGCCAGGTATCTGAAGGAATAACCTCAAAAGTTCCGTCCGGCCCAGGCAGTTGAGAATCGCTGACCTGATAACGCCTGCCGGTTACATCAACCGCAAGCGTCGTATGAGTCTTGCCGCCGTCGGTGGTGTAGCGAATAATGACCGGGCGGTCGTCGATCCCGCCCCAGCGAATGAGAACTCCATCTTCAAGTGGTTCAGTTGAGACGTTGAGCACTTTGTTCATCGTGATGACTTCAATGGGCCTTTCTGCCAGAACCTGCCCATCCTTCAACAGGCGAAGCCCGCTAACCGGCTGGTCGGGCAGCGGAATCAAGGCGTGAATGGCTTTCAACTGCCCGCCTTCCATCTCGATCTCGCGGGCCTGCACATCCCACAGGCCAACCCGCTCATTCTTTGAATTAAGCAGTTCTACCTGATATTCCCCTTCATTCGGGTCAAAGGACGCTCGCCCCAAGAGGACGTAAACCGGCTGAAGCTGCGCGCCGCCGTCATCGAGCTGCGCTCGAACCATCAGCCCGCGCAGTCCAGTCGCGTTTTCGGCCGCCTGATCCGTCGCCACCTGCGTTTGAAGTTGGCCTGCAGGCCTGGCTGCCCCGCCTTTCTTAACCTGGTTATCAAAGATCGTCTTGTAGGTGTAGTCTGAGATCCACTTCGGGTTGCAGTAAGACATAACATCTTTCATCTTCGAAGGGTTGTAAAGTGTGCCCGAAAAAACATCCAGCCCGTACTGGCCGATCGATCCATCCGCATAAGGGTATTTTTCATCCGCACCGGCTGCGCTGCCGCACGGTGTATGGCTCATTCCCATATTGTGACCAATCTCATGCGCGGCAATTTGGCCTGCGCTGTTCGAGGTATTCAGGCCGACTGCTGCGCGGTTATTGATCCAGCCAATTCCGGCTACTCCGCCGTAAAACCAGGTGGATGAACTGTCGCTAACCGGCACCAGCCCGTAATAGACCTGATTTGAAGGAGCATTCTCGTCGCGCTTCAGGGTGGTTACGATATTGAGCAGCTTGCTGAACTGTGCTACCGAATCCGCGCCGCTCAGATCCCCTTCAAAGAAGTAAGGTGGATGCCAGGTAACTTCTACATGGCTGACCGGGTATGTGCGGCGGATCCAATCGCTGATAGTATCTTTATCGGGCGCGGGGTAGGTATGCCCATTGGGCTGGTGCGTATATTGAATCGGAACAATCGTGATCTGCAGCGGCGGCATGGGATGAAAAGTGAATGTCTGGGTGATGGTGTTATTCCCTTCGTCCGATTCAGGGATCAGATTATCGGGGTCAACCCGGACGGTTAATTCAACCGTGCCAGACAACCAGCTCTGCGGAAGCTGAAAATTGACCGTGCTGCTGTAATCTGATCTGCTGGACAGCACCGGCAAAGCTGAGACGAGTGAAACAGGCTCGCCCGTTAAGTCAACGCCGTCGCGCCTGGCTGTCAATGACACTTTAAAATTGGAGAACCGGCTTACTTCTCCAAAAGACTCGGTGAAAACGCGCACAACCGTGCTGCGTCCGGCGACCAGGGGAACGCTGTTGTTACCGTCCTGCACAGCCTGAGTCACCTCAATGCCATTCAATACCAGGTCCGATTGAATCCGATCAGATATAACCGGCAGAAAAATGCAATTCATTCCTTCGGAGCAGATGGCGGCAGTCGCTGCTTCAACTGCCATCAAACCACCTGCGCTGCTCATCATAAAAATGGACACCAGTAAAAGTATCAGAACACCTTTAACACTTATCCCAAGCAATCTCTGACTGCATTGCTTCATGGATTTCTTCCCTTTCAAATATTTTCAGTATCATTTCGGTTATTTCAGGGTTATATAATCGGTATAGGGGAATTACCTCCTATAAAATAATCTATAAACAGGATTCCCAACCTTACAGAAAATGAACAAACCTGTCTGAACAAGCGAAATATAGTAAAATCGCCGGAGAATCACTTGCAACTATCAAATCTGTAATTGAGGAAGCGATCTCAATCAGCATACAATGCAAACCGGAGAAGAAATATCCGGAATAACGAATTCTTTTACCGGTCAATTAAGAGAGGAGGAAATCTCAATGCGAGAGCTTGAAGAACGAATTTTGCGAGATGGCAAGAATCTGGGCAACGGAATTTTAAAGGTGGACAACTTTATCAACCACCAGGTTGACGCGACGCTGATGGACGCCTGCGGAAGAGAATTCGCACGGCGTTTTGCCAATGTGGGCGCGACCCGCATTTTGACCGCTGAAATCTCGGGCATTGCGCCTGCACTGATGACCGGCTTGCATATGGGGCTGCCGGTGGTCTATGCGCGCAAGTCTAAGCCGGTGACCATGCCTGACACCGTTTACCTGACAGTTGCCCCCTCTCACACAAAAGGCCGCATGGTTGAGCTGATCGTCTCTCCCGAGTACCTTGCTCGCGGCGAACGTGTTTTGATCATTGATGATTTCCTCGCCTCAGGGGCAACCATTCAAGGCCTCGTCCGGCTGGCGCAGGCTGCCGGTTCTGAATTGGTCGGCATTGGCACATTAATTGAAAAGACCTTTGAGGGTGGGCGCGCCGCCCTTGCGCACCTCAATATTCCGATCGAATCGCTTGCCTGCATTGTATCCATGGATAACGGCAGCATTCAATTTGCCAGTTAAGCAGCGCTGCTGCCTGACCAAAACAGGAATGAAATATGACTGACACGATTGCCATTCTGGACTTTGGTTCGCAGTACACTCAACTGATCGCCCGGCGTGTCCGCGAATTAAAGGTCTATTCAGAAATTTTTCCGTGGGATGCTGCTCCTGAGAAAGTTCTGGCGGTGAAACCGAAAGGCTTTATTCTTTCAGGCAGCCCATCTTCGGTTTATGATCCAGGCGCGCCGGTCCTGCCGGCTTATGTCCTGGAAAGCAATCTGCCCATTTTGGGCATTTGCTTTGGCATGCAGCTTCTCACCCACAGCCTGGGCGGGCGCGTCGCGCCGGCTCAAGAGCGCGAATATGGCCCTGCGCAGATTGAAACATTCCACGCCAACCCGCTGATTCCAGAAGGCAGTCACCCTGTCTGGATGTCGCACGGAGACCGGATTGAAGCGCTGCCGCCGGGTTTCATTAAGCTGGCCGGCAGCTCCAGCAGCCCATTTGCCGCAATGGGAAACCTCGAAAGCCGCCGGTACGGCGTGCAGTTCCACCCCGAAGTCCACCACACGCCGGGCGGTAAGGAAATTTTGCGCCGGTTTGTCGTGGATATTTGCGGCGCGGCGCAAGATTGGACTCCGGAAGCGATCATCTCTGAGAGCGTCGAGCGGATCCGGCAGATGGTCGGCGACCAGCCTGTTCTATCAGCAGTCAGCGGCGGGGTGGATTCCAGCGTGGCGACTGCGCTGGTCCACCGCGCGGTCGGCAATCAGCTAAGCGCCGTTTTTGTGGACACCGGCCTGATGCGCCAGGGTGAGCGCGAACAGGTAGAAGCAGCCTTTCGTAAAAACATGGGGTCAAACCTGATCGTGGTCAACGCAGTCGAAGAATTCCTGGACAAACTGCAGGGCGTGACCGACCCCGAAGCCAAACGGCGCATCATTGGCGAAACCTTCATCCGGACGTTTGAAGCAGAGGCGCGGCGAATCGGCCAGCCGCGTTTCCTTGTGCAGGGCACGATTTATCCTGATGTCATCGAATCAGCCGGGCACGATGGAAGCAAAGCCCACGTCATCAAAAGCCATCACAACGTGGGCGGTCTTCCAAAAGATTTATCCTTCTCGCTGGTCGAGCCGCTGCGCGCTTTATTTAAGGATGAAGTTCGCGCCGTGGGTGAAGCGCTTGGCCTTCCTCCGGCCCTGGTCTGGCGGCAGCCCTTCCCCGGCCCCGGCCTGGCAGTGCGCTGCCTGGGAGAGATCACCTGGGAGCGGCTGGAAAAATTGCGCAAGGCCGATCACATTTTCACCAGCGAACTGGCTGCTGCCGGTCTGCTGAACCGCGGGCTGGAAGATGGGCAGGGCAAAATCGCCCAGGCTTTCGCGGTGCTGCTGCCGGTGCAATCGGTCGGCGTGATGGGCGATCAGCGCACCTATCAGGAAGCGATCGCGCTCCGGGCCGTCACCACAGACGATTTTATGACGGCTGATTGGGCGCGCCTGCCGTATGACCTGCTTGGCAAAGTGGCCAACCGCATTGTGAATGAAGTGAGCGGCGTCAATCGCGTCGTTTATGACGTCACCAGCAAACCCCCTGCAACTATTGAATGGGAATAACGTATATTGAGATGAGAACCTGATCAACAGGCGCCCGGCCGGGTAGCATCATAAAGCACCTGAGCAGCGCATAAAGTGTGGTAAGACGGCTGTTCTTTTTAAGAAGGACACCGTCGCAGGCTCCTCGCCGGGCGCCTTTGAACGCACTTTATGCGCTGCTTTTATCAATCTATCTATGATTATCGATCTGCCTGCCGCCGGTAAATAAGAGACTTTCCGGTTCGGGCCGGTAGAGATAAGGAGATAACGAAATGGTTAATTTTGGTGAGGTGCTGTCCCGAGCCTGGAACATCATCTGGAATAACAAGGTACTGTGGATCTTCGGCGTGCTTGCAGCTCTGGTTGCTTCTGGTGACAATGACTTCAATCCGCAGTTCAATTACCGCGTCGATATGCCTCCAGGCATGGAACGCACGCTGGAAAATCTTTCACCGCTGCTGGTGATTGTCTTGCTCTCCGTTATTCTGGCGGGCATCGTCATTTTGATCGTGCTCTCAACGCTTGGCCGGGCCGGGCTGATTCGCGGCGCCTGGCTTGCAGACGGCGGCGATCAATCATTCAATTTCAGCCGGTTATTCAATGAAAGCCTGCCCTACTTCTGGCGCGTGCTTCTGCTGGGGCTTCTCATGTTTGCGGTGGGCCTGTCGCTGATATTGATCCTCGTCTTCCCCGCCCTGCTGACCTTTGGAATCGCCCTCATCTGCCTTTGGCCGCTCTTCTGCCTGCTGATCCCGGCTTTTTGGGCGCTGGCCCTGTTGTTTAAGCTGGCGACCATTGCTGTGATTGGCGAAGACCTCGGCGTGATGGATGCCCTGCGCCGCGCCTGGGAAATCGCCCGCGCGCATATTTCCGAGCTGGTGGTAATGGCAATTATCCTGGCGATTGGCGCTGCGCTGGTGAATTTCCTTGCCGGGCTTCCAATGCTGGTGGTCGCTGCGCCGCTTCTCAGCTCGGTCATCTCAGGGAGCCGCGCGCTGTTCAACGGCGGTATCCTGCTTTCGGGCATACTGTTCTTGCTCTACCTGCCCATCTTCCTGGCCGTTCGCGGCATCCTCGAATCCTACGTCGACACCGTCTGGACGATCCTGTTCCGCCGCTTCAGCAGTTAGTCCAGTTTCGACATCAATCTACCAAGCAAATATCAGGGGCTGCTCAACCATTCTCTTGAGACAGCCCCTTTTTGTTTCTACAGAAAAGCTGAAATATAAACCATCTTCGGCTATACTGTTTCTATGACCGGAACCGGTTTTTGGTGGATTTTGCTCGCTTCTGGGCTGTATGGGCTGGTTCACTCATTCCTGGCTTCGAATGGATTCAAGCGCAGGGTTTGCGAGCGGCTTGGGCAGTCCATTTACCGGCGTTTCTACCGGCTGTTTTTCTCCATTATGGCCGGGGTTATGCTGCTCCCCATTCTGCTGCTGGCGGCCCTGCTGCCAGATCGAGAGATTTACACCATCCCCACGCCCTGGGTCTATCTGACTTTAGCGATTCAAGCTGCTGCCGCTGCCGGGGTGATTTTCGCCGTGATGCACACCGGAGCAATGCGCTTCCTTGGCGTCTACCAGCTTTTTGCCCGGCAGGATCCGCAGCCTGAAAAACTGGTTGTCGGCGGGCTGTATCGCCGGGTCCGGCACCCAATTTATACGTTCTCACTGGTATTTCTCTGGCTCACACCGCTGATGAGCTGGAATATCCTGGCGCTTAACCTCGCCTTTTCCGCTTATATGCTCATCGGATCTGTTTTTGAAGAGGACAAACTGGTCGAACAGTTTGGCAAAGCATACGAGGATTACCGCCGCCAGACCCCAAGGATTATCCCCAGGCTAAAACCCAAAGATAAATAGACCCGCTTCGAGCCGTTTCAGCGTATACTCAAGAAGTATCTCCTGTTTTTTCTGATCGCGAGACGTCGCCGTGCCGCTGCTGTGGGTATCCCTCTCGTTCGTTGCCGGGCTGCTGCTCGGATTTTACGTTTCCCTGCCGCTGCACCTCTGGCTCCTGCTGACCGGGATCACCCTGCTTGCCTGGACCCTGCTGCGCCGTATTCCAGACCGGCCAGGGATCCTTTCTCAAATCCGGCGGTTTGCACGTACCGATCCCCGCCTGTTTGTCCCGCCAATTCTCCTGCTGGCTGCGCTCTTTTGCGGCGCTGCGCGGGTCACCTGCATCGGCCCTGATCTAGAGAACGGGCATATCGCAGCTTATAACGACCAGGGATCGTTTCGCATATGGGCTGTGGTCGATGAACCGCCGGACCGGCGCGACCAATCGACCCTCGTGCGGCTGCGCGCCAGCCAGATTGCCCCATTGGACAAAAATGGAAGGGCCGGGCAGGCAAAACAGGCGCACGGCCTGATCCTGGCGCTTTTCCCGGCAAATGCCGAATGGGAATACGGGGACCGGCTGGAGCTTGAAGGAAACCCCGAAACGCCGCCCGAAGCAGAGGACTTCTCTTACCGCGATTATCTGGCGCGGCAGAACGTCTATACATACCTTTCCTTCCCACGCGCCCGCCTGATGAAGCACAGCGCAGGAAACCCCATCCTCGCGCTCATCTATCGTTTTCGCGATTGGGCCTATGCAGAAATCTATCATCTATTTCCTTCCCCTGAAGCGCCGCTGCTGGCGGGGATCCTGCTGGGGATTGAACACGATCTGCCCGAATCACTGACCCGCGCGTTTCAAGACACAGGAACGGCCCACATCATTGCAATATCCGGATTTAATATCGCGATTCTTTCCGGGCTGTTTTCGAGCCTGTTTGTGAGAATCTTCTCCCGCTGGTGGGCGGCAGCCTTTGCAATTGTCGCAATCGGGTTTTATACGATCATGGTCGGTGCGGGGGCGGCGGTGGTCAGGGCTGCGATCATGGGATCGCTGGCCCTGATCGCCGCTCAAATTGGCCGCAAATCGACCGTACTAAACGCATTGGGCCTTACCGCCGCCGTGATGTGCGCGGGCAGCCCTCTCCTTCCCTGGGACGCCAGCTTTCAACTCTCATTCGGAGCCACATTGGGGCTGGTTCTCTACGGCGACTCGCTGCAAAGCGGCTTTCTAAACCTGCTCAAGCGGTTTGTCCCTTCAGAAATCGCCCAGCAGGTCGCCCAACCGGTTGGAGAGTATCTGCTGCTAACCATGGCGGCGCAGTTTATGACCCTGCCCGTCGTGCTTTACCATTTTCAACGGCTTTCGATCAGTTCGCTGCTGGCTAACCCGCTTATCCTTCCGGCCCAGCCGCTGATGATGATCCTCAGCGGGCTGGCTGTGCTGGCCGGGCTGGTCTGCGATCCGCTGGCGCACCTGCTGGCCTACCTGGCATGGCCGCTCTCTGCATTTACCATCGCAATTGTTGAGATTTTGGCGCGCATACCCAGCGGCGTGCTCGAGCTGGGCGAAGTTAATCTCACCGCGGCCCTGTTTCTCAGCGCAGCAACGTTCATTCCACTTGTTGGCCGCTACTTCCCAAATCTATGGAAAAAAGCGGTGAGCCCAGGGGTGCTTTTGGTCATCGTCTGGCTGTTTGATTTGCTGATTCTCAGGGCAAATCTCGCAGCGCCAGACGGCCGCCTGCGCCTGCTCATTTTTGACCTGGAGGGCAGCCAGGTTGTGCTGCTGCGCGCGCCTGAGGGGCAAACCATTCTCATCAACAGCAGCTCGGGCTCCAGGCTGCTCAATGACGCGCTTGACCGGTGGCTCTCTCCATTGGACCGGCGGTTGGACGGCGTTCTGATTAATAACCCCATCGCCAGCGAACTGAACGGGCTGCCGGGAATGATGAATACCCACCCGGTTGGCCAGGTCTGGTGGGGCTGCATTCCGCCAGACAACCGCGCAACTGAGAAACTGTCCAGCTATCTGCTGGAGCACGGGATCGAATCCCATGTATTTGCGACGGGCGAAGGCCTGAAAATGGGCGATGTGCAGATCGAAGTCCTGGCTGCGACGCCTGACGGCAGCGCGCTGCGCATCGTCTGGGAGAACTTCCGGGGGTTAATTCCCGGCGGGGTTCCATTAGACGCTATCGACCCAAATGCAAGCGCCTCTCCGGTGCTGCTGCTCCTGACCCAACGTGATCTCGACAATCACCCGCTGGAAACGTGGACGGCGCTTTATCCTCAGGCGACCATCGCAACCCTCGACAGCACCCCCGTCATGCCCACCTATCCGAACTGGTTCAATACCTATCCGCAAGTCTGGTATAAGGTCGTTACAGACGGGCAATATTTCTGGATCGAGCGCAGCCGGTAGGGCCTCAAAAAGCAGAAAATCCATTATAGTTAGCGTATGGCTGAAGAAATACCTGCCCCTGTGAACGGCATCAACACGCTGAACGAGAAATCGCTCCATGCTGCCCTCAAAAAATGGTATGCCCTGCCCGGTGACCGGCTCGAGGTTCCCGTGGACGGCTATATTATCGACCTCGTGCGCGGCGACCTGCTGATTGAAATTCAAACAGGAAGCTTCAGCCCGCTCAAGCGAAAGCTGGCGCAGCTGGTTAAAGATCACCCTGTGCGGCTGGTTTTTCCCATCCCCCTTGAGAAATGGATTATTACACTGCCCAAAGACGGAAAAGGGCCGGCTCGACGGCGGAAGTCACCCAAACGAGGGTGTGTGGAACAGATATTTTCGCAGCTTGTGTATATCCCGGCGCTCATGAACCATGTGAATTTTTCTCTCGAGGTCCTTTTGATCCGCGAAGAAGAGACCCGCGCATTTGATGCGACAAGAGCAAAAGCGTGGCGAAGAAAGGGCTGGGTGACACAAGAGCGCCGGCTGCTCGAGGTCGTCGAGCGGCACATCTTCGAAACGCCAGATGACCTGTGCCGGCGGATCCCTGCCGGGCTGCAAGACCCGTTCACGGCGCGCGAACTGGCAAAAGCAGCCAACCAACCGGTCTGGCTGGCTCAAAAAATGGTCTACTGCCTGCGAATCATGGATCAGCTAACCCTCGAGGGCAAACGCGGGCGAGCTGCCGTCTACGCCCGCCGTGTTGAAACAGAACGCACAGGCGAATCGGATTTGTAGAACAGGTAAAATAGAGAAGAGAGAAAATCTGATAAGCGTTTTTCGCTGATTGAAACGGAGATAACATGAGCGTAATTGGAACCGCAAACCAGCAGAATTTTTTAACAGAAGATCAAATTGAATCGGTCCTCGCCAGCGGGCTGGAAAGCCTGCAATTGAACGGAAAGCGGGTCCTTGTCATCATCCCCGATCAAACCCGCACCATGCCGATGCCAATGTATTTCCGTTTGATCACCCGCCACCTGATGGGAGTCGCCAGCCGGCTGGATTTCATTGTCGCCCTGGGGACTCATCCGCCCATGGACGAGGAAGCGATGCTGCAGCTGGTCGGCATCAGCGCTGAAGAGAAGGCGGAACATTACGCGAATGTCAATTTTTACAATCACACCTGGGACAATCCGCAGTCCCTGGTGCTGCTGGGCAATATCCCCCAGGATGAAATTCTGGAACTCAGCGGCGGGCTGCTGGGCATGGATGTACCCGTTCGCCTGAACCGGCGCATCCTGGATTACGACGAACTGATCATCTGCGGGCCTGTTTTTCCGCATGAGGTGGTGGGGTTTTCAGGCGGGAATAAATATTTCTTCCCGGGCATTGCCGGCAGCGACATCATCAACTTCACACACTGGCTCGGCGCCCTGATCACCTGCTACCAGACGATCGGCAGGAAAGACACCCCCATGCGGCGCGTCATTGACCGGGCGGCAGCGATGATTCCCGTCCCGCGCCACGCGCTGTGCAGCGTCGTCACGCACGAAGGGGTCTCCGGCGTCTTTTTCGGTACGCCAGAGGAGGCTTTTTCGGCTGCCGCCGACCTGTCAGCGCAGGTTCACATCCACTGGGTCAGCAAGCCTTATCAGCAGGTACTTTCCATTCTGCCGCGCATGTATGATGAGATCTGGGTCGGCGCGAAAGGCATGTATAAGATGGAACCGGTCGTCGCGGACGGCGGCGAACTGATCATCTACGCGCCGCATATCCGCCAGTTTTCCGCCACCCATGGGAAAGTGATCCAAGAGATTGGCTATCACGTGCGCGATTACTTTGTGAAGCAGTGGGACCGCTTCAAGCATTATCCCTGGGGCGTCCTGGCGCACTCAACGCACCTGCGCGGAATCGGCACCTACGAGAACGGCATCGAATGCCCGCGCATCCAGGTCACACTGGCGACCGGTATTCCTGAAGACGAATGCCGTAAGGTCAACCTCGGTTACCGCGACCCGGCTTCGATTATTCTGCAAGAATGGGAAGGGCGAGAATCGGAAGGCGTGCTGGTAGTCCCTCGCGCCGGTGAATACCTGTACCGGATTAAGAATTCATAGAAGATTTTTTGCCCATATAAACAATAAAACAGCACAATCTTCTCATGGCTGGCAGGGGTTCTTTCAAAACGCCTGGAATCCGGTTATACTTGCCTTACCGGGCCAATCTCGGTCTATTTCATTCAGAAATTTTGAGAGAAACAAGTGCCACCGATCGCTGAATCCGCAGGGTTCAAAACCGTCGGGATTGTTATTCCCGTCTATAATGAGGAAGATGCGCTGCAGGCTTTTCACAGCCAGCTCTGCGAGACAATTGAATCCCTGCCCTATAAGTTCGTAATTTATTATGTAAATGACGGTTCGGTCGATCGCACGGGCGAACTGCTCTATCAAATCTCCTGCCAGGATCCCCGCGTCACAACCATTGAACTCAGCCGCAATTTCGGCCACCAGGCAGCGCTGACTGCCGGCATGGACGTTGTTGAAGGCGATTTCGTCATCACCATGGACGGCGATGGGCAGCACCCGCCCGCGCTCATTCCTGCAATGCTCGAGCTGGCTGAATCCGGCTACGATCTCGTTCTCACCCAGCGCAGTGAAGAAGAGAACGTCTCATTCTTCAAACGCAAGACCGCCAGCCTGTTCTATGGTCTCATCAACCGCATCGGCGACACCGAAGTGCTGCCCGGCGGGGCTGATTTCCGCCTGATGTCTCGCACCGCGCTTGATTCGCTGAAGCAGATGCGCGAATATCACCGGTTCTTGCGCGGCATGGTCTCCTGGATCGGGTTCCGGACGGTGATTCTGCCCTATACGCCCCCGGCTCGCCTGGGCGGGCAGTCGAAGTTCACGCTAAAGAAAATGTTCCGGCTTGCTACGAATGCAATCTTCTCGTTCTCGCTGGTTCCCCTTTATATTGGTATTTCAATGGGGGTGCTCATGCTGCTTCTGGCAGCGGTAGAGATCATCTATGTGCTCAGCCTGTGGTTAAACGGCGACCAGAGCACCCTGGCCCCCGGCTGGAGCTCGCTCATGTTTGTCATATTGTTTGCCAGCGGCGTTTTGATGATCCTACTGGGCTTTATCGGCGTTTACATTGGGTTTATCTTTCAGGAGGTAAAGCGCCGGCCCATTTACCTGATTCGCCAGGTAATCAGCAGCAAGCAATCTGCCGGCATCGACCTGACCTCAAAAGCTCCGCCAAAGTCGTTCTAACCGCCATGAAATCTATCTTCCAGGGCAGAAGCGCTTCCTCGTTATTCTCAAAACTGTACCCCCTCTTTTTGTTATTCCTTTGTATCGCCGCGTATGGGCCGTTTCTAACCCGGCTCGGCTTCTACTGGGACGATTTCCCCATTTCCTGGATTGCCTCAACCATGGGAGGCGAAGGGCTGGCGCGCTACTTTTCCACCAACCGCCCGGTCTGGGGACTGTTTTATCGGGTCACCACCGCGGTGTTTGGCAGCACGCCGCTGGTCTGGCATGTTTTCGCCCTGCTGATGCGCTGGGTGACCGGACTGGCGTTATGGGTGCTTTTACGCCAGATCTGGCGCGAAAAAACGCAGTTTGCAGCGTGGGCCGCGGCGCTGTTTGTCATCTATCCCGGCTTTAGCCAGCAGTCCATCGCCTTCCTGTACAGCCATTTCTTTATCGTCCTGACCATCTTCCTGCTTTCGCTGTACTTTACAGTGCTTTCGATCCGCCGCCCGCACCGGTTCTGGCCCCTTACCGTCGCAGCCCTGGTCCTTGCGCCGATCAATCTATTTTCGATGGAATACTTCTTCCTGCTCGAGCTGCTGCGCCCGGTGATCATCTGGCTGGTGCTGGCTGACTGCCTGCCCGATCGCAAGCCGGGCCTCTCAGGAACAGCGCTCGCGCGGGCTGCGCGCTTGAGCCTGCCCTACCTCGCCGTCTTTTTAGGGGCCGCTTACTGGCGCTCGGTCCTGTTTGGGTTTCACACGTATGAGCCTGCGCTGGCATCGCGGTTGGTGAGCGAACCCGTCCAGACGATTTTGGGGCTCATTCCGCTCGTCCTTCGGGATGTGTGGCTGGCCAGCGGCGGAGCGGTCATTCACGCGTTTACCCTGCCGGCTGCCGGCGAGATGACCGCCGCGCACATGCAGCGCTATTGGATGATTACTGCTGCCGGAGGGCTAATTGCTGCGCTTTACCTGATCATTTCCGGCAAAGCGGCATTTTCTTTTCGCTTGCGAACCTGGAAACTGGAGCAATCTTGGGCCTGGCAGCCGGTTGCGCTGGGCATTCTGGCCCTGTTTGTCGCCGGGGGGCCCTTCTGGCTGACCGACCTGCCCATTTCACTTAACTTTCCAAACGACCGCTTCACGCTCTCATTCATGTTCGGGGCTGTTCTGGCAATTGCCGGTCTGCTGGCACTCATCCCGCTGCCGAACTGGTCAAAAGCAGCGGCGTTGAGCGTGCTGATCGGCTTTTCGATTGGCCTTCAGTATCGGAATGCGGTCACTTATAACGTAGATTGGAGCTCGCAGCGCAGTTTATTCTGGCAAATGACCTGGCGAATGCCCGGTCTCGAGCCCGGAACCGCGCTGCTGACCAGCGAACTGCCCTTAAAGTACTACACCGATAACTCGCTCTCTGCGCCATTAAACTGGATCTATGACCCGCAGAATGACCCGCAGCGGATGAAATACATCATTTTATATCCCAGCATCCGCAAATCGGGCAGTCTGAAGAGTTTCCAGCAGAACCAACCGATCGAACATGATTATCTCGCCACGACCTTCTATGGAAACACATCGCAAATGGTCGCGTTCTATTATCAGCCGCCCGGATGCCTGCGCGTTCTCGATCCTGAAATTGAAATCCTGAACTGGATGATCCCGCAGTATTTGCGTGAATCGCTGCCGTTTACATCGCTGGATCCGATTCGAGCTGCCCCGCCGGAAAATCAACCCGAGCCGCAGCTGCCTGCGCACATTTACGGCGCTGAAATTGCGCATAACTGGTGCTATTATTACCAGAAGGCCGATCTGGCGCGGCAGTTGGGCGACTGGGAAACAGCCGCCGCGCTCGGCGACCAGGCATTCGCATTGGGAGATTACCCGAACGACCCGATCGAGCGTTTCCCATTCATAGAAGCCTACGCCCACACCGGAAACTGGGAGCGCGCAGCCAGCTTAAGCCGCGAAGCCTATGAGATCACCCACGCCATGCAGCAGCCGCTCTGCCGGTTGTGGCAGCGGATCGACCGGGAAGCGCCCCCGAGCGAGGAAAAAGAAGCTGCTTTGCCGGCCATCCAGGCAGAATTCGCGTGCAGTCCGGATTAAAATGTCATTCGATTCTCTCGCGAGAATTTTACAGAAAATTGAGCCATAATTCAGAACAGTAAATCTTCATCAGTTATGGAGGGAAATATGAAAGTGCTTGTTACAGGAGGAGCCGGATATATCGGCAGCACCATCTGCTCTGCGCTCAAGGATGCCGGCCACACCCCGATCATTCTTGATTCGCTGATCACAGGGCGAATTGAATTTACACGCAATCATATTTTTTACCGGGGGGATATCGCCGATCGAGAGATGGTCGAGCGCGTGTTCAACGAGCACCCGGACATCTACGCGACAATTCACTGCGCGGCGCTTATTGTTGTTCCAGAATCGGTAGAAAAACCCTACGAGTATTACCGCGAGAACGTGGCGAAGTCGCTTGAATTTTTCCATCTGCTGAAAGAACTGGGCCACGGGCGGGTCGTCTTTAGTTCTTCCGCATCGATCTATGATGTCGTGCCCGGGTACATGGTCACCGAATCATCTCCATTGAATCCTAACAGCCCATATGCCCGCACCAAATTCATGATGGAAATGATCTTAAAGGACTTCTGCGCCGCCTACGAGGATATGCAAGGAATCGCCCTGCGCTATTTCAACCCGATTGGCGCAGACCCCCAAATGAGGACCGGCATCCATATTAAAGAGCCCTCCCACGTTCTCGGCAAGCTGGTCGACGTGGCGCTTGGCAAACTGCCCGCTTTTGAGATCACCGGCGTGAACTGGCCGACTCGTGACGGCACGGGTATCCGCGACTATATCCATGTCTGGGATCTGGCCCAGGCGCACGTCCAGGCCGTAGAACAATTCCCAGGGATCTTCGAGCGTTCCGGCAACCCCGAATCCCGATACGTGGTCATTAATCTCGGAACGGGCCGGGGCGTCACGGTGCGCGAGCTGGTAACTGCCTTTGAGAAGGTCTACGGCAAAGAGATCAAAAAAGTAGAAACTGATCCCCGCCCGGGTGATGTCGCCGGATCGTTTGCAAATGCCGATACAGCCCGCAGGCTGATCGGCTGGGAAGCCCGCCTGCCGATCGAAAAAGGCATCGAAGATGCTTTGCGCTGGGGTGAGATCCGCGAGACGATCATTCATTTCGACTGATCCACGCAGTAGTACTGACAGCTGCCGCCGTCCGACAGCTGTCAGTACTGCAACCGCCGGCTCCCAAAATGAAAAGCCCTTCCATAAATAGCTTATTTGTTATAATTGAAAGACACAAGTAGAAAAGGAGAAGTCGCCTGCCCCATCCCTGGACGCCGAACCAGGTAGCTGACGCAGAACTTAAACATTGTCAGGCTTATATAGCAATGCTAGTTTCATCACCAGCTTGTGGCACGGTTGCAAATTGGGTTTTTGCGCTGCCTCCCATAAGGATGGATCAAATGTTTCCATTTGAAGGATCTCATCCGAAATGAATCAGGCGAGGGGCAGTAGGAAAAGAGGCGACTATTTGAAAACAGCATCACGTCTGTTATTAATCCTGTCCATATTCCTTCTTCTGCCTTTGCGGTTTGTTTCTGTCTCCGCTGAGGGCAGTGATGAATTTACCCTCGACGCGCTTGATACGAGCAGCTTCCCTGAAATCCAGTTCTTTCTGGATGCCTTTGAGGTTGATGGGAACGCGGTTCCCCTGAGCGAAGATAACGTGCGGGTAATTGAAAATGGGCAGAGAATAGAACCAGTTTCTGTTAAGTGGGTTGAGCACGGGCTGCAGACCATCATTGCGCTGAATCCCAGTCCGGCGATGGCTGTTGAAAAGGACGGCAGCTCATTCTATCAACACCTGCAGATGGCGCTGCAAGATTGGGCAGGCAGCCGCCCCTCCGAAGCGCAGGATGATTTCAGCCTTGCCACCCCAACCGGGCTGTACCTGATTCGAACACAAGATCCCGATCAGTTGGTCAATGCGCTCGCCACTTACGAGCCCGATTTTTCAAATTCACAGGTAACACTCACCAGCCTGGCAGAGGCGTTAGACCTGGCAACCGATCCGCTCGACAGCCCACAAAAAAAGCGGGCTATTCTCTACATCACGCCGCCGGTTTCTACAAATCAGGTCACCAATCTGGAAGACCTTGCCAGCCGGGCCAGGCAGATTGGCGTTCGCGTAAATGTCTGGATGGCTGCCCCCGAAAATGAGGCCAATGCAGATGCTCAGGCGGCGCTGCAGCAGCTTGCAGAAAGAACCGGCGGTAAATTCGCGCACATCCTGCCCGATGCAGCCATCCCAGATGTCGAAAGCGTCTTTGAAACGCAGCGCGGGGCATATCAGGTAACTTATTTATCGTCCATTCGCAAAGGAGGAGACCATTCTCTTCGCGCAGAAATCATCCTGGGCGACGGCAAGCAGGTTTCAAGCCCTCGTGAGTTCACCCTGGATGTTCAGCCGCCAAAGCCCTTCTTCCTCTCGCCGCCTGGGACGGTTCAGCGTTCGTGGACGGTGCCTGAGAAGAAAAACCCGCCCTCGCTGACGCCGGCTGCGGTAGACCTGGAAATTCAAGTCGAATTTCCGGATAAGCTCCCTCGCGCGCTCAAGGCGACGCGGTTGTTTGTGGACGGCGAGCTTGCTGTAGAAAACACGGCCGAACCGTTCAATACCTTTCATTGGGATATTTCCGGCCTGGATACAACCTCGCGCCATTTGCTTCAAATAGAGGTGGTCGACGAGATTGGGATGACCGGAACCAGCCTGGAAATGCCGATTGAAATAGTGGTTGAGCAGCCGGCGAAAGCCAGCCTGACGGGCAGCCTGTCAAGCAGCGGAATTATCGCGGTGGCATCGGCTTCAGCGGCCGCCGGCGCGCTTGCGCTTATTCTGGTGCTTACAGGCAGCAGGCGGTGGGCTCGCCGCAAACGCCAGCCGGGTGGAATGCGAGCGCGAGAGAAAGATCCGGTTACCCAGCCGGTCGCTGTTAAGCAAGAGCCGCCGCGTGCACAAAAGAGAACAGGCAGTTCCTTCTTAAAAAATGCTTTTGGAATAACTTCCGCCCCATGGTCTGGCAGTTCGCGGACATCGACAACCTGGCCGCGGCCTGCTGCGGTCAGCGCCCCAGCCCGCCTGGTCGCCCTGGATGAGAACGAGCAGCCCATCACAGGTGGTACAATACTTTTGTCTCGCCAGGAGATCACCTTTGGCAGCGATCCACGGCGCGCGACCCAGCTTCTTGAATCGCCAACCGTCGATGGGCTGCACGCGCGGCTTTATCGCGATCAGGATGATGTCTTCTTCCTGGCAGACCAGGGATCCGTCGCCGGCACATGGGTGAACTATGCGCCGATTTCAACCGGCGGTGCACGCCTTGAGCATGGTGATCTCATTCACATTGGCCGGGTAACCTTCCGTTTTGAACTAACCGACCCCTCACGGGTAAAGCCCTTTGAGATTCAGGTCGTTGAACTGGAAAAATAAAGATGCACCGCGTAGAGAAAACTCATTTACCCGTCGCTGCCCTGACACACCCCGGGATGAAGGGTAAGAATAACGAAGATCGCTTCGGCGTCTCCGCTTTTCGGACAGCCGGATCACCTTCGACTCCCGTTCTGCTGGCAGTCCTATCGGACGGCATCGGCGGTCACCGCGCCGGCGAAGTGGCCTCTGAGATGGCAATCAACATCATCAGCCAGCATGTGGCTGAAAGCGACGGGCGCGACCCGCTCAAAATTCTCAACGAGGCAATCCAAAAAGCCAGCCAGATGATTCACCAGCAGGCTCAGGAGCACATCGAACAGCAGGGCATGGGAGCCACCTGCGCCAGCGCGTGGATTTCTGGAGACCGGCTGTACACAGCGACCGTTGGCGACTCGCGCATTTATCTCATGCGCAATGGAGAAATTCGCCAGCTGAGCACAGACCACACCTGGGTGCAAGAAGCGCTTGAACGAGGCCTGATTGAGCCGGACGAGGTGGAAGGTCACCCGAACGCGCATGTCATTCGCCGCTATCTGGGTTCACCGGCGCCGCCTGAAGTCGATTTCCGGCTCCGCAGCAACGCAAACGAACAGGATACCCAGCAGCGCAGCAACCAGGGAATGCGGCTGCAGCCCAACGACTGCCTGCTCTTATGCAGCGACGGCCTGACCGACCTGGTCAAGGATGATGAGATTCTGGAAGCATTCAGCAGCGCATCGATCGATGTCGCCGGCCAGCGGTTAATCGACCTCGCAAATCAGCGCGGCGGGCACGACAACATCACCCTTGTCGCCATTCAGGTACCGGATACGCGCGCTGCTGCTGAATCATCTGCCGCCCCGAAAAAACGCAGCTTATCGCGCTCACTGGCGTTGAGCTGCCTGGGAGTGGTCCTGCTGGCGGCCCTGGTAGGCGGCGTGGCAGGCGGGTACTTCCTTTACTTCCAGGGGGACCGGCCCACCGCTACACCCGAAGTGACCCCGCAGGCGTCGCCTTCGCTCAACGAGCCGCTCGGCGAGCCAGGCACCGAACAACCGGGGTCGCCAACCCCGCGAATGACCATGACCCGCACCAGCACCCCATCACCTACCCGGTTTACTAACCCATCCGGACCTGGGATCTTATCGGTCACGCTGACCCCATGGCCAACTAACACCCCCAACCCCGAAGCAACTGAGCCGCTGCCTGTCGTGACGGTTAATCCTTAGCCCGGCTCTGCTTAGCGGTGCTGGCTAAAAATATTCAGGACAATATCAGCGTAGCCGTAACCCATATCCATTGGGCCGTAGGCTTTCAGCGCCTCTCGAACGTCTCCGTACCGGTGGATCAGCCCCGCTAAAAGGCTGGTCCCATACGAGATGTTAAATTCTGGATCGTAAAGCTCCTCGATCGAGGGCCGTTCGGCGAAACAGGGGCCGTTCTTACACATAAAATTTGCTGCCAGGCCATCGCGAGGCATTACCTGCATCAACCCAACGGCGCCGCTCTTTGAATACGCCCGGGCATCTCCGTTGCTCTCTTGAAGCATGACTGCCGCAATTAGGTTCGGATCCAGGTTATGCTGGCGTGCATATTTAGAGATCCATTCACACCACTGCTGAATCGAGGCGGGATAGGACGGGCTGATTGCGCATGAACTCTCTACCACCGGCGGGTTTACAGCCTCAGCAACGGCGATTTGCAGCAGCGGCGGCAGTTCCTGACCCGCGGATTCCCCACCTGCCGCGGGTTGTTCAACAGCCTCGCCCCCTTCCGGTTTAGCCATCTGTAAATTTGCCGCCGCCGCTGCAGGCTGCTGCAATCCCGCAGCAGCCACTTTACTCTCCATCAACGACATACCCGGGTTGGCAATCAAACTTGAAATAAATATCAGCAGGATGCAGCCCGCCGCAAACCCCGGGAAAATCGCCTTCTGCACATTCATCCTTCCTCCATGCTCGCCGAATAATCAATGCGCTTCTTATATGCTCAAGCCTGACGATCTAATTACGTGAATATTCTTTAGAACACGAGGCGTTATCGCCCCCATATGTAATCGTGTAAATAGAACAATCAGCGGCTTAAAAATAGCACACATGTTCTATAAAATCAAGTGCTTTTTCCATTCAATTTTAGAACTTACAGGTCTATAATTGCAGTAGCTGATGCCCCGCCTGTTTTCTACTGGCGCCGTTTTTCTTGGATGTCCGGTCAGCAATCTGACCGCAGGAGACCTGATGCGCGCGAGCAAAACGCTCCCGATTTCCTATAAAAAAGCCCGCACTCTCGATATCACCAAAGACAGCAGGCTCATGGTGGTCATGATCCTGGGCGGGTTCATTCTGCTGGCCGGTGCTGGCCTCTTGTTTTTTCGAGCAGTCTTCTGGCTTCGCCCTGCTGATTCCCTGGCTTCCATAGAGCTGTTCTCATTCCGGTCCATTGTGGATCTCGGCATATTTGTCGCCGCGCTCGTAGGCCTGACTGCTGCCTACATTGTCCTTCATGAGGCCGTTCACGGGGCTTTTTTCTGGATTTTTACAGGCGCTCGTCCGCGGTTCGCCGTCTATTGGACTCATGCTTACGCGGCAGCGCCGGAATGGTATATACCACGCATTCCTTTTCTGATTACAACCCTGGCCCCGCTGGTACTCATTAGCCTCGCGGGCCTGTTTGTTCTGCGTTACGCGCCGCAGTCATGGCTGCTGCCAACCTGGTACATTTTGACCATGAACGTGAGTGGGGCAATTGGAGATCTGCTGGTCGCGTATTTACTCCTCCGGATGCCCCCCACAGGGCTGGTCCAGGATTGCGGTGATGTAATTACGTTTTACGTGCCGGTCGAATCCAGTCAAAAAGGAGAAGAAATCACCGCAAATCCATAGAACAAATTTTCAAAGAAAGGGAAATCACCTATTCTATTTCCCGAGAATTTGCAGTACAATTGTTCTGAAAACATTTGTTTTCAAATGTCGACTAGCCGTTACCTTAAAATGAAAGGAAAGACCAAATGTTCCACACGATTATCATTGTCGGCAATTTAGGCAGAGACCCGGAAATGCGCTACACACCCTCGGGTCAGCCGGTGACCAGCTTCTCCGTTGCTTCAAGCCGTTCTTACAACAACCAGAACGGGGAGAAAGTTGACGAGACGATCTGGTTCCGCATCACCACCTGGGGCAAACAGGCTGAAACCTGCAATCAATATTTGCAGAAAGGAAGCAAGGTACTGGTCGAGGGCCGGCTCGTTCCCGACGAAAAGGGCAACCCGCGCACCTTTACCCGCCAGGATGGGACAACCGGCGCATCCTTTGAGGTCACTGCCACGACCGTGCGGTTCCTCTCCAGCAGAGGTGAAGCCGCAATGGGCGGAATGCCTGCGGGCGAGGGCATGGTCGGTGACGACGATATCCCCTTCTAGCCACAGACAATAACACAGACCTCAGAACCACTTGATTGTTTGAGACAGTTCAGGACATAAAGACCTATCAACAATACCTATGAAGAATTTACCTGCCATCGCTGAACGGATCCATCAGGCGCTTGAATCGCGCACCCAGGCAAGAGACCGGGCACTGGCGAACGCTCGCCAGGTCACCCGCCATGCTGCGCAGTCAATCCGCGCCATTCACCGGGGAGAGCATGATAACGCTTATCAACAAATTGAACTGGCTCGAAAGCTGGTCCGCACGATGCAGGAGGAATTGAGTCCCTTCCCTGAGCTTTACTACGCCGGTTACACACAGGACGCAATCAAAGAGTTCGTCGAAGCCACAATCACTTGCGCGCTCATCGAGAATCAACCGCTTCCGCCGCCCGAAGATTTGAAAGTCGAATACGCTACCTATCTGAACGGGTTGGCGGAAGCGGTTGGCGAGCTGCGCCGCCGCTGCCTCGATATCCTCAGGCAGGGCTATTCAGGTGAAGCTGAACGCCTGCTTGCCTGCATGGACGACATCTATGCAACGCTTGTGACGATGGACTATCCCGACGCAGTCACCAACGGTCTCCGCCGGCAGACGGACCTCATACGCGGGATTGTGGAACGGACGCGAGGAGATTTAACCATCAGTCTGCGCGAACAGCAGCTTGAAATATCCATGCAGAACTTGCTCGCTCGCTTAGACGAGACCACGGAAAAATATGAGGGCGATCCGGGCCTCTGAGATTGGTACTTTCTTATTCTGCCGGCGCGCCTGGTGGTTTCACAGGCAGGGTATTGCTTCCCAAAACCAGGCAGAACTTTCTGGGGGGAGCGCCTATCATCAAAAACACGGGCGCCAGGTCGTTCGCGCCGGGTTGCTTCGCGCTGCGGGCTGGCTGATACTGTCCCTGGCAATTCTCCTGCTGGCTGCTGCACTGACTCTTAAATTCCTGGTATAACATATCTAATGGATTCCCTCCTTCTGGCAGCTGCCGTCCTGCTCTTCATCGCTGCACTGGTAATCTTCAGGTCTGCCGGTAAGCAGCGCCAGTTATCGGGGCTTCCATCCGGGCGAATCATCTACAGCGACACCGACCGGTGGAAAAAGGTCGAAAAACCGCTGTATGATCCCGTTTATGGGTTAACGGGAAAGCCCGATTACCTTGTAGAAGACCGCGGCGCGATTATCCCGGTGGAGGTTAAAAGCAGCCGCGCGCCTTCTTTGCCGTACGACAGCCATGTTTTTCAGCTGGCAGCCTACTGTTTGCTGGTTGAACAGGCTTACGGCGAACGCCCTCCGTACGGAATTCTGCGCTATCGCGACCGGACCTTTTCAATTGACTACACCCCAGAATTAGAGCAGGAGCTTCATGCACTGCTGAAGGAAATCCGCGGGGAAGAGCGGCAGGACGAGGTCGACCGCTCTCATCATGAACCGGCACGCTGCGCCCGCTGCGGCTACCGGTCAATTTGTGATCAACGACTGTAGCGAGACAAAATGCCCTTGCCATCCCGGCCCGCATTACGGCAACGACCAATATCCAGAAGCACACGGCAGGCAGCTGCCGCGGCCCTTCTGTGCGTTTTGGCGCTGCTTATTCTCGCTCTGACTTCCTGCGGCGTGCAAACCCCTACCCCGACCGGCACGCAAACCGCATCTCAACCGACATCCACCCATACGGTCTCTCCAACTGCGCCTGCGGTCACTGCGACTCCGGCGCCCCCTACCGCCATTCCGAGAGCGCAGGCAGTATGGGAACAGTTCCCACCGCCCCAGCTTACACCCGTCACGCCCATTCCGCCGCCGCTCAGCGGGCTGGTTGTCCCAGAAGAGGTGCAGGTGCTGGTGCTTGCCGGGGTTGATCGTGAAGATCCCTTCGCCGGAAGGGCTGACGCAATTGCGCTTGTCATATACCACCCTCGCCTGGCTCGCGCCAGCCTGATCTCCATCCCGCCCGATTTGTTTGGTTATATTCCCGGCTATACCATGCAGCGCATGAATATCGCATACGCCGTCGGCGGACCTCGCCTGCTCATCAGCACAATTGAATATAATTTTGGGCTGCGCCCTGACAGTTATGCCATTCTTAACCTGGATGACTTTACCCGGCTGATTGATGACCTGGATGGAATCAATGCGCACATTCTGGAAAATGTGCAAAGATACTGCCCTGGGATTATCCCCGGCGTGGTTCTGCTCAACGGTGAACAGGCGCTTTGTTACATGCGGCTGCGCCTTGAAAATGATGAAATGTCGCGCAACCGCCGCCAGCAAGAGATCTTGCGAACGGTCTTCTTACGGCTGGTTGAGGGGGGCAACCTGGTGCGCATCCCTGAGCTGTATGAGGCGCACCGCCATGCCATCGACTCGAACCTGACGCGCGAGCAGCTTCTTGAAGCCGTTCCGCTTGCCCTGCGCCTGGGCGACCCAACCCGCATTGGCTACTTCCAGTTGGGTGAAAATGAACTCACGCTCTGGCAAATCTCTCAGCACCCGCAGACGACAGTCTTCTTGCCAAATCGCCCTGAACTCATGGCCTTTATGCAGCGCGCCGTTGATTTCGTCACCACGCCCAGCCCGCTGCACGAGGTTGTCGTTACGCTGGAATACGAGCTTACCGTTTCACCGACGCCAACCAATACATACACCGTTACCCCCACGCCGACCAGCACGCCGACGCCGCTGCCAACGCTCACCTTTACGCCATCACGAACCCCAACCCGGACGGTCACCAGCACGCGCACACCGACCCGGACTCCGGTCCCAACCCACACGCCCACGGTCACCAGCACATGGACCCCGGTGGCAAGTGAACCCTGAGAGATTATTTGTTTGAGGTATAACTCCCGGTTGATCGCTGGCAGATCTATAATGCATGTTTAATGGATTTTATGTTAGACTATGCATTAATTGTGATCGATTCGATCCTGTTCTGCTGTTAACCTCTTAACGATCTGCGACGGGGAGTTAAATGAGGCAGTTCAAAGCATCCCTGCTGGCGCTGGTTCTCGGGCTGCTCTTATTAGGGTGGCTGATTCAACCTGCCGGCAGCGGAGAGCCGGTCCTTGCTCAGAGCGGAACCGGTATTGAAGCCACGCCAGAGGACAAATCTCCCCGCACGACCCGCATCACCGTCCCTTATACAAGCTATGACTGGTGGTTAATCCGGTATTCGAATAACCAGATTGTCTGCGGATTCCCGGTCGAACATGAAGGGCTGCCCACAGCCGATGAAATCCGCACATGGTGTGACGGGACGGTTTATGATGAGTGGATCAAAACAGAGCCCTGTGACCTCGCACGGGTTGACTCTGTGAATCAGTGCCCCGGTTTTTATTTGCAGCAGGTGGGTTCGCGCCAGGGCGAGCGCGAGATTGAAATAGAACTCTCCCTACCCACCGTGTGGATCTCGATCGCGAACTGCAATCCTGGCCCCGAAAACCGGTGTACCACGCTGCCCAACCTGCTGCTCACCGGCGAAGAGCCCTTACCCAACGAGAGCATTATCTCTATTCAGGGTTTTCTGGACGGAGAGCCGTTCAACTGCATGGGCAGCACCTGCAGCATCCCCTTGAAACCCTCTGGGTTGGAAGGCGCAGTCGTTGAATTTTGGGCCGACTCCAGCTTTGGCGACTCAACTGAACATTACACAGCCAGGGTGAGGCTTGTGCCGTGGGGAGATTTCATGAACCCCGAAAGCACATCCACCGACCCGCAGCAGTGGTACGTGGATGTCCTCAGCAGCCAATGGCGCGAAGGTGGGCTGGCAAGCTGCTCTGATACCTGGGATGTCTTCCCAGACATCGGCGGGCCGCCAGAATGGTTGTTATCACCAGAAGACCCCGCTGCGCTGGAAACGGATGTTTCCTATTACTATCTTTCTGGCGCACTGATTACCTATGGGATTGTCGACGCGAGCAGCTGCCTGGACGGCGGCTTGCAAGCGCCGAATATCGCCAGCGTCTGCGGCGTAGAGGCTGCCCGCCCGTACCTGGCTGAATGGCAAAACCGCTTTGACGAGGAAATTATTCAGGCTTCACGGGAAACAGGTATTCCATCTTTACTGATGAAAAATGTATTTAGCCGTGAAAGCCAGTTGTGGCCCGGTATTTTCCGGACGTATAAAGAGGCCGGCTTGGGCCAGCTGACCGAAAACGGCGCAGATACGGTCCTGCTCTGGAACCCCGACTTCTTCCGCCAGTTCTGCCCGCTGGTGCTGGATCAAAAATACTGTGAGCTGGGCTTCGGGAATATGGGTGAATTTGAACAGAACCTGCTCCGTGGGGCGCTCGTCCGTAAGGTTGACGCATCCTGCCCGGACTGCCCCGCCGGGCTGGACCTTTCTCAGGCGAACTTCAGCGTGAGGGTCTTTGCTGAGGGGCTGCAGGCCAACTGCGAGCAGACCGGTCGAATTATCTCAAACGTTACCCGGCTCGAGCCAGGGCAGGTCAGCACCTATGAAGACCTGTGGCGTTTTACGCTGGTCAACTACCATGCCGGCCCTGGCTGCCTCTCCAAGGCCGTACAGCGAGCCTGGGACGCAAACCTGCCCCTGGATTGGAATTCCATCATCTCCTATCTTGACCCGGTCTGCCAGAGCGCCATCGGTTATGTTGAGGATATCAGCAGGATGCTGAGCGTGATGCCGACGCCAACCCCCTGGCTGCCGGTGAATGAAAACATTGCAACCCCCGTGATCCCTCGCGTGGTTTCAACAATGACTTCCACCCCAACCGGCATTGCCACGCTGACCCCAACCCGCACAACGACGCCTGCCACGCCGACGCCAACGCCAACGGGCAGCATAACGCCGGAAGCAAGCCCAACGCCAACCACGACGCCCACGGCAGGCGGCCCGGGATACTATCCTTAAACCATAACGGGGCCGTCCAACTGATCTTTTGGACAACCCCGCACGCAAAAGTCACAGGATTAGCTGCGCCTGAACACCCGGCGGGGGAACCCCGGCCCGCTCAACCGCACGGCTGCCGGCTCTTTGGGCCATACCCCAGGAACGGCAACGCCGCAGTCCGGGCAGGTTCCCTCTCCGGTAATCCGGTACTCCTGTACAACATAGCCCCGGCGGTGAATCAGCCGTGAAGCGCAGTTTGGACAGAAAGTGTCCTCGTACTCACTCACATTACCGGGCAGGTTCCCGGCATAGACAAAGTGAAGCCCGGCTTCCTGCCCAATTTCTGCCGCTTTGATCAGCGTGCTGGCAGGTGTATGTCCGGCATCCATCTTGTAATCCGGGTGGAATGCTGTCACATGCCAGGGGATATCTACAGAAACAGAAGCAATGTAACGAGCAGCATCCCACAATTCTTCTGGGCTGTCATTAAAACCAGGGACGACCAGGGTGACAACCTCGACCCACAATCCCAGGTCATGAGCCGACCGGATGGTATCCAGTACGTGGTTAAGCACGCCCCCCAGCTTGCGGTACTGGCGGTCTTGCATGGTCTTCAGATCAACTTTATATGCTGAGAGATAAGGGCGCAGATAAGTGAGAACCTCGGGCGTGGCATTTCCGTTCGAAACATAAGCGCAGCGCAGCCCGGCTGCCTGAGCTTTTTTAAAGATATCCACCGCCCATTCGGAGGTAATCAGCGGCTCGTTATACGAAGAAACGACCACCGACGCGCCCGACCGCAGCGCATACCCAACCAGATCGTCTGGCGAAACCTCCCGGAGGAAATTCGCCCCCATATCTGCTAAAGGGTCGCGAAGGGTTTGAGAGGTGACCCAGTTCTGGCAGTAGCTGCAGTGGAAATCACAGCCCAGCATGCCAAATGTCAGGGCGTCACTGCCAGGTAACACGTGAGAGAAAGGCTTCTTTTCGATCGGGTCAACTTGCAGCGCGGCAACATATCCCCACGGAACGCGCAGTTCACCATCCTGGTTATAACGAACCTGGCAGATGCCCCGGCGGCCCTTTTTAATCAGGCAGCGGTGCGCGCAGGCATAACAACGTACTGCCCCGTCTTCTAACTTCTCATATAACTCACCGGTTTGGGTTAACCGGTCTAGCCTTTCAGCTACTGAGGTCATATTTTCATTTTACATCGAGTCTGAAGCAGAATCCAGACCTGCAAAATTTCATTCATTTGTTCCCGCAAACACCTGTTGTGACTCGTCCATGCGTGGAGCAATATCAGAAATGGATGTATTTTTAACGGAATTTTTAAGGACAATTCCAGTCGATTCGCCATATAATTGAATAGAAGAAGCTTGGCTTTTCGATAGGGGGAATAATGAGCATCAGAGCACTCACCATTTGACCAGGGGAAATCCCCCCAAAAGTACAGCTATCAAATTAGTAAATTAGCGGATCTTTTTGGGTTTTAAAACGTTATATAGTATAGAGCATCCGGCTAACCGCCAGGTGGCGCCTGCAGTCATTTCGTAGTTATTCACAGTTTGGCTCGCAGTAACCATCACAGCCGGTTCTCTTTACAGGAGGAGGGTAATATGTGGATTGTATACCTGGTAGTCGGATTGGTTGGAATCGTATTTGGTGCACTGAGCCTGATAAGTCTGGAGCCGAAGGCCTGAATGCAGACCAATCATTCTGGAGAAGAGAAGTGTATTGAAGAGCTCTCACAGTCCGGCGCAAGCCAGACTGGAAAGTGCAATATGAGCTCCTGTTTGCCGCCCACCGTGGTAGAAGAACCCCGGAGGAGTAACTCCTAACCGTCTTCCACCAGGGAGGGCTTCGCCACCCCTTCCAGGTGGATATAACAAAATGGACTTGCGCCTCGCCGAAGCGCAAGTCCATTTTTATTTTAATGCGTCATCCGCGCAGTTATTTTTCTTTTTGGATAATCTCGAGATTTGCCAGAGAAGCGACCAGCCGCTTAAACCCAACGCTCTCAAACATCACATCCACCGTTTCGTCGCCATCCTGAATGCGGCTGTCGATCACCATGCCCTCACCCCAGGTTTGGTGCATAACGCGCATGGATGGGCGGTAACGCTGTTGAATAATTGGCGCTGAAGCGGCTGGCGGCGGCGTGCGGTAGGTGCGCAGCGCATGCGTTTCACCCCATTCCGCCTTGCGGTCCCAACGCGCTGAGAACCCGCCGGACCGGCGTCTCGACCGCACATTTGCCTGCACCAGCTCATCCGGGATATCCTCGAGGAAACGTGAAGGGATGCTCTCCTGATAAGTTCCGTAAAGGCTGCGCTGTTCAGCACGGACCAGATAAAGGCGCTTTTTCGCGCGTGTCAGGCCGACGTAGAAAAGCCGGCGCTCTTCTTCCATTTCCTCGGGGTCGTCGAGAGCGCGGTTGTGCGGCATCAGGCCGTCATCTAAACCCACGATAAAGACAACAGGAAACTCCAGGCCCTTTGCAGCATGCATGGTCAGCAGCGTCGGCGCTTCAGCCTCTTCGGGAACGGTATCTTGATCGGACACCAGCGCGAGATTCTCCAGGAAACTGGACAGGCCGCGGTCCTCAAACTCGAAGGCCAGCCGCCGCAGCTCTTGAACGTTCTCCCAACGCCCCATCCCCTCTTCTGTTCCGTCATTGATATATTCGTAATAAAGGGTATCTTCCAAAATCCGGTCAAACAATTCTGGCAGCGGCATGATATCCGCCTGATCGTGCCAGTCTGCCAGCAGAGAACCGAATTCAGCCAGCAGATTCGCTCCTCGCGAGAAGGCGCCCCAGTAGGCAGAATCTTTTCCCTTGTATCCAAGATCCATCAGGACCTCACCGGCGCTGATATTCGCTTCTTGCGCCGCCTGCTGCAGATACAGGATCGTCCTGTCGCCGATCCCGCGGGGGGGAACATTGATCACGCGGTTCAGGCTGACTTCATCAGCCGGGTTCATGATCAGCCGCAAATAGGCGATCATATCCTTAACTTCGCGCCGCCCATAGAAGCGCTGTGCTCCGACAAGCCGGTAGGGCATTCCGGCGTGCAGAAATGCCTCTTCAACCAACCGCGACTGAGCATTGGTGCGGTACATCACCGCAAAATCGCCGCCCTGAAACCGGCCTGAATCGATCAGTTGTTGAATGGTCTCGACCACATACAGCGCTTCAGCGTGATCATCCACCGCCTCATAAACGGTGATCTTATCGCCCTTGCCTAACTCGGGAATTGAGCGCAGCCGCTTAGGAGTCCGGTGCGTATTGCGGCCAATCACAGATACGGCTGCGTCTAACACGGTTTGAGTCGAGCGGTAATTTTGCTCTAAAAGGATTTTCTGCGCTTTGGGATAATCCTCTTCAAAGCGCATCACATTTCGATAGTCTGCGCCTCGCCAGCGGTAGATGGACTGGTCTTCATCACCGACCACAAAAATATTCTGGTGATAGGAAGACAGATGCCGTAAAAGCTCGTATTGAACCATGTTGGTATCCTGAAACTCGTCCACGAGAACATATTCAAAACGGCGAGCATATGCTTCGCGGAGTTCAGGATTTTCTTCCAGCAGCCGAAAAGCCCACAGCAGAAGGTCATCAAAATCCACGCCGTTGTTCGCAAGCAGAAGCTGCTGGTACCGGTTATAGATACGAGCAATTACTTCATCCCGATAACTCCGGGTCTGGTAGTCACCCGGAAGGATCAGGTTGTTTTTCGCCGTCGAGATTGCCCCGTGAACGGCGTTCGGGCGGTAGTTTTTCTCATCTAGATTGAGATCTTTAATCGCGCGCTTTACCAGCGCGACCTGATCATCGGTGTCAAAAATAACGAAATTCGAGTCGAAGGGCAGGTGATCTGCCTCCCGGCGAAGGAGACGCGCGCAAATCGCATGAAAGGTCCCCAGCCACATTCCTTTCAACTTCTGATCCAGCAGCTTCTCAACCCGCGATTCCATTTCACGAGCTGCTTTATTTGTGAATGTCACTGCCAGGATATGAAACGGGCGAACGCCCAGATTTTCGACCACATAGGCAATGCGGTGGGTCAAAACGCGTGTTTTACCGGACCCTGGGCCTGCAAGAACCAGGATAGGGCCTGTTCCGGCGGTTACAGCCTGCTGTTGTTGAGGGTTAAGGTCACTTAGAATGTTCACGCGAATGATTTTACCATAGCCGGGCAGTGCTCACGCGAAAAGGCTTCCGGCAGCCGGGCAAGCGCTTTGCAGCCGCGCAAATGCCTTGCTGCTGTCCAAAATTATACACTTCCGATTAACAATTATTTACAATTTTAGAACTATTGACAGACTGTTATAAGAGCGTTATACTGAAATGTGAAAAATAGAACAGGCCTTCGGGGCAGGGTGAAATTCCCGATCGGTGGTGATAACCCACGAGTATCAGAGGCTGAAAAGCCGATGTGCATGATCCGGTGAAACTCCGGAGTCGACGGTATAGTCCGGATAGAAGAAGGTCTAGCCAGGTCGCAACTTCTCTTGTGCTGTATTCAACTGCCCCGAAAACGTACACGTTTTCGGGGTTTTGTTTTACTGCATGTTTGCATGCCTGGTTTTCCGCCCCGAGAGCCTGTTGTTCTGGGGCTTTTTGCTGCCCGAGCAAATGCTTCAATTTTAGTAATAATTGTGGGCTTTTGCCCATAGAAAGAAGGCAGTTATGGAGGTAGGCTTAGAACGAAGCGTAAAACCAATGGTGCGCCAGCTGGCGAACCCGCGGAACCGCTGGTTAGTGCCGGTTTCCATTCTGATTGCACTGGCAGCCTGGGAAGGGATCGTCAAATGGGGCGGCTTCCCCGCCTTTATACTCCCCTCGCCGGCACGGGTATGGCAGCGTTTTTTGATCGCATTGGGTGATGGAAGCCTGCTGCGCAATATGGGAGTGACCCTGCTCGAGGTCGTTCTGGGGTTATTGGCCGGAGTCCTGCTCGCCACATTTTTCGGCTATCTGCTGGCGAAATCACGCCTGCTGGAACGGCTGCTGTCGCCGTACTTGGTATCCATCCAGGCGATTCCGACGGTCGCGATTGCCCCGCTGCTGGTGATCTGGTTTGGGCCGGGTATTTCCTCGAAAATTTTAATCTGCATGTTGACGGTATTCTTCCCGGTATTGGTGAATACCGTGGTTGGCGTGCGAGCTGTTCCGGAGAACCTGCGCGACCTGATGCGCTCGATGCACGCGACGCCGCTTCAGACGCTGATTTATCTCGAAATTCCTGCCGCGCTGCCTATTTTCTTAGGCGGCCTGCGAATCGGCGCGACGCTTTCGGTAATCGGGGCAGTGGTGGGCGAGTTCATCGGCGCTGACCGCGGTTTAGGTTTCCTGGTTAATGTGGGCCGCGGCCAGTATGATACAGCGCTGGTCTTTGTGGCTGTTTTCTCTCTGGCTGCAATGGCGCTCGGGCTGTATGGACTGGTACTGCTGCTCGAAAAGCGCTTGCTTGCCTGGCAAAAGCGTGGAAAGTCATAATTTTTCTCGTTTCATGCTTTCAAATGCATCCTCAATCAACTTTCAACACAACCCATAAAGGAATTATTTGACATGCGCCATTTCGTTAACATCTTACTGGTTATCCTGTTTCTCTCTGCCTGTGTCCCGCAAACCGCCTCGCCGGCTGCTAACAGCCAGCCGTCCGCTGGAACACAGCAAACCGACATTCGCCTGCCGGTCGGGTACATCCCAAACGTACAGTTTACCCCGCTGTATGTCGCCATTGAAAAAGGCTATTTCAGTGACGAAGGGCTGAACGTCACCCTGGATTACAGCATGGAAACCGACAACGTTGCCCTGGTCGGCGCCGGGACGCTCCCGTTTGCCATTGTCTCAGGCGAGCAGGTCCTGCTTGGCAGAGCACAAGGCCTGCCGATCACCTATGTACTCGCCTGGTATCAGGAATACCCGGTCGGCGTGGTTGCAAAAGCGGAAGAAAACATCCGCGTTCCGGCTGACCTCAAAGGGAAAAAAGTGGGCATCCCCGTACTGTACGGCGCGAGCTACATTGGTTTTCGGGCGCTGATCGACTACGCGGGGCTAAAAGAGGGAGACTTAACCCTGTCAACGATTGGTTATAACCAAGTTGAAGCGCTGGTATCAGGCCAGCAGCAGGCGGGGGTGATTTACGTCACCAATGAACCGGTCCAACTGGAAGCCGAGGGATACGATATTGACGTCATTCGCGTCGCCGATTATGTCCACCTGGTTTCTAACGGGCTGATCACCAACGAACAGACTGCCCGAGAAAACCCTGAGCTGGTCAAAGCAATGGTCCGGGCTGTTCTGAAGGGTATCGAAGATACGATGAACGACCCGGACGAAGCCTACGAGATCAGCAAGAAGTATGTAGAAGCGCTTGCTGAAGCGGACGAGTCCGTGCAGGCTGTACAAAAAGAAGTATTGATGACTTCGATCGAGCTGTACAAGTCTGACCATATCGGCTATTCTGATCCACAGGCCTGGGAGAATATGCAGCAGGTGATGCTGAATATGGGCCTGCTGAGCGAACCGGTCGCGCTGGAGCAGGCGTTTTCAAACGACTTCTTGCCTGAAGAGTATTTGCCGTGAGCGCGAGTAAAGAATCACCATTGGCAGGCCAGACCGGCCCTGATGGGCAAATGCAGCAAGAATCCGTACTGCGGGTCCGGAATTTAGGCGTCACCTACCCCGGTGAAAACGGCGGCCTGCTGGCGCTGCAAGGAGTCAGCTTCAACCTGGCCCCGCGAGAATTTGTCTGCGTGCTTGGACCTTCAGGGAGCGGGAAAAGCACCCTGCTGCGCGTGCTCGCCGGGCTGCTACAGCCGACCACCGGCGAGGTAACCTTCCTGGGTACGCACCGCCCGCGAATTTCTGTCGTATTTCAGGACGCAAACCTGATGCCCTGGCGCAGGGTCATCCAAAATATTGCCCTGCCGCTGACGATGCAAGGCGTGCCTGACTCAGAAGCAGAAGCCCGCGCTCGTTTTTGGATCGATGCCGTGGGGCTGCGCGGGTTTGAACAAAACTGGCCCGGCGATTTATCAGGCGGGATGGCTCAGCGCGTGGCGATTGCTCGCGCGCTGATCCAGGACCCCGACCTGCTGCTGCTGGATGAGCCGTTTGGCGCGCTAGACGCCCTGACTCGCGAAAAACTGGGCGCAGAGCTGCTCAATCTGTGGCAGACCCAGCGAAAAACCGTTTTGATGGTGACGCACTCCATCAGCGAAGCGCTGCTGCTCTCAGACCGCGTGCTGGTGCTCACGCCTCGACCGGGACGGATTGGGCTTGACCTGCCGGTGGATCTTCCACGCCCGCGCCAGGAAGATATGCGCTATACCCCGGAATTTGGCGAACTGGCCCGAACTTTAAAGGCAGCGATTCGATAACCGGGCGCGTTAATCTCCCCTTATAAGCGAATGATGTACTGGCAGTATTCGCAGCGAATGCTGTCCATGCCGCGCAGCACCGTCTGGGTCACCGGGGCACCGCAGTTCGGGCAATTGCTCGGCGCAGAGCGCACTTTTTCTTCTGCTTTTTTGTCGATTGCAACCACGCGCTCGTCATCAAAATCACCGCTGCGCGCCTGCCCAATCAGGCCCTGCCACCAGTTGCAATCCTGCCCATCTAAATGCAGCCAGACTGCGCGAACAGATGCTTCTCGCTTGAAGGTGACCGCCAGGTGATCCTGATGCCCAAATAAGCCTTTTTTGCTGGGGACAGCTTCATCGACCATGCCGACCGGCTCAGCCAGCAGCTGTTTCTGGATCTTCTCTTTTTCGGTGGCGATGAACAAGAATTTCTTCGTCGCCACTTCTTGCTTCTGCTCAAAGATAATCCGCTGGTCGGTCAGGTAGAGGATGCCTTCAGGATCATCCTTGCCCATTTTCTCGTCGAACGAGCAGCGAGCTTTCACCGCCATCACCAACCCCTCGGTTGGCAGCAGCTGGAAGCAGGCCTCTGCGCTCTGCTGCAGCGCCCACTTGATTTGCTCCAGTTCTCGAGTAAATACATCAACCTGCTTAGAAAAGCTGTCATACATCCCGCGAATGCTGGATTCGACCCTCCGAACCTTGCTCTCAAAAAATTCCAGGTCTTTCTCCAGACGGTCGACTGAACTCTTAATCGCTGCAGGGGTTCCGGAACGGTGGCGTATCTGCGAGAAACGCGACTCCAGCGGGCTAAGCTCTGCTTCCAGATTCGGACACTGGCGGCTGATTTCTTGCGTCACATTCTGGCGAATCTCGCGCCATTGGCTGCTCAGGCCAGCTGCCCTGGCTTCAAATCCCTTACCAAACACATAACCTTTTACACGAAGGTTCTTTATACGGGGAGAAAGCTCATTGACTTTTGCGTTTAAATCTTCAACGCCATCTCGCAGATCTGAAAGGCGAACGCTTGACTGTAAGTTTGACAACTTATGCTGCATCGAAGAAATGCGGCTGGCCATTTCTTGCTCGGGTGTCTGGTCGGTCATGTTGGCATCCTTTAAACTGTATAAATGTTTTCGCTTTTAGGGAGTCTGTTGAAATTATACCCTTCAGACGGAACGCCCTTCAAAACGATAGCGTTTAAATTCTGTAAATTGCAGCCCGCATTTTACAGAAAATAATGCGCGGTCTTCAAAGTAATTAAGGGCTGAGATGAGGCCAGTCCAGCATAAGGACCTCGGTCAGCAGCCGGGCATTGAAATTTGAATCTAATCGAGTGATCCCTTTTTCGGTATCTGCGACTCGCATCCTGGCATCCGCAATAGAGACCCGCTTCGCGAGGCTGCTGATCTCAGCCTCCATATCCAGGTTCACCAGCGGCAGCGAATCGCCGGAATCGCTGCAAGCAGTTCGAAGCATCAGGTCGCGCCAGAAAGAAAGCCAGACCTGAAAGATTTCTCTCAGCGATTCTCGATCGCGAGCAATGGATTCGGCATAAGCAAATCGTTCCCGGCGGCTCTCACTGAGCAGTCGGATCAGATCTTCAATCACAACCCGCCGCTGTTCAACCTGCTCAGGCGCATCCTTCAGACGAAGGGCAGTACCCAGCCGCCCGCCTGAGAGATGCGCCAGGAGACGAGCGTCTTGCGCGGATAAACCATGCTCTTCGAGTTGACGGGCCAGGCTTTGCAGCGGCATCGGACGCAGGCGGAGCACTTCGCAGCGAGAGACAATCGTGGGCAGCAGCTCTTCCGCCGAATCAGCCGTCAGCAGCAGGATTGCGCGCTGCGGCGCTTCCTCCAGCGTTTTTAGCAGGGCATTCTGAGCGTTCGGGTTTGCCTCTTGAAAGCGCAGCAGAAGGGCCACCCGATAGCGCGCTTCATAAGGAGAGAGCGCCAGGGAATGCTGCAGGTCGCGGATTTGCTCGACTTTCAGCACTCCGCCGGCCTTTTCCGCCTGGACGACCGAAAGATCGCTGTGCTGCAGCACGCTCATCTGGCGGCACACGCGGCATTCTCCACAAAATTCTCCAGGAGCCGGCGGCGCGAGACAGTTCAGCGCCATAGCAAAGTTCAACGCGAGGGTGCGCCGCCCCACTCCCGGCGGACCGGTAAACAGGTAGGCGTGACGCACCTCATCACGAATAATGTGCCGGCGAAGCAGGCGGGCAGCCCAATCGTGCCCGATAACATTCCATTTCATTGCATCCTGATCCGTTCTGTTCTCTATTTTAAACCTCTATAGACTGATTTGTCTTTGTTCCAGGCTCACGCTGCCCGCCAGCGCAGCAGCCAGATGCAAGCACGAAAGGCCTAACAGCGTGGCTGAATCCTGGTGATTCTTAATGGTAAAAACGACCATCCTGCGAATTTTTTCTGCGCGCAGTTGTTTTGCGACCTGATTTGCGCGTTCGACCAGCTCTTCTGGAGATAAATCCGCGGCATCCAGGAAGGAAAGATCGAACGTCCGCACCAGGCCTGCCTGCGGTGAAAACAAATGGAAGTCTACCCCATCGCGGCGTGCGGAACGCATGACATCCCGAACGTAAGCGGGGATGTCGCCTTCGGGCGTCGGCGGCTTAATTCCGGCGATTGCCACATAGCAGGAAAATCCCTCCGGTGATTCTATCATCTCATCCCAAATCCAGCGGCGGAACCAGCGGTCGTTCTCCATCATAATCTGGCGGCAGGTGCGCGGCTTTGTCGGCCCGTGCGACATGCCCGGAAAGGTCACCAGGCGAACCTCAACACCGATATCGCGCAGCCCCTGATACAACTCATAAGCGTTAGGCAGCGGAACGCGCTTATCGGCCTCGCCGTGCTGGATTAGAGTCGGGGTCTGGGCTCGCTGTAGATAAGTAATGGGGGAGGTGACGCGATAAATTTCAACATCTTCGCAGGGATTCGAGCCCAGGTACTGGCGGGTGAAGGGATGGATATCTGTGTTTGCATAGTAAGTTAACCAATTCGAAATACCCGCCCCAACAGAAGCAGCCCGAAAACGCTCGCTGGAATATGTAGCGCAAAAAGCAGAAATATACCCGCCCTGGCTCCATCCCATGATTCCAACACGTTCCGGATCTACCCAACCGCGTTCAATCAACGCATCTATACCAGACACAATATCCGCGCAGTCACCCAGCCCAAGATTACGGACGTTGAGCGAACGGAAAGCCTCCCCATACCCCGCGCTTCCCCGATAATTGGGCTGGAGAATCAGCGCGCCCTTTGCCACCCACTGTTGAATCGGATACATGCGCCGGTCGTAGCTGGAATACAACAGCGCCTGGAAAGAAGCCCAGCTTGGCCCGCCGTGGACTACCACCAGCAGCGGATATTTCCTTTGGGGATCAAAGTCAGCGGGTTTGGTAAGAATGCCCTCGATCTCTACACCGTCGCTGCTTTTCCATTGAATCACCTCGGCCTGGCCCAACTGCCAGTTTTTAATTGCATCGTTAAAGTGAGTGAGGGTTTTCACCTGCCCTGATGCAAGGTTTACCACGCTCACCTCACCGTAATGCCGGGCATCATAGGCCACCACCGCCGCCTGAGAATATTCGCGGTCGAAGGATGCAGATGCGCTGACCCATCCGGTGCCGCCCGCGGGAGTCAGGAGCCTGACCCGCCCAGTGTCAGGGTCGACCCGGAATAGATGAATTTCTGTCCGCTGGAGTGCTGTGCAGTACAGGCCGTCCAGTCCCCAGTCCAGCAGCTGCATATCCTCATCAAAATCCATCGGGACCTTATGCTGCGGCGGGGCAGGCGCAAAGAAAGCAGCCGGTTCCAGGACGTTGCCAACGCGGATTGTATCTTCTTTGAGCAAAGCGGTGATCACCTCATGCTCGGCTGCCATGCCCTCAAAAGACAACACATGCAGGGAATTATTTGCAAAATAGCTTGGCTCGCCAAAGCGCGAGAAAGCCAGCCGCACCCCATCTGGCGACCAGCGCGGGCTGCTGCTGCCCTCATCCGCAAGAAGTGTAATTCCCAGCGAGTCGATATCCAGCAGAAAAATTCTGCTGCGGTCATAATCACATTCATCCGGAGAAGGCCAGGCCTCAAAGGCAATCCAGCCGTGTGTTGGGTTCCAATCAAAATCGACCACGTGGAAATCCTGTCCCGCAGTCAGTTTCAACTCCTGCCGGTTTTCCAGGCGCAGCAGCCAAAGATTCGAGCGAATCAGGTGTTCATCCTCGACCTGGTAATCGCCGTACGCTTCCTGGCGGTGTTTCTGCGCTTCACTCTGTTGATCGGCGGCTGTGAAAGCGATCGAGCGGCCGTCGGGCGACCATTTAAAGCTTTCAATGTCCGTCTCGTGCTCGCTTAGCCGTTCCGCCTCCCCTCCCTTTGGAGAGATGCGGTAGATCTGGGTGTGCGCGTCATCATTGCGGCGTGATAGAAACGCCAGCCATTGGCCATCCGGCGACCACCGTGGTGAGAAGCTGGATGATCTCGCAAAAGTCAACTGGCGAGGTTCGCCACCGCTCACCGGTACGACCCAAATCTGTTTGACGAATTCATTTTGTTTCCAATTCGCCTGGGTAACGGTATAAGCCACCATCTCCCCATCCGGTGAAATCACTGCATTTCCCGGAACAGGCAGCTCTATCATGTCATCGATCGAAGGTATCTTCAGTTCATTATTCATGGTTGGAAACCAAATGAAAATGCAGAATAGGGACGTCCTGGTATGCGCCGCCGTTAACCAGGAAGCGGTAACCTTTGCTTTCCAGATCAAACTCTTGCACCAGGCTCTGGACGGCAGCAAATAGATCGCGCTGGAAATCCTGATCATCAAGGGGCACAGCCAGGAGCGATGGATATGCTCGCTTGGGCACCAGCAGAATATGTACCGGGTAGCTTGGGCTTGGATGATGAAAAGCCACCAGTGTATCTGTCTCGCGCAGGCGCTTGACCGGAATTGCAAAGCTCATATGGGCAAATACCTCACGGATGATTCTCTGCATCGGGCGAGTGCGAGCAAGGGCGTACAGGCATACGCCGATACGGCGAACGAGGCTATGCTGTGCAGCCATGCGATCTGGCCCTGGCGCAGAAGATGATTTTCACGGCGCTCAATTTCTCCCAATCTTTCAGCTCATTAGAGGCACTTCATTTGAGGCGATCACCCGTTGATAAAATTTTGCGCTGTCTTTGAGCGTTCGCTTCTGGGTCTCGAAATCTACATGGACAATGCCAAAGCGCTTGCTGTATCCATGAGCCCATTCGAAGTTGTCCATCAACGACCAGACAAAATACCCTCGCAGGGGAACGCCTTCTGAAATGGCCCGGCGAGCCGCCAGCAGATGCTCCCGTAAATAACCGGTGCGCCGGTCATCATGAACGGACTCCTCCTCTAGCTGGTCATTAAAAGCAGCGCCGTTCTCGGTAATGTAAATTGCTTCAGGGTGATACTCGCGGTTCACGTGAACCAGCAGCTCTCGCAATCCGTCCGCCATAATGGGCCAGCCCATCTCGGTCAGCTCATATCCGGCCTGGACCAGCTCATCAGGGCTCAGATGGCTGTATCCGAGCGGGTTCTCATCTGCGCCAACCGCGCGAATAAAGTGATTGGAATAATAATTTATGCCGAGAAAGTCAATTGGTTCGGCGATCTGGTCCAGATCATCCGGTTCAATCCGCGGCGCGCTGTCCCCGTAGAAGGCCAGCATATCCTCCGGGTAACCGCGGCCGAAAACCGGATCGAGGAACCAGCGGTTCAACTGTCCATCAGCGATGCGGGCTGCCATGCGGTCGGCAGGCAAATCTGATGCAGGGTGAGAAAGGCTCAGATTGAGGGTGATGCCTACCTTTGCATCAGGCCACAGCGCACGCAGAACAGAAACTGCCCGGCCATGTGCAAGCAGCGCGTGATGCGACACCTGGTTTGCCAGTTCAAGCGACTGCTCGCCCGGGGCATGGAACCCGCCAAAATGACCGGCGTACGCGAAGACATGCGGCTCATTCAGGGTGATCCAATGTTTTACCCGGTCGCCCAACTGCTGGCCGAGCAGCTCTGCATAACAGGCAAAATCTTCAACAATCGACGGGTTGCCCCAGCCGCCCGTTTCTTGAAGCGCCTGAGGCAAATCCCAGTGATAGAGCGTGACAAAAGGCTGTATTCCGGCTTCAAGCAGCCCATCGACCAGGCGATCGTAGAATGCCAGGCCCTCTTGATTCACCGAACCCTTGCCCTGCGGGATCACGCGCGGCCACGAGATTGAAAAGCGATATGCCTTTAGGCCCAATTCCTTCATCAGGCCGATGTCTTCCTTCCAGCGGTGATAATGATCGGTGGCAACATCGCCGTTATCGCCATTCTTAACCTTGCCAGGCGTATGGCTGAATGTATCCCAGATCGATGCGCCTTTTCCATCCTCATTCCAGGCCCCCTCGATTTGATAGGAAGCCGTCGCTGCTCCCCAGACAAAATTTTGCGGGAATACTGTCTGAATCAGCCGGCTGGCATTCTGCCCCTCAGGTTGAGGTGTTTCTTTCATCTGCTCTTCCATTCAACCACCCCCGAACGCGTGTTTGATCAATCTCTATTTTCCGTTGGCACTCCTCGTCTCTTGCAGCTGGGGACATAAGCCCCCAGCTGCAAGAGAACAGGCACACATTCTATTATAGTGTAACCTTTAACTCGAGATTGCACGCCGCTGCGCGCCTCAGGCTGCGCCCTTCAACTGCACAATCTGGTAGCCGTTCACGCGCGGAATTTGCATGCGAACGTACCCATTCTGATAGCTCCAGTCCACCGGCTCCATTTCCGGAACAAGCGTTACCGACTCTGGTTTGCGTTCTGCGCGAATACAGAGATCGATATCATGGAGGGGAAGCACGTCTTCGATAATATCCAGCGTTTGCCCGCGGCGTTGGTGAACGTAATGCAGCAGGTGCAGGATCAAGTCTTGCTGCTGTTGGCGAACGGTGACAACAGCCGTGCTGGGTAAATTATTTTCACCGACCCGAGGATCCGCCAGCAGCCGCTTCAGGCAGTTCGCGATCACCTGCTTGTGAACGCGCCGGGCAGATACTGCGTATTCGCGGAACAGCGGCCTGGCGATATAAATCACGTTTCCATGCTCAACAATCATGGGCTCGCCGCTGTCTTGATCCATCGGCGAATACTGGTGCGAGCAGAAATGCTCCCAGGTGCGGTTAAAGTAAGGAGCCCCAGAACGCGCCAGGACGCGAGCACCGGCGGCAGCTTCCACGCGAGATCCTTGCAGTTCGCAGGTATACGCCATTGGTTCAATATCACCTGACAGTTCAGGCGCTAACAGCAGGTAGTCGGGGGCAAATGGAGCCTGACCCGCGTAATGCACACCCATTTCTTCAGCCAGGGCGAAATCTTCACCTGAGAGAGCCGATCTGTCGCTCACCAGCAGCTTGCCGCCCGCTTTCAAATAGCTGCGCAGTTTTTCCGCGAGCTGGGCATCGACCGCGACGCTGTCGGGCAGTATCACAACCCGATAGGGCGACAGGTCGCTCCGGTTGTCCAGCACCTGGAACTGAATTTTTTCCTGCTCAAGGATATACAGCGCGCCCAAATCGCTTAAAGGAAGCGAGTCATCGCCTGCCTTTCCCGGCGCACCGTTGACGGTGATCACACCGACCTCAGGCAGCGCCTGGGTATCGATCACCCACGGCTCGCGGCGTTCTACCTCAGCATACACTTCTCCAATGCGCCTGTAGACGGTCGGGTCAAGCCGCCCGCGCGGGTGGAGTTGGTCGCCGATGGAACAGCCTGCGCCGTGGGCAAGCGCCTGGAAGCATTCGAATTCAAGCGCGGCGCGGTTGCGCAGCCCGCCGAAGTCGCCCCAGGTCGTGTGGAAGCGTCCGGTCATGGCGACCAGCGGCCGGTCGTATGTCTGGAAATACCGGACAAAGAGTGGGAAATGGCTGTAACCCCAAAAGCCACCCGGGAGCGACTCGATCTCAAGGTGCGTAAAATCTTCCATCTCGGGCCTGTTGCTGAGCGCCTCATCCCATTCAACCCGCAAACGGCTGTTATAAAAGATGGCGACCGGTCCGCTGCCCCGCTCCTTTTCTTTCGCGCGAATGGCCTGAGAACAGCGGTGCATGAACCGCCGCTCAGCTTCTAACGAGAAGCGGTAGCGCTGGTCAGCGTCCAGAGGATCAACACCCTCTGCCTGCATCTGGCGCAGGCATGTGCTGCAAACGCACGGCCCGCCCAGGTAGCGAGTAATATCAATAAAAATCCCGTCAACCGGATAAAGATCCAGAACTTCTTCAATCTGCCGGATCACATAATCGGCGTAACCTGTATTCATGCACAGGTTCTTCCAGCCCGGTTTTAACGGCCCGCCAAAGCCACCCAGTCGCCCATCAGCCCAAACCACTCTCCATTCCGGATGCTCTTCCCAGGCCAGTTCGTCCCATACAACTGTTGTATACGCCTGAACCCGGATCCCCTCCTTGTGGCAGGCATCCACCATGCCGCCCAGCAGATCGGTTTTAAGGTGCGGGTGCGGCTTGCCGACTTTGGTCGGGTAGTAACTCCAGCCGTGGTGGCATTTTGCAAACACGGATATGGAATTTACGCGCGCTTCTTTTAAAGTCTGGACGAATTCTTGTGGATTAAAGTCAGCGCCAATCTCGGGGATATGTGGTGAGGTATGAAAATCAAGATGTACCTGACGGAGAGGAAGCCTGTCCACAGTCAATGAACTCCTTTCGCTTGTTTTTAAAACTGAATTCTTCTGGAATCAAAACGCGTGCAGAACTAGTATAAACTGTTCCTGCACGCGCCTGGTAGTCAGATTGACGCTTTATTTGGATTTTTGGAAGTGCCAGATCACCTTACCCTGGGCCATACTGGTCGGCAGCAGGCCAAAGGAGCGGCTGTCGATACTGTCGGCATTCAGCCCAATCAGAAACATCTGATTCCCCCCACAGGCCAGCCGGTCAACCAGCTTGATCAACCTGCCGTGCAGCGGGTGGTCAAAAACAACCACGTCCCCCGGCCTGACTCCCCTGATTAGAAGGGGCAATTTTGAGACCAGGACATAATCGCCCTCTTGAAATGCCGGGGCCAGGCTGTAACCGGATATCTTCAGCAGCCCAAGGAGCACAGCACCTCCTCTACCCGTTTCACTTACAGCACAGGATAGACAATTTCTTCACCCGGTTTATAAGGCGCTTTTACGCGCTTAACCTGAATACCCTTCGTCTCCCAATAAATTTCAGCAAAGCGGTTGACGCAGTTTAGCAGCTCCAGCGCCTGCTCGCGGCTGGCTGTCTGGCGGCTTTTCGAACCAAGCTGCATAATCTTATGCACCAGGCCCGGCAGCTCAGGATACTTATCCAGGTGCTCTTGCTTCATATAGTCGCCATAGATCACGCGAATTTCGCGCTTCACCAGCTCGGCATGCTCTTCTTTCACCATGACATACCGCGGCATGCTGTTCTGATATTCAATCGATTCTGGACCGTGCGTGTTTTTCAGCTCCTCCATCAAATCGATCATGCGAATAACAGACAGGGCTGCAACCTGCGCCTGGTGCGGATCATAAATGCCGCAAGGAATATCACAGTGCGCTCGAACTGTCTCGAACTTAAATACACGGTCAAGCGATTCGAGTAACTTAAATAACATCATTTCCCTCCTGGAGTCTTGTGTTGTGTGATGAATTTTGGGTTTCGGATCTCTGCAAAATGGATGCTTTCTCCCACTTCACAGAAAAAAGAACACCCCTCAACGATGGTGTCCCCCATTTATCGGCTGTTGTTCTGGTAAGCCCCGGTCACACCGGCAAATTACCAAGAACAAAGCACACTATCCTTACTTTCTTTATCATCATATAAATGAACCGCTTTTTTGTCAAGGATAATTGATCGTCTTTTGACCGGATTGTGCAAAACAGTGACGCCTGCCTGGATTCATGAAACAGGCCCGGCTGCCGGTCTTGGACGGCGCACCGGGTTGGATAAATAATCATGCCAGAAAAAGCGGGCTGCTACTGCCCGCCAGGGCTTATATGCCTCACCGAGCAAATCCAGTTCAGCGTGTGTTGGCACAGAATCAAAACCCTTTACCCGCTGAACAGCCACTGCCAGCGCCAGGTCTCCCGAAGGCCAGATATCCGGGCGCAAGAGCGCTTCCATCAGGTAAATATCCGCCGTCCAGCGGCCAATGCCCTTGATTTTCATCAATTCAGCGCGAACAGCTTGATCGCCCATATTGTGCAGGCTTTCCAGGTCCAGTTCGCCATCCAGAATCGCTCTTGCCAGAATCCGCCCGTACCTCATCTTCTGGCGGCTAAAACCAATCAGCTTGAGCTGAACATCGTCGAGCTTAAGAAAATTTTCCGGAAGAACAGGCGATATCGCTTCAGACAGGCGTTTAAAGGCTGCCCTGGCAGAAGCAAGCGAAACCTGCTGTTCAAGGATTATATACAACAACGTTGCGAAGCCCGGCGGGCGAGCCCAAAGCGGCGGCGGACCGTGGGACGCGAGAATTCGAGCAAGATGGTCATCCTGTCTGGCAAGCATTTGCGCGGCTTCAAGCAGCAGTTCCTCTGTCAGCGCCGCGGCTCCTGCCGGTGAATGTTTCGGCATAGGCGCATCCCTCCTTAATGTAAAACGGCAAGTTATACAATGTTGGTTCAATTATACCTATTGACATCGCTATAGAACTTTTGTACTATATTTGTAACGCTTCTTCTCTTTCACCCACTAGCAGGAGGGATCCCCATGGGTAAACATACGATTGCTCACGTCGAAATTCCAGCGAATGATCTGAAAGCTGCCGGACAGTTCTATCACGATGTGTTTGGTTGGAAGATCAACCATTTGCCCGAGATGAACTATACAACGTTTGACCCTGACGACACGAAATCACCAGGCGGCGGATTTATGCCGGTCTCGGATGAATCTCCGGTCGGAAAAATTCTGGTTCACATCCATACAGACGACATCAACGCCACACTGCAGCAGATTGTGGACTGCGGCGGGGAGGTCGTCCTCCAGCGGACGGAAATTCCCGGTATCGGCTGGTATGCAATATTCAAAGACCCAACAGGAAATGACCTGGGGCTGTATGAACCGCTGGTGAAAACATAACGCTGCGGTTTCTATCCGAAAAATGCCGTCCACCTGGAGACGTGGACGGCATTTTACTTTTCAACTGCACTGCGCGTAAAGGGTCAGATCAGGAAACGGCCTGCGGCTCAAACAACAGCGCCAGCAGTTCAGCGGACCGGCAAAAATCAGGAACGATTAAATCTGCTCCGGCATTTTCCAGCCGCTCGATCTTGCGCGGGTTCCAACCACAGCGGACGACCTCGTCTGATGCCACACCCAGTGTAATCGCCCCGCGCTGCGCGCCCTCACGAATTTCAACCGGCCCATCCCCAACCACCAGCAGTTCAGCGCCTGAAAGGTTGTTCTCATCCAGGATCTTCTGAATGACCCGCTCTTTTGCGTGGTTTTCATTGTGGTCCAACGCGCCGTAAATGCGCTCCTCAAAGAAACGGGCTATCCCCAGGACCTCAGCCTCGCGGACCACCGCCTCATGATCCGTGCCGCTGGCAAGATAAAGCTTCGCGCCGCGGGAGACCAGGTTTGCCAGGAAGGATTCGGCCCCGGCGATCAGATAGCTGGCGGGCGATGCATCGCCCTTCTCCAGCGAAGCAATCCGCGCATTGACGCGAACCATCAACCGGTCCAGATAGAGCGCTTTGTACTCGCCTGCCGTGCGCGGCTGGGATACCAGTCCAAAGCGCCTGACGGCTTCGACAAGCCACTGCATCTGCCGGATAGTAAGGATTCCTGAAGAGCGGTCAACATAAGCGCGGACTTCCACCTCGATTTCCGGATGGATTGGGTTCGGCCCGCAGATAGCTTCAAGCATGACCGGGATCATTACCTCTTCCCAGCCCTGGCGCAGGACGGAAAGGGTCCCGTCGAAGTCAAACAAAACGTGCCGGATGCGCCCAAGTCGTTGAGGCAGCTCGGTATTGTTCACACGCAGCCAATCCGTTGGTTTAGTCATTGCTTCTTCCATATACCTCTAGAATCTCTTCTGGTGAAGCAGCCCCGGTGATGCCCAGTTTGCGCACCGTCACTGCCGCGGCGAGATGCCCCATACGCGCTGCTTCAAGTGGAGAAGCCCCAACAGCCAGCGCAGCTGACAGGGCCGCGAGGAAGGTATCCCCTGCCCCAACCGGATCAACCGGCGGAAGAACCTGCACCGCGGGGACCAGATGGCTCTCGCCCTCAGAGAGAACCAGGCAGCCAGATTTACCCATGGTGATAAACAGCGGGCAGCCGCAGTCGACCTGCGGATGAAGCGCCATTTCAGCAAACGCCGCCAGCCCAATCAGGTCAGGAGAGCGGTCGGGGAACAGCCAGCGGGCAGCCTCAATTGCATTTGGTTTGCGGATCATGCCGCGGAACAGCCCGACCCTTTCGCGCGAATCGACGGTAAAGACGGGTTTCCCGCCGCGGGCTGCCATATCATTCAGACCTTCCAACACCCGGGGCGTGATGACCCCATTCGGCTGGTAATCGGCGATCACAATGATATCAAGGTCCGGGAGCGCGGCTTCAAGCCGGTTGAGCAGCTCCGCCTCGCGTTCAACGTCAGGGGTGATCGTATTGATAAAATCCAGGCGAGCATCTTCCTGCTGCAGCTCACCAGCTGTGAGAATTACCTTCCCAAAGAAGGGTGTCGACCAGCCAGGCACGACCAGTGCGTCGCGATCATCAACGCCTGCATCGTTTAAAACTTCGCGCAGCAGCCTTCCCCGCCAGTCATCGCCTAGGATGGTGAACGAGCGCACCTGCGCCAGGCCGAGTGCAGCCAGGTTCCAGGCTACATTTGCGGCTCCACCGCAAGAATAGCGCTCCTGGATCACCGGACGTGGAAACAAAGGCGTTTCGCGAGAAAGGACCGAACGGGTCATGTCAGCGATCCAATATCCATCCAGCGTAAAATCGCCCACGACCGCCGCGCGCAGGCTCCGCGCGGCGAGCAAGAGATCTTCTAATCGCGATAAGGAAAGTATTTCGTTCAAGGGACCTCTTCCATTTGTGAAATTGCCCGGTTATTCACTGAAAGCTGCTGCCTCGAGCATATCGCACAGGGTGTGATACAGCTGAATATGCCAGCCCTGGATCTCAGGCGTATCACGGCCCGGCGCGCGAATGGCAATATCAGCCTGCTCCGCCAGCTGCCCGCCGTCCGGACCGGTCAGAGAGATCACGGTCATATTCAGCGCGTGCGCGGCGCTGGCCGCATAGCGCACATTCCGCGCGCCGCCGCTGGTGCTGATTCCCAGCAGCACATCACCTGGACGGCCCAGCGCGTACAGTTCCTGCGCAAAGCCAATATCGCGCAGCGCGTTATCGTTTGCAATGGCGCTCATCAAAGCCGGATTCGCGCCCAGGGGAACAGTCCGCAGGCCCTGCTGGAGGTGTTCCGCCAGATCCTCGCCGCCGGGCTGGGCCAGCAGGCGGCGGCGCTGTGATTCGTCCAGCCTGCGCGGGCGGCGGAAGGACTTATTCAGTTCGCCCGCGATATGCAGCGCATCTGCCATGCTGCCGCCATTCCCGCAGATATAGAAAACGCCGCCAGTGCGGAACGAGCGCATCAATGCCTCAAATGCGCGCGCGAGGTCCGCCGCGCACGGGCGCAGTTCAGGGCTGCGGTCGATCATTTCACGCAGAATATTTGCAGCCGCCGGAGAGGATTCATTCACCCGGGCGATCGGATCCGGCTCCCCTTCCTGCTGCGCCATCGGTTGAAGGTTTGCGCCCTCCAGGTCGTGAATAATTTGCGCGTGCAGATTCGGGATCGTTGCCAGATGCTCGCCCTGAATATGGAAGCCCTTGCCGCCCAATGAAACCGGGCGGTTGACGATGTTTTTGCGCGGGCGGTAATAATAATCGGGCACGTCATCACTCACCGGGCTGCGGTAATCCGCAAGTGGAATGAGGTCGAAGTTGGCTGTCGTAAAGACTTTAACCTGGTTGCCCAGGTTGCGCGCAATTGAGAGCGCTTTGAGGAACACTTCGGGGCCGATCACCGCAGAGCCAAAATTACAAAAGACGCCGCCCTCCAGGTCGCAAACCGAGGCTGTGAAAATCTTAAAATCCTGCCCAGATGCCCACCCCAGCGCGGCAAAATCGACCTCTGGGTGCTGGTGGATAATATCGGTCCCCAGCGCAACATGAACGGTATAAGGAATGCGCAGGCGGTACGCCGTATGCAGCAGGCTGAAACGGCGGTTGTGGAAGCGCGCATCCTCGGTGATCATCCGGCCCAGCGCCTCGCCCATCCCCAGCCCGTCGCGCGCGCCAGACCGGACGGCCCGGTTCATCAGCAAGCCGGTCTCCTCCGCCATGCCAAAGGAGCCGTCCTCAAGGCTGGCAGCCACATCTTCACTCGTGCTGCCCTGCAGCGCGATCTCAAAATCGTGAATTGTGGTTGCCCCGTTGCTTGCCAGATGCGTAATGACCCCGCGTTCCATCAGATCAATCAACAGCGGTGAAAGCCCGCGTTTCACAACGTGAGCGCCGATCATCCAGATCACAGGGCGCCCATTTTTGCGGGCAGAAACTATTCGCCGGGCAACCTCGCCAAGCTCAGCCGAATCAAACGCCGGGACTTGCGCGCCTGGCATTACCAGATTTTCCAACGCGACCCGATTCTGGCGCTTTGGAAGCGGATACGTACGTACACGGGATAAATCCACTGCGCGATAAGGCATTTTCATACCTCCCGGAGTTCAAAAATCATCGTACTTCCAGCTTGACCCGTCCCAAGTGCGCGTTTACCGAGATAAACAGCCAAATCACCGGGCAGGTCTGTTTTAGCACAAATTGATATCGGGCGCAAATTGAGCGCGCCTCCCGGCTATTCCTGCTTATCTATACGCACCTGTTCCATCAAGCGCGCAACATCTGCAGGGCGCAGGCAGCCTGCTCCTAACTGGAGCGTATTGGCCGTTCCGGCTGAGACGGCTAACCGCAAGGCCTCTTCCACAGGCTGGTGATCCAGCAGAGCGCAGGCAAACCCTGCCAAGAAGGCATCGCCTGAGCCAACCGCGCTGACCGCTTCAACCCGCGGCGCCTGCGCGAACCACACAGAACCGCCGCCGAGCGGGCTCTCCGCCAGAATCGCGCCTGCGCTGCCTAATGTGATCACAACAGTCAATTCCCGGCGTTTTGAAAGCTCGCGCGCAGCCTGTTTTACGTCTTCCAGATCCTCCAGCGGCAGGCCGACCAGCCCGCTCAATTCTGCCCGGTTGCATTTCAACACGTCCGGGCGGCCCTGCTCAACGCCGCTGCGCAGCGGCTCTCCGCTGGAATCGAGCAAGACCATCACCCCGACCTCGCGGGCCATGCGGGTCACGGCTGCATAGAAATCGACCGGCACGCCAGGCGGCAGGCTGCCCGACAGGGTGACAATTTTTACCTCAGGCAGCCAGCGCCGGAACAGGTCATAAAAGGACTGCAACTCTTCCGCAGATACAGGGCGGCCTTTCTCGTAAATTTCGGTCATCGTCCCCTGCACCGGGTCAAGGATCGACAGGCATGTGCGCGACTCAACAGCAGTATGCACAAAAGCGGTCTGGATCCCTTCTGCCTGCAGCCCTTCTTCAATGAAACGACCGGCATGACCGCCGACCCAACCTGTTACCACCGGCTGGCAACCCAATGTTTTTGCAGCCCGGGCCACATTGCAGCCTTTTCCTCCCGGAAGCGCCAATTCAAAAGAAGGGCGGTGAATTGCATTGAGGCGGAAATTTTCGACGACTGCTGTCTTATCAATTGCGGCGTTGGGGTTGACGCATAAAATCATGAAAATGCCTTGCCTGAGACGCCGAAGAAACGCATGCGTTCTTTGACCTGCTCTTTCATGCTCAACCGGGCCGGCGCAAGATACTTGCGCGGATCAACATCGTCGGGGTGCCCGGCGAGATAGCAGCGGACAGCCCGCGTGAACGCGCCATTCAACTGCGTGGCAACGTTAACCTTGCACAGCCCCCGGCGAATGCCCTCGCGAATGCTCTCATCCAGCACGCCCGAAGAGCCGTGCAGCACCAGCGGGACGCAAACTGCAGCGCGAATGCGATCAAGCCGGTCAAAGTCAAGCGAGACTTCTTTCTGTTTCAAGGCATGAACCGATCCCAAAGAGATCGCGAGCGCATCGACGCCGGTGCGCGTGACAAAATCCGCCGCCTGCTCGGGATCAGTCAGCGCGCCTGTTTCCATTCCCGGAACATCGGCCCGGGGGACATCGCCCAGTTCGGCTTCAAAACTCGCGCCCATCTCGTGTGCGGCGGCGCACAAATCCCTTGTCTGCGCCACATTCTCTTCGTAAGGCAGGTCGCCGCCGTCAAACATCACCGATGTAAACCCCAGGGCCAGCGCCTGGAGCACGTCGCCGGCGCTTCCGTGATCAAGATGCAGCACAACCGGAACTTTAACCGATTCCGCGGCGATTCGCCCCACTTCGGCGATATAGCGCAGCCCAACCACGCGGCTGCCCGCACCAATATATTCCACCGCGCGGTGACTGATCTGAATGATGACCGGCGCTTGTTCTTCCTCAGCTGCCATAATAATCGCCTGGACCTGCTCCATCGTATTGGCATTGAATGCGCCAACCGCGAACTTCTCTGCCTGCGCCCGGCGAAGCCATGGAACACTGGTTGTCAATGTCATGGATATCCTCTCTGTCTCTAAAATAATAGATCAACTGCACAGCCAAAACCAATAAACAGGCGCTGCTTATGGGATCAAGATGATCTTTCGATAGGTGAAGGATCGATCCGCGATGCCCTTGAAAACAGCCTCGACCTCCGAAAGCGGGAAGCGGTGGGTGATCATCTCTGCTGCGTTCAAATCGCCGCTGCAGAGGGCAGCCGCGGCATCCGGCCATTCGTGGCCGGGGAAAGGCGCAGAGTATGACATCCACGTGCCGGAAACATGCAGCTCTTTGCGCGTGATCTGCTCCATCAAACCGGCGGGGAAAACGGCATCCTTGGGCTGGTTGCCGGTCAGCACGACCGACCCGCGCGGCCGGGTGATCTCAATCGCCTGGGCCAGGGTCTGCGGCGCGCCGGCTAATTCCAGCGCCAGGTCGACGCCGCCGGTTTCTTCGGCCACCCGCGAGACAATGTCTTCGTGCAGCGGGTTAATCGCGATATGCGCGCCAAAAGAACGGGCGCACGCCAGGTTTTCATCATTCAGGTCGCTAACGAAAATTTTCTGCGCACCCAACTTGCGCAGCCACTGCACCGCCATCAGGCCAATTGAGCCCGCCCCAAGCGCAGCGGCGCTCTGCCCGGGTTTGAACCCGCCCCGCTCGAGCGCGTGCAGCGCAACCGTCGCCGGTTCAATTAACGCGCCTGCCTCAAAATCGAGATCATCAGGCAGGAACAGAAGATTTTCCGCCGGAAGCATGACGTATTCTGCAAAGGTGCCATTGCGGCGCGAGCCGATAAACGAGTAGCCGGTGCAGGCGGAATATAAGCCCTGCGAGCAGTACGCGCACCGCATGCAGGGCATGAGCGGGACAACCGCTGCGCGAAGGCCCAATAATTTGCCGTCGACGCCCGGGCCAACCTCAACCACCTCGCCTGCGGCTTCATGCCCGAGAATCAGCGGCATCGTGCGATGACCCTTCAAAACGCGAGAAACATCCGATCCGCAGATCGAAGTGGCCCGCACGCGCATGAGCACCTCTCCTGCTAAAGGCGCGGGCTTTTCTACCTCGCAGTAAACAATTTTTCCGATACCTTCCAGAACAGCAGCTTTCATCATTTTATTTTTTGGCATCATCTGTATCAGTAATCCTTATCCTAATTGAAACCTGTCTACAACCTCTGCCAGCGCGGCAAAATCATCTTTCATCTGCGCAGACAGGCGCAGGTAAACCTCAAACAGTTCGCGGTACATGGCATGATTTGCCATCGAGGGCTCATAGACCTGCCGCTGCGGCAGCAGCCTCTCGACAACGCCGGGCAGTTCAGAAACGCCGCACAGCCCGGTCGCCGCAGCGGTCATCGCCCACAACCCCAGCGTATGCCCCCCTTCTGCGCCGTCCTTCTGGCGGGCAACCACAAAAGGCTTGCCGGTGACATCCGCCTTAATCTGGCACCAGACGGCGCTTCGCGCCGCGCCGCCATCCCCCAACCATTCGCTGACCGACGCGCCGCGCGTCTCAGCGACCCGCAGATTGTGATAAACAGCAAAAGCGCAGCCTTCCATGATGGCTCGCAGAATGTCGGCCCGGGTGGTCTTATAGGACAGGCCAAAGAAAACGCCGCGGGCGTTCGAGTCCCATAACGGCGTGCGCTCACCGGCCATATAGGGGAGGAAGATTAACCCGTGCGCGCCCGGCGGTGAATCCTGCACCTGCTCGCTCATCAGTTCATAGGGGCTCAGCCCGCGCCGGCGCGCCTCTTCCACTTCTGCCTGCCCCAGCACATCTTTGAACCATGAGAGCGACCCGCCGCCAACTGTGCCGCTCTGCAGCAGATATTGACCGGGCAGCACGTGGTGGCCGAATATCAGCAGCGGCTCGACGATCACCCGGTCAACAGACATCAGCATGCCGCCGGCCTGCCCGCCCTGATCGACCGTCTGCCCCAGCCGGACTGCGCCTGCGCCGAGCGCCCCCACGGCTGCATCCAGGCCGCCGGCGATCACCGGAATGCCCTCCACCAGCCCCGTCTGCGGTGCTGCCTGGGCAGTCAGCTGCCCGACAACCTCAAGCGGGTGAACCAGGCGCGGAAGTTTTTCCAGCGGAATCCCCAGCCGGGCCGTGACGGATTCATCCCAGCGGGTATGGTGAATATCATAAAAATGATAGGCATACGCCTGAGTGTAGTCACAGGTCATCTCACCGGTCATGCGGGCAGCGATAAAACCGGTTGAGTTTAAGAATTTATAAGCGCCGTCAAACACATCGGGGCGGTGCCTGTGCAGCCAGAGCAGCTTCGGCGTGACGTAAGCGGCATCCAGCGGATTCGCCGACAGGTGAATCCATTCTTCAGCCTCCGGCTGCTCGCGCAGCCATGCAGCCTCCGCTTCTGCCCGCCGGTCCAGCCAGATCATCGCCGGGCTAAGCGGCTGCCCCTGCCGGTCCACCGGGATTAACGTCCAGCTAACCCCATCAACGCCAATACCGCGTACTTCACGCGGGTTAATTCCGGCCTGGGCAACAACCTGGCGGATGGTTAAACAGACGGCCTGCCACCACGCCTCAACGTCAATCTCAGCCCATGCCGGAAAGGGACGATCGACAGAATAAGCAGCGGATGCTTCCGAAATCAGCCGCCCTTCAACGTCGCGCAACGCTGTTTTCGTGCTCGAAGTACCTACGTCAACTGCGATTAGATACCCCATACCAACCTTTCTATGATGAAGTGGACGGTTTCATTCTACTCCACGAAGCGAATTTTGACTATCTGCATCCACCGCGGAGGGAGCACGACTCGCTATATAATGATTCAGGAAATCTCAATGATCTGCTGAAAAGGAGCAAAGTTATGCCAGATTCCCTCGTCAACCCGGCTGTTGAGCAGCGGGTAAACGAACTGATAGGGCGAATGACGCTGGAAGAAAAAGTCGGTCAGACCAGCCAGCTCATGCGCCTTACTGAAGAGGACAAAGAAGCCGTTCGCAGTGGTAAGGTTGGTTCAAGCATTTTTGCCAGCACAGCCTGGGCCGGAAAGGATATGCCGCCCTCAGCCCAGGCAGAATTCAGCAACGAGTTCCAGCGGGTAGCTGTTGAAGAGTCGCGCCTGGGCATTCCTTTGCTGCTGGGGCGCGACGTGATCCACGGTCACCGGACCGTATTCCCCATTCCGCTGGCACAGGCAGCCGCCTGGGACCCGGACCTGGTCGAGCAGGCAGCCAGCATTGCCGCGAAAGAAGGAACAGCGGACGGGATTAAGTGGTTCTTCACGCCCATGCTGGATATTGCCCGCGACCCGCGCTGGGGCCGTGTAGCGGAAGGCTACGGAGAAGATCCCTTTCTGGGGAGCGCCAATGCCGCCGCGGCCGTGCGGGGCTATCAGGGCGAAGATATGGCTGCCGTTGACAAGGTTGCCGCCTGCGCCAAGCATTATGCCGGGTATGGGCTGGCTGAAGGCGGGCGCGATTATGACCGGGTAGAAATTTCAATGCGGACCATGCGCGACGTTTACCTGCCGCCCTTCCATGCAGCGGTGAAAGCCGGGGTGGCGACGATCATGTCGGCGTTCCATGATTTCAACGGCGTGCCGGTCGCCGCCAACCGCCAACTGCTGACCGATATTTTAAAGAAGGAATGGGGCTTTCAGGGGTTTGTGGTCAGCGACTGGAATGCTGTAATGGAACTGTGCGAACACGGCATTGCCGAAGACGCCGCCCATGCCGCCGCCCTGGCGATGAATGCCGGCGTGGATATGGATATGGTCTCGCTGGCCTATGTCAACAACCTCGTGGAACTGGTCCGAAGCGGCAAGGTGCCTGAAGCTGTGCTGGATGAGGCTGTGCGGCGCATCCTGCGCATCAAATTCCTAACCGGTCTGTTTGATAACCCCTATGTCGACCCAGACCGGGCCGGTAAGGTTATGCTGCTGCCCGAACACCGCAGCACGGCGCGGAAGCTGGCACAGGAATCGATTGTTCTGCTGAAAAACAAAAATAACCTGCTCCCGTTCGGCGAGAATATCCGCAAGATCGCTGTTTTTGGGCCGCTCGCTTACGCGCAGGCCGAACTGTTTGGGGCGTGGACGCTGGATGGCGTGGGCAGCGATGTTACGCCGATTGCCGAGGCCATTCGCGAGGGCGCGCCCGAAGGGGTTGAAGTCTTCCCGCTCAGCACCCTGTCTGACCAGGCCATTTACCACGCGCGCTATGCGGATGTCGCGGTCATCGTGGTCGGCGAGCACCCGGCGCGGAGCGGCGAAGCCAGCAGCATCTCTACACTTGACCTGCCCGCAGGCCAGCGCGAAATGATAGCAGCAGCCCATGCAAACGGCCTGCGCATTGTGCTGGTCGTGCTCGCCGGACGCCCGCTTTCAATCTGCCGTGAAGTTGAAATGGCAGATGCCGTACTATATGCCTGGCACCCAGGCGTCGAAGGCGGTCACGCCGTTGCAGACCTGCTGTTCGGTCATGCTTCTCCAAGCGGGAAACTGCCAATTACCTTCCCGCGAAGCGTGGGCCAGGTTCCGATCTACTACGGCCGCAAAAATACGGGCCGTCCGCTGCGCCCCGGCGTGTTATTCGGAACCGGCTATATTGACATTCCCGTCACGCCGCTGTTCCCATTTGGCTACGGGTTGAGTTACACGTCCTTCCACTACGACAACCTGCAAATCGCAACACCGCGGTTTGGCGTCGACGGCAAGGGCGAGTTCAGCGTGGAAATCACCAATACCGGCCCGCGCGCCGGAACCGAGATTGTGCAGCTCTATGTGCGCGATCTGGTCGGCTCAGTCACCCGTCCGGTGAAAGAGTTGAAAGGATTCCAGCGCGTAACCCTTCAGCCCGGAGAGACTCGCCAGGTTCATTTCACACTGCCGGCTGAGGATCTCGCTTTTGCCGGCCTGGACGATCTTCCGACCATCGAACCCGGCAAATTCCATGTATGGATCGGGCCAAACAGTGATGAGGGCCTACAAGGGGAGTTTGAGTTAATTTAAACAAAAAGGGGGGTTGTCCAAACGTCCTTTGGACAACCCCCCGGCTGTGTCATGTGCAGCAGAACTTAGTAAATCAACCTGCTCGCCGTATTTCTGAGCGCCTGGCGCTGTTTATAGATAATCGCGCGAACAACGTCGCGCAGGGAGATCATCCCAATAATTCGCCCATCGTCGTCCTCAACCGGCAGGTGGCGAACATGTTTCTTGTCCATCAATTCCATCGCCTCTTCGACGGTCTGATTCGGGTGGATGGTATGAACCGTGCTGCTCATGATCTCACGGATTTTTGTTTCTCGCGAGCTTTTTCCTACCAAAATGACCTTGCGAGCATAATCGCGTTCAGAAAGAATGCCAACCATGCGGTCATTTTCCATAACAAGTAACGCGCCGACATCTTTGTCGCTCATCATGCGCAGCGCATCATAAACGGTTTCATCCGGCCCAATTGAAAATAGAATGTCCCCTTTGAATTCCAGAATGTGCCGAACCCTGATATCCATCCCTACCTCCTCCTTTCGCATCGCATCTTTGGAATTGACTAACCCTATCAAAACACCAGCTCACCATGTGCTGGTTAAATTATATACCATATCGAGTTAGTTTATCAAATAAGGCGAAACTTTAGGGGCTGTCGGATATCGTTCGGGACATTCCAAATTGAAATGCACCCCAGGGCCAGGAGCGCACAGATCACATGCGGTCGGGCCGGTTAAACAAAAGTATCTTCCGGCCAGTGCTTGGCGGGAAGATACTCGAATTTCCGGTTACAATAGACGGCGCTAGCGCTCTACCGGCTGAACCTGATCGACATAGGCTATTGCGGGTTCCTGATCAAGCACGCGAACTGCTTCTCCTTGAGTGCCGCCGCACTGAGGGCAGACTGCGCGAGGTGGAAACAGGTGCGCCTGGCAGGTCGGGCATGTTTCCCCAATCAGTGCATAGCGCTGCTTCTTTAATCGCCAGTGACGTGGTACTTCCATCTTATCATTCCTCCTCGGAGTCAGAAAACTGTAAAATTGATCCATAATTACAGGCTTTTGAACTCATGCAAGCCAGAATATAAGGGTTGAGAGCTATCATTTCCTATCAAACAGGCATAAATTGCTCTCAAGCACTCGAAAATCAATAAGGGTCCTGTTATTTCATGCGAGAGCGAGCACTCCAACTGCAAATCATCCTGCTGGCCGTCTGCATCTCCCTCATGACTGCCGGCTGCCGCGCGATTCCGGCGGCAGCACCAACGTCACAACTGGCGCAGGTTGAGCCTCCTGCGGCAGCTGAGCCCACCGCAACCGCCACGCCAATGCCTGCCGCAACAGGTACAGCGCCGGCAGCGCCCACCCCGCCTGCCAGCGAAACGCCCGCCCCCGCGCACCTCTGTTCTCCTCTGGAAAATTACGTACTCGAACAACTGCCTGAAATGATCAGCAATCCCTACAACCCGCCGGCGCCTGGTTCTGACGACCCGCATCACGGCGTGGATCTGGCTGTGCTCGCTGCGGAGAACCAGATTGCGGTTGAGGGAAACCCCGTGCGGTCTGCGCTGGCAGGCACGGTTGCAGGCGTGATCAACGACCGCTTCCCTTACGGCAATGCGGTCATAATCGAAACGCCGCTCGACGCATTTTCGCCGGACTGGTGGGCGCAGGCTGAAATCCCCACCCCCGCGCCAACAAACCTGCCCGGTTCAGCACTCACCTGCCCATCCGTGCCGGCTGCTTCCCCACCGGTCACCAGCCAGCGATCGCTTTATGTGCTTTACGGGCACCTCAAGCAGCCGGTCGAGCATGAGATCGGAGAATCCGTAAGCTGCGGCGCTGATCTTGGCATCATCGGGATGAGCGGCAACGCGCTGGCTCCGCACCTCCATTTTGAAGCGCGTGTGGGGCCGTCAGGGATGCGCTTTCCCGGGATGGCCCATTACGATAACAGCGCTACAGCCGAAGAAATGAGCATTTACTGCCTGTGGCGAATCAGCGGGCTGTTCCAGCTGGTCGACCCGATGAAGGTCTTGCAGCTTGCACCTTAGGCGGCAGCCTGCACCTGCGAGGGAAAACAGCAGCGTGGTTAAACAAAAAACCGCCCTAAAGAAGCGTTCACTTAGGGATTGAAGAAAAACTTGAATGAACAGCTTCAAGCGGAGCAAAAAGAGACCAGTCACAATCAGGCACGAATGCTTGAAGCGGCTGGTCTTTTTGTATTTATTGGTAATACAAAATATGGACATTTTATGGAATTAAGTATAGCACCTTGCGGATATAATCTGGTCAATTGAAAGTATATGACCATCTTCGCTTATCCATTCATTCCTTTCAGAGGAATATGAAAAAACATAAAGTACAGGATT